>Ga0213828_1000002_pt1 | contig 740782 bp, 675 predicted proteins | sample MC6MC0897MG_FD_180664 | JGI IMG/M metagenome (GOLD analysis project Ga0213828, IMG submission 180664) | Enriched soil aggregate microbial communities from Iowa State University, Ames, United States - MC6-MC0897-MG | ecosystem: Environmental > Terrestrial > Soil > Unclassified | place: USA...
CTCGACGAGTACATCCATTACTACAACCACGAGCGAATCAGCATGACGCTCAACGGCCTCAGCCCGGTGCAATTTCGAAACCAGATAATGAGTCAGTAATTTTGTCCAACTTTCGGGGGTCAGTTCATGTCAGGCTCCTGGTTTGGCGACTCCTTCGTCGTCGTCCCCTCACTCCGGCGACGCTCCGCGGGCACGCGCCGAACGGACATCCATGTCCTGACGGCGCTCTCGCGGCATCCATGCCGCTCGACCCACTCCGCGCCGCCTGCGTTCAGCCTGCACCCAAGTCGCGTTTTGTGGTGTCTGGCCTGCTGCGGCATGAAGATCAAAAGCCACAGCGCGCTGTGCGCTGTTTAGATCAACACCTCAATCGTTGAATACACATAAACCCTGTGGGAGTCAGCTTGCTGACGAATGCGGTGTGCCGTTCATCTTTGATGAAACTGGTTTAATCCCATCGCGAGCGAGCTGATTGTTCCCACGCTCCGCGTGGTAGCACATTCAAGGACGCTCCGCGTCATCTGTGATGTCGCGTATGCTGTCAGGCTCTGCGACCCACAAGAAACGGACTGATACCACGGGTTTGAGACCATAGAATTTTCCTCAGTCGACCGTCGGCGTTATCGATTCATGTTCAGGACAAGAACCCGCCATCCACATTCAGCGCCACGCCGGTTGTGTAGCTCGACGCATCGCTGGCGAGGTACAACACGGTGCCTGCCATTTCACTCGGCGCCGCCACGCGCTTGAGCGGAATCTGCTGCAGCGCGGTATTGAGGATTTTCTCGTTGCTGACCAGCGCCGAGGCGAATTTGGTGTCGGTCAGGCCTGGCAGCAGCGCGTTGCAGCGAATACCGAACTGCGCGCACTCCTTGGCGAAGACCTTGGTCATGTTGATCACGGCCGCCTTGGTCACCGAGTAAATGCCCTGGAACACACCCGGTGATACGCCATTGATCGACGCCACGTTGATGATGCTGCCGCCGCCGTACTCGCGCATCAGCTTGCCCGCTTCGACCGACATGAAGAAATAACCACGGATGTTGACGTCGACGGTTTTCTGGAAAGCGCCGAGGTCGGTATCGAGGACGTTGCAGAACTGCGGGTTGGTGGCGGCGTTATTCACCAGAATGTCCAGCCGGCCAAACTCTTCACGAATGCGCGCGAAGACGCCGCTGATCTGTTCCATTTCGCCAATGTGGCAGGCAATTGCCGTGGCCTTTCCGCCGTCGGCAATGATCGCGTCGGCCACATGCTGGCAACCTTCGATTTTGCGGCTGGAGACGATCACATGGGCGCCTTGCTGGGCGAGCAGTTTGGCGATGGCCTCACCGATGCCGCGGCTGGCGCCGGAAACGAAGGCGATCTTGCCGTCGAGGTCGAACAGTTGGGTCTTGGACATGTTGTCTTCCTTATCGTGTCGCAATCTTGGAGTGTCGCGTCAGAGGCTGGAGCGGTCGATCACTTGCAGCGCCATGCGTTCCAGCAGCGTGTTCATGTGAATGAACTGCGCGAAACGTTTGTCCTGAGTCTGGTCGTGGAAAAAGCGGTAGTAGATCTGCTGCACGATGCCCGCCAGGCGAAACAAACCGTACGTGTAATAAAAGTCAAAGTTGTCGATGCGGATGCCCGAACGTTCGGCGTAGTAGGCAACAAACTGCTCACGGGTCAGCATGCCCGGCGCATGGCTGGGCTGACGGCGCATCAATTGCACCGGCGCCGGGTCGTCGGCCTGTATCCAGTAGGCGAGGCTGTTGCCCAGATCCATCAACGGATCGCCCAAGGTGGTCAGTTCCCAGTCGAGCACCCCAATGATCTGCATCGGGTTGTCAGGGTCGAGGATCACGTTGTCGAAGCGATAGTCGTTGTGCACGAGGCTGGCGTGCGGATGGTCCTCAGGTTTTTTCTCGTCCAGCCAGCGCGCGACTTTCTCCCAACTGGGCGCATCCGGCGTGCGGGCCTTTTCGTAGCGCTCGGTCCAGCCCCGAATCTGCCGTTCGACATAACCTTGTGGCTTGCCCAGATCGCCCAGACCGCAGGCGGTGTAGTCGACTTGATGCAGTTCCACCAGTTTGTCGATGAAACTCTTGCACAGGGCTTCGGTTTGCGTCGCATCAAGATTCAGTTCGGCAGGCAGCTCAGCGCGCAGGATGATGCCCTTGACCCGCTCCATGACATAGAACTCGGCGCCGATCACCGATTCGTCGGTGCAGTGCACGTAGGCCTTGGGGCAATAAGGAAAGGCGTCCTTGAGCTGATTCAGAATCCGGTATTCACGGCCCATGTCGTGGGCGCTTTTTGCCTTGTGCCCGAACGGCGGGCGGCGCAGGACGAACTCCTGTTCCGGGTACTTGAGCAGGTAAGTGAGGTTGGAGGCCCCGCCCGGAAACTGACTGATGTGGGCGGTGCCGCTCAGGCCTGGAATATGGGTTTTCAGGTAGGGATCGATCCGCGCTGCGTCGAGCTCTTCGCCGGATCGAACCTGGGTGGACTGGTCGGTTAGCGCCATGCTTATCCCTGCTGGTTATTTTGGATGGCCATGATCATTGGCTAATCTAATGCGCGCCCGACGCCTTGAACAAGCAATCCATGGCCTTATTGGCGAGCGTGTTACAGGTCGATCAGCCGTTTTGATCAACGGTGGACGAAAACCATCGAGCAAAAAAAACCGAAGCCGCAAAGCTTCGGTTTTGAAGGCGAACGCGCGGTTCGCAGTGGAACGCGCGTCACTGCCTTACGATGGGAACAGGTCGCTCAGTTTCATTGCCAGCATCATGTCGCCTTCGGCGCGCAGCTTGCCGGCCATGAACGCCTGCATGCCGTCGGTCTCGCCGCTGACGATGCCTTCCAGTGTTTCGCCGTCCATCACCAGCGTGACTTGTGCGTCAGGGTTTTCGCCTTCCTGCAGCTCGCAGGTCTTGTCCTTCACGATCAGGGAGAAGTTTTTTGTTTCGTCGATACGGAAACCGAACACCAGGTCCAGGCCCGCAGCGGCTTCAGGGTTGAACTTGGCTTTCATCGCTTGTACGGCATCGGCTACGGAGGTCATGGTGTCATCCTTTTATATGAGTGATTGCAGGCACCTTGCGGGTGCGATTGGCCGGGCTCAGCGGTAGGTGATGAGCTCCGGCGCCTTCAACAGTTGCAAGTGCGCGTGACTGTTGAAGGAAGCCAGGGACACGTCGCGACCACGGAACTTCAGGTGGTTGAGCGAGGTGTTGACGATTTGCCAGTTGAGTTCGAACGCCTGGGGTGCAGGCATCCGGGTGATCAGGTGGAGCAGGGCAGTGATGGTGCCGCCGGACGTGAACACAGCGATGCGATCGCCGGGGCCTGCGCTGTCGAGGATCCTCTCGAGACCCGACTGGACCTGTGCGACGAAGGCCAGCCAGCTTTGCAGCGCGGGAGTGTCGTGTTGGCCGCCGAGCCAGCGCCCGATGATCAGGGCGAACAGGCGCTGGAACTCCGCGCGGTTGTGGGCGGCGTTACGCATTACCTCAAGGGCTTCGGGTTCTTCCGGCAGCATTGCGGGCAGCAGCGCACGAATCACGGCTTCGGCGTCGAATTCATTGAATGCGTTGTCGGTTTCCAGGGTCGGGGTTTTCAGGCCGGCGGCGTCTAGTTGGGCCATCGCGGTTTCGGCGGTATGGCGTTGACGATACAGACTGCCGGAAATGCATCGATCGAACGTCAGTTCAAGCTGCGCCAGGTGCGCACCGAGCACTTCAGCCTGGCGAAAGCCGGTGGGCGACAGAACGTCGTAATCGTCTGCACCAAAGGAGGCCTGGCCATGTCTTATCAGATAGATGCTGCCCACGTCCGCGTCATCCCGGTACGCTGAAAGTGATGGGAGGTTATGAGGAGGGTGCAGGGTCTGTCAATAAAAAAACATACGCTTGTTTGAATTGTCCGATTGTCATGTCTTCAGGCCGTCAGGCGCTGGCTCCACGCGGGGCGCGCCGGTATGCTGGGCCCATTCGCGATTCTGTATACGACGTGGGTCAATGAAGGTTGACTCAGGTCTCAGGCATGTAGGCAAAGGAGCTTCTGTGGAGTTTATGTTCGATTACGCCAGCTTTCTGGCAAAAACCGTCACGGTGGTCATCGCGATCGTCGTGGTGCTGGTGGTCATTGCATCCATGCGCGGCCGGGGTCGTCGCGGCGGTGGCGGTCAGCTGCATGTGACCAAGCTCAATGACTTCTACAAGGGTCTGCGTGATCGTCTGGAAGGCTCGCTGCTGGACAAGGCGCGGCTCAAGGCGCTGCGCAAGTCCCAGGCCAAAGACCTGAAAAAAGAGAAAAAGCAGGCCGACGTAAAGCCGCGCGTCTACGTGCTGGATTTTGACGGTGACATCAAGGCGTCCGCCACCGAAAGCATGCGCCACGAGATCACTGCGGTGCTGAGCCTGGCCACCGAGAAGGACGAAGTGGTGCTGCGCCTTGAAAGCGGCGGCGGCATGGTCCACAGCTATGGTCTGGCATCGTCGCAACTGGCGCGGATTCGTCAGGCCGGTATTCCGTTGACGATCTGCATCGACAAGGTGGCCGCTAGCGGCGGGTACATGATGGCGTGCATCGGCAACCGCATCATCAGTGCGCCGTTCGCGGTGCTGGGTTCCATTGGCGTGGTGGCGCAGTTGCCGAACGTCAACCGGTTGTTGAAAAAGCACGACATCGATTTTGAAGTGCTGACCGCGGGTGAATACAAACGCACGCTCACCGTGTTCGGCGAGAACACCGAGAAGGGCCGCGAGAAGTTTCAGCAGGACCTGGACATCACCCACGAGCTGTTCAAGAACTTCGTCGCCAGCTACCGCCCGCAATTGCAGATCGATGAAGTCGCTACCGGCGAGGTCTGGCTGGGTATGGCCGCGAAGGACAAGCAGTTGGTTGATGAGCTGAAAACCAGCGACGAGTATTTGTCCGAGAAGGCGAAAACCGCCGAGGTGTTCCACTTGCACTACGCCGAGCGCAAAAGCTTGCAGGAGCGCGTGGGGCTGGCGGCCAGCAGTTCGGTTGACCGTCTGGTGACCGGCTGGTGGAGCAAGCTGACGCAGCAGCGGTTCTGGTAACGCGAACTCCGTTTTCGTAGGAGCGTGGCTTGTCCCGCGATCGGTTGCGCAGCAGCCGTAATAGCTGCAAAGTTGGCAGTCACTGATACACCGCATTTACTTTATTTACTGCCGCTTCGCGGCAGATCGCGGGACAAGCCACGCTCCTACATGAAGTGTTCATTGATTCAAATGAAAAAGCCCCGGCTTCTCACGAAACCGGGGCTTTTTGTTGCTTGCTGATCAGCGTCGGGTCAACGACGACGGAACAGCGGCAGTGGCTCGTCGGTCGCCGCCTGATAGGTGACCGAGAAGTCCCGAAGGCTTTGCAGCGCTTCGTATGGGTCTTTGTCGGCACGAATCGCGAAGGCGTCGAAACCGCAGCGATGCAGGTAGAACAACTGGTCGCGCAAGACGTCGCCAATGGCGCGTAGCTCGCCTTTGAAACCATAGCGGTCACGCAGCAGACGGGCGTTGGAGTAGCTGCGGCCGTCGGTGAACGCCGGGAAGTTCAGGGCAATGACCTGGAACTGGCTGGCGTCGTCGCCGATTTCCTCAGCTTCTTCATCGCTGTCCAGCCAGACACCCAGACCGCCATCGCGTGCTTTGAGTGCGTGACCGTGTTCGCGCCACAGAGACAGCGGCACGATCAGGTCGTCGCAGTTGGACAGGCTATCGAACTCCGTGTCCTTGGGCAGCAGGTGCCAGGTTTCGTCGATGACTTCGTTGTTCTTAATGATTCGCTGCATAGACGCGCTCCTTGAAAGGCTCGATGCCGATACGCTGGTAGGTGTCGATGAAGCGTTCGTCTTCGTTACGTTTTTCGACGTACACGTTGATCAGCTTCTCGATCACATCCGGCATGGCGTCCTGTGCGAACGACGGGCCAAGGATCTTGCCCAGGCTTGCATCCCGGCTGGCGCTGCCGCCCAGGGAAACCTGGTAAAACTCTTCACCTTTCTTGTCCACGCCCAGAATGCCGATATGGCCGACGTGGTGGTGGCCGCAGGCGTTCATGCAGCCGGAAATGTTCAAGTCCAGTTCGCCGATGTCGAACAGGTAATCCAGGTCGTCGAAACGGCGCTGGATGGATTCGGCGATCGGGATCGACTTGGCGTTGGCCAGCGAGCAGAAATCACCGCCAGGGCAGCAGATGATGTCGGTCAGCAAACCGATGTTCGGGGTCGCGAAACCTTGCTCACGCAGCTCGCCCCACATCGTGAACAGCTGGCTTTGCTCGACGTCGGCCAGAATGATGTTCTGCTCGTGAGAAGTGCGCAGCTGACCAAAACTGTAGCGGTCGGCCAGGTCGGCGATGCCGTCCAGTTGCTTGTCGGTGACGTCGCCCGGTGCTACACCGGTCGGCTTCAGTGACAGGGTCACGGCCGCGTAACCCGGCTTCTTGTGCGCCAGGACGTTACGCGAACGCCAGCGCGCGAAGCCCGGGTGCTCTTTGTCCAGTTGAGCCAGCTCTGCGCTGTAATCCGCCAGTGCCTTGTACTCAGGGTCGACGAAGTGCTTGGCGACCCGGTGAACTTCGGCCTCGGTCAGCGTCGTCTGGCCACCGCGCAGGTGGGCCATTTCCGCTTCGACTTTCTCGGCGAAGACTTCAGGCGTGAGGGCCTTGACCAGAATCTTGATCCGGGCCTTGTACTTGTTGTCGCGACGACCGTAGCGGTTGTACACGCGCAGGATCGCGTCGAGATAGCTCAACAGGTCCTGCCACGGCAGGAACTCATTGATGAACGCGCCAACGACCGGCGTACGGCCCAGACCGCCGCCGACCAGTACACGGAAGCCCAGCTCGCCTGCGGCGTTTTTCACCGGCTCCAGGCCAATGTCATGGACTTCGATGGCGGCACGGTCAGACGTGGAACCGTTGATCGCGATCTTGAACTTGCGTGGCAGGTAGGCGAATTCCGGGTGGAAAGTCGTCCACTGACGCACGATCTCGCACCATGGGCGCGGGTCAACCAGCTCATCGGCAGCGACGCCGGCAAACTGGTCCGTGGTGACGTTGCGCAGGCAGTTACCGCTGGTCTGGATGGCGTGCATCTGCACAGTGGCCAGTTCAGCGAGAATATCGGGAATGTCTTCCAGCGCCGGCCAGTTGAACTGCACGTTCTGGCGGGTACTGATGTGTGCGTAGCCCTTGTCGTAGTCGCGGGCGATTTTGGCCAGCATGCGGGTCTGCCGCGAGGTCAGCTGCCCGTACGGCACAGCGACGCGCAGCATTGGCGCAAAGCGCTGGATATAAAGGCCGTTTTGCAGGCGAAGCGGGCGGAACTCTTCTTCACTGAGCTCGCCGGCCAGATAGCGGCGGGTCTGGTCGCGGAACTGCTTGACGCGGTCCTCGATGATCCGCTGATCGTACTCGTCGTATACGTACATGGTGGTCCTGTTCTCAGGCGGTTCACTGCTGCTTAGACGGCCGGAAACAGGCGATGCGTTGTCGCGAAAGTCTCAGGCCGCTGAACAAATCTGCGCGCACGGTCGCGCACTCCTGACGGAGCCGGGGGAGGTTACCAGTTTGCGAATATGCGCAAAAGTGATGTTTGAATATATGCAAAGAACCAAAAGTGATAAGCATCACGTCGGCTGCTCATAACCACACTTGTGATAAGGACACGCCTCGACTTTACTCTGCTCAAGGCCGGGGTCAACCATCCCGGGCCTGCTTCATCTGCAATCACCAATAAGACTGACAAGAGGCGATGCAATGAGTAACCACCACCCTAAAGTTGCCAAGTCCGACAGCCACGTGGATGCCTGGGCGATCTTTTTCATCATCATTCTCGTTGTGGGGGCCGCTGTTTTCTGGGTCAGCCACCAATAGCGCAAGCACCGCGTCTCCACCTTGGGTACGCCTTACCCGACGGCGGCCGATAGGGTATAAGCAGGCCTGATACGGGTCGGTTGTGTACTTATGGGTGGTGAGGCTTGGTGTCCATGATCAGGTTTTTCAGTGGCTGCCTCATTCTTGTCGTGGGTGGGCTGTGGTTCAGCGGTGCGTGGGCAGCTTCGGTGGTGTTCCTCAACCCCGGATCGGCGCCGGATCCGTATTGGTCCAGCTATTCGCGCTTCATGCAGGCGGCGGCCGATCGCCTGGGCATGAATCTGCAGATCTACTACACCGACCGTGACACGCGCACGCTGCTGACACTCGCCCGCAAGACGCTGCAAGGCAGCGATCGGCCGGACTATCTGGTGTTCTCCAACGAGCTGAACGTTGCGCCGGAGGTGCTGCGCCTGTCGGTCGGCAGCGGGGTCAAGCTGCTCGCGGTCAACAACACCTTCACGGCGGATCAACTGAGCATCCTCGGCGATTTGCGCAGTCGCTACCCGGACTTCCTGGGCAGCGTCGTGGCCAACGACGAAGAGGGCGGCTACCTGATCGCCAGGCGGCTGATCCAATCGCGAGCGCCCGTGCTTCCCGGACAGACCCTCGAGATGCTCGCGTTTTCCGGCACCAACAGCACACCGGTTTCCCTGCAACGGGAAAAAGGCCTGTATCGGGCCTTGGCCGAAAACCCCCAGGTCCGACTTCGGCAGATCGTTCTGGGTGGCTGGCGCCGCGACCGGGCCTATGAGCAGGCGCAGGTGCTGCTCAAGCGTTATCCCAATGTGAGTCTGGTCTGGGCGGCCAGCGACTTGATGGCGTTCGGGGTGATGGACGCCCTGCGCGAGGCTGGCAAACAACCGGGCAAAGACGTGCTGGTCGGCACGATCAACGATTCGACCGCCGCGTTGCAGGCGCTGCTGGAAGGGCGTTTGAGCGTGGTTGCCGGTGGCCACTTCACGTTGGGTGGCTGGGCGCTGGTGTTGTTGCATGACTACGACAAGGCCGATCAAGAGACCCGTAAGCCCATCGGCACCTGGCGGGTAAGCGCGATGCAGATCAGGGAACGCAGCGACAGTCTCAGCTTCATGCAGGCCAACAGCCGAGACGACTACGGCATTGATGTCCGCCAGTTCACTGAAGGACGCAGCCCGAAAGGCGTCGCTTACCCGTTCGTGCGGGTCGGTGCTGCGGACTGAGTCACGGCACGGCGAAGTGCAGGACCAGTTGCACGATGCCCATCAACGCCAGCGCGAAGATCGCCGTGAAGGCAACGCCCATGATCACGAAGTGCGACGGTTTGCCATGGGTGAAGTCCCGGGCGCGATTCTTGTGGCTCTGCACGCCAAAGGCGGCGGCCATGACGCTGTGCAGCATCTGCCAGAAGGTCGGGGGCTTGTGATCGTCCGGGCGTTGGGGTGAGTCATCGGATGGCTTGTCCATGGGCCTGCTCGAAAGAGGAATGACCCAGTGAAGAATAGACGTCATCCCCATAAAAAAGCCCCGGCGTCTGACGAAACCGGGGCTTTCCGTTTACAGCATCAGCGCACTGTTACGCGACATCCACCAGAACGATCTCGCTGTCTTCGATGGCGGTAACCCGCAATACCCGCTCATCTTCAACCGCCACGCCGTCCCGCGCTTCGGCACGCAGACCGTTGACCTCGATGATCCCGGTTGCAGGCACCAGGTATGCCCGGCGACCTTCGTCAAGCGTGTATTCAGCCGTTTCACCGGCTTTCAGGTTAGCCGCGACCAGACGGGCATTGGCCCGGATGCGGAGTTCGATGTCGTCATCCGCTTTACCGCTGGCCAAGGTCACGAAACCTTCGCGGTTGCCTTTCGGGAACGGTTTGGCGCCCCAGGAAGGTGGAGCACCGACTTCGTCCGGCATGATCCATATCTGGAAAATGCGCGTCTCTTTCGACTCCAGGTTGTATTCGCTGTGGGCCACGCCGGTCCCGGCGCTCATCACTTGCACGTCGCCTGCTTCTGTGCGGCCACGGTTACCCAGGCTGTCCTCGTGAGTGATCGCGCCTTCACGGACGTAAGTGATGATCTCCATGTCGCGGTGCGGGTGGCGTGGGAAGCCCGTGCCGGCCTGGATCACATCATCGTTCCACACCCGCAGTTGGCCCCAGCTCATGCGTGCCGGATCGTAGTAGTTGGCGAACGAGAAGTGGTGATGAGCGTTCAGCCAGCCGTGGTCGGCGCCGCCAAGGGATTTGAAAGGTCGAAGTTGCAGCATGATCAGTTCCTCCATTAGCAGGGCCGGCCTAAGCAGCAGCGCCGCTGGTGATGACTCTTCAGTCGATGGAGCAATCATCTATCAATCATGTATCGATAAAAAGCGTAATTTTTGCGTCATTACAATCGAAATATTAAATATGTCATAACGGCCTTTTATGCCTCTTTACCTGCACTTGATCGGCTAACTCCATGACCGCAAAGCATTTCGCTGGAGCTCGCGGGCGAATGGGGCGACCATAGGCGCCTTCCCGTTCAATGCTGATAGATGGAGCCCGCGTGTCGCACGATTTTCCAGCCGAGCCGCCCCACGAGCTAACCGCTGACTTGCCCCCCGACCTGACGGCGCCCGAGCGCTTGCCATTCTTCAAGCGGCTGCTGGCGCGGATGATCGGCCGAGGGTTGTCGCGCATGCAGGCCCAGCACGTTCCGTCCTGGAGACAGGGGCATGCAGACGGCTTTCTCAATGGTCACGCCGAGGGCATGGACGAGGGTTACGCCGAGGGTCGTCTGGACGGCATCGAAGAAGGGCGCCGGGTGTTGGTGATCCGGGACACCCGTCCTGGGGAACACCGCGGGCCGAGGGTCGACGACCATTTGTTCGATGACTGGCGCCTGCCGCTGACCAACGAGTTGAAAAAGCGCATCAAGGCCGATGTGGCGCAAAAGCTCCCGTCCCATGCCCAGCCAACCGCCGCCCAGTGGAAGATGATTTTCAGTGATACGCCCTCGACCTATGTCATCGCTGGCGCCGGCGCGGGTAAATCGACATCGCTGGTCTTGCGCGTGCTGCTGCTCAATCACTATTTAGGCTTCGAACTGGACTCGATGACCGTGGTGACCTTCACCCGCGAGTCGCGCAAGGACTTCATCAACAAGCTCATCGAGATCATGGGGCTCTGGGGGCACGACCTGTCGCTGCGCCAGGCTCGAGCGGTGGTGCGCACCTTCCACTCGCGCATTCTGCCGCTGGTGCGCAGCTTGCCGGGCTTCGAGCAGCTTCAGGCCTTCGAAAACCTGAGCAGTCAGAATGCCAATCTGTCGGGTGGTGACCTGTTCGGCAACACACTGCTGGACGATGGCGCGGACAGCAACCCCTTCGACCTGCGCATCAACGATGCCCAGCGCCAGCAGATGAACCTCTGCTATCGGGACCTGTACGCCGCCAATCCGCGCTTTCGTGAAGTGATGGCGCCGCTGTATCGGCATTCACTGCAACTGAAGGAACTGGATCGCGATCACCCGGATGTGCAAAAGCGCATCACCGTCATGGGGCTGTCGTCCAAGCGCGATGAAGAGCTGTGCGACGTCATCGAGGACCTCTGGATTCGCGCTGGCGCCTGGCCAATTCAGGGCGTCGAGCCGATGCGTCAGACGGTCGAAGTCAGCGGCTTGACCTTTCACGTACACGGCTATGCCGCCGAACTGGACGCCTGGATCGTGCTCGGTTTCGACCCGTGTGAAGACCAGCACCTGCGTCGTCCGGACGCCAAGCTGCCGGTCTGGGCCGAGTGGGTCATCAAACGCACGCTGTTTCAGGCGTTCTGCCGCAAGCCGGTGATCTGGCTCGAGAACTACGAGGCGTCGCGCGGCATGATGCAGTCTCTGTCGGGGGCGGCGGTCGCCGGGCCGGGCTTCGATTACAAGGTCAAAGGTGAACTGAGCGCTGCGCCGTTGCTGGACTGCTTTGTGGCCGCCGCCGGTTTCATCGAAAACCTGGGGCTGGATGTCCCTGATGCCGTGTCGCAGATGAGCTTCTCGGATCAGGACCCGGACCGGTTCTTCTTTGAGGCCTTGAGCCTGTTCTGGAAGGCGTTCGAGGACCATCTGCTGGAGCAGACCCCGCCGGTCATGACCTACAACCGGATGTTCTCGCTGTTTGGTGAAAATTCCCCGGAGAATCTCAAGCTGGTCAGCGACGAGGGCTTGTGTCCGCTGTCGCACCTGATGATCGATGAGTTCCAGGACGTCTCGCCGCAAATCGTCTCGTGGATCCGCGCCAGCCTGAGGGAAATCCGCAGCCGTGGCCCAGCGTTGCATGTGGGCCGAGGTGCGCAGCGCTCATCGCTGTTGTGCGTCGGAGACGACTGGCAGTCAATTTACGGCTGGCGTGGCAGCTCGCCGAAATTCTTCATGGAGTTCCCCAAGGAGTTCCCGTCGCCAAGCACCACCAAAGTCATGCTCAGCGACAACTTCCGCAGCCACCAGCACATCATCGACGCGGCGGAACACATCGTGCGCGCTGCACCGGCGATCAGCGGCAAGAAGGCCCGAGCCAGCGGGCCGGTGCAGGAGCTGCTGCCGGTCAACGTGTTCGATCGCGATGACGATCAATTGGTGGCGAGTCTGATCGAGCATTACAACGCGGGTGACTCGGTGCTGCTGCTGTACCGCAAGGGGAGCGAGCGCAGCAAGTTGCCGGAGGCACTGCAATCGGTGATGAATGCCGATTATGCGTTGCCGCCCGGCGAGCGGCGCCTTAAGCAACTGACGTATCACAGCTCCAAGGGTTTGCAAGCTGACGCGGTGTTCCTGCTCGGCGACTGCCAGCACCTGACCCAGTCACCGTACAAGAATCAGGTCTACCAGATGGCCGGGCTGGGCAAGGAGGGCGACCTTGAAGCCTTCGACAACGCGCAGAAGGACGAGGTGTTGCGCCTGGCGTATGTCGCGATCACCCGGGCGGTGCGTCATTGCTACTGGTTCATCGACGCGGCGGGCAACGACGACGCGGCCGTGCCGAAAGCATCTTCGCGGATTGCCGGGGACAAAGCCTTCTTCGAAGACCGACGAGGGGCCATGCGCAGCGATGAGGCCACCGTGTAGCCACGCGGTTTGTCGGCGGTGCAGCGGCGGCGGTCGTGAGGCCGCCATCGCGCGGGCGGCCTGATTGGGGACTTAAGGAGCGCAGTCTGAGACCGTGCGCAGGCGCAACAGCTTCGCGCCGTCGACCGGATCGGTCAGCCAATGCCCCGTGACGCCGAACGTCGTGTGCAGGCGTTCCGGCGTCAGCACCTCGAAGGGTGAACCCAAGGCCACCAGACGCCCTCCGTCAAGGACCGCCAGACGGTCGCAGTCCAGCGCCTGATTGAGGTCATGAAGGGCGATGACGGTGGTGACGGGTAATTGATGAACCCGCCCGAGGATCGACAACTGTTGTTGGATATCCAGGTGATTGGTCGGTTCGTCCAGCAGTAAAATCTGTGGCCGTTGCGCCAGCGCCCGGGCGATATGCGCCCGTTGCCGTTCGCCTCCCGAGAGCGAATGCCATGCCCGGTGTTTCAAGTGCTGCAGGTTCACGTCGGCCATGGCTTGATCAACGATGTGCCGGTCGACGTCGGTCCAGGGGGCGAGCGCTGACAGCCAGGGCGTCCGACCCAGTTCCACGGCCCGCTGCAACGTCAGGTGGTCGCTGGTTTGCGCGTGCTGTTCGACCACCGCCAGGCATTGTGCGATGTCCCTTCGGCGCAGGGTCGACAGGGATTTGCCCCGCAATAGCACGTCGCCCTGGGTCGGCGTTTTCAGCCCGGCCAGCAGCTTGAGCAGGGTCGATTTGCCAGATCCGTTGGGGCCGACGATACCGAGGTTTTCACCCGGCTGAATCGCCAGGCTGACGCCCTTGAGCAGTTGAGCGCCTTTGACCGCGTAGCTCACGTTGACTGCATTGAGCAGAGGCCTGCCCCCACGGCTGGCCGCGTGAATCGGGTTGGCAGCGTTCATCGGAGGCGGCTCCCTCGGATCAAGATCAGGGCAAACACCGGGGCACCGACCAGTGCGGTGATCACGCCGATGGGCAGTACTTGTCCCTCGATCACGGTGCGGGACAGTGCGTCAGCGGCGATCATGAACAGTGCGCCGCTCAGCGCACTGAGTGGCAGCAGACGGGCATGGCGCACGCCCGCGATCATGCGAACGGCGTGCGGGACGACCAGCCCGACAAACCCGATCGAACCGACGATGGACACCATGACCGCGGTAATCAGTGCAGTGGTCGCGATGAGCGTGGCCTGAACCCGGCGCACGGGGATCCCCAGTGACGCCGCCGAGTCGGCGCCAAAGGTGAACGCATCCAGTGAGCGGCGATGCCACAGACAGACCGCCAGCCCGAACAACACCACGGGCACCGCCAGGCTCACCGACGACCAGCGCACGCCGCTGAGGTTGCCGAGCAGCCAGAACATGATGCCGCGCGCCTGCTCGGCGTTGGCTGAGCGGGTGATCAGAAAGGACGTGAGGGCGTTGAATAACTGTGAGCCGGCGATCCCCGCCAGAATGATCTGGCCGGCCGCCGTCTCGCCGCGAGAGGCGCGGGCAAGCAAGGCCACCAGGGCGAAGGCGGCAATCGCGCCGACAAAGGCGCCGGTCGACAGGGAGACTGCCCCGGCGCCCAGACCGATGACCGCCACCAGGACGGCCCCTGTGGAGGCGCCCGCCGATATGCCCAGCAGATAAGGGTCGGCCAGCGGGTTGCGCAGCAGCGACTGCAAGACGACGCCGGAAATTGCCAGCCCCGCACCACAAGCCGCCGCGACAATGGCGCGGGTCAGGCGGTAGTTCCAGACAATGCCTTCGTCGATGAGGTCCACCCGGTAACCGGCCGCCCACAGCTTGTTCGCCAACACCTGAGCGATGACAGGCAGGCTGATCGACGTCTCGCCGATCGCAACACCCGCCATGATTGCCAGGGCCAGCACGGCGCTGACCCACAGGCCGTGGCCCAGCCATCGACACACACTCATGCGGTTCATGGCGCAGAGGTGGCGCTTTGAACGGCAGCGCCGAGCTGCTCGATACCGTCGAACAGCCTCACGCTGGATTCCATTGCGCTGGCGTCCATGATCACGATGCGATTGTGCTTCACCGCGTCCATGTTGCGCGTCACCGGATCGGATTTGAGAAACGCCAGTTTCTTTTCATGATCGTCGGCCGGGAAGCGGCGGCGGTCCATGCGAGCGATCACCAGAATCGTCGGATTGGCCTTGGCGATGGTTTCCCAGCCAACGGTGGGCCACTCTTCATCGGAATCGATGACATTGCGCATGCCCAGCGTGTCGAGCATGAAATTGGGGATGCCCTTGCGGCCGGCGACAAAAGGGTCAGTGTCGAGGTCAGGGCTGGAAAACCAGAACACCGCCGAAACGTCGTGGCTGCCATGGGTTTTCGCCTGTTCAACGGCCTTGGCCAGACGCGCCTGATAGCCGGTGATCAGCTGTTGGCCGCGATCCTGTACGTCGAAGATCAACGCCAGTTGAGCCAGGGTCTTGTACAGCGTCTCGACCTTGAAGGCCGCCAGGCGCGTGCCGTCCGCGCCCACCCGGTTGTTCTTGCCCTCACAGTCGGACGGCAGGATGTAGGTCGGGATGTTCAGGTCGTGAAACTGTTGCCGGGTACCGACTGCGCCTTGAGAACCGACCATCCATTCGAACTGAACCGGGACGAAATCCGGGCGTTTGCCAACCACCGACTCGAAGCTGGGTGCGTTGTCGGTCAGGCGATCAATCGTATTGTTGGCGTCTTTGAATTGAGGCAGTACGTCGTTGAACCACAACGACGTGCCGATCACCTGTTGGCTGAGCCCCAGTGCGTAAAGCATTTCCGTTGCGGCCTGGCCGATGGTCACGGTTTTTTGCGGTGCCTGGGCGAATGTCAGCGGTACGCCGCAGTTGTCGACCGTCAGCGGGTAATGCGTTGACTCAGCGAGGAGCGGGCTCGACAGCGTCAGACCGGCGAGCAACAACGAAAGGCGGCGCAGCGACATGAGCGGGGATCTCCGGTAAACCTGTTGGCCGAAAGGGCAGGCACTGGAAAGCACATCCCGGCTCGCCGCTGAAAAGACAGGGCAAGTGCAGATCGCGAAAAAGACGCGCACGGGTGTCCTTCCCGGACACCCCGCCGGTGAATGATTGACGCTTGCCGGCAGGTCTCCTGACTGGCGCGTCCTCGCCTGGCTTCAGCCTTCCCGGTTTGACCCAGTGGCATTCTTGAAGTTGGGCTCAGCGCCTACAGTTGCGGGGACAGTTCCGTTTGAGCCTGGCAGAGCAGGGCCCGTGGATTCCCTATTAATTCCGAGTGGAAACCGGCGGCGGGGATACTAAACGATTCGCTGGCATGAGGCGAATGCACCGCCGGTCTATCGCTCACCGACGCTTCAATCCTGCAGACGAAACGGCCAGCCAACGACGTTCTTCGGCCGCGGCGTGGCGTAGGTACGGACCTTCGAGGTCTTGAGGCCCAGACGTACCAGCGATTCGGCCAGTGCCACGGCCGCCGTCACGCCATCAACCACCGGAACACCGGCGCGGTCGCGAATCATCTGGTCAAGGCCGGCCATCCCGCCGCAGCCCAGGCAGATCACTTCCGCTTTATCTCGGGTGACGGCTTCAACGGCCTGCTCGGCGATGGCTTCCAGGGCGCGGTCCGGTTTTTCCTCCAGTTCCAGCACGCTCATGCCGCTGGCGCGCACCGAGGCGCAACGCTCATAGACGCCCGCCAGTTTCAGCCGGTCCTCGATCAACGGCACCGCCCGATCCAGCGTGGTCACCACCGAGTACTTGTGGCCCAACAGCATCGCCAGGCTTGCGGCCGCCTCGGTAATGTCCACCACGGGTACTTCCAGCAGCTCCTGCAGACCTTCGCGGCCGTGCTCGCCATAGCCAGCCTGAATCACCGCATCGTAGGGTTCGTCGTAGGACAGCACCCGGTCCATCACCGCGATGGCCGCCAGGTAGCTTTCGAAGTTGCCTTCCACCGACTCCGCACCGAAGCGCGGGGTCAGCCCGATGATTTCCGTGCCGGGAGACGCAACGCTGCGGGCCTGCTCGGCGATGGTCTGGGTCATCGATTCGGTGGTGTTCACGTTGACGATCAAAATACGCATGGGTGGACGTCTCTCGCTTGCGATCAATGCTGGGTGCTTTGCACGGCAATGGCCTGGCCACTGACGTCTTTGAATGTGTTGCGCCGGTCGGCCAGCAACAGGTAAAGCGCCGCGCCAATGGCCGCGCCCATCAGCCAGGAAAACGGCGACACCGAATCGAAGGCCGGGACCAGCGCGGTAATCGTGGAAATGATTGCCGCCGGGATAAACGCCCAGACGGCACGCAAGTTGACCCCGCGCGAGTAGTGGTAGGCGCCGGCCGGATCTTCGGTGTAAAGCTGTGGCACGTTAACCCGTCCTTTGCGCAGCAGCCAATAGTCGGCGGTGATCACGCCGTACAGCGGGCCGAGCAGGGCGCCCAGGCCCGACAGGAAATACACAATCACAAGCGGGCTGTTGTAGAGGTTCCACGGCAGGATCAGCACCGCCACCGTTGCGCTGAGCATCCCCGCTCGGCGGAAGGTCAGGTAGCGCGGTGCCAGACTGCTGAGCACGAAGGCGGGTGCGACAAAGTTGGCCATGATGTTCACCGCCACGGTGACGATGAGAAACGCCAGGCAACCCAACACCAGGAAAAATGTGCTTGGAATGCTCTTGATGATGTCCGTCGGGCTCTGGATGATCTGCCCGTTGATGGAGAACTGGGCGCCGCAGAGGATCACGGTGATGAACGCGAACAACAGCACGTTGACGGGCAGCCCCCAAAAATTGCCTTTGCGGATGGTTTTCTTGCAGGGGGCCGAGCGCGAGAAATCGCAGAAGTTAAGGATCAGCGTGCCGTAAATCGCCAGCCACAACGCGCTGCCCGCGAAGATACTGCGCCACATCTGAGCGCCTTCCAGCGGCGTTTTCGTTGACCAGGCGATCTGACCATTGGCCTGGGTAAACATCCAGATGGCGAGGCTGGCGACGGTGAGCAGGATCACGGGACCGGCGAAGGCTTCATAACGGCGAACCATCTCCATGCCGTACGCAAGAATCACGAATTGCACGGCCCAGATGCTGACAAAGCACAGCCAGCCCAGGGTTGAAAGGCCGAGCCAGGCATCGTGATCGTAGTCGGCGAGCGCCGGGTCCAGGGCAGTGAGCAGAACCCTTAGGACGACAGAGGCCAGGTAAGTCTGAATGCCGAACCACGCGATGGCGATCACCGCGCGGATCAGCGCAGGAATGCGTGCGCCGAATATGCCGAAGCTAATCCGGCTGATCACGGGGAACGGTACGCCGGTCTTCTGGCCCATGTCGCCGGTCAGGTTCATGCAGAGGTACACCAACGCTGCGCCGATGGCCAGAGACAGCATGATCTGCCAGCCACCAAGGCCCAATGCATAGAGGCCAATGGCGAACGAGTAATTGGCGAGATTGTGTACATCGTTGGTCCACAGGGCAAAGATACTGTATCCACCCCATGTTCGGCCTTCAGTCTTGCTGGGCGCAAGATCAGGGTTGTACAAACGGGGACTGAGCGCCGGATGATCGACGGTCGCGGCATGTGCGGCAAGGGCTGAATCCAGGGTGTTGTCTACTGGCATGTTCAACAATCTCCGGCGCTATTTGTATTTGTTTTTGTATACAGTGCGCAGGCAAGACTATCGGAAATGACAGATGAGTCAACGGGAAGGTTGCAGAAGGGGCAGGCACTGCCTTGAACGGTCACGTGATTCAGGGGCCGTCCAGAGGACGCAAGAGGCAGGCTTGCCTTCCACGGCCTCTGGCCAGCATCAACCGCCCGATTGCATTCAGGGTTTAGCGGGCACCGGCGCTTGCGCAGCGATGAAACCCTGATCCCGCATCGCTTGCCAGAAGCCATCCGGCACCGGGGCATGAAGCGCGGTGACGTCTTCGATGAGGCGTGAAGGCCGGCTGGCACCGGGAATCACGGCAGCAACCAACGGGTTGGCCAGCACGAATTGCAACGCCGCCGATTTGATATCGACCTGGTACTGCCGGGCGATTTCCTGAATGTGCGCGACCTTGTCGAGCATCGCTTGCGGCGCCTCCTGGTACTCGAAATGCTTGCCGCCCACCAACACGCCGGAACTGTAGGGACCGCCGATGACGAATTCGGCGTTGTGCTCACGGGCTTTGGCAAACAGACGCTGCAAAGGCTGCTCGTGGTCCAGCAACGAATAGCGCCCGGCCAGCAGGAAGCCGTCAGGCTGCGCTTCGGTGAGGTCCAGGGTCAGTTCGCAGGGTTCGACCCGGTTCACGCCCAGTCCCCAGGCCTTGATCACGCCTTCTTCGCGCAAACGCGTGAGGGTGCGGAAGGCGCCTTTGCGAGCAATGTTGAAATGCTCGATCCATTCGTCGCCGTGAGCGTCCTGCGCCACGTCATGCACGAACACGATGTCCAGGCGGTCGGTGTTCAGCCGTTCGAGACTGGCAGCAATAGAGCGCAGGGTGGCATCGGCCGAATAGTCGGTCACGATCTTGTTTTTCAACCCGTCGCTGAATGGGCCGCTGCGGGCGTCCGGGTCCAGTTCGTCGGAGATCAGCCGACCAATTTTCGTGCTGAGGGTGTATTGGTCGCGCGGCAGGTGCGCCAGTGCCTTGCCCAGTCGCTGTTCGGACAAGCCAGCCCCGTAGATCGGAGCAGTGTCGAAATAGCGAATGCCCTGGTCCCACGCAGCGTGCACGGTGGCCGCGGCCTCGTCTTCGCTGATGTCGCGAAACATGTTGCCCAGTGGCGCGGCGCCAAAGCCGAGGCGGCCGATGATCTTGTCGTGCAGACTCATTGAGGTGTCCTGTCTGGCGTCATGGAGGTCCGGGTGTACGCTGTGCAGCGAGCGCCCGGTGTTGTTTACTGATCGTTGATTGAAGCAGGAGTTCTGGCGGACAGCGGCTGATGCGGTGGAATCCATCGAACGCCGGTTTGCACCCTGGGACGCACCATGCAACTTTTCCCGGCCGTGGGGCTTCCAACGTTTCAGGCCGCAGCGATTATCCGGAATGGGAGGGCAGTAGATGAGCGAGCACATCATCCATTTCCATTGTGGGGTCGATCAGACCAGCACCGAGCATTTCCGCGATCGTTGCCTGGAGGCCCTTGGCAAGGGCGCGACCGGCCTGTTGTTGAACCTGTCCACCGCCGGCGGCAGTACGGCGCTGGGGTTCACGATCTATAACTTTCTGAAGTCTCTTCAGGTGCCGATCCGCGCGCTGAACAGCGGCAATATCGAATCCATGGGCATCGTCATCTACCTTGCCGCCGAGGAGCGCATCGCCTGCCCGCATTCGCGATTCCTGATTCACCCGATGACCTGGTACTTCAGCCAGAGCTCCGTCGATCATTCACGCATGCGCGAATACCTGCGCAGTCTCGACAACGACCTGCAGCGTTACGTGAACATTTACCTGAGCGAAACCGAGGGCGCAGCGCACCCGCTGGACATCGGTCGATGCCTGTCGGCGGAGGAGAAGGTCATTCGTGCCGAGGACTCGCTGGGCTGTGGGATTGCCCATCGTGTCGAGCAACTGCAATTTCCCGAGGACGCGGTCCACTGGACCGTCAGCGGAAGCTAAGCTGAACCTGTTGAACCGGGTCGTGACTGACCCACCTGAACATGAGGAACCTGCCATGCATACCCATTCACCGAAAGACCCGGACACAGCGCCTCAACGTGCCATTCATCCGGCGGAAGAGGGAGTAGAGGTGGACGTTGATAACGATCCGGGCAATGAAGACCCTGGGTCGCAGTTTGACCGAGACGCCACGGTGCCGTTGATCGATCCGGACGCGTGAGGGAGGAAAACAGCGGTAAGCCGATACTGGAAACAAAAGAGCGAGAGCTCTCGCCCTCGCTCGGTTCTCTGATCAGCAGCTAATCAGGATTTGCGGCCTGCGCCACCTTGTGGCATCGAGCCACCTTTTTTGCTGGCGTCATCGCGTTTCACGTCTGACGTTTTTTGACGGTCGTCTGCGACATTGCTGCCACCTGAAGCCTGGCCGCCTTTTTTGCCTGCGTCGGAGGCTTTCTGGCGATCGTTGGCGAAGTTGCCAGGGTTCGATTTTCCGGTGTTAGCCATGATTACGTACCTCTTGTTATGAGAAGGGCGAGTCATGTGGCCCGCACTATGTGGGATGGAACAAGCGGCAGTTGGTTTAAATAATTACGCGCCTACCAGACCAACGGCCTGATGGCACGGTGCTTACAGACGTGTTGGCGCGTTACTGGCAAACCTTTTCCGAGAGATCAATGCCGCCCGTGTGATGGCTCCACATCTCCAGCAGAAAATCCGTTTCTTCGTGCCGCAGCGTGCGCATCAGCGGCAGGTGTCGGGTGAGAAGGGCGTGAGCGTCCGCACCGTGCATGGGACAGCCGTCGATCGGATGCAACCAGTGGCACGCCAGCACCGCCCCGTCCGGTGTCAACGAGGCGGCAAGGCGTTCGATGACCTCGACGAACAATGCAGGCTCCAGGTAATACGCCCATTCGCTGATGACGATCAGATCAAACTGACCCTCGGGCCAGTCGCCGGGCAGGCATCCCTCGACGACCTGCGCGCCTTCGTACTGGCGCAGCCGGGCACGCGCCAACTCGACCGCGCGGGTGCTCATGTCCATACACAGCAACTGGTCGCAGCGCTGCGCCAGACGCAGGCTCAATTCGCCGTTCGCACACCCCGGCTCGAACACGCGCGCGTAGCGCTGACGAGGCAGGGCAGCAAGGGTGAGGTCGCGTTTACGCTGTTCGTACCAGCGGGTGCGAAAGGCCCACGGGTCATCGCTGTCGGCGAACAGTTCGTCGAAATAGTCGGCAGGCAGGCTCACAGGAACACCAATTCGAAAGGTTGAAGCAGTCGCTCCAGGGTGTCGGTGTCAAGCACGGGCGCGGCGCCGGTGCTGACATCATCGTGTAACTGGCTGGCGTGGGCGTTGATTGCCCGGCGCTTGCGTTGCAATTGCGCGTCGCTGAGCATGAATTTGCGCGCTTGCTGCCAGGGAATCCGCGGGTCGTTGGGTTCGGCCCAATGCCAGGCCCATACCGGAATCTCGAGCAAGGTGGCGCCCGTGTTCGCGACGGCCTGCGCAGCACAGTGACCGACGGCCTCATGGTCACAGTGGCCGTCGTGTCGCCACGTAGTGACGACCACGTCGGTCGGGCGCAAATCCTCGGTGAGCAGCGCGATCAAGGCGTCAGCGCGGTCGGCGACCTGACCGTCGCTCATCCCCAGCCTCTGCCAGGCGAGTCGCGGCAGATCGAAGCCAAGGGCGGTGACGGCCCGTTCGCTTTCCCGACGCCGTTCGGTACGCAGGCGCGATCGAGGCCATTGCGCGGAGTCCGGGTGGCTGCCCTCGCCATCGGTCACGGAAATCAACTGCACATCTTCCTGCCGGTTGGCCATGGCTGCGAGCAGTCCGCCACAGGCCAGCACCTCGTCGTCGGGGTGAGGGGCCAGCACCACCAGTCGCGCTCCCGGTGGGACCAACTCGTCAATATCGATGGGGCGAACGCCGCTCAGCGCCACGCTGTTGCGCCATTCGCTCAACGGTGTGCCGCTGACGCCAAAAGGGGCTGTCTGACTCATAACGACCAATCCTCGGTTGTGCTGTGGGTCAGGAGTTGACCCAATTGCGCCAGATCCCGTTCCGCGTGGCTTTGCCGGATGAACACCGGCAGGTCCACGGCCAGGCGCGCAAAATGCGGATCGCGGCAGAACGGCGTCGCGCCCAGCGCACGGCCGACATGGCGACACACCTGTTCGACGGCCATTTCGACCTGGGCGCGAACCCGTTGCACGGGCAGTCGAGCGTCGTCAAGCGGGTGCGCATCGATCCATGCGGCACATTCCCTTAGGGCTGCAGAGGCACCCAACAGCGCGGCGTCCACCGACCCTAGATGCGCGTCGGCGTGCGGGTCAGCGCGGCCCTGCTGACGTTGCCGGTGAAGGGATCGCGCGAGCGTGACGGCCGCGCCATACCAGGACGCCGCGATCCCCGCGCCGCCTTGCCAGAAACCTGGACGCTCCAGATAAGCGCCGGATTCTCCGATGCAGTGACCTGTTGCGTGCTCAAAGTGAACATCGACGCTTGCCGTGCTGCCCATGCCCACCGCCTGCCAGCCTCGCGCATCGATGCTGATCCCGGGTTCATTGAGGCGTACAGCAATCAACTGCGGTTGATCCTGTTCGGTCCAGGCGGTGATCAATGCGTAGTCGATCTGTTGTGCGCCGGAACACCACGCCTTGGTGCCATTCAGACGAACGTTATTGCCTTGTCGCTCACTGACGATGACCCGCGCCGTCGGCGGTTCGGCGGCCCAGACACCCCAGATGCCGGGATCGGGAAACGGTTCACCGCCGAGTTCTTGAAGGATGGCCAGTGCGTCGGTATGACCCTCATAGAGTTTCAGCAGCGCCAGGTCAATTCCAGCCACGTGAGCCAACTGCCGCCATCGAACCAATGTTTCTCCGCCGCCTGGTAGCGGCAAGCGGTCCAGACCGCGCGCGATGCACAGGCACATCGCTTCGCAGAGTCGTTCGTCGGTCATGGGGGCATTGGGACGGCGGGCGAAAGCGGCCAGCACCGATTCAAGGCCTTCTACGTCATCTCGCATATTCAGTGTCTCCGCCAGGTTCAACGTCGACGCGAGGTGCGTGCGCTGTTCATGAAAGCCTGCTCATGAATGAGGCATCTGGGGGCGGGAGGGGTTCAAAATACTTCGATGACGGCGGCTGCTCCGTATGGCAGGTGCGTCATGGCGTATTTCGTCGAGGTCCCTGAACAACGGAATGCGCCTGCGCGGTTTTGTCGCACCCGGCAGTCCGGCCCATGCGAATGCCATGGGACGTGACAAGGTAGAATGGCCCCCCATGAAATTCGTCCGAACCCACCAATCGCTCATTGCCTGGATCCTGTACGGCCTCGTCCTGTTCACTGGGCTTGTGTGCAGCCTGAGCCACGGGCAGATGCTGCGCGCGTTCAATCAGCTCAGCGCGGGCGTCGACTGCAGCGAGCATCACGAGCGCTCGGGGCACATGGACATGGCGCAGATGGGCGACCACGCCCAATTGATGAAACTGTCGATGACCGATTGTGCGTTTGCCGGCACGGTTGCAGTGTCGCTGGTGTTCTTCATCGGTCTGAGCTGGCTGATACGCCGTACGCATAATGGCGTTCCACGGTCCGATTACCGGCTGCGCCGGCCGCCTCGACAGACCTTTCCCGGAATCTCCCCGCAGGCGCCCTGAGCGCGCGGCGGCAGTACAACCGGGGTATTTAGCGTTCGTCCCTTCTTCGCCGTTCCGGGCAGGGCGCTCCTGTCGGGGCGAGAAGCGAGACGAGTCAAGGCCGGCGTTGGCGCTGGCTGCTGCTTCAGAGAGTTCGTCACATGAATGATTTACTGACCCGCCGTCAGGTGGTCACGGGTCTGGGGCTGTTGGGCCTTGGGCTTCTCGCGGGTTGCGATGGATCGACCACTGCGCTCGATTTCAAATACGGCAAGGATCTGAGCAACAAGATCATGGGCCGTACCTTCAAACTCACCGACACCCACGGTGAGGTCAAGACGCTTTCCAGCTATCGCGGACTGATGCCGGTGGTGTTCTTCGGCTTCACCCAGTGCCCGTCGGTCTGCCCGACCGCCTTGGCGCGCGCGGTTCAGGCCAAGAAGTTGATGGGCGAAGACGGCAAGACCATGCAAGTGATCTTCATCACCGTCGACCCCGAACGTGATACGCCCGAGATACTCGACGCTTACGTCAAACAGTTCGATCCGAGCTTTGTGGCCCTGCGCGGCACGCTGGAACAAACCCAGGCCGTGGCCAAGGAATTTGGCGTGTTCTACGAAAAGGTCCCGGTCGGCGACACTTACACCATGTCCCACACCGCCACCAGTTTCGTGTTCGATTCGCGCGGTAACCTGCGTCTCGGCCTGTCGCCTTCGCTCTCCGCCAAACAATGCGCGGAAGATCTGCTCACTGTCATGGAGGTCTGCTGATGACTGCTCTGTTTTCCAATGCTGTCCGGGCTGTTGTGGTTTCGCTGTTGGCGGGCTGCAGCCTGTCGGCCCTGGCACAAACCAAAGTGGAAGACGCCTGGGTGCGCACCTCTGTGCCAGGTCAGCCGTCCTCGGGCGCGTTCATGCGGGTGACCGCCGACAGCGACAGCAAGCTGCTCAGCGTCAGCTCGCCGGCCGCCAAGGACGTGCAGATTCATGAGATGAGCATGACCAACGATGTGATGCGCATGGGGCCAGTGGATTCGGTGGCATTGCCTGCGGGCAAGACCGTCTCGCTTGACCCGGACGGGTACCACGTGATGCTCATGGGGCTGGTCAAGCAGATCAAGGAGGGCGATCGGGTCCCGCTGACCCTCACTGTCGAGAACGACAAGGGCGTGCGTGAAACCATCGAGGTGCAAGCCCCCGCGCGCGCAATGATGGAAAAGATGGACATGGGCCACGATCACGACGCCATGAAGTGAAGTCAACCTGGAAGTGCCGGTTGCAATGACCGGCACCGATTTTCGGCGCAAATACGTCCTGCCAGTGGACGTTGAAGTGTCAGCTCCACCGCATTCGCGAGCAAGCTCACTCCCACCGTATGAGCGTCCTCCTCACGCTGTCAGCACGACGCGGACCCTGTAGGAGACGTCCGAGGTTACGAGGGCAGCGAATGCGGTGGGTCAATCACCGTTGATGCTGCTAACCCACCGCATTCGCGAGCAAGCTCGCTCCCACCGTATGGGCGTTCTCCTCAAGTCGTCAGCAGGACGCGGACCCTGTGGGAGACGTCCGAGGTTACGAGGGCAGCGAATGCGGTGGGTGAGTCACCGTTGATGCTGCTGACCCACCGCATTCGCGAGCAAGCTCGCTCCCACCGTATGAGCGTCTTCCTCACGTCATCAGAACGACACGAACCCTGTAGGAGACGTCCGAGGTCACGAGGGCAGCGAATGCGGCGGGTCATCCAATGGTGATGTCGCTGACCCGTCGCATTCGCAAGCAAGCTCGCTCCCACCGTATGAGCGTCTTCCTCACGTCATCAGAACGACACGAACCCTGTAGGAAACGTCCGAGGTTACGAGGGCAGCGAATGCGGTGGGTCATCCACCGTTGATGCTGCTGACCCACCGCATTCGCGAGCAAGCTCGCTCCCACCTTACTAGCGTCTTCCTCAGATCGTCAGAACGACACGGACCCTGTGGGAGACGTCCGAGGTTACGAGGGCAGCGAATGCGGTGTGTCAGTCACCGTTGATGCTGCTGACCCACCGCATTCGCGAGCAAGCTCGCTCCCACCTTACTAGCGTCCTCCTCAAGTCGTCAGCACGACGCGGACCCTGTGGGAGACGTCCGAGGTTACGAGGGCAGCGAATGCGGAGTGTCAGTCACCGTTGATGGTGCTGACCCACCGCATTCGCGAGCAAGCTCACTCCCACTGCATGAGCGTCTTCCTCACGTCATCAGAACGACACGAACCCTGTAGGAGACGTCCGAGGTTACGAGGGCAGCGAATGCGGAGTGTCAGTCACCGTTGATGCTGCTGACCCACCGCATTCGCGAGCAAGCTCACTCCCACCATATGAGCGTCCTCCTCACGTCGTCAGCACGACGCGGACCCTGTGGGAGACGTCCGAGGTTACGAGGGCAGCGAATGCGGTGGGTCATCCAATGGTGATGTCGCTGACCGGTCGCATTCGCAAGCCAGCTCGCTCCCACCGTATGAGCGTTTTCCTTACGTCGTCAGAACGACACTGATCCTGTAGCCTCACGCCCGAAACATCCCCACCAGCAGCACCAGATTCAACCCGATGATCAACAGCGCAATGGCGCAGGACAACGTCGTCAACACCGGGCCGGTCACGAAACTCCCCATCAGCTTACGGTCCGACACGAAGCGCACCAGCGGCACGATGGCGAACGGCAGTTGCATCGACAGGATGACCTGGCTGAGCACCAGCAGTTTGGCAGTGCCTTCGGCGCCGTACAGGCTGGTGACCACCACCACGGGGATGATCGCCAGGCCTCGGGTCAGCAGGCGGCGCACCCAGCCGGGGAGTTTGAGGCTAAGAAAGCCTTCCATGACGATCTGCCCGGCCAGCGTCGCGGTGACCGTGGAGTTAATGCCTGACGCCAGCAGCGCCACCGCAAACAGCGCTGAAGCGATCCCCACCCCCAGCATCGGCGACAGCAGGTGATAGGCCTCCTCGATTTCCACGACATCGGTCTTGCCGGCCTTGTGAAACACCGTCGCGGCAGTGATCAGGATCGCGGCATTGACGAATAACGCCAGCGTCAGGGCGATGGTGCTGTCGGTGACCGCCCAGCGCAGGCCGATCCGGCGGCCTTCGTCGGTGCGTGGGTAAGCACGGGTCTGGACGATGGAGGAGTGCAGGTACAGGTTATGGGGCATGACCGTTGCGCCGATGATGCCGATGGCCAGGTAAAGCGCTGCCGGGTTGGTCACGACCTCAGCCTTCGGGATGAACCCAGCAAACAGCTCGGCCATGTCTGGACGGGCAAGGACCATCTGGATCGCGAAGCAGCCGAAGATGATCAACAGCAGCGCAATGACGAAGGCTTCCAGCGCCCTGAATCCTCTGCCCATCAGCAAAAATATGAGGAAGACGTCGATGGCGGAAATCACCGCGCCCCACACCAGTGGGATACCGAACAGCAGGTTCAGCGCGATCGCCGTACCGATGACTTCCGCCAGGTCGCAGGCGATGATCGCGATTTCGCAGGCGATCCACAATGCAATGCAGACGGGACGGCTGTAACGTTCCCGGCACGCGCGGGCCAGGTCCCAGCCGGTCACGATGCCGAGTCGGGCAGACAGTGCCTGCAAGACGATCGCCATCAGATTGGAAAACAGAATGACCGAGAGCAGCAGGTAACCGAATTGCGAACCACCCGCAAGGTCCGTCGCCCAGTTGCCCGGGTCCATGTAGCCGACGGCAACCATGTACCCAGGACCGGTGAAGGCCAGCAGGCGCTTGAACCAGTTCCCGGTCTTGGGCACGGCAACACTGGCACTGGGCATGCCGCCGCCCAACGTGTCGTCGCCGGGATTGGCCCGGTTCTTAATCGGTTGCATCAGTCGCTGTCCCGCTCAGGTGAGGGCCGCCGTGCACACGGATCGAGGTGCCGTTGCGCGCAGTGTGCGTAGCCTCGGTTGCGTAGCTAGGGTTAGCCTAATAACGTTTGAGCCGCCAGTGAATTTAGATAATCGCCAAAGCCTTCCTTGCACCGGCAATGCTTGCGCGCGCTGGTCACGACACTGTTTCGCGCGGTCCACACAATCGCCGCGCCGGTTCGCTCCAGATCCTGAACAAGGTGCACGTCCTCATGGGCCTTCAGCGCCCTGAACCCTCCGGCACGTCGGTATGCCGCCGAGGACACACCCAGGTTCGCGCCATGAATGTGTCGGTGTCCATCAACCGGGCGGTACAGCGCGTCGTAACGCAGGCGGACCTGTTCGGAGTGTTCGGACCAGTCCCCCACCTCGACGATTCCGCATACGGCATCGACCCCGAACGCCACCTGCTCGGAGAGCCACGCATAGGGCACCACGGTGTCGGCGTCGGTAAACGCCAGCCAGCGGGCGCCTCGCTCGAGCATCAACTGTGCCCCTGCGGCGCGGGTCATGCCCACATTACGGTGTTGGCAGGCGTGCACGAGCACATCATGACTGCGGGCAATCCGTTCGGAGTCATCGGAACAGTCATCAAGCATGATCAGGATCTCCACCGCCTCGCCCCCCAGGTCTTCGTGACCGGAAGCGGCCACCAGTGACTTGATGCAGTCATCCAGAAAGTCTTCTTCGTTGTGCGCGGGGACGATGATTCCAATCATGGGCAAGTCTCATGTCGGGGCTTGCGATGATCGCGTGGGCCTATTTATCTCGACGAGCGAGTGAAACATTGGTTTCAAGTTTTTTCGTTTACGAAGACGAGTTGTCGCGGGGAGGGCGAGAAATGAAGGCATTTGAAAAAAATTTGAATTAGTTGCGTTCGAGCCGCTCATACACCGTGAGTGCGAGAGCTCCCCCGGTGGTCTGTACGTCGCTGTCTTCCACCGGGGTTATCGATTCCCGAAACGCATCGACGCCGCTTAAAGCGGCGTCGATGCGTTTTTCGTTTCTGCTTTGCGAAAAAACTCGACGGTTCAGGCGGCCTGCAGTGATTTGCCGATGGCTTCGTTGAACGCTGGCAGGTCATCCGGGGTGCGTGAGGTGATCAGCGTCCAGCCGTTGGCCGGGCATTCTTTGACTTGCGTGTCGACCCAGTCAGCGGCGTCGGCGTTCAGCAGATCGGTTCGCACGCTGGGGTAGGAGGTCAGTGTCTTGCCGGCGATAACGCCCGCATCGATCAACAACCAAGGCCCATGGCAGATCGCGGCGACGGTTTTGCCTGCCTTGGCGAACTCGCTGACCAGACGTTGCGCGTCGCGGTCCTGACGCAGGGTGTCAGCGTTGACGGTGCCACCCGGAATCACCAGGGCATCGAATTGATCGGCCGACAAGCCTGCCAGCGTGGTGTCCGAGGTCACGCTGGTGTCTTTTTCAGTGTCCTGGAGGAAGGTCTGGGCGGCGCCGCCCTTGATGGTCGCGTGCGTCACCGTCGCGCCCATGTCTTTCAGCGCCTGCAGCGGCTTGAGCAGCTCATCGCGCTCGATGCCGGTGTTGGCGGTGATGATCAGAACCTTCTTGCCGTTCAGTTGGCTGCTCATGATGTGATTCCTCTGTAGTGAGATTGCACCCGCTAAAACGGGTGGTGTCGGCTCTCAGAGGGAATCGAAAAAGTGAAGTTCAGCCCGATTGCATCACCGGTATCGGCGTCGATCAGACACGACCCGGAGACAGGGCCGGTTCACAAGCACTCGCGTGCCGCTTTTTCCAGAGCACTTTGACCGAACGCCGAGGCAAGCGGTGCGCGCTGATACAGGAACACGCGGGTGTTGGGGTTGCCCTTGAACACTTCGAGAATATCGTCTTGCGACAACTTGCCGGAGATCAGCAGTTTGTAGTGACCCTTGCCCTCGGCCATCGTGGTTTCAGGCCTCAGTTTTTGCCATTTAGGGAAAACGCATTGGGCATAGTCCGCGGCGGGCTTGGGGGTTTCCAGTTTGACGGAAGGGTTATTCGGGGTAGAACCACAGCCCGCCAGGCTCACGGCCAGCACACTTGTCAGCAGTAAAAGACGCATCTATTTCGTCCTGAAATCAGAGAGTGAGATGACTTTAGAAGGCCGCACGCGCTAGCGCCATATCAACTCAACATCATTGATGGTCCATGCCGCGGGCATTCGGAAGTGTTTGTTCTAGTTCGACTTGATACAAAAGGCGAAGTCGGTAAACGCTATCATTTGCGCTAGCACACTTCGAGCCTGTTACGAGTGGGCGCGTATGTTGACGAGCTAACGTCCAAATGAAAAGAGCGCCACCGAAAAAATCCTCGATGACCGTTCGTAGGAGCAAATGAATATTAGCCGCCGTTGGCGTGTTCACCCCAAGAACACCGTCCGGCACTGGATGATCCAGCCGCCGGATCTCACGGTACCTGTGCGCACACGGTCTCTGGGGGCCACACGCTGTTGTCTGCGTTGTCGCGAGATGTGCTGAGGCGTTGATTGCCCTGCGGCAATGGCCTTCGTTTTGCACCGGCTCTGTTTGCGGTTCATGACCAGAACAAGAAGGTGGAGGTAGTTATGCGATTCAAACAAGCAATCCTGGCGCTTGCCATCGGTGGGGTGCTGTCGGCATCCACCGTCCTGATCCCCGATCCGATCTCCCATTCCAGCGCATACGCCAAAGATGGTGGTGGTGGTGGTGGTGGTGGTGGTGGTGGTGGCGGCGGTAATGGCGGCGGAGGCGGTGGCAACGGAGGCGGCGGCGGCGGAAATGGCGGTGGCGGAGGCGGTCACGGTGGTGGCGGCGGAAATGGCGGTGGCGGAGGCGGCCACGGAGGTGGCGGTAACGGTGGTTCCGGCGGCGGCAGTGGCGGTGGCGGCTCAGGTGGTTCCGGCGGCGGCAACAGTGGCGGCGGTGGCAACAGCGCTGGCAACGGTCACGGCGGCAACGACCACGGCAATGATCACGGTGCTCGCGGCGACGACCATGGCAACCACGACGCGGGCCATCGCGGCGAACACGCACAAGCAGGCGATGATCATGGGGGTGTCCACCGGTCTGGAGAAATCGGCGACGACCATGGCGTCCACAGGGCGGGCGAGGTCGGCGATGACCACGGCGTGCACAGGGCTGGCGAAATCGGCGATGACCACGGCGTGCACAGGGCCGGCGAGATCGGCGATGACCGTGGCGTGCACAGGGCCGGCGAAATCGGTGATGACCGGGGCAACCATGCTCTGGGCGAAGTAGGAGACGATCGCGGCAATCATGCCAGAGGTGAGCCAGGCGACAACCGCGGCGGTGCCTGAGGTGTAAGGATCGGACCCGGCGCAGCCGCGAGTGTCGGCTTCCCGGGCCGGTCATGACCCAGTCGAATCCCCAACATCTTGTGAATTTCCCCATGGCTGCGGGGCCTTGTCCCCGCAGCGAACAACGACCATGCCAACTCCCATTCTTAAATTGTTACGACTTTTTTCGGTGAAAGCCGCGCCGTAGCTGCGTCGGCTTGCCATCGTTTTGCCTTTATCACGTCGTGCTTCAACTCTGGCAAGGGATTTGCCCCTTCACCCACTACCTGCAGGCGCTTCTCCGTGCGACGGGCCGCAACAAGCCGTCGATGCGCAGCGCTTAACCAGGGCAGTCGGATGAAACACAAATGCCCCTGTGCATGAGTTGAAGGTGAATCACATGAAACAACCTGCGCGTTTAAAGTTTCCCCCCATCCACGGGTTTCAGCTTTTGCGCGGATCGTCCGCGGTATTGATGGCCCTGACCATGGGTCTGACCGGTGTCCAGGCCGGGCCGATCGACAACGAAGATCAGCCGCCTCCCACCGACCCCTCGGCCTACTACGACCCTCCCGCCGATCCGGCCGCTGCACTGAATAATCTGCTGACACTGCCGGAAGCCAATGAAGGCGCTATCGATCTGCCGAACGATGTAAAAGGCACGCGTGCCACCACGAGGATCGAAAACGTCTTGCCGCCATCGGCGCAAACCAGCTTCAACTTCCCCACCAATGGCAAGCCGAGCCCGTTGTTCGGCGCACAGCCCTTCACCCAGCCGGTGCTGCTATTCGAAGAGTTTGGCCCGACCAAACTCGACCCGACCGCCTCGCCGTCGCTGATCCCGTTCCCGGTGCCGACCCTCGGCCCAGGCCCTGCGCAGGACCCAACCAACGTCGCTCGCAGCGGTCCTTCGCCTGACGCGCTGGCAGCGTTTCTCGCGCAACCGGGTCTGACGCCGTTCCCGACGCAGTTTGCCAACTCGCTGGACCGCAACCCGTGGCAGGCACAGATTCAGGATTTCCTGAACCGTCGCGTGGACGCGCCCGCCGAAGGGCGTCCGCCAGGAAAAGGCTGGTCACATCAGCGCTGGAATGAGTTCTACCCGCAGATCGCCTACAAGACCGTCCAAACCGGCGCTCATTCCAACAGTGGGTTTCGGGATCACCTGCAGTTGCACGATTACAAGGGCGGGGAGTGGGGACCTGGCGGGTTGAATTACTACCCGGATGGCAGCACCAACCACGGCGGTACCGCCAGTGGCATCGGCGTGCGTCTTCACCCGTTGATGCCGATTCAGGAACACAACTCGGTGTGGACCTTCGACGGCACGCTGCCACCGAAATTGCTGATGGTGCGCTACGGCCAGCCGGTTTTGATGCGTCACTACAACGGCTTGCCGATCGATCCATCCGCTAACAAAGGCTTCGGTCTGCACACCATCTCCACCCATGAGCACAACGGCCACAACCCGGCTGAAAGTGACGGGTACGCCAACGCGTTCTTCTTTCCGGGGCAGTACTACGACTATCGCTGGCCGATGCAACTGGCGGGTTACGACACCATTAACACCAACGCCAAGGACCCTCGCGCAGCGTTTCCTTGCGCGCCAGGTGAAACCCTGTGGGTCAACGACGATTCACCGGGCCTGAAGACCTGTGATCACGGCACGATCAAAATCCGGGGTGACTGGCGCGAAACCATGAGCACCCACTGGTTCCACGACCACATGATGGATTTCACCGCCCAGAACGTCTACAAGGGCAACGCGGCGATGATGAACTACTACAGCGCCCTGGACCGCGGTAACGAAGCCATCGACGACGGCGTCAACCTGCGTTTCCCCAGTGGCTCGACCCTGGCGTGGGGTAACCGCGATTACGACGTCAACCTGACGGTCGCCGACAAAGCGTGGGATCAGGCCGGGCAACTGTGGTTCAACCCGTTCAACACCGATGGCTTCCTCGGCGATGAAATGGTCGTGAACTGGGGCTACAAGCCTTACCTGGACGTGCGCGCCCGCAGCTACCGTTTTCGCATCCTCAACGGCTCGGTTTCGCGTTACGTGAAGATCGCCGTGGTGCGGGAAATCAAAGGCAACGGCGGTGAGTTTCCTGGTCCGAAAGACTCTGGCGTGTCCTACGCCCGTGTGCCTTTCCACATGATCGCCAACGACGGCAACATCATGGAACACACCGTGCCCTTTGACGGCACCATGGACCTGGACGGTGACGGCGACCTGAAAAACAACTTCGGCATTCTGCCGACCCAAGGCATCGCCGAACGCTACGACATCATCATCAACTTCTCGAAAAACGGTATCAAGGCGGGTGACAAGCTGTACTTCGTCAACGTCATGGAACACGAAACCGGCAAAGGACCGAAAGGCGAAGTGCCGCTGGCAGACGTGCTGTCCGAGAAATACCTGGCCGTCATCAAGCAAGGCAGCAAGGGGCCGCAGTGGGACAAGGGTGATCCGGTGGTGGGCAAGTTCATGCAGATCAACGTCAAGCCTTATACCGGGCAGGACCTGAGTATGGATCCGGTGGCGTACGAGCCGGCCAAACCGGGCAAGCCTGAAGGCAAGACGATGATTCCGCTGACCCTGCACCGCGACAACGCCGCTGACATCGCGCTGTTGGGCCAGGCACGCCATCGCACCTTTATCTTCGGTCGTTCCGACGGCACGGATTCGGTGCCATGGACCATCAAGACCGATGGCGGTCTGGGATTCAACATGGACCCACGCAGACTGTCTGCCGGTATGCACCTGGCCAACGGCCCAGAACCGGCGGGTTATCAAGGCACCGGTACGCTGGAAGTCTGGAAAATCCAGAACGGCGGCAACGGCTGGACTCACCCGGTGCATGTGCACTTCGAAGAGGGGATCGTCCTGAGTCGCGGCGGCAAGGCGCCACCTGAGTGGGAAAAATGGGCGCGCAAAGACGTCTACCGCATCGGTACCGACAGTGGCGACAACGTCGAGATGGCAATCCATTTCCGCGAATTCGCCGGGACCTACATGGAGCATTGCCACAACACCCAGCATGAAGACAACTCGATGCTGCTGCGTTGGGATATCGAACACCCCGGTCAATTCCAGCTGATGCCAACGCCGCTGCCCACTTGGGATGGCGTGGGGTATGTCGCTTCCGCGGCGTTGCCTACCTACCACGACGGTGATGGCAGCGGTCCTACGGTCAAGCTGGCGGCAGCGGTGACCACGCCCAGCAACTCGGGTGGTTCAACGTCGGGAGGTGGCGGCTCGGGTGGGTCGGGCTCTGGCGGATCGGGCTCGGGCGGTTCGGGTTCCGGTAAAGGCAAATAGCGATCCGAGGGGTCGGGGAGGGTGACGTCATGTTCCAGATGCTTCGCAGCGCGGCCATTGCAGTGACCGTATCGATGATCGCCATGGTCTGGGGCAGTCTTCCCGGTGTGGCCGGTGAAACACCTTCGGCCACACCGTGGGGGCAAGACTTCTTTCCCAACACGGCATTGATCAACCAGGACGAACAGCCGGTGCATTTCTACGACGACCTGATCAAGGGCAAGGTGGTGGTGATCAACTTCATCTTCACGTCGTGCACCGACTCCTGTCCGCTGGAGACCGCGAGGCTGCGCCAGGTGCAGAGGCTATTGGGCGACCGGGTCGGCAAGGACGTGTTTTTCTACTCGATCAGTATCGATCCCGAAACCGACACGCCAGCGGTGCTCAAGCAGTACGCCGCCAAGTTCAAGGTGGCGCCGGGCTGGCAGTTTCTGACCGGCAACAAGGACGACATTGTGGAACTGCGACGCAAACTGGGGTTGTTCATCGAAGGGGTCGACAACGGCAGGACCACGGACCATAACCTCAGCTTGATCGTCGGCAACCAGACGACCGGGCGCTGGATGAAGGCCTCGCCGTTCGAGAACCCCTACATCCTGGCGGATCAACTGGGCAACAGCCTGCAGAACTGGAAGGTTGCCAGCGAACATCTGGACAGCTACGCGAATGCGCCTGACGTGCGTGCGCCGAGCCTGGGTGAACAGATCTTTCGTACCCGTTGCAGCGCCTGTCACACCTTGGGGCATGAAGGGGAGGAAGCAACCGGCTTGCGGGGCGTCGGACCCGATCTGCTCGGTGTGACCCGTCAACGCGACGGCTTGTGGCTGGGGCGCTGGCTCAAGGAACCGGACGTGATGCTGGCCGAGAAGGATCCGCTGGCCATGAGTTTGTACGAGGCCTACAACAAGGTGGCGATGCCCAACCTGCGGATGGCCGACAATGACATCGCCGAGGTCGTGCGGTACCTGGAGGAGGAGACGGACCGTCAGCAGCCGGTGACTCACATGGCAGGGGATGACCTGCATGCCGGGCACGCAGGTCATGAGGGGCATCATATGCAATGAGCTGTTTGCCTGGAGGGCGGTTGCCGGTCTGCTCGTTGTTGTTCGGTTTTAAGCGTTCATCGCGCGCTGCTCGTTGACATTGCTCGTTTAGCGGATAAAGTGAGCGTAAACGAGCAATCGAGCACTGGGTGAATAAATGTCAAACCAACTGCAACGCGCCGCCTATTCGGTCCTCCTGCCAGCGTTTTCCGGACTGGAACTGGACGACACCGTGCGCCGTTATCTAAGCCGGGGCGGGGTGTCGATCCTGCTGGGTGAGACCCGCGATGAGTACCTGGCGCGCAACATGAGTTTCGAGCGGCGTCGCTCCGAGACTCAGGCGCACTTCATGGGCATCGCCGAACAGGCTGCTGCCTGCGCGGGCTCGCCGGTGCTGGTGGCAGTGGATCAGGAGCTGGGCGGCATCCAGCGGCTGCACCGGCTGGTGCCTGGCATGCCGTCGGCCGATGCGCTGAAAGGCATGAGTGCCGATGTGATTGAAGCGCGCAGCTACGAGATGGCCAGTTCGGCGCGGGTCATGGGTGTGAATCTGTTCCTGGCGCCGATTGTCGATGTGGTGACGGGCGTCAATCCGTGGTTGCACCATCGTAACCTGGGGCCAGACCCGGCCGAGGTCTCGCGTATTGCCTGTGCGTTCATTCGCGGCGTGCAGCGGGCCGGTGTCATTGCAACCGCCAAGCATTTCCCCGGTCATTACCAGACCGAGCACGACCCAGCAGTGGCGCGCGCAACCGTGCCCGGTCCGGTTGACGCGCTGGAGGATGGCCTGGATGTGTTCCGTCAGGTGATTGCGGCGGGCGTTCAGGCCGTAATGCCTGGACCGGCGGTGTTTCCGGCGCTGGATCCGTCGCAATCGGCAAGCACCTCGCAGAGAGTCATTGGCCTGTTGCGTGACACGCTCGCATTCGACGGCCTGATCATTTCCGATGACCTGGATGCAGTGTCGATTCTGCGTGACAACAGCATCACCGAAACCGCCGTGACCGCCTTGAAAGCGGGCGCGCACCTGTTGCTGGTGTCGAGCGAGTCGGGTCTGGACGGCATTGCCCAGGCAATCGTTGATGCCGTGGAAAACGGCGAGCTGGATCGACAGCAACTGCTCAATGCAGCGAACAGGGTCCGCCATCTCGCGCAGGTTTCCCGAGCGCAGGTCGAGTCCGGTTTGTATGTGTCGTACCCGATTTCCGGCGGTCATCTGACCCGTCGGGTGACGCTGTGAACGAGGGGCAGCAAGACACCGGTTTGCGGTAGGCAGGAGCAGGGTTGCGCTGCACAATGCACCCACGCCAAAAGACCTCACCTGCCAAGAGTCTGCTGCCCATGTTCACACCTCTTACCTATGCACACCTGCTGCAAGTCGCTCGTCGTTCCAGTGCCGTGACTCAACCCTGTGCCTGCCTGGCCAAATCCTTCGCGGGATGGGAAGGGCTGCCGGTCTCGATCAAGGAGAGGCAGTTGCGTGAAATCGGCTCCTTGATCGCCGCCGAGGAAGAAGACCTGACCCTGAATGAATACCACCCGGGCGGGACCTCTTATTGGTCCGAAAAGGCGCCCATCTCTCCGCAATTCTTTCCCTACAACCGCTGCAAAGTCTGTGAGTGCGTGGACTGCGGCCGCGTCTATTTGCGTTACGCGGAAGCTGGGGCCTACCACATCGAGCAGCGTATTCGCAGCCTGGATCCGGCACTGATGGTCGATGTGGCGTTTGAAGGGGGCGGGCGTGCCTGAGGTTGCGTAGCGTCGCTCAATTTGACGCGCCGCTCTTCATTTGTGCTCCGCCAACGCAGGCTTTAACCTTCGCGGCATGCCTTTCACCACAAAAGGAAACGCCTGATGAGTTGGTCAGCGAAGCAGTATTCGATGTTCGAGCAGCAGCGCACCCGTCCGGTCCGTGATCTGGTGGCAGCGATCCCGACCCGGGACGTGAAGACGGCGATCGATCTGGGCTGCGGTCCGGGCAACTCCACCGAGGTGCTCGCTGAGCGTTTCACCGGCGCGCAGATTACCGGCATGGACAGCTCCGACGACATGCTCAAGGACGCCCGTCAGCGATTGCCAAACCTGAGCTTCGAGCTGGCTGACATTGGTCGCTGGAACCCGCCGCAGGCGTACGACGTTATCCTCGCCAACGCCTCCTTGCAGTGGATGCCTGACCATGCGCAACTGTACCCGCGTCTGGTCAGCCGGCTGAATCCGGGCGGCACCCTTGCCGTGCAAACTCCGGACAACCTTGATGAGCCGGCACACCGACTGGCGCGTGAGATCGCCGCGAACGGCCCGTGGGCGGACAAGATTGCCTCGGTCAAACACCCTGACCGGCATCCAGCGGCCTATTACTTCGAGCTGCTGCAACCGCACTGCGCGGATGTCGATGTCTGGCGCACGACCTATCATCACCCGTTGGCGGGCGGCCATGCCGCTGTGGTCGAGTGGTTCAAGGGCTCCGCGCTGAGGCCCTATCTGCAAAAGCTGGATGAGCGCGAGCAAAAGGCCTTTCTCGACGCGTACCTGATGGCGATCAGTCAGGCCTACCCAGCGCTGGACGACGGCACCGTGCTGTTGCCGTTCCCGCGTTTGTTCATCGTTGCTGTGCGCTGAGTGGAGCTTGCCATGACCGACGCCGAAAGCACGCTGGCCTCGCGCCTGATTCGCAACTTCAACGACGCGCCCTTGCAGGACGAGCGGCGCGAGCCGCTTTATCAAAGTCAGTCGGCGCGCCTGGGTACGGGCACGGCGGCGCAGAAGCTGGGGGCGTCGGTGGACATCGTTCCTCCCGGCAAGCGTTCATGCCCTTACCACTTTCATTACGCGCAAGAGGAGATGTTCGTGGTCGTCGAAGGCCAAGGCACGCTGCGGGTCGCCGGGCAGATGCTGCCGATTAAAAGCGGCGACGTGATCTTCATTCCTCCTGGCCCCGAATACCCGCACCAGCTCATCAATACCTCGAACGCGCCGCTCAAGTACCTCTCCATCAGCACCCGAGAAACGCCCGAAGTCTGCGAGTATCCCGATTCCGGCAAATATCAGGCGATGGTGACGATTAACGGGGCCCGAGCATTCACGGCAGTGCATCGTCCGCAAACCCGCCTGGATTATTGGGAAGGCGAGCCCTGATCTTCACACGTTCATGTCCTGTCGTTTGTGTAAGAGCGATTGGTTATAACGATAGATCGTTTCGGTCTACTGTCTTTATAAGAAAGGTCGCTATCCTGCGCGCCAGCTTTTTTTCGCGGTTGCGCATTCGTTAGGCATGACAATGGATTTTGGCAATATAGGTTTCGTCGTTGCAGGTTTGCTGGTCGGGTTCATTGTCGGTATGACCGGTGTCGGAGGCGGCTCGCTGATGACCCCGATCCTGCTGTGGTTCGGAATCAATCCGGCCACGGCCGTGGGCACCGATCTGCTGTACGCCGCCATCACCAAGAGCGGTGGCGTTCTGGTGCACAAAAAGAACGAAAACATCGACTGGGGCATCACCGGTTGGCTCACGCTTGGCAGTGTCCCGGCTGCGGGGCTGACCCTGTGGTTCCTCAGCAGCCTGCATACCGCGCCTGAGGCAATGAACTCGGTGATCAAACAGGCGCTCGGTTTTGTGCTGCTGCTGACCGCGCTGGCCATCTTCTTCAAAAAGCGCTTGCTCGTCTTCGCCCACCGTCATGCCGGTGATCACTATCGCCTGAGCGACAAGAGTCTCAATACCTTGACCGTGGTGACGGGCGTGGTGCTGGGTGTCATGGTCGCGTTGACCTCCATCGGCGCGGGCGCGCTGGGCACCGTCGCGTTGTTCATCCTCTATCCTTTCCTCGACACACGTCGACTGGTCGGCACCGAGATTGCCCACGCCGTTCCCCTGACCCTGATTGCCGGGCTCGGTCACGCCAGCATGGGCAACATGAACTGGTCGATGCTGGGCTTTCTGTTGATGGGGTCGCTGCCGGGCATCTATATGGGCAGCCATCTCACGGGCCGAATCCCAGACGCCATCCTGCGTCCGTGCCTGGCCGTGATGCTGATTGCCATCGGCTACAAACTGGCGTTCTGAGTCGGGCCTCGCCGCCCTCGGTTGTAGCCTTCAGGAGACCTGATGGATGGAGATCATCGCCGAGCCCCAACTGATTCGCCTGGTCACAGAACGTCTTGTCCTGCGCCCGGCCCTAGGCGGTGATGCAGCGCAGATCCAGGCCTACAACATCAGCAACCGCAAGCATTTGCAGCCGTGGCAGCCAACGCGTCCTCCGGGTTTTTACGCGATCGAGAACATCATTCGTCGCATCAGTTTCATTGAGCACGAACGGCTCGCCGGACGCGGCCTGCACCTGTTGATCTGTGAGCGGGACAGTGGCGAGATAATCGGAGAGTGCAACTTCAGCAACATCGTCCTCGGCGTTTTCCAGGCCTGTCATCTGGGCTACTCACTGGCTGAGCACGCACAGGGCAGGGGGCTGATGACGGAGGCGCTGCGCAACGCCATTGCCTACGTGTTCGAGGACCTGCAGTTGCATCGGATCATGGCCAACTATCGGCCCGAAAATGAACGCAGTGCGCGGGTGTTGTCAGGACTGGGGTTCCAGCGGGAAGGCTTTGCCCGTTCCTACCTGAAGATCAATGGTGAGTGGGCAGACCATGTGCTGACGGCGCTGGTGAATCCCGTTCAGCTGTAGTGGTCACCTCTCGTCAATACGCCGGGGATCATTCGGTCATTCGAATGATCCCCGGCGCACGGTGACTCATCAGCAGAGCTTGTCGATAACGCGCAAGCCAGGCTCCTTCTGCGCGCTGCCCCATTCACTGCTCAGGGTGTCGAGTACCTGACCCAGGAACTGCTTGTCGGCGGCGGCCTTCTTGCCGACGTAGCCCTGGCCCTTGCGGTACATCCTCAGTCGCGCACGCATGTGCGGGTGTTGTTCGTCGAACTGTTGCTCCTCGGTGCACGCACCCAGGCCGTCCATATGCACATCACCTTTCTCACAGACCCAGAGAATATGGCTATCGAGGGAGTCCTTCTGCGCCGCGAACAGTCGAGCCAGTTGATCAATAGTAGGTTGATTGTTCAGATTCATGATCGGATACCCCTTTGTGCCTATTCGTTAATCTATCTGGTTAGTTCAAACGTAATGGCGAATCGTCCATCGATCCGCAGTCCTTTCCATCGCTGACAAACAAGGTCCGTCGGTACACAGAGCCGGTGCCGGGCGTTATGGATGTAGTGGAGAGAAGAGGCTGCTACGGAATGAGTCGATCCAGAGGAGAGAATCAGCGGGCGTCATGAGGACACTGGCGACGATGCGTGGTCGACCACAAGTGTCATGAGGACGTTTCGCCAGCGCTCGGCCTATGGGTCGATCATGCCGGTTCAGCTCTTCAATCTGCCTTGTGGGCAGCACACCTCAGACTGTTTAACAACTACTGCGCTTGGCGATACTGCGTTAAAACCAGGCGGAAAATGCTCATTTAGAACACCTAGACTCCGCTTTTCCGCCTGCTTTTGCCTTGTCTTGCCTGCGCTCGTGACGTTGTAAAACACTCTGATTCCAGAGGATGTTCGACGGCTACGTCGAACGGGCCCGGAATACTTTTGCCAGCTCTCCCGATCGGGGAGACGCTTGAACTATGCCGTTACGAAAAAGCTTCGTCAACCGTTTTGTAGTGAATATTTTCGATCGCTACATATTTTGTAGTTTCAATACACAAAGGTCGATTCGTGACTACAAAGTCAGTGAAATCGGGGCTCTTAAAGGCACGGAAAGCTGTCTGGGGAAAATCAACAGGCGCGGAAGATTGCGTGTCAGGGCGAACTCGATACACAGTAACCGGTGCACCTGCCTGCTGACTTAACCCTACCTTTGAGGATGAATATGGATACCCTCGCCATTTCGAACCCCGCACTACCCAGCTATGACGACGTAGTCGCTGCCGCCAGACGCATTGAAGGCCACGCCCACAGGACGCCGGTCCTGACCTCGCGCACGGCGAACCGCGAGCTGGGCGCCGAGGTGTTCTTCAAGTGTGAAAACTATCAGCGGATGGGCGCCTTCAAGTTTCGTGGCGCTTTCAACGCGTTATCGAAGTTCGACGCCACGCAACGCAGGCACGGCGTGGTCGCATTTTCCTCCGGCAACCATGCGCAAGGCATCGCACTGTCGGCTCAACTGTTAGGTATTCCGGCCACCATCGTCATGCCCCACGATGCACCGGCTGCCAAGGTCGCCGCGACAAAGGAGTATGGCGCGACGGTCGTGGTCTACGACCGCTACACCGAAGATCGCGAGGCGATCGGGCGGCAACTCGCTCAGGAGCATGGCCTGACCTTGATCCCGCCTTACGATCACCCGGACATCCTTGCCGGGCAGGGTACGGCAGCGAAAGAACTGTTCGAAGAGGTCGGCGCACTGGACACGCTGTTCGTTTGTCTGGGGGGCGGTGGGTTGCTCAGCGGGTCGGCGTTGGCGACGCGCGCGCTGGCACCCGATTGCAGGTTATACGGGGTCGAGCCCGAAGCCGGGAACGACGGTCAGCAATCGCTGCGCAGCGGGAGCATCGTCAAGATCGACACGCCGAAAACCATCGCCGATGGCGCGCAAACCCAGTACCTGGGCAATTACACCTTCGGCATCATCAAGCGCGATGTCGACGACATTCTCACCGCCAGCGACGCGCAACTGGTCGAGGCCATGCGTTTCTTCGCCGAGCGCATGAAAATGGTGGTCGAGCCCACCGGCTGCCTGGGATTTGCAGCCGCGCGCGCCATGGCGAGCGAACTGAAGGGGCAGCGGGTCGGTGTGATCATCAGCGGCGGCAATATTGATCTGAACACTTACTCCAAGCTGCTGACGCGCTAGCCCCCGCAGCGCGAGCGAAGTGTCTGTGCCGGCCAGCGGCAACGCCTGGAGCGCGTTGCCGCTGACGCGCCTTGCGACGATCAGGCGGACTTGGCCACCCAGGCTTTCTGACGACGGTACAACACCAGCGTTGCCGATAGACCGCAGACTGCAGCGAACATCAGCCAGTAAGCCGGGGAAGCCTTGTCGCCAGTGGTTTGTACCAGGAACGTCGACATGGCCGGTGTGAAGCCGCCGAAAATCGCCGTGGCCAGACTGAATGCCAGTGAGAACCCTACTACTCGTACGTTCTGCGGCATGACCTCGGTCAGCGCCGCCACCATCGCACCGTTGTACATCCCGAAGAAGAACGAGAAATACAGCAGAACCACCAGCAAGCGTTCGAAGCTGGCCGCTGCCGCCAGCCAATGCATGGCCGGGTACGCGGTGAAGATGCACAGCAGCGAGATGCCCAACAGCAAAGGGCGGCGGCCGATACGGTCGGAAATCGCGCCACCGATCGGCAACCAGATGAAGTTGGTGAGCCCCACGAACAGCGTCACGATCAGGCTGTCAGTGGTGCTCAGATGCAGCACGGATTTGCCGAACGTCGGGGTGTAAACGGTGATCAGGTAAAACGTCGTCGTGGTCATTGACGCCAGCAGTCCGCCTGCGAGCACTGTGCGCCAGTTGTCACGCATCGAGCGGAACACCTCACGGGCGCCTGGGTGATGCGTGCGGGCCTTGAACGCCTCGGTTTCCTGCAGTGAACGACGAATCACGAAGATGAACGGGATGATCACGCAGCCGATGAAGAACGGCACGCGCCAGCCCCACGCAGCGATCTGGGTGGCGTCCAGCCAGGCATTGATGCCGTAGCCCAGCGCCGCTGCGAGGATGATCGCGATCTGTTGACTCGCCGACTGCCAACTGGTGTAGAAGCCGGTACGGCCCGGCGTGGCGATTTCCGCCAGGTACACCGACACTCCGCCCAGCTCGGCCCCTGCCGAGAATCCCTGCAACAGTCGCCCCAGCAAGACCAGAAAGGGCGCCGCCAGACCGATGCTGGCGTAGCCAGGCACCAATGCAATCAGCACGGTGCCGCAGGCCATGATCGACAGCGTCACGATCAGGCCCTTGCGACGACCGACCCTGTCAATGTAAGCGCCCAGGATGATTGCGCCGAGCGGTCGCATGAGGAAACCCGAACCGAACACGGCGAAGGTCATCATCAGCGAGGCGAATTCGCTGGTCGCCGGGAAAAAGGTCTGGGCGATGTACGTGGCGTAGAAGCCGAACAGGAAGAAATCGAACTGTTCGAGAAAGTTGCCGCTGGTGACCCGCACGATGGCGGCGAATTTCGCCGCTCGCGGTTGGGGCGTTGGAGGTGTGGTATTCGTCATGGCTTCGGTGCGCTCGATATTGTTATTGGAATGAAAGGTCGGTTTGGCAGGACTCGGGATCAATCGCTGCCGGCGTTGATCGGGTTGGGTTGGCGTTTTTCGATGGAAAACTTGAGCAGCGCTGCGCTGCGGAAAATGCCGTGAGCGAATTTGCTGTAAGGCATCGTCAGAAAGAACGCCATGACAAACCCCAGGTGCAGGGCCAACAGCAGGCCAAGCGCCGCCGTTTCGCGAAACGCCAGCAAGGCCAGGCCACTGATGCTCAAGGCCATCAGCAGGGCGATGAATCCGCGGTCCATGGGTTTCTGATGCGCGTCGCCCTGCTCGGGATTGCGCCGCAGGTTCAGCCACAGCAAACCGGCGGGGCCGATCAACAGACTGATGCCGCCCGCAATGCCGAGCAACACCGGCAGGCTGAGAACCGGGTAGGGCGCGTGCCAGTTCATCAAGAAGTGGTAGAGCGTGGCGACGCCGGTCGCGGCAAAGCACAGCATGAAGCCGTAAAAGGTCAAATGGTGGAAACGCCGCCGCCACAGGGTGAAGCGGTCGTCCTCGTTGTTGCAGCCCTGGCCGTGGCCGCCGTCCAGGTACTTCAGCTGCGCGACGTTGGCCGTGGCTTCCAGCGCGGCCGACGTTTTGATGGCCCCTGAGGATTCCCCGGGGGTGACCTCACGCCAGAACCGGCGCACGCCAATACCGAGCGCCAGCACTGCAAAGCCGAACACTGCACCGAACATCAGCGCCAGTGTGTTGTGCGGGAAAATGCCGTAGAAGTTGCCGCCGGGCATCGCGGTGAACAGGTTGCCCATGACCAGCAGCGCCAGGCACAGGAACAGCGCCAGCCCCGCACCCGTCGCCAGGGCGAGGGTCAAACCGTTGCGCTGATAGAGTTTGCCCAACGGTTTGGGCCAGGCGTATTCGGCGTAGGTCTCCAGTCGCACCTTCGCCATGGCCTTCGGCACGTTGACCGCGAACTCATGGGGCGCGGCGTATTGGCATGCGCTCAGGCAGGCGCCACAGTTGTGGCACAGGTTTGCCAGATAGTGAATGTCCGCCTGGGCGAATTCCAGACGTCGGGTCATCGCCGGGAACACCGCGCAAAACCCCTCGCAATACCGGCAGGCGTTGCAGATGGTCATCTGCCGCTGCACTTCGCTTTCTTCCAGGTTCAGTACCGGGATCAACTGGCCCGGTGTCGAAGGATCAAACAGCTGCATGGTGCGATTCCGTATTCACTGGAGAAGAGGCAAAACCCGCGGAGGCAGCGGCTTGGGTGCCGGCTATTCGCCCAAAGGCAGTGCCGATGGCCATGCCGATGCCGGCGGTGTAGCCCTTGCCCAGTACGTTGCCGGCCATCATTTCTCCGGCGACGAAAAGGTTGTGGCTTGCCTTGCCGTTGAAGTGCACGGCGGCCGTTTCATTGGTTGCCAGCCCCAGATAGGTGAAGGTCACACCGGGTTTGAGCGGGTAGGCGTAGAAAGGCGGTTTGCTCAGCGGGCGGGCCCAATGTGTTTTGGCCGGAGTCAGGCCCTCGGTGTGGCAATTGTCCAGTGCCGTGTGGTCGAACGTGCCGACCTGGCAGGCGCGGTTGTAGCGCTCGACCGTGTCGACGAACGCGGCTTCGGGCAGACCCAATTTGCCTGCGAGTTCTGCCAGCGACTGTGCCTGAGTGCCGGGAAATACGGGCGGCATGAAGCGGCCGATGGCCTGCTGATCGATGATCGAATACGCCTGCTGTCCCGGTTGTCCGGCCACCAGTCGGCCCCAGATGGCGTAGCGTTTGGGCCAGAAGTCCTCGCCTTCGTCATAAAAGCGTTCGCCGTCGCGGTTGACCACCACGCCCAGTGATACGCAGTCGATGCGGGTGCAGATGCCACCGTCGTACAGCGGCGCGCGGGCGTCGATGGCGACCATGTGCGCCTGGGTCGGGTCGCCGATGATGTCGGCGCCCAGATCGATCATGCGGCGCAGCAGTACGCCGGTATTGAAGCGTGTCCCTCGGATCAGGAAATTATCGGACGGCCATTCACCGCGCTCATTCTGGCCCCAGGCTTCGCGCAGCCACTCCCGGTTGGATTCAAAGCCGCCGGCTGCGAGTACGCACGTGCGTGCTTCGATGCGTTCGGCTGGCAGGCGCAGCCCGTCGACCTCACGTTCGGCGAGATGCGCAGCGACAAACACGCCGTCTTTGAGTTCGATATCACTGACCTGGGCGTTGTAGCGGATTTGTACGCCCATGCGTTCGGCACTGCGGAAGTAGGCGTTGACCAGTGCTTTGCCGCCGCCCATGAAAAACGCGTTGGTACGGGCCACATGCAAGGCACCGGACAGCGGTGGCTGGAAATGCACGCCGTGGGAACGCATCCAGTCGCGGCACGATGACGACGCGCGGATGGCCAGGCGGGCGAGCTTTTCGTTGGTCAGGCCTCCTGTCACTTTGAGCAGGTCCTGCCAGTATTCTTCTTCGGGGTAAGCGTCCACCAGCACGTCTTGCGGGGCATCGTGCATGCAACGCAGGTTGCGCGTGTGCTGCGAGTTACCGCCCCTCCAGACCTTGGGCGAGGCTTCCAGCAGCATCACGCTCGCACCGGCTTCGCGCGCCATCAACGCAGCGCACAACGCTGCGTTGCCGCCCCCTATGACTAGAACATCGATCATTGTGTCTCCTCGAACGCTGGCAGTCAGACTCAGGCGCTGCAAGCGATGGAGGCACAGTAGGGAAAAGCGGGGCGGCCTCGAAAGACCGGATTCGCCGTGGGGTGTTTAGTTTTAGTAAAGGGTCGAGCATGACCCAACCTCTTGATTACGCCGAGCGTTTTCTTGAGCAGGGCACCGCGCTGAGGGTGGGAGCCAGCTTGCTGGCGAATGTGGATTGTCATTCACCGTTGATGTACCTGATCCATCGCATTCGCTGCCCTTGTAACCTTGGACGTCTTCCACGGGTATTGCAGAACACACAAATCCTGGAGCAGACATCGAACCTGTGGGAGCCGGCTTGCTGGCGAATGCGGGTTGTCATTCACCGTTGATGTAGCTGACCTATCGCATTCGCTGCCCTTGTAACCTCGGACGTCTCCCACGGGTATTGCAGAACACACAAATCCTGGAGCAGACATCGAACCTGTGGGAGCCGGCTTGCTGGCGAATGCGGGTTGTCATTCACCGTTGATGTAGCTGATTTGTCGCATTCGCTGCCCTTGTAACCTCGGACGTCTCCCACAGGTATGCCGGCGCTGGCGAAACATGGCCAGGCATCGAACCTGTTGGAGCTTGTTTGTTGGCCATTGGGCATTTTCAGCCTTCTCCGATCCAGCTCGCGCCTGGCCATTGTTGCTGGCTGACCAGTTGCCGGGCGACGTCGGTGATGACCACACGGGTGGCCAGCGCCGCCGGTGAGAGTTCGTCGTCGGTCAGGGTCGCCAACAGATTGCGTCGTCCCACATGCTCGTCGGCGATCTGGACCAGCGAAAGCCCCGATTCCCCCTTGAGCGCCGCCGCCGCGCCGGGCTGGATGGTCGCTGCATGTCCGGCACGTACGGCGTTCATCAACACGGCCAGGCCGTCAATTTCCATGATGATGTTCGGGACGACACCGGCACGCTCGAACGCTGTCATCAAGGTCGAGCGCAAGCCATGTTGCGCACTCGGGGCCACCAGCGGCAGGTGCCCGAGCTCGGCCAGATGAACGCTGGCGCCGGTAGGGGAGTCGGGCAGCGACGGCGAGGCGATGACAAACAGTTTTTCGTCGAGCAGCGGGGTGACGCTCCAGCGTTTTCCGCCTTCGAGCTGAAACAGGATCGCCAAGTCGATCTGCCGTGCATTGAGCTGAGCAGCGAGGTGCCCGGAAAGCATTTCCACCAGGTGCAACTGAATGTCCGGGTAGCGCGCACGCATGGCGTTGATCAGCGGCAGTGCCAGCACAGTGGCAGTGGTGGGCGGCAGACCGACGCTGACATACCCGCTCATGCGCCCGCGATGCGCCGCCAGAATGGCATTGTCGGCCTGGCGCAAGGTCAACTGCGCGTGGTGCAGAAACGCCAGGCCTGCGCTGGTGGCCGTCACGCCGGTGGTGGTGCGATTGAGCAGACGGGTGCTGAGTTCGCTTTCCAGCTTTGCGATCTGCTGGCTCAGCGCCGAGACGCCGACGTCGAGTTCCAGCGCGGCGCGACCCAGGCTGCCGAGTTCGGCAATCTTCACGAAGTAGCGCAGTTGGCGTAGTTCCACAGGGACGGGCTCCATGAGCGTTCAAGACGTTCTAGCGTACAAAGGCGCGCAGCAGTCTACATGCACAGCTCGGCGCCGTTCGCGATGCCGTGCACCAATAAGCGCCTGCCGCGCGCGCGTAACGTCGCAATTCGGGCATTTTTTCGGACGGATTTTGGATGAGGCAGCGCAGACTCACGAAGCGCATTGATGGCACTCTGCTTGCAGTGTTCCCACCCTACACGGAGGGAGATGCCGAATGTTTTCACTGCGCGCCAACAAACGCCGGGCCCATGACGATGATGCCCTGAACCTGTTGTTCGATGACCTGGACCTGACGGTGCAGCTTTCCGACCATTCGCCGCTGAATGCGCGTTTGAACGGCTTCAGCAAGACGTTGCACGAGCGTCTGGCCGAGAGTCTGGCAGCGTCCGTGGACATCGCCGCCCACGCGCCGGAGCTTGCGCGCATCGCCCAGGCCACCGAGCAGAGCGGGCAGATGCTCGCCCAGGCGTCGGAACTGATCGCCAGCGCCAGCGAACAGGTCAGCACCTCGCTCGACACCGAGCTGGTTCCTGGCGCGGCACAGGTGGCCAAACTGTCCAGCGAAGTGACGCTCACCTTGCGCCAATGTCAGCAGACGGGCGAACAGGTACTTGATCAGGTTGACGCCATCGGCGCGAGCGAACAGAAGCTGGAGTCGGTGATCGGGCAGTTATTCGGTCAGCTCGAGGAGGTCAGCCAGGTGCTCGGTGTGATCGCCAGCATCTCGCAGCAGACCAACCTGCTGGCGCTGAACGCGGCAATCGAAGCCGCGCGGGCAGGGGAGCACGGGCGCGGTTTTGCGGTGGTCGCCGATGAGGTCAGACGCCTGGCCGGGCACACCACCGAGTCTACCGCCCGCGTCAGCCAGATCATCGAACGCTTCCGTGCCGACATGGACCAGTTGGGGGCTGCCGGCAAGACCATGCACGCCGCCGTGGCCGATGGGCGTCAAGGCATGACTCGTATGGGCGAGGACCTGCTGAGCACGCAGGCGGCCATGGATCAACTGGATCAGCGGGTGGGTCATATTGCATCCGGCACCGAGCATATCGGCATCGCCGTGCACGCCATCAACCGCGATGTGCAGAACATCGCCGGAGTGGCGGCGGAGCTTCTCGGTAACGCAGGTCAGGTGTTGACCCATAGCGATGCGGTGCGCACCAGTGGCGATCACCTGTTGAATGGACTAGGCGGTTTCCGCCTGCAGATGCACAAGGCTATACAGGCCAGCGTCGAGCGTCTGGGCAGTGAGGCGGCGATGCACGGCGACGTGCAGGCAGCGGAGCGCTTCATGTTCGAGACATTGCAACGCGATCAGCGTTTCGAGTTGTTCTACATGGTGGACCGCAATGGCACGCAGATCAGCGAGAACATCGGGCTGGAAAAGGACAGCGCGTCACCCAGTTGCAAGGGCCGCAACTGGTCTCAGCGTCCGTGGTTCAGGGAAGTGGCAGAACAGCTCACCAGCCACATCACGCCGGTGTACCGATCTTCGGCAACGGATGCGTTCTGCGTGACGGTGTCGGTGCCGATCTTTGCCGCGAACGGGCAATTGCACCGGGTGTTGGCGGCGGACGTGAGGCTGTCGGCGTTATTGTGAGACGGACAAACGGGACTTGGCGGGAGGGATGCAAAGCTTGTGGGAGCGAATTCATTCGCGATGCGTCAATACAGACGACAACACTGTGTCGTCTGAAAGCCTTTCGCGAGTGAATTCGCTCCCACAGGGTGACAGGAGATGCCGTCGGAACGGTTCTTGAACCCAAGAAACTCTTGAACCCAAGAAACGTGCGAAGCGGTTAAGCCTGATCTCCCTTCTGCAGTTCAAACAGCAGCAATGATCGCGGCGTCACAGTGTATTCGGTGCCGAATTCAAACGTGTCCTTGCCTTTGATTTCAGGCTGATTGGTGTCGATCAGGCTGGTCCAGTTCACACCTTCGGGTACCTCCGGCAGGGTGAAATTGACGCCTTCATGGTGCGAGTTGACCACCAGCAGCAAGGTCGCTTCGGAGCCACGACGACGAATGCCGGTTTCCTGCGCACGGCCGTCCATCAGCATGCCCAGGCAGCGGCCATTGGCATCTTGCCATTGCTCGATGGTCATCTCGTCGCCACTCGGCGACAACCAGGTAACGTCTTTCACGCCGAGGTCTTCGTTGTAGTCACCCACGAGGAAACGGCCGCGACGCAGGATCGGATACGCCATGCGCAGCTTGATCAGGCGTTTGACGAACTTGTGCAGCGCCTTGCCGTCTTCGTCCCAATCCCAGTTGACCCAGCCAATCTCGCTGTCCTGGCAGTAGGCGTTGTTGTTGCCGTGCTGGGTGCGGGCAAACTCGTCACCAGCCACCACCATCGGCGTGCCTTGGGAGAACAGCAACGTGGCGAAAAAGTTGCGCATCTGGCGCAGACGCAGGGCGTTGATTTCCGGGTCTTCAGTCGGGCCTTCGACGCCATGGTTCCAGGAGCGGTTATCGTTGCTGCCGTCCTGATTGTTCTCGTCGTTGTCCTCGTTATGCTTGTCGTTGTAGGACACCAGGTCGTGCAAGGTGAACCCGTCGTGTGCCGTGACGAAGTTGACCGATGCGTACGGCCGGCGACCGCGCTGGTTGAACATATTGCCCGAGGCCGTCAAACGGCTCGCGAGGTCGGCCAACTGACCCTCGTCGCCTTTCCAGAACGCGCGCACGGTGTCGCGGAATTTGTCGTTCCATTCGGCCCAGCCCGGCGCGAAGTGGCCGACCTGGTAGCCGCCTGGACCGCAGTCCCAAGGCTCGGCAATCAGTTTGACCTGACGCAGCACCGGGTCCTGGCGGCAGGCCACGAGGAAGCTGTGGCGCTCGTCGAAGCCGTCGTGATAACGGCCAAGGATGGTCGCCAGGTCGAAACGGAAACCGTCGACGTGCATCTCGCTCGCCCAGTAGCGCAGTGAGTCAGTGACCATCTGCAGCACGCAAGGGTGGCTCAGGTCGAGTGTGTTGCCGGTGCCGGAATCGTTGATGTAGAAGCGTTTGTCGTCCGGCATCAGACGGTAGTAGGAGGCGTTGTCGATGCCGCGCATGGACAGGGTCGGGCCGCGTTCGTTGCCTTCGGCGGTATGGTTGTACACCACGTCGAGGATGACCTCGAGCCCCGCATGGTGCATGTGCGCAACCATCTCCTTGAACTCGGCGATCTTGCCGTGGGCGAGGAAACGCGGGTCAGGCGCGAAGAACGCGATGGTGTTGTAGCCCCAATAGTTCGTCATGCCCTTTTGCAGCAAGTGCTGGTCGTTGACGAACGCATGGATCGGCAGCAGCTCGACCGATGTCACGCCCAGACCTTTGATGTGCTGAATGACGTCATCGACCATCAATCCAGAGAACGTGCCTTTCAGCTCCTCGGGTACAGACGGGTGACGCATGGTGAAACCACGGGTGTGGGTCTCGTAGAAAATGGTTTTTTCCCACGGCACATTGACCCGCTGATCGCGGCCCCAGGTGTAGGCAGGGTCGATGACCTTGCACTTGGGCACGAAGGGCGCGCTGTCGCGTTCGTCGAAGCTCAGATCGTCGTCCGGGTGGCCGATGGTGTAACCGAACAGAGCCTCGGACCACTTCAGTTTGCCGACCAGTTGTTTGGCGTAGGGGTCGATCAGCAGCTTATTGTGGTTGAAGCGGTGGCCGTTTTTTGGGTCGTAAGGGCCGTATACACGGTAGCCGTAAACCAGCCCGGGGTGAGCGTCGGGCAAATAACCGTGGAAAATCTCGTCGGTGTATTCGGGAAGCTCGATGCGCTCCAGTTCTTCCTCGCCGGTGGAGTCAAACAGGCACAACTCGACCTTGGTTGCGTTGGCCGAAAAAATGGCAAAGTTGACGCCCAGGCCATCCCAGTTGGCGCCGAGGGGGAAGGGCAGGCCTTCACGAATGCGCGTCGCATTGACCTGCGGGCCGTCTGCCTGGGCGGATTCATTCTGGGGTGTTGTGTTCTTCTCTTGCTTGCTCATGTGTATTCCTGACGTGCGAATGATTTCCTGAGGGCGAACAACGCCTGTGTCGCAGGCGGGGACTGCGCCATTCCTGATCCATTGATAAAAACAGGCGGGTAGATGCCGCAGGGTGTATCGATCGTTTCAGGCGATCCCTGCGGCAGAGGTTTGCTGCGCGATGTGTACTCGTCGGAGACGAATACTCAGGGCGCGGGTGGCTTGGCGGCCGGAGGTGCTTTTTTCGCTGCGGGTTTGGCGGCGGGCTTGGCCGCAGGTTTCGCAGCAGGCTTGGCGGCGGTCGCGTCGGCGCCGCTGGCGGCAACCTTCGGCTTGGCAGCAGGCTTTGTTGGTGCCTTGGCAGCAGGCTTGGCCGCTGGTTTAGGCGCGGCCTTTTCAGCAGGCTTTGCCGCCGCTTTGGCCGCAGGTTTTGCAGCTGCCGCTTTGGGCTCAGCCTTGCTGTCTGGCTTGGCCTTCGAGGCTTTGCCGGCAGCAGGTTTCTTCGGCGCTTTGGCCTCGGCGTCTGCCAGCTTGCGGGCCATTTCCCAATGGCGCGCATCCTGACCGTGAGGCTTGCCTTCCGTTTCCCAGATCTGGTGGGCTAGCTCGCTGATTCTCTTTTCGTCGGCACTCATCTCGACACTCCCGGGTATCACAAAGTTTGAATAAGCAGGTTTACAGAAAATTCCTTGAGCGCTGCGCTGAGCGACAATTCCTTGTTGGTTGTGACTGTAGCCTGCGAAAAAAGTCCCTTCCAATTTGGATTTGAATCAGCGAACGGCAGGATGATTCGTGTATCGCCCCAATTTGCTGCGTTGATGAATGGAGTTTGCGCGGTGCCCATTAGTTCAGCCGGCAAACGTGGAACCACAACAATAGCCCGCTTACCTCCTTTTTCCCGGGCAAATGCCAGGACGTGCGCAGCCTGTTCACCGATCACGTCAAGCGGTTGGTATCGACCTTCACTGAACAGGTCAGGGTATTGATTACGCAGCATGAGCACCTGCGCGATCAGTGCCTGTTTGATCCGGCCGTCCTGCCACTGGGCAAGCAACTCGGTGAGCGCCACGGACTCGCCCAAGGCGCGTTCGCGAGCGGGGTAATCCACCGGACGTCGATTGTCCGGATCCACCAAACTGAAGTCCCAGAATTCAGTGCCCTGATACAGATCGGGGACACCGGGCACGGTCATTCGCAGCAAAGTTTGCGCCAGACTGTTCAAGGCGCCCGCCGGGGCGATTCGATTGGCCGTGGCACCGATGGATTGACGCAGGGCGAGGGCATCGGGGCTCAGCAACAGGTGCTGCAAAAACTCACGGCAGGCCGTTTCATAAGCTTCGTTGGGCGCACTCCAGCTGCTCTGGAGTTTGGCTTCGCGCAAGGCTTTTTCCTGCCACTGCGTGAGGCGCTTGGCGTAGTCCTGAAAAGCGCTTTCACCCTCCAGGCCAAGCGGCCAACTGCCCAGAATGGCTTGGTAGAGCATCAGCTCGTCACCAGGGCTGATGTGGGTGTCAGCAGCTTTCAGCGGTGCGGAAAGTTGCTGCCAGCGCTCGACCTGTTCGGCGTACCAACCCGCCTGTTCACTGAGCACGGCAAGGCGTGTCCGGGTGTCCTCGCCGCGCTTGTGGTCGTGGGTCGCCGTGGTCAGCAGGTTGTCTGGAAAGTGTGCACCGCGTTCGACGCACACGTTGTGGAACGCTTCCACCGGTGCACTGAAATGTTGCGGATGAAAGCCCACATCGTTGCGCGACAGCAGCACCGCGGAGCGATAGAACGAGGTGTCTTCGACCGATTTGGCCGCCACCGGCGAGGTCAACTGCTGGAAGCGGTTGTGGGCTTTGCGGCGCATCTCGCGCAGAGGACCTGTCGGGTAGTCGCGCAGACGTTCGCCCCCCAGCCAACGCTGGAGGTAATCGAGCACCGGCCAGTCGCCCTCGCTGAGCATCTCGCGTGCACCCGTCATCGCCTGCTGGAAGAAACGCTCATCCGCCTCGGAACGCCCGCTGGCGGTAATGTAAGTGCGATAGACCGGGAAGTTGCTGACCAGCGCCAACAGTGAGCGGCGGATGGCGCCCAGGGTCAGGTCGCGGCTCATCACGTCACTGCGCGCCACTTGGAGCAATGCCTGGGCGAGGTTTTCGAAGTCCCCGGCCAGGGTGCCGTGAAGGACCAGATCCCGCGCCTCCAGCACCTCTTGATTGAAGTCTGCCGTGCGCCCGCTGATCCGGCTCCACAGCTCGCCCAAGACGGCTTCGCCCTTCGGATCGTGCTGCAGCAGCGACACCTGGTTCATGAACTCATAACCGGTCGTGCCGTCGACATTCCAGTCCTGGCGCAGTGGCTCATCGGGGCCCAGGATTTTCTCGACGAAGATCGGCACGTGATCCAGTTCGGTGCCTGCCGGGCGCTGACGCAGCAGGCTGTCAACGCGTCGCCGCAGCTTGCGGCAATAGCCGCGTGGATCGGCGAGCCCGTCGATATGGTCAATGCGCAGGCCGTCTACCAAGCCTTCTGCGATGAGTTCGAAAATCTTCGCATGTGTGGCTTCGAACACCTGCGAACGCTCGACCTTGAGGCCGCCCAGTTCGTTGATGTCGAAGAAGCGTCGCCAGTTGATGTCGTCCCCGGCGGTGCGCCAGCTGGCCAGGCGGTAGTCCTGATGTTCGAGCAGACGGTGCAGCTGCTTGAAGCCTTCCGGCTGACGGGAGTCGAACTGCGCCAGCCCGGTTTCGATGGCGTGCGTCAGGTCCGGATGGGCCTTGAGAAGCGCCACCAGATCCGCCTTGATGTCCAGCGCTTCCTGGTAGGCGTCTGCGTGCTCGTCAAGCCGCGTAAAACGCTCCGCCAGTTGATCCAGTTCCGGACGGCTGGCGGCCTTGAGCAACGGGCCGTAGGTGCCCGGGTTGATGGGGAAGTGATGCTGATAATGTTCAACGCGGAAACTGCCGTGCTCAGCGTCGAAGCGTAACGGGACTTCGCCGTTCTGCAGCACGGTGCCGTAGTCGGTGCTGAGAAACGGCAGGAGCAGTTGCCCCTTGAGCAGAGGGTCAGGCGAATTCCACTGGATGTCGAAGAACTTCGCATACGGACTGCGTTGGCCCCATTCCAACAGGTCCAGCCACCAGGGATTATCGGCCCCGCCGACGGCCATGTGATTGGAAACGATGTCCAGAATCAGCCCCATGCCGTGTACACGCAGCGCGGCAACCAGGCGGCGCAATGCGGGCTCGCCGCCCAGTTCAGGGTTGATGACCCTCGGGTCGACCACATCGTAGCCGTGCATCGAACCCGCTCGCGCCTTGAGCAACGGCGAAGCGTACACGTGGCTGATGCCGAGCCTGGCGAAGTAGGGCACCAGGCGTGTCGCGTCATCCAGGGTGAAGTCTTTATGAAACTGCAGGCGTTGTGTCGCACGCAGGGACTTGAGGGGTGGATTGACAGACTGACTCATCGATCACGCTCCGCAGCTTGTTGGCGCGCCGAGGCCAGGATTTCCAGTCGTCGTGCAGCGTTTGTATTGTCCAGCAAGGTTGAGGTGTCTCCGGGTAATCGCCGACGCCAATTGGGATGGCTGTCGATGGTACCGGGCAGGTTGGCCTGCTCCTCGATTCCCAACGCATCTTCGATCGGCAGTAGCACGAGTGGCGCACGGGTGTGACCCAGATAGCGCACGCTGCCATCAATTAGGTCGCTGTCGTTGCTGTCGTGCATCCCGTAGTTTTGCTTCAACGCCGCGCGCAGGCCATGACGCTCGCGTTCGCGGCCTTCGCGCCAGTGACGCTCGGTGTCGTCGTCGATATGGCCCAAGGTTTTGTTCCACTCAATGTCCAGTTCGCTCAGCCAGCCAGTCAACGTTGGCAGGTCGTGGGTGCTGGTGGTCGCCAACGCGTCGTCTGACCATTTGATGATCGGTTTGAAATGCCCGTTGTCTTGTTCGAACAGCAGCACGCGCATGCCCAAGATGCCGCGGGTAGAGAGTTTTTCGTGCAGGCCCTCGGGCACCGTGCCGAGGTCTTCCCCCAGCACGACGGCCTTGTGGCGCCACGACTCCAGGCACAGCAGACGCAGCATGTCGTCCAGCGGGTAATTCAGGTAAGCACCTTCGCTGGGCGGTGAACCCATCGGCACAACCCATAAGCGCTGCAGGCCCATCACATGGTCGATGCGCAGACCGCCGGCGTGGGCGAAGTTGGCCCGGAGCATTTCGATGAACGCGCGGAAACCATTGCGTTTGAGGCCCGTGGGCGAGAACGCCGAAATGCCCCAACTCTGACCCGAACGGTTGAGAATGTCGGGTGGCGCGCCGACGGTCAGCGCCGACAGCAATTCGTCCTGACGACTCCAGGCCTGGCTGCCCGCACCGTCGGCGCCGACCGCCAGATCGCCGATCAGGCCGACGCTCATGCCGCTGCTGCGCGCAGCCGTTTGCGCACGCTCCAGGCCCCGGGCAATCAGCCACTGAGCGAACGCATGGAAGCCGATCTGCTCGCTGTGGCTGGCGGCGAATTCATCGATTGCCTTGCTGCGCGGGCTCTTGTATTGCTCCGGCCACTCGTGCCAGTTGCCGCTGATACCCAGCAAGTCGCACTGGTCGCGCATGGCTTCGAACCGACAGTGGTTCTCCAGCGCTTCGCCGCCTGCATGGCGAAAACTGTTGAAGTCTTCATGCAGCGGATGGTCACTGCTGATGAACCCTGCGTACAGCGCGCGAAACACTTTCCATTTGGCCGAGGCAGCGGCAGGCCAGTCGATCAACGGCAGGGTTTCAAGGCGCTTGAGTTCTTCGCCAAGGCCCGTCTCCTCAATGGCCACGCGCACTGCGCGCTCCCCCAGGATCGTGCCCGGTGCTGCGTACAGTGCGTTGAGGAACAGACGACTCGAAGGTGAATACGGGCTGAAGCGTTCGCTGTCATTGGCGAACATGGCGTGGACCGGACTGATCGCAATGGCGGCCGCGCCGCGCTCACCGGCCGAACGGGCAAAAGTTTCCAGGGCCTGGGTATCGCCAAACCCGCCGTCGCCTTCGCGGCGCAAATAGTACAGCTGCAACGTCAGGCCCCATGCACGGGGCACGGTAACGTCGGTGGCCATGGCCAGGGTGTAGGCGGTCTTCGGTGCGACAGCGATGGTCAGGTGTTGGCCATCAATCACCAGTTGCTGATAACCCACGGTCGCCAAGGCAGGCAACTCGGCCTTGGCGGTGAGTTTAGCATCGAGGCGAGCGCCGTCCTCCAGCTCCAGCACGAAGGGCGTCTCAGGCTTGAACCAGGGTGAGAGGTCAAGGTTGGTGCCATGGTCGACCGTCAGCAGCGGTGGAGGGGTTGTGGAAAGGCTCTGGTCTTGCAGACGCTTGAGGCTTGCGGTGATCTGTTCATCGTTTTCAGCCGGGTAGCCGAGGCCGTCAAGGACCCTGCGTAATGCCTCTGGGCTTACCCGTTGCGGTCGTGCGTTGGCGTCTTTCCAGTCGACCGACAATCCTGCCTCGGCCGCCAGCATTTCCAGTTGCTCATTGCTCATCCTGTTCCTCCACAACGTCACTCGATATCAGGCTGACAATGGCCGTGTATGGATTGAGGTTGCCGTGTTGGGAAAGTTCTGCCGATTTTGGATGGGATTCATGAAGAACATGCTGCACCTGGTGTTCGTCGATCTTGACCGTGTGCGCCCCAAGGTTGAGATCGATGCGCAGGGTGCTGCCATCACCTAACAGCCAGCGTGCGCTGACGGCTTTGTCGGCCAACACCTCGGCGCCAAGGGCCCTGGCCCCCGGCAGACGTGGCACGATGTGTTCGCGACGGATCTCCAGCAGCGTTCGATACAGTTCCAGCCAGCTGCGATGGTCCTGACCCTTGTCGGTTTCCAGCAGCAGAGCGTCCACGGCCGGGCGTGACGCCTCAAAGGTCTGAACGGCATTCGGGTCGGGGATGCGTTCGCGTTGAGCGGGGTCCGCGAATGCGGCGAAGTCGGCGAATTCGCCGCGGCGACCTTCGCGAACAGCATCGGCCAGCTCGTCATGGAAGTCAGTGAAGAACAGAAACGGTTCGCTGGCACCCCATTCATCGCCCATGAACATCAACGGGATCATCGGTGACAGCAGCAGCAGGGCGGTCGCCGCGCGCAACGCTTCGGGCGGACACAGCTGCACCAGCCGCTCACCGAGGGCGCGATTGCCGATCTGGTCGTGGTTCTGCAGGAACAGCACAAAAGCGGTCGGTGACAGGTGCGCGCTCGGTTCGCCACGGGCGTGACCGTGGCGTGTGGACTCGCCCTGATACACGAAACCTTCGCCCAACAGGCGAGCAAGCTTGTGGGTGGGTTGCTGGGCAAAATCGGTGTAGTACGCATCCGTCTCGCCGGTCAACAGGACGTGCAGGGTGTTATGGCCGTCATCGTTCCACTGCGCGTCGTAACCCTGATCCATGCGGCTGGCTTCGTTGAACTCGTTCTCCAGCATCAGCCAGACATGGCGCTCCTTTGACGTCTTCTGGCGGACACGTTGCGCCAGCTCCTCAAGGAACGTCGGGTCTTCGATGGCGTGCACGGCATCGAAACGCAGACCGTCGAAGCGATAGTCCAGCAACCACATGAGGCTGTTGTCGATGAAGAAGTCACGCACTTCACGACGCCGGAAATCAATGGCGTCACCCCATGGCGTCTTCTTGTCGCTGCGGAAGAAGTGCTTGGCGTAGCTTCCCAGATAGTTACCGTCCGGTCCGAAGTGGTTGTAGACCACGTCCAGGATCACCATCAGACCCAGCCCGTGGGCCGTGTCAATCAGGTGCCTGAGCTGCTCCGGTGTGCCGTAGGACGACTGGGGCGCGTATGGCAAGACGCCGTCGTAGCCCCAATTGCGGTCGCCGGGAAATTGCGCGATGGGCATCAGTTCGATGGCCGTGATGCCGGTATCGGCCAAGCGCTGCAGGTGGCGTTCTACCCCGGCAAAACCGCCCAGGGCGCCCACGTGCAATTCGTAGATGACCGCTTCATGCCAAGGGCGTCCGCGCCATTCGGCGTGGTGCCACTGATAGGCGTCCGGGTCGATGACCACGCTGTGGCCATGCACCTCGCCGACCTGAGCCCGGGAAGCCGGGTCAGGTACCAGAAGGTTTTCATCGATTTTGTAGCGGTATCGCGTGCCCGCCGGGCATCGTGTTTCGAGGACAAACCAGCCGTCTTCCTGCGGCAGCAGGGCCAGTGACGGCCCATCCTCTATCTCGACACTGACGTAATAGGCATCCGGCGCCCAGAGGGCAAACCGGGTGTGTTCGGGATCCAGCAAGACGGCGCCGTGGCGCCAGCTCTTATCCGTGCGCGAAGGCATCCGTTACCCCTTTTCCAGTTCATGAATCAGTATTGCAGCGCAGCACCCACGTTCTTCTTCAGCAGTTCCTGATAAAGGTCGGCATAGGGTTCAACCGCTTTGTGCCAGTCGAACGGGGCAGCCATGGCGCGGCAACGCATGGCGTTAAGCAGTGGTGGATTTGCAAAGACTTTGAAGGCGCGTGTGAGCGCTTCGGTGTAGCTCTCCACCGTGGACTCGTCGAACAGGAAGCCGGTGCAACCGTCTTCGATGGTGTCGGCCAGGCCGCCCGTGCGGCGCGCGACCGGCAAAGAGCCGAAACGCTGGGCGTACATCTGGCTCAGCCCGCACGGTTCATACCGCGACGGCATCAGCAGGAAGTCGCTGCCGGCAAACATACGGCGGGCGTCGGTTTCGTTGAAGCCGACGCGCACGCTGATCTGACCGGGAAAGCGGGCGGCGAGGGCGCGCATGGCGTCTTCTTCGTCCGGTTCACCGCGGCCGATGATCGCGATCTGGCCACCGTTGTTGACGATGTGCTCGGCGACGCCGATGGTCAGGTCCAGACCCTTCTGATAAACCAGGCGCGAGACGACCGCGAACAGCGGGCCGGTCGACGGTTCAAGCTCGAACAACTCACGCACGTGGTCAGCGTTGATCTCTTTGCGGGTCCACTCATTAGGACCGAAGCGGCAGATCAGGTGTTCGTCGGTCGCGGCATCCCAGCTTTCATCAATGCCGTTGGGAATACCGCTGAGCTGGCCTCTGTTGGCCTTGCTCTGCAGGAAGCCTTCCAGGCCGCACCCGAAGTCTGGCGTGGTGATTTCCTTGGCGTACGTCGCGCTGACGGTGGTGATGTGACTGGCATAGGCCATGCCCGCCTTGATGAACGACAGACGGCCATAAAACTCCATGCCATCCGGCCCCAGCGCTTCGTCCGGAATACCCAGTTCGCGGCTCGATGCGGTGCTGACAAACCCCTGATACGCCAGGTTGTGAATGGTGAAGATGCTTGGGGTGGTTTGACCGCGCCACTTCATGTAAGCCGGGGCAAGGCCCGCTGGCCAGTCGTGGGCGTGAACAAGTTCCGGGCACCACTGGGTTTTCACCGCACCGGCGGCGAAGTCGGCGGCTGCCAGCCCCAGACGCGCAAACCGAATGTGGTTGTCCGACCAGTCGCGACCATGGTTGTCGCCATAGGGGGTGCCTTCACGCTCATACAGTTCAGGGCAGATCAGGACATAAATGACCAGACCGTCTTTCATGTCCATACGGCCGATCTTGCAGGGAGGCAGTGCGGCATGGCCGCTCAGTTCGCTAATGATGTGGATCGGGTTACCGCTATTGATGACCTGTGGATAGCCGGGGATCAGCACGCGTACATCGTGTAGGTGGCGCATGGCGCGCGGCAGTGCAGCAGACACATCACCCAGACCGCCGGTTTTCACCAGATCGGCCATCTCCGAGGTGACGAACAGGATTTTCTTTCTGTTCGCCATCGACATGCCTGGTTGTACAGGGGGCAGTTGCAGCAAAGGTGCGCTCGTCGTTGCGAAGACCGGCAGATGGGTCAGCTCGCTGGCCGGCTGATTAAAACTCTCTCCCTTCTGGGTTTTGACAGCGGCACTAATCATCGTTTTCTCCCATTCGATACGCAGTGTTGGTACAGCACTAGATTTGTAATTGGCCATGTCCGTTGGCCACGCACACAAGACCTACGCAAAATCGATACCCATTTACCGACTGCACAGTGAAGGACAAGGTGAAAGCGGCCTCTGCTCGGGCTTCAACAAATAGCATAGGCGCTCTATTGTGCTGACCCAGCGCATTTGCAGAAGTTTCGACTTTTTTTCCGGGAAATGTCTGGCACGCGGGCTAGCACCTTTCTGTAGGAAAAAATTCATGTCGCTACACAAACTCCCTGACCGCGCAGTGCGCTGTTCTGGCGCACGCTGAGAGGGTAAAACCCCTCGAATACCGTCGGTCGGATTGTTCGACAATCAAACTGGTGCAGCTTGGCAAGCATAGCTGCGGCTGACTTTTTTGCGACCGGTCGGTCACAAAGTGAGACGTGTCGCCTTTTCTCGGTGCAGCAGGGATCAAATCTTGTGCGCAACGAGAAATTTCCTACTTCTGTATAGGGATATCTTGGTGCGCTCCACGGTAGAATCGTCGCCACGCGGCAAACGGCGTCCCTGCCTGTTGCCTGATACCCCCTGAGTTGTAGAGGAAGTCAATGCAAGCCCCTGAGGTTCTGGTCCTGCAAGCCAGCTACACCAACCCGGTCCACGCTGAAGCCATCGGTTTCCTGCTTAATCAATATGCTGAAGACGCCATGGGCGGCGGCGAGTCCTTGTCGCTGGACACCCGTCAGCAATTGGCGATCGAGCTCGCCAAACGTCCCCATGCGTTCAGCGTGCTAGCGTTCATCGCGGGTGAGCCGGTCGGGCTGGTCAATTGTTTCGAAGGTTTTTCGACCTTTGCCTGCCGCCCCCTTGTGAATATCCATGACGTTGTCGTCATCGCGTCCGCACGAGGCCAGGGCATCAGCCAGAAAATGCTCACCAAGGTCGAAGAGATCGCGCGCCAGCGCGGCTGCTGCAAAATGACCCTGGAAGTGCTGGAAGGGAATGAAGTGGCGCTCGGCGCCTATCGCAAGCTCGGGTTTTCCGACTACCAGCTCGACCCGCAGATGGGCCGGGCGTTGTTCTGGCAAAAGACGTTGTAAGCGTCATCAGACAGCGGGTCTGATTAAAACCTGTGGGCGAATTCATTCGCGATGCATGCGTACGGCCGAGACCTCTTTTTTGAATGTTCCGGTGCTTCGCGACTAAATTAGCTCCGACAAATGATCCGCTGCGCAAACAGTGCCGTCCGATGTCGGACGGCTACATGATTCAGGTGTTGCTCTGGCAACACTGTTCAAAACATTTGTAACAGTTCTGTCCTGTAAGATACTTCCCGCAGCGAGATAGGATCGCCTCCCGTATTCAACTCAGGACGCCCATGTCTCTCTCACTGGAACCTCCCAGTTGCCGATCCCGTTCGCTGAACGTTCTCGGCTGCCTTTCGCTGCTCCGCGCTGATCTGTGCCTCTCCAACACCCCATTTGCGTTCATCGTCCCGCTTAACGGCGCGTCGGTCGTGAGCGTGCCTGCCCTGTCGCCGTCGAAAAGGAATCACTAACCATGGAATGGATTGCGGATCCTACGGCCTGGCTTGGCCTGCTGACGCTCATCGTGCTGGAACTGGTGCTGGGCATCGACAACCTGGTGTTCATTGCCATCCTCGCCGACAAGCTTCCACCGGAGCAGCGCGACCGCGCGCGGGTGCTGGGGTTGTCGCTGGCGTTGATCATGCGCCTCGGCCTGCTGGCGAGCATTTCCTGGATGGTGACGCTGACCGAGCCCTTGTTTGAGGTCTTTAGCAAGAGCTTTTCAGGCCGAGACCTGATCATGCTGTTCGGCGGCATCTTCCTGCTGTTCAAAGCGACGATGGAATTGCACGAGCGGCTGGAAGGGCATGTCGCGCAGAAGACCAGCAGCACGACCTACGCGTTGTTCTGGCCGATCGTCGCGCAGATTGTCGTGCTCGACGCCGTGTTCTCGCTCGATGCGGTGATCACGGCGGTAGGCATGGTCGACGAACTGTCGATCATGATGATTGCGGTCGTGTTCTCCATCGCCATCATGATCATCGCCAGCAAACCGCTGACGGCCTTCGTCAATGCGCACCCCACGGTGATCATGCTTTGCCTGGGTTTTTTGATGATGATCGGCTTCAGCCTGACAGCCGATGGTCTGGGATTTCACATACCCAAAGGCTATCTGTACGCGGCGATCGGTTTTTCAATCCTCATCGAGGTCTTTAACCAGATCGCGCGTTCGCGGCGCAAGCGCAGTCTCAAGGGGCATTTACCCCGTCGCGAACGCATGGCCCACGCTGTGCTGCGCCTTTTGGGCGGTCGCAAACCCGGTGTTGAGGAAGTGGGGGAGGACATCGTCGACATGCTGGAGGGCGACTCCGAGGAACCCGTCTTCGATCGTCGGGAGCGCGTCATGATCAGTGGTGTGCTGCAGCTGGCGCAGAAGCCGATTCGCAGCGTGATGACAGCGCGTACCGATGTCGACATGATCGACCTGGATGACGACGAAGCCGTTATTCGTCAGCGACTGGTGGCTTCGTCCTACTCAAGGCTGCCGCTGATACGCGGTGGGCGGGTGGAAGAGCCACTGGGCTTCGTGCACAAGAAAGAGTTGCTCAACGTGCTGCTCACGGGTTCAAGCCCCAGCCTTGAACACCTGACGCGCACCACGATCAATCTGCTCGACAGCTTTTCGATTCTCAATGCGCTCGACCAGATGCGTGCCGAGTCCACTCACATTGCCTTTGTGGTGAACGAGTTCGGCGATTTTGTCGGCATTCTCAGCATGACTGACATCCTGGAGTCCATTGCCGGAGAACTGCCGGATGCGAGTGAAGCGGACGGCCCGGATCTGGTGGAAGAGGGTGACAGCGTGCAGGTCAATGCGGCGATGAACCTGACTCATCTGCGCGAGCGAATCGGCTTCAAGGCCCCCGTCACCGATGAATATCAGACGCTGGCGGGATTGATCATGAGCCTGCTGGATCGTTTGCCGGCGTCGGGTGATGAATTGATCTTGGATGGCTGGAGCCTGAAAGTGGTCCGAGTGCAGGAGCGTCGCGTGACCCGCGTACTGATGCGCAGGCTCTGACGGCAACGCGTAGATAAAAGAAGGCCTGCATTGCGCAGGCCTTCTTTTTAACATCGGAGCTTCTGAATGCCGGAGCTCCTTAATGTAGGCGCTCAGTACTGACAGATTACTGTTTGGCCACCTCGGGCGTCGCCGGAGGTTGTTTGGCAACCTTCTCCATCACCGCGAAATCACTCAAGCCCTTCTGCGCATAGGGATCGCCAATCAGGCGTGGGCGAGCCTTGAAGTCCAGGCTGACGAGACTCTTGGTGGTGTCCAGCTCATCGAAGCTCAAACCTGCCAGCTGCGCCCAGGTGTGGACCAGATTGGAGCTGGTGTACGGACGGTCATGAATGCTGTCGAAGTTCCAGTCGTGTGTCTGCCGCCATTTGGGTGAGGCGTAGGCAATGAACGGCACTGTGTACATCGGAATCGTTGGTTTGGCTTCGTTTCTGCCGAGGGTGTTATGGCCAGCGGAATCGTAGACGTCCTCGCCATGGTCGGACAGGTACAGCAGGAAGCCGTTCGGGTCGGCCTTGGCGTAGGACTTGATCAGGCTGGACACCACGAAGTCGTTGTACAGCACGGCATTGTCGTAGCTGTTGTAGAGCTCCAGTTTGCTGTCATCGATCGCGGCGGGTACGCCGTCACGGCCGGTGAACTTTTCATAGTCCTGCGGATACCGGTACTGATAGCTCATGTGCGTGCCCAGCAGGTGGACGACGATCAGCTTGCGCGGTGCGGCATCGGTCAGCGCCTTGGCAAACGGTTCCAGCACATCGCCGTCGTACTGGCGGGCGTTCTGGTTGCGGTTGTTGTTCAGGTACACCTGCTCGTCAGCCTGTTCGGAAAACGTCGTGAGCATGGTGTTGCGCTTGGTCATCGTCTGCTGGTTGGTGATCCAGAAGGTCTTGTAACCCGCCTGTTTCATCACGCTGACGATTGAAGGTGTCTTCAGGTACAGGTCCGGGTTTTCTTCGTCGGCGAACGTCAGAACCTGTTGCAGGGCTTCGATGGTGTAAGGGCGCGGGGTGATCACATTGTTGAACACCTGCAGCTGATCTTTCATCGCGTCCAGGTTCGGCGTGGTCTGGCGTGGGTAGCCATAAAGGTGCATGCGACCCCGGTTAGTGGATTCGCCGATCACCAATACCAGCGTGGTGGGAAGACCGGCCTGCTGGTCCTTGAGGTTTTTCAACGGCGCAATGTTGCTGCTGCTGGTCAGCATGCCCTGCATGCTGTCCAGTTGCTGCGTGTAGCGGTGGTAGGCCACCAGCATTTGCCATGGCACCGCCGGTTCGATACGCGATTCGAACGCTTCGAGGCCCGATGCCGTGTCCTCGTGACGCGACATCTGCTTGGCCAGCGGGTAGCCGACGATGGCCACCAACAGTGCCGTCGAAACCACCCAGGCGCGGCCGCGTGGCATGTAAACCGGGCGCAGACGCGTCCACAGGAAAATCGCGAAGGCGGTGTGGCCGATGAATGCCAGCACGATCCACCAGGCGAAATACTGGGTCATGTACTCGCCCGCTTCAGAGATGTTCGACTCGAACATGATGAAGATGACGCTTTGCGAGAACTCTTGCTGGTAGATGAAGAAGTAGCCGAGGCTCGCCATCGAACACGCCCACAGCACAACGCCAATGACGGCCGCCATGATTCGGGTCTTGCTGGGGAACAGGAGCATGGGCGCGAGCCAGATGCCGCTCATCACGAACGCCTGACGAAACCCTGCGAAGCCGGTAATGCCGGTCAGCTGAATAAGCAGTTGGGTGATACCGGAAAAATACCAGAAGAAGACGAACAGCCAGACCAGGCCGGTCCAGTCAAAACCCTTCGGAGCCGGTGAGCTCCCTTTCATAGTTGCCATCAAGCGCTCCAGCTATGGATCTTTCGCGCGACTTGGCCAGGCCGTCGCGTCGTGCAGGCGTGAGGACCGGTCTGGACGACAGTGATCGGCAGACAGCTCACAGAGGTGCGGGAGTATGGTGAGGGGCAGGTGAAAAAAATGTGAGCCAGATGACACAATCGGGTTCTGAAAGCACGAAATCCTTAATTTTCAAGGAGCAGGAACATTACAGAATGTGTCTGGTCCGACCAAAGGCGATGGGAAGAGGCGGGTATCGTCAGCGCGAACGGGGTTTACAGGCGGGGTACGGCAAGCCGGCGGATCGGGCTTGCCGCGAACAATCTGAGGGAACGGGGGATCAGGCCTGCAAGGCGGTGCCGGGTGCTGCGAGCTGGGCGTGCTGCAACATCAGCGTCAGCTGGGCAACTTTCTTTTGCAACTGATCGCGTTCGGCCTTGAGCTGGCTCAGCTCGTCGCGACGAACGGTAACGTACAGAGTCTGTGGAACGCTTGCCGGTAGTACTGTGCCCATTGCTCACCTCGCAAATGGCGGGATTCAACTTCGTAAGGTTCAAGCAATGACGCTATCGCTACCCGACGTGTCCATGCTCCTACCTCTATCGGCGCGAATTCTGATTTCTTTTGAGAAAAAAAGGAACTTTTTTATTTTTTATTGTCGCGAACGTTTCCTGATCGCGAAAACCGGCGTCATAGGGCAGGCTTGACGCCTGAACATGAAACTATTTTCACCGGGAAACCTTCGTTTGCCTCCCCGGACTAACCCTACATGCGGCACTGGGCTATAAAATGAGGCACCCCTGTTTACGAATTAAGGAGCACCTCTACATGCAACTCGGGATTGTTGGACTAGGCCGCATGGGCGGCAACATCGCACGTCGACTGATGCTCAATGGCCACACCACTGTGGTCTATGATCGCGATGAGCAGTCTCGCACCGTGCTCGCCAACGAAGGTTCGACGCCAGCCAATGACCTCAAGTCACTGGTCGCCGCACTGGAGAAGCCGCGAGCCGTCTGGGTGATGTTGCCTGCTGGCGCTCCAACCGAAGACACCATCAATGTGCTTGCCGACCTGCTCGATAAAGATGACGTGATCATCGACGGTGGCAACACCTTCTACAAAGACGACGTTCGTCGTTCCATCGCGCTGAAGGAAAAAGGTCTGCATTACGTCGATGTCGGCACCTCCGGCGGCGTCTGGGGCCTGGAGCGCGGTTATTGCATGATGATCGGCGGCGAGACCGAAGTGGTTGATCGCCTGGACCCTCTGTTCAAGACCCTCGCGCCTGGCATCGGTAACATCCCGCGCACCAAGGACCGCGCGAAGGATGCCGATCCGCGTGCCGAGCACGGCTACATCCACGCCGGCCCTCCGGGTGCAGGGCACTTCGTGAAGATGATCCACAACGGCATCGAATACGGAATGATGCAGGCCTTCGCAGAGGGCTTCGACATTCTGAAGACCAAGAACTCGGACAACCTGCCGGCCGAACAACGCTTTGATTTGAACCTGGGCGACATCGCCGAGGTGTGGCGTCGTGGCAGCGTAGTCTCGTCCTGGCTGCTGGACCTGACTGCCGACGCACTGGCAACCGACCCGCAACTGAATGCGTACTCCGGCTCCGTGGCCGACAGCGGTGAAGGCCGCTGGACCATCGAAGCCGCCATGGAGCAGGCGGTACCGGTTCCGGTGCTGTCGACTTCGCTGTTTGCCCGCTTCCGCTCCCGTCAACAAAGCACGTACGGCGACAAAATGCTGTCCGCCATGCGTTTCGGTTTTGGTGGTCATAAGGAACCAAAATAATGGGTTTATCCCGCAGCAAGCAAAAGGCTCCGGTCGCTCCGGCGACCACGCTGTTCCTGTTCGGCGCCCATGGCGACCTGGTCAAACGGCTGTTGATGCCGGCGCTCTACAACCTGTTCCGTGACGGACTGGTTGGCGAGAACCTGCACATCGTCGGCGTTGACCACAACACCGTCAGCGACGCCGATTTCGCCAAAAAGCTTGAGGACTTCATTCGTCAAGAGGCGGCCAACAAGGTCGCCCAAGGTGGAGAAGAGCCTTTGGACCCGGCGCTGTGGGGCAGCCTTGCCAAACGGATCACCTACATCACAGGCGATTTTCTCGACGATGGCACCTACTCGGACATCGACGCGAAGATCAAGAGCACCGGCACGCAAAATGCGGTGTTCTACCTGGCGACCGCGCCGCGTTTCTTCAGTGAAGTGACCAAACGGCTCGGCTCCTCGGGGCTGATGGTCGAGGGCGACGACTATTTCCGTCGCGTGGTGATCGAGAAACCGTTCGGCCACGACCTGCCCAGTGCAGTCGCGCTGAACAACTGCTTGCTGAAGGTGATGAGCGAGAAGCAGATCTACCGGATCGACCATTATCTGGGCAAAGAAACGGTTCAGAACATTCTGGTCAGCCGTTTCTCCAATGGCCTGTTCGAGTCGTTCTGGAACAATCACTACATCGATCATGTGCAGATCACTGCGGCTGAAACCGTGGGCGTCGAAACCCGCGGCAGTTTCTATGAAACCACCGGCGCGCTACGGGACATGGTGCCCAATCACCTGTTCCAGCTACTGGCCATGGTTGCCATGGAACCGCCGGCAGCTTTTGGCGCCGACGCGGTGCGGGGCGAGAAGGCCAAGGTGGTCGGTGCGATCCGGCCGTGGTCGGAGATGGAGGCATTGGCCAACTCGGTGCGCGGTCAGTACAGCGAGAGCACGGTCGGTGACAAGAGCGTGCCGGGCTACCGTCAGGAAGATCGGGTTGACCCTCAGAGCAATACGGAAACCTACGTGGCGCTCAAGGTCATGATCGACAACTGGCGCTGGGTCGGCGTGCCGTTCTATCTTCGCACCGGCAAGCGCATGAGTGTGCGGGATACCGAGATTGCGATCTGCTTCAAACCTGCGCCGTATGCCCAGTTCCGTGACACGGACGTGGATCGGGTGGAACCTAACTTCCTCAAGATCCAGATCCAGCCTGACGAAGGCATGTGGTTCGACCTGCAGGCCAAAAAGCCGGGGCCGACCCTCGACATGCAGACCATCGAGCTGGGTTTCGCCTACAAGGACTTCTTCGAGATGCAGCCGTCGACCGGGTATGAAACCCTTATTTACGACTGTCTGACCGGAGACCAGACCCTGTTCCAGCGCGCCGACAACATCGAAAACGGCTGGCGTGCGGTGCAACCGTTCATTGATGCATGGGCCAAGGATCCGCACGTCGAGATGTATAACGCCGGTGAAGACGGCCCGTCAGGCGCCGATGAACTGCTGGCGCGTGACGGTCGCAGTTGGCAGCGACTCGGATGAGTGATTCCACGCAACCCCTCATCCGTTTCCTGTTGTCGGACATCGATGGCACGTTGCTGCGGCCCGATCACAGCCTGAGTCAGGCCAACATCGACGCCGTGCGTCAATTGCGCGAATCCGGCATCCATTTCACCATCGCCAGCAGCCGTCCACCGAGGGCCATGCGTCAGCAGATCGAAGCGTTGGGCATCGATCTGCCGACGGTGGCGTTCAACGGCGCCAACATCATCAGGCCCGATGGCAGCCTGCTCAAGGCTCACCGTATTGCGACCGAAGCGGCACGGACCAGCCTTGAGTTGTTCGCCGCAGAGCGGGTGTCGGTGTGGGTGTTCGCCGACGATCAGTGGCTGTTGCTCGACCCGCAAGGGGATTACGTCGAGCATGAGCGCAACACACTGGGGTACGACTTCGTTCAGGTCGAGCATTTCGATGGCTACCTCGATCGCATCGACAAGATCGTTGCCGCCAGCAAGGATTTCGAGTTGCTCAAGCGGCTTGAAGTCCAGCTCAACCCGCTGATCGCGGACACGGCGCGCGCGGCCCGCTCGCAGTCCTATTACCTGGACGTCACCGCGCTCGACGCCAACAAAGGCACGGCGCTGGAAACCTTGTCCGAGGAATTGGGCGTGGCGCTGGCGCACACGGCGGCCATTGGTGATGCAGGAAACGATGTGGCGATGTTCCTGCGTGCCGGGTTGTCGATCGCGATGGGGCAGGCGGAAACGGCGGTCAAGAGCCAGGCCAACTACGTCACCGGCAGCAATGTCGAGGACGGACTGGCAACGGCCATCGAGCGCTACATCCTGCCGCGCTGACGGCAGGCCCCGAATGACCTGTGGGCGTGAGGGTGCTCGCGAGGGCCGCCACGCTTCGCTGCCTGGCAGTGGAGCGTCGGCATTCATGATGACGCTCACGCCCGCCGGTTCTCCGGTTTCTTCGCGACCGAAGTCGTCGGCACAGCGGCTTGCTGTGACCGATGGTCGCGTACACCAAGAGGGAACATTGCCCCATGGCTGTATTGATTGAAGAGTATGCGCTGCTCGGCAACTGCCGGACGGCGGCGCTGGTGGCCCGCGACGGGTCGCTGGACTGGTTGTGTTTTCCGCGTTTCGACGCACCTGCCTGCTTTGCAGCCCTGCTGGGCGACAGCAACAACGGTCGCTGGAAAATCGCGCCCACTGAGCCCGGATGCCGGTCACGGCGCAGCTATCGCGATGGCACGCTGATTCTTGAAACCCTGTTCACCACCGACACCGGTCAGGCGATGCTGATCGACTTCATGCCGATGGAAACGGAGAGCAGCGTTGTACGCGTGGTGGTGGGGGTGACGGGGACAGTCGATTTCACGATGGATCTGGCGATCCGTTTTGATTATGGCAGTACAGTGCCGTGGGTCGAAAAGCGAGACCCTCACACCATGACCGCCGTGGCAGGTCCCGAGATGCTGGTGCTGCGAACGCCTGCCGAACTGCACCCACTCGATCATCACACGGAAAGTCGTTTTACCGTCACGGCGGGGCAGCGCTTCGGTTTTGCGCTGGCGTGGCAAGCCTCCCATGAGCCGGTGCGCGAGTCGTTCGATATCGAGCAGGCGTTGAAGCAGACTGAGGCTTTCTGGCGAGAATTTTCGGATCGCTGCCCGGATGTTGGGCCATGGACTGATCAGGTGAAGCGCTCGCTGATTACCCTGAAGGCCATGACCTATGCGCCTACCGGCGGCATCGTCGCAGCGGTCACCACTTCATTGCCCGAACAGTTGGGTGGTGAGCGCAATTGGGATTACCGGTTCTGCTGGTTGCGGGATGCGACCATGACGCTGCTGGCGTTCATGAACCTGGGCTACTACGAGGAGGCGACGGCCTGGCGCAACTGGCTGTTGCGGTCGGTGGCGGGGAACCCGGAGCAGGTTCAGATCATGTATGGCCTGGGCGGCGAGCGGCGTTTGCCGGAGTACCAGTTGCCATGGTTGAGTGGCTATGAAGGTTCGCGCCCGGTGCGGATCGGCAACGCGGCGGCCACGCAGATGCAACTGGACGTGTACGGGGAAGTGGCTGATGCCATGACTCAGGCCCTGAAAAGCGGCTTGCCCCGCCTGCCGCGCAGCACGGAGATCCAGAAAGTCATCATGCCGTTCCTGGAGAACGTCTGGCACCTGCCGGATGCGGGTATCTGGGAAATTCGTTCCGAGCCTCGGCACTTTACTCACTCCAAGGTCATGGCGTGGGTTTCGTTTGATCGCAACGCCGGTGTGCTGGCGCAAAGTGATCATCCGGAAGAGCGCGAGCGAGGCCTGCATTACCGCAAGATCGCTGACGAAATCCATGCCGACGTCTGCAGCAAAGGGTTTGATGCGCAACTGGGCAGCTTCGTGCAGACCTACGGGGGCAAGGAACTCGATGCCAGCCTGTTGCAGATCGCGCTGACCGGATTCCTGCCAGTGGACGATCCTCGGGTCAGCGGCACCGTGGCGCAAATCGAGCGGTCGCTTATGCAGGATGGCTTGCTGCTGCGCTATGACAGTGAACGCAGCACCGATGGTGTGTCGGGCAGCGAAGGCACGTTCCTGGTCTGTTCGTTCTGGCTGGCGGATGTGTACGTGCTGCAGGGCCGCGATCAGGAGGCGAGCGACTTGTTTGATCGACTGTGCGGTCTGTGCAATGACGTCGGCCTGCTCGCCGAACAGTACGACCCGCGCGCACGCCGCATGCTGGGCAACTTCCCGCAAGCGTTCAGCCATATCGGTATCATCAATACGGCGTTGAACCTGCATCGGGTGGTGTGCCCGGTCAAGACGCGGGCTGCGGCAGACGTCGTAACAACCTGACCTGACGCGACGTCAGCCTGCAGGCGTGAGCTTGCTCGCGACGTTCAACGCGCCTTGCGGAACGTAAAATTGATGCGCTGCTCACCCAGTTGCGGGTGCTCGGCCTGTCTGACCGGCATCACGCCGTGAAACCTCAGGCGGTCTTCGCCGCCCCAGACCACTACGTCGCCATGAAACAGCGGCACCCGTTGAGTGGCGTCGGTGCGGGCCTGCCCGCCGAAAAGGAACATGGCCGGGATGCCGAGTGAAATCGACACCACCGGCCATTCATACCCAAGCTCGTCTTTGTCCTGATGCAACGACATTTTTGCGCCCGGAATGTAGCGGTTGATCAGGCAGGCGTCCGGGAGAAAATCGGCGAAACCCGCAGCGTCGGCGGCCGAGCGCGCCAGCTCAATGAACACCTCAGGCATCTCGGGCCAGGGCTGTCCTGTCTGTGGATCGATGCGGGTGTACTGATAGCCGCTGCGATCGGTGATCCAGCCAAACTGCCCGCAACTGCTCAGCCCCACCGACATCGTGTGGCCCCCGGGCGTGACCATGTTGCGGAAGGGCGCGCGGGTGAGCACTGACTCGAGAGCGGGCAGCAAGCGATCAATGAAGGGCAGGGCGAAGCCGCGAAACACAAACGAGCGAGGGCCTATCTGTTCGGACGCCGAAGGTTGCGGCGTGTCGTCGTCGGCAAACAGGTCCAGGGTGGCGGGTGTCGTGCCTTTGCGTTGCATCATCGCGGCGTTACCGGTTGCAGAGAGTGTCAGAGTGCCTTGCTGACTTTGACATCGCTGATCACATCATCGCTGCCGCTGTGCATTTTTTGCAGGGCAGCCAGGGCTTCTTCGGCAGAAGGCGATTGCAACAGAGCAAACTCGAAGCGGCGTTCACCATTGAGCTTGTAGCTGATGGCATATTTGACGACAGGGGCAGATGCAGTCACGTTGTGTTCCTTGAAAAGCGGATGGAGGAGCGTGCAGCGACAAAGCTTTCACGCCTTGCGGTGTTTAATGCACCCGACGATCAGCTCAGGCGCGATGACGTACGGCGTACGATTTTGATCGAATGCGTGAACGTCGTTTTGCGACCGCCGTTTGTGTCCAGCTTGCGCCCGGCGGTATCGATGGTGATGTTCCAGAAACCGGTGCTGGGCACCGCGATCTTGGCCGGGAAGCGATCAAATGCGCCGCCGTGATAGGTATGGCGCCCGCCGTTTTTGAAACTGCGGAAATTCGCGTCGCTCATCAGGCGTATGTTGCAGAGCTGGGAGCACTCGATGACGACCATGTCGTCTTCGTTGAGGTGCTCGCGCTGGTGTACGAATTTCATGGGTGTCTCCGGAGACAGGGCATTCTCGAAAACCCGAAACGATAGCACGGTGCGCGCTGGCATTGTTCGCAGGCGCATTGTTATCGTCGGATTAGCGGCAAAAAAAGTGAGACGAGCACGGACTTTATCGAGCTCCGGCTTGTCGTAGCACCTTTACTGGAGGGATTGTATGAAACTGGCTGTTGTTGTTCTGGCCCTGGCGATGACCGGTTGTGCTTCGGTGGCAGATATCGAGCACACGCCACCGACCATGAGTGTGATGTCGGGCAAGAACCCTCAGGAATACTCCGAGTGCTTCATCGCAAGAATCAGTGACAGTCGCAAGCCTCCGCAGATCGAGGCCCATCACGAGGGATTGCGCATCATCGTCCCGCAGAAATTCTCCAGCGAGACGCCGACCGCGATTGTGGATGTCGAGAAACGCTCAGGGGGCAGTTCAATCAAGCTGTTCGAAAGCGGTGGCAACAACCCGCTCAGGCCCAAGGATATACAGCACGCGGCGACCGCCTGCATTTCAGGGGCATGATGCCCCTTGGATTGACTGCTCGATCAGCTCAGGCTATTTGCACACCACGAGGACGGTGCGCGTCTTGTAGTTGCCGACATCGACACCGAGCGTCCTGTCGGCGTCTTTGGGTTGCGGCGTGCCGTTGGTGCTGACGATGTTGTAGCCAGTTCCCGCGCATGAGGCATCGGCCTTTTCATAACAGGCGGCCCAGGACATGGCTTCGCCGGAGCAGTCGATGCTCAGGGCTTGTTTGCCGTCTTTGAGGTAGGTGTCTTGTGCAGTTGCGCAGCCGGTCAGGCCCAGTACAACAAGGATGGACAGGTTCTTGATCATTTCTAATGCTTCGCGATGAGGGCCGGGTTCAATAAACAGCTTTTGTGAGACTGACAGGCTGTGCCATCGTTCCGGCATCATCCAAACAAATTTTCATGCTTGAACGCCGCTCAGGCCTGCTTGCGTGGCCTGAGCGGCAGGCCGCAAGCAAACTATTTGTCGCTGCGACGACGCGGAGCGGGTGTGTCCTCGAACACGGCGGCGACTTCCACAGCGCTGCTTTCGCTGTCGAAGGGGCCCGCGACGGCTTCCTGGTCGTGGCCGACAAGCCACCATTTGCCATCCTGCAGTTTCTTGATCTGGTACCCGTTTACAGTTTTGACTTCCGACATCGATCCATCTCGATTAGTGATTCAGGCCGTCATGATACGGTGCAATGGCATTATTTTCCTACGCAAACCAGCGAAGCGGGCTACGCTTGCTCCTGTCATGAGGCGGTGGTTTTGAGGGGGATGGATGCCCTCACACGAATGACAGGACGGACCTCGAACGACCCTTCAACGGTAAAACGTTTGCGAGCAGCCATTGGCTGTTTGTTCATGTTCGGTGGTCGTAATATCCGGAGGGGTGCGGAACTATCTTCGCAACTATTCCTCTACCATGGCAGCGAACGGCCAGTGGCAGGCATTGTAAGGTGATCGCCGCCTGATTAGACTGCGCCGCAACACCCCCAGCCCCATCAAGGACTTATATGATCAAGAAATGCTTGTTCCCTGCAGCCGGTTACGGCACTCGCTTTTTGCCAGCGACCAAAGCCATGCCTAAAGAGATGCTGGCAGTTGTCAACAAGCCACTGATCCAGTACGGCGTGGAAGAAGCACTTGCTGCGGGTTTGAATGAAATCTCCATCGTCACCGGTCGCGGCAAGCGCGCGCTGGAAGACCATTTCGACATCAGCTATGAACTGGAACACCAGATCAAAGGTACCGACAAAGAAAAATACCTGGTCGGTATCCGTCGTCTGATCGACGAGTGCAGCTTTTCCTACACTCGTCAGACCGAAATGAAAGGCCTGGGTCACGCAATCCTCAGCGGCCGCCCGCTGATCGGCAACGAGCCGTTCGCCGTGGTGTTGGCGGACGACCTGTGTGTGAACCTGGAAGGCGAAGGCGTTCTGGCCCAGATGGTCAAGCTGCACAAGCAATACAAGTGCTCGATCGTCGCGATCCAGGAAGTCGACCCGAACGAAACCAACAAGTACGGTGTGATCGCCGGTGAAGAGATCAAGCCAGGTCTGTTCCGTGTGACTGATATGGTCGAGAAGCCAAAGCCGGAAGACGCACCGTCGAACCTAGCGATCATTGGTCGCTACATCCTGACACCGGACATTTTCGAAAAAATCGAAAACACCGAGCCGGGCAAGGGTGGCGAAATCCAGATCACCGACGCCTTGATGAAACAGGCGGCTGAAGGCAACGTGCTGGCTTACAAATTCAAAGGCCAGCGTTTCGACTGCGGCGGCGCTGAAGGCTACGTTGAAGCGACCAATTTCTGCTTCGAGCACTTCTACAAAACAGGCAAATCCACTCAGTGATTTGGCGGTGTCGGTGATTTGACCGACAGCTGTACTGCAAACAAGGCCACCTTCGGGTGGCTTTGTCGTTTCTGTCCTACAGACCTTGCCGAGCGCGCTGGAGCGGTTATGCTAGCCCTCCTGCCTAGGAGAAAGAAATGAGCTACGACTTCGACCTGTTTGTGATCGGCGCCGGTTCCGGTGGTGTTCGCGCTGCACGTTTTTCCGCAGGCTTCGGTGCCCGGGTAGCGGTCGCCGAAAGCCGTTATCTGGGGGGGACGTGTGTCAACGTCGGTTGTGTGCCGAAGAAGTTGCTGGTCTACGGTGCGCATTTCTCCGAAGACTTCGAACAGGCCAAGGGGTTTGGCTGGACCAGCGGTGAGGCCGAGTTCGATTGGCCGACCCTGATCGCCAACAAGAATCACGAAATCCATCGCCTGAATGGTGTTTATCGCAATCTGCTGGCCAACAGCGGCGTGACCCTGATGGAAGGGCATGCGAAGTTGCGCGGCCCGCACGAAGTCGAAATCAACGGCCAGGTCCACACCGCCGAACACATCATGATCGCGACCGGTGGCTGGCCGCAGACGCCGGATATCCCAGGCCGCGAACACGCCATTACCTCCAACGAAGTGTTTTTTCTCGAGCAGATGCCCAAGCGTGTCGTGGTGGTGGGCGGTGGTTACATTGCCGTTGAATTTGCCTCGATCTTCAATGGTCTCGGCGCCGACGTCACGCTGATGTATCGCGGTGAATTGTTCCTGCGCGGTTTTGACGGCAGTGTGCGCACGCACCTGCACGAGGAACTGGCCAAACGCGGCATGGACATCCGCTTCAAGACCGAAATCGATGCAATCGAAAAGCTCGCGGACGGCACCTTGCAGCTGACGCTGAACGACGGCAGCAGCTTCAATACCGATTGCGTGTTCTATGCCACCGGACGCCGTCCGATGCTGGACAACCTCGGCATGGAAACCGTCAACGTCGAGCTCGACGACAAAGGCTTCGTCAAGGTCGATGAGCATTATCAGACCACTGAGCCGTCGATCATCGCGGTAGGCGACGTGATTGGCCGGGTTCAGCTGACACCGGTCGCGCTGGCAGAGGGCATGGCGGTGGCTCGACGTCTATTCAAGCCTGAACAGTACCGTGCCGTGGATTACAACCACATCCCCACCGCAGTATTCAGCCTGCCCAACATTGGCACCGTCGGGCTCACCGAGGAAGAGGCTAAAAAAGCGGGCCACGAGGTGCAGGTTTTCGAAAGCCGTTTCAGGCCCATGAAGCTGTCGCTCACGAGCAATCAAGAGCGCACGCTGATGAAACTGGTGGTCGACACCCAGACCGATCGCGTACTGGGTTGCCACATGGTCGGCCCGGATGCCGGTGAGATCATCCAGAGCCTGGCGATTGCGCTCAAGGCTGGCGCGACCAAGCAGATTTTCGATGACACCATTGGCGTTCACCCGACGGCGGCCGAAGAGTTCGTCACCATGCGTACCGCGACACGCTGACACCGGGCGTCATTACGCCGATGTCGCCCGGCCTCATGGATGAGGACCGGTTGAGCACTTGTTTCTGAAGGACGGACCCACTTTTTGACCAGCAAGAGTTTTTCGGCATCCATGCCCTTGAATCCCTCTGCGCCTGACGATCAACCGACCGATCAGCAGTCGCCCGCCATCGAAAAAGCGTTGCACGAGAGTGAGCGGCAGTTCCGCACGCTCGCGGACAACATGAGTCAGTTGGCGTGGATTGCCGATCCTGTCGGTCGGATTTACTGGTACAACGCGCGCTGGTACAGCTACACGGGCACGTCCCATGAAGCGATGATGGCGTTGGGTTGGCGATCACTTCATCACCCCGATCATCTGGGGCGTGTGGATTCCCGGATGCGCCGTTGCTTTGCCACCGGATCGATCTGGGAAGACACGTTCCCGTTGCGCGGCAAAGACGGGCTGTACCGTTGGTTCCTGTGCCGAGCCCTGCCCATTCGGGATGAGCAGGGCGGTATCACTTATTGGCTGGGTACCAGCACCGACATCACCGCACAGGTCAAGGCAGAGGATGCGCTGCGTGAGCTCAATGAGAGCCTGGAGCGGCGTGTCGCGGAGCGGACGCGCGAGCTGGCGGCAATCAACGAGCGCTTGCAGATCGAGATCACCGAGCGTGCTCAGGCTGAAGAGGCGTTACGCCATGCGCAAAAGATGGATGCCATTGGGCAGTTGACGGGCGGCATTGCCCATGACTTCAACAACATGCTCACGGGTGTGCTGGGCGCATTGGACCTGATTCGGCGTCGAGTCGCTGCCGGGCGGGTGTTGGAGATTGATCGTTATATCGAGGCTGCGACGAGTTCGGCGAATCGTGCGGCCTCGCTGACCCATCGGCTGTTGGCGTTCGCAAGGCGCCAGTCGCTGAATACGCGCCCGGTGGACATCAATCACATGGTCGAGTCCATGGAGGAGTTGCTGCGGCGCACGATTGGCGAAAGCATTGAGCTGGAAATCGACCTGAACAGCTCGCTGCGGTTGACCCACACCGACGAGCACCAGCTTGAAAACGCACTGCTGAACCTGGTGATCAATGCGCGCGACGCCATGCCTGACGGCGGCCGTTTGCTGATCCAGACTGAAGTCGTGCATGCGGCCGTGCTGCACGATGCGCTCACGCCGGGTGATTACGTGCGCTTGAGCGTGCAGGACACGGGCACCGGTATGTCCAGCGACGTCATCGCCCGCGCTTTCGATCCTTTCTTCACCACCAAACCCATCGGTCAGGGCACAGGCCTTGGGTTGTCGATGGTGTACGGCTTTATCAACCAGACCGGTGGCCAGGTGCAGATCGATAGCGCTGAAGGGCAGGGCACGCGCATCGACCTGTATCTGCCGTGTCACTTCGAAGCGAATGAGCGACAGGTGCCAACGAATGAAGACCCGGCCCCGCCTCGGGCCAGTCAGGGCGAGCGCGTGCTGGTCGTCGAGGACGAGCCGGATGTGCGGATGCTGGTGGTCGACGTGCTGCGCGAGCTCGGCTACTCGGTAGACGTGGCGTCGGACGGCGCGGCGGCGTTGCCGATCCTGCTGGGGTCTGGCCGTATCGATCTGTTGGTGACCGATGTCGGACTTCCGGGCATGAATGGACGGCAGCTCGCAGAAATCGCCCGACAGCACCGGCCTGACCTGCGCGTGCTGTTCATGACGGGGTATGCGCGCAATGCCCAGGTGCGAGGAGACTTTCTCGAGAGTGGCATGGACATGCTGACCAAGCCCTTCAGTATCGACGAGCTGGCTCAGCGAGTGCGCGGTCTGATCGAAGCGCCGTCGGACGGCGCTTAGCTTTCGCTGGGGGATTGCACGGCAGGCTGTCCCGATCGCAGGTTTTCCAGCGCGACCTCGGTCTTGATCAGGATCAGTTCCAGCACCCGGTTTTGTTGATCGCGTTCGGTCAGCCGCTCCTGGAGTTTGTCGCTTTCCTTCACCGCGTTACTCAACCGCTCCTGAAGCAACGCGCATTGGGTGTGGGACTGCAAATGCTGGTCTTTCAACGAACGAATCTGTTCGTCCTTGTCTTGCAGGCGAGACTCCACGTCTTTGGCGGCTTGAGTGAGTCGCGCATTGTGTTTTTGCTCCGTCTGCAATGCCTGTTGCGTGCTGAGCAAAGTGGCCGTCTGGGTGCCCAGCTTGGTGGTTTGCAAGGCGTGGCGGTCGATCAGGTCGGCCAGTTGGCGTTGGGTCTGTTGCAGCGTCTCTTGCAGTTCTTTCTTCTCGGCATCCAGACTGGCCTGCGCCTCGTCGATGTGTTCCTGTGCCTGTTCCCGCAGTCGACCCGCCAGGCGATTGACAAGGCTCATCAGCTCGTCGTCGACCTGTGTGGGAGAGGCGCCCACTTCAGTCGCGTCCAGCTCGCGCATGAAACGGTGGATGGTGGTTTTGGAGCCGGTATTGCCCATCTCGATACGTACCGCGTCAATACTGGGATTTTCACCGCGGGCAATCAACGCCAGCCTTGCGGATTGAACTTCTGCCTTGCTTACACCGCTGCGCGCCATGAATGCTCCTGTCGAAACGTACCGCGTTACGTATGCAGTGTTACATACCATTAATGCGCGGTATTGTGCGCGATTCTTGGCCGGATGTCTTGGCGACTTGAACACATCAGGAAGAACTCGCTAGGCTACGGGCGAGATTATGGCGGCGGAGGACGGGGCCATTCGTCTTGATAAAAGCCGGGCACGAAAAGGTGTCACTGATTTCTTCTATTAATAGAGTGGTTCTATAGCGAAAACCAATCACCAGCATGAGGTTTGCCAATGAGCCATCGCCGGTGATTGTGAGTAATATCCTCTCCATCGATTTGACACACCCAATTTTCCCACCCTAAGGAGATCCACCCGATGCCTATCATTAACAGCCAAGTAAAACCGTTCAAAGCGACCGCTTTCAAAAACGGCTCTTTCGTTGACGTTTCGGATGCTGACCTCAAAGGCAAATGGTCTGTGGTGTTCTTCTACCCAGCCGACTTCACCTTCGTCTGCCCAACCGAACTGGAAGACCTGGCTGACAACTACGACGCGTTCCAGAAATTGGGCGTGGAAATCTACTCCGTTTCGACCGACACCCACTTTGCTCACGCTGCCTGGCACAACACCTCGCCAGCGATCGGCAAAATCCAGTACACGATGATCGGCGACCCAACCCTCACCATCTCCCGCAACTTCGACGTTCTGATCGAAGAAGCAGGTCTGGCTGACCGTGGCACGTTCGTGATCAACCCTGAAGGTCAGATCAAAATCGTTGAACTGAACGACGGCGGTGTTGGCCGTGACGCTTCCGAGCTGCTGCGCAAGATCAAAGCTGCTCAGTACGTTGCTGCTCACCCGGGCGAAGTGTGCCCAGCCAAGTGGAAAGAAGGCGAGGCCACGCTGGCTCCGTCCCTGGACCTGGTCGGCAAGATCTAAGTCCCCATGATATTCATGGCCGGACCGGGAGCGATGAGCTCTAGCACGTAAACCGCATCGCCCCCAAAAAACGCCCGGGCGGTCATCGCCTGGGCGTTTTTATTTCCAGATTTAGAATTTTGAAGAAAAGGAAGCCGAATCATGTTGGACGCCAATCTTAAAGCTCAGTTGAAATCGTACCTGGAGCGGATCACTCGCCCAATCGAGATCGTCGCGTCCCTTGATGACGGCGCGAAATCGCAAGAAATGCTGGCACTGCTCAATGACATCGTCAGCAGCTCCAGTCAGATCACCCTGAACACCGATGGCAACGATGCACGCACACCGTCTTTCGCCCTTAACAGCCCGGGCCAGGACATCAAGCTGCGTTTTGCCGGCCTTCCGATGGGCCACGAATTCACCTCGCTGGTACTGGCATTGCTGCAAGTCGGCGGTTACCCGTCCAAGTCCAGTGAGGACACTCTCGAGCAGGCACGTGCCCTGACCGGTGAGTTCAAGTTTGAAACCTACTTCTCGCTGACCTGCCAGAACTGCCCTGATGTGGTTCAGGCGCTGAACCTGCTGGCCGTGCTGAACCCGAACGTGCAGCACGTCGCAATCGAAGGCAGCCTGTTCCAGCAGGAGGTCACTGACCGCCAGATCATGTCGGTGCCCAGCATCTACCTGAACGGCGAGCTGTTCGGTCAGGGCCGCATGAACCTGGAAGAGATTCTGGCGAAGATCGACACCAGTGCCGGTGACCGTCAGGCCGAAAAGCTGAACGCTAAAGAGGCGTTCGATGTGCTGGTCGTCGGCGGCGGTCCAGCCGGTTCCGCTGCGGCGATTTACGCAGCGCGTAAAGGTATTCGCACCGGTGTCGCGGCTGAACGCTTCGGTGGCCAGGTGCTGGACACCATGGCGATCGAAAACTTCATCTCGGTGCAACACACTGAAGGCCCGAAACTGGCGGTCGCCCTTGAAGAACACGTCAAGGAATACGAAGTCGACATCATGAACCTGCAGCGCGGCGACCAGCTGATTCCGGGCAAGGACGGCCAACTGCATCAGGTCAAATTCGCCAGCGGTGGCGTGCTCAAGGGCAAGACCGTGATTCTGGCGACCGGTGCCCGCTGGCGCGAAATGAACGTGCCGGGTGAACAGCAATACCGCAACAAGGGCGTGGCTTACTGCCCGCACTGTGACGGTCCGCTGTTCAAGGGCAAACGTGTAGCCGTCATCGGTGGCGGTAACTCGGGCGTCGAAGCGGCGATCGACCTGGCCGGTATCGTGTCGCACGTGACCCTGCTCGAGTTCGACAGCTCGCTGCGCGCTGACGCCGTGCTGCAGCGCAAGCTGAACAGTCTTCCGAACGTGACCGTGCTGACCAGTGCGCTGACCACCGAAGTGACGGGCGATGGCCAGAAGGTCAATGGCCTGCGCTACAAGAACCGCAACAACGGCGACGAACTCAACATCGAGCTGGAAGGCATCTTCGTGCAGATCGGCCTGCTGCCGAACACCGAGTGGCTCAAGGGCACCATCGAGCTTTCGCCACGGGGTGAGATCGTTGTCGATCAACGCGGCGAGACGTCGATCCCAGGCATCTTCGCGGCTGGCGACGTGACCACTGTGCCGTACAAGCAGATCGTGATCGCGGTCGGCGAAGGCGCCAAGGCTTCCCTCAGCGCATTCGACCACCTGATCCGCACCAGCGCACCGGCTTGATGCCTGGCTGAGTCAGCAGAAACGAAAAAACCTCATGAGCGATCATGAGGTTTTTTTATGCGCGATTGCTTTTGCAGTCGCGCAAGCGCTCCTGCAGAGAGCGTTACGCGGTCATCATACCGGCGTTGGCTGGATGATCTCGACCCAGTAGCCATCCGGGTCCTTGATGAATGCCAGGCTTTTCATCCGGCCGTCGGTCAGACGTTTCTGGAAGTCGACACCCAGCGCTTCAAAGCGCTCGCAGGCAGCATGCACGTCCGGCACGGAAACGCAGATGTGGCCGAAACCGCGGGGATCGGTATTGCCGTTGTGGTACGAGAATTCGGGATCCTTCTCGGTGCCATGGTTGTGGGTCAGTTCCAGAATGCCAGGGATGCCTTTCATCCAGACGTTGCGGGCCGCGTCGTCGGCCGGGATCTGCCCCTTGTCGACCAGCGCCAGGAAGTAGAGGCTGAACTCAGCTTCAGGAAAGTCACGCTTTTCGACCAGGCTGAACCCCAGCACGCGGGTATAGAAATCCAGCGAGGCGGTGATGTCTTTGACGCGCAACATGGTGTGGTTGAACACGAATTGCGCAGTGGCCGCGTCAGGTTGGGCGGTGACGCCAGGGAAAGTGTTCAGTTCGTGCAGGCTCATCGGTGACTCCAGGGTGGTCCTGTAAATGTTGCCTCATGATACGGGACGCGGCGCTCGAGCCAAAACCCAATGTGCAGAGGGCGACGCCGGGCCTTGTGACCGTGGCGTGTCTGGCTCACACTTTCCGGCTCGACGTTCAGGTATCAGTCATGTTCTCTCCGTTACGCACGTTCATCCTGGCGGGTCTGTGCCTGCCCTTGGGGCTCAACCTCGCCGTGGCGGCGGACGCCATGATCGTCTGGCCGAGTGACTGGGATGTGGAAGCCTTGCCCCAGTCCCCTTCGACGCCCGACCACCCCTCAGTGCAAATCCGTGAGCGAGCCGTCAAAAACGATCAAAACGGCGATCCGGCGATGGTGGTGGAGCTGACTCAGACCCGATTGCAGCCCGGTCATGACGTCAACGTGCAAGGCGTTTTGCTGGAAATGCGCAAGGCGGTGCAGGTCAACTTCGTTCGCAGTGGGTTTCAGAGTGTCTGCACAAAGATGAAAGACAGCACACTGAGCGAGATTCCTGCCATGGAGACGACCTGCACGATCACCCAGAACGGGGCGCATGTGATGACCCAGACGCTCGTGGCGGCAGCCAATAAAGAGATGGCCTGGTCGTTGTCATACGCGGGGTCGGCGCAGGGCTACGCCGCCAACAAGGAGGAGGTTTTGCGGATCCGGGACAGCCTTCGTCTGGATGTAACGCCCTGATGGAATTGAACGCCATCAAATCAAAGGCATAAAGAAGCCCGCCGAAGCGGGCATGGGGTGCTAATCCTTTAGCTGTGTCCATCCTGTAGAAGCGCGTGTGAAAAAAATGTGAAGAATCGCGCCCTTCGGCGGACAGTGAAAGGGCGGGCGCTCTTTGGTCGGTAATGCTCAGCACAGGGAGTTATTTTGGCGCCTGAAATCAGCTTGGCTGATAACACGAACTCATTACTCCTTTGTATTGAGCGCAGAGGGTTTGAATATCAGCGTGTTGTATGGCGAGTGGGCTAAGCGCTGCGGGGTTATACGAAGTTGAACTCTATCTCCGGTAACAGCCACTCTTGCGTTTTGCCGATTCACTGGCTGTCAATAATTTGTCTGTTTAATTGCGCTTATAAAAAAGCCCCGAAGAACGGGGCATTTTTTATAAGGCTTTGCTATTGCAACAATGACGATCAGCCGCGCAACCAGGAATCGACGGTATCGGCGCCGTACTGCTCTTTCCAGGCTTTCAGGCCGCGGTGATTTCCACCCTTGGTTTCGATCAGCTCGCCCGTGTGGGGGTTCTGATAAACCTTGACCACGCGGGCGCGGCGGCGTTTCGGGCCAGCCGGTGCAGCGGTGGCGGTAGACGGGTTCGGGTCGAGGATGGCGATGATGTCGCGCAGACTCTTGTCGTAGGTGTTCATCAGAGCTTGAAGCTTCTGCTCGAACTCGATCTCCTTTTTCAATCCGGCGTCATTCTTCAGGCTCTCCAGCTGAGCCAGCTGTTCCTGAAGGGCTTTTTCTGCTGCGCGAAACTCGGCAAGTCTGGACAAATATAGTACTCCGGCGATAAATGGCTGTTGTCAGCCCAACGCAAGCTACATGGACGCACGTCAGGGTCCTGTGCTCATTTTGTCACTACCCCGATGCCTTGACGGATCATCATTTGAAGAAACTAACGTTGCGCTGCCAGCTTCACGTCCGTGGCGAGGGTAGTTGTGATGCGCGACGGGCAAATAATGCACGTTTTTTTCGAGTTGTAAAATAGGCGAGGTGCAATTGTTATATGAAAGATGACGGCAAACATAAACCGGTCTGACAAAAACTGACAACATGGGTGTAAAGCCTTGTAAGTAATTTCTCAAACTAGGCCAATATCGGAAACTATAGGTGCGGCGCGCATTGCCAAAGGTGGCGAGATCTACAGCCCTTGTTGCAAGGCCGGGTCATCGGGGTTGAGCTGCTCGAGCTCAGCCAGGAGCACCTGGACTTTCTGCAACTGGCCGTTTTCTTGCCAGTAACGGATCAGCAGCGTTCTGGCACGGCGGTTGGCCGGTTCCCGCTGCAGGATGTCTTCCAGCTGCCGCTGCGCCGGCTCCAGTTGATGGAGATCATGAAGCGCCACCGCGAGATCGTAACGATAAACGGTGTTTTCGGGTTCAAGCTCTACCGCCTTCGCCATGGCCAGTAACGCGTACTCGTTTTGCTGATGCCGCAACAGCCATTTGCCGAGGGCATATTGGAGTAAAGCAGACTGTGGGTGCTTCTCGAGAAGCTGAGCCAGTTGCTGACGCGAACGGTCGGTCTGGCCGCGCTGGTCAAGAAGCTGAACCTGGGCGAGCGCTGCCTGAATGTTGTTGGGTTCCAGTTTCAGCGCAAGGTCCAGCGCGTCGAAGGCTTTTTGAATCGCGCCCGTGTTCACGAACAGCTTCGCCAGTTCCAGTTGGCTTTGACCGCTGGGCGGTTGTGAGGCCAGCGTGTTCTGATATTGCTCGGCGGCGTCCTGGACGCTTGCGTAATACAACCCCAGATCATCAGGCGTCAGGCCGAGCAGTGCGCGGACTGCGCAGAAGCGGACACCCTGATCGGGATCGTCCAGTAAAGGGCCGATCAGCACGCTGCGTTGAGCGTCTGGAACAATGGCGGCAACGGTATCGATGGCGGCTTGCTGGACAAGCGGAGCAGGGCGCTTGAGGTCGCCGTCGAGGATTTTCAGCGCCTGGGCGCTGGGATAATTGGCCAGCTCAGTGAGCAGTCCCGCGCGCCGAATGTCCGACAGGTCGGTTCTGCTCAATTGCTGATAAAGGACTCGCGCTGCGCCAGGTTTACCGTTGTGGGCCTGTTCCAGTGCTTCGGCATAGCTGTGATTGACCACCGGCGGGGGTGGCGGTGAGCGCCACCCATGGACCAGCAGGCCTACAGCGATGAGCAGCGCCACTGCGCCCAGTGCGATTGCGGTCTGCCAGCGGCGGCGAGCTTTTAAAGAGGCCGGGGAGTGCGGCGAAGACGGGTTAGGCATACCGATTTCCGTTTCTGCGTGATCAGCAGCTTCGGGGAGAGAGGGGCGAGTGTCAAACGGCAATAACGCCCCTTAAAACGAAAAAGCCCCGAACCTTGTGAGCCCGGGGCCTTGAGGGCCGGTCGGCGGACCGCCCCTCAACGGTTTCAGTTGCCAGGTTTCAGGCGTTAGGCTGCCAGCCGCCACCGAGCGCTTTGTAGATCGCGACGATGCCGCGATACAACTCAATCTCGGCCTGCGCCTGACTGTCTTCAGCCGCCAGACGTTCACGTTCGGCATCCAGCAGTACCAGGAAGTCAGCAGTCCCTTCCTTGTACTGAATGCTGGCCAGATTCGCCGCCGAACGGCTTGCCTCGCTCTGACGCACCAGCGACACCAGACGTTGCTGACGCTTGTCGTAATCGCTGAAGGCGTTCTCGGTTTCTTCCAGTGCCAGCAACACTTGCTGCTCGTAATTGGCCAGTGCCCCTTCGGCATCGGCGTTGGCGCCACGGATGCGCGCTTTCACGCTGCCCAGGTCAAACGCCGCCCACGTGATGCTCGGGCCGAGGCCCCAGGCCTGCGCGGCACCGGAACCGATCTGCGAACCACGGCTGGCGGTGAAGCCCAGAAAGCCGCTCAGGCTCACCCGTGGAAACAGGTCGGCGGTCTGCACGCCGATGCGCGCGGTTTGCGCCGCCAGTTGCCGCTCGGCGCTGCGCACGTCGGGACGGTTTTCCAGCAATTTGGTCGGATCGCCAATCGGCAAGGCCTTGGAGATTGCCGGCAGCTTGGCGGGCGCCAGGCTGACGGTCATGGCGTCCGGACGCTCACCGAGCAGGGTAGCGATACGGTTGCGCTCACGCACCTGTTCGGCCTGCAGCTGCGGAATGGTCGCCTCGACAGCGGCCAGCCGTGCGTCGGCCCGCACCACGTCGATTTCGTTGCCCACGCCTTCATCACGCAGTTGCACGGTCACGTTGCGCGAATCCTGCTGGTTCTTCAGGTTGTCCCGTGCAATGTTTTCGCGCAGCTGCGCGCCACGCAGCTGGCCATAGGCATCCACCAGCTCGGCGATCATCGTCACTTGCAGCTGATAAAGATTGGCCTCGGCCACTTGCTGATCCGCCTCACTGGCTTCCAGTTCGCGCTGGATGCGACCGAACAGGTCGATTTCCCACGCCATGTCCAGGCCCAGGTCGTAGCGTTCCTGGTTGACCCGGTGCTCGGTTTCACCCGGCACCTGAGCGCGGCCGATCTGGCTGCTGGCGCGGCTGGTGACCACCGGCATGGCATCGTTGCTGATGTCATCGCGTATGGCGCGAGCCGCTTTCAGGCGGGCAAATGCCACGCGCAGTTCACGGTTGCCTTGCAGGGATTGCGCTACCAGCTTGTTCAGGGTCGGATCGTCGAACTGCTGCCACCAGATGGTTTCGGTGCGGCTGCGGTCGTAAGCGCCCTGTGCAGCGGCCTGAACGTTGGCCGCCGCGGTGTCCGGCTTCTTGTAGTCAGGGCCGACGGCACAGGCCGCCAGCGCCAGGACCAACAGGCTCGGCAGGAAGAGTTTTGCAGCCTTCATCAATGAGCCTCCGGAGAGATGGTCTGAACGCGTTGCGCCTTGGCCGCCTTGCGTGCCTCTTTGCGTCCAACGTAGTTACGAATCAGCACATAGAACACAGGGGTCAGCAGCAGACCGAAGAAGGTCACGCCGAGCATCCCGGAGAACACCGCCACGCCCATGGCATGACGCATCTCGGCACCGGCACCGCTGGACAGAACCAGAGGCACCACACCCATGATGAACGCGAAGGACGTCATCAGAATCGGGCGCAGACGCAGGCGGCACGCTTCCAGAACCGCCTCCAGCGGGGTCTTGCCCTTTTCCTGTTCATCCTTGGCGAACTCGACGATGAGGATCGCGTTCTTGCACGCCAGGCCCACCAGTACGATCAAGCCGATCTGGGTGAAGATGTTGTTGTCGCTGCCCGCGATGATCACACCGGCGATGGCCGACAGCAGGGTCATCGGTACGATCAGGATCACCGCCAGTGGCAGACTCCAGCTTTCGTACAGTGCCGCCAGTACCAGGAACGCCAACAGGACGCAAAGCGGGAAGACCAGCAACGCCGTGTTGCCCGACAGGATCTGTTGGTAGGTCAGGTCGGTCCACTCGTAGGTCATGCCGTTAGGCAGTTCCTCTTTGAGCAGCTTGTTCATGGCCGCTTCTGCCTGACCCGAGCTGTAGCCAGGGCCAGCCGCGCCGTTGATTTCGGCGGTGATGAAACCGTTGTAGTGCATCACGCGGTCCGGGCCGGACGTGTTGGTAACGTGGAGCAGGGTCGCCAACGGGATCATTTCACCCAGGTTGTTACGCACTTTCAGCTGACCGATCTGCTCGGCGTCCTGACGGAACTGTTGTTCTGCCTGAACGTTGACCTGATAGGTACGACCGAAACGGTTGAAGTCGTTGGCATACAGCGAACCCAGGTACACCTGAAGGGTGTCGAAGATGTCGCTGATGGCCACGCCGTGCGTCTTGGCTTTTTCGCGGTCGATGGCGGCGTCCACTTGGGGCACGTTCACGGTGTAGCTGGTGAACAAGGCGGCCAGTTCCGGCACGCTGCGGCTCTTGGCGATGACGTTCATCGTCTCTTTATAAAGTTCGTCGTAACCCAGGTTGCCACGGTCTTCGATCTGCAGACGGAAACCACCGATCGTGCCCAGGCCCTGTACCGGCGGCGGCGGGAAGATCGCCATGTAGGCTTCCTGGATCGATGCGTATTTACCGTTGAGCGCACCGGCGATGGCGCCTGCCGATTCACTGGCGGCCTTACGCTCTTCGAACGGCTTGAGCGTCACGAACACGATGCCGGAGTTCGGGCTGTTGGTGAACCCGTTGATCGACAGGCCAGGGAAGGCCACGGCGCTTTCGACGCCCGGTTGCTTCAAGGCGATATCGGACATGCGCTTGATCACGTCTTCGGTGCGGTCAAGGCTTGCGGCGTCCGGCAATTGCGCGAAGGCCACCAGGTACTGTTTGTCCTGCTGCGGCACGAAGCCGGTCGGCGTGCTCGAAAAACCCAGCCAGGTCAGAACGATGAGGCCTGCGTAGACCACCAGTGCCACGCCGCTGATGCGGATCACGCGCCCGACGGTGCCGACATAGCCGTTACTGGCCTTGACGAAGAAGCGGTTGAACGGACGGAACAGCCAGCCACCCAGGAGCTTGTCGAGGAAGCGCGAGAAAGCATCCTTTGGCGCATCGTGGGAACGAAGCAGCACGGCAGCCAGCGCGGGCGACAGAGTCAGGGAGTTGAACGCCGAGATCACCGTCGAGATCGCAATGGTCAGGGCAAACTGTTTATAGAACTGCCCCGTCAGACCGGAGATGAAGGCCGCCGGGACGAACACGGCACACAGCACCAGCGCCGTTGCGATGATCGGGCCGGTCACTTCGCGCATGGCGATCTGCGTGGCCTCCATCGGCTCGTGCCCAAGCTCGATATTCCGCTCGACGTTTTCCACCACCACGATGGCGTCGTCCACGACGATACCGATCGCCAGCACTAGACCAAACAGCGACAACGCGTTGAGCGAGAAACCGAACAGGTGCATGACGGCGAACGTACCGATCAACGACACCGGCACAGCGGCCAGCGGGATGATCGAGGCACGCCAGGTCTGCAGGAACAGGATCACCACCAGCACCACCAGAATCAGTGCTTCGAACAGCGTGTGAACCACCGCTTCGATCGAACCACGGACGAAGATGGTCGGGTCATAGACGATGCTGTAGTCCATGCCTTCCGGGAAGTTCTTCTTGAGCAGTTCCATCTCGCCGCGCACTTCGTTGGAAATGTCGATGGCGTTGGAACCCGGACGCTGGAAGATCGGGATTGCGACCGCAGGCTGGTTGTTCAGCAAGGAGCGCAGCGCGTACTGGCTGGAGCCCAGTTCGACCCGTGCAATGTCTTTCACGCGAGTGATTTCGCCGTTTTCGCCAGCGCGAACGATGATGTTTTCGAACTCTTCCTCAGAGACCAGACGGCCTTGGGTGTTGATCGACATCTGGAAGCTGGTGGCGCTCGGAGAGGGCGGTGCGCCCAACTGACCGGCTGCGACCTGACGGTTCTGCTCGCGGATCGCGTTGACCACGTCGGTGGCGGTGATGTTGCGCGAAGCGGTCTTGTTCGGGTCAAGCCAGACACGCAGCGAGTAATCGCCCATACCGAACAGCTGCACGTCACCGACACCGTTCAGGCGAGCGAGCTCGTCCTTGATGTTCAGGACCGCGTAGTTCGACAGGTAAAGCATGTCGTAGCGTTTGTCCGGCGAGGTCAGGTGGACCACCATGGTCAGGTCAGGAGAGGCCTTGTCCACGGTTATACCAATGCGGGTCACTTCTTCCGGCAGTTTCGGTTCGGTCCGGGTGACACGGTTCTGCACCTGCACTTGCGCGGTGTCCAGGTTGGTGCCCAGCGCGAAGGTGATGGTCAGGGTCAGCTTGCCGTCGGCAGTCGCCTGCGAGGACATGTACAACATGTTCTCGACACCGGTGATCGCCTGTTCCAGCGGCGCAGCCACGGTCTCACCGATGACTTTCGGGTTGGCGCCCGGGAAGTTGGCGCGCACGACCACGGTCGGCGGCACGACTTCGGGGTATTCGCTGATCGGGAGCTGGAACAGCGAGATGGCGCCGGCGATCAGGATCAACAGCGACAGCACCGCTGCGAAGATCGGCCGCGTAATAAAGAATTTGGAGAAATTCATTGAGTGAGTCCCTTAACCGCGTGGCGTAGCGGCAGCGGCAACCTTGGAGTCCAGTTTTGACTGGGCTTTGGGTTGATTGCTGGCATCAAGTGCTTGGCGTTGTTGTTGCAGTGCGGCGAGCGTTTCGGCACTGGCCATCGGGGTGTCTTGCGGGTCGATCGGCGAACCAGGGCGCACGCGCTGCAGGCCGCTGACGACGATGCGGTCGTCCTTGCTCAGACCGCTGCGTACGATGCGCAGGCCTTCAAGCTTCGGCCCCAGGTCAACGTTGCGATAGGTCGCTTTGTTGTCCTTGTCGACCACCAGCACGAACTTCTTGCCCAAGTCGGTGCCGACTGCTTCGTCTTTGATCAACATGGCCGAGTAGGTGCCGCTGCCGACCAGCTTCAGACGGGCGTAAAGGCCAGGGGTGTATTCGCCCTTGCTGTTGTCAAACACGGCGCGCCCACGGATGGTGCCGGTACGCGGATTGACCTGGTTGTCGACGAAGTTCATCTGGCCCAGGTGCGGGTTCTCGACTTCGTTGGACAGACCCATGTACACCGGCGTGGTTGCACCACGTTTGCCATCGCGCGCCAGCTGGTTGTACTTGAGGAACACGCGCTCGTCAGCGTCGAAGTAGGCGTAAACCTTGTCGGTGGAAACAACGCTGGTGAGGATGCTCTGATCGGCGGTAACGATGTTGCCGGCGGTGATTTCCGCACGGCTGACGCGGCCGGTGATCGGCGCGGTCACGCGGGTAAAGCTCAGGTTCAGACGAGCGAGATCAAGCTGAGCCTGAATCGCTGCGACTGCAGCCTTGGATTCTTGCGCGGTGGTGGTCCGTGAATCAGCCAGCTCGGCCGAGATGGCATTGTTGGTGCGCAGACGTTCGCCACGCTGGGCTTCGTTGTTGCTGCGCACCGAGGCGGCTTTGGCCTGTTGCAACTGCGCTTCCAGACGATGCACTTCGGCTTCGAACGGGCGCGGGTCGATCTGGAACAACAGGTCGCCTTTCTTCACCAGTTCGCCGTCGGTGAAAGCCACCGAGTCGATCTGACCGGAGACGCGAGGGCGAACCTGCACGGTTTCCGGGGCTTCGAGGCGCGCAGTGACCTCGTCCCATTCGTTGACCGGCTGCTCAAGCACCTTGGCGACGTTGACTTTGGCCGCAGCTGGAGCCTGGGCTGCCGATTCCGGGCCTTTTCCGCAAGCACTGAGTACCACCAGAGCCAACGCGGCAAGGGGATAGCGCAAAGGAGTAAGTGACTGAATCATGGGAAAATCCGCCGATGTTATTTGAGATGGGCGGATTCTGTTCCCGAGGGTTTTATTGCACGAATCGAATACGACGAAGGTAACTATCAGTGGGAATGATATTTCCCGACGTGAAGGCTCTGGGACGGGTCTTAGCCGAGGCTGTCCGGATCGCCGAAGAACATCTGGATGCGCGAGCGCAACCACCGCTCACCAGGGTCATTGTCCTGAGAGCCGCGCCAGGCCATGTGCAGTTCGAACGTGCGCGATTCCAGCGGCAGTTCCTCGGACCGGACACCGCCTGCGGCGGTCAGTACATCGGCGGCGTAATCCGGCACGGTGGCGACGATGTCGGTGCCAGCGATCAGGGTCGCCAGGCCATTGAACTGTGGCACGGCCAGTACCACGTGACGCTTGCGTCCGATCTTCTCCAGGTATTCGTCGATGAAACCGCCCAGGTCGCCGGCAAATGAAACCAGCGCATGAGGGCGCGCGCAGAAATCATCGAGGCTGATGGCGCCAGGCATGGAGTCGGCGCGCAGCAGTTTGGGGCGGCTGCGGCGCAGGACTTTGCGCTTGGCGTTGGCCGGCAGGTCATCGGTGTAGCTGACGCCGATGGAAATTTCCCCGGACGACAGCAGCGAGGGCATCAGGATGTAATTGGTGCGACGCACCACCAGCACGATGCCGGGCGCTTCCGAACGCAGACGCTTGAGCAGCGAAGGCAGCAGGGCGAATTCGACGTCGTCGGACAGGCCGATGCGGAACACGGCGGTGCTGGTGGCCGGATCGAAATCGGCTGCGCGGCTCACGGCGGTGGAAATGGAGTCCAGCGCAGGAGAGAGCAGGCCGAAGATCTCAACGGCGCGCGCGGTCGGCTCCATGCTTCGGCCTGTGCGCACGAACAAGGGGTCATCGAACAAGCCGCGCAAGCGGGAGAGGGCAGCACTGATCGCCGGCTGGCCAAGGAACAGCTTCTCGGCCGCACGCGTGACGCTGCGTTCATGCATAAGGGTTTCGAACACGATGAGCAGGTTGAGGTCGACGCGACGCAGGTCGTTGCGATTCATGACGGGGGTCTCAGGGACATTGGTCGATACGTTGGCCGCCCGGGAGGCAGGCCTGTGTTCAGCTCAGGCACGAATATTACGGGGAAAAATTGATTCTCCGCACTGTTAAATTCATCCGCAAGCATACAAACGTGTTACCCATCACGCCCGTCGATAATTTGTGCTGAACCTTTTCGCCGGGGACCTGCCCCATTCATAGACATGGCGGGTGGAGAAAACGTCCGCGGGCGCGGCAGTTTTCGCGCCAGTCAGCGTCACGTTCATCCGGAAATTGCCTCTCGGGTTGCAATGTCAGGATGAGAAAAGAACAATGAGCGCGCTTGAATACGTGAGCATTCGATGGTTATCTAATGACCGCCTATCAGCAACAGAATCGATGACAGGCATGTCGACTATTAATAGCCACTGATAGTGTTACCGGCAGAGCCCGGATAGAGTTCATGGCATCAAGGTTCATAAGGCGAGGTTCGAAATGTCCCGCACGATCCGTTTTCATCAGTTTGGCCCGGCCGAGGTGCTCAAAGTAGAAGAGCAGCAAGCCGCGTTGCCAGCACCCGGAGAGGTGCAGATACGCGTCCAGGCGATCGGTGTGACCTGGTACGACGTGCTGTGGCGACAAAATCTGGCTTCTTCCCAAGCTCGGCTGCCTGCCGGTCTGGGTTCTGAAATGGCCGGCGTGGTGACTGCCGTCGGCGATGGCGTGGCCGATCTGAAAGTGGGCGACAAGGTTGCCAGCTTTCCATCCGCTGACCCTAACGTTCACCCGGTGTATGGCGAGCTGATCACGCTGCCGCACACCTCCGTCACCCGTTATCCGGATGTGCTGACGCCCAATGAAGCGGCTGTTCACTACACGCCGATGCTGGTGGCGTACTTCGCATTCGTGGAACTGGCCCGTGCCAAGCCCGGCCAGACCGCGTTGGTAACTGACGCCAGTCATTGCGCAGGTCCTGCGTTCCTGCAACTGGGCAAGGCGCTGGGTATCAAGGTGATTGCCGCGACCAAAACCGAGTCGTGCCGTGAATACCTGCTGAAAATGGGTGCGGACAAGGTGGTGGTCACCGAAGAGCAAGATCTGCTCATGGCGATCAACAAATACACCGACAACCGTGGCGTGGACATTGTCCTCGACGGCCTGGGTGGCCCGCAGATGTCCATGTTGGGCGATGTATTGGCACCCCGTGGCAGTCTGATCCTTTATGGTCTGCAAGGCGGGAACCAGACTCCGTTCCCGGCGTGCGCGGCGTTCCAGAAAAACATTCAGTTCTTCGTTCACTGCGTGGGCAACTTCACCGGTAAGCCTGAACTGGGCATCAAGCAGGACGAAGAGGCCGTTAAACGTGCACTGCGTGATATCAACCAGTTGACCGCTGATCGGGTTCTGGTGCCTCAGATCACCAAAGTGTTTTCGTTCGATCAGATCGTTGACGCGCATCGCATGATGGATGGCTGCCCGGTGGGTGGTCGTGTGGTGGTGGAAGTTGAGCCTGCCTGAGCGCAATTCACCGCGCTCTGCTAACCGTTCGACGCCTTAGGCCGGGCGTCGAGAGGGATGATAAGGTTGCCGATTCACAGGTGCCCGTCCTCTCATTGATCGGCCACGCAATACCCGACAAAGCCTTCCCGGTTCATCAGGAAGGCTTTTTTGTTTATTCGCCTTTTATCAATAAACGCATTCAGCGGTGAGCCGTCTGTTGTTTTGTCTGGCGTTTTAAAGAGACGGCGGCGAACCGTTAAACACTTCTGTTTAAAGTGCGGCAGGGTTTAACCATTGACTGACAGGCAATACGTCATTGATCTGTACCTTGTAATTGTTTTTTAGATACCGATAATAAGGCGATCACTCATGCTCAAGGAACGAGTCATGCCTCATGCATTGTCATGGCCGGTTGTTTTAATAATTCGAATACCCGCCCTCACGGTTGCTTTCTCTCCTCCGGCCCCAGTGCCGGTCCGCATCTATTGGCCTGTCAGGGGCACAGCGTGGCGCTCCAGCGGACAAGGTCGGGTGTTGGCCTCGTTGCAGGTCAGTTGTTGACGATCCATACACTGGGTTATGTTTTTATATAACGACATTCACGAAGTGTCGATTCTGGTAATGCGACGCCTGTCGTAGCGGAATCGATGTGTTCGCTGTACCGGGTTATTCAGGTGTTGAAGTATGGGTTCTATTCACGAGCAGGCCATGAACTATGTCTACCAACAAGTGCTGCAACGCTTGTTGAGTTATTTCAATCGTGCCGAGCGCACCGCGCTGCAATTACTGATTCAACGTTTGATCGTTGCCGCTGGCGGTATCGAGAACATTGGAACGTATAAAGTATTGGTAGCATTCAGTGGTGGCAAATTATAGACAAGAAGAATTTTGTAAAGCTTGAAAGTGAAACTGGGATTGCAGGGGGGTTATTATTACGGGGTGCGAGGTGCTGGATGCTTGACATACTGACTAATTGGCCTAGGCTCTGGGGATTGTCGTGTTAGGTTAACTGCTATGCCGACTATGCGAGTCAAACACTACCAGTTTAATTCAATCCCGTTCGTAGCGATCGTGGATGATTCAGATATACCTGTGGATCCTTATGCATCTGCTTATCTGAGCAGGCATGTAGCTTCAAAACCCCATAACACTGCAAAACGTTGTGCCAATGAACTATTGTTTGTAATGGAGTTTTTCGCAGAAAAAAATATAGATTTAACGGCTTGTGTCGCCTCTGGAAGACTAATTTCACAAGCGGTATATGTCGAATTTTATGAGAAGTGTTGCTTCGGTAAAAAATACAAAGTCAAAGATTTTGTCGCGGGCGTAAACAAGATATCTGATAAGCGATTGCGCAACATAATAGTTGCCAATCAGGTGAGTGTGGCAACACTTGCCAATGAAACTATTCGAGGTCGTATACGGCAGCTTAGAAAATACATTGACTGGTTATTTGACCAGTTCCACGAGTCAATTAGTGTGGGTTTGGATATTGAGCGAAGTCGCAATAATTTAATATCCAGAATGAAGTTGGATGAAGCTGGATTGGGAAAAGGCTCGAGGAAGTTTAGTGTTGGTTCGGATGAGTCGGTAATACCTGATGAGGTGTTTTTGAGACTGCTTGAGATGATCGAGCCTGGATCCCCCAATAATCCGTTTAGGTTCTCTAGAGTGAGAAATTATTTAATAGTTTCAGTTTTGATTCAATGTGGTATTAGGAGAGGGGCGCTTGCAAAATTAAAAATCTCCGATTTGCATTTTTGGGGCTCGGCAGACCAAGTTAAGATATACCGGTCAGCTAACGATCCGCTCGATCCAAGAACGGAGAAGCCTAACCATAAATCGAAGTCTCATTACGCAACCATCACTCCTACCTTAATGAGGAATATCAAGCTCTATATAGATCTGATTCGGATCACGTATCCATCCGCAGCTCACGACTATATATTCGTGGTAGAAAATGATACAAAAAAAACGCTGGGCAATCCCATCTCGAACAAATTGATTAACGCAATATTCAGAAAAATTTCTTATTCTCTGGGTTTCCATATTCACCCTCACTTATTGAGGCATAAATGGAATGAACTCTTCGATCATGCTGGTACTCAACAAGGTGTAGAGCGCCTGTTGTTAGAAGATATCAGGAGGTATGCCATGGGGTGGAGCGTGAACTCCGATATGAGCCGCATTTATAACGATCGGGCACTGGCGTCAAAGGCTCGCGCTCTGTCTATAATCCATCAGTCAAAAATGGATCGCTAAAATGCATGCCGAAAGTTCCGATCAATGCATTGGTGACGATGTAAAGAGGATTCTGTGTATAACTGCTAAGTCTGGTATGCCCGTTGATGTTTCGGAAATGAATTGGACTATATTGCCTAACAAAGGCAAGGGTCAGATTATCAATGTTGAATGGGTTTATTCATCAGATATTACTGAATCGGACCGAATTCTAATTTTAGAAGTGTTTATGTATTACGTCTGTAACATGGCGGCCAGTACGGCCTCTGGTGTTGCTACTAACGTGAAGCCGTATTTGATCTGTGGTATACCATCTTTAAGTCGACTTAAGGCAATTTGGAGCGGCTTGAAAACTAACAATAAAAAAGGTATCAATCAGTTTTTTGGAACTCTCTCCAAGCTATCTCATAATCAGTTTGATTTGTATCATGATTTCACTAGCGCTCATTTAGATCATGAAAAAAACAATGCGCTCGACACGACCAAGGGTGCACTTACAGATCTTGAGTTTGACTCCCTTGTTAAGCGTGTTAATGATAGTATTCAAGCTTTCGATTGGCAGCTTTCTAGATCGATTGAGTTCTATTACTCAGGCAATCAATTCGGCTCTGTTAGGAATAAAGTTGCAAGTAAGCTGCTCCTGTCGATTGTGAGGCGCCCAATCCAGTTGAGTGTGCTTAAGTGGAGGGACTTGATCCCGGCAGGTCATAGTTTTAACGACTGCAATATTCGAGATCGTGATGAGTTGGGTACGATCGGTGCTCACACTTCACAGTTGCGAGTTTTTTTTGCAAAGGTTCGGGGTGGCAGGAACTTAAGAGATTGTCCTGAGCAATATCCTATACACATTTCTGAAAAGCTCTCGATCCTACTCAGCGATTATAAGCGCATTGTTTATAATGGTCTAAAAGCCATGATGGCGAAAGCTGGAATTAGCTTGGCGCCATCTGAGCTTTTGACTGTTATGGATGATGTGCCTATATTTCCTGATCGAGATATTTTCCACATTTCAGTTTCGTCAGTTAGCGACTTTATGCTTCTATTTAATCCAAAGTCGATGGCGTACCATGTTTCGGAAGGTCAAATCACGAAGAGCATTAGAGACCTTAAGATTGAGTCGGAGAGAGTTACCGACTGCATAGTTTCATCAAATAGGATCAGACACACGGTCCTCACCAGGGCCGCGCAGGATGGGTTGTCGGCGATTCAATTGGCTAGGATCACTGGAGTCACCGTCCCAGCGGCTAGACATTATATAGACTTAGATTACACCTCCCGCAGAATCATTGATATTAGATATGCTGGGAACGAGTTCCTATCACACGCATTTTCTAGGCCCGTTGGGGTTGCTCAAGGTGAAGCCGACGCTATCCTGGATGTGAATTTTAATCCAATCGGTGCAGCTCGAGACTTTAAAGCGTGCGCAAGCTGCGCTACTAATTTGGGAAAGCCTTTGGGTTGCTATGGCTGTCCAAACTTTCGACCCATTATAGAAGCTGATCATCGTGCAGTGCTAGAGCAGGCTAGTCGTAAATTAAATATCAATAGTCAATCGTTGTTAAATCCCTTGCAGTTACGGAGTGTTGAGAAGCTGGAGCTGCAGATTGTTTGGGTACAGTTGACCATTGACCTCTGTGACGAAGCACTCAGACGGGGGCGGGCCTTAGATGCTTAACCAATATCTGGAGCGCTTGAATCTTCTCGTAGCTAAATACAGAGAAGAACCCATTACGCAGTTTGAAAGTAGTCTAGGAAAAGCAGCTAATTTTGGCGACTTGATATGGTACCATGTAGACCCTAACTCCGGCAGGCGTACAAGATTTCAATCTGGACTACATGGCCGACTGGGTAAGGGTAGTTCTGGTAGTCGGCCGGAAGACGCGCTTCCGCACCCTTACGGAGATCTCGTCAAGGTCTGGATCATCCAGACCTTGAACGTTCGGATCTCTATGTCTGAAAGGCTAGCTAGGGTTGGGGCTGCTCGGAAGTTCCTTTCTATTATGGATGGCCATCTCTACGAGCAAAACGATCCAACTATTAAAAGTTTTGACATAGGAGAGAGAGGCCGCGACCGTCTGCGACCATTTCTAGAGTTTTGCGCCCGCGAAGGATTGATGCGTAAAATCGACTTGGTGAGTAGCGATGAGAGAGATCGAACTGGGCATGCTGCGTTTGATATTTCACAAGAAAAAATCCCGGACATGCGTAGTGTTTTAGCGCTTGGTAATATTTTTACTCGCGTTTTTGAGTCGGTGGATTTGAATGGCGATATCTGTTTGGACGGGAATATAAATTTCAAAGATGCATTCGTGGTGACGTTTGCACTGCTAGCTCTCGCTTCGCCAAATCGTGCTTCTGCGGAGATACCACTTATCCCACAGCAACACCTAAATCAGTATTCAGAGCGCGATGGTGAGCCGGTTTACTATCTCACCTGGATTGGTAGCAAGGGTTTTAAAGATTATAAAAACCATATCTTGTCCGCGTTAGTTGATCCCGTTACTAGAGCGATAAACTTTTTTGCTAAAGCGTGTGAACCTGCGCGAGTCTTGTGTAGATTCTATGAGAGTCCAAATCGAAGCTTAAGTAAGGTGTTAGGGAGCTATAAGGTTAGGCCCCAATTTAAGAAAAACCTTGATCTTTCTGCAACGGCAAATCTATTTACGGTGGGGTATGCGTTAGGATTTTACGCACCTGATGAATATGTTTTCGTATTGAAGGCAGGGGCAGACATAACAAGTGCGGGCCGGAATTCACAAAGCCTGCTTTTTGACAGGAAACCGATTTTCCGATTGCACGCTGAGGATAGGCTGTCGGGTTCCATGGTATCTACTACGAAGGTCGCTAGTCTGAATAAGTTGTTCGGGTATGTATGCGTTCCTAAAGATCTTCCTCTTCAAAAATTGTGGTCAGTACAAGATTTGCAGGACTGGTGGTTGTCCTACTTTAGACGAAATATAATGCCAGGTTTTCCGTTTTCGTTTTCTAGTGGTGAATCCAGTATCAAAATTAAAGATGCACTGTTTTGCGTTCTGGGAAACGCTTTTCATGGCGATGAGACAAAGCCCGGTAGCGGTGGGACGCAGTTTCAACGGTCAAGGTATGGCCTAGTACGTCTGTCGACCTTAGGAAGTTACGCTTCCAGGAGACTTACGGGAGGCTCAACCGGTACTTCAATCTTCGAGGATTATGGGTTTTCATCTGAGTTGTGCGTGCGCCCGCATATGCTTCGTCATTTGGCTAACTCCATCGCAGACGTGAGTGGTATCCCCATGGAGATTATTACCGCTTGGTCTGGTAGGAAAGAGTTAAGCCATACATACACTTACATTCACACTAGTCATGCAAATAGAGCCCAGAGGGTAAGCTGCATCATGAATCCGCGTGAGCCCAGTGTTGATGATATTCGAGTAGTATCTCAGTCGGAGTTGATTCGAGTCACTAATTTGCCCGCAACGATAACGTCAACGGGGATCTGCACTCAGTCTCTCAATGTGACGCCCTGTGATTACCTGAATGATTTTGTTTCGCAGTGCTTCATGTGTCCGGAATCTTGCCATATTGCAGCTGATGAACAAGCGATACATCTGTTAGAAGTAGACTTGTCTTTTCAGAATACTAGGCTGGAAGCTGTGCGAGATGATGTTCGACTAGTCTCATCCACTGCTATGCAAAGATGGTATCTAATTCACGCGCGTAACAAATACATACTTGCTCGTCTAATAAAGATTATGAAATCGAATCCAGCAGGAACATTCATTCGTTACTCCAATCGTGATATGCAATTTAGCTTGACCGATTTGAGTCATGAAGTATGTAATAAAATACAAATAACAATCCCTGACCTAGAGGCTGAGCTACGCGAGATTTTATCGTCAATGGCCGCTGTCCCTGAGCCCTTACCCAATGCATCGTTGGATGCGCTGCTGACTAGTTTTGGGCTAACGGGGCAGGAGGTATAGCAAGATGATGCCACCTAAGATATCTGCTGAAATGCAGGAGCGCATAGAGGTCATGCTGACGAAGTGGACCGGCAAGTTGACTTGGGCGGCATTGGTATCAAAAATTGAGATCGAGTTTGGGCTGGAAGTTACGCGACAGACCTTGAGTACTTATCTAAGTATCAAAGCTTGCTATAAAAAAAGAAAATCCTTTTTGCGAGGTGTGAATCCTTCGATTTGTAATGAGATCACATCAAGTGATGTCAAGCTTGTGCAGCAGATTGAGCATTTGAGGGCTGAAATCATTGTGCTACAACAGCATAACGCTGAGCAACTCCGGATGATCGAGAGGATCTTCGCAAATGCGAATACTATGCCAAATATGGATCTGCGTAACCTTGTCAAGGTTCGCCCGGAAGAGATCCAAAAAAAATAGGGGCTGTTTACCACGCCATTGAGGCTAGCATCCATGTCGATTAAGTAGGCGGCCGATTGCCGCCAGTAGAGCAAGCCTAGCGCTAGTCAGTTAAGGGCAACTTTCTGGAAATTGCATTTCAACCATCGGCAGCAATGCAAGTGATGAGTCGGGCGATAACCAGATACAAAACCCACTGAATAGATCCAGGCAATCAGGAAGTTTTTTTATCCGAACTCCGCTCGCAATTTTGCCCTTAAATCTTGGGTGATGAGGTCGTCTGAAACGCCTTTAGAGCCGTCTGAACAGATCAGGCGGTGTCGGTTCGAATGAGCCCAGCCCTCGATGTCATCATCCAGCGCGAGCCAACGAGTGATGCCCGCCCTACCTACATACCGCATGATCTGGCCATACCTGCTGCTCTGATCCCACCAAATTTGATCGGCCCAAGCATTCGCCATGGAGCTGTGCCATGTTGCACCGACGACACGACGCTGAAGCTCTGGAGACAAGCGCTTTTTGGCTCGTGTGAACCCCATCTGACGTACCCAACTTGTGCTCAGCACGAGCCCGACTGCCGGAAACGCAGACAGCTCGGCCTCCAAGATCGGCATCCACATAAAGAGATGACCTTCACCTCGAAGTTTTGGGCCTTTCCGTGTGACAAAGACGCGGTCTGGATGGAGTACACCATCGAAATCTAGGAAGAGGATCATGAGCTGCACCTATGCGAAATACATTGCCATCTGCAGGCAACGGGGCTTCAGATTTCTCAAGAATTTTCAAGCCTTGGGGGCTGTGTAGACGGTTTGCTCAATTGTCCACTCGTCCACCGGCTCCAGACTGATCCCTCTGTAAACTCGGTCGCTTTTGACCCGGCATCGGGGGATGCTCCACCCGTAGTCGTTGAACAACTCGGTTACCTCTACGAGGGGTTCCATTTTCCAGTGTCCAGTGCCATTCATGCAACCGGGTGTGACGTACTCGATGGATTCAACCTTTACCCGCGAATTTTGTTTCGACAGAACAGTTTTGAGCTGAGTCAGCGAAGGCACCATTAATGAGTTGCCAGGGTTACCTTCGATGCTGATGGTCACGTTGAACCAAGGAAAATTGAAGGGATGCCAGACGATTCCTTCGCTCAAAAAATCGTGTACCGGCAGATTGTCCTCCGGAAAGAAAGGCACAGGACGGCTCATTCATCAGACTCCTCGATAGGATGAACAATATATGTTGTAGTCATATATTGTTCAATGCTGCTTTATCGTTCCTTTTGTGAGTAAGCAAAATGGAACTCAGAACGGCCTTCGCATTGACACTGCGTCGCTTGCGGGCGCAGCTGAACCTGTCTCAGGAAGACTTCGCCGTCGTTAGTAGTAGAACAAACGTCAGCCTGCTTGAGCGTGCAAAAACGATTCCAACACTCGAAAAGCTGGAGCATCTCTGCACCGTGCTAAACGTGCACCCGCTCACCGTATTGGCTCTCTGTTATGCGCAAAAGGACAATATTTTGGCAGAATCGCTGGTCCGCCAACTGTCTGAAGAGCTTCGCTCTCTGGGGCATCTGGCCAGTGTGGATGACAGCTTGTAAGGAGCCAGATGAAGACTGCGTTCCGGCTCCAATCCCATAATCGCTGACGCGGTGGGGTAACTGATTGTCTGTACGCATTGTTCCGCTGGTGGTTTGGACTCTTGTGCATCGCTTACTCAGTGGGAGCTACCAATCGACATCCTTTGTGGGAGATTTCGATGCTCTCAGCGGTTGTTGTTTGCGAGTCCCTGTTGCTCGTCGACGTTCCGCGCCCTTCATTTTGAGAAGCAATATCGGACTCAATGGTAACTCGTCCAGTAAGGCGGTCAGGCTCTCCAAATCTTTAAGGGCGCGCATGACGGCTATCACTGTTATCAGGCTCCCTTTGCCCTCATGGAGCAGGGAGTGCAGTGTCTGCCGCGACACTCCGGTTTCAGCGCTTAGCTCTGCGAAGCTCATGTTTCGGTTCAGACGCAATTGCTGGAGACGCCGCCCGATCGCTTTGCCGATCGCGGCGTCGGACATACTGGGGATGAACATAGTGTCCAGATTCCTATACATAATCTTGAATTTAGGTACTTGGCGTACTAAATTCCTTACGTTATCGTTTGAGTCTTCGACCCATGCAGGTGCTCAGGCTGGGTGATACAACGAGCATGCAACACGTCATCTCGGCATCAGCCCAATGGCGCATGCGCTGACGCGGGAAGAATCACTCTCGCTCTCACTGCCGATGCGCAGACTGGTAATTCGCCGAAATTTTTCGTACCTGGGAATGATCCTGCGCAATATCGTGAAGGCGACCCATCAAGGTTTCGGAGTGCGCTGACAGCTTACTATTGGTAACGGAGGACACCCGAGCTGCATTTCGCTTTTATGCCTGGGCAGGTGCTCTGGGCAGCTTAAATCATGCTCTTCCCTCAAGGCTCAAGCGTCCACGGTGGGGCACTGAGCAGGTCAGGATCCCAGTTCGCGGGCCTATGTCGGCATTGCGATGCGAGCGGCCAGGCCCCGGGCCTCATTTCACTCGATCTCAACTGTGATGTGACCCGCGTGTGGGATTCAATCGTTCCGGTATGACGGCACTTTGAAAGTGCTGTCATGTGGTGCCTGAGGCTTATAGTGTGGGTTCTCTCCGCCCGGATCACCTACCTGGGCCAGTTGGAAGGACTGGTGCACAAAAGAATTGGTGGGCTACGTATGCTGGTGGAATGTCCATACGTCTCCGCGCTATCTCTATCCTTATATGCCGATTGGATCGCTGCCTAAAGGCGTATGACAAGAGGTGCAAGCGCGTATTGCTTAGCTTTGGACAGCACAATCAGTAGCTGTGACCAGGTGGTCCTCTTCCATCGGAGCTGGCCATCTACATAATCTCCTTCGTGCAGCTTCAAGCGAAAGCTTTCAATTTCCGGCAGGTCCAAGGCACCCAGCCACACGGAAACAAGCTGGCAGTGCCTCGGGCAGATGGTTTGTAGCTTGTGTCCATTCTGTTAATGAGTAGACTACCAGCGGCGTTTTGCCATTCGGCCTGAGAACGCTGGACCGTTGAGAATCTGGAAAAAATGTCGCAATTTGAAAGTGCTGGACCTGTGAATGCAGTCATCCTGGCGAACTCTGCTAATCACAGTACGCAAGGTTATGGCCTCATTGATAATGAGGAATACCTCAGCAGGTGTCAGGTAGACACACCTCCGGACATTGTGACGATTGTGTGGACCATAGCCCACGGTTACAGAGACGGCTTTGATAAGGTATTAGACGCCGGAGCGGGAGACGCGCGCTTCTCAAAAGAAGGAAATTACCGGGAGTACTTTGGCTACGAGCTCGATCCCAAACGGCTATTGGTAACCGATCTACCCCAAAAAGCAAGGGTCATCAGGGCATGCGCGTTTTCTGCGGTGAATGAACGCCGATACAGTTTGAGCATAGGCAATCCGCCTTATGTGAGGCATCACGATTTAAGTGAGGAGTGGCGGCGGAATATTTCCGAGTGGATTGAGTCCTCCACAGGGTACAAGCCCAGTGGGCTTTCCAATGCGTACCTGTATTTTCTGTGGCTTAGCATCATTACCACTTCTGATGACGGATTGGTTGTTCTTGTGATCCCTTTTGAGTGGGTGGAGCGCCCGGCAGCTCAAAACCTGAGACGTTATATTAGGGACCAAGGCTGGTCATTGGATGTTTATAAGTTTGATGTTGATCCTTTTCCTCGTGTTTTGACGACTGCGTCGATTACTGTAATTGACAAACGTCGCTCGGGCGGAAACGTCACCTATTACGGCATTGATCGTTCGGGTGTCGTGCGCACTCTTGAGAGTGCAACAAAGTCTAATCTTCCTCCTCTTAATTATCAGCCGCGTGTTTCCATTGCGTACGCTCAGCGTGGGCTCAGTCCCGGTGGGCAATCTGTTTTCGTCTTGACAGAGGAGCAGCGGCTGAAATTCGGGCTTGAGATCGGTTTGGATGTGAGCGCTTGCGTGACGAGCCTCCGGCATTTAGATTTTAGTGGGACAGAATTTGATCAGGCTCAGTTTGAAGAGTACTATGTCAAAACTGGTAAAAAGTGCTGGTTAATTTTATCAGGGAATACTGTTAGTGACCGGTTGCTCAAGTATTTGAACAGCGTTCCTCTGGAAGCTAGAAATAACTACACTTGTAATAAACGGAAAGTGTGGTGGGAGTACAGCATGCCAAATATCCCTGCATTGATTTACAGCTCGGGTTTTCGCGGAGATGCCCCAAAGACTTTCATCAATAGCGTAGGCGCTGTCGCGATAGGCTCTGTGTGCGGCATACACGCGGCAGACCCAGCGATAGCATCTAGGATTGCCACAGCCATAAGGAAATCTGTTATTCGGACTGAGGTGGTTGCCGTTTCGCGAGGGTTTACCAAGATTGAGGTAAACCAAATGAACGCGTTTATCCAGCGGGTACTAGCGGAAGATTCAATATAAGGAAGCTTACAGTGGCTTTGAGCAATACGAAGCAGTTAGATCAGGGAAGTCTTGCTTTTAGGGCAGAGGCTCGCTTGCTCCAAGAGCTGGGAGAGCGCTTGGTTGCCCAGCCCGAAGTCGCACTGGTAGAGCTGATCAAGAACTCCTACGACGCCGACGCGACAGCCTGTAAAATTTCATTCTCAACCGATGGCAAAACGCTGATCGTCGCCGACAATGGTCATGGGATGACGAAAGCGGAGTTCGAGAATCGGTGGATGACAATTGCGACCTCAAAGAAGGCCGAGGACCGCGTCTCCCGAAAGTATGAACGAGAACTCACAGGTCAAAAGGGCATCGGCAGGTTTGCGGTTCGATTTCTTGGAACAAAACTCCAAGTCGTGACCGTTGCGTTTGACCCTAAACGAGCCTGTAAAACGAGGCTGGTCGCCGACTTTGACTGGTACAAGATTGATGAAAATTCTTCGCTTGAGGATACATCAATTCCTTATAAGCTTTACAAAGTTGAAGATTCCGAAAAAGAGGGCACAACTCTCAATATTTCAGGTTTAAGGCGCGGTGGAGACTTTGCGTTAAATCCTAGTTTTCGTTCTAGTGTTCTAAATATTGTGACGCCAATAGCCGGTTTAAATCGCGGGCGTTTCAAACCTACTCGGCGGGCGAGTACTAATGACCCAGGGTTCAACGCTCATTTGCCTGGCCATGATGATACTGAGTCGCTAAATATCGCTAAGTACGTTTTAGATAATGCTTGGGCGACTCTATCTGTTGACCTAACGGACGAAAAGCTCAAGTATGAAGTCACATTTTATGGTGAGTCCAAGTCACACAAGCTAGAACTGGATTGCCCATCTCCAATCTCCGCCGGACTCCATGCTGACATACGTTTTTTTCCTCGACGGCAAGGACTATTCAGTGGGAAGGGGCTAGATGGTCGTACTGCATACACATGGGTAAAAAATAACAGTGGCGTTGTTGTGGTAGACCGAGGTTTCCGAGTAAAGCCTTACGGAGACTGGGATGACGATTGGCTGTCTCTCGACCGAGATAGCGCTGCAAACAAAAGGGAATGGCGGTCCCACATCGCTTCCGAATATTTTCCTATAGCTGCTCGGGAAAAAAATGATCCCGCACTTAACCCCGCACTCTACATTCCGGCTAATCACCAGCTAGTAGGCGCAGTGTTTGTGCAGTCGTCCAATAGAAAAAATCCCGATAACGAAGAGGATTTGATTCCGTCAACCGACCGTGAAGGGTTTCTTCGAACCGACGCTTTCGAACATTTATTAGAAATCATTCGTGCCGGAATCGAATTTCTCGCAAGGGTAGACAAAACCCGACTGCTAGATATACAGGAACAGCTTGCTCGAGAGGCAGCGAAGCAAGTCAAGGCAGAGTATAAAGCGGCGATTGAGTATGTACAAAGCGTCCCAACGCTGACGAATTCGCAAAAAACGCGACTCGTCCAAGACTATAGCAATCTCTCAAAAAAGATTGAGGAAGTCGAAGAGTACGATCGCGAGGCTAGGCGTAAGCTGGAGGTCATGGGGTCACTTGGAGTGGTCGCAGGATTTCTAACTCATGAAGCGTCTCGAATCGTTTCCACAATAGGAGATGCTGCTGAGGTAATTGAGAAACTCAGTAGAAAACATCCTGAGTTAAGATCTTCGCTTTCCATTCTTAATGAAAGCTATGAGGCTTTAAAGTCGCATTTGGATTATACTAAGTTGTTTGTTGATGCTACGCATAATTTCAAGGCTGTACAATTTAAATCCGCTCCGCAGGTGCGGCGGGTAGTTGAAAAGTTTGGAAAGTTTTCGGAAGATCGCGGCGTGACCGTGCATGTCGACATCCCTAGCGATATAATCGTTCCGGCTATGCCGGTGACCGTCTATAGCGGGATTTTCTTAAATCTCTATACTAATGCTCTTAAGGCAGTGCTAGCCGTTGATTCGTCCTCAAGAAAAATGGAAATTTGTTTTAAAAATAGTTCGACGGCGTCTAGCCATATAATCGACGTTATGGATACGGGAGTTGGGATTCCGCCGAATGTCGCAGCCAGAATATGGGATCCAATGTTCACCACAACCTCAAGATTGAACAATCCATTAGGGTCGGGTATGGGGCTCGGGCTCTCTTTGGTGAGGCAGTTAGTTGAGCAGGCGCGCGGCAGGATTGAGCTAGTTCCCGCTTCTGCTCCATATAAAACTTGTTTTCGGGTCTCATTCCCGAGTCGGTGACATTATGAGTGAAAAACCGGTTATCCTGTTGTTTGAAGACACAGAAGATAATGCAAACAGGCTTCAAGAATATCTCAGAGCGGTGTCGGGGCGATTTAATGTTCAGATATTTTCGGCTCAAGATTTGGATTCGGATGATTCTTTTGTCGAACGGCTCGGGGCAGAATTAAAGCACTATGAAAGGATCCTTTTGATTGTATCCGATATGGATCTTTCCAAAACGAATAGATTCAAGGGGCTTACGGATGCGGTAGTCTTTAGAGTCGCACATGAGTTAGGCATTCCAACTGCTTTTTACAGCACTGCACTGGAGGGGGCCGAGGGCCGGCGACTGGACCAGGCGGGAGATGGGCGAATTCTTCTAGGATCCAACAACTATGAGCAAATTGCTCATCGAATTGCTGTCTTGGCCGACGGCTTCCAAGCTATAAACCAGTCCATGTTAGAAATTGCGTCTAGCCCTGTGTCTGATCGACCGAAAACTGGGGCGTCGTTGGTCGCGCGGTTGATCGGGCGGGATAGCACTACTGATCGTATTGACCTGTATCTGTCTGGCGATCAGCGGATAGCAGCTGAGATTTTGTCCAGTCCGAAAGACAGTATACTCGCGCGACAGTCCACGATTTTCGGTACATGGATTTACGACTCGCTGATGCGATATCCGGGTGTGCTGTTGAACTCTGTTTCAGCCGCCAGCTATTTAAATGTTTCCTTAGACGATTTTTCTAAAGCAGAGATATTGGCGGTATTCGATCCCGCGCGATACGATGGTCCTTTCACAGACTTCGAGGCCCCCTTGTACTGGAGGGAAGTACTGGACGGTATGCTTGCCGAAAATGACGCTGAAGATGGCTTAGAGCTTCTGAGTCACCGTGGCATCAATGCGTCACGTTGCCAATGTTCCGTTGATCCGACCCTTGATGCGGGTTATTACTGTATGGTCAACGAAGCTCCCGTTAGTTATGAAAAGTCTATCGGTAATATCAGCACTTTTCCACCAGGAGCAGATCTGGCAAGGCTGTCGGAACCAGTATTTGATGAATTGTCTCCATGGCTTAGCGTGTAAAAGGACTCACATGCGCGTCGATAAGTTGCGATCAGAATATCAGTCGTTGATCGAGGAATTCACTCGCCAAGCTAAGGCCGCTGGCGGTATGGTTCATTCTTCCAGGCCGTCGTTGCTCTCAGTGCCTGGCGAAAGTGGTGAGGTTGAGGTTGTGGGTATTTTTTACCTCAAGCAATGGCCCTACAGTTCCGGTTCTACTAAGGCAACGAAGAAGCTGGATATTTTGCTTCGGAGTGCGGAGGTTTATGAACAGAACTCACTATGCCTGCGCCGCTCAACCATTCAAGTCATGTATTACAATACAAGTACCGTTGAGGCTGAGCCGAATTTGGGAATTCACTACGATTATGAGTATAAAATGGGTGCGGCGCATCCTATCTTCCATGCCCAGTTAGGCTCGTCAAGTTTTAGCATGGAAGAGCTGGCCGCTGTTAAGTTTGATCGACCAATACAGAAGTGGAAGGATCTGGTGCGCGTGCGCATCCCCACAGTTCACATCGGTTTTCCTGCGGCAATATTGTCTCTTTTTGCAGATCATCTTCCACACGACCGGTTTGACTCTTTCCTGAAATACGCACAGAAACAGCATTTATTCGTTAATGCTAAAGCGCGAGTTGATTGCCGCGCAATACCGATTAAAGAAAGCGACTCCATGGTTTTTCAAGCTCATCGATTGTATGCAAACGAATTGACGTAATAGAAATTTTGTTGAGTGACATAACCTGAGTACTGGGGGTGCCAAGCTTTCCGGTCACTACCTTGACAAACGCTAGTGCTGCGTCGGAATGTTTGCTCGGTCCAGGAGCGCCCTGAGGATTTGGGGACTTCAGTGCGCTTTTGGTCTGTTATCATCTTTGACTGCAGGTGCTAAGAGCGCAGGACCAAGGGCGGCGGGACACCGTGCTGGGTTTGCGGTCTTTAACCTAAATCCTTAGGCAGTGGTGGTTACGTAGTGCTAGCAACGATCTTCCACGGGCTGGCACGTGAGGTATCAACTGCTACCCTTTCATCAGCACCGCCATTGAGGACAACGCATTATTTCGCTTAGTGGTCCTGCACTGGTGCCGCGATGCCAAAGGCTGTCAGCAATTTTTCTTTTTCATCACCTTCGTATATTCTCCGAGCAAGGTTTGTGTCAATAACCATAGAAGCTGCACTGATCATCAATTGCCCGTGGGGATTAAGAATAGTATCAAACGAGTAGAAACCATATTTTTCATCCGCATGCTCCCTATTGCCCGCAATCGTCGCCTCTATATATCGCTTATAGTTCTCGGTTACCCTTGGGCCGAATATTATACCACTTATAAAATTCGTCCCATGATGAAAGATTCTTTGCCAAGGATTTGCTGGATTTTTGTCAGAGGCAGCCATCCAATGGGTTTTAACCTCTTCAATTGTAAATAGCCTAAGCTCTTGCTCGTATCTAGCGCCAAAAGTTTTTTCCAAAGAGCAGGGTTGTCTTCAAAGTAGTAGGTTGCTTTGAGGTCATTAGGATCGTTTAATTCGTGGTTCGCCGAGAAGTAAATCTCATTGTATCGAATCGCTTTTTCAAAGTATATATTAGGTCTGTAGTACTTAAAAATTGGCATAATAAACCTCTGTTATGGAAAAGTTTGTCTTTCATGTACGGATTTTTAAACTTCTCAGGAGATCCCTTGATTAAAATAGATTTATTCCTTTTATGTAAAGTATGATTTGCTCTTTGTGAAAGAATTGCGAGCGCGCATCGTCTAGGCGCACTATTAGATTGGATGTTATTTCAAAATATTCACCATCAACCACTTTTCCTCCCTCTTTCAATACCATATCTGAAGGTGTTGAATGCCCCCTAATGGCATCTAAAACTGTGTCAACATCAGAAGCGGTGATTGTCCCAACAAAAAAACCATCCTTGAGAAATATTTTAATCTTCCTAGTTTGATTTTTCATAGCAGTTGTCCGCAGCCAATGGCGTGATTAGAATATGTCAACGTGAAATGTCCCATAACCATACATCCAGAAATCCTACAAGCTGAAGATTTGGTCAAATACCTCGCTCTTCTCGCTAGCTTAGCGGCCTCATATTAGAATCATGAATGATGAGATAACGGCGGTGTGTCGTCAACCCTGCGGTGTAAAATTCGGCGAGTTCTAACCCAATGTATTCGTGACAGTTGCCATCATGAACGCTTCATGGGACAAGTAATTCTTCGTAAATGTACGAGCCCATCACTAGGCTCCCATCGGCCGACTTTCAGGTTTTTAACAAATCTAACTCGCAAACTACATGTCCACAAAGTCGCGATCTTACAGCTATCATATAGTCGCAAATTTCATAATCAGTTCTGGTGCATGCTTATTTCAAAACCGTCCTTAGGAAGGGTAATTGAGAGAAAAATTTGATCCATTAGGACAATTTTTCATAGCGCAGACCTCAATGCTTTACGATTTATCTACTATTGGTAAAGTATGAAGCAAACGAATTCATTTCGAAAACATACGGTTAACTTGCTTTTTTGGCGGTTAACTTGAGCCTTCTTGGACATAAGGCAAAGACAGCGCCTACACGGTGGCTTTGATGCGTGCCGCGCAGTTGAGCATCGCCGGCCGGGCGCCGGCGACGTTCAATCTGCGTGTCGCCAATATGCGCCACGCCGGTATGACCTCGGCGGTCATGGCCAATATTCATCGCTGCTACTCCGCGCTGTTTCTGCACGACGATCCTCGGGTCGAATTGCTGGTGGTCGATCACCAATACGTCCAGGCGTTCGAGCCCGACCTCCCGTTTTCCAGTGCCGGCCGGGAGCAAAACCGCTCTGACATGCTGCTGGGCGGACACCTGACCGCAGGTGATGCGAGAACGACCTTCTGCAACAGCTGTTATCTGGGGATGGCCGAGTTCCTTGGACGTGCCGCCTGCTGGGGGGACGGCGTGGATGCCGTACTCAGTGGAGACTCGCTCAAGGAGCAGAAGCAGTACGCGACCTGGATCATGCGCCTGGCACGGCATGAAGGGCAGGCGGTGGAGAACTGGCACAAGCTGGGCTTCATGACCGCGTTGAACACCATCGACAGTGTGGGGCGCGCCTACTACCGCGAACTGTACGGCGAAGAACCGCAACCCGCCGGGTTCATGCTGCGACCGCTCGGGTATCCGAACAAGCCCGTTGCGCCTGCGTTTCTCACCGTGGCCGACCTGATCGGGTTCCGGCTAGAGGAACGCTGGGGGTTGCTCACGGACTTCCTGGGCTTTCGTTTTGATGATCTGGCCTTCAGCTTCAGCGAGTCGGACTGCGCCAACCCGTTGCTGATGGCCCACATGCGCGGCCTGAAGGCGCAATTTGTCCAGGGTCGTGCGTACGCCGATGGCATTGCCGAGTACCTGGAGCTGGCGGCCGGGATGATGCGCCGCAAACGCATGCCCAGGCGCCTGATCGAGCAGGCGCTGGCGGCGTACGATCATCCCGACAAGATCGAGGAGCGCCGCGCGCTGGCGTCAGGCTACGCACAGGAGGCATTTGGCCTGAGCGAGGCGCAACTGGTGTGCCTGTTGTTCGCGCCTTTCGTCGACGCCGGGGCGCAACTGGAAACATTCCTGCGCGTCTTCACCCCGGCATGCTGGTGGCACTGGCGGACCTGCACAGGGCGCTGTCGGGGCATTCGGCGCCCGATCAGGTCATTCAGTGGCTGGTGGATGTCAGCGGGTTGAGTCTCAGAGGGCTGCAAAACCTGTATGAAAAGCGCCGGGTGGATTTCAGCGACGACAGCTCGATCATCGCGCGGGTGCGGGCCAGTGACCCGGACAAGGGCCACGTGATGACGGTCGATCTGCATACCGGCGAAGCGGTCTCGGAGCTGATCTCGGGGCGCTGACCGCGTTCTTTCACACGCCCGGGCGCGGGGGCCTGGATTCAACCGCTGCCCGGAGCATTTTTGTCATGGACCCTGCGCCTTGCGCACGGATGGGGTGTCTCCAATGAATAACAACAAGACCGATTTTGCCTACCAGATGGTGTACCGCTACCTGTCGAGGCTGACCAATGAGCTGCCCGAAGGACCGGCGGTCAAGTTGCCGTCGCTGCGTTTGCTGGCACGCCGGCTGCGCGTGTCGATTTCCACGGTGCAGAACGCCTACTCGTTGCTGGAAAAGGAAGGCCGTATCTGTTCGGTGCCCAAGTCCGGCTATTACGCATTGCCTCAGCCGTGCAACGACGTCCATTGCGAAGGTGACGATGTGCTCGAACGCTATCAAGCGAGCGTCCGGCGCTCGGACATGTTTGTCTTCGGCGCCGATGAGCCGACGCTGCTTCAGTCACTGGACGGGGCGCTGTTGAACCTCGAGCGCGATCTCATGCGCCATTACCCTTGTCAGCCCGATCCGCGCTTTCAGCCGTTTGGCGACATCGAATTGCGTACGGCATTGGCGGCGTCCTACACCTCGTCTGCCGAACGTTGCTGGCACCCGGACAACGTGTTTATCGGCCCGGACAAGACCGGTGTGTTGAAAACCGTTTTAAAAGCCCTTCAGCTTCGTGACAGTGCAGTGCTGGTTGAATCCCCGTGCGGCTGGAGCGTGCTGCGTACGCTGCAGTCCTTCGGCATCCGGGTCATTGAGTGGTGCGCAAATCCCGAGGGCGTCGTCGACACCGATGAGCTGAGCGGATTGTTGCGCCATGGCGACATCAAAATGGCGATTCTGTCGTCGCGCATGACCCCTGTTCGAGGGCGCGTCATGGCACTGGAGCAGCGTCAGCGGCTGGCTCAGGTGTTAAACCGGCATGGGCTGTGGGTCCTGGAAAACGACAGCCAGGGCGGGCTGTGTTTTGACGAGCAGGTCGAGCCGCTGCACACCTTCATCGACCCCGAGCGGCTAATGATACTCGGGGCGTTCGACAAGACGATCGGTCTTGAAGCACCGTTTGGTTACCTGTTGAGCCGCCACTCGCGGCCTCTCTGGCATCAGCAGATGCTGCTGCGCTCGTTTCGCCTGCCGCCGATCAGACAGAAAGCCATCGCACGTTTGTACAGCTCCGGGCAGTTGGACCGTCATCTGCAAAGCTTGCGCATCAGCCTTCAGGAGCGGACGACCCAGCTGGGGATGATGATCGAACACTATCTGGGTGACGACGTGCGTTTCGAGCGCCCCGGTGGCGGGGCGACGCTCTGGCTGGACAGTGCGCATCGCGTCGACATGACGCGGGTGTTCGAGCGTTTGCTGGATCAACGCATCGTTGTCGCACCCGGGGAGCTGTTCAGCGTGCGCGGTCTGCATCAGCAAAGCCTGTGCCTGAGCGGTGCGGCGGACTGGAGCCAGAACATCGAATCAATGCTGGTGATCATCAGAAACGCACTGATGCAGGAACGTTTGGTCTAGCGACCCGCCGATCCGTTTTGTTTGCCAGAGACGGCATACAGCTGCTATCTGTATGCCTGTCCAGTATTCAACCTTCGGCCAGCGTTACTTCGTGACCTCTATTCTCCCGCTCGAACCCGGTTCCGCCCCTATGGCCAGTGAGCTGCCTGTTGCTGCACCGAGTCCGGTGGTCGACCCGCAAGCCGGGTATACGGTCGCCGTGCGGGCGCTGTGCGAATTCACTGCCAAGGCCGGGGATCTCGATCTGCGCTTCACACCATCTCCCACCGCGCTGGAAGGCATTGCAGGCCATCGCACGGTCGCGGCGCGACGAGGACCGCAGTACCAGCCCGAAGTGGCCGTGAGCGGTGTCTATCATGAATTGACGGTGCGGGGCAGGGCAGACGGTTATGACGCCGCGCTCAATCAGCTGGAAGAAATCAAGACCTACCGTGGCGACCTTGAGGCAATGCCCGACAACCATCGACGGTTGCACTGGGCGCAGGCGAAGGTCTATGGCTGGCTGATCTGTCAGCAACTTCAGTTGCCTGAGGTGAACGTTGCGCTGGTCTATTTCAATATCGTCAGCGAGCAGGAAACGGTGATTCGCGAGCGGTATTCAGCGGCGCAACTCAAAGCGTTTTATGAGGCGCACTGCGAGATCTTCCTGCAGTGGGCGCGGCAGGAAGTGGCCCATGTTAAGGGCCGCAATCAGGCGCTGACCGCGCTCAGGTTTCCGCATCCCGAATTTCGCAGCGGGCAGCGGGTCCTGGCCGAGTCCGTCTATAAGGCTGTCAGCACGGGGCGTTGTCTGATGGCGCAGGCGCCGACCGGCATCGGCAAGACCATCGGCACGGTGTTCCCGATGCTCAAGGCGGCGCCGAGTCAGAAGCTGGACAAGGTGTTCTTCCTCACTGCCAAAACCCCAGGCCGCAAGCTGGCGCTCGACGCGTTGAGCGTGATCGGTCGCAGCGCGCCGCAGCTCACGTTGCGCGTGCTTGAACTGGTCGCCCGGGACAAGGCCTGCGAGTACCCGACCAACGCCTGCAACGGTGACTCTTGCCCGCTGGCCAAAGGCTTTTACGACCGGCTCCCGGCCGCGCGCAGCGAGGCGTTGACCTCACCGTGGCTGGATCAGGCGGGTCTGCGCGATGTCGCGTTGCGGCATCAGGTCTGTCCGTATTACCTGAGCCAGGAGTTGGCGCGTTGGGCTGACGTGGTCATCGCCGATTACAACTATTATTTCGACCTCAGCGCCTTGCTGTTCGGGCTGTGCCAGTTCAATCAGTGGCGCGTTGCAGTGCTGGTGGACGAGGCGCACAACATGGTGGAACGCGCCCGGCAGATGTACAGCGCAAGCCTCGATCAGCACGCGATGAACCAGGTGCGACAGGTGGCGCCGGAGCCGTTGAAAAAATCCCTGCAACGGGTCAATCGTGAATGGAACGCGCTGCACAAGGATCAGGTCGCGCCGTATCAGGCTTACCCCGGTACGCCCGCGAAGTTTCTCGCCAGCCTCACGCTGTGCGTCGCGGCGTTCGGCGATTACTTCAACGACCATCCGCAGGCGGCGAATGGTGAGCTGCAACGTTTCTACTTCGACGCCCTTCAGTTCGGGCGCATTGCCGAGTTGTTCGACGCGCACTATCTGTTCGATATCAGCAAACGAGAGACAGGCAAAAAAGCGCTCTCGCGGTTGACCCTGCGCAACGTGGTCCCGGCGGGATTCGTGCGCCCGCGCCTGACCGCCGCTCGGAGCACGGTGCTGTTTTCTGCCACGCTCAACCCTCGTCACTACTACCGTGATCTGTTGGGGCTGCCGGATAACACGGCGTGGGTCGACGTGGAGTCGCCGTTCCAGCGCGCGCAACTGGACGTGCACATCGTCAGTCGCATTTCCACGCGTTATACCCACCGGCAGGCCTCGCTTGGACCGATTGTCGCGCTGATGGCCGAGCAGTTTCAGGCGCGGCCGGGCAACTACCTGGCGTTTTTCAGCAGTTTTGATTACTTGCAGCAGGTGGCCGACTTGATGGCGGCAACCCATCCGCACGTTCCAATGTGGCAGCAGTCCCGTGGCATGGCTGAAGCCGACCGGCAGGCGTTTCTCGACCGCTTTACCCCGGACAGCCAAGGCGTGGGTTTCGCCGTGTTGGGCGGCGCCTTCGGCGAAGGGATCGACCTTCCAGGCGCGCGCTTGATTGGCGCCTTCATCGCGACCCTGGGGCTGGCGCAGATCAACCCCGTCAACGAGCAACTTAAACACCGCATGGGCCTGTTGTTCGGCGCGGGTTACGACTACACCTATCTTTACCCCGGCATGCAGAAAGTGGTGCAGGCCGCGGGGAGGGTGATTCGCGGGCAAGACGATCGCGGCGTGGTGATGCTGATCGATGACCGTTTCGCCGAACGCAAGATTCAGCAATTGTTGCCCGCCTGGTGGCAACTTTGAAGGCGCTCTGCTAATTGTCTCAAGCGTTTACGGATCGATAGCCGAGCAGGGCGGTCCAACTGCCAGTAAACTGCCGCGCTGTAGCGGGTTTCAGGCTTTTTTCGCTTCGCCGAGCATCTTTTATTTTTCGTTAGTCATTACTAATCACGGTTTTCCATCCACGGAGGTTTCGCATGAGTATCAGTCCATTCGCAGGCAAACTGGCGCCTGCAGAATTGCTGGTCGATCTTCCTCGCCTGGTGACGGCGTATTACACCGGTCAGCCGGACGCTTCTGTCGCCACCCAGCGGGTTTCGTTTGGTACTTCTGGCCACCGTGGCAGCTCGTTCGACCTGAGTTTCAACGAGTGGCATGTGCTGGCAATCAGTCAGGCCATCTGCCTGTATCGCCAGGCGAACGGCATTGACGGCCCGCTGTTTCTCGGGGCCGACACCCACGCGTTGTCCACGCCTGCCGCTGCGTCGGCGCTGGAGGTCCTGGCCGCCAACGGTGTCAACGTGATGATTTCCGAAGGTGACGAGTACACACCGACGCCCGCCGTGTCCCACGCCATCATTTGCTATAACCGCGGCCGCACATCAGGGCTTGCGGACGGTATAGTCATTACGCCGTCGCACAATCCGCCGGAGAGTGGCGGCTTCAAATACAACCCTACCAATGGCGGTCCGGCCGACTCCCACATCACCAAGTGGATCGAAAACAAGGCCAACGAACTGCTTGCCGAGAAAATCGTCGGCGTGACCCGCGTGACCCTGGAAAAGGCGCTGCGCGCCGACACCACTCACCGCCATGACTACCTCAATACGTACGTCGCCGACTTGAAAAACGTCATCGACATGGACGCGATTCGTGGCGCCAACCTGCGTCTGGGCGTCGATCCACTGGGCGGCGCGGGCGTGCGCTACTGGTCGGCGATCGGTGAGCACTACGGCCTGAACCTCGACGTCGTGAACAAGTTCGTCGACCCGACCTTCCGCTTCATGAGCGTCGACTGGGACGGCAAGATCCGCATGGACCCGTCGTCGAACTTCGCGATGCAAGGTCTGATCGGTCTCAAGGACCGTTTTCAGGTGGCCTTCGCCTGCGACCCGGACCACGACCGCCACGGCATCGTGACCCCGACCGGTGGCTTGCTGGCGCCGAACAATTACCTCGCGGTGTCCATCGACTACCTGTTCCAGAACCGCCCTGACTGGCGCGCCGACGCGGCAGTGGGCAAGACGGTGGTCAGCAGCGGCATGATCGACCGCGTGACTCAGCGTCTGGGTCGTCGCCTGTACGAGGTGCCGGTGGGCTTCAAGTTCTTCGCCGAAGGCTTGTATGACGGTTCATTGGGCTTCGGTGGCGAGGAGAGCGCGGGTGCGTCGTTCCTGCGCCGTGACGGTACGGTCTGGACCACGGACAAGGATGGTCTGATCCCGGCGTTGCTGGCGGCCGAAATCCGCGCTCGCAAGGGGCGTGATCCGAGCGAAATGTACAAGGCGCTGACGGATGAGTTAGGCGAGCCGGTGTCGACCCGCGTCGAGGCCAAGGCCAACTTCGAGCAGAAGGCGTTGCTGAGCAAGCTGTCGCCGGAGCAAGTGACCTCGACGGAACTGGCGGGCGAGAAGATCACCGCCATCCTGAGCAAGGCGCCGGGCAACGATCAGGCGATTGGCGGTTTGAAGGTCATGACCGAGAATGGCTGGTTTGCTGCGCGTCCTTCGGGCACTGAAGACATTTACAAGATCTATGCCGAGAGCTTCAAAGGCGAGGAGCACCTCAAGCGCCTGGTGGCCGAGGCGCAGGTGTTGGTCGATGGCGCGATCGCGCCAAAATAAGCCCGTTTCCGGCACCGGGTCCCCGGTGCCTGCCCGATCTCGATGGTGGCGTTGATCGACGCCATCTTCGACTCAGGCGTCTGCCCGTATGGGGCGATTGCCACCGCTCGTCCATCTCCGGGCACTCCTGACGCCCTCACGTATCCCATTTCTACGCGCGGTTATCGTGCGCAAAAACGAGGAGAGTCGAGATGGAGATCAATCCAAACGCGCCCGGCAACATTTCCCAGAAAGGCGTAAACAGCCAGGCCGACAACGAAACCGGCTTCGACCCGCGCGCGCAGGGCGGTGCGGGTCAACCAGACCCTGCGGATGAAGAGCTGGGATTCGACCCCGAGTCGCCCGATGTGTCCGATCCGGCTGTGGACCCTCTGCATCCTGCGCGAACCAGCAACGATCCTGATCCCTCTGCGGACGATCACGAGAAAACGGCCTCTGTGCCGGGCGGCCAATGATCAGCCCTTGTGCGCGCCCGACATGTGTCGGGCAATCCGGTTTGAGGGTCCCAAGACGCTCGCAGCTGACGCACAGACCCGCTCTGGCACGCTCCATGCGTTCTTTTATTTAATTCGGAACAAATAGATTCCGGCTTTGGTCAACCCATTCGACACCCTGAATTCGGTAATCCCTATGAACCAGACGATCAATAATCTGACCGATACCTTGAGCGACAATCTGTACGAGAAAACCCGTGCTCAGTTGAATACGTTTCTCGATGAAACCAACGCATTGCTCGCTGCAGGGGATGCGCTGAATGAAGACCGGACCGCGCTGGCGCGGGAGCGGTTGGCAGCCTTTCTGAAGGGCTCTGCGGAGGCTGCGGTCCATGTGGAGGGGCAGCCTCCTGTCACTCGGGTTCTGAATGATGCCAGGCATTACGTCAAAGCCAATCCGTGGATTGCGCTAGGCGCGGCGGCGGGTGTCGGGCTGCTCGTCAGTCTGCTGCTTAAACGTAACCATCCTTGAGGAGGATTCTTCGTGAAGCGCCATCGCGGAATCTTAACGATGCGCAGAGAACCTGGGGGCCGGTTCTCGCTTGCCAGTTCGCACAAACGCTGTGACAGCACGTCTGTGCCCTGTGCTCAATACCGTCTTGTCTCCGGCTTGTCGGGACAACAGGTCGATACGGACCTTGAGGTATACCTGCGGGCGGAGAACGGACTGCAGAGATATGAAAGGGGGGCATGCATGAATGTCGACGAAGAGACTGTTCGTCAACTCGCGCGATTGATTTGGGAGACCGAAGGGCAGCCTGAGGGGCAGGACGCGCGGCATTGGGAAATGGCGACAAAACTCGCTGAATCGGCCGCCATGGCACCGGTGCGCAACGCTCATCGGGCGACCGTCAACACCCTGTTTCCGGCGCCTGATGAGGAGCCGGATCGTTAGTCAGCGTGAATCGACACCTGAGCGGTACCTGTCCTGATGATCGGCCTGGATGAGCCGGTTCAGGCGTCACCCGACTGCAATTTGTCGAGCAGCGATCGTGCAAAGTCTTCCGAGGCGATGAAGTCCAGCGCTTCACGCAGCTTGACGGTCTCTTCCACGCCAAAGGTCTTGTCGAATACCTGAGACACGCGTTCGGAAATCTTGCGGGCTTCGGCGTATTTCTTCTGGCCCGCTTCCGTCAGCAGCACGCGCCGGCTGCGACGATCGGATTCGTCGACTTGCAGCTCTACCAAGCCATCGCGGACCAGGGGTTTGAGGGTATGGCCCAAGGCCGAAAGGTCCATGACCAAGACCTGAGCGAGATCGCGCATCTTGGGCTGACCGCTGCGCGCGATTTGCGACAGCAATGAATACTGGGTGGCTTTCAACCCGCAGGCCACGAAGGCGTCATCGTAGATTTGACCCAAGCGGCGAGAAGCCCGACGCACGGAGCCATTGGCGCAGCTGCTGGCCATGGCGGGATCTGAACAAGATGTCGCGTGTTTCAAAGCGGTGTTACTCATTGCGGACAAAGATAGGCGGGATTATGCCTGCCCAGTCATTCGGGACAAGGTTTTTTCGGCCCGCCGGTTGATGACACGGTGTCGCAGCTGCATGACCCATCACGTGCAATCAAGCCTGACTCGCGGCGTACCGCGCGAAGCGTTGCTCTGCGCGGCGCGCATCGGTCAGCGCCCAATACCACATCCCCAACCCGCCCAGGGTCAGCGCTGCGGCCGCATAGCCGGTGGCTGGCAAGCCAAAACCGGCGGCGATGACGATACCGCCGACCCACGGGCCGATGGCATTGGCGAAGTTGAACGCACTCTGCACCAGCGCGCCCGCCAGGGATTGAGCGTGGGGCGCGACGTCCATCAGGCGGGTTTGCAGTATCGCGGCAAGCCCCACGCCGCAACCGATGAAGAACACCAGCGGGATCAGCAGCCACAGGTTTTCAGTGGCCGAGGGGTAAAGGGCGAGTACCAGTGCCGTGAAACCCAGTGATATACCGGCGGCGCGCATGGTGGCGCGATCCGCCGCCCAGCCGCAGACCAGGTTACCGACCGTCGTGCCCAGGCCGAACACGGCCATGACCACGGGAATCATGAAGTTCGACGCGTGGGTCACTTCGATCAGGGTCGCCGCCAGGTAGGTGTAAACACAGAACACACCACCGAACCCGATACCCGCAATGCCCAGCGTCAGCCATACCTGCCGGGAGCGCAGCGCATTGAGTTCGCGCAGCGGGCTGGCATCGGCTTGCGCAGGCGAGGCGGGCGCCAGGCCGCGAATCAGCAAGGCGGTGATCGCCGCCAGCACCGCGACGATGGCCATGCCCCAGCGCCACCCGACGGTCTGGCCGATCCAGGTGGCGAACGGCACGCCGATGATGGTGGCAATGGTCAGCCCCATGAACACGCGGGACACCGCTTGTGCGCGCTGGTTTTTCGGGACCAGCGAGGCGGCGAGGAGCATCGCGACACCAAAGTAGGCGCCGTGAGGAAAGCCACTGAGAAATCGGAAGAACACCAGCCATGGCAGGCTCGGTGCAATCGCGCTGAGGGCGTTGGCGATGCCGATGAAGGCCGCGAGCCCCACCAATAATGCCCGGCGCGGGAGCCTCACGCCCAACACCATGATCACCGGAGAGCCGACGACCACACCCAGTGCGTAGGCGCTGATGGCATGTCCGGTCAGCGGTTGGGTGGTCTGAAAGTCGCTCGCAATGAACGGCAGCAGCGTCATGGACGCGAATTCGGTCGTGCCAATCGCGAACGCGCCCATGGCGAGTGCGAAGAGCAGCCAGCCCATATGAAATTCATCGGGAGTAGTGGTGGTGGTATTCATCTGAGGAACTGACGTAGGAATGAAGGAAGACAGACATCCTGTTATACCTGAAACCGGTTTCAGATCAACCCGAAACCGGCTTTGAGAACAGGCGCCGCACTGGAAGGATCAGCCCAAACGCTCGATCTTCTGCTGCAACATGGCTTTCACGTGCGCCCACTCATCGTCGATGATGCTGAACCGTACCGAATTACGCTTGCGGCCATCGGGCATGATGCGTTCATGGCGCACGATGCCTTCCTGCGTCGCGCCGATGCGCAGGATGGCCGCCCGGGACTTTTCGTTGAGCTCGTCTGTCGTGAACTGCACGCGCACGCACTGCATCACCTCGAAGGCATACGTCAGCAGCAGGTACTTCATTTCGGTGTTCAGGCCTGAACGTTGCACCGACTGGCTCAGCCAGGTATGGCCGATTTCAAGCTTGCGGTTCTTGCGGTCGATCTTCCAGAAGCGTGTGCTGCCCACTATCTGCCCCGTGTCACGGCGTACGATGGCAAAGGGCATGACGGTGCCCGCCTGGCGCCCGGCCAGTGCGGTCGCGATATAGGCATCGACGGTCGCCGGTCCCGGCACGACGGTAACCTTCATATTCCAGAGCTCGCCATCCCCCGCAGCCTGCAACAGCCGCGCGGCGTGTTCGGCCTGCAATGGCACCAACGCCACGGCGTCGCCGGTCAGCGTCACCCTTTCACTCGCCATTGGTTCTGCATGCATGCGCCGTCATCCCTTGGGTTTGGCGTTAGGCAGTGCTGCGCCTTTGGGCCACAACATCCAGATTTGTCCTTGTTGTTTCATGTTGCCCGCCAGTTCGCCCGCGGCATCGCCCGTGCCCCAGAACATGTCGGCACGGACTTCGCCGGCAATGGCGCCGCCGGTGTCCTGCGCGGCAACAGGCCGAACCAGCGGCGTGCCATCAGGGCGGGTCGAAGACAACCACAGCAGGCTGCCCAGCGGAATCACCTTGCGGTCGATGGCCACGCTGTAACCGGCCGTCAGTGGCACATTGAGCGACCCGCGTGGGCCTTCGTTGCTGTCAGGGCGCAGGGTAAAGAACACGTAGCTCGGGTTGCTGCCCAGCAGCTCATTGACCCGCTCGGGATGGGCGATGGCCCAGTCACGAATCCGGCCCATCGACACCTCGTCCTTGGTCAACTGGCCTTGTTCCACCAGCCAGCGACCGACCGGTTTGTACGGATGGCCGTTCTGGTCGGCGTAGGCGATGCGCAACTGCCGGCCGTTGTCGAGTTGCACCCGGCCCGAACCCTGAATCTGCAGGAATTGCAGGTCAATGGGATTTTCCAGCCAGGCGAGCACCGGTGCGTTAACGCCTTTCTCGCCGATGGTGGCGGCGTCGTCGTAAGGACGCAGGACCCGACCGTCCAGGCGGCCGCGCAAGCGTTTGCCCTTGAGTTCAGGGTAGATGCTGTCGAGGTTGACGATGATCAGGTCATCTGGCACGCCATAAATCGCCACCGGGTGTTGATCGTTGTGCTGTTCACTGCCTTTGTAAATCGGCTCGTAGTATCCGGTGATCAGGCCGTTGGCGCCATGCTCCGACGACCGCAGGCTATAGACCTGCAACTGGTTCTTGAGAAAGTCGCGAACCGCAGCAGGGTTCGGTTGTACCTGTGCGGCCATGGCGCAGGTGGGGCCCCAGACCGGGTCTTTGGCCAGACGCTTGCACGCTGAGAACCAGCTGTTGTAACCCGCCATCAAGTCCTGGTCGCTGACGGCGGGCAGCTTGTCCCATTCCACGCTGACGTACGTCGTGGCCTCGGAAGGTTTGGTTTTGGGCGCGCCACCGTCGCAGGCAGCGAGCAGTGCGATCAGCGGAGCGAGGCAGAACAAAAAGCGGCGCCAGTGCAGGCTTGTGGTCATCACGCGGGGTGTTTCCTGAAAACAAAGTGAAGGCGGCTAGCTTGGTGAAAGGTGAGGGCGGCGTCAAATCCCGGAAGCGTCGCAGGGCGGGATCGACCTCGAGCCAGACCCGCCTTTGAGCCCGATATCATCCGCTTGTCGCACTTTTTGCCGATTTGCGGCTCTATCCATGGCCAGGACGTGACGATCCGCGTGACGTCCAGATGCTGAAGCTTGTGATCGATGGTGTGTTTTTCTTGCTGTTCTTACTTCCACCGCAGCGTTCGCGCAACGCTTGCGGTGTGCACGCTGATGCTCTGCGCCGCCGGTTGCACCCAACAGGACGGGCGCGATGTGGCGACACAATTCAGCGAAACCCGCCCTCAGGAGTTTTTCCAGACCAGCGTGGATCGCATGGCAACGCTGGCCATGCACGACAATCTGGAAAGTTTGTATCTTTTGATGAACAAGCTGTACCTGCGCAACCCGGCAGAGTGGCGCAAGTCAGGATTCGTCGACGCGCGGTCCGCCGAGCGCAATGTGCGCAACGCCATCGAGCAGCGAACACCTTTGGCGCAATTGGGCAATCGCCGTGACCTTGCCGCCCTGAGCTATGCCTTGAGCCCTGAATTCCTCGGAGACCGTGTCGGCGCCTTTATCTACGCCATCGGCAGTATGCTGGTCACCGCGCACGGCGGGCGACTTGAGTTTTTCATGACCGACCAGATCAACCCCACATTCGTCAGCAACGCCGCGCGTAACATCGAGAAAGCCACCTGGTTGCTGAGCCAGCGCCAGAATGCCAACGGCGAGTTGATGCTGTTTTCGAACGAGATTTCGGAAGAAGGCAGCAACCTCAGTTTTGCCACCGAATTCGGCAAGATCGTCGCGCGCCTGGACCTGCTGACGCAGATGCTCGACGAGCGCTACCGACGGATCGGTCTGAACTACGCCCAGAGCCTGCTGTTCCTGAATTTCCTGCCGGTGCAGTGATCTTTCCAGCAGTGATGAAACCTTTCATCGCCGAGGCTCATCCTTCCTTTTTTTCAGTCGATAACTCTTTTGGCGTTGTGCAAAAACAACAACAAATTTTCAAGCCAAGGGGTCGACGATGTTTAAAACAGTGCAGGCGCGCTATACGGTTATATTTGTGGCGCTGATCGTCGTGATCGCGGTCATTACCGAACAGGGCATCGAATACCTCGTTACGCCCAAGGTTCGTGCTTCGCAAGAGCAACTGGTGCTCAATCAGGTCGATCAGATCGGCACGCGGATTCTCTCTGACCTGGCCAGGGTCGAAGCCCAGTCCCGGGCCATTACTCAGGCGGTGCCGCTGCTGGACAGCGATGCCATCGACAAGGTGCTGCCGGGTCTTGTCGACCAATACGGTGACGCCAAGGTCTTCGGCGGCGGCGTCTGGCCGATGCCGGACAAGCGCACGCCGGGTCGCAACAAACACAGCACGTTCTATCACCGCGATGGCAGCGGCCAACTGGTGGTGAGCACTTACTGGAACTCCGATCCGGCGCCCAACTATTGGGAACAGCCTTGGCACCGCGCCGGGCAGAACGCGCCCAAAGGCAAGTGCGCCTGGGCAGCGGCCTATCAGGACGAAGCCAGCCCGCAGCCGCGCACCAACTGCGCCATGGGCATCTACAAGGACGGCGCGTTGTACGGGGTGTCGACCATCGACGTCACGCTGGGCTTCTTTAACGGCCTGATTCAGGAGAAGGAAAAGGACATCCAGGGCCAGGTCATGATCGTCGAGCGTGACGGCAAGGTGCTGACCAACCAGAGCCGCATTCCCGGCGACATCATCCTCAAGAACATCTCGGCGTTCAGCGGCCAGTCGATGTTCGCCAAATCCATTCAGGACGGCCTGACTCAGGTTTCCGGCGACGCTGTGTATTCCCGAGAATACAAGGACCCGCAACTGGGGGACCTGACGTTCTTTCTGCGTCCGGTCGTCGGTACGCCCTGGTTGATTGCCACGTCGCTGCCGACGTCGATGCTCACCGCCAGCAGCACCGATGTGATGAAAACCCTCGGCTGGCTGCAGATCCCGCTGGTGCTTGTGCTACTGGCGGTGCTGGGTTTGGCCTTCAGTCGCCTGCTGGGCCGACTGACCGTGCTGCGCAACAATATCGACGCGCTGTCCTCGGGTGAGGCCGATCTGACCCGGCGTATCCCGATCAAGGGGCAGGACGAACTGGATGCCGTGGGTCAGTCGGTGAACAAATTCATTGCCTTCCAGCAGGCCATGATCGTCGAGGTCCGCAGCGGCACCGAACAGATCTCCGCAGGCCTGGTGCAGTTGCAGGACCAGTCGCGCAACATCAACCAGATCCTCAATCGCCACGCGTCGGAAACCGATCAGGCTGTCACCGCGATCAACGAAATGAGCGCCACCGCCGACAGCGTTGCCGAAAGCGCCACGCAGACGGCCAGCTTTACCCAATCGGCCAACGATGCCGCGAAACGCTCGAGGGATGTGGTGGATGAGGCGTCGGTCAGCGTTCTGGCGCTGGTGGCCGAGGTTGAAGACGCGACCCAATACGTGCAGGAAATGCAGGTCGATGCCAAGCGCATTACCGATGTGCTCGGTGTGATCGGCGGGATCGCCCAGCAAACCAACCTGTTGGCGCTCAACGCGGCCATCGAGGCGGCACGGGCGGGCGAGCAGGGCCGGGGCTTTGCGGTGGTGGCCGATGAAGTACGGGCGCTGGCGGGGCGTACCCAACAGAGCACGTCGGAAATCAACGAGATGCTGGTGCGACTGGAACAGGGCGTGAGCACCGCTGTGGGCGCCATGCAGAAAACCAAGGTCAGTTGCCAATCCACCGCCGACCGCACCTCGCGGGTCAACGAAGGGCTGGACGGGATGGCAGGTTCGGTGCTGCGCATCCACGATCTCAGCGCCCATATCGCCACGGCCGCTGAACAGCAAAGCGCTGTGACCGAGGAGATCAATCAGAACATGGTCGCGATTCGGCACATGGTGGGGGAACTGGTCGGTTGCGGTCAGCAGACCGATACCAGCGTCGACGCGCTGGTGGCGTCCAACGAAAGGCTGGTGGCGATGATTGATCGTTTCAAGGTGCGTTGAAACGATTCAGGCGTTAACCCTGTAGGCGTGAGATTGCTCGCGATTGCGTTTATTTCAGCCACCCTCAACGTGTCTGATGTACCGATCGCGAGCAAGCCCACGCCTACAGGTCTGGATGCTGCCGTTAACTCAATAACTCTCGCCGCGAATGTATTCCTGCATTTTGTCGATCAGTCTGGCCTGTTCGGCGATGGCGGCCTTGACCAGGTCACCGATCGACAGCAAACCCACCAGATGGCCATGTTCCACCACCGGCAGGTGGCGCAGGCGGCGGTCAGTCATGATCTGCATGCAGTGATCGACCGTCGCGTGCGGATCCACCGTTTTCACATCATGGGTCATGATTTCACTCACCGGCGTGCCCACCGAGGCGCGCCCGGCCAGTTCCATCTTGCGTGCGTAATCGCGCTCGCTGACGATCCCGACCACCTTGCCGCCCTGAACCACCGGTACGGCACCGATGTTCATCTCGGCCATCAATTTGATCGCGTCGATGACCATCTGGTCCGGTCTGACGGTATGAACTTCATCGTGGTGCTTGTCTTTCAACTTCAGTAGTTCGGCTACGGTCGTCATGCTGGCCTCTCCGGCGCGTATTTGTGAGCTCCGCCACCTTGTCGGGCGGTGCATACAGAATCGTAGAGAGATGGCATTCCGGCAAGTTCGAAAGCGCCATGGGGAGCGTGAAAATCGCGAACCGTGGGTGTGAGGGTCGTTTTCACACCACGCGGGCGTTGGTTTTGCTCGCTGCAACCGTTTCGCGCATGAAGGGCCGGGACGCAGCGGCAGATTGCAAGGCAGGATCGTCCTGCCGTTGAGTGGCGTCGGAACAAGCGGGCTTTCAACGTGTCGGGAAAATAATCAGGCGGGTGTGTCCGGGGCCTTGCGCCTTGGCCGCGAGATCACCGATTCGATGTTCTTGCGTCCTATCAGCAATGGGCTTTTGGCCTTGCGTGAGGCGGGCATCTCGGCCAGCCATTTGTACATCACCAGGCAGTCGACCATCCCCAGCTTTGCGTGGCGATAGGCGCGGGGCAGGCGGCCGACGACCTCGAAACCGAGTTTTTTCCACAGCGCGACGGCGACCTCGTTGGTCGACACCACGGAATTGAATTGCATGGCAGAAAAGCCGCTGTCGACGGCCAGTTGCTGCGAGTGCTCGCACATCAACCGCGCGACGCCTCGGCCTCGCGCCGCCGGCGTGACCATGTAGCCGCAGTTGGACACGTGACTACCAGGCCCGGCTGCGTTGGCCTTGAGGTAATAGCTGCCGAGCAACACGCCGTCTTCCTCGGCGATCAGCGTGTGCAGCGGGTATTCGAGCCACAGGTGCAGGGCTTGCTCGTATGTCAGGCCAGGGTCGTAGGCATAGGTTTCCTGAGCCTGGACCACCGCCTGGAACGTGGGCCAGAAGCCCTTGAAATCTTCGGCGGTCATGGGGCGGAGTTGAATCATGGGTGTTCCAAGGAATTGAGAAAAGCCATTGTAGGAGCCGGCTTGCTGGCGAATGCGGTCAGCCATTCAACATCAGATTGTCTGGTCGGACGCATTCGCGAGCAAGCTCGCTCCCACAGGGGGAGGGATTGAGGCAGCCGTTACGACACCACGCGATAACACGGCACATACGCCGCGCCGCCAGGCAGTTTCATCCGGTGCTGTTCGACGAAGGCCTGAAGCAATTTGTCCAGCGGCTTCATGATCTCGGCATCGCCATGAATCTCGTAGGGGCCATTCTCTTCGATCAGGCGGATGCCCTTGTCCTTGACGTTACCGGCGACAATGCCGGAGAACGCGCGACGCAGGTTGGCCGCCAGCTCATGCGGTGGCAGATCGCGACGCAGCTGCAGGCTGGACATGTTGGCGTGGGTCGGATCGAACGGGCGCTGGAAGCTTTCTTCGATCTTCAGCAGCCAGTTGAAGTGGAACGCATCGGCCCGTTCACGGCGGAACAGACGCACCTCTTTCAGACCCTCGGTCATCTGGCGAGCGACTTCGGCCGGATCGTCAATGATGATCTGGTAGTGCTTGTGCGCTTCTTCGCCCAGCGTGGCGCTGACGAATGCGTGCAATTGCTCCAGATACGGCGCGGTGCTCTTCGGCCCGGTCAGGATCACCGGGAACGGCAGGCCCTGGTTGTCCGGGTGCATAAGGATGCCCAGCAGGTACAGGAACTCTTCAGCCGTACCAGCGCCGCCCGGGAAAATGATGATGCCGTGGCCCACACGGACGAAGGCTTCCAGACGCTTTTCGATGTCCGGCAGGATCACCAATTCGTTGACGATCGGGTTTGGCGCTTCGGCTGCGATGATGCCCGGCTCTGTCAGTCCCAGATAACGCCCGCCGTTGATGCGCTGCTTGGCGTGGGCAATGGTTGCGCCCTTCATCGGGCCTTTCATCACGCCGGGGCCGCAGCCGGTGCAGATGTCCAGTTTGCGCAGGCCCAGTTCGTGGCCGACCTTCTTGGTGTATTTGTATTCTTCGGTGTTGATCGAGTGACCACCCCAGCACACCACCATCTTCGGTTCGACGCCGGGACGCAGGGTGCGGGCGTTGCGCAGCAGGTGGAACACGTAATCGGTGATGCCTTGCGAGGTGCTGAGGTCGATGCGCTGGCTGTCCAGTTCGCTTTCGGTGTAGACGATGTCGCGCAGGGCGCTGAACAGCATTTCACGGGTGCTGGCGATCATTTCGCCGTCGACGAAGGCATCGGCAGGCGCGTTCAGCAGTTCCAGGCGTACGCCACGATCCTGCTGATGAATGCGGACTTCGAAATCCTTGTAGGCCTCGAGAATGGTTTTTGCGTTGTCGACATGGGCGCCGGTGTTGAGGATGGCCAGGGCGCACTGGCGGAAGAGGTTGTAGATGCTGCCTGAGCCTGCGGCGCTGAGTTGCTGGACTTCGCGTTGCGAGAGCGTCTCCAGGCTACCTTTTGGACTGACCGAAGCGTTGATTACATGTCTTGGAGCCATTCTGAATTCCTTGAAAGCGATGCCGGCGAGCCATTGTCGGTCGCGGGCATTAGTACAGTGAACGAAACAACCGTTCACCCTTGGGGCCATTTTTTACATCGGTCGGTCAGGAAAGCAAACGTTGTGAGCGAAATCTTCGTGTTGAGCCTGCCGAGGCAGTCCGATGCAGATCCCTGTGGGAGCGAATTCATTCGCGAGAGTCCGGTACAGCCGACACATCGCTGTCGTCTGACACATTGCATCGCGAATGAATTCGCTCCCTCAGGGTATCCATCTACCTTTTGGTCAGCGGCTTTTTGATTTTCAGCGTCGCCCCGGTATGCTGCACGTCGACGTCCAGACACCCGCGGCATCCTCGACAGCATGTGCTCACTTTCATGATCCTCAACGTTGCCATTTTCCTCATTACCCTGATCGTCATGGAAGGTGTCGGCTTTCTTGCGCACAAGTACGTCATGCATGGCTGGGGCTGGTTCCTGCACCGTTCGCACCATGAAGAACACCTGGGCGCGCTCGAAACCAACGACGTCTACCTGCTGGCGCTGGGCCTGGTCGCGGTCGGTCTGATCGTGCTTGGCAACAGCGGCCTCGACCCGCTGCAATGGGTGGGGGCGGGTGTTGCCGCCTTTGGCCTGATTTACGTTCTGGTCCACGATGGCATCGTCCACCGTCACTGGCCGGTGCGTCCTCAACCCCGCAATCGCTACCTCAAGCGCCTGTATCACGCCCACTTGATGCACCACGGGGTCAAGGGGCGCCGTAACAGTGTGTCGTTCGGCTTTCTCTACGCGCCGTCGATGCCGACCTTGAAAAAGCAGCTGCGCGCGATGCGTGAAGCAGAGCGGGCCGCGTCTCGTGCCGATCGGTGCACACCCTCCATCACATCCGATCTGCAAAACGGCTGACTGCGCTCACCCCCTCACTTGGTGCTAAGTTTGACGCCTGAGTTTTCATCATCGAATGAACAGGAGTCATGTCATGGATCTGGGATTGTCGGGACGCTGGGCCATTGTCTGCGCGGCCAGCAAGGGCCTGGGGTTGGGCTGCGCGAAGGCGCTGGCCAAAGAAGGCGTCAATCTGGTGATCAACGCCCGGGGCGATGAAGCCTTGCAGGCCGCCGCAGCTGAGCTGCGCACGCTGGCGCCAGGCATTGAGGTGCGCACGGTCGCCGGTGACATCAGCCAGGCGCCCGTGCGGGATGCCGTGCTCGCTGCCTGTCCGCAGGTCGATATTCTGGTCAACAACGCCGGTGGCCCGCCGCCCGGCGATTTCCGTGACTGGCAGCGCGAGGACTGGATCAAGGCGCTGGACGCCAACATGCTCACGCCCATCGAACTGATCAAGGCCTGCGTCGACGGCATGGCTTCGCGTGGGTTTGGCCGCGTGATCAACATCACCTCGGGCGCGGTAAAGGCGCCGATCGACACCTTGGGCTTGTCCAACGGCGCACGCAGCGGCCTGACCGGCTTCATTGCAGGCCTTGCGCGTCAGCCGCAATTGGCGGGCAAGAACGTCACGATCAATAACCTGTTGCCCGGGCCGTTCGACACTGAACGTCTGCAGAAGAACATCAGCCTGGCCGCCGACAAGCAGGGCATGAGTGTTGACGCGTTGGCCGATCAGCGACGCAAGGCAGTGCCTGCACAGCGATTTGGCACCGCCGATGAATTCGGCGCATTCTGCGCATTCCTGTGCAGCGCGCAGGCCGGTTTTATGACGGGCCAGAACCTGTTGCTGGATGGTGGCGGCTATCCCGGCACTTTCTGATGAAAGGTTTCATTCAGTGAGCGCATTTCGTCCTTCCAAGCGACGGGCAAGTGACGTAGAACAGAGAACCCCGGCGGCTTGATGACCTAAAGGCCGCGGTCCAGACGCTTTCATTCACTACTGGGAGATCAACGTGACTCAACCCGTGAAACAGCCAGCAGGCACAACCATCAGCTACAAACGTCCAGACGGTAAGGACGTCAGCGGTTACCTCGCCAGCCCGGCGAAGACCGAGGGCGCGCCCGCCATTGTGGTGATCCAGGAATGGTGGGGGCTCAACGATCAGATTCGCGGCGTCGCCGACCGCTTGGCAGCGGCCGGTTACCTGGCGTTGGTGCCGGACTTGTACCGAGGTGAGATGACGGTCGAGGAAGAGGAGGCGCATCACCTGATGAGCAAACTCGATTTCGCCGATGCAGCCTCGCAGGACATTCGCGGCGCCGTGCAATACCTCAAAGGCCACACGCAGAACGTGGGCGTCACCGGCTTTTGCATGGGCGGGGCGCTGACCTTGCTGGCGCTGAACTTCATCCCTGAACTGTCGGCTGGCGTGGTCTTCTACGGCATGCCGCCGCTGGAATACCTCGACCCCAAAGCTATCAAGGTGCCGGTTCAGGCGCACTGGGCGACGCAGGACGAGTTCTTTCCAGCAGAAAACGTCGACAAACTGGAAGAAAAACTCGGTGAGGGCGGGGTGGACATCGAGTTCCATCGCTATCTGGCGCACCACGGGTTCACCAACGAAGAGGCTGTTGGTTACGGACGGATTCCGGGCACACAGTACGACCCGGTCTGGGCGCAACTGGCGTGGGACCGCACGCTGACTTTCTTCGGGCGCACGCTCTGGGGCTGAGCCCGGGTAATGCGGCAAACGTGTTAACGGAAGGAGGCGAGGCGCGCGATGGGGTATGTCAGTCCCCCTGCCTGAACCGGCAGTTCGCGCGCTTCGCTGGCTTCAGCCGACATCTGCCAGCCAGTTCAAACACTCTGACGGCTAACGATCAGATCACGCCGCACGCTACACGGTCGCCACCACCGCCCAGCGGCATCGGCATGTCGGAGTGATTGTCGCCGCCCGCGTGAATCATCAACGCGTGGCCTTTGATGTCCGAGATTTTTTTCAACCGCGGTGCCAGCACCGGATAGGTCGCCATGCCGTCGGCGTTGACGTAGACCGCAGGCAGGTCGCCCAGATGGCCTTCGCCATAAGGGCCGAGGTGTTTGCCGGTCTTTTTCGGGTCGAAATGCCCGCCAGCGGCCAGTGCCGCGCCTTTCTTCCCGTCTTTGGTGCCGACATCACAGCTGCCGTTTTCATGCACGTGAAAACCGTGAACGCCCGCGGGCAACGAACTCAATTTGGGGGTGAACACCAGCCCGTAGGCGGTTTCGCTGATGGTGACCTGACCGATAGGTTGCGGCGCGCCGTCAGCGCTGACCAGGTTCATGGGAACATCGAGTGTGGCCGCCTGGGCACCCAGTGAAAGCGAGCCGAGAAGACCGAGCCAGAGATAAGGTTTCATAAGCGTTCCATCGAAGGTGTGAGGGTTCGACGTTCAGTTTGCTGAACGGCCCGCAGCGTTCGGGTGCTGCCTGGGTTTTGAGTGCTCAGTTCCCAGGAGGTTCGCGCTGAGTCTCGTTCAGCGCAGGTGCTGCGGCGGAATGGCATAGGTGCCGACGACATGGGCGACTGCGTCCGGCAACCCTTCGGAGTACAGCGACACCTCGCCGATGGCCAGGGTCTTGCCGACTTTCATCAACTGGCATTCCGCGATGATGCGCCGACCCGCTTCGGGTTTGCGCAGAAAGTTGATAGTGAGGCTGGTGGTGACAGTCAGCGGCACGATGCCGATGACCCCCAACACCGCGACGTAAAGCGCAACATCGGCCACGGCCATCAGCGTCGGCCCGGACACGGTGCCGCCAGGGCGCAGGTCAGCATGATCGATCACCTGGGAGATCGTCGCCCGTTGATCACCGACCGCTTCGACGACGATCCGGGTCTGCGGAAACTCCCGGGCGATGAACGCCGAAATCTCTTCCTTGCTCGCCATTTTGCTCTCCTGCCTGTGCGGGGGACCAGACTCGATGAGCGAAGGCTTGTTTGTCAATACACGTTACGAGCGGCCTTTAGCACACGCGGTGGCGCGAATCAGGACTCAGGAAACACGACGAAACCTGGTGTTTCCTGGCCAGTTCGTTGCGCAGCATCAGCGCCGCAATGGCAAACATTCCGCTGTTTTGCTGACGGCAAGGCTCGCCTGCGTGCGTTGATGGCGCAGATGACTGGACTTTACCCGCGTCGATGTACTTGGCAGCGGTGTTGGACATCATTCATGCCTTGAGCCTGACCACGCCTTCTACCTCGACCGCCGCGCCTCCGGGCAGTGAATGCACGCCGATGGCTGAGCGTGCATGCCTGCCACAGGCGCCAAACAGTGCAGTCAGTACTTCCGATGCGGCGTTGATGACCTCCGACTGCGACGCAAAATTCGCATCGCCCCGCACATAACCCGTGATGCGGACGACCTGCGCCACGCGGCCCAGGTCGCCGTCACAGGCGGCTGCGACGATAGAAAGAAAATTCGCCACACACAGGCGCGCAGCCTCGCGCGCCTGTTCCATCGACACCTGCTGGCCGACGATGCCGGTGTAGCGAATGTCCTGATTGAAGCGCGGCACCTGGCCCGAGACCCATAACAGGTCGCCATCGAGCACGCTCAGTTGAAAGTGCGCCGGAACGACGAACGTGTCCGGCATGAGCGGATACAACGCCGCCAGTCGGCTGCCGAAGGGCTCGGTGACTTCGCGCAGCGGCAACCACTGTGGCTTCGAGTCCTCAGCCATGGGCCTCTCCCGAAGGCGTCTGGTTGTCGGCAAAGGCGCTGTAACCCCCGACGAAGCAGCCGCGCGGCGTGTTCGTCTGGTCCAGATCGAAACGTACGTAGATGTCTGAAGGGCGGCCCATGGCACGTCCCTGATGGATCAACACTGGCTCAGTGCTGCTCTCGATCAGGCCGTAATTCAGCAGACCGAACGCCAGCGCAGTGGCGGCGATGCCGGTTGCGGCATCTTCCGGGTAGCCCGAAGCCTTGGGGAACTGGCGGCTGTCGAACTGCCGAGGTGCCCCGGGGTGAGGGCAAAACAGGTAAAAACCGGTGGAATCCAGGGCCTCGCACAGGGCCTCGATCCGAGCCGAGTCAGGGCGCGCTGCATCCAGCCGCTCGGGGGTTTTGACCGGAATCAGAGTTTTCACCCGACTGGTCGCGGCATTGAGAAACGGAAGATCGAGGATGTCTTCGGCGTCCAGACCGATCGCTCGGATGATCTGCTCGCGCAGCTCAGGTTTGCTCAGCGGCTCGATGACGCCGACAGGCTGGGAGATTTCAATAAAAGGAGGTTCGCCGGCCGTGTCATGAACCTGCGCGGTGACGGTGCCGCTTATCGTATTGATCGATAACTGATAGTTTTTCAGCTTGCCCAGGGTATGCAGCAGCCACACTGTGCCAATGGTGGCGTGGCCGCACATGCTCATCTCATGCAGCGGGACGAAGAAACGGAACTGATAATCGCTGCGGGTGCGTTCCCCTGCCGGAAACACAAAGCCGCTTTCATGGCCGTAGGCGCGGGCAATGGCTGTCATCTGCTCAGCATCAAGGCCTTCTGCGTCGATGACGATAGGTGCCGGGTTGCCGCCGCCCTGGCTGGATTTGAAAACTTCTACAACGCGCACATCCTTCATGGTGACCTCGAAAACGGGAGACGGGGTCGATTGTGCCCAAGGGCTTTGTGACGGTCCCGCTCGATCGGGTCGCCGACCCGCACGTTTAGGCCAACGCCCCCGGATCAGCGCGGCTTGCGCATCTGGCTGGGCACTACGCCCAGATAACGCTTGAACAGGCGAGCGAGGTAGGAGGGCGAATCGATGCCCACCGCCAGACTGATGTCGAGAATCGACAGCGAGCTGGTGGAAATCAGCCGTGCGGCGGTTTCCACTCGCGTGCGGTTTGTGAAGTCCAGCAGGGTTTCGTCGGTGAACGCCTTGAACAGGCGGGTGAGGTGGCGCCGTGACAGGTGGAACTGATAGCCGATCAGGTCGACGGTCAAGTCGTCCTGCAGATTTTCCTGCACGTACCGCTGGATGTCGCGAACCAGCAGCGCGTGCTGCAGCCGCTCGGCAGGCTGCGGCTGAGGTTGTTGCGTGGCGATCAGCCGCGCGCATTCTTCGAACAGCAATTGATTGAGGTGTGGCAGCTGGCGCTGGAACGCGCCGGGCGAGGTCACCTGCCGCAGTTGATCATGCAGCAGCAGGATGCTGTCCAGGGCGTCGCTGCCTTGCCAGACCTCCGCGCGATGGGCCCGCTGCGCGAACGTGCGATAGCCCTCCAGGCGACCCTGACGCTCGATGTGGTCGGAGTCTACATACAGCGCAACGTGCTTTTCCCGGCCCGGCGCTGCCCGAGTGGAATGGGCGGAGTCGGCTGGCACCAGCGAGAACGACTGCCGCGACACATGCCGCGCCTGGGGGGTGTTTTCGGTCGACAGGAACAGTCCACCCTGACGCGGCAACAACAGCATATGGCAGTCGTGGGCATGCCAGTCCTGCGCATAGCCGCTGCTCTCGCTGATTTCAAACCGGAAGCGCTCGGACGACCGGCCGCTGAACTTGGGCGAAAGAGGGGCCATCGAGTCGACCTCGCTGATGTCAGTTAGCCGTTGCAATGAGCTGTTCGCTCCGGGGTGACGGAGCAGACAGGGATTTCCAGTAGCGCTCCCCGGCCGCATCATCGTACATCCCTTCCCAGCGGGCGACGACCAACACGGCCAGCGCGTTGCCGACGATGTTCAGCGCCGTGCGGGCCATGTCCATGATGCGGTCGACCCCGGCGATGAATGCCAGTCCCTCCAGCGGAATGCCGATACTGCCCAGAGTCGCCAGCAGCACCACGAAGGAAACGCCTGGCACACCGGCGATGCCTTTGGAGGTTACCATCAGTGTCAGCACCAGCGTGATCTGCTGGCCTAACGACAGGTCGATACCGTATAGCTGGGCGATGAACACCGCCGCAATGCTTTGATAAAGGGTCGATCCGTCGAGGTTGAACGAGTAGCCGGTGGGCACGACGAAGCGGCTGATTGCGCGAGGCGCGCCATAGGCTTCCATTTTCTCGATGATGCGCGGCAGTACGGTTTCCGAACTGGCCGTGGAATAGCCGAGGATCATCTCGGCCTTGAGGATGCGCATCAGCTTCCACACCGAAAACCCGCACGCCCGCGCCACCAGGCCGAAGATCACGATGCCGAAGAAGGCGATGGCGGCGTAGACCAGCGTGACGAGACGTGCCAAAGGCCACAGCGAGGCAAAGCCGAAGTTGGCGACGGTCACCGAAATCAGTGCGAAAACGCCAATCGGTGCACAGCGCATGATCATGTAGGTGATCTTGAACATGGTCTGCGACACCCCTTCCAGCACGCTTACCAGCGGCAGGCGCAGCTCGTCCTTGAGACTGGACAGGCCCAGGCCGAACATCACCGAGAAGAAGATGATCGCCAGCATGTCGCCGCGCACGATGGCGGCAAACACGTTGGGCGGCACCAGATTGAGCAGGGTGGTAATGAAGGCGTGGTTGGCCTGGACTTCGCTGGTGGTCTTCTCGTATTGGGAGATGTCGGTGGTGCCCAACTGGCTCATGTCGATACCGTGACCGGGCTGAAATACGTTGGCCAGCACCAGGCCGACGACGATTGCCAACGTGGTAATGATCTCGAAGTAGAGCAAGGTCTTGACGCCGATGCGGCCGAGCTTCCTGCTGTCGCCGACGCCTGCGATGCCGACGATCAGGGAAGAAATCACGATGGGGATCACGATCATTTTGATCAGCCGGATAAACAGGTCGCCTGCCGGTTGCAGCACGTTGCCGATCCACCAGCCCTTGTCTGCGCTGAAGTGGTTGAGCAGTGCGCCGACAGCGATGCCTAGCAGCAGACCGATGAGGATCTGCCAGGCGAGACTCAGTTTTGCCTTGGTCATGTCAGGTGTTCCCTTGCTGGTGAAGTCGAGGCGAAATACCGCAACGAGTCATGGCTCGCCGATGGCAGCTCGATGTTGAGCCGGTCTTTGGGCAGGGTCGGCGTCAATCGGGCCGATTGCCGACACGATTGGGCCACGCCCCGTGTTGACTTACCTGCCAGCGACACAAATTCACCGTCCACGACAACCTGAGCGCAGGTGCGGCCCGACACGGTAGCGGCTGTTATCAAGCGGCGTGAAAACCAATACTCAACTAGTCTTGGCCTTCGATTCGGCAGTTCTCACGGACCCTGGCAGAGGGTGAGGGAGCAGGGCACGCATGCAGAAAATCGTCATAGGGATCGATCTGAGCACGACCACGTGCAAGGCCATTGCCTGGGATGTACGGGGCATGCTGGTGGCGCAGGCGCGGGCGCCGCTGGCGTTGTCCCGACCCGCGCCCAACGCTTACGAGCAGGACCCCGAAGACTGGTGGCGCGCCACGCAGTGTGCGCTGAAATCGCTGATGCCAATGATCGAAGGCAAGGTCATTGCCGCGATCTCCGTGGTCAATCAGCGCGAAACGGTGGCGGTCACCGACGCCGAGGACCACCTGCTTCGGCCAGCCATTCTCTGGCTCGACGAACGCCGCAAGGACGAAGTGGCCGCGCTCTGCCAGCGTGTCGGTCACGAACGGCTGCACGCGATCACCGGCAAACCCCACGACTGGGCGCCGGCGATTTACAGCCTGGCGTGGATGGCGGATGCCGAACCGGAGCGGTTCAGGCAGATTCGACATGTGTACGAGCCTCACGCCTGGCTGGTGCGCAAGCTGACGGGCGAGTTCCTCACCAGTTGGGCCAGTGCCGATCCGTTCGGCGCGTTCGACATACACAAGCATGCCTGGGCCGAGGACGTGCTTCAGGCGCTGCCCATTCCGCTCAGCACTGCGTGTTTTCCCAACGCTTTGGCCCCCGGCACCGTGCTGGGCACAGTCAATGAGCAGGCGCAGGCGCTGACCGGGCTTCCTGCAGGCACGCCGGTGGTCGCGGGCGGTGGAGACGGTCAGGCGGGCGGACTGGGCATCGGCGTGGTCAGTGCCGGGACTGCGTACCTGAATCTGGGTACAGCGATTGTCTCGGGGGTGTATGCCGACGCGCCGAGGGTCGACGAGGCCTTTCGCACGATGTGCGCCATCGACCGACAGGGGTACGTGCTGGAAACCTCGCTGCGATCTGGCACGTTGCTGATCAACAGCCTGTTGCGGCAGTTTTTCGACATCGACGTGGTGGCCCAGCCCGACAGCCTGATTCGTCTGGAAATCGAGGCGTCGCGTGTGGCGCCTGGCAGTGCCGGTCTGATCTTGCTGCCGTACTGGAACGGTGTGATGAATCCCTACTGGGATCAGGACGCACGGGGGTGCCTGTTGGGGTTGTCGCCGGATCACGGACGCGCGCAAATCTACCGGGCGGTACTCGAAGGCATTGCCCTGGAACAAGCCGTTGCCACACAACGCATGGTTCAGGCCACGGGCGAGCCGGTGAACACGTTCGTGGCCATCGGCGGTGGGGCGGCCAGTCGCCTGTGGTGCCAGATCATCGCCGACATAACCGATCGCCCGGTGATCCGTGCCGCTACCCAGGAAGCCTCCAGCCTGGGCGCCGGCATTGCGGCGGCGGTGGGTGCGGGCTGGTACGCGGATTTTGCCAGCGCGGCGCAGGTCATGACCCAGGACGGCGAGACGTTTTTGCCGAACCCGGCCTTGCGCGAATTTCATCAGGAACTGTTGGCGCTCTACAGCGAGCTGTACCCAAGGCTGCGTGACCTGTATCCGCGGCTCGCGAAGCTCAACCGGCGCTGAAACCGCCATCGACCGTCAGCGTCACGCCATTGATCATTCCGGCATCGTCGCTGAGCAGGAAGGCGATGGTCGAGGCGATTTCGCTGGGCTGCACAAAACGTCCCAACGGAATGCGCGCAAGCATTGACGCGGCCTTGACCGGGTCGCTCCAGGCCTTGTCGGCCATCGGTGTCAGGGTCACCACCGGGTTCACGCTGTTGACCCGGATGCCGTGCGGCCCCAACTCCACGGCCATGACCCGGGTCATGGCGTCCAGCGCGGCCTTCGAGGCGCAATACGCCAGATGATCGCGGGTGCCCACGGCGGCGGCGAGGCTCGAAACGTTGACGATAGCGCCCGGCTCACCGCGCTCGATCAGGTCCCGGGCGACTACCTGAGCCACCACCATCGGTGCTCGGGTGTTGACCGCCATCAAGTGATCGAACGTTTCCACCGACGTGTCGAGAAAAGACTCCAGCTCGACGACCCCCGCGCAGTTGACCAGCAGGTCGATCGGCAGCATCGAGGCGACGGCGGCCTGAGTCGCCGCAACATCCGCCAGGTCCACCACCAGGCTGTGTTCGCAGTAGGCAAGGTCGGCCGCATTGCGTCCCAGAGCGATGACCTCGGCGCCGCAGCGTACCAGCCATTGCACGGTTTCACGGCCAATGCCTTTGCCGGCCCCGGTCACCAGAATGCGTTTGCCGATAAAGTCGTGAGTGGCCATGGCCGTTGCTCCCGCGTCAGTTGTCTTGTTCGAGCAGTTGCTGCGCGGCGCTTTCGTCGATTACCAGTTCGTGAACGACGTTGCGCAGCAGCACCGCACGGACGATTTCGGCTTTGTACGGCCCGCCGGACACCAGCACCACCTTGCCGATCTTGCGCAGGTCTTCCAGGTCCAGCGAGATGGCGCGTCGGTTGAGCGGGTGATTGACTTCGATGCCGTCGCGATCCAGCCAGCGCCCGAGCAGATCGCCCACGGCGCCAGCGGCGCGCAATGAGCGGGCGTCTTCGGGATTGACCAGCCCCAGTTCCAGCATCAGCGAGCGTTCGCTGAGATCACCGACTGTCAGCAGCGCGAGGTCGGCCTGGCGCGCCTTGCCTAGCACATCCTGGACCGAGGCTTCTGCCAGGATCATGTCCCGGTAGGGTTCGGAGGGCGCGAACACCGGGGCCGCGAGGTAGTAATAAGAACCGCCGAACAGCCCGGCCAGGCTTGAGGCGATTTCCACGGTGTTGTTCGCCGATCCGTAATGCAGGCCGCCAAGCAACGACACCACGGTCATGTTCGGCAGCGCCCGGCCTTGCAGTTCACGCATCGCCTGACGCAGCGTGCGGCCCCAGCCCACTGCAATGATGCAGCCGTCGACCAGATAATCCTCAATGCTCGGCGCGACGCCCACGCCGAGCACGCGAAAGATGGTCGAGGGGTCGTCCGGCGACGGCACCACCGTGACTCGCTCCAGACCAAACCGCTCCTGAATCCGTTCTTCGAGCTCGATGCACGAGGCCAGCGGCGAGTTGATGCGAATCTGTACCACACCGGTTTCGCGGCAGGTCGCCAGCGCCTTGTTGACCCGCACGCGGGTGATACCGAGGCGGTCGGCGATCTGCTGCTGGGTCATGTTGTTGACGTAGTAATACCAGGCGATACGAATGTTCAGTTGATCCTCCGCGTTCACCGTTTCGGTGTCGGCGGTCAATTCCGAATAGCGATTCTGCACGGCAATGTCCTTGGTCAAGCCTGATTCGCGGCACGCCTTATTTCACCGCGCCCATGGTCAGACCTTGTACCAGATGCTTGGAAACCATCAACGCGAAAATAATCACCGGGAACACGATCAGTGTGCCGGTGGCCATGATTTCGCCCCAGGGCAAATCGTAGCCGCTCATGAAACTGGTCGCGGTCACTGGGGCCGTGCGCGCGACGTTACGGGTCAACACCAACGCATAGAGCAGCTCGTTCCAGGAAAAGATGAACGAGAAGATCGCCGACACGGCAACGCCCGGCATCGCCAGCGGCAGGGCGATGCGCCAGAAAATGGTGAAGCGCGATGCACCAGACAGGCGAGCGGCCTCGTCCAGATCCTTCGGCACGCCGCGAAACTGGTCGGTGCAAATCCACACCACGATCGGCAGGTTGAAGGTCAGGTAAATCAGGATCAGCACCAGATGCGTATCGATCAGGCCCAGGTTGCGCGCCATGAGAAAGATCGGCAGCGCGACGACGATCGGGCTGAGCATGCGGTTGGTGATGAACCAGAACCACAGGTCTTCCTTGCACTTGAACTCGAAACGCGCCAGCGCATAGGCGGCCGGTGTGCCGAGGCCCACTGCCAGCAGTGTGGTGCAGACGGCCACGATCAGGGAGTTGCCGAGGCTGTGCAGCACATCGCGCTCGAACAGCACTTTGACGTAGTTATCCAGGTGCGGCGTGAACGCCCAGATCGGCGGCGAGGCGAGCGCTTCAGCCTGAGTTTTCAAGCTGGTGGCGACCATCCAGTAAAAGGGGAAGACCGCGAACAGGAAGATCGCCAGCAGGCCGACCAGGTGCCACGCGTTGACCTTCATGCGAGGGCGCGCGTGCGCAGGGCTGCTGACCATCGTCGGGATTTTTGCGGCAGGAACGGTGGCCATGTCAGATCTCCCGGTAAACGAATTTGATGTACAGGCGCGCGAGGATGATGGTCAGGATCAGCATCAGAATCGCCTGGGCCGAGGCCACACCCTGGTCGAACACCCGAAAGCCGACGCGCTGTATGTACACGCTCACCAGTTCGGTGGCAGCGCCCGGCCCGCCACGGGTCATGGTGAACACGGTGTCGAACATCTTGAGAATGTCAGCAGTCCGCAAAATCAGAATTACCGTGGCGCTGGGCAACAGGAAGGGCAGCTGTACGTAGCGCACGATCTGCCAACGGCTGCGGGTTTCCAGTCGCGCCGCTTCTTCGATTTCGTTGGGGACCATGGTCAGTCCGGCCAACAGCACCAGCGCGCAGAACGGAGTCCATTGCCAGATGTCCATCAGGGCCACGGCAATAAAGGCGTTGGTGGTGTCGCCCAACCATTCGACGGGACCGGCATTGAGCATCGCCAGTAACGCGTTGGCGACGCCGAAGTCTCGGTTGAAGATCAGCCGCCCGATCAGGCCGGCGACGGCAGGTGCCGTGGCCAGAGGAATGACCAGGCTCATGCGCGCCAACAGCTTGAACCCGGACAGGCCTGGCTTGTGCAGCATCAAGGCGATAATCAGGCCGAGCGCCAACTGAATCGGCACCACGGTAACCAGAAACAATCCGGTACGGCCCAGCGCTGCCCAGAACGAGGCGTCGTTGAGCACGTTGAGGTAGTTGTCGAAGCCGATGAAGGGCGTCGGGTCCTTGGGACGCGCCAGGTTGTACTGACGAAACGAGTTCACCAGCGCGAACACGGTTGGAAAGATGCCGATCAGCGCCAGCGCGACGGTGGCAGGCGCGAGGAAGGAGAAAGCCGCCCGGGTGTTGTTCCACAGCGTCGGGAACACCGGTTTTTTGTGGTTGGACATGTTGAGTTGATTCTCCGGAGATATGCTTCTGCCGGAGGCGTAGGAGCGTGGCTTGTCCCGCGATCGGCGGGGGAACCCCGTCGTAAGCCCTGCTCACGCGGCAGAGTAGAAAAACCGCGTTCTCAGGGTCGCTGACGCTTTGCGCCAGATCGCGGGACAAGCCACGCTCCTGCGGCCGGCGGCCAGAATCAGGAGCAGGTTGTTCCTCGTTTATTTCAGCAACTTCACCTTGCCGTCGTAGTAACCCGCTTTCTTGAGGATGTCCTCCATCTTGCTGCCAATCGCCTTGGCACCGGCTTCCACGCTGGCCTTGCCGAGCATCATCGAGGTGCCGTTTTCGCCGACCACCTCGGAGATTTCAGGCCATTGCGGGAAGCGTGGGCGGTAGTCCGGAACGCCGCCTTCCCACGAGGTCACCATCGGCTGAACGAACGGGTATTTCTTCTGCACGTCCGGGTCTTTGTAGACCGACATCCGGCCACTGACGCCGCCGGCTTCCAGGTACGGTTTGGCCATGGCTTCGGAAGTGACCCACTGGATGAACAGCCACGCCGCCGCTTTCTGTTTGTCGCCGGAATTGGCATTGACCCCGAGCGAGAAGCCGCCCAGCGCAGGCTTAAGACCCGCTGGCCCCTTGGGCTCGGTGGCGACGGCCAGGCAATCGGTGATCTTCGATTTCGCGGGATCGGCCAGGGTGCTGTAGAACGCCGACCATTCGGTGATCATCGCCACTTTGCCTTGGGCAAGGGCGTTCACCGCTTCGTTGTGGTCATAGTCGACGATGCCCGGCGGCATGAACTTCATCAGGTCCTGACGGAACTGCAGGCCTTCCTGGGAGGCTTTGGAATTGAGGTTGGATTTGAAGTTGGCGTCCAGCAGCGAGCCACCGAACGGCCAGAGGAAACGCATGAAGCTGTCCGCCGACTGGGTTTCGCCACGCCGCGACTGAAGGGCATAGGCGTAACGGTCCTTGGACTTGTCGGTGAGCTTGGGCGCATAGACCTTGAGCAACTCATCCCAGGTCGCTGGCGGTTTGTCGAAACCGGCGTCCTTGAGCATGCATTTGTTGTAGAACAACAGGCCCGAGTAATTATCGAAAGGCAACCCGTAGGTCTGCTTGTCCCACGTGCCGAACGACTCCAGCAGGATCGGGAAGAACCCGTCGAGCTTCAGGTCCGGGTCCGCCAGCTTGGCGTCTTTGGTGAATGTGGTGATCGGCTCCAGCCAGCCATTGCCGGCGAACTCACCGATCCACACCACGTCGGTCAGTACCACGTCCAGCGGCTCAGTGCTGCTGAAGCGCAGCACTTCCTGCTCGCGGGTGTTCTCGTACGGGATGATTTCGTAGTTGACCTTGATCCCGGTCTTTTTCTCGAATTCCGGCAGCAGCTTGATGGCAGCGGCATAGCCGGGGCGATCCAGGAAAATGGCTTTGATTTCGGTGCCTTTGTAAGGCGCTGCGGCTTCTTCCAGCGTCCAGGCCTGTGCGGCGCCAGAGCCCAGCGCGACGGAAAGGGCGAGGGCATTCCATACCAGCTTCTTCATTACGTGACCTCATTATTATTGTGGGCGAGGGTTACGCGTTGTCTGCGCTCACGCGCATCGGGAGTTACAACTTCTTGTCAATCGGCCTCTTGCTCAGCGTTGGGCAAAATGATCGTTTTCAGCGCGCCGTCGAGAAACTCCGAGGGATAGCTGAAGGCTTCCGTGGCTTGTTGGAGATCGAAGCGGTGGGTGACCAGGCAATCGACATCCACCGAGCCTTGCGCGACCAGTTGGATCGCCCGGTCATAGACATGGCCCATGCGCCGTGACAGCCGAATGTCCAACCCTTTTCGACGCAGCAATGAAGCACTCAAGGGTGTGTATTGGTCGCCATCGGGAATACCCACCAGCACCACGCGACCGCCGATGCGCGCGGATTGTGCGGCAATCTGAAACCCCTCGGGCGAGTTGGTCGCTTCCAGCACCAGATCGACGCCCCGGCCATTCGTCCACTCGGCAATCGCGGCAGGGTCGGCGGCCACTTCATCGGCCCCCAACTGACGGGCTTTCTCGGTGCGGTAGTTGATCGGATCGATGGCGTAAATGGCTTTTTTGCACATCATCCGCGCCAATTGCAGCAGGCACAGACCGATAGGGCCGCAACCGATGATGGCGACCGTTTCGAACAGTTTTTTGCTGCCAGCCAGGTCCATCGCATGAATCGCCACGCCCAAGGGTTCGAGCATGACGGCCTGGACCGGCGTGAAGTGGTCGGGAACGGGGTAGATCTGGCTGGGCGAGACCACGATGTATTCGGTCATGGCGCCGTGGGTGTGGGGCGGCGAGCCCAGGAATTGAACATGCGGGCAGAGGTTCACATGACCGCGATGGCACCATTCGCACTGGCCACAGGGTTTGGCCGGATCGACGGCGACCAGCTGTCCGGCTTTCAAGCCCTGTGCGGGTTGATCCTCGACCACGCGACCCGCAAATTCGTGGCCGGCTATGAACGGCTGAGTGATGCGCGCATGACCGATGGCGCCTTCCTTGTAGTAATGCAGATCGCTGCCGCACACCCCCACAGCGCTGACCCGCAACAACACTTCGTCGCCGACCGGCACCGGCACCGGCTTCTCTCCGATACGGATGTCACGGATGCCATGGATGTATGCAGCCCGCATTCGGTGTGCTCCTTGACATTTGTATTTTTAGAATTACAAATGATCGTAGGACGAAATATTTTGCTGTCAAGTGCGCTACCGTTAATGAGTCGGTATGCGTGCCTGGTCGCTGTCTGTAGGAGCGTGGCTTGTCCCGCGATCGACCGGAGACCGGTCGTAAAACCTGACATCTCGGTACAGTTGAACACCGTGGTCATCGGTTTTACTGGCGCTTCGCACCAGATCGCGGGACAAGCCACGCTCCTACAGGGTTTGCATACGGTCATCCAACAACAATAATTTCAGGGGACACGATTTTGACTGAGCTCAGTTTGAGTGGCGTCGAGAAAGCCTATGGCGACATCAAGGTGTTGCATGACATCCACCTGAGTATCGAAAGCCGCGAATTCGTGGTGTTCGTCGGACCGTCCGGGTGCGGCAAGTCGACCTTGCTGCGCTGCATCGCGGGCCTTGAGAGCATCACCCAGGGGCAGATCCGCATCGGCGCGCGTGACGTGACGTTTCTGGAACCGGCCGACCGCGGCGTGGCCATGGTCTTCCAGTCCTATGCGCTGTACCCGCACATGTCGGTCTACGACAACATCGCGTTCGGCCTCAAGATGCAGAAAATGCCCAAGGATCAGATCGAGGCCAAGGTGCGCAATGCCGCGCGCATTCTGCAACTCGATCCGTTGCTGGATCGCAAACCCAAGGCGCTGTCCGGCGGGCAGCGGCAGCGTGTGGCCATTGGTCGAGCCATCGTCCATGAGCCGGAAGTCTTTTTGTTCGACGAGCCGCTGTCCAACCTTGACGCCTCGCTGCGGGTGCAGATGCGCATCGAGATCGCCAAACTCCACGCCGACCTGCAAGCGACCATGGTCTACGTCACCCATGACCAGGTCGAAGCGATGACCCTGGCCGACAAGATTGTGGTGCTGAACAAAGGCCGCATTGAACAGGTCGGCTCGCCGTTGGAGTTGTACCATCATCCACGCAACCGCTTTGTGGCCGGTTTCATTGGCTCGCCGCAAATGAGCTTTTTGCAGGTGTCAGCGGCGGCGGTCAGTGCGCAAGGTGTCGAAGTGATCCTGCCCGGCGGAGGGCGACTGTGGGTGCCGGTGCTGGGCGAGGGTGTCAAGGCAGGTGATGCGCTGACCTTGGGATTGCGCCCTGAGCACCTGTCTGAACGTGGACAGGGGGACGCGCAGATTCCGGCGAAAGCGTTGGTGGTGGAGCACCTTGGCGGAGAGACGTTCACCCATGCCGAGACCGCTGATGGCAGCGACCTCATGATCAAGGGCGACGGCATGTCCCAGGTCAAGGCCGGCCAACAACTGGCCATTGGCGTGTCCGGTGGTCGATGCCATCTGTTCGACGGTCAGGGGCAGGCGTTGCCGCATCGGGCCCATTACACCGAGCGGTCGACTGAAAAAAACCTGCAATCACCCGGCTCTGCAGCGGTGGCGGGGTAGCGACTGGCCGTTTGAAACGCCCCGAAAAGGCGATTCCAGAGCGGTTAGTCGCATTTTTTGCTTCAGTGACGGCGTTGTCCGCCGATACAGCCCTGGGTCCGATGCGTTATCGGACGCGATGTTTTAAACCAAGGAGCTGTAGATGCGTATTACCAGTATTTTGATGTTGGCGGGCACCTTGCTGCTGACCGGTTGTTCGTCGCTGATGCAACCCGTCGACAACCAGACGGTGCAGCCAAGTGCCCAGGACGGCGCTCAGGTCGTGTTCATGCGCAGTGCGTTCACCGCCAAGGCGATCGACGCTTCGCTGTACGACGTAACCGGCGGCAAGACTCAGTTCGTCGGCATTCTGTCCAACGACACCAAGATCGCCTACCCGACCGCGCCAGGTCATCGCACCTTCATGGTCGTGTCCGAAGCCGCCGACTTCCTGGAAGCCGATCTGGCGCCAGGCAAAACCTACTACTCAATGGTCACTCCCCGCATGGGCATGTGGAAAGCGCGCTTCTCCCTGTGGCCGGTGGCTCGCGATCCAAAGGCTGAATACAGCCTGCAATCCAAGGATTTCAAAGACTGGATCGGTGACACCAAACTCGTCACCAACTCACCAAAATCGCTGAACTGGTTTGAAACCCACAAGGCCGATGTCGAAGCCAAGCGGGTTGAATACTGGCCGGTCTGGCAGAAGAAAAGCGCCGCTGATCTGCAACTGCGCACCCTGCAGGCCGCTGACGGTCTGTAATCTGGCTTGAGTCCTGACGCCAGCAGGTCGCACGGCTGACCCATGTGGCAATCCTGTCGCCCTCGGTAAGCCGTGCAGCGCAAAGTGATTACTGCGCTTGAACCTGCGTCAGTGCGCCCAATTGATCCGGCTTGCCCGCTACCACCACCAGATAACGTCGCTGCTCGGGCGTGTCGTTCTGCACGATCTGGCGGATCGGGCCGATGGTGTTGACGATGGCCGACCCCGCCGGGTTGGTCATGAACGCTGACAACGGTTGCAGGTTGCCACTGCCATCCGGCTTGTCGGCCAGCGCCAGGGTGTAAGGCTGCCTGGGTTCAAGACCCGTCACTGCCGCTTGCAGCACTTGTGTCAGGCCCTGATTGAACAGCGTGACACTGGTGGGTGCCTGATCCGCAGGCTTGCCAACAGCGTTCAAACTCAGGTGCGCCGCTTGTCCGGCCACGCCCAGCGGCTTGAGGTTATCGGTACCGTCACCTTTTTCCACCGCATTGGGCACATAGGCAATCGCTTGCGGCGCCTGGCCAATCGGGATGTTGGCGATGACCTTGTTGCTCAACGTGTCGATCACCGCAAACGCATCGGCGTTTTCCAGGCCCACATAGATACGGCTGCCGTCACCCGACGGCCAGATGCCGTGAGGCAGGTTGCCGACCGGGATCGTCGCGACTTTCTCAAAAGTGTCGGTGCGATAGACCTGCACCTGATTCAGCCCGCCCACGGTGATGTAGGCGAACGAGCCATTGGCGTTATTGACCAGATTGACGTGGTTGGCAATCGGCCCGATGTCCAGCGTCTTGATCAACCTGAACGGCGGTGTGGCTTCAAACACCTGCGCTTTGCCCACATCTTTCAGCGTGAACCAGACTTGCTTGCCATCGGCTGACGCGGCGATGTTCGGGCAGAACGGGCTGGCCTGAGGCACGTGGCCAACGATCTTGTGATCCGCCACCGACACCACTACGGTCTCCGGGTTGAACGACGAGCAGACGTAACCGTATTTGCCGTCCGGCGAGAAAATCTGCATGCCGGGACCGGCCGGTGTCTTGATGCGGGTCTTTTCCTCGAAGGTCTTGGCGTCGATCACCGACACATAGTCCTCGCCGCGAACCGTCACCCACACCTCTTTTCCATTGGGCGTGAAAAACGCTTCATGAGGTGCACGCCCAACATAGGTCTTGTGCTTGACGGTGTTGGTTTGCGTGTCGATGAATGACACCGAGTTGGTGCCGATGGACACTACCGCCAGTGTCTTGTGGTCGGGCGAGAAGCCCATTCCGTGCACCAGCACTTCGCCTTTGTAAAGTGGGCTCAGGTTACCCGGCTGCGGATCGCCGAGGCTGATCACCCCAAGCAGTTTGTTGTCCACCGGATCGGTGACCGACACGGTGTTGGAGAACTGCTCGGCTGCATACAGGCGATCCTGATGAGAGACGGGAATGTCCCTGGCCGAGGCTTTGCCGGGGATCTGTCCGGCAAAACCGGGCATCGAAGCGGTCAGCAATGCGCCGGTCAGCAGCGCCATGGGAAAGCGAGGGAAGTGCATGGGATTTCCTTCTTTTTTGTGACGTCAAGGGTAGAGGGTCAGGGCTGTGTCGCACGCGGTGCCTGGGTCGGCGAGGCGACAGAGGGCGGCAATGGATCGCCGATGGCCAGGCGCATCGCGGCGATTTCCTGCTGTTGCTCGACGATGATTTCCTGGGCCATGCGCTTGAGCTGTTCGTTGTGGCCGTACTTGAGCAGGGTCACGGCCATGTCGATGGCGCCCTGATGATGCGCGCTCATCATCGCCACGAAATCGCGGTCGACGTCGCCGGTGGGTTTGCTGCCCATGCCGGCCATCATCGTTTCCATGGCGGCAGCGTTTTCGCTGAGGAAGGGAGCCTCGGCGCTCACGGGGTCGGGTGTGTTCCCGTGCTCGTGGCCTTCGTGACCCATGGCAGCGGACACCGCGCTCACCAGAAGCAGTGCGACGCCGTAGCGCAGGGAATGGCGGGTGAGTCGTGACATGTGCGTTTCCTCCTGTCTGAAAGCGTTCACAGGCAGGACGCACGGCGGGGCGGGTTATTCCATCTGCGGGCGTGTTATTCGATCTCCGACGCCGATTCCCCCAGATGGTCGATGTGCTTGAAGCGCTCGACCAGGAAGTCGATCAGGCTTCTCACGCGGGCGGACAAGTGCAATTGCTGCGGGTACACCGCATAGACATCGGCGCGGGTCGGGGTCTGGTCTTCGAGCACCAGTCGCAGGCGGCCGCTGCGGACATAGCGTGCGATGTCCCATTCGGCTCGCAGCAGAATGCCGTAGCCTTCCAGTGCCCAGTTCAGGGCGACCTCACCGTCGTTGCACCCCAGCGCGCCGCGCACCTTGATGTTCTGCGTCTTGCCGCCGTTGGTGAAACTCCACACGCCGTAAGGCGTTTCGTTTTGCCGCAAAAAAATGCAGTTGTGCTGTTGCAGGTCGGTCAGGCGGGTCGGCACGCCGTTCTTTTCAAGGTACAGCGGCGAGGCGCACAACAGGCGTCGGTTGGAGGCAATCTTGCGCGCATGAAACGCGGCGTCCGGCAGGGTGCCGAAACGGATGCCCAGATCGAAGCCATGGGTGGCGAGGTCCAGTGGGTGATCGCTGATTTCGAGCTGGATCTCCACCTCCGGATAGCGCGCGAAAAACGCCGCCAGCGCCGGGCCGATATAGCGGCGACCGAACCCCAAAGACGCATTGACGCGAATCAGGCCCTTGGGCGTCGCTCGGCTGCTGCTCACCAGTTGCTCGACTTCCTCGATCTGCGTGAGGATTCGCGCCGCGTGGGAAAAGTAAAGCTCACCCTCTGTGGTCAGGCTCATGGATCGCGTGGTGCGGTTGACCAGCCGAATACCGAGCCGCGCTTCCAGTGCGCTCAGTCGCTTGCTCACGGCAGGCGGTGTTACCCCCAGCTCCCGCGCGGTAGCGGCAAGGCTGCCTTGTTTGGCGAGGAGGTAGAAAAACTGCAGATCCAGGGACTGGTTCATTCGTAACTCAAAGTTATGGATGTAGTGATTCCGGGGCACTCACTGCGCGGCGCTCACTACATATACTCCGCTCACACCCCGCTTGACCAGCCTGCTTCAAGCGGTACAACAAAAACGTGACGAGAGTGGAGTTGATCATGAGCGCATACAAAATCGCAGCCATCCCAGGCGACGGCATTGGCGTCGAAGTCATTGCAGCCGGTGTCGAAGTGCTGCAGGCCTTGTCGGAAAAATCCGGCTTCGCGCTGGACTTCAAACACTTCGACTGGAACTCGGACAACTACCTGAAAAACGGCTACTACATTCCGGAAGGCGGTCTGGCTGAGCTCAAGACGTTCGACGCGATCTTCTTCGGCGCAGTCGGCGCCCTCAATGTGCCGGACCACATTTCCCTGTGGGGCCTGCGTCTGCCGATCTGCCAGGGCTTTGACCAATACGCCAACGTGCGCCCTGCACGGGTGCTGCCGGGGGTGAAAAGCCCGCTGCACAATGGCGAGCAGATTGACTGGGTGGTGGTGCGCGAGAACTCCGAAGGCGAGTATTCGGGCAACGGCGGGCGCGTACACCGTGGATTGCCGGAGGAGGTTGCCACCGAGGTGTCGGTCTTTACCCGGGCGGGTGTCGAGCGTATCCACCGTTTTGCGTTTGAACTGGCGCAAAGTCGCCCACGCAAGCACCTGACCATGGTCACCAAATCCAACGCCCAGCGTCATGGCATGGTCTTGTGGGACGAGATTTTCTACGAGGTCGCCAAGGACTTTCCTGACGTGAACGTCGACAAGGAACTGGTGGACGCAGTGACCACGCGCATGGTGCTCAAGCCGTCAACGCTGGACGTAATCGTCGCCACCAACCTGCACGCCGATATCCTTTCGGACCTCGCGGCGGCGTTGTCCGGCAGCCTGGGCATTGCACCGACGGCCAACCTCAACCCGTCACGTCAATTCCCGTCCATGTTCGAGCCGATTCACGGTTCGGCGTTCGACATCACCGGTAAGGGCGTTGCCAACCCGATTGCCACCTTCTGGACCGCAGCCATGATGCTGGAGCACTTGGGTGAGCCTGCTGCCGCCAAGCAGTTGATGTCGGCGATCGAGGCCGTGACTGAAAGCGGGGTGCACACGCCGGATCTGGGCGGTACGGCGACCACGCGGCAAATCACCGATGCCGTGCTGGCGCTGATCAACCGCTGAGTCGGCACACCGATTCAAAGTAATGCAGCTATCGCCGGGGGCAGGGCACGCACCTGACCCCTCGGTACTTCCTGACAACAATAAGAATCAGGGCCCTGTCATGAAAAGAATACTTGGCAAACTCTACGTACAAGTGCTCATCGCCGTCATTCTCGGCGCCATCGTCGGCGTGTTCGTCCCCGAAACCGCCACCGCGCTCAAACCCTTGGGCGACGCGTTCATCAAGCTGATCAAGATGTTGCTGGCACCGGTGATTTTCCTCACCGTCGTCTCGGGCATCGCCCGCATGGAAAGCATGAAAGAGCTCGGCCGCGTCGGCTTCCGCGCGCTGCTGTATTTCGAAGTCGTGTCGACCCTGGCGTTAGTGGTCGGGTTGGTCGTGGTCGACGTGTTCAAGCCGGGCGCCGGCATGAACATCGATGCCGCCACCCTCGACACCTCAAGCCTGGCGACTTACACCACCGCGGCCAAACACGCGTCGTTCATGGACTTCATCATGAACATCATTCCCGACACGATCGTCGATGCCTTCGCCAAGGGCAACGTGCTGCAGATTCTGCTGTTCTCGATCCTGCTGGGCGTCGCGCTGGCCCAGGTCGGGCCTCGCGGAAAAGTCTTTGTCGACGCGCTGGACAGCCTGATGCAGGGCATGTTTCGCATCGTCAACATGGTCATGCGTCTGGCACCGATCGGCGCATTCGGCGCCATTGCCTTCACCATTGGGAAGTATGGCTTCGGCTCGCTGTTCTCCCTCGGCAAACTCATGGCGTGTGTGTACCTGACGTGCGCGGTGTTCGTGATTTTTGTGCTCGGGCCCATCTGCCGTTACAGCGGTTTCAGCCTGTGGAAGTTCCTGCGATTCATCAAGGAAGAGCTGTTCACGGTGCTGGGCACCAGCTCATCGGAATCGGTGTTGCCGCAGATGATTTCGAAGATGGAGAAAGCCGGCGTGTCGAAACCGGTGGCCGGGATGATCATTCCCTCGGGCCTGACGTTCAACCCGGACGGTCAGGCGATCTACTACACCATCGCCGCGATTTTCATCGCGCAAGCCACCAACACACCACTGACCCTGACCGATCAATTGATCGTGCTGGCCGTGCTGATGTTTACCTCCAAAGGTTCGGCGGGCGTTACCGGCTCGGGTTTCATCATCCTGGCGGCCACCCTGGCATCGCTGGGCACCATTCCAGTGGCGGGGATGGTTCTGCTGCTCGGAGTCGATCGCTTCATGTCCGAGGCAAGGGCGATCACCAACACCATCGGTAACGGCGTAGGCACCATGGCCATCGCCAAATGGGTCGGCGCGCTGGACACGGACAAGATGAACAGGGCGCTCAACGGCGAGCCTGAACCGGAAAAGGCAGAGCCTGTCGCGCCCGAGAAACCGCCGGCTTCATCCGCGAGCACTGCCGGGTTGGCGCCGGCGCTTGGCCGCCTGTCTCGGGGCTAGCGCAACGTTGTTGCGGGCGTGCAGTGGATGAACGTCGATGAGTTCAGCCATTGCGCGTCCGGGTAATAGATGAACACCAGTTGACCCTCCTTCAAGGTGTCGATCACCGGCCGCGCAGCGGCCGTCGGCACCGCAGGACAACCATGGCTTCTGCCGATTCGCCCGTTTGCGCGGGCGAAGTCGTTGCTGACGTAATCGGCACCATGGATGACCACGTCACGTTCGAAGGCCCGGTCGTTGACCCCCGGTTCCAGGCCGTCCATGCGCAGCGAATAACCGTTGCGCCCCACGTAGGTCTCGCGGGTGCTGTAGAGGCCGATGCTGGAGGCCAGGCTGTCGGGTTCGTTGGAAAACTGCGTGGCCAGGTTTTCGCCGCTGTTGCGGCCATGGGCGACCAGTTCGTGAAAGAGCAGGGTGCGCGTGTCGAGGTCGAAGACCCACAGCCGCGGCTCGGTCGAGGGGCGCGAGTAATCGATGACCGCAAGTTTTGTGGTGGAGGTGCCGGACGTCGACATCCGGCATTGCGCCGATTGCACGGCCAGTTCGATGACCTGGGGATCAGCATCCGGCGCGGCACGGCTTAACGCGGCGCTCAATCCATACCCGCTTTCCGCGCAGGCCAGCGCCGGGCAGAGCGACGCTATCATCATCAGTAAAAACGGCTTGATTGCCATGCATAAGGCTCGCTGGGAAAGGGCATCGCTGCCCCTCAATATCGTTAACCGTGGGAGTCGGTTGCAAGCACCACCCGTCCCGCAAATGAAAGCCGTTGCATAAAGTTAAAACGCCACTATGCTGCTTCCAGCGAGCGCTTCTCTACTCGCTGTTGATCCGTGGCGTCTCCCTAAAACAACACCCCATAACCGGTCGACGACAGCTTGCGATGTTCCGACTTACCGCTGGCGAACAGGCCCTGACGGCGGCCCGGACGTAATGCGGATGCAGGCGCGATCGGCCTTGAACAGAAGGTTCGACGATGCGCCTTATTTCCCTTTCGATCTGCCTGCTGATGGCTGCGTTCGTTGGCCAGTCGCAGGCGGCTGACACGACCCCGGAGCCGGAGGCTGTGGTCAGCAAAGCGCAAGTGCTGGAAGAAAAAGCCGCTGACAAGGACGGTGCGACACCGGCCGTGCCCAAGAGCGAAATCATCACCAAGTCCGAAGCTCAGGCCGTTGACCCTGAGGGCGCGGCGTCGGTGGACGATGCCATCGTCTGCCTGTCACGCACGATATATTGGGAAGCCAAGGGCGGCACCGATGCGGACATGTCGGCGGTGGCCAACGTCGTGCTCAACCGGTTGGGCCATGAGGGCTATCCGGACACGATCTGTGGTGTGGTCAAGCAGGGGTCGGAGAAAAAAGCCTGCCAGTTTTCCTGGTGGTGCGACGGGCGTTCCGATCAAGTGAAGGAAGACGATCGCTACGCCGCCTCCAAGGAAATCGCCCGCAAGGCCCTTAACCAGCAGCTCACCGACAGCACCAAGGGCGCGATGTACTTCCACGACCGCAACGTCAAACCCGCCTGGGCCAGCGAGTACATCAAGACGGCCGAAACCGGGAAGTTTCTGTTTTACAAACCGAAGGACGGGAAGGCGAAGTAGGGTGTAGATATCATTCCAGCCCACAGGTGGTGTGTGGAATCAACAATGTGCGCATTGACCCGATTCCTGTGGGAGACGTCCGAGGTTACGAGGGTATGGGCCGCACTCGGACGAATGCGGTGGGTCGATTCTGTCTCCCACAGGGACCGAGTCGATGCGCGCAGCGAGGATGCAGTCCAGTCTGCGTAATTGAGCGTGCTCGCGAATGCAGTGTTTCGTTCAACATGGATGCAACAGAAAGACCGCATTCGTGGCCGTCGTAACCTCCGACTGCTCTACAGTGATCGAGTCAGTCCGCGCAAAACAGCGCCTGGCGTTCAACTGGCGGTTATTGCTTCACCCCGAACATCGCAGTCCAGTAAATGCCGGCATCGCTTTTCGGGTCGGTCGCGTAGGCGGCGCCGAGGTCGCGGAAGTCCGGGTTCATCAGGTTGGCGCAGTGACCGGGGCTGGCGAGCCAGCCATCGACCACCTTGCGTGCGCTGTCTTGCCCGGCCGCAATGTTTTCACCGATCTGTTGCCCGAGATAACCCGCGAGCTCTGCACGGTCGCCGGGCGTGCCGCCGTTGCGGCCTTTGTGATCGAAATAATTGTTGTTGGCCATGGACCGCGTGTGCCCCTCGGCGGCCGTGGCCAGGGTGTCGTTCCAGACCAACGGGGCGGCTGCCGAGAACGGTTGACCGCCACACTGATGCGGCACGCTGCGCGCAGCATTGATCAGCCCGAGTATTTTCTGCCCTTCGGCCTGGGAGTTGCCGAGTCCACCGGCCAGCAGAGGCCGGGCAAGCACGATGCGCCAGTCACGGTCATTGCGGCTGACGCCCACATCGACAAACTGCGGGTCCAATACCACCTGACAAAAGCTTTCCTGAATGGCCTTCATCGCCGAGGGCGCGTCACGCGGCCCGGACAACGAGATTGCCTGCACGGTCACCATGGGGTAGGACGCACGAGCCAGCACCTGTTGCAGATCCACGCTGCCGGTGGGCGGCAGGTTAAGGCGTGGGTCGGCGGTCAGGGGAGGGAGTTCCTGAGACACCACGTTGGCGCATGGCTGCGCTTGACTGCGAAAGCTGTTGATCGACTGCACCAGTTGCGTTTCTTCACTGGCCTGCGCGGTGCCGGTGACCATCACCAGCCATGAAAAGGCGGCAAGACCCATAGAAATTGATGTGAGGCGCATGAAGATCTCCCTTGAACTGACTGCGGCCATGATGCGCGATTTTGCCTGTATCGAAATAGTCTGAACCAAACAATCCATGGAGGTTGCAGTCGAGTGACCGCTTTTTGCAATCGTTGCGATGAAAATGGTGCCCGCTGCGTGGCCACTCGATGGGTTTGCAGAGGTCAGAACGCGGGGCGCTTTGTCATTGAGCGATCTCAAGGTAAGCACGCCCGCCCATTCCTCTAGGGCATGACTGTTATCACCTGAGCCCGTCTTCTTGGCGCCGGTGCGGATTGAGAGGATGAGCGCCTCGCTTCACTCATCCCCCACAAGGAATACCGCCATGACCCTTCAAGCCAAACTCGACGCCTTCAAAGCTGACTTTGTCGCGGGCAAACCACCCTACAACGCGCCTGCACCGGTACACGCGATCATGAAGCGCGCCACCGACGAGCTCATCGCATCCGGGCAGGCCCAACGCACCCTGAAAGTGGGTGACAAAGCGCCGGTCTTCACCCTCAACGATCCGGACGGTAACCCGGTCTCCTCCAACGAGTTGCTGGCGAAAGGGCCGTTGGTCATCAGTTTTTACCGGGGTGTCTGGTGCCCGTACTGCAACATGGAGCTGCAAGCATTGGAAGAAGCCTTGCCTCAGTACCGTGAACTGGGCGCGAATCTGGTGGCAATCTCTCCGCAGGTTCAAGCCAACAGCCGCAAATCGGTGCGCCAGAACCACCTGACCTTCCCGATTCTCAGTGACGTCAAAAGTCAGGTGGCCGAGGCTTTCGGTCTGCGCTTCAAGCTGCCGGACTACTTGATTGACCTCTACAAAGGCTTCGGCAATGACCTGCCGACCTTCAACGACGACGCCGGTTGGGTACTGCCGATGCCGGGCCGTTTCGTGATCGGCCAGGACGGGGTGATCAAGTACGCCGAGGTCAATCCCGATTACACTTTGCGTCCAGAACCGACCGATCTGTTGCCGGCCTTGCGCGGCTGAGCGGTGATGTGAAATCAGGCTGCCACCTACCGTGGCGGCCTTTTTTGCATGCAGGCTTTTGCTGCCGTCGGGTATCGGCGATGCTGCGCGCTGCCTCAAGAACGATTGAAGAAGGAATGCTGATGGACCGTCTGGCCGCGATGGAAACCTTTATCTGTGCCGTGGAAACCGGGTCGTTCTCGGCTGCCGCCAAGCGCCTGGGCGTTGGGCAGCCCGCCGTGTCGAAGTCCATCGCCTCGCTGGAGCAAACCCTGGGCACGCGCCTGCTGCTGCGCACCACCCGCGGGCTGACGCCGACCGAAGCCGGGCACGCTTATTACGACGCCGCACGGCTCACGGTCGATCATGCCAACGAAGCCGATGCCGCGGTACGTGGAGTGGGGGTGGGGCTTACCGGGCGCTTGAGGATCAGTGCCGCGACCACTTTCGCCAGCCTGCATGTGGTGCCTTATCTGGGGCCATTGCTCAAGCAGCATCCAGGGCTGAATATCGAGGTGATTCTCGATGATCGCAGTGTTGACCTGGTGGAAGAGGGCATCGACGTGTCGTTGCGCATGGGCGTGCTGGATGATTCGTCGATGACGGCAAAGAAGATCGCTCAAGGACGGCGACGGGTGATCGCCACGCCCGCGTATCTGGCGTGCCATGGGGTCCCTCTCCATCCACGGGACCTAGAGGAGCATCAGGCGGTGGTCTATAACCGCGCCGGGGGCGGCGATACCTGGCTGCTGCGCCGGGGTGATGAAACACACAGCGCATCGGTGGGCGGACGTTTGCGCGTGTCGGCTGCTGAGGGGGTGCGCGCGGCGGTGAAGGCCAACCTCGGGCTGGCGATGGCCTCGGAATGGATGTTCGCGCCGGAACTGGCGAGCGGCGAAGTGGTGACCGTGCTGGATGACTGGACGTTACCGCCCGTAGACTTGTGGGCGGTTTTCCCGGCCGGGCGCATGACCAGCGCCAAGGCCCGGGTCTTCGTGGATTACGTCGCCGCGTTGCTGGGCCAATGAAAGCCCAGCCAGGCGATGGGCGGTTGCCGGGTCACAGCGTCGCTTTGACCTGCAAGCCGATGATCAGGGTGTTGTCGATGTCTTCTCCATAGAACGCACCCGGTTCAATGATGTACTGCACCGATGGGCGCAGTGTCAGCCATGGCGCGATCTGTGCGCCGTACGTCATCTCCACCAGACCTTCGCCGCTGGCCAGGTCCGGGAAGTCCTGACCGTTGGCCAGCGCTGCGTTTTCCTGCACGTCCCGGCTGCGCGAGTTGAAGACCGCACGACCGTAACCGATGGCGACGGTGTCGTTGGGACGGGACACGAACGGTTTCTTCAGAGCAAAGCCGGTCGAATACCAGCGACGGAACGGCGCGGCTGCAGCGCTGGCGTTGGAGAACTGACCGAACACGTGGACGTTGCGGCCGCTGATATCGCTTGAATTCCAGATCGCCTGGTCCATGAGGAAATACGAGCCCTCACGGCCTGCGACTTCCTTGCTCGTGCCGATGCGCGGGGCGTCGGACGTGTCGTAGTAATAGCCGACGCGATACTCGCCGGGCATGTCGCCGAGCACGTTGTAGATCGCTTCGATGGGCAGAATGTTGCCCGTGCTGTCTTTAGGTGCCATGTCCCAGGCGCGACTGGATTGGCCGTTGCTGGCGGCGTCGACCTTGAAGGCAGCGACCTGCAATGCGAAGTTCGGTGTGAAGCGATACTTGGCCATGGCGCCCAAATGGGCGTTGGGATAGTTGCTCCAGCCGCTGCCGCCGGACATCGCCAGTGGATGACCGCAAAAACCGGCGTTCATGAAGTTGCACAGAATCCCGCTGCTCAGGCCGCCCAGGTCATTGCCCATCGCCATATAACCCAGCTTGACGTTCAGTGCCGGGCTGAAGAGGGTGTTTTCGTAGCTAAGCTCGGTCAGCCGCGTGTACAGGCCACCGTAGTTTTCCTGTACTGGCAGCCGGTTGCCCACCAGATCGCCGGAGCCGTCGTTGCCGCGCCGGTCGTTGATGGTCAACTGTATTTTGCCGCCGCTTTCCAGATCCAGCAGTTTGCCGAGATCGAACTGCGCACCCAGCTTGATGTTCTGTGAATAGCGGGTTCCGCGCTGTTTGCCGCCGTGGGCGTTGTAGACCGTCTCCCCGCTGTAGTCGCCGGTGATTTTCACGCCCTGCGCGGCCAGTCGGCTGCGGCTGCCATCCCAGTCACCTGTCATCGTCGACTGCTCCAGCCAGTCATCGGCCATGGTCGGCGCGGAGGCCGCCATGGCCAGCACGGAGCCGACGACCAGCGCCGTAGAGAGGCAACGGCGCGAACCGGATTCGAACGTGATATGCGAAGAATTGCTCATTGATCAACCTGGATGGCAGTAGGTCGTCACGGGGACGAAAGCGTAAAGGAGGAGGGCGGCACGCGGGCGCGCTCGCAAGCGGGCGCAATGAAACCACAAAATGGACTAACTGGTTAATCTGTTTTTGCGATGACGGTTATTATCACCGTCCATAGTCATCAGGTTGCGGGAGGTGACTCAGGAATGACGGCGGATTGAATTCTTAAATACGTGCGACGGGGTCGCTGTGAGGGCCATGGTCAGCCCACCCTTCAGGTCCAGGCATCACGCCAGCGCCTGGATCAACCCCTTGAAGGCGGGCAGCGCCGGGTTGTCGTTATCCCTGCGCGATACTCGATACAACTCGGCATGCAATTGCGCATCGCTGAGCGGACGGAATGCCAGGTTTTCGCTGTGCAACTGCGTGGCCGAGGCCGGAACGATCGCCACGCCCAATCCCGCCTTGACCATGCTGACCACGGTATGGGTCTGGCCCAGGTGATAGACGTAACGCGGGGTGATGCCGGTCATGGCGAACAGCCCTGCGATGCAGTCATAGAAATACCGGCCTTCATCGGGCGCATACATCACGAACGGCTGCTGGTCGAGGTCGCGCACGGCGATGGCGGGTTTATGCGCGAGCGGGTGCTGCTGCGGCAGCGCAACCAGCAAGGGTTCGCGGCTGATCAACTGGGCGTCGAGGGTGTCGTGATCACTGACGTGCCGGACAAATCCCACATCAATGCGATGGGCGGCCAACGCTTCAAGCTGCGCGCTGGAGACCATTTCCTTGAGCGTAAACTGCAACCCTGGCAGTGCTTCGGCAGCACGAGCCAGCAGGGCGGGAATCATCTGGTACGCGCTGACGGCCGTGAACCCCAGCGTCAGGTTGCCTGCTTCACCCCGCGCCAGACGCCGAGCGCCATCTGCCGCCTGGTCCGAGAACGCCAGGAGGTGCCGCGCGTCGCGCAGAAAACCCTGACCGGCTGCCGTCAGCCTCACCGAGCGGTTATTGCGTTCCAGCAACTGGATGCCCAACCCGCGCTCAAGCAACTGAACCTGCCGACTTAGCGGTGGTTGAGTCATGTGCATCCGGGTAGCCGCCCGCCCAAAATGCAGCTCTTCAGCGACGGCGACGAAACAACGCAACTGGTGCAATTCCACGATTCAATATCCGCATCAATCCATACAGTCTCTATGTTAGACCTGAATCGATATCGGCTCCTATCATCGGCGTGAGAGTTGTACGACAACAAAAACAAAATGCCCGCCTTCACAGAGCGGGCGGGAGACGCACCATGCTCAGTAAATCCCTTCCTGCGGATTTTGCCGACGCGCAAGCGAAGGTCGGCCGCCACCGTTTTCTCATTCTTTCGATGATCTTCATTGTCACCGTGGTCAACTACGCGGACCGGGCGACCATGTCCATCGCCGGCACGGGCGTGGTCAAGGACCTGGGGCTGGACCCGATGATGCTCGGGATGATTTTCTCGGCGTTCGCCTGGGCCTACGCACTGGGGCAGATTCCGGGCGGCTGGCTGCTTGATCGCTTTGGCGCACGCCGGGTCTATGGCTGGAGCCTGGTGCTGTGGTCCTGTTTCACGATGGCGCAAGGCACTGTCGGCTGGTTCGGCTTGATGGGCGCTTCGGCTGCGATGAGCTTGTTCGCGATGCGCTTCATGTTGGGACTGGTGGAATCTCCGGCATTTCCCGCCAACAACCGCATCGTGTCGTGCTGGTTTCCGACCAGTGAGCGCGGCACCGCGTCAGCGCTGTTCAACTCGGCGCAATACATGGCGGTGGTCTTGTTCACCCCGCTGATGGCCTGGCTGACCCACGCGCTGGGCTGGGAGCATGTGTTTCTGTGGATGGGCGGGCTGGGTCTGGTGCTGAGCCTGTTCTGGTTCGCCCTGTACCGCGAACCCCACAGTGACAAGCGCCTGAGCAGCAAGGAGCTGGACTACATGCGCGAAGGCGGCGCCCTGGTCGATCTGGAACTCAATCGCAAGGAACAGAAGAACAAAGCGACGTTCAAGGAGATCAAGCAACTGTTCACCAGTCGTACGCTGTGGGCGATTTATCTGGGGCAGTACTGCATCACCGCGCTGACGTATTTCTTCATCACCTGGTTCCCGATTTACCTGATCAAGGGCCGTGGCATGACCATCATGGAGGCCGGCTGGGTCGCGGCACTCCCGGCGATCTGCGGCTTTTCAGGCGGCGTGCTGGGCGGGATGTTCTCGGACATGTTGATTCGTCGCGGCGTACACCCTTCGGTCGCGCGCAAGACGCCGTTCCTGATCGGGATGGTGATGTCCACCGTGTTGGTGATGGCGAACTTCGTCGACGCCAACTGGATCGTCATCGCCCTGATGGCCATCGCCTTCTTTGGCAAAGGCCTGGCGGCGGTTGGCTGGGCAGTGCTCTCGGACACTGCACCTAAAAACATGGTCGGCTTGAGCGGCGGCGTGTTCAACGGCATCGGCAACATTGCCGGGATCATCACGCCCGTGGTGATTGGGTACATCGTGGCGACCACCGGGTCGTTCAATATCGCGCTGTGGTTCGTGGCGGCACACGGGTTGCTGGGAGTATTCGCCTACGGCGTCCTGGCCGGCCGGTTCGAGCGGGTCGAATTGCGCTGATCCCTGCCGGCAAAGGTTCACATCGTTGCAGCATGCCTTGGGGCTGACCCGATGACCCATCGACGTCAGCCCTGTTTTCTTACGCCTGCGGTCGAACATGTGCGATGGATTCAACCCGCGCTGCGCGACGCAAAGACGTCCTTGAGCACCGGCACCGCCGACATTGCTTTCGGCCAGCCGACGTAGAACGCCAGGTGAGTGACAACTTCGGCGGCCTGCTCGCGCGTCAGACCGTTGTCCATCGCTCGATTGAGGTGGAAGGTCAACTGAGCCGACTGGTTCTGCGCAATCAGCGCTGCCACGGTGATCAGGCTGCGATCCCTTGGCGTCAGATCGGTGCGTCGCCACAGATCACCGAATAACACATCGTTGGTGTAGCGGGCCAGTTCCGGCGCCGTGGCACCCACTGAACCCTGAACCGCCGCACGGCGTTTGGCTTCGCTGTCCTCATCCAGCTTGAGCGGTTCGCTCGGCGGCGGTGTGATCTGATCGGGATCAAGACCCCGCTCGGTGAAGACCTGCTTCGCCACGCCCACTGCCGACATTGCGTTGGGCCAGCCGCTGTAAAACGCCAGATGGGTGATCAGTGCGGTGATCTCGCTCGGCTTCACGCTATTGTCCAGCGCCAGCTTGATGTGCCCGGTCATCTGCGGGGTCTGCCCGCTGGCCAGAAGGGCGGCGAGGGTGATCAGGCTCCGGTCGCGAGGGACCAGGTCCGGACGCTTCCAGACTTCCCCGAACAGCAAGTCCGTGGTGTATTGATAGAGCTGCGGGGTAACTTCAAGGACATCCGGGGACGGTTTAGGGTCCGGTCGGGGCTTGCCTTCCTCAGCACCCGCCAAGGCTGAGAAGCACAGGGTGGCGAGGGTGGTTGCGATCAGCTTCATATATGGGCCTCCTGAAATAGATTTCCATCTTAGGTAACCCTGGCAGGCGGATTAAGGGGCGTGGGCGGGATGCCGTCATGAGCAGCGTTCACCAATGGAGAACGCTGCGTGTGCTGCAGAATTTCCCGGGACAAGCTCAGCGTCGCGGGTCAGCGGTTGACGGCTTTCTGCAAGTGAGCCGGGTAACGGTCGCCGACGATCTCGATGGCCTTGAGCGCCGAGTCGATCGCCTGCAGATCGGTGGCGGTCAGGACGACGTTGGCGGCACCGACGTTTTCCTCAAGCCGATTCAGTTTGGTGGTGCCGGGAATCGGCACGATCCAGGGCTTCTGCGCCAGCAGCCAGGCGATGGCGATCTGTGCGCGAGTGGCGCCTTTGCCGTCCGCAATCTTGCCTAATACGGCCACCAGTTGGGCATTGGCCTTGCGATTTTCTTCGCTGAAACGTGGCAGTCCTTTGCGGAAGTCGTCGTCAGCAAACGTGGTATCAGCGTCAATGGCGCCGGTGAGAAACCCTCTGCCCAGCGGGCTGAACGGGACGAAGCCGATGCCCAGTTCCTCCAGCAACGGCAGGATTTCCTTTTCCGGCTCACGCCACCACAACGAGTATTCGCTTTGCAGTGCCGCCACGGGCTGCACCGCGTGGGCGCGGCGAATCGCATCGGCTCCCGCCTCGGACATGCCAAAATGCCGGACCTTGCCCTCGGCGATCAGATCCTTGAGCGTCCCGGCCACGTCCTCAATCGGTACGTTGGGGTCGATACGGTGCTGATAAAACAGGTCGATGCGATCGGTCTTCAACCGTCTTAGCGACGCTTCGGCCACGGCGCGGATCGTTTCCGGACGGCTGTCCAGACCTTGCGGCGGTTCGCCGTTCTTGAAGCCGAATTTGGTGGCGATCACGATCTGGTCGCGAAACGGGGCGAGGGCCTCACCGAGCAGGGCTTCGTTGGTGTAGGGGCCGTAGGCTTCCGCGCTGTCGAAAAAAGTGACACCGCGTTCGAAGGCGCCGTGGATCAGTTTGATGGCGGCGGACTTTTCCGTCGCCGGGCCGTAAGCGAAGCTCAAGCCCATGCAGCCAAGGCCGATGGTGGACACCTGCAGACCGCCTTTACCGAGTGTGCGCTGTTGCATTTCTGTCTCCTTCGATAGGGTTCGAACTACCTTATATTGATGTACCCTCTTCAACAATCCGCCCAACGCTGCATGGCTACATGAGGGTAATTCATAAATGATTCGAGCCGACTTACCGGAACTGACGGCCTTCATCGCCATTGCCGAGCACCATAGTTTCAGCGGTGCAGCCCGAGTGCTGGGCGTGTCGCCCTCGGCACTGAGCCATTCGATGCGCAACCTGGAGGCGCGGCTGGAGATGCGTCTTTTCAACCGCACCACACGTTCGGTGGCATTGACCGAGGCGGGCGAGCAATTGCTGCAGGGCGTGCGCCCGTTACTCAACGACCTCACCAATGTAGTCAACGAAGTCACTTCCGCGCGTAATACCCCGTCAGGTTCCATTCGGATCAGCGCTTCGGAATCGTCAATCAGAACCTTGATTCACAACGTCGTCCCGAAGTTTCTGGAGGATTACCCACAGATCCATATCGAGCTGATCGCCGACAGTCGGTTGGTGGACATCGTGGGCGATGGCTTCGATGCCGGCATCCGAATTTTCGACGATGTGCCCAAAGACATGATTGCGGTGCGCTTCGGCCAGGACATTCACTTTGGTGCGGTGGCCTCGCCCGCGTACCTGTCGCGGCATCCGGCGCCTCAGTTGCCCCATGACCTGAAAGAGCACCGTTGCATCCGCTTCAAGTTCGCCAGCGGCGCGCTGTTTCGCTGGGAATTCGAGTACATGGGGCAAAGCACCAGCATCGACGTCGACGGGCCGATGACGATGGACAACATCAACATGATGATTGAAGCCGCGCTGAACGGCATCGGTATCGCGTGGGCGCCGCTGACGCAGGTCGAAGACCATTTGAAGGAAGGGCGCCTGGTCCATCTGCTGCCGGAATGGAGTCCGACCTATCCCGGCGTGTGCCTGTATTACCCGGCCAACCGCCACCCGCCGATGGCCTTGCGGCTGTTTGCCGAAGCGGTAAGGAAGTGGGCGCAGTCACGACAGGGCAACTGAAGCCATTGGCATCGATCCACGGGAATCGGCTTTCTGACTTGAACCGGCGCACACCACGCACTCTGAATTTGCTTAATGGGGATCCTCAATGGCCCGTGACAGTTACAACGACCTTCTCGCGTTTCTGGCCGTGGCCCGGGAGCGCAGTTTTACCCGCGCGGCGGCTCAGCTAGGCGTGTCCCAGTCCGCGTTGAGCCACACCATTCGTGCGCTGGAGACGCGGCTCGGCGTGCGCTTGCTGACGCGCACCACTCGCAGTGTCGCGCCCACAGAAGCGGGAGAGCGGCTGTTCAACAGCCTGGCGCCACGCTTCGAAGAAATTGACGCCGATCTCGCGGAAATTCTGGCGTTTCGTGACCAGCCGCGCGGGACGATTCGCATCACAGCGACGGACTATGCCGCGAATTCGGTGCTCTGGCCGCGCCTGCTGACGTTTCTCCCGCAATACCCGGACATCAAGGTCGAAATCATGACCGACTACGGGCTGACCGACATCGTCGCCGAGCGTTACGACATGGGTGTGCGTCTGGGCGATCAGGTGGCCAAAGACATGATTGCCGTGCGGATTGCACCGGACATGCGGATGGCGATCGTCGGTGCTCCCGGCTATCTCAAGGACCACCCGGCGCCTGAAACGCCGCAGGCGCTGACGCAACACAACTGCATCAATCTGCGCTTGCCAACCCATGGCGGGTGTTATGCCTGGGAGCTGAGCAAGGACGAAACCGAGGTTCAGGTGCGCGTCGACGGCCAACTGACATTCAACGGCGCTTATCAGATGCTTGAGGCGGCCTTGGCCGGGTTCGGTCTGGCGTACATTCCCGAAGACCTCGCCAGACCCTACGTGACATCCTGCCGGCTGCAGTGGGTGCTGGAGGAGTGGTTTCCGACGTTCCCCGGGTTTCACCTGTACTACCCGAGCCGCCGCCAGTCCTCCCGTGCGCTGACCTTTGTTGTGGATGCTTTGCGCTTGTCGAAGGGGACGGTTTAAGACCCTGATGACGCATCAATGCCCTTGATTCATGAGTGAGGCGAACATGATCCAGTGCCTGCTGCACTGCCTCACAACAACGCAAAACCTGTAGGAGACGTCCGAGGTTACGAGGGCAGCGAACGCGGTGTATCAGAAAAGCAGCGGTGTCTGCGCGGCAACACTGACAGACCCAGCGCCGGCTCTGCGCCAGAAGCGGGTATGATGCGCGGGTCCGCCCCTCCACGTGATCGTCGCCGTGGAGCCTTTGCCCAGAGTCAGGATTCTCATGTACACCATCACCCGCCTTGAAAACACGCCGCCCGAGTCGATCCAGAGTCAGATCATGCAGATGGTGGTCGATTACGTGACCGACATCAGCATGGTCGGCATTGTTGCGAGCAACCCGCTGTATCAGCTGTATCAGTACGGGGTCGGGCACGAGATTCATCAGTATCTGCAAGCCATGAATGGCTCCCGGGGTTTTCCGGTCGAACTGATCGTCGCCCTGGACGACGAAGACCCTTCGGTGGTCATCGGTTTCTTGTTGTACCTGCCGGTCCAGGACGATCCCGAGGCCTGCGCAGTGGCATATATGGCGGTGCAGGCCAGCCAGCGTCGGCGCGGCATCGCCCGAGCGATGCTGCGCCAGATGGTCGAGCGATACCCGCACGCCGAGCTGGCATGCTTTGTCAGCAAGGTGCCGTATTTCGAGGTCATGGGGTTTCAGGTTCTGGCAGCGCGCGGCCCGCAAGTCGTGATGAATACCCGCGACCGTCAGACCGATGGCTTGCTTGCGGTGCTGGACGTCGCACCGATCTACAACTCGGTGGAAGTGCGCCAGATTCACGCCTATCTGCTTAAACAGAATGGCAAGCGGGCCATGACCGATGCCGAGAAACAGCGAGATCGCCACCTCGATCAGATGACGCGGCAGGCTCGATTACTGGTGCAGGAGCGATTGGGCGAATGAGTCGCTGAAAGGGTGCACTCACATGTGCACTTCCACCGCCAATGGCAAATGGTCGGACAAATGGGTCCAGGGCCGGGTGCCCAGAATCCTCGGATTGTGGCTGGTGGCGTTGCGCAGGTACACCCGGTCCAGGCGTAGCAACGGGAAACGTGCGGGATAGGTTTTCGCCAGTCGTCCATGACTGCGCTCAAAGGCCTCGTGCAGATATTCGCACCGGGCCAGGCGCTTGTTGCCCTGCAATTGCCAGTCGTTGAAGTCACCCGCGATGACCACAGGCGCATGTTCCGGCAACGAGTCGAGCAGCGCGCAAAGCAGGTCAAGCTGCAATTGCCGATGGCTTTCCAGCAGGCTCAGATGGACGCAAATCGCATGCACCTCGTCATGCCCCGGGACCTGCAAAACGCAGTGCAACAGTCCGCGCCGTTCGGGCCCCGTGATCGACACGTCCAGGTTGCGGTGATGCAGGATCGGATATTTGGAAAGCAGCGCGTTACCGTGATGCCCGTCGGGATACACCGCATTGCGGCCGTAAGCAAAATCGCTCCACATGCTGTCGGCCAGAAACTCATAATGGGAAGTCACGGGCCAATCCGAGAACCGCTCGGCATGCCGATCATGGCTGCCAAGCACTTCTTGCAAAAACACCAGATCGGCGCCCGTGCTGCGCACGGCTTCACGCAGTTCCGGGAGGATGAAGCGTCGGTTCAGTGCGGTGAATCCCTTATGGGTGTTGACCGTCAGCACGCGAAGTCGATGGACATCGCTTACGCCAGCCATGTCCGTAGGGGGAACACGGGTGCCTGCAGGGTCGGGGTTCACGCGCACGCTCCTCTCACGGTGGATGTGTTAGTTCCGACCCGGCTGCGACTCGGCAGTTCAGCTTGTTCCGCGGATGCCCGATCAGTGTTCCGTTACACGCGCGTGTCTACAGTGGGACGGCGAGACAGCAGCAACGTCAAGGCCAGCGCGAGGACTGACAGCAGGGCGGCGAAGAAGAAGATCCAGTCGTACCCCATGCCGAGCGCAATCGCGCCCATCAACGGCCCGGCAATCGCCAGCGCCAGATCGAAGAACACCGCGTACGCACCCAACCCGGCACCGCGACTGCTGTTGGGCACCTGTTTGATCGCCTCGACACCGATGGCCGGGTACACCAGCGACAGGCCAAAGCCGGTCAGACCCGCCCCGATCAGGGCCACGGTAGTGCTCGGTGAGAGCCACAGCAACACCAGCCCGACGGTCTCCACCGACATGCAGGTGATGGCCGAGCGGAAGCCACCAAAACGGGTGATCGCGTTGATGAAAAACAGTCGGGCCACGATGAAGCAGATGCCGAACACCGTCAGGCACCACGCAGCGCCTTCCCAGCCACGGTTCACGTAATAGAGGGTGATGAAGGTGGTCAGGGTGCCGTAACCGATCGACGACAGGGTCAAGCTCAGACCATAAGGCGCCACGCGGCCGAACACAGACCAGAACGCCATGCGCTCGCCACGAACCACGGGCACCGGCGGCTTGTTTCGAATCAACAGCAGCGCGCCAACGGCCAGCGCAGTGAGCACCAGGCCTAAACTGACGAAGCCCAGCGCATCGACCATCACCACGCCCAACGGCGCACCAATGGCAATCGCGCCGTAGGAGGCGATGCCGTTCCAGGAAATGGAACGCGCTGTATGCTCAAACCCCACTTGCCCGATGCACCAACTGATGGTCCCGACCCCGATCAGCCCTTGAGACCCGCCGAGGATCAGCCGGGCGATCACCAGAATAATCAGGCTGGCCTGCGCGAATGACTCCAGCAAGATGGCCACCACTGTCAGCACACCGCTCAATGCGATACCGGAAAGCCCGTAAACAATTGCGCGTTTGGTGCCGATGGTGTCGCAGATCCTGCCAGCCACCGGGCGGCTGAGCAGGGTCGCCAGGTATTGCGATCCGATCACCAGACCCGCCACCACCGCACTGAATCCAAGCTGATTGTGCACATAGCCGGGCATGGCGGCGATGGGCAAACCGATGCACAGGAAGGCAACGAACGTATAAAACACGATAGAAACGATTTGCAGCGTGATCGCCAATGAACTGGCGTTTGAAGCAGGCGTGTTGGGCGGCAGGGCGGCAGACATTGGACTCTTCGCTGGAGCGGTGGGAGTGCGTCATCATCGCGCGGGATCAACAGAAATGAAAGCAGGCTAACGATTTAAACCCGTCCTGTGCTTACGATGCTGTTGCGGCTGAACGAGGCATTCACGGGCGTTTCGCCGATCCGCTAAGCCGTCGCCCATAAAAAAGCCCCGTCGCATGGACGGGGCTTTCGACAAACGCGTGCGGCTTAGAACACCACGCCCTGACTGCGCAGGTAGTCGTCATAGGTGCCGCTGAAGTCGGTCACGCCATTCGGGCTCAGCTCGATGATGCGCGTGGCCAGCGACGATACGAACTCGCGGTCATGGCTGACGAAGATCAGCGTACCCGGGTAGTTTTCCAGCGCCAGGTTCAGCGCCTCGATCGATTCCATGTCCAGGTGGTTGGTCGGTTCGTCCATGACCAGAACGTTCGGTTTCTGCAGGATCAGCTTGCCGAACAGCATGCGGCCTTGTTCACCACCGGAGATGACCTTCACCGACTTGAGGATTTCGTCGTTGGAGAAGAGCATACGGCCCAGGGTGCCGCGAATGATCTGCTCGCCCTGCGTCCACTGGCCCATCCAGTCGAACAGGCTCACGTCGTCTTCGAAGTCATGGGCATGATCCTGGGCGTAGTAGCCCAGTTCAGCGCTTTCAGTCCACTTCACCGAACCTGCATCCGGGGTCAGTTCGCCCATCAGCGTGCGCAGCAGGGTGGTCTTGCCGATGCCGTTCGGGCCGATGATCGCCACGCGTTCGCCCGCTTCGACCGTGAAGCTGAAGTTTTTGAACAGGGTCTTGCCGTCGAAGCCTTTGGACATGTGCTCGATGGTCACCGCCTGACGGTGCAGCTTTTTGGTCTGCTCGAAGCGGATGAACGGGCTGACGCGGCTCGAAGGCTTGACCTCGGCCAGCTGGATCTTGTCGATCTGCTTGGCGCGGGAGGTGGCCTGCTTGGCTTTCGAGGCGTTGGCCGAGAAACGGCTGACGAACGTCTGCAGTTCGGCGATCTGGGCTTTCTTTTTGGCGTTGTCCGACAGCAGTTGCTCGCGCGACTGGGTTGCGGCCGTCATGTACTCGTCGTAGTTACCCGGGAACAGGCGCAGCTCACCGTAATCCAGGTCAGCCATGTGGGTGCACACGCTGTTGAGGAAGTGACGGTCGTGGGAAATGATGATCATGGTGCTGTTACGCGCCGTGAGAATGGTTTCCAGCCAGCGAATCGTGTTGATGTCCAGGTGGTTGGTCGGTTCGTCGAGCAACAGCACTTCAGGATTGGAGAACAATGCCTGAGCGAGCAACACACGGAGTTTCCAGCCCGGCGCGACTTCGGTCATCGGGCCAAAATGCTGTTCCAGGGGAATGCCCAGACCCAGCAACAGCTCACCCGCGCGCGATTCAGCGGTGTAGCCGTCCATTTCAGCGAACTCGGTCTCAAGCTCGGCCACGGCCATGCCGTCTTCTTCGCTCATTTCCGGCAGCGAATAAATGCGGTCGCGCTCGGCTTTGACTTTCCACAATTCCTCGTGGCCCATGATCACGGTGTCGATCACGGTGAATTCTTCGTAGGCGAACTGATCCTGACGCAATTTACCCAGGCGCACGTTCGGCTCGAGCATGACCTGACCGCCAGACGGCTCCAGATCACCGCCCAGAATCTTCATGAACGTGGATTTGCCACAGCCGTTGGCGCCGATGAGGCCGTAGCGATTGCCGTTGTTGAATTTGACCGAAACGTTTTCGAACAGCGGTTTTGCGCCGAACTGCATCGTGATATTTGCTGTGGAAATCAATTACCTTACCTTTCAATAGCTTGGAAGTGACCAAGCGCCGCTTGGGCGTACATGGGTGAAGCGGATGAGCCGGTGAGCTCGCGCCTGTCACGATCTTCAGTGAATCCGACAGGCAAAAAAACCGCCTCAGCGTCGACCTTGTTCAGGGCGCTGGGCAGCTTGGATGCGGGATTCATGCCGGACAGTGGCGCGCATTGTCGCATAGCTGAGATGACAGATATACGGGGAGGAACGAGGCTGACCCAACGAAATCAGGCTGACGGCCGTTTCATGGCGCCGGTGCGACGAAAAGCCGCTTTACGAAGAAAACCCGCTTTACGGAATGGCATCGCTCAGGAACGCCTTGATGATTGACTTAACGGAGGGGCTTACCTTCACTTCGCTCAACGCCTTGGCGGTAAACCATTTGCAATCGGCGATTTCGTTTTGGGGTGCGGGCGTTGCGATGAGCGTGACTGAGACTTCAAACACGTGATGCAGGACGGTTGCTGCTTCGAAGCGGGTGACATAGGACAGATCCTCAAGGATCAGGCCCGTCTCTTCACGTAGTTCACGCACGGCCGCTTGAGCGGGTGATTCTCCGGCTTCGACTTTCCCGCCTGGCAAGTTCCAGCGTGCCTTGGGCTTGCGCACGTACAGGATCTCGTTGTCCCGTCGGCAAATCACTGTGGCACGTTCTTTCATCGAGTGTTTCCTCCACCGTACAGCCTGTGAGATGCACCGAGGGTGCGAAGCGTCACGCAGCTGTCATAAAAGCTTCATAAATTGGTTAGAAGCATTAACGGTGCCAACGTTCCCTGTTTCATCGGCCTGTACCGCCGGTCCTTTAACCTTAGCAGCGCTGTGCCCATGCAGCGTTTCCATCACGGCTTGGTGGGGGTCGCTTTCTTCTGATTTGAATGCGTGCGGTCGGTTTTTGACGGTTGAGTGTGTTTGACAGGAGCCTGCGGGCCGGCTGCTTTTTTATCGGTGCCTGCAGGCTCGGGGTTTGCGGGCTTCTTTTCGTAACCCTGGGCGTCACCGCCATTACCTCCCGCCGGTGAAGAAGGGTTTACACCGGGCGGTAACGCTGATCCTCCCGCTTCGGCGGCCAAAGCATTGGATGCGAACAGGGCAGTGATGCCGAGGCTCAGAAACCCTGCCACCAGCAGGTGCGACAGTTTGGACGTGCTCATGATGCGTCTCCCGTCTGACTGATTTCTTATCCACGTTTAGGCATCTGTCGCGATGCCAATGTGCTGTCAACGCGACGAACGGGGGGCCGATCCTCGCTGGGTGCGCGTTTGTGGCGCGTTACGCACAACGCTGGGGCCTCGGTACACAGCGGTTGTGGGGAACAGTAGCGACTCTTCGTGTCTGCATTAGCCCTCTGATTCCCGCCGTTGATGGCTAGCCCATTGATATTGGGTGCTTTTTCACTGCTGTTTTTCTTCGTCGATTCTGTGGCACACTTTCTGCTGTCTATTCCGTTGTTACATACTCAGTTCCGGTATAGCGGAATAAACACCTTCTTGCGGAGTTCATCACATGCATCGCGGACCTTCTTTTCTGAAAGCTTGTGCGTTTTTATTGGCAGCGACAGCAACGCTGGCGACCACGGTTCAAGCGGCTGACAGTAAGCTCGACAGCGTGTTGCAACGCGGCCATCTGGTGGTGGGCACGGGCAGCACCAACGCTCCGTGGCACTTCCAGGGCGCTGACGGCAAATTGCAGGGTTTCGATATCGACATCGCACGGATCGTTGCCAAGGGTCTGTTCAATGACCCGACGAAGGTCGAGTTTGTGGTGCAGTCGTCCGATGCGCGGATTCCGAACCTGCTGACCGACAAAGTCGACATGAGCTGCCAGTTCATCACCGTTACCGCCAGCCGTGCGCAGCAAGTGGCCTTCACCCTGCCGTACTACCGCGAAGGCGTGGCGCTGCTGCTGCCCGCTAACAGCAAGTACAAGGAAATCGATGACCTCAAAGCCGCTGGTGATGGCGTGACCGTCGCCGTGCTGCAGAACGTTTACGCAGAAGAACTGGTTCACCAGGCGTTGCCCAAAGCCAAAGTCGATCAGTACGACAGCGTCGATCTGATGTACCAGGCGATTAACTCCGGCCGTGCAGACGCGGCGGCCACTGACCAGTCTTCGGTTAAATACCTGATGGTGCAGAACCCTGGGCGTTACCGTTCCCCGGCGTTTGCCTGGAGCCCGCAGACCTACGCTTGCGCTGTGAAACGCGGCGATCAGGACTGGCTGAACTTCGTCAACACCGCGCTGCATGAAGCCATGACCGGTGTGGAATTCCCGACGTACGCCGAATCCTTCAAGAAATGGTTCGGCGTCGAGCTGCCGACTCCGGCCATTGGTTTCCCGATGGAATACAAGTAATCCGGCCCACATGACCGAACTGACGGGGCGGGGAAGGCCGTAGTGTCTTCCCGTCCCAGGTACTGCTGACCATGAATTATCAGTTGAACTTTGCTGCCGTCTGGCGGGATTTCCCCAGTCTGCTGGCGGGGCTTGGTCTGGGCCTTGAGCTGGCGCTGATCTCCATCGCCATCGGCTGCGTGATTGGCCTGATGGCGGCGTTTGCGATGCTGTCCCGTTACCGGGCGCTGCGCGTGGTGTCGTCGGTGTACGTCACGGTGGTTCGCAATACGCCGATTCTGGTGTTGATCCTGCTGATCTACTTCGCCTTGCCCAGCCTGGGCATCCGTATGGACAAGATTCCCTCGTTCATCGTGACGCTGTCGCTGTACGCGGGGGCTTACCTGACCGAGGTGTTCCGCGCCGGTCTGTTGAGCATTCACAAAGGCCAACGCGAAGCCGGTCTGGCGATCGGCCTTGGCGAATGGCAGGTACGGGCCTACATCATCGTGCCGGTGATGCTGCGCAACGTGCTGCCGGCGCTCTCGAACAACTTCATCTCGCTGTTCAAGGACACGTCCCTGGCGGCGGCGATTGCTGTGCCGGAACTGACCTATTACGCGCGCAAGATCAACGTCGAAAGCTACCGGGTCATCGAAACCTGGCTGGTGACCACGGCGTTGTATGTCGCGGCCTGCTACCTCATCGCCATGCTCTTGCGCTACCTCGAGCAGCGCTTGGCGATTCGCCGATAGGAGGCCTGGGACATGTACGAACAACCGACCTGGTTGCATGAGTTGTGGATCGCCCGCGAGGCGCTTTGGGCTGGCTTTCTGACCAGCGTGCAGTGCGCCGGCCTGGCGATTATCTGTGGCACCGTCATCGGTGTGTTTGCCGGGTTGATCCTGACCTACGGCAAGTTGTGGGCGCGCCTGCCGTTTCGCTGCTACGTCGACCTGATCCGTGGTACGCCCGTGTTTGTGTTGGTGCTCGCCTGCTTTTATATGGCGCCGGCGCTGGGCTGGCAGATCAGCGCGTTTCAGGCCGGCGCACTGGGCTTGACGCTGTTCTGCGGTTCCCACGTCGCGGAAATCGTGCGCGGTGCCTTGCAGGCCATTCCACGGGGTCAACTGGAGGCGGGCAAGGCCATCGGCCTGACGTTCAGTCAGTCGCTGAGCTACGTGCTGCTGCCACAAGCACTGCGCCAGATCCTGCCGACATGGGTCAACTCGTCCACCGAGATCGTCAAGGCGTCGACCTTGCTATCGGTGATCGGCGTGGCCGAGCTGCTGCTCAGCACACAACAGGTGATCGCGCGCAACTTCATGACCCTGCAGTTTTACCTGTTCGCGGGATTTCTCTTCTTCGTCATCAACTACGCCATCGAGCTTCTTGGGCGGCAAATTGAAAAACGGGTGGCCTTGCCATGACACAGACTCAAACCGCGACCGCCGCACCGGCGTTGCTGAGCATCGAAGGGCTGCATAAATCCTACGGCCCGGTCGAGGTCCTCAAGGGCGTGGACCTGAAGATGAACAAGGGCAACGTGGTGACCCTGATCGGGTCAAGTGGCTCAGGCAAAACCACGCTGTTGCGTTGCGTGAACCTGCTGGAAGAGTTCCAGGGCGGGCATATCCGTCTCGAAGGGCAGGACATCGGCTACAGCGACGTCAACGGCAAGCGCGTGCGTCACCCTGAAAAGGTGATCGCGCAGCACCGGGCCATGACCGGCATGGCGTTTCAGCAATTCAACCTGTTCCCGCACCTTACGGCGCTGCAGAACGTGACCCTGGGGTTGCTCAAGGTCAAGAAGCTCCCCAAGGATCAGGCCGTCGCCCTCGCCGAAAAATGGCTGGAGCGTGTCGGTCTGCTGGAGCGGCGTAATCATTACCCCGGCCAGTTGTCCGGCGGGCAACAACAGCGTGTGGCGATTGCCCGCGCCATTGCGATGAACCCCAGCCTCATGCTGTTCGACGAAGTGACTTCGGCCCTCGACCCGGAACTGGTGGGAGAAGTGCTGAGCGTGATCAAAGGCCTGGCAGAAGAGGGCATGACCATGTTGCTGGTCACCCACGAGATGCGCTTTGCCTATGAAGTGTCCGATCAGATCGTCTTCATGAATCAGGGCCGCATCGAAGAGCAGGGGCCTCCCAAGACATTGTTCGAGCAGCCGAAGTCGGCGCGCTTGAGCGAATTCCTCAAGAACATCCGTTTTTAAACGCTCAATCAAAGGAGATTTTTTCATGAGCATTACTCGTTACGGCGCAGGCAGCACCGCAGGTGGCGGCCAGCCACGTCCATTCGCCCGCGCGGTAGAGGCCGACGGTTGGCTGCACGTCTCCGGTCAGGTGCCGGCGGAAAACGGCGAGATCATTGTTGGTGGCATCGTTGAACAAACCCACAAGACGATGCAGAACCTGGTCGCGATTCTGACTGAGGCCGGTTATGGCCTCGAAGACGTGGTCCGTGTCGGGGTCTGGCTGGAAGACCCTCGGGATTTCTGGAGCTTCAACAAGGTCTTTGGCGAGTACTTCAAGCCAGAACACGCCCCGGCCCGCGCCTGTGTGCAGGCAAACATGATGGTCGATTGCAAGGTCGAGATCGACTGCATTGCTTACAAGAAGAAGGCGTAACGTCAGCGCGCCGGTCCCGATCACGGCGACGATCGACTGTGGGAGCGAATTTATTCGCGATGAGATAGGCCAGACGACCCATGTGCGTCGGTTTTACAGGCCTCTCGCGAATGAATTCGCCTCCCACAGGTTCGCGGCAGGCAGATGAGCGCAGGTGCAACCAATGAACGGTTGCTCGCTGTAAACTGCCAGCTTTTCTTCTTAAGAGACGCCTCGCTCAATGGAAAGCACCACCATGACCCAAGACACCATCAAGCGCCGGGCCCGTGGTCTGGACCGGGCGTTCGATATTCTTGATTTCCTCAAGGAAAAGGGCACGCCGCTGCGCCCCAATGAGATTGCCAGCGGGATCGGCAGTCCGAAGTCGACGGTGTATGAGTTGGTCAGCTCCCTGCTGGAGCGTCGCATTCTCGAAACCGTGGGAAAGGACGGCCACGTGTACTTGGGGCGTCAGCTGTATTTCCTCGGGCAAGCGCATCTGCGGCATTTCGATTTCACCCGCGAGGCTGAGGTCAGCCTGTGTGAAATCGTCGACCAGACCCGGGAAACCGCGCAGATGTGCCTGCTCAATGGCCGCAAATACACTGTGGCATTGATGAAGGAGGGCGCTCGGCATTTCCGGATTTCCTCCGACATCGGTGAAGACGCGCCGATTCCGTGGACCGCCTCGGGACGTCTGCTGCTCGGGCACCTGAGTGATCAGGAAATCATCGACCTCATCGACCCCGAGGATTACATCCTCCCGGACGGTCAGCGACTGCCGCTGGAGACCTTCCTTGCCGAGATTCGCAAGGCACACGACGAAGGCTTCTTCTCCTTCAACAGCATCGCGGACACCTTCACCCACTGCTTCGCCGCACCGGTGAGGGACAACCAGGGCATTTGCATCGCCACCCTGTGCATCGTCGCCCCTCGGGCCGATGCGACCGCACATTACGACGATTACCGACGGGTACTGATCAACAGCGCCAACAGCCTGGCCCGTCGCGTCAACGACTGACGGGATCGCCGACGACTCGCGATCCTTACCGAACAAGAACGCTGGAGAACAGACATGACGATTGCTTCACTGGAAAAAGGCGCCGCCAACCCGGGCGACCAGTTGGTACGGGATGTGAGCCTGCCCGCGCTGGTCATCCATGACAAGGCGCTGGAACACAACCTGCGCTGGATGCAGAAATTCGTCAGCGACAGCGGCGCGGAACTCGCACCCCACGGCAAGACCAGCATGGTCCCGGCTTTGTTTCAGCGTCAGTTGCAGCACGGCGCCTGGGGCATGACCCTGGCGACCGCCGTGCAGACCCGCGCCGCTTACGCGCACGGCGTTCGCCGCGTGTTGATGGCCAACCAGTTGGTCGGTGCGCCGAACATGGCGATCATTGCCGACATGCTCACTGATTCGATGTTCGACTTCCATTGCATGGTCGACCACCCGGACAACGTCCAGGCATTGGGCGAGTTCTTCGCGCAGAAGGGCCTGCACCTGAACGTGATGATCGAGTACGGCGTGGTTGGCGGCCGTTGCGGTTGCCGCAGCGAAGAAGAAGTCATGGCCCTCGCGGACGCCATCGCCGCACAGCCTGCGTTGAAGCTGACCGGCATCGAAGGCTATGAAGGGGTGATTCATGGCGATCAGGCCGTCAGTGGCATTCGCCAGTTCGCGGCGTCGCTGGTGCGCCTGGCCGTGACCCTGCAAGACAAAGGCGCGTTTGCGCTGGACCGTCCGATCGTGACCGCGTCAGGTTCGGCCTGGTACGACCTGATCGCCGAAGAGTTCGACAAGCAACAGGTACGCGACCGCTTTCTCAGCGTCCTGCGCCCTGGCAGCTATGTGGTGCATGACCACGGCATCTACAAAGAAGCGCAGTGCTGCGTGCTGGACCGTCGCCATGACCTGAGCGAAGGGTTGCAGCCGGCCATGGAAGTGTGGGCCCATGTGCAGTCGATGCCGGAGCCGGGATTTGCCGTGATTGCGCTGGGCAAGCGTGATGTGGCGTTCGATGCCGGGATGCCAAGCCCCATCAAGCGCTACAAGGCAGGCGTGGTGCCTGCCGAAGGCGATGACGTGAGCGCCTGCAAAGTGACTGCCGTGATGGACCAGCATGCGTTCATGACGGTTGCCCCTGGCGTTGAGCTGAAGGTTGGCGACATCATTTCCTTCGGGACGTCGCACCCTTGCCTGACGTTCGACAAGTGGCGAATGGGTTGCCTGGTGGACGACGACCTGAGCGTCATCGAATCCTTCGATACCTGCTTCTGACGGAGCCTGCGATGAGCGAAATGGTCAGTCACAGTCACCCGCGCGTTGCCTTGATCGGCGAATGCATGATCGAGCTGCAGCAGCATGCCAACGGCACGCTCAAGCAAAGTTTTGGTGGCGACACGCTGAACACTGCCGTGTACCTGTCGCGCCTGCTGGGTTCAGCGGCGCACGTGGATTACGTCACCGCCCTGGGTGACGACAGCTTCAGCGATGCCATGTGCGCGATCTGGGCGGAAGAGGGCATTGGTCTGAGCCGGGTGCAGCGGCTGCCGGGGCGTTTGCCTGGGCTGTATTGCATCCAGACCGATGCCAACGGCGAGCGCCGCTTTCTCTACTGGCGTAACGAAGCGGCCGTGCGTGAGTGCTTCACCACGCCGGCTGCCGATCCCATCCTCGCGGCGTTGCCGGAATACGATGTGCTGTATTTCAGCGGTATCACGCTGGCGGTGTTGGGCGAGGTCGGGCGCGCGCGGCTCTTATCGACCTTGGGCGACGCCCGGGATCGCGGCGCTCGCGTGGTCTTCGACAACAACTACCGGCCGCGGCTGTGGCGCAGTGTCGATCAGGCGCGCCAGGCGTATCGCGCGGTCATGCACGAAGTCGACCTTGCGCTGCTGACCGAGGAAGACGAGCAGGCGTTGTTCGATTACACCGACAGTGAAGCGATCATGAGCGCTTACCGCGAAATGGGTGTCAGTGAGGTGGTGATCAAACGGGGTGCGCAAAGCTGTCTGGTGCGCGCGGACAACCGTCGTTACGAGGTGCCCGCGCATCCGGTGCAACACGTCATCGACACCACCGCAGCAGGCGACTCCTTCAGTGCCGGGTATCTGGCCCGGCGTCTGCGTGGAGGCAGCCCGCAGGAAGCGGCGGAAGCCGGGCATCGTCTGGCGAGTCTGGTCATTCAGCATCCGGGCGCGTTGATTCCGCGCAGTGTGATGCCGGCTTGATCAATCCCGGTAAAACACCTGCACCAGGTGATAACCGAACTTGCTCTTCACCGGACCATGCACCGTACGCAGGGGCTTTTTGAAAATGATCTGGTCGATCGCTCCGACCATCTGGCCGGGGCGAACTTCACCCAGGTCACCGCCGCGCTTGCCGGACGGGCAGGTGGAATACTTCTTCGCCAGCACATCGAAGGCTTCGCCCTTGGCGATTCGTTGCTTGAGCTGCTCGGCTTCTTCAGCCGTCTTGACCAGAATATGGCGGGCTTGAGCTTTCATGATGAAATCGCCTCGATAAAAAAGCCGCGCATTATGCCTTTACGGCACGAATTCAGGTAATTTCCTTCACCTTGGTCGGACGAGCGTACGCCAACCTTGGGCGAACGTTGGTATGGGTCGATGGTCGCATTTAAACAGTGTTGACCTGCTGTCTTCTTAAAACCTTTCTGTGCGGTGTGACTTATGGATTTCCCGGCGTTGTTGAAGGTTCTTGCCACCCAGGACGGATCGGATCTTTACCTCTCCACCGGAGCGCCGCCGTGCGCCAAGTTCAACGGCGTGCTCAAGCCGTTGGGCACCGAGGCGCTGAAGCCCGGCGATGTGGCGCTGATCGCCGACGGCATCATGGACGCCGAACAGCGCCTGGACTTCGAGCGTGAGCTTGAGATGAACCTGGCGTTTTCGTTGTCGGGAATCGGTCGTTTCCGGATCAACATCTTCAAGCAGCGCAACGAAGTGTCCATCGTCGCGCGCAACATCAAACTCGACATCCCGAAATTCGAAGACCTGCACCTGCCGCCGGTCTTGCTCGATGTGGTGATGGAAAAGCACGGCCTGGTGCTGTTCGTCGGTGCCACCGGCTCCGGCAAATCAACGTCTCTGGCCGCGTTGATCGACCACCGTAACCGCCATGCGAGCGGGCATATCATCACCATCGAAGACCCGGTGGAGTTCATTCACAAGCACAAGAAATCGATCATCAACCAGCGCGAAGTGGGGGTCGATACCCGCAGTTTTCACGCGGCATTGAAAAACACACTGCGTCAGGCACCGGACGTGATCCTGATTGGTGAGATCCGTGATCGCGAAACCATGGAGCACGCGCTGGCGTTCGCCGACACCGGCCATCTGGCAATCTCGACGCTGCACGCCAACAACGCCAACCAGGCGCTGGACCGCATCATCAATTTCTTTCCCGAGGACCGCCGTCCGCAGTTGCTTCACGACCTGGGTAACAACCTCAAGGCGTTCGTCTCGCAGCGTCTGGTCAAAACCAAGGACGGCAAGCGCAGAGCGGCAGTGGAAGTGATGCTAGGGACGCCCACCATTCGCGACCTGATCCACCGCAACGAGCTGACCGAGCTCAAGGGCATCATGGAAAAGTCGACGAATCTGGGGATGCAGACGTTCGATAACGCGTTGTACGACCTGGCAGTCGAAGGCGCGATCACGGAGGACGAGGCGCTGAAAAATGCCGACTCGGCGAACAACGTGCGGCTGCGTTTGAAGCTTCACAACGAAGGTGGCGCCACCCATATCACCACACCGCCCCCGGCGCCGCAGCCTGCCGCGCAGGTGGACGTGAAGGATTGGGGGCTGGTGGATGAGCGGGACGAGCCGGGTTTTCAGGGCTGAGACTGGATATTTTCTGTAGGCGCGTGGCTTGTCCCGCGATCGGGGGAACTCGTCTTAAACCCTGAGCACAGGGTATGCCTGCACACTGGATCTGCCGAACTGGCTCGCGCTTCCGGATGCGGCGGCCCGGAGACAAGCCACGCTCCTACCATGCTGCTTACAGTGACTGACCTCCAGCCTTCGCCAGCAGGCCGGCGCCTATAAGGAGGGCATCGACCTCAGGTTTACCGCGCCAGCCAACCGCCATCGATATTCCACGCCGCGCCGCGCACCTGTGCTCCGGCCTCGCTGCACAGGAACAACGTCAACTCGCCCAGTTGCGAGGGCGTGACGAACTCCAGTGACGGTTGCTTCTCGGCCAACAAGTCATGTTTGGCTTGCTCGATGTCGCCGGTTTCGGCGCCGCGATCGTCGATCTGCTTCTGAACCAGCGGGGTCAGCACCCAACCCGGACAAATCGCGTTGCAGGTGACCTGGGTGGTGGCGGTTTCCAGGCCGACCACCTTGGTCAGGCCGATGACGCCATGCTTGGCCGCGACATAGGCGGCCTTGCCTGTAGAGCCCACCAGACCGTGAACCGACGCGATATTCACGATCCGGCCCCAGCCTTTGGTTTTCATGCCCGGCAGCGCCAGGCGGGTGCTGTGGAACACCGAGGACAGGTTGATCGCAATGATCTTGTCCCAGCTCTCGACCGGGAAGTCTTCCACGGCATCGACGTGCTGGATACCGGCGTTGTTGACCAGAATATCCACGCCGCCGAATTCACGTTCGGCGTAGGCGATCATGTCGGCGATCTGCGGCACGTCGCTGACGTCCGCCGGGTGATGTCCGACCTTGCCGCCGTACTGCTTGACCTGCTCGATCACGGCCGACGCATCGCCAAAGCCGTTCAGCACAAGGTTCGCTCCGGCTTTGGCGAGGGTCAGCGCGATCCCCAGACCGATGCCGCTGGTGGAGCCGGTAACCAGTGCGGTTTTACCTTGCAGACTCATGTTCGATTCCTCATACGATGCCGGTTGCATAGAAAGTGGCGATCACCACGAAGACCGCCAGGGTCTTGATGATGGTAATCCCGAAAATGTCCTTGTAAGCCTCGCGGTGCGTCAGCCCTGTTACGGCGAGCAGCGTGATGACCGCGCCGTTGTGAGGCAGGGTGTCCATGCCGCCACTGGCCATGGCGGCGACCCGGTGCAGGACTTCCAATGGAATGTTGGCGGCGTGCGCAGCAGCAATGAAACTGTCGGACATCGCAGCCAGCGCGATACTCATGCCGCCCGACGCCGAGCCGGTAATGCCGGCGAGCAAGGTCACGGTGATCGCTTCATTGACCAACGGATTGGGGATGGTCTTGAGCCCGTCGGCCAGGACCAGAAAGCCCGGCAGGGAAGCGATGACCGCACCGAAGCCGTATTCCGACGCCGTGTTCATGGCCGCCAGCAGCGCGCCGCTCACCGCGCCTTTGCTGCCCTCAGCCAGCTTCGACTTCACGGCACCAAAGGCGAACAGCAGCACAAAGACGATCCCCACGAGCAAGGCGGCTTCCACGGCCCATATCGCGGTGATTTTGGAAATTTCGGTCTGAACGGGTGTCGCCATCCCGGGCAGCGCCAGCGTATGCGTCTTGCCGTACCACTGCGGAATCCACTGGGTGAACAGCAGGTTCATCACACCGACCAACAGCAGCGGCGCCAGCGCGACCCAGGGGTTGGGCAATTTGATGTCCGCGGCGGTTTCCGGCTCATTGCGCAACTCGGTGCCGTAGCCTTCGCCTGCGCGTTGTGCCTTGTTGCGCTGACGCTGCAGGAACAGCATGCCGGCGCAGAACACGAATACAGTGCCGATCAAGCCCAGCCACGGCGCTGCCCAGGCGGTGGTGTTGAAGAAGGTCGACGGGATGATGTTTTGAATCTGTGGCGTGCCGGGCAGGGCGTCCATGGTGAACGAGAAGGCGCCCAGCGCGATGGTCGCCGGTATCAGGCGTTTGGGAATGTTGCTCTGGCGGAACATTTCCGCGGCGAACGGATAGACCGCGAATACCACCACGAACAGCGAGACGCCGCCATAGGTGAGCAGGGCGCAGACGAGCACGATCACCAGCATGGCCTGGCGCGTGCCGAGCAGACGAATGGCCGCCGCCACGATGGAGCGAGAGAACCCCGACAGTTCGATCAGCTTGCCGAAGACGGCGCCGAGCAGGAAAACCGGAAAGTAGAGTTTGACGAAGCCGACCATCTTGTCCATGAACACGCCGGTGAAGGCGGGGGCCACAGCCGATGGATCGGTCAATAACACAGCGCCAAGCGCAGCGATGGGGGCAAAAAGGATAACGCTGTAACCACGGTATGCAGCAAGCATCAGCAGCGCGAGGGCTGCCAGAGCGATGATCACACTCATCGAGTGTCTCCTGTTGTTTTTGTTATGACTGCGGTCCAGCCGCGTACAGGAGGTATAGCTACTTTCGTGCCATTACGCTAAGTGGTTGATTTGTATGATTTTTTATTGTGGCGCGATTACGCAGCAGCCAACGATGTCTCTGATGAGAGACTTTTGCCCATGCAAGCGTAGCGATCCTGCTCGTTAGCGCCAACAAATCAGCCGGCGATGCCTTGCCCCGTCGGTGTTTTGAGAATGTTCATGGAAAATCCCGACTCAGAGACACAACGTCTCATTACTGAGACTCGGCGATCCCCAGCGCGGCCATTTTCTTGTACAGGGTCGAGCGTCCCAGCCCCAGTTGGCGCGCAGCGAGGATCACATTGCCTCGGCACTGCGCCAGTTTTGCCTGAATCAACTCGCGATCGAAGCGCTCGCGGGCCTCGCTGTACGTCTCATCGGGCACTGGCGCAGGCGACTCTTTGACGCCTTCAATCGGCACCATCGTGCCGATGGCGGCGCGAATCTCGTCCGCGCCGAGCTGCAAATCGTCGCTGAGCAAGGCAGCGCGTTCCAGCACATTGCGCAACTCCCGGATGTTGCCCGGCCACGCGTGCTTGCCCAGCATCGCCATGGCGCTGGGTTGCAACTCATGCTGACTGCGCAGTTCTTCCAGGATCGCCTCGCTCAGCGCCGCGAGATCGTCCAGACGTTCGCGCAATGGCGGCACTGCGATGGGCAGCACGCTGAGGCGGTAGTACAGGTCCGCACGAAACTCCCCACGCTTGATCGCGGCTTCCAGATCCGTCGACGTCGCGGCAATCAGACGCACGTCGCTCTTGATCATTTCGTTGGAGCCGACGGGCTCGTATTCCTTTTCCTGCAGCACCCGCAGCAATTTGCTCTGTAAGGGCAGGGGCATGTCGCCGATTTCGTCCAGAAACAGCGTCCCGCCTTCGGCCAGATAGAGTTTGCCCTGCCGTCCACGCCGGTCTGCGCCGGTAAATGCGCCGGGCGCGGTGCCGAAGAATTCGGCTTCCAGCAGCGTTTCGGGAATCGCCGCACTGTTGATGCTCACGAACGGCTTGTGGGCGCGGGGCGATGTGTTGTGGATCGCGTGGGCGAGCAATTCCTTGCCTGTACCGGTTTCGCCCAACAGCAGCACGGGGGAATCGGTGCTGGCGCTGCGTCGCGCGCGACGCTTGACCTCAAGGCTCGCTGCGCTGTTGCCGATGAAGTGCGCAAAACTGTATTTGGCCTGCCGGGCGCGCAGCAGCGAGCGCGTCGAGGCCAATTCCTGCTGCATGCTCAGGTAACGTTTGAGCAACGGCGACAGCGCATGCAGTTCATCGAAGAGGGCAAAGCCGATCGCGCCGATCACGCCACCGACATCGTCATGAATCGGCAAACGCATGACCACCAGCGGGTCTTTGGCGGTGTCCATCATGTCCAGCAAGATAGGTTGGCCGTTACTGGCGACTTGTCGCAGCAGGCTGCCCGGGATCACTTTTTCGCATGGCTGGCCCACCGCCCGACTGGCGTCTTCCAAGCCGAAGCGCCTTGCATAGCGCTCGTTGATCCAGACAATCCGCGCTTCCTTGTCCACGATCACAGTACCTTCACTGGACTGCTCGATGATTTCGAACAACGAACGAATGGCGAGCCGCCGTACGCGTCGGTAATCCTTGAGGCTGTCACTGTCTTTCATGCACTGTTCCGTCGTTTCCGTCCCCGGCATCTGGCCGCTCAGACTGCTGGTGATTGCTCTTTTCAGTTGAACCCCGGATGCGCTGCCGCCAGCAGTTCCTTGGTGTAGGGATGCTGAGGCGCGTCAAAAACATCGTGGCTGGCGCCTCGTTCGACGACTTTGCCATCCTTGACGACGATCAGGTCGTGGGCGAGCGCCCGCACGACCGCCAGATCATGGCTGATGAACAGATAGGTCAGGCCATGCTTCTCCTGCAATTGACGCAACAGCGCCACCACCTGTTTCTGCACGGTACGATCCAGCGCAGACGTTGGTTCGTCGAGCAAAATCAAGGCAGGTTTGAGAACAAGCGCGCGAGCGATGGCGATACGTTGCCGTTGCCCGCCGGAAAATTCATGGGGATACCGATGTCGGCTCAACGGATCGATGCCGACTTCCTCCAGCACACGAATCACTTCGGCCTCACAGCAAACCTTGTCCAGTTCGCTGTGGACTTCCAGGCCCTCGCTGATGATCTGCGCCACCGACATGCGAGGACTGAGGCTGCCGTAAGGGTCCTGGAAAACCACTTGCATCTGCTTGCGCCATGGCCGCATCTGCTTCTGGTTCAGGGTGTCCAGCGCGTGACCCTTGAAGCGGATACTGCCACGGGATTCCAGCAAGCGCAGGATGGCCTGACCAAGTGTCGATTTTCCTGATCCTGACTCGCCGACGATGCCCAGCGTCTTGCCGCGTTCGATGCTCAGACTGACGTCGTCGACCGCCTTCAGGTATTCATGGTGACGATTGAAGATGCCGCCGCCCAGTGAGAACCAGACACGCAGGTTATCCACTTCAAGTACTTTCTCACGGGTGTCGCGAGGCAGCGGCTCGCCCGCAGGTTCCGCGTCCAGCAACAACCGGCTGTAAGGATGCTGAGGGTTCTTGAACAGCAGATGGCAGTTGGATTGCTCGACGATTTCGCCTGCACGCATCACGCAGACCTTCTGGGCGATGCTATGAACCAGGTTGAGGTCGTGACTGATCAGTAAAAGCGACATGTTAAGACGTTGTTGCAACTCCTTGAGCAGCAACAGAATCTTCCGCTGAACCGTCACGTCCAAAGCGGTGGTGGGCTCATCGGCAATCAGCAGTTCCGGCTCGCACGCGAGCGCCATGGCGATCATCACCCGTTGCCGTTGACCGCCGGACAGCTCGTGTGGATAGGCTTTAAGCCGCTTCTTGGGATGCTGGATGCCCACCAGTTCAAGCAGCTCCAGGATGCGAACCTTGGCCTCTCTGCCAGTCAGCCCTTTGTGCAGCAGAAGCGTTTCGCCGATCTGTTTGGCGACAGTGTGCAGCGGGTTCAGCGAGGTCATCGGTTCTTGAAAGATCATCGCGATCTGGTTGCCGCGTATGCGTCGCATCGTTTTACCGTCTGCGCCCAGCAGTTCTTGACCGCGATAGGTGATGCTGCCCGTGCTGACCGTGCCGGCTTGGGGCAGCAGTTGCAGGATCGAGTGCGCGGTCACGGACTTGCCAGACCCGGACTCGCCGACCAGCGCCAGGCACTCGCCTGCAGGAATGTCCAAACTGAGGTTTTTAACCACAGTATTTCCATTAAAAGACACCGACAAGTCTCGGATTTCAATCAGGTTTTCAGACATGTCAGGACCTCGGGTCGAAGGCGTCGCGCAGCGCCTCGCCAATGAACACCAGCAACGACAGAATCAGCGCCAGGGTGAAGAAGGCGGTAAAGCCGAGCCAGGGCGCTTGAAGGTTTTGTTTGCCCTGACCAATCAATTCGCCCAGCGATGCGCTGCCTGCCGGCATGCCAAACCCCAGGAAGTCGAGGGCGGTCAGGGTGGAAATCGCACCGGTCAGAATGAACGGCAGGTAACTCAGCGTCGCGTTCATGGCATTGGGCAGGATGTGCCGCATGATCACCTTGCGATCATCCAGCCCCAGAGCCCGCGCCGCCTTCACGTATTCAAGGTTGCGTCCACGCAGGAATTCGGCACGCACCACGTCCACCAGGGCGAGCCACGAAAACAGCGCCATGATCCCCAGCAGCCACCAGAAATTAGGCTCGACGAACCCCGAGAGAATGATCAGCAGGTACAGCACCGGCAACCCCGACCAGACTTCCAGCAGTCGCTGGCCGAGCAGGTCGACCCAACCGCCGTAATATCCCTGCAAAGCGCCAGCGGCGATGCCGATCAAGGCACTGATGACGGTCAGTGCCAACGCGAACAGGATCGACACCCGTGAACCGAAAATGACCCGCGCCAGTACGTCCCGTGCCTGATCGTCGGTGCCCAGCCAGTTGATGGCGGAGGGCGGACTCGGGGCAGGTTTGTTCAGGTCATAGTTCGGTGTGTCATCGCTGAACGGGATCGGCGGAAACAGCATCCAGCCGTCGCCCTTGCTGATCAGTTGCCGTACGTAGTCACTGCGATAGTCCGGCTGGAAAGGCAACTGACCGCCAAACTCCTGTTCGGTGTAGCGTTTGAACGCAGGAAAGTACAACGAGTGTTGATAGCTGAGCACCAACGGTTTGTCGTTGGCAATCAGCTCGCCGCAAAGGCTGACGAGGAACAGGCCGCAAAACAGCCACAGTGACCACCAGCCGCGGCGGTTATTGCGAAAGCGCTCGAAACGTCGGCGAGCCACCGGAGACAGTCTGCGCATCAAGCATTCCTCGCGCTGAAGTCGATTCGGGGGTCGACCAGGGTGTAGCAGATGTCCCCGACCAGTTTTATCAGCAGTCCGAACAGGGTGAAAATAAACAGGGAGCCAAACACCACCGGGTAATCCCTGGACACCGCGGCCTCGTAGCTCATGCGGCCCAGCCCGTCGAGGGAGAAGATCACCTCGATCATCAACGACCCGGCGAAGAACACGCTGATGAACGCCTGGGGAATGCCCGCCACGACCAGCAACATGGCGTTACGGAACACATGCCCGTACAGCACCCGCCGTTCGCTGAGACCTTTGGCCCGCGCGGTGACCACATACTGGCGCGTGACTTCGTTGAGAAAGGAGTTCTTGGTCAGAATGGTCAGCGTCGCAAAACCGCCGATGACCAGCGACATCACCGGTAATACCAGGTGCCAAAAGTAGTCGGCGATCTTGCCCAGCGTCGTCATCTGATCGAAATTCTCAGACACCAGCCCCCGCACCGGGAACCAGCTCAGCGATGTGCCGCCGGCGAATACCACCACCAGCAACATGGCGAACAGGAACGCAGGCATGGCGTAGCCGATGATGATCGCCGTGCTGCTCCAGATATCAAAATGACTGCCGTGCTTGACGGCTTTTCGAATCCCCAGCGGGATCGACACCAGGTAGGTGATCAACGTCGCCCATAGGCCAAGGGAAATGGACACGGGCATCTTCTGCAGGATCAGGTCGGTGACCTTGGCGCCGCGGAAAAAGCTGTTGCCAAAGTCCAGTTGGGCGTAGCTCTTCAGCATCAGCCACAAGCGCTCATGCAACGGCTTGTCGAAGCCGTACTGGTGTTCGATTTCCTTGATCAGTTTCGGGTCCAGGCCTCGGCTGGCACGGGATTGCCCTGCGTTCATGGTTTCGGTGTGTCCGGCGCCGATCGTGCCACCCGCCACACCTTGCAGCTTGGCGATGGCCTGCTCGACCGGGCCGCCCGGCGCCGCCTGCACAATGAAGAAGTTCACCAGCAAAATGGCCAGCAGGGTGGGGATGATCAGCAGCAGGCGCCTCATCAGGTAGCCGAGCATTATTTGACCTCCGAAGGGATGGCCGACGCGCCCCGTTGCTGGGCGAATTGTTCGTTGGTCAGGGCTTGTGGGCTGATTTCCCACCAAGTGTCGATGGCTTCACTGTTGCTCGCCTGCACCTTAGGAATACCGAAGCGGTTCCACCAGACGGTCGAGGAGCCCGGCGGGTAATAGTTGGGAATCCAGTAAAAACCCCATTGCAGCACGCGATCCAGCGCATGGGCGTAGTCGATCATCGCAGGCTTGTTGTCAGCCTTGGCCAGGCCGGTGATCAGCGAGTCGACGGCGGGGTCGCGCAGCACCATGTAATTGCTAGAGCCAGAGTCTTTCGCCACTTTGGAGCCGAAATTGTTGTACAACTCCATGCCGGGGGAGGTGGACACCCCGTACCCGGTCACGATCATGTCGTAGTCCCGCGCCATGACGCGGTTCAGGTATTGCGCCGAGTCGATCCGGCGGATTTCAAAGTCGATGCCGATCTGCGCGAGGTTGCGCTTGTACGGCAGCAGAATCTTCTCGAACCCGCTCTGACCATTGAGGAACGTGAAGCTCAAGGGTTCTCCGGCGGCGTTGACCAGTTTGTCGCCCTTGGGCATCCAGCCGGCTTCCTCCAGCAACGCCAGCGCTTGCAGCTGTTTGTCGCGAATGAACCCGGTGCCGTCCGTCTTGGGCGTATGGAACACAGTGGTGAACACTTCTGGCGGCACCTGACCGCGCAGGGGTTCGAGAATCTTGAGCTCGGATTCGGTGGGCAGCTCGGTGGCCGCCAGGTCGCTGTTCGAGAAGTAGCTGTTCTGGCGAACGTAGACGTTGCGCATCATCTGCTTGTTCGTCCACTCGAAGTCCCAGAGCATGGCCAGCGCCTGACGCACGCGGCGGTCCTGAAACTTGGGGCGGTCCAGGTTGAACACAAAGCCTTGAGAGCTTTGCACCGAGCCTTTCGCCAGATGAGCGCGCTGCAGACGGCCTTCGGTCAAGGCATCGCCATCGTAACCAATGGAATAACCGGTGGCGGAGTATTCACGGTTGTAGTCGTAACCACCGCCGCGCAGAACCTGCCGCGCAACGTCGGTGTCGCCGAAGTATTCGACTTTGAAATGATCGAAGTTGTACATGCCGCGGTTGACCGGCAAATCTTTTGCCCACCAGTCGGCGTTGCGCTCGAACGTGATGCTGCGGCCTGGGTCGACCTGACCAATCCGGTAAGGACCGCTGCCGACAGGGGCCTCGAAGCCGCCGCCGTTGGCGAAGTCGCGGTCTTTCCACCAGTGCTCCGGGAAGACCGGGAGCGACGCGAGGTCCAGCGGCAGGGTGCGGCTCTCGTTGCTCTTGAAGTCAAAGCGGATTTGCGTGGGGGACTCGACTTCAACGCCTTGCACGTCGCCGAACTCGGTGCGATACGACAGGCTGCCCTGGGTCATGAGCAGGTTATAGGTGAAACGTACGTCTTCGGCGGTGATGGGCGTGCCATCTGCAAAGCGCGCTTTGGGGTTCAGATAGAAGCGCAGCGACATGCCGTCGGCGGCGCGCTCCATCTTTTCAGCGATCAGGCCGTACACCGTATAAGGCTCATCCAGCGATTTGACGGCCAGAGGGGAATAGAGCAGGCCGTTGACCTGCGACACGCCAGTGCCCTTGTCCAGATACGGCATGATGTGGTCGAACTGACCGATTTCCTGCGCCGAGCGACGCATGCTGCCGCCTTTTGGGGCGTCGGCGTTCACGTAATCGAAATGCTGGAAGTTGGCCGGATAGCGAGGGGCCTCGCCATAAACGGTCAATGCGTGTTGAGGGGCGGCGGACAGGGCTTGAAAACCTGAAACAAGGACCAGCGTTGCTACCATCAGCGATGAAAAAACAAAACGCATTACACGAATCCTGACTGATGTCGTGGCACAACATCAGGGTTGAAGGTCATGAGCAGGCGATTGCGGCGTGCTCTTTGGTTTTTATTCGTTACCTCCAGTGGCAAGGTACCGTAATGCCGTAATCTTTGTAACCGCACAATAGCGAGCGTTGATAACTTCTTTACCGTGCGGCACAGACTGGACGCATTTCAAGGGTTGATGACCCGGTTAACGGGCCAAAAGGAAGCAATTTCTTTGCCGGAATCGATACAGCAACGGTTTGCGGTGCGCTAAATACAAACGGCCCGCTTTTTAGGGCGGGCCGTTCAAGGTGTGGCTAGGGTGTGAATCAGTCCTGACGACTGGTCACTTCCAGCAGGTGGTAGCCAAACTGGGTTTTTACCGGACCTTGCACCACGTTGACCGGGGCGCTGAACACCACGGTGTCGAATTCCTTGACCATCTGGCCTGGACCGAACGATCCGAGATCACCGCCTTGACGGCTGGATGGGCAGCTGGAGTTGGAGCGTGCCACTTCGGCAAAATCAGCGCCGCCTTCGATCTGAGCTTTGAGTTCGTTGCATTTCTCTTCGCTGGAAACAAGGATGTGGCGGGCAGTGGCTTTGGCCATTTGGAGTACTCCTGTCAAAAAAAGAAAGAGCCTACCGGATTAAGGGAGCGTTTTCCCGAGAAAGTTCCAGCCCGGCAGTCGAACGGGCGAGTTGCTATCAGGGACCAGGCTCACAGGTCAACGCGTCTACAGTCCTTTGCGGAACAATAATCCGGCATGATCAACATAAAGTTTTACCGAATCGACGCTTTTTCGAACGACTCCCGCAGTCTGGTTGATCGTGTCGACATGGTCCATCGGGTAATCGGAGCGAATGACTTTGCCCAGGTGCGAGCTGTAGCGTCCGACCAGGCCGTCGTTGAAAGCGGCCTCCCTCTCAAAAAGAAGTGCGTAACTGCGAAGTGCCAAGTGCAGTGGGTCAAAGGCATTGCGCCCTTCACTCACCAGCGCATGCTGAATGCAGCCACTCCAAGAGTAATAGTGCACGCCATCGACGCGCTCGGCACCTTCACCTCCCCACTCGGAGGGCAGGCCTTGTGGGTAGGCGCTGTTAAACCGCGCCACACCCTCGGTGGTCAGGGCATCCAGCGCCAACAGAGGGTCCTGCGGCAGTTCGGGTTTGCCCCCGAGCAGCGCAAGGAAATGAGCAAAACCCAGGGTCAGTCGCGAGGCCAGTCGCTCGGGCATCTCACCGGGTGAAAAGGCGCGACGGACCCGGTCCGCGACTTCCGATCCATGGTTCGGGCCGCTGACGGAAGTCACCGAGGCGACCCAGTCTGGCCTGACCGCAGCCGCATAACGAGCCGTCAGGGCGCCCTGACTGTGGCCGATCAAGTTGACTCTCAAATAGCCGGTGCGTTTGAGGAAACGTTCGATCTGATCCAGCAGTTGCTCTCCGCGGGTCTCGTTGTCGTGAACGCCTGAAATGGCTGGCACGTGAGCCCGGCAACCGGCTTTTTCCAGGGCCTGAACGATGCCGTGGAACATGGCGAATTCGCCGACACGCTCGAAACCGAACAAGCCGTGAACCAGCAGGAGGGGGTATTTGGTGGTGACGTCCGTGTACATGAGGATGACTCCCGTTTGCTTGCTGAGGCGCACGAGAGTAAAGGGCAGGACACGGCGCGCAACGCCCTGTGGCGGGGTGCTTTTCAAGGCGTGCAGCGTGTATCAAGTTGTCGGTTGGAGGCTAAGGCCCGATCGGAAAGGCCTGAGCGACAAGCGCCCAGTGTCATGCAGCGACGTCCGAGTGACACAGGGCAGATTTCCCACAGGGTCGATCCAGAAGGTGACAGATGATTGCTGTCGTTGCGACACGTGCAAGAGAAGTCGGCCGTCGCGTTCTGACCGACTTCTCATGTGCAGATGTTACCTGTAGCGCAGTTTATTCACGGCCTCGCGCAGCAGGTGCTCGGTGCCGTCCCAGCCCAGGCAACCATCGGTCACTGACACGCCGTAGCGCAGCGATTCACTCAGCGGCTGACAGCCTTCGAACAGGTGACTTTCGAGCATCATGCCGATCAGCGTGTTATCGCCCGCCAGGCGTTGCTGCAACACATCGTTGAAGACCTGAGGCTGGCGCAGCGGGTCCTTGCCACTGTTGGCGTGGCTGCAATCGACCATGATTCGGGCGGCGATGCGGTTTTTGTCCAGGCTGGCGTTGACCTTGCCCACACTCTGGGCATCGTAGTTAGGCCCGCTGTGGCCGCCGCGCAACACGATGTGCGTGTCCGGATTGCCCTGGGTCTCGATGATCGCCGGATGACCGTGACGATCGATGCCGAAGTGACGGTGTGCGTGAGCGGCTGAGCGAATGGCGTCGCAGGCCACAGCAACACCGCCGTCGGTGCCGTTCTTGAAGCCGACCGGCATTTGCAGCCCGCTGGCCATCTCCCGGTGGATCTGCGATTCAGTGGTGCGCGCTCCGATCGCCACCCAGCTCAACAGGTCGTCGAAGTATCCGGCGGCCATCGGTTGCAGCAACTCGGTCGCAATCGGCAGGCCGAGCCGAATCATTTCGCGCATCAGGTGACGGGAGAGCGTAAGGCCGCCGGCCATGTCATCGCTGCCGTCCAGATGCGGGTCGTAGGCCAGGCCTTTCCACCCGACGGTCGTGCGTGGTTTTTCGACATAGGCGCGCATGACAAGCAGCATCTGATCACTGACCTCGGTGGCGAGGTGTGCCAGGCGTTCGGCGTATTCGAGTGCAGATTTTGGATCGTGGATCGAGCACGGACCGACCACGACTAAAAGGCGGGTGTCTTCGCCGTTGAGAATGGCGCGCACGGATCGGCGATGAGCTTCGACTTGTGCGATCAATGCAACGTCCAGCGGCAGCTGGTTCTTGAGTGCCAGGGTGCTGGGCAGGCGTTGTGGAGCGGGGTGGCTGTCGATCAAGGTCACAGGACGAGACGGCAGGTCGGACAGGCTTTTTGCGACGACGGACGAATTCATGAGTAAGGCTTCCTGGTCGGCGGGCGCTTTCCCGCACGGACCTACTGGGGTGTTCGACAATTGGCCGTATGGGCTGAATGTGTGGATTTGCCACCTGTCAGTGACCGATCGGAGGCGGCAGGCTGTCCCGAACGGAGGTTGCTAAATCGCCATGCAAAGTCGATGTCGTTGCGGTAATAGGTGCTGTAGTTCATGTCATGTTCCTCGAATCGAAGCGTAAGTCAGGTTTTTGAAGGGCTAAAAAAACGAAACCCCCGGTCGGGAGGCCGACCGGGGGTAGAGTTATCTCTGGTTGGCGTCCCGTGATTCGTGGGCGCCGTTTGGGTATCAGGCGCGCCAGTGGCTAAACCAATACCCATAAAAATAAGAAGCAGGCGACGCGATCGTCATTGCATCCCACACAGCCATATTCGCCACCGGACGCGAGGCGTCGGCAGGGCGATGAAGCGATGAAAGGCTGGAAAGCAACATGTTCGGTCTCCGTTGAATGACGCCGAGCTTACTTCAGCGGAAGGCGGTTATTCAATTGGAAAATTCAATTGTATCGATTGATAACCTGCAGCCTGCTGCGTTGGAGTGGCCATCGCCGCGCGTGGCAGTAGAATGTCCCGACAATCCGCGGGAGCGTCTATCGTCGTGCGCGGATAACGAGTGATCAGGAGGATCCGCAGTGTCCACGAATGAGCAGCACGGCAACGAAGAGGGTCAGCGACAGCGATCACAGCCTACGGTGTGGGCGGCGGCCCAATCGCAGTCCGTGGCGGGCGACCTTGACGCCAACGTTCAGCGCCACTTGCGCTTCATGAAGATCGCCGCGGAGCAGGGTGTCGGGTTCCTGTTGTTTCCGGAGCTGTCGTTGACTGGCTACGAACCTGCGATGGCGCGCGATCTTGCCGTCACCGGACTGGACTCGCGGCTGCAGCCGTTAAAAGACATGGCCCAAGCGTTGAAAATGGTCACCGTGGTTGGAGCGCCATTGCTCAGCGGGACGGGAGGTGACGTCCGGATCGCGGCGCTCACCTTCGGCCTGGGTGGCGAAGTGAGCGTTTACACCAAGCAGCACCTGCACAGCGGGGAAGAGTCGGCATTCAAGGTTGGCGTGGGCGGCGCCCCGGTCGACATTGATGCGGAGCACGTTCATCTCGCGGTCTGCGCGGATTTCAGCCATGCAGATCATGCGCAAAAAGCCGCCACAGCGGGCGCCACGATGTACGCGGCCAGCGTATTGATCTCAGGTCCCGGCTACGTGAAAGATTCGGACCTGCTCCGAGGTTATGCCAAGACCCACGGGATGCCGGTCTTAATGGCCAATCATGCCGGCGTCACCGGCGTCACCGGCGTCTGGCAGTCGGCCGGGCGCAGTGCGTTGTGGGATGAAACCGGGGAGCCGGTCGCAGAGATCGCAGGCGCGGGTGAGGGGTTGCTGGTTGCCACGCGTGACGGAAGTGGGTGGAGCGCGCGCACCCTGACTGTTTCTATTTAAGTCGCGTGCTCTGATGATCGTAAAAGAAATGAGTCTGCATCTTTCCCTCGCCACAATCGAAGATCTTCCGTTCGCCCGAGAACTCACACGCGTCAACATGCGAGCGTATTACGCCCAATACGGCTTGATCTGGCAGCCTGCGGCGTTTGACGCTGAATGGCCTTTGCGCGAGAGCTACCTGATTCGCAGGGAGCGTTGTCTCGTTGGGTTTCTGGGTGTCACGGTCGAGAAGAACTACTTATATGTGCGCGATATCCAGTTGATAGAAGCGTATCGCGGCGAAGGTGTCGGGGCGTGGGCCATGGCGCACATCGCGCAAATGGCGGCTGACAGAGGTTGTGAGCGCATACGATTGAAGGTGTTCAAGAGCAACCCGGCGACAGCGTTGTACCGCAGGCTCGGTTACGCGAACGTCGGGGAAGAGGCGGCGTTGCTCTGGATGGAGCGCCTCGTGGACCCGCGTTAACAGGCGCACTGCGTCGTGTTGTTCCACTGCTGCGGTAAGCTTCTTTAATAGTGACTGCTGTATGAGTAGGCGATTAACACCAACTTTGCAGAAACATCCTACAAATAACAGGATTTAAATAACTTACTCTGCTTCGGCACCGCTGTTACTCACCGCTGTTGTGGGTATGACGCCGACTTTCATTCCCAATAGCACTGCGACTTTGTGCGACTCGCCACGCCGGCCTTTCTTGCGGCCAGAAAGTATTTGGTAAGTAGTGGCCGGGTCAACACTGTTTTCCCGTGCAAACTCTTGAACGGATTTACCTTGTTGTTCCAGCCAGGCCTTGGCTTGTGCTGCGGTGCGGATTCCGGGCATAGTTCAAAACCGTTCAAGTCTGTTTAAATTTATCTCGATTCTACCATTCGTAAGGATGGGGTCAACAAGGTTATGCATTCAAATGAGTGGAATAGGTGCCCGTATTAGGGAAGAACGCGAGCGCTTGGGGCTGTCGCAACGAGCATTCGGAGAAATTGGTGGAGTGGAACCCAATGCGCAGGGCAAATACGAGAGCGGGGACCGTACACCCAAGGCCGACTATCTGGCGGCGGTCGCGGCCAAGGGCGTCGATGTGCTCTACGTGTTGACAGGCACACACACGCCAGCACCTGTCGACAACCTCAGCGAAGTCGAAGAGTGGGTGCTGGGCAGCTACAGGACACTGGTCAAAGAAGATCAGGACGCGATTCTGCGTCTGACCACAACACTCGCCGAATACAAGGCAAGCTACGCGCCGGAGAGGAAAACCCTATCGGAGGAAGATTGATACTCATTGACGTCTGCAAGCGTGCGTTTGAAGATTTTTTGCAAGTTTCATGGTCGATGGTGATAGGTTGTCTCGATATTGTTATCGATTCTCTGGCACGGCCGTTCGAGTGTTCTTTCGAGCTAGGTCATGCACTTTCTTTTTTGCTAAGGTGACGACCATTCGTCATAAATTGTTCGTGAGGTGTCTGCTTGATTAGGGTGCTGGTTGTCGATGACCACGATCTGGTTCGGACAGGTATCACGCGCATGCTCGCTGACATCGACGGTCTGCAGGTGGTCGGTCAGGCCGACTCCGGCGAGGAATCGTTGAAGAAGGCCCGCGAACTCAAACCGGATGTGGTGCTGATGGACGTCAAGATGCCTGGCATCGGCGGTCTGGAAGCCACACGCAAACTCTTGCGCAGCCATCCCGACATCAAGGTCGTGGCGGTCACTGTGTGCGAAGAGGATCCGTTTCCGACCCGTCTTCTGCAAGCCGGGGCAGCGGGCTACATGACCAAGGGCGCCGGGTTGACTGAAATGGTGCAGGCGATCCGTCTGGTGTTTGCCGGGCAACGCTACATCAGCCCGCAAATTGCTCAGCAACTGGCGCTCAAGTCATTCCAGCCACAGACCAGCAATTCGCCATTTGATCTGCTGTCCGAACGGGAAATCCAGATCGCCCTGATGATTGTCGGTTGTCAAAAAGTGCAGACCATTTCCGACAAGCTCTGCCTGTCCCCCAAAACTGTGAATACCTACCGTTACCGTATCTTCGAGAAGCTTTCGATCGGCAGCGACGTCGAGCTTGCGTTGCTGGCCGTACGTCACGGCATGGTCGATGCCAGCGCCTGAAAATGACCCAGCCGTTTGATCCAAGTGCATTCCTGTCCACGTGCAGTGGCCGTCCCGGCGTGTATCGCATGTTCGATACCGAAGGACGGCTCCTTTACGTTGGTAAAGCCAAAAACCTGAAGAAGCGTCTCGCGAGCTATTTCCGCAAAACCGGCCATGCGCCGAAGACCAGTGCGCTGGTCGCGAGGATCTCGCAGGTCGAAACCACCATCACCGCCAATGAAACCGAGGCGTTGCTGCTGGAGCAGACCCTGATCAAGGAGTCGCGGCCGCCGTACAACATTCTCCTGCGCGACGACAAATCCTACCCGTATGTGCATTTGTCCGATGGTGAGTTTCCGCGGCTGAGCATTCATCGCGGCGCGAAAAAGGCCAAGGGCCGGTATTTCGGTCCCTATCCCAGCGCCGGTGCCATTCGTGAAAGCCTGAGCATTCTGCAAAAGACTTTTCATGTGCGTCAGTGCGAGGACAGCTTCTATAAGAACCGCACACGGCCCTGTCTGCAGTACCAGATCAAGCGTTGCAAGGCACCTTGTGTCGGCTTCGTCGAGCCCCAGGTGTATGCCGAGGATGTGCGTCACTCCGTGATGTTCCTCGAGGGCCGCAGCAACGCCTTGACCGACGAGTTGAACGCGCTCATGGAAAAGGCGGCGATGGACCTCAACTTCGAGCACGCCGCCGAACTGCGCGATCAGATTGGTCTGCTCCGACGCGTGCAGGATCAGCAGAGCATGGAAGGCGGAACGGGCGATGTCGATGTCGTGGCCGCGTTCGTCAACCCGGGCGGTGCGTGCGTGCACCTGATCAGCGTGCGCGGTGGTCGCGTATTGGGCAGCAAGAACTTTTTCCCTCAGGTGGGTATCGAGGAGGAGGTTGGTGAAGTCATGTCGGCCTTCCTGGCTCAGTATTTCCTGGGCGGCGGCGAGCGAGAGCTGCCGAGCGAAGTCATCGTCAACGTGGTCAATGAAGACTTCCCGGCATTGATCGACGCCATCGAGGCGTCGCGCGGCCGTGAAATCACCATCAGCCATCGCGTGCGCGGTACCCGGGCTCGCTGGCAGCAGTTGGCGGTCACCAACGCGGAGCAGGCGTTGGCTGCCCGATTGGCGAACCGTCAGCATGTCGCGGCTCGCTTCGAGGCGCTGGCCGAAGTCCTGAAACTGGACGAGCCCCCGCAGCGTCTTGAGTGCTATGACATCAGTCACTCCAGCGGCGAAGCCACCGTTGCATCCTGCGTGGTATTCGGACCGGAAGGCCCGATCAAGTCGGACTACCGTCGTTACAACATCGAAGGCGTCACGGCGGGTGACGATTATGCCGCCATGCATCAGGCCCTGACCCGCCGATTCAGCAAAATCAAGGACGGTGAGGGCAAGCTCCCGGATATCCTGTTGGTGGACGGTGGCAAAGGCCAGTTGAACATGGCGCGCGACGTCATGAACGAGCTCGCGGTGCCTGATCTGATTTTGCTCGGTGTCGCAAAAGGCACCACCCGCAAGGCCGGTTTTGAAACCTTGTATCTGAATGACGCTGCCCACGAATTCACGTTGCGCGGGGACTCGCCCGCATTGCATCTGATCCAGCAAATCCGGGATGAAGCCCACCGTTTTGCGATCACCGGACACCGTGCCCGTCGTGGTAAAACCCGGCGCACTTCAACGTTGGAAGGTGTCGCCGGGGTAGGGCCGACGCGTCGTCGGGACCTACTCAAGCACTTCGGTGGATTGCAGGAACTGTCCCGCGCCAGCATCGAAGAAATTGCCAAAGCGCCCGGAATCAGCAAAAAGCTCGCAGAGTCGATTTATGCAAACCTGCACAGCGAGTAGAATGCCCGCTCACCTCGTAGCCAGTTGTGCCGATGAATATCCCTAATCTGATTACCGTTTTACGTGTCCTGCTGATTCCGATCTTCATTCTATTGTTCTACCTGCCTTATTACTGGAGCTACATGGCAGCCAGTTCGGTTTTCGCATTGGCAGCGGCCACTGACTGGCTCGACGGCTACCTGGCCCGGCGTCTGGAGCAGAGCACGCCGTTCGGTGCGTTCCTTGATCCGGTCGCCGACAAACTCATGGTGGCTGTGGCGTTGGTCCTGCTGGTTCAGGCTCATGCCAATTTCTGGCTGACGTTGCCGGCTGCCGTCATCATCGGACGCGAGATCGTAATCTCGGCGCTGCGGGAATGGATGGCCGAGCTTGGCGCTCGTGCTCAGGTAGCGGTGTCAAATCTGGGCAAATGGAAAACCGCCGCGCAGATGCTTGCGTTGGTCATCCTCTTGGCTAACCCGCCCGCGTTCACGTTCTGGGTTGTCTTGGGTTACGTTCTGCTGATGGTCGCGGCGGGGCTGACCTTGTGGTCGATGGTGCAGTACCTCCGGGCCGCGTGGCCGCATCTGCGCACCACGACCGATGAAAAATAAGTTTTTTTAAATCAAGGGGTTGACGGGGTCATTTGAATCTATAGAATGGCGCCCACACCAAGCGGGAATAGCTCAGTTGGTAGAGCACGACCTTGCCAAGGTCGGGGTCGCGAGTTCGAGTCTCGTTTCCCGCTCCAGTTTGTACGCGTTTAGTGTTAGCGGTTAGAGCACTTAACGTTTGGGGCCGAGTAGCAAAATGGTTATGCCGCGGATTGCAAATCCGCTTACGCCGGTTCGATTCCGACCTCGGCCTCCACTATAAACGAGCTCTGTAGATCACTGATTTACAGAGCTTTTTTATTGGCGCTGTAAAAGCTTTTCTGTCTCATTTTGAGGCACATCAAGCTTGCTTCACTGGGAAGGGATGTATATATTCCCAGCTCTTGTCAGCCATGACAGCGACGTTACTACACGCTGAATGCGCTCTCGCCCTGATGGTGAAATTGGTAGACACACCGGACTTAAAATCCGTCGTCCGAAAGGATGTGCCGGTTCGACTCCGGCTCGGGGCACCAATTAGATCAGCCGCTTATGGAGCAATCCTGAGCGGCTGAGTCGTTTATGCGTTCTCGCCATTCGGTTTCTTTCTCCAAGCGCTGGCTTTGCTGTTTCTGTAACGGCTCGTCTAGCGCGGCATAAATCGCAGCTGCCAGCTCCGGGGAATGGCGGCGGACACTACGGCCAACAGCAAAGTGGACAGTCCGCTCACGACCATGGCCTTGATCCCGAAGGATTGAGCCAGCAGTCCGCCGACGATGGCACCGGCCAGCATGCCCGCCCAGGGAATGAGCTGGACGCGCCAACCGTTGCGGCGTTCGCCCAGACACCAGCGACCCAAACCTCGTCCAAACCTGGACAGCGCCCCTGTCACGTAGGTCAGCCCGATCGGCAGGCCGTTCACTTCCTCGACAACCGCATTGATCATCCCCATCGAGATGACGGCCAGGAGGAAGGGCGCGGCACCTTCACCTGACGCTCCGCACAGGCAGAGCAAGGCGCCAATCGCCATGAGCAATGGCCAAGCGCGTCGTCTGGAGAAACGGGCAGCGATGACCCCGAGCGCGTTGCCGATGACAAATGCTGCGATGAGCATGCCGATATGAAGGGCGAGGGCAGGGTTTGACTGGTCGATGGAAACCGCGAGGCGCGTGGTGTTACCGCTCATAAACGAGACGAAGTCTCCGGTGACCATGAATCCGATCGCGTCCGTCATGCCCGCGATAATGGACAAGGTGCCGACAAACAGTAGCCCGACACGTCCCCTGAGGCGAGCGAATCGCTTGCCTGCCACATTTACGGTCATCGCGTCAGGAAGCACCGTCACCTCGTCAGAATCATCAAGCGCGTCGGGAAGAGCGGTTAGCTCGGCAGACGCCACTTTAGCAAGTCGTACGAGGAAAGGGGCGATCGAAACAGCTCGGCAAGGATCGGCATGCACTCCGTGAGGCGGGGCGCTACGTCCTTACGACACTATTTCCCTTCCTGCTTCTCTCCGCTTGTGGTCGCTGCCTCCTTGTGCAGCGTCTCAGTCTCGGCGCCAGCGTTGGCGCCGGAAGATTCTTCCCCTTTTTTGTTGGCTTTCTCGTGATTGGATTCCTTGGGCTGCGTCTGATTGTCGACGGGCAGTGCAGTCTTGGGATCGTTATCTTGCGCGACGGCCAGTAACGGGCAAGCCGACAGCAGGCCCGTTATCACAATGGCATTGATCAACCTGTTCATGGTTTCAAGCTCTTGGAGGGTGTAAGGCGTTGGAGGTGCTGCGCGCCTGAAGGTGCTGGCGAGCGGACGAGTGGAATACTATCCGGCACGCCAGCGCGCGGTTCAGCCCGCGATAATCGCCCGCAAAAACGGTGCAGTGCGGCTCGCCTTGGATTTCGCGACTTTTTCCGGCGTGCCGCTTGCGACGACATGACCGCCCTGATCGCCGGCCCCCGGCCCGATGTCGATCACCCAGTCACTCTGCGCCACGACACGCATCTCATGCTCGACGACAATAACCGTGTGCCCGCCGTCAACCAGCGCATTGAGTTGCTTGAGCAGGCGGTCCACATCGGTCGGGTGCAGTCCTGTTGTCGGCTCGTCCAGCACGTAAAGCGTGGCGCCGCGCTGGGTGCGCTGCAGTTCCGTCGCCAGTTTGATGCGCTGCGCTTCGCCACCGGACAGCTCCGTCGCGGGCTGACCCAGCCGCAGGTAGCCCAGGCCGATATCACGCAGGACGGTCAGCGATCTGAGCACTGCCGGTTGGTCGACGAATACATCGACGGCCTGTTCGACGGTCAGTTGCAGGACTTGGGCAATGGTGAGGTTTTGCCAACGGATGGCCAGGGTGTCGGGGTTGTAGCGGGCACCATGGCAGGTCGGACAGGGCGCGTAGACGCTCGGCATGAAGAGCAGCTCGACGCTGACGAAGCCTTCCCCTTCGCACACCGGGCAGCGGCCTTTGGCAACGTTGAAGGAGAACTGTCCGGCGTCGTAACCGGCCGCCTTCGCGTCTTCGGTGGCGGCGAAGAGTTTACGGACGTTGTCGAACAGGCCGGTGTAGGTCGCCAGGTTAGAGCGAGGGGTTCTGCCAATGGGTTTCTGATCCACCTGGACCAGCCGCTTGATGGCGTCGAGCCCATCCGTAATGCGCCCGTCCGTGAACTGCGGCGCATCGTCCTCCAGACTGGGCTCTTCCTGGTCATTGTTGCTGGCAGCAGGGCGACCCAGTTCCGCGCCGACAAGTTCCAGCAGCGCCTGGCTGACGAGGCTGGATTTGCCCGAGCCGGAGATGCCGGTCACGGCGGTAAAGCATCCCAGCGGAAACTCGGCCGCGAGGTCGTTGAGGTTGTTTCGGGTAACGCCTTCCAGGCGCAGCCAGCCGGTAGCAGTGCGCCGCGAGGTACGCAGTTCGCTGTGCTCGCCGAACAGGTGCAGGCGGGTCTGTGACGCCTGGATCTGCGCCAGTCCTGCGGGTGGGCCGCTGTAAAGAACGCGACCCCCATGTTCGCCGGCAGCCGGGCCGACGTCGATCAACCAGTCGGCACGGCGCATGGTTTCCAGATCGTGCTCGACGACGAATAGGGAGTTACCGGAGGCCTTCAGTTGTTGAAGGGCAGCGAACAGCGCTTCGCTGTCCGCAGGGTGCAGTCCGGCCGACGGTTCGTCCAGCACGTAGATCACGCCGAACAATTGAGACCCTAGCTGAGTCGCCAGACGCAGGCGTTGCAGCTCGCCCGATGACAATGTCGGCGTGCTGCGGTCCAGGGCCAGATAGCCCAGGCCGAGGTCGGTCAGGGTGCTGACCCGCGCTAGCAGGTCTTGGGCAATACGCTGCGCCGCCAGGCGTTTCTCGATGGACAGGTTCGGCGTAGATCGGACATCAGGTGCGCTGTCGTGTGAGGCACCGCCGGCATTGACGCGTTGCTTGCGCGCTTTGGCGATTTGCTGACGGTCAAGGGTGTCGCCGTCGGGGTTGGCGTCGAACACGCCTTCGGCCACCGGGCGCAGCACTTCAGCCAGTCGCAGCAGCGGCATTTGCGAGAGGTCGCCGATGTCCAGACCGGCAAAGGTGACAGAGAGGGCTTCGCGTTTCAGTCGCTTGCCATCGCACAACGGGCAGGGGCTGCCGCGCATGAATTGCGATACACGCTTCTTCATCAAGGCGCTTTGCGAGTGGGTAAAGGTGTGCAGCACATAGCGGCGGGCGCCGGTGAAGGTGCCCTGATAGCTGGGCTCCAACTTGCGCTTGAGCGCCACTCGGGTCTCTTCAGGGGTAAGGCCCGCATACACCGGGACAGTGGGTTGCTCCTCCGTGAACAGAATCCAGTCCCGTTGTTTTTTCGGCAGATCACGCCACGGGATGTCGACGTCGTAACCGAGGGTGACGAGGATGTCGCGCTGGTTCTGTCCTTGCCACGCCAGCGGCCAGGATGCGACAGCGCGTTGGCGAATGGTCAGGGAGTCGTCGGGCACCATCAGATCTTCGGACACTTCATAAACGCGGCCCAGCCCATGGCATTCAGGGCAAGCGCCCTGGGGCAGGTTGGGCGAGAAGTCCTCGGCGTAGAGCATCGGTTGCCCGGCCGGGTAGTTACCCGCCCGCGAGTACAGCATGCGGATCAGGCTGGACAGTGTCGTGACGCTGCCGACCGAAGACCGAGTGCTCGGCGTGCCGCGTTGCTGCTGCAAGGCCACGGCTGGCGGCAGACCTTCGATGGAGTCGACGTTGGGCACGCCGACTTGATCAATCAAGCGTCTCGCATACGGCGCGACCGATTCAAAATAGCGGCGTTGAGCTTCGGCATACAGTGTGGAGAACGCCAGTGACGACTTACCCGACCCGGAAACACCGGTAAACACCACGAGCGCGTCGCGCGGGATATCGACGTCAACATCCTTGAGGTTGTGCTCGCGGGCCCCCCGCACGCGGACAAAGCCCGGTTGGTCAGGCGCGACGGTGAAAGAAGCAGGTGACTGTGTGTCGGCATCGTCATGCAAAGGTGGCGCGGAGGTCATGTGTGGGCCTTGGGTTGCAGGTGGCAAGGAACAGATCTCAAGCGTCGAGCTTAATCGGCTTTGGGGACTTGTGGGGTATGGCCTGCATCATCTTGTTTGCCACCGGTCATGGGCTGCTCTTTACGGCTTTCGTCCGTGCGCTCGCGGTCGTCCGCGACGTCTGCCGGTGTTGCCGTGGGATCGTTGATTTCCTTGCCGGGAAATGAATGCTGTGTCATGCCTTTTCTCCTGTGGATTCGCGTATCGCTTCAGCGGCCTGCAGTCCCTTTAGAAATCCGGCCAGTGCCGCCTCTTCAAGCCGCAGACCCTTGCGTTGTCGTGAACGTGGCAGTTTGGCCAGTTCGCCGATGACGAAGGCTTCCAGAACCGCCGGGTGGATGTAGCATTTGCGGCACACTGCGGGGGTGTTCCCCAGCAGCCGGGCCACTTCCTTGACCATGGCGACGATGTGTTTCTTCGCGTCGGCTTCCGGCTCCCAGTCCAGCTTGCGGAGCGCCGCCAGGGCCATTGCGCTGCCCGCCCAGGTTCGATAGTCCTTGGCAGTGAAATCAGCGCCCGTGAGCTCGTGCAGGTACTGATTGATGTCTGAAGACGTGACCGTGTGGCGGTGGCCGTCTTCATCAAGGTACTGGAAGAGGTTTTGTCCGGGCAGCTCCATGCAGCGTTTGATGATATTGGCCAGACGCCGGTCGGTGACGCTGAGCTGATGTTCCACGCCGCTTTTGCCGCGAAACTCGAAGATGATCTTACTGCCGTGCACATCGACGTGCTTGTTGCGCAGGGTCGTCAGGCCGTAGGAACGGTTATCACGGGCGTACTGGCTGTTGCCGATGCGGATCAATGTCTGATCGAGCAAGGAGACCACCGCCGCCATGATCTTCTCACGCCCCATGCCGGGCACTGCCAGTTGTGCCTCCAGTTGCCTGCGGACCTTCGGTAGCACCGTGCCGAAGGCGATCATTCGGGAGTATTTGTTTTCATCCCGAATCTCCCGCCAGCGAGAGTGATAGCGGTATTGCTTGCGACCCCGTGCATCGCGTCCGGTGGCTTGAAGATGACCGCGCGGATCGGCGCAGATCCACACGTCGGTGTAGGCGGGCGGGATGACCAGCGCATTGATGCGCTTGATCTCGGCTTCATCCCGAATGCGTTCGCCGTTTGTATCGAAATACACAAATTTGCCGCGCAGGATCTTGCGCGAAAACCCCGGCTGCCTGTCGTCGACGTAGTGCAGATCCTTGGGCAAATCTTCGATGAGGGTGGTGTCCGGCATGAGCGACAATCCTGAGTGCTGGTCTTTGCATTGACCGTCCCGGTGCGCAGTGGTGCCGATTATTTGGTGCGGTTTGCGCTCTGCGTCAGGCGAGCAGCGCCACCGATTTGATTTGCGCCCAGAGCCGCTGTCCGGGATGCAGGTGCAACTGGTCCCGCGAATAGCGTGTGATGCGCGCCAACAAGGGAGTGCCTTCGGCATCGAGGCGGACCAGCACATGGGCTGCGTTATCGGCGGCAACTTCGCTGACGACCGTGACCGGCAGGCGATTGAGAATGCTGCTTTGGTCGTCCGGCTGCAGGTTAAGGCTGACGTCGCGCGCCTGAATCTTGAAACGTAGAGATTTGCCCGCTTCCAGTGACGCGTGCGCCACCCGAATCGACAGGTTGCTGGCCGGCAGGCGCACGGTCACCAGGTGATAGGCCGTGTCGTACGCGCTCACCTGACCCTCGATCACCACGCCAGCGTCATCGCCCATCGCCAGTGGCAGGTCCAGCCTGGCCAGTGTTTCGCCAATGGGCCCGCTGGCCAGCGCGTTCCCGTCACTGACTAGCACCAAGTGGTCGGCAAGGCGCGCGACTTCATCCTGGGAATGGCTGACGTAGAGCATAGGGATGTCGAGTTCGTCGTGCAGGCGTTCAAGGTACGGCAGGATTTCGCTTTTGCGGCGGGCGTCCAGCGCCGCGAGCGGTTCGTCCAGCAAGAGCAGGCGGGGGCTGGTGAGCAAGGCGCGGGCGATACCGACGCGCTGGCGTTCGCCGCCGGAAAGCGTGTCGGGCTGACGCGCCAGCAGGTGATCAATGCCCAGTAATGCCGTGGCCTGATCGAGTTTGACCCTGCGTTCACTGGCCGCGATGCGCTGGAGGCCGAACTCCAGGTTGCCGCGCACCGTGAGGTGAGCAAACAGGCTGGCTTCCTGAAACACATAGCCGAGCGAGCGTTTGTGCGGGGCGAGAAAGATACCGTTGGCACTGTCTTGCCAGACCTCGCCGTTAACGCGAATGAACGCGTCTTTTGGCTTTTCAAGGCCTGCGATGCAGCGCAGGCAGGTGGTCTTGCCCGAGCCGGAATGGCCATACAGCGCCGTGACGCCGCGCCCCGGAAGAGACAGGTCAACGCCGAGCGAGAAATTCGGGAAGTCCACGTTCAGCCGGACGTCGATGGAGGGCGTCATGGGGCAGTCAACTCCAGGCCGATTTGGTCTTGCCGCTGGAGTAGAGCACCAACAGAACCAGGAATGAGAACACCAGCATGGCGCCGGCCAGCCAATGGGCTTGTGTGTATTCCAGCGCCTCGACGTGGTTGTAGATCTGCGTCGACACCACGCGGGTTTTTTGCGGGATGTTGCCACCGATCATCAGCACCACGCCGAATTCGCCGACCGTGTGCGCAAAACCAAGGATCGCGCCAGTGATGAAACCAGGACGCGCGAGCGGAAGGATCACGGAGAAAAAGGTGTCCCAAGGGCCCGCACGCAGGGTCGCCGCGACCTCCAGAGGCCGAGGGCCGATCGCCACAAATGCATTTTGCAGAGGCTGTACGACGAAGGGCATGGAATACAAAACGGAACCGATGACAAGGCCGGTGAAGCTGAAAGTGAGGGTGCCCAGCCCCAGGCTTTGGGTTAATTGTCCCAGTGCGCCATTCGGGCCGAGCAACAGCAGCAAATAAAAGCCGATCACCGTGGGCGGCAGTACCAGCGGCAACGCCACCACGGCGCCAATCGGACCTTTGAGCCAGGACCGGGTGCGCGCCAGCCATAACGCGATGGGCGTGCCGATAATCAGCAGGATCACGGTGGTCAGTGACGCCAGTTTCAGCGTCAGCCAGATCGCCGAGAGGTCGGCACTGTCCAGTGGCATTTACAGTTGATACCCGTAGGACTTGATGATCGCCGCGGCTTTCGGGCCTTTGAGGTATTCCATCAGTGCTTTGGCGGCGGGGTTGTCCTTGCCTTTGTTGAGGATCACGGCGTCTTGCTTGATCGGTTCATGCAGGTTCGCCGGTACGATCCAGGCCGAGCCGCCGGTCAACTTGCCGTCCTTGTAGACCTGGGATAGCGCGACGAACCCCAGTTCGGCGTTGCCGGTCTGTACGAATTGATACGCCTGGGCAATGCTCTGACCTTCCACGATCTTGGGTTTGGTTGCCTCGGTCAGGCCCAGTTTGTCGAGTACCTGAGTGGCGGCCAGGCCGTAAGGCGCAGCTTTAGGATTGGCGAGGGACAGGTGAGCGTAGGTGTTGTCCTTGAGCACCTGCCCCTTGTCATCCACATAACCGTCTTTGGCGGACCACAACGCCAGGGTGCCGACCGCGTAGGTAAAACGCGAGCCTTTGACGATCTCGTTTTCGCTTTCGAGCTTGGCCGGAGTGGTGTCGTCAGCGGCCAGGAACACCTCGAAGGGCGCGCCGTTCTTGATTTGGGTGTAGAACTGGCCTGTGGCACCGAAGGAAGCCACCAGCGTGTGACCGGTGTTTTTTTCGAAATCCTTGGCGATGGCCTGAATCGGGGCGGTGAAGTTAGCGGCTACGGCCACCTGCACTTCGTCGGCCAAGGCGCCTGTCGCCGAGAGGGCGGCAATGGCGATGGCCAGGGATTTAAGCGTGAGGCGAAGGGGGGTAGCGCGCATGAAACAGCTCCGTGGTGTTTTTATGAGGTGATGTCGGACGTCAACCGAATAACGGCCAAACGCTATGCAGTGAAATATATAGCGAGTGATCACCTCAAGGAAGCCTGTTTTTTTGCGCGCGTGGTCTGGCCCCGGTCAGTTTTTGACGCCCGCCAGTCGTTCGAGGGTTTGAATGGCGAGTTGGCGCGTCCATGCCTCAGCAGGCAGCTGATGCTTGATCCCGACGGCCTGACCGGCCCAGAGGTTCATAAAGCCATTGTCGCCCTGAGATTCGGCTTTAGCGCGCAGCGGCATCAGCGCGCCACCGGCGGTAGGGAAGGCCGGCGCGGCGGCGTTGATCGGACCGATCTCCCGCATGATGCGATTGACGATCCCGCGTGCGGGACGACCGGTAAACAGGTTGGTCACCGCGGTCTGGCTGTCGGTGGCGCCCCGCAGTGCCGCTTGATGCAGCTTCGAGGTTTTGGCTTCCGGGCAGAACAAATAAGCCGTGCCCAGCTGCACGGCCGAGGCGCCCAGCATGAAGGCCGCTGCGACACCGCGACTGTCGGCGATCCCGCCCGCTGCAATCACCGGCACGCTGACCGAGTCAGCGATTTGCGGGACGAGCGCCATAGTACCGACCTGGGTGTACAGCGCGTCGCTGAGGAACATACCGCGGTGGCCGCCCGCTTCGTTGCCCATGGCGATAATGGCGTCGCAGCCATGTTGCTCCAGCCACACGGCTTCCTCGACCGTGGTCGCAGAGGAAATCACCTTGGCCCCGACGGCCTTCACGCGCTTCACGTATTCAGCAGACGGCAGGCCGAAGTGGAAGCTGACCACTTCAGGTTTCAGCTCTTCCACCAGCGCGCAGCTTGCCTCATCAAAGGGGGCGCGGTTCGAGGTCGGCGTGGGTGCGTCAAAGTCCGCCCCCAGCTCCTGATAGTAAGGCTGCAACAAGTCTTTCCAGGCCTTGGCTGCCTCGGGGTTTGCGTCCGGGTTCTGGTGGCTGAAAAAGTTGAGGTTCAAAGGTGCGCGAGTCCCGGCACGGATCGCGGCGACCTCTTCGCGGATCTGGTCGTGGCTGAGCATGGCGCAAGGCAGTGACGGCAGGCCGCCGGCTTTGCCGACTTCGATTGCCAGTGCGGATCCTGCTGCGCCTGCCATCGGCGCCAGCAGGATAGGCACCTCGATGCCAAGCAGTTTGAGGATGCGGGTGTCAGGCCAGGCGATCATGGGCAGATTCTCCAAAGGCGGGAAGAAGACGGGGGCTTCACGGGCTTCGACGCATGGGCCAGGAGCAAGCAAACTGGCGTCGATTGTCGCCCGATCAGAGGGTGAGTTGATTTAATAGCCGATCAGTCTAATATGCAACCCCATGAACGAGACGATCGCAACACCCAAACGTCGTGGCCGTCCACCCAAGGTGGCGCGCGACGACCAGTTCGACACCCGCACGGCGCTGGTGCGCTGTGGCGTGGAAGTCCTGACTGAGCAAGGCTTCATGGCCACGGGCATCGACGGCATCCTCAAGCGCGTCGGTGTGCCAAAAGGATCCTTCTACCACTACTTCCCCAGCAAAGAAGTCTTTGGCCTTGAGGTGCTGGAAAGCTACGCCGGTTACTTCGCTAGGCGCCTTGACCGCTGGTTGCTCGACGAGACGCTGACGCCACTTGAGCGATTGGCCGGATTCGTTCAGCACTCCAAGCTCAGCATGGCGCGTTACGACTACCGCCGTGGTTGCCTTGTCGGCAACATGGGCCAAGAAGTGAGCGTATTGCCGGAAGGTTTTCGTGAGGCGCTGGAGCGCACATTCCTCGACTGGCAGCGACGACTGAGTATCTGCTTCGAGGCCGCCAAGCAAGCAGGTGAGTTGCCCGCCAGCGCCGATTCACAAGCGCTGGCGGCGTACTTCTGGATTGGTTGGGAAGGTGCCGTACTTCGCGCCCGACTGGTTCAAAGCGACAGCCCGATCAACACCTTTATCGCCGGATTCCTTCGCGGCCTGCCGCGATGATTCCGATGCCCTTTTTTATTCACGACTATTTATAGACGACCGGTCTATAACGGAGGCGTAGCATGTTCAACGGCATTCTGATCGACAAGGACGACAGCGGTTATCACGTCCAGCTGACCGCCCTCGACGAAGCGCGTTTGCCTGAGGGTGACGTCACGGTGCGCGTGGCCTACAGCACGCTCAACTACAAGGACGCGCTGGCCATTACCGGCAAAGGGCCGATTGTGCGCACGTTTCCCATGATTCCGGGCGTAGACCTTGCAGGAACGGTGGAACGGAGCAGCAACCCTGACTTCAAACCGGGCGATCAGGTGGTGCTCAACGGCTGGGGCGTCGGCGAGGGTCATTGGGGCGGTCTTGCACAATTGGCGCGCCTTGAAGGCAAATGGCTGATTCCGCTGCCGGCCGCGTTCACTGCGGCTCAGGCCATGGCCATTGGGACTGCGGGTTATACGGCAATGTTGGCGGTCATGGCTCTGGAAAAGAATGGTGTGACCCCGGACAAGGGCGAGATTCTGGTGACCGGTGCCAATGGCGGCGTAGGCAGTTTCTCCATCGCGATTCTGGCGAAGCTGGGTTACCAGGTTGTGGCCTCGACAGGGCGTCTGGAAGAAAGCGGCTACCTCAAGCAACTGGGCGCAGCCGAGGTCATCGACCGGGCAACGCTCTCGCAACCGGGGCGTCCGCTGGCCAGGGAGCGTTGGGCAGGGGCCATTGATTCGGTCGGCAGTCACACCCTGGCGAATATCTGCGCCAGCATGCGTTACTGGGGCACGGTGGCCGCGTGTGGCCTGGCACAAGGCATGGAGTTTCCGGCGTCGGTGGCGCCGTTCATTCTCCGCGGGGTGACGCTCGCCGGGATCGACAGTGTCATGCGGCCGCGTCAGGACCGCATCGACGCGTGGGCGCGTCTGGCGACCGATCTGGACCCGGCACGGCTGGCGCTGATCACCCATGAAATCGGCTTGGGAGAGGTGATTGAAACCGCGCACCGGCTCATGGACGGGCAGGTGCGTGGCAGGGTGGTGGTCAACACTCAGCGTTAATTAGCTCAGCGTGCTCGGGTGAGGCCGTAGATGAAGTCGCTCGACTGCAAGACCTTGATCTGAGCCATCGCCGGGTGTTTGGGATTGATCATCAGGCAGCGGGTCTGATCCGTTGTCGCCGAGGGCAGTATCAGCCCCAGATGCTCGGTGCGCTCTAGCCAGGCGGTGCCGAAATCCATGCTGGCTTTGTCGGCGGGCAGTGCATTCCACCCGTGTGGCAATTGCTGCCGGGTGGGTTCGTGGTACAGGGCCGGGTTGTCGGGCAGGTGCAGTTCAATGAGTTTCAAGGGCAGACACGGCACGTGGCCCGCCAGCATGACGGTGTCCAGGGCGCAGCCGGCGGTGCTCAGGCCGAGGTACAGCGCGGGATGATTGGGGTGGTTCCAGCGGCCGCCGTACAGGGCAGCGCCGGCGCCCGTGAGTTCGCCCACGACGCAGGCCTTGCCGATTCGCCAGGCCCGCATCAGACGACGCCGCCGTGCTGCAGCGCCGCCAGCGTGCGTCGCACCTGGATCGCGCCTATTTCGGTTTCGCACAGGGTGATCGGGGTCTGGTCGTTCAGAGCGCGGTTCGGGGTCATCATCCAGCGTCGGGCGGTGTCCTGATCTTCGAACACCTCCGCGGCGCGGACCGCCAGCGTCGCGACACGGTCCAGTCGTTCCGAACCCACCAGATCTAGCGGTCGCTGTTGTCGCTGACGACGCTCCAGGGTGGAAACCGATGTACTGAGCAGCGCCTCAAGCTGACTGTTGCTGAGCTCAAATGCACAGCGCACGGTTTTGACCCAGCCGGGAGGAAATCCGGTGCGAATGTAGGCCAGGCGTTCGGTTTCGTTGCGTGTATTGAGTTGATCGGCAATCAGCCAGAAGGCGGGGGCGGCGTTGTTGATCGAGGCGTGAGAAATCGCTGGCACGTCCATGCTCCTTGATTCAGATTCCAGAGCCCGGGACGTTACGCCCCTCTCAGCGTTTCTCAAGCGCCAAGCTGTTACAGGTATTTGCCTGAGCCTCGCGGTCCAGCAGCTTGCGTTTGCGTTCCGCGCCCCAGCGATAACCGCTAAGCCCGCCATCGCTGCGCACCACCCGATGACAGGGGATCGCCACCGCAATACTGTTTGCTCCACAGGCTTGTGCGACGGCACGAAACGATTTCGGCGCGCCGATCTGCCGGGCGATGTCCGCGTAACTGGCGGTGCTGCCCGGTGGAATCAGTGAAAGCGCGTGCCAGACCCGCTGCTGAAACGCAGTGCCCTGCAGGTCCAGTGGCAGGTTCAGGCCGACACCCGGCGCTTCGATAAAACCCACCACGTGGGCAATCAGTTGCTCGAATTCGCGATCCCCGCCGATCAGCGTGGCGGTGTGAAACTGGTCCTGAAGGTCCTCGACCAACCGGTTGGGGTCGTCGCCGAGCAGAATCGCGCACACGCCGCGCGGGCTTTGTGCGACCAGGATCGACCCTAGAGAGCATTCTCCAACGGCAAAGCGAATCGCCGTGTTGGCGCCGCCCTTGCGGTAGTCCGAGGGTTTCATGCCAAGCATTTTGTCACTGGCTTCGTAGAAACGGCTGTTTGAGTTGAAACCCGCGTCATACATGGCTTCCGTGACCGTGCTCGCTGTATTGCCGGGCGCTGTCAATCGCGTGCGCACCCGCTCCGCCCTGTGGGCATTGGCATAAGCTTTTGGCGTGAGGCCGGTCACCGATTTGAACACGCGGTGAAAATGCCACGGGCTCATCCCTGACTGCTCGGCGAGCTCATTCAGGCTGGGCGCTTGCTCGGCGTCCGCGATCTGCCGACAGGCTTGGGCGACCCGTGTGGCGTGCTGGCCAGCGAGGTGCGTCTGATCCGCCGAGGCGCGTTTACTGGGGCGATAGCCCGCCGCTTCGGCCTGGGCAGCGTTGTCGAAGAACTCGACGTTTTCTGGCTTTGGGAGGCGCGAGACGCTGCTGGGCCGGCAGTAGATGCCGGTGGTGCGCACCGCGTACACGAATTGGTGGTCAGCGGCAGGATCGCGCGCCAACACCGCGGCCCAGCGTGGGTCGTGTTCAGTGCGTTGAGCGTCTGCCTTGGCTTTACTGCGGTGCATGGCGGTTACCTTGGGCGCGGTTACCTTCGGATAAAAAGGCTGTGACAGAGATTAGCGTCGGTGGAGGCCGATGGAACCCCGAGTCTTGCGCTCAAATTCAGACGAGCATTGGCGGCAACGTGCCCAGCAGCGAAACCGCCGCCAGCGCCGCTGCGCCGAACAGGCATTCAAACAGCACGCTGATGCGCAGGACCGATACCCGGAGATCGGAGCCCCGGGCCAGGCTCCGGTTCAGCGCGGCAAGCGTCAGCATGCACAGCACCATTCCCACTTTGACGGCCAGTACCTGACCGAAACCGGACAATGCGGGTTCGGGCCAGAACGCGCCACTGAGCGCCCGAACATTGATCATGCCGGTCACGACGATCAGCGCGACAAGCCCATAACCCATGCCGCTGAAACGCAGCAGCACGGCCCGTAAATCGACTGCGCTGGCACCGATCAGCAGCACGGCCAACATCAGCAGTCCGCCAAGCCAGGTGCCAACCCCGATCAAGTGCAGCATCTGATTGAAGATCAGCAGTTGGCCCGCCGTGCCGTCGTACATCGCGCCATGCCCCACGGGCGACAGGGTCAACAGCATCAACGTACTGACCAGCAGGCAGAGCCTGGGCCGCAAACGCGTCCCAAGCAAAGCGAGCAGCACGGCGAGCAGGCAGAGGATGAGATGAAGGATCCACACATGACCGAAAAAGGTATGGCCAAGCACTGACCGGATCGTCTCCAGGCTCACGGCGTCGTGCCAGTCATCTGCCATGTTCGCCGCCGTCAGCATCAGCCAGGTCACGGCACTCAGCAACGCCAGGCACGCGAGCCCGGCCATCGACCGGTCGAGACGACGGCCCGCGTCGGTTTCAAGGGACGACAAGTAAGAGGCGAACAGAACGGAACGAAACAGTCCGACGCCGAACAGCAGCAGGACGGCGCCGAAATGTACGAATCGGCACAGAATCAATCCATCTTGCATGGTGTTATGGCGTCACCTTGAACCGATAAACCCCTTCGCTCTTGTGCGTGTCCACCGACACAGCGTGCCACTCAACTTTGTAGCTGCCTGGCGCCAGCGGCACGGCGGGCACGACGATCAGGACTTTCTTGTTGGCCGGGTCGGTGCTGACACTTTGGGTCTGAATGATTTCAGTGCTGTCGCCGGGACCGTCGTGGCTGATGGCGACTTTGGTGAACTTCTCTTCGACGCCCTCGGAGAAGTTCAGGCGCAGCTCCTTGGGCGTGGTCACTTCACTGTCGGCCGCCGGAAGCTGGCTCTCCAGGTGAGCATGAGCGAAGGCGGCGGTGGTGGTCAGGCATGCCAGGAGGGACAGGCAGGAGAGCGCTTGCTTGAGGCGAACGGCAGACATCAAAGGCACCTTTGGTTGTGCGGCAGGGTATTGCAGCAACGTTCGTGACAGGAACCGATACGTGTCGATTCCGATAAATTCGAGCGCTACTAGACCAGAAAGTGTCTTCGGACTCCAGTTAATAACCGCATCGTCGACTCACGCCGGCAAGCCTTTCTGTGCAGTGCGCGCCATGATCTGCAGGTCTTCGAAAGGGTTCTTGCCGATCAGCATGAACGCATGCGTCGGACTGGACCAATACACCACATTCAGCCCCATGCGTTCTTCGCTTGCCAGCCGCTCGCTGCCGGTTTTGGCCGTGGTAATGCACAACGCAAGCGGTCCATGGCGAGCGTCGAGGTAGGTCAGCTGACCGATGAGCACGCCCTCGTAATCCAGAATCTGTGCGCGCCGGAATTCGGCGCCGGGCAGGGCGATTGCATCGGGCGTCAGCGGCAGGCCCAGTTGCTTGCCAACCGAGCTTAACTGCGCCAGATGGGAATTGGCGTCGGACGTCAGGTTTGCCAGGGTTTCCGGGGTGTACAAGGCCATGTATTCGGCCACCGAAGCGCGCCAGCCACCATCGGTTTCGGCGCTTTGCCAGTTCATGAACAGACGGTCCGCGGCGATACCGGCCACCACGAAACTCGCAGCGGTCGCAAGAAATCCACGGCGGCTCATGGTCGCCCTGTGCGGCGCTGCCTGCGGCGGCAATGCGTTGAGCATGGCTTGCAGGCGATCGGTAGGGGCTTGGTCCAGGACGGAGTCGAACGCGGTCCGGAACGGCAGGTCGCCGCACTTGAGCTGATCAAGGCGCGCGGCAACCGGCGCATCGGTGCGCAATAACTGGTCGATGAGCTGGCGCTGTTCGCGGTCCAGTTCGTCATCCAGGTAGGCCACCAACAGTTCGTCTGTCGGTGGCGAGTGTGCGTTGCTGTGTGTCATCGCCGTTCTCCTGTCGATTTATCCGACATGGCGCGTGGTGTTGCCGTTTCAGCCAGTTTCAAGCGTGCAGCGGCCAGTCGGCTCATCACCGTGCCAACCGGAATATGCAGGATTTCGGCAGTTTCTTTGTACGAAAGCCCTTCGACGTAAGTCAGGAAAACTGTCTCGCGTTGCGCCTCAGGCAGGGCGTTGACGCGCTTGATGACCTGCGCCGCCAGCACCTCGTCCTGCGCCTGGGTTTCGCCATCGAACGACAGCTCCTGCTCGGCGTCGACGAAACCCTGGCCTTGCCGCACCCGTTGTGAACGAAGCTCGTTGAGCCAGATCGAGTGCATGATTGCCAACAGCCAGCGATCCAGCCGGGTACCCGTCACGAACTGCTCGGCGCGTTCGAGCGCACGCACGCAGGTGGCTTGTACCAGGTCGTCCGCCAGGTGTTTTTGTCGAGACAGCACTAACCCGTAGCGCCACAGGCGTGGCAACAACTGGCCCAGTTCGCTACGAAACTCAGCGTCTCTGGCTATAACGGCCTCCCGATTTCACTCATCGCAAACTGTCGGTCACTCAGGTCTGGGGCGCGGCAGCAATGGCGTCGGCCAGATCTTCGTATTCTTCACAGGTCGTGCTGCACAGTGCCTTGATCTTCACCAGTTGTTCCTGGGCCAGATCCAGGCGTCCTTTGATGACATAAGCCTCACCCAGGTATTCACGCACTTGCGCATAATTGGGGTCCAGCGCCACCGATTTCAGGTAATAGCCAATGCCTTCGTCGGTACGGCCCAATTTGCGGGTCGCATATCCACGATAGTTCAGGGCTTTGGCCGTGTTCGGGTTTTTCAGCGTATCGAGCAACGCCAGGGCTTCTTCATAGCGGCCGTCCTTGGCGAGGCGATAAGCGTAATCAGTGCGATCGGCATCCGACGTCGCCTTGCTGGTCTGCATCGTGCACTTGCGGGTCTTGCTGTCCCATACCTGACCTTTCGGGCAATTGGGCTTGGGCGGGGCCGATTCGTCGCCAGAGGCGCGGGCCTGACCCGCGAGCAACGCCAGCGCCATGCAGGCGCCGAAAAACAAGGTGGTCCGGTATCCAGCAGCAGCGTCATGGCAGGTCTTCATGGGGGTCATGCTCCGTAACGATCCGATCAAGAAAGGGCAGTCAGGTATTAAACATTCAACCGAGCCGGTTTATTCCCGGTGAATTCAATGATCAACCTCGCATGCTGCCGCGTTGCGGCCCCAGCATGCGGCGCAATGTGCTATCGCCGACGATGTAGTGGTGCCACAGCGCCGCACCGGCATGCAGGCCCGCCAGCAGAATGATCGCCCACGCCACGTTGTCGTGCAGGCCGCCCAGCGTGCCGCGCCACTCATGATCGACGAGGAACGGGGCGGGGATCGGGAACACACCGAAAAAATTGAACGGCTCACCCTGCGCCCACCGAAGCAGAAAGCCCAGCACCACTTGCGCCAGCAATAACAGGTATAGACAGCCATGGCCGACTTTGGCCGCAATATTGACAGCCGGATGGGTGTCCGGAGCAGGACGGTTCCCGCCGAACAGTCGCCAGGCAATGCGGGCGACGATCAGCACCGCCATGGCGATGCCCAGCGAGATGTGAACCGACTGCAGGCCCTTGCGCAGGGGCGTGCCTTTGGCCAAGGTTTCCCAGAGGTGTGCGCTGGCGAACATGAAGATCACCACGGCCGCAGTCGCCCAGTGGAAGCTGCGCGTCAGACGGTCGTATCGCTGGGAAGACCGAGTGGGGAGGCCCGAAATCGTGCTGTTCATGAAAGATCCCTGAGAGTGTTGAGTAATGAACACGCCAGCAGGAGAACTTATTCGGTAGGTTGCGAAGGAATTTTGCGCCATCAGCCGGGACACCCGGCGCGCGTGAAGGATTGCGTCGCGCAGGACGCAATCCTTCGGTGGACGTTGGGGGGTCAGATCTTGAAAAAACTCACGCGCTCGGTCAGCACATCTGCCAGATTCGACAGCTCGCGACTTGAGCGTGCCACCTGATTGGACCCCACGGCGGTTTCCAGTGCCGAGTCGTGGATGCGGTTGATGTTGTGGCTGACGTCTTCCGCCGCCACGCCCTGCTGTGCCGCGGCACTGGCGATCTGGGCGTTCATGTCGTTGAGCGCGCCGACTTCATGGCGAATTTTCACCAAGGATGTTTGCGCTTCCTGAGTCTGCGCCACCGTCCGCTGCGCCATCTCGCGGCTTTCACGCATCAGATCGGCGGTCTTGCCCGCGCCACTCTGCAACTGGCCCACCATGTTGCGGATTTCTTGCGTGGATTCCTGGGTGCGTGTCGCAAGCGAGCGAACTTCATCAGCCACCACGGCAAACCCCCGGCCGGCCTCGCCGGCACGAGCAGCCTCGATGGCCGCATTAAGGGCCAGCAGGTTGGTGCGCTCAGCAATGGAGTTGATCACCGCAACAATGGTCTCGATGGCCTGGCTGTCACTGGAGACCTGAGTCACCGAATCGGCGGCGGTTTCCAGTTTTTCGGCGAGCGCGTGCATGGCCTGCGCAGTGTTCTCGACCATGCGCTTGCCGTGTTCGACTTCATGATCGGCGGTCTGTGTCGCATTGGCGGCTTTCACGGCATAGCCTGCGACTTCCTTGACAGTGTTCGCCATCTGGTTGATCGCGGCGGCCATGTGCTCCGTCTCGCTGGCCTGCAGGCGCATTTGCTCGCTGTTACTGTCGGAGCTGGCGCGCAGTTGAGAAGACGAGCCCATCAGCTCCATCGCGGCGGCACGCACCTGATGGATGGTGGCCGACAAGTGCGCGTTGGTGGTTTTCAGTGCGCCCATCACGCTGTCGGGGAAGGGCGTGTCGATCCGGTCGGTCAGTTCGCCTGCGGCCAGGCGACGAATCGACGTCGCGACCTCATGGGGCTCGGCGCCGAGTGTCGATTTGATGCTGCGAATGATCAGCAGCGACGCGATGATGCCCAGCAACACGGCGATACCGGTCGACACCAGCATCAACGAGGCGAAATGCGCCGCCGTCACACGGACGAAGCCAATGTGCTCGCCGATGGACGTCTCTTCGAGATCAATCAGTGCATTGATACGGTTCAGCCATTCCTTGTAGGCGCCCGCCACTTCGGCCATCAGCACGGACTGCGCCCCTTCGATGTCACCCTGCTGACGCAAGCGCAGCGCCTTGTCGGTTGCGGTCAGGGCGCTGCGTTCGATGGCCTTGATGCTGCCGAGTAATGCCTGTTCCTGTGCGCTCGCGCTCTTGGTCTGGTAGATCTGGTCCATGGGTGCTGCCGAGGCCTGATACAGCGCGTTCAGGCGTTCGATGTCGCGCAGGTAGGTGGCCAGTCCCTGCTCATCGCGCACCAGCACGGCGTCGCGAATCGCGATTGCCCGGTCATGGACGCTGCCGCGGAAGTTGATTGCATAGCGCTGTTTGACAGTTGCGTCTTCGCTCACGTCTGTCAGGGTCGACTCGATCAGGCCGACGCGTTGGACGCCGACGAGTGTGACCAGAATCATCAGCGCCAGGACCAGACCAAAGCCCAGGCCCAGGCGTTTTGCAATCGTGAGCTGCTTAAACATATCCGTAACGAACCCCGATTCAGTGGTGATATTAGAAAGCTATCATTTGCGCACCTTATACACCGGGTAGATACCGGAGGCAGCTAGCTTTTTCTATGAGCGCGATAGTTTTTTTCCTGAACTGAGCCGTACCGGTGGGTGCTGGACGCATGGGTCAACGGCCGATGACGTTGTTGGTGTGTGCTGGCGAGGGGAGCTTGGACGCTCGGCCCGGTTCTGCGAAGGGGCGAATGCCAACGTCCTGCGTTGCGCGCGTTCGCGGTTTGAAACTATCGTGGGTTTCTTTTCAGGTCGGGGCGGGCCCGCTGCGACCGTTTTTCCGCATAAAAAGGACCTGTCATGCGTTTTTCTCCCTTCGTCGAGCGAATTTCCGGCCATGGTGTAGCCGCCTGGGACATTCATCATGAAGCCTTCAACGCTCAGCGCGACGGCGCCGATGTGATCATCCTGAGCATTGGCGACCCCGATTTCGCCACGCCTGATTTCATCACGCAGGCGGCCATCGACGCGTTGCGCGCCGGTGACACCCACTACGCCGACATTGCCGGCCGACCGGAACTGCGGCAGGCCATTGCCGAGCGCTATTCGCAACGACTCGGGCGGTGCGTGCTGGCGGACAACGTCATTACGGTGGCTGGCGCACAGAATGCGTTGTTCATGGCTTCGATGTGTCTTTTACAGGCGGGGGATGAAGTGGTCGTCCTCGATCCGATGTACGTCACGTATGAAGCGACGCTCAAAGCATCGGGCGCCACACTGGTGCGCGCGACGTGCCTTCCCGAAGATGGCTTTCGTGTGCGTGAAGCGACGTTGAGAAGCGCCATTACATCACGCACCCGCGCCATCTTTCTGTCCAACCCCAACAACCCCACCGGCGTCGTGCTAGATCGGCAGGAATTGCAGTTCATTGCCGACCTGGTCATCGCCCATGACCTGTGGGTGGTGGTCGATGAGGTCTACGAGAGTCTGTGCTATGAGCGCGAACATCTAAGCCTCGCCAGCTTGCCGGGGATGGAAAAGCGTTGTGTGGTCGTTGGCAGTCTGTCCAAGTCTCACGCCATGACCGGGTGGCGGATTGGCTGGATGGTCGCCGCTGCCGAACTGATCGGCCACGCTGAAACCCTGGCGTTGAGCATGCTGTATGGCTTGCCGGGATTTGTGATGCAAGGCGCGCTCGCCGCAGTGAAGGCCCATGAGCCGGTCACACGCGTGATGCGCGAGACCTATCGGCGGCGTCGGGATCTGGTGGTGGGACGCTTGAGCGATTGCCCAGGGCTGGCAGTCTTGGCGCCGGATGCCGGTATGTTCGTGCTGGTGGATGTGCGCGGAACCGGGCTCGGTTCGCTGGATTTCGCCTGGCGGCTGTTTCGCGAAACCGGTGTGTCCGTACTCGATGCGGCAGCGTTTGGTGAGCCCGCGCAGGGGTTTGTGCGGTTGTCGTTCACCTTGAGCGATGAGCAACTGGCCGAGGCGTGTGAAAGGATTGCCCGTTTTGTCAGTAAACTTCGCCGGGCTGTTTGATCGAGTGGACCTTGCCTGATTCTGCAAGTTATCAGTGAAAGTTATTCTAGTCGCTCGCAGTGTCGCGCCGGTTGAATGAACCGGATAGTGCGGATTAGATGAAAAATTATTTAATAAAAAAAGCCACCGCACAGACGTGAGGTGGCTAAAAAAGTCTTACCAAAGGAATGATGAAGTGGAGCAAGATTCGATTGCCTGATGCTGCGGAGTCACCAGGCAGTTGAGTCGTGTGCTTCATCGCCGACAACGGTAACACCGGATCGATGATTTCAACTATTACGAAGATCGATAGTGACTATCACGACTCGTTTCTGAACCGCTGGGCGGAAAAATGCTAAAAGTTTTTCGGTCCGGGGAGCACACCCGACACAAAAACGAAGCGTTTGGCGCTTCAGGAAACAATAAAGAAACGGGCTTGAAGCCCGTAGATTTACCGTGGATTTCAATACGGACTCGATGTATTTAGCCCATCTGCCATAGCCTATATTCCACCGTTTCAAACTTCGCCTGAACTCAGGAGGATGCCCCGTATCTTAGGGGTTGCGGAACGTTGGGCCTTAATTGAGACAGGGGATAATAATGACGTTTGTGAAATGGAACCTCATGACGCTTGCGGTTTCGCTGGGCGTGAGTCAACTGGCGACGGCAGGGGTCGTCAGTGATCAATCGGAGGCCAAGGGGTTCGTCGAAGACAGCAGTCTGACCGTCCACCTGAAGAACTACTATTTCAATCGTGACAACAAGAACACCAAGGACGACAGCAAGGACTGGACCCAAGGCGTTCTGGGCAATTTCAGCTCCGGCTTCACCCAAGGCACCGTGGGTTTTGGTGTCGACGCCTACGGCTACTGGGGCATCAAGCTTGACGGCGGTGGCGGCACCACGGGCACGGGCAACCTGCCGGTGGACAGTCATGGAAACCCTGAAGACGAATACGGCACCGCGGGTGGCGCTATCAAAATGCGCATCTCCAAGACGGAATTGCGCTACGGCAACCTTCAACCACAAGCGCCGGTCTTCGCCGCCGGTGGCTCGCGTCTGTTCCCGCAAACGGCAACGGGTTTTAACCTGCTCAGCAGCGATATTGCCGGGCTGGAGCTTGATGGCGGTCATTTCACCGGCAGTAACGGCCCCGTCACCACCAACAATGACCATGGCATCTGGGCGGCGTACGCCAACGTCGAGGCCAGCAGCATCGACTATGCCGGTGGCAAGTACACGATCAACGATAACCTGACCGTCAGCCTGTACGGATCGGATCTGAAAGATGTCTGGCGGCAATACTACGGTAATGCCAACTACACATTGCCGATGACCGATGATCAGTCATTGAACTTCGATTTCAACATCTATCGTACCAACGATACTGGCGCCGCCAAAGCCGGCGATATCAGCAACACGACATGGTCGCTGGCGGCCGCTTATTCTTTCCTGACAGCCCATACCATTACGTTGGCGTATCAGAAAGTTCACGGCGATACCCCCTTTGACTATGTGGCCTTTGGTAATAATGGCGCCGGTGACACGGGCGACTCGATCTTTCTGGCTAACTCCATTCAATATGCCGACTTCAACGGCCCCGGCGAGAAATCCTGGCAGGCCCGGTACGACTTGAACATGGCCAGTTACGGAGTTCCGGGATTGAGCTTCATGGTTCGTTATGTGAATGGCAGTGATATCGACGGCTCGCATCTGCCTTCCAACAGCACTTACAGCGGTTACGGCGATGATGGCAAACATCACGAAACCAACCTTGAAGCGAAATACGTCGTTCAGTCCGGCCCGGCCAAGGATCTGTCTCTGCGTATGCGCCAGGCGTGGCATACCGCTAACGGCGACCAGCCCGACGGCGATGCAAAAGAATTTCGCCTGATCGCCGACTACCCGATCAACGTGTTCTGATGCTTTAGCCACGACAAAAAAAGCCAGGCAGTCCGCAAGGGTGCCTGGCTTTTTCGTGCCTGCTTATAATCAATCAGGCGTGTGGTCGCCACGGATCGAGAAGTTCGACATGTGTTCCAGGCCCTTGATCAGGCCCGAATGGTCCCAGCTGCTGCCACCGAGCGCCGCACAGGTGCTGAACACCTGCTGCGCATTGGCGGTGTTGGGCAGGTTCAGCCCCAGTTCACGTGCGCCTTCCAGCGCCAGGTTCAGGTCTTTCTGATGCAGGGCGATACGGAAGCCTGGATTGAAGGTGCCCTTGATCATGCGCTCGCCGTGCACTTCGAGGATCTTCGACGACGCAAAGCCACCCATCAGCGCTTCACGCACCTTGGCCGGATCCGCACCGTTCTTTGAAGCGAACAGCAGGGCTTCGGCGACCGCCTGAATGTTCAGGGCGACGATGATCTGGTTGGCGACCTTGGCGGTCTGGCCGTCGCCATTGCCACCGACCAGGGTGATGTTCTTGCCCATGGTCTGAAACAACGGCAGTGCGCGATCGAAGGTGCCTTGGTTGCCGCCGACCATGATGCTCAGGGTCGCGGCCTTGGCGCCGACTTCACCACCGGACACCGGTGCGTCGAGGTATTGCGCGCCGGTGGCGTTGATCCGGGTGGCGAAGGCTTTCGTGGCCGACGGCGAAATCGAGCTCATGTCGATCACGACTTTGCCGGCGCCGGTGCCTTCGCTCAGGCCGTTCTCGCCGAACAGCACATCGTTGACCTGTGGGGTATCAGGCAGCATGACGATGATGAATTCGGCTTCCTGCGCCACTTCACGCGGGTTGCTCAATACCGTTGCGCCGCTTTCGACCAGCGAGGCGGGCGGTGCGATGAAGTGCTTGGACAGAAACAATTGATGACCTGCTTTTTGCAGGTTTTCTGCCATTGGCAGGCCCATGATGCCGGTGCCGATGAATCCGATGTTAGCCATGAGATGTTCCTCTTGTTTATGCCTGATGCGGTCTCCTGTAGGAGCGTGGCTTGTCCCGCGATCGACCGGGAACCGGTCGTAAAATCAGCTCATGGTGTGCGTCTGGTACACCGCACGATGAGGTTTTACTGCTGCTTTGCAGCAGATCGCGGGACAAGCCACGCGCCTACGGGATTCGCGTTGTTATTGGAACGGCGAGCCTGTTCAGACCAAATTATGGGTTTTCAGCCACCCAAGGCCTGCTTCGGTGGTGGTCAGCGGCTTGTACTCGCAACCGATCCAGCCGCGATAACCGAGCTTGTCCAGGTGCCCGAACAGAAAGCCGTAGTTGATCTCGCCGGTGCCGGGTTCGTGGCGGCCGGGGTTGTCCGCCAGTTGCACATGGCGAATCACCGGCAGGTGCTTTTCCATGGTCCGGGCCAGATCGCCCTCCATGATCTGCATGTGATAAATGTCGTACTGCAACGACAGGTTGCGGCTGCCGACTTTCTCGCGGATGTCCAGCGCCTGCGCCGTGGTGTTGAGGTAGAAACCCGGAATGTCGAGGGTGTTGATCATTTCCATGACTAGGTCGATGCCCTGAGCCTGCAGCTTGTCCGCCGCGTACTTGAGGTTGTCGACGAAGGTCTTCTCGATCAGCGCGTCGTCGAAACCTTGTGGCTTGATCCCCGCCAGGCAGTTGACCTGGGTATTGCCCAACACTTTGGCGTAAGCAATCGCCAGATCGACGCCGGCATAGAACTCTTCGACCCGATCGGGATGGCAGGCAATGCCACGCTCGCCTTTGGCCCAGTCTCCGGCGGGCAGGTTGAACAGCACTTGGGTCAGGCCGTTGGCATCCAGCTCGGCCTTGATCTGCGCGGAGCTGAAGTCATACGGAAACAGGTACTCGACACCGCTGAAGCCCGCGTTGGCGGCGGCTTCGAAGCGTTGCAGAAAGTCCAGCTCGGTGAAGAGCATGGACAGGTTGGCGCATAAACGGGGCATGGTGGGCTCCTTGTTCTCGCTCTTGTTTTGGGGGCGTCAATCAGTCCAGCAGGCTGATGGCAGTCGGGGCATCGTCGCGGTGTTCGGCCAGCGATTCGAATTCGTTGATCGCGTTGATCTCGGTGCCCATCGCGATGTTGGTCACACGTTCCAGAATGACCTCGACGACCACCGGAACGCTGTACTGCTGCATCAGGCTCGACGCTTCGGCGAGTGCCGCCTGAATATGCGCCGGATCGCTGACCCTGATCGCCTTGCAACCCAGGCCTTCGGCGACCGCTACATGGTCGACGCCATAGCCTTCCAGCTCCGGTGCGTTGATGTTGTCGAACGCCAGTTGCACGCAGTAATCGATGTCGAAGTTGCGCTGTGCCTGGCGGATCAGGCCCAGGTACGAGTTGTTCACCACAACGTGGATGTACGGCAGCTTGAACTGCGCGCCAACGGCCAGTTCTTCAATCATGAACTGGAAGTCATAGTCGCCAGACAACGCAACGACCTTGCGGCTGGGATCGGCTTTCGCCACGCCCAGCGCGGCCGGAATGGTCCAGCCGAGCGGGCCTGCCTGGCCGCAGTTGATCCAGTGACGCGGCTTGTAGACGTGCAGGAATTGCGCGCCGGCGATCTGCGACAGGCCGATGGTGCTGACGTAGCAGGTGTCCTTGCCGAAGTACTGGTTCATCTCTTCGTAAACACGTTGCGGCTTGACCGGGATGTTGTCGTAGTGCGTCTTGCGCTGCATCGTGCGCTTGCGTTCCTGGCAACTGGCGAGCCAGCTGCTGCGGTCTTTCAGCTTGCCAGCGGTGTGCCATTCGCGGGCCACTTCAAGGAACATCGCAAGGGCGGCGCCTGCGTCCGATACGATGCCCAGGTCCGGCATCAGTACCCGGCCGATTTGCGTCGGTTCGATATCAATGTGGATGAACTTGCGGCCTTCGCTGTACACCGAGACGGTGCCGGTGTGGCGGTTCGCCCAGCGGTTACCGATGCCGAGCACCATGTCCGATTCCAGCATCGTGGCGTTGCCGTAGCGGTGTGAGGTCTGCAGACCGACCATGCCTGCCATTTGCGGGTGGTCGTCCGGAATCGTGCCCCAGCCCATCAGTGTCGGGATCACCGGGATGCCGGTCAGTTCGGCGAATTCCACCAGCGCGTCCGATGCATCGGCATTGATGATGCCGCCACCGGCGACGATCAATGGGCGTTCGGAGGCGTTGAGCATGGCCAGCGCTTTTTCGATCTGATGACGACTGGCTTGGGGTTTGATGACCGGCAGCGGTTCGTAGGCATCGATGTCGAATTCGATTTCAGCCATCTGCACGTCGAACGGCAGGTCAATCAACACCGGACCAGGGCGACCGCTGCGCATCAACTGGAAGGCTTTCTGGAACACGTAAGGCACCTGGCCCGGTTCCATGACGGTGGTCGCCCATTTGGCAACCGGCGAAGCGATACTGGCGATGTCGACCGCCTGGAAATCTTCCTTGTGCATGCGGGCACGGGGCGCTTGCCCGGTGATGCAGAGGATCGGAATCGAGTCGGCAGACGCGGAGTAGAGGCCGGTAATCATGTCAGTACCGGCAGGGCCGGACGTCCCGATGCAGACACCGATGTTGCCCGCGATTGCACGGGTGTAACCCTCGGCCATGTGCGAGGCGCCTTCGACGTGACGCGCCAGCACGTGATCGATGCCGCCGAGTTTCTTGAATGCGGCGTACAAAGGGTTGATGGCAGCGCCGGGGATACCGAACGCGGTATCGACCCCTTCGCGACGCATCACCAGAACGGCGGCTTCGATGGCTCTCATGATGGTCATTTGTTAGTCTCCTGAACTCGATAGTTTTTGTACGTAGTTCTTTAGTTTTTGTACGTCAGCAGCGTGATTTGAATTGAAGTTTTTGTGAATGGCTGCTTTTGGCAATTCTGTCGGTATCAGGAGTATCGAATGGATCGTTACACAGAGCTGCGCAGTTACGTGCTGGTTGCCACCCACGGCAGCTTTGCCGCTGCCGCGCTGGTCGAAGGCGTGACCCCGGTCATCATGGGAAGGCGACTCAGTGCACTGGAGGATCGACTGGGGGTGAAGCTGATTCACCGGTCAACGCGCGGCCTGACCCTGACCGATGCGGGGGATTCCTATCTGGAAAACGCCAAGCAGGTGCTGCAGTCGTTCGAAGAGCTCGACGCAAGCATCAGCGAAAACGAGAGCAGTGTGCGCGGGCACCTGGTGGTGTCGGCCCCCGCAGGTTTCGGGCGACAGCACGTAGCACCCCATGCGCCGGAGTTCCAGGCACGCTTTCCGGACCTGCAGCTGTCCTTCAACCTTACAGACAACGTGGTCGATCTGGTGCGTGAGGGGTATGACATGAGCATTCGCATCGGCGAAGTGCTCGACCCCAACTACGTGGCCATCAAGCTGTTCGCCAACAAACGGGTGGTGTGCGGCTCACCGCAATACTTCGTCAAACACGGGTTTCCACAGGCGCTGGAGGACCTGGCCGAGCACAACTGCCTGTCATTCAACCTTCAGGGCGGACAGCATCGTGGCTGGACATTTCTGCGCGACGGCAAACAGGTGGCGGTCAAGGTGGCCGGGAATCTGTACTGCAACGACGGCGAGTTGCTGTACGACTGGGCCAAGCGCGGCCTCGGCCTTTGCTGGCGTTCAACGTGGGAAATCCAGAACGAAATCGACAGTGGCGCACTGGTGACGGTACTGGATGAATTCGCGCTGCCCAGTTACGACATTCAAGGCGTGTACCCGCAGCAACATTACCTCCCGGCGAAGGTGCGGTTTTTCATTGCGTTTCTCAAAGAGGTGTACAACCGGCCGGGGTATTGGAAGCAGGGGTGAATCGGCCTTGGTTCGCGACATTGAGCAAAACGTTTCCTCTGTGGTAGCGAGCTGCTCACGAAGACTTGCGGCCAGACGATAGACCGGTATCGAATTGACCGACGCTTTCCTGAGCCAGCTCACTCCACAATGGACGTGTACCGCTGATTGATCGGCGATTGGGAGCGCTGCCCGTCAGATCAACTCCACCGAAACCGGCGGCAGTCCGCGAATTTCACCCACCGCCAATCCCGGTCCTTTGGTCAGGTACATGCCGGTATACGAGCCCGTCGTGATCACCAGGTCCGGCGTCACAGTCTGGCCGTTTTGCGTGTGGTGATTGACCAGCCATGGCAGCAAGCGGCGAGGGTCGCCGGCAGGGTTCGCACCGTCGCCTGGGACGATATCTTCATCGGCGAAGGTAAAGGTCAGCGCGGGTTCGACGAAGGGAAAGCTGGCGTCGTACGGGACAAATTCGCCGACGATCAACGCGCCATGGTTCAGCAGATCGCCGAGTGCCAGCAGCGGTTCGATCTTCGGCCACGCGGCAAAACGACTCGACACCACTTCGATGGTCGCGCCCATGGAGCCGATGCTGCCCAGTACTTCTTCGTCAGCGTACGGCTGCTCGCGAGGGGCGAATTCACGGTTCAGGCGAAAGGCGATTTCAAGCTCCAGAATCGGCGACGGGTAGTCGACGCATTCCACCTGACTGCCACTGGCAAACAGGCCGTCGTCGGGCAGCAGCGCACCGTTGATGGGGCCGCCGTGAGTGGATTTTGAACCGACTTTCCAACCGCCAACGGTCGTATCACGCAGGCGCAGGATTTCCCGCTGCAAGGCATAGGCGCTGGCAGCATCGACGGGCACGTATTCAGGGTGAATCTCGGTGATTTTCTGACCGTTGCGCATGGCGTCGACGATCAATTCGGCAATGTTCGCTGGGTGAGACGGTTGATTCACGCGGGACTTCCTTCATGCAAGTGAATGGGAAGCGCCCACGGCCAAAACCTTTCAGAGCCGTGGAGCCACGCGCTCTACTCTAACCTCATTTGCTCACGAGCGCCGACACAGAGCGCTGGCCGGACGACCGCTCGGTGACAGGCGTCTACAAAGTGCGCATCACTGAACATGAGTCCTCGATGCGCCGATCAATAACCGTTTACCCGTTATCACATTCATCACCCAACCGGGTGTACTCAAGTCTGTGCGAGACGCCTTTACTGTCCACGTATTCCATTTGAGCCTTGATCGGGCCGCATGCGTTGGTCGCCGAGTTAGCGTTGCTGATTCGCACCACCTTGGCGATGTCCAAGTCCTGCGTGTAGTCGTACTGAACGTCCTTGGCCGCTGAGGCCGCGGTCTGGCCGGCCGTATCGTTGGCCGACGCAAACAGACTGAACATCGACAAAGCGGCAAACAGTGCGTATTTCATGGCAGGCTCCAACCAAGCGACAGTGCAAGCGGCCACATCGGGAAAGCTTGCTGATGGCGTCATTTTAGGGAGGGCATCGGTTCGCTTAGAAATGCTGTCTGTCGATAGGCGTCATCACGTTTGATGATGCGCAGGAACCGGTGCTTTGCTTTCGGTAAAACACCTGTTGCCTGTTCAGAGAGGGATAACTTACGCCGGGCATTATTTTTTAACGCGACGGAATAAAAGCGGATCAAGCGCGTCTTGCAAGGGACATTCACTGAATGCATCACGTGTTCACACTTCCCCTGTTCGAGACGCTGACTTTATGAAAACCCGTCCTTTGAAACTGAGCAAACTTCGCGCAGCGTTGGCGATCGCCACATTCGCCCTGACCTCGGTCGGTATGGCGAGTGCGGCATCGGCTGCGCCGGTCCGCAACATCGTGCTGGTGCATGGCGCATTCGTGAATGGTGCTGGCTGGAAGCCGGTGTACGACATTCTGGTCAAGGACGGTTATCACGTCTCGGTCGCTGCGCATCCGCTGACGTCTTTCAATGATGACGTCACAGCCGTCAAACGCATTCTGGCGATGCAGGACGGTCCGACCATTTTGGTCGGGCACAGCTATGGCGGTGCGGTGATTTCCAATGCGGGTGAGGACGCGCACGTTGCCGGATTGGTGTATATCGCCGCCCACGCGCTGGATGTCGGTGAAACCGAAGCGGCGAACGGCAAGCTTTATCCCAATGCCACCAAGGCGGTGAAGAAGACCGACGACGGCTTCCTGTACCTCGATCCGGCGTTTTACCCTGCCGATTTCGCTGCTGACTTGCCCAAGGCTCAGGCAGAGTTCGAAGCCAATGCGCAATTCCTGACGTCAGCCTCTGTGTTCACCACGCCCGCCACGGTGGCCGCCTGGAAGACCAAGCCCAGTTGGTACGCAGTGGCCAAAGCAGATCGGATCATCAACCCGGACCTTGAACGCATGTACGCCAAGCGCGCCAACGCCCACACCATCGAAATCGACGGTGCGAGTCATGCGGTGTACGAGTCGCATCCCAAGGAAGTCGCTGCGTTGATCGAACAGGCCGCGCTGCACGCGCAGGACAAGCCGTGATTCGATTGTCTTAGCTGTCTGGCTTGCCGGCGAGAGCGCTCTCAGGAGCGCCACCGTCTGCAAGCCGGGCCGCTACGCCGCGCGGCTCACCCGCGCTTCGAGGTCCATGCGAAACAGCTCCGGGCGGCTCAAGTAATGCCCGAATGCCAACACCTCCCACCGACCGTCGATCTCCAGGGCAAACGCCGGGACGCCTTGCGCGCCGATGCGTTGCATGACGGCCTGACTGCTTTCCAGATGCTGTTCGATACCGTCATCGAGCAGCGCCAGGAGTCGGCTTTCGAACGTTTGTGGGTCATAACCCAGCACTTCGGCCACGTCGACGATGACGGCAATATCGGCAATCGCGCGACCTTCCTGGTAATACGCGACCTGCAAACGCTTGAGCATCTCCACCCCGCGTCCCGACAGCGCTTCGGCGGCCAGCATCGCGGCGATCGGCAGCGAGGAATCGAGCACCACGTCGTCGCGTTCTTGAAGCCCCTTGACGTAAGCATCGCCAAACGTCTGTTTGCTGTAGAACGTGATGCGCGTTTCATGCGGGCGAACGAAGTCTCGCCATTCGGGGGACATGGTGCGGCGCTTGTCGCCCGAAAGCATGCCAATGCCATGTGGCTCAATATGAACCCCGGGGACGCTCAGGGCGGCGCTGATCATCGGCGCCGCGCCGTAACACCAACCGCAGAACGGGTCATACAGATAATGCAGGGTTGCAGTGCTCATACCGGGTTTCTCCAAAGGCGATAGGGCGTTCAAACCAGGGCCGGGTAGTCGATGTAGCCGCGTGCATCACCGCCGAAAAAGCTGTTGCCGTCGGCCGGATTCAGCGGGTGGTTCCCTTGCAGGCGCGCTGGCAGGTCGGGGTTGGCAATGAAGGGGCGGCCAAAGGCGATCAGGTCGGCGCGGCCTTGCTGCAAGGCGCGTTCGGCGGTCTTCAGGTCGTAACCGCCCGCCAGCATCAGGACGCCTTTGAACTCGCTGCGCAGGCGCTCAATGATGGCGTCCCAGCGTGGATCGAATTGCTCGTCGCGCACCGTGCCGACCATGGCCGGTTCCACCAGATGCAGGTAGGCAAGGTTCAACGTGTCGAGCTGGCGCACGATGAAGCTGAAGGTTTCTTCCGGGGTTTCATCGCCCATGCCCATGAAGCGTCCCATCGGCGTCAGTCGCACGGCCACGCGATCTGCCCCGACCTCTTCAACGACTGCGCGAGTGACCTCCAGGACCAGTCGTGCGCGCTTTTCCAGGGAACCGCCGTATTCATCGGTGCGGTGATTACTCGCCGAGTTGATGAACTGATCCAGCAGATAGCCGTTGCCGGCGTGAATCTCGACGCCGTCCATCCCTGCCAGCAGCGCGTTACGTGCGGCGACGCGGTAGTCCTCGATGATCGCTTGAATGCCTTCGACGGTCAGGGCCTGCGGGACCGGGACATCGCCCCAGACGCCATTGCCGTGGTCATCGATGATGAAGGTTTTGCCCGGAACCGGCAGGGCGCTTGGCGCTACGGGCAACCCGCCCTCAGGTTGAAACACGGGGTGCGAGACGCGGCCGACATGCCACAACTGCAGAAAGATCCGCCCGCCCTCGGCATGCACCGCGTCACTGACTTGTTTCCAGCCCGCCACCTGTTCAGCGCTGTGGATGCCGGGTGTCCAGGCATAACCCTGGCCCTGCTGCGAAATCTGCGTGGCTTCGGTGACGATCAACGCTGCGGAGGCGCGCTGGCGGTAATACTCGACGTTCATCGGGGTCGGTACGTTGCCGGGTTGACCGGCACGGGAGCGGGTGAGCGGGGCCATGGCCACGCGATGGTTGAGTGTCAGGTTGCCGAGCTTGATGGGGGTAAAGAGTTTCATGATGGTTGCCTCGCAGTCTTGAAGGGGGGTAGTCGATGGCTCTACGGTAGGCGTTAGGGCGCGGCGGGAGAATCGGTCGGCGGCGCAACGGTGCATCGCGTTTTGCGCAATGCTGACGGTTCAGACGCCCTTTCCAGACAGGCAAAAAAATGCCCCGCGAGGGCGGGGCGCTGACGAATGTTCACCGCACGCGTCACAGTGTGGGAGGTGGATCGATCCCCATGATCCGGTTGCCCATCGAGATGCCCCAGTCGACCATCTGCGCGCCGTCGCGTAATTGATCGTGTTGCCACGTATCAAGGGCCTTGCGCACGTCAGGTTGATGGTTGAGTGCCTGGGCCAAGGCAACCGCATTGGACGCCGCTTTGGCCGTGCTTCCTGCGGTGTGTGGCCTTGGAATGAACGCGGCATCGCCCGTCAGCAACACCCGGTCAAACACCATGCGAGGGACTTTCAGGTCCAGGATCGACTGCACGAAAATGTCCGGGGTGAGGCAAATCAGTTCAAGAAACGCGGGATTGATGCGTCCCTTGGCCAGCGCCCGGAAGGCGGCTTCCTGTGCGGGCGCCATGGCACCCGGCGGCACGGAATGCGGCCGCCGGCGCCCGGCATGATCAGTCAACGCGGCGTCCAGCTCGGCGCCGGGCGCGGCTTTCAGCTACCAGAGCCAGTTGAACCGGCGTTCGCCAACCCGGGTTGAACCGTCCGCGCCGGGGACCATGTACGTCAACATCAGCGACTCGGGGCTTTGCTGAAACACGAAATTTTCGTAGAGCAGGGCCCTGGTCTGGTCCGGTAGATCACGTTCGTCCACCAGCCCGCGCCACACCAGATAACCCGAGTAGTCGGGTTGCATAGCCGGCAGCACGAGGCTGCGGACCGTGGAGTGCCCGCCATCCGCGCCAATCAGTAAATCGCCTTGTGCCTGCTTGCCGCCTTCGAAGGTGGCGGTGACACCGTGGTCGTCTTGCCGAACGTCGATCAGGGTCGCCCCACGGTGGTAATGCTCGCTCGGCAGACCCGACATCAGCGCCGCGTAAAGGGTGTTCCAGGACGTCTGTGTCTGAGGCATCAGCTGGTTGTGACGGATCTTGCCAGCAGCATCCAGGAAGACTCGGTGCCGGGAGCGCACACCCAGCGCTTGGGTGTGCTGGATACCGGCGAAATCGAAGGCCCTCAACACGTCAGGTTGCAGCACGATGCCGCCGCCCCGACTGTCCAGGGCTGCGGGCGAGCGTTCGAATACCTCGACCTGCCAGCCAATCGCGCGCAACGCTGTCGCCGCGAACAACCCGCCCAGTGATCCGCCGATGACCAACGCTTTGCGCGCAGGCGCGGGTGATTGATGGGGAGATGAGTCGTTCATGGGGCTGCGCTCCTGGCGGGTTCAATGCCACCACACTAGGCCTGCTGCGGTGTTCGGAGAATCCGCCGCGTACGCAAAAGGGTGTTGCGCCGGGTGCAAGAGCGATCAGCTCGACATCATCTCCTGCATAAACGCAATAAACGCCTTCACCCGCTTGGAGCCACGATGGTTGGGCAGGTACAACGCCGAGATTTCGCCTTTGGCGTTGTCCGGGTAGGCCGGGCTATTTTCGAACAGCTCGACCAGCCGTCCGGCCTCGAGGTCCTGGTCGATCAGCCAGTCGGGGAGCAGGGCGATGCCGGTGCCTGCCAGCGCCAGTTCGCGCAGCACTTCGGCGTTGTTGCTTTTGAAGCGGCCGTTGACGGAGACGCGAATTTCTCCGTCGATCGAGAGAAAGGTCCAGGCTTGCTGAGGATTGCCGAAATTGAAGCGCAGGCAGTCGTGGTTGGAGAGCTCAGCCGGTGTCTGGGGCTTGCCGTGCTGCTCGAGGTAGCCAGCGCTGGCGATCACCCGTCGTCGAAACGTCCCGACCGGGCGGCTGACCACGCCGTCCATGGGCGCAGCGGAGCCCAGTCGAATCGACAGGTCGACACGCTCGCTGAACAGGTCAACGATGGTGTCGGTGAGGGTGATGTCCAGTTCCAGCCGAGGGTAGCGACTCATCAACACACCCAGCTGCGGCGCGATGATGGTCCGTCCGAAAGCGGTCGGCACCGAGATGCGCAAAGGGCCAGAGGGCTCATCGTCGCTGTCCATCACGGTCGCGTCGGCGTCCGCCACGTCTTCGAGAATCTTGCGTGCCCGCGAGTAGTAGGCAGCGCCTGCGTCGGACACCGTGACCTGGCGGGTCGAGCGGTTGAACAGCACCGTTCCCAGCTCGGCTTCGAGGGAATCGATCATGCGCGTCACACTGGACGTCGCCATGCCCAATTGCCGGGCCGCGGCTGAAAAGCCTTTGGCGTCGACGGTCTCCACGAACATCTTCAAGGCGAGCAACTTGTCCATTGACCTTCCGTCATACCTGCGCTGTGTGGGCGCAGTGTAGGCGGTCGGTGCGAGCTCGCCAACGGCAGTATCAGCGGTTGAGGCTCACTGACGGTGTCGTCGGCCAGTCAGGCATGTTCGCGATCCCCAGGACGTTTATTTTTCCGTGAGGAGTCACCCATACAAACAACGAACTGTCGTACTCGCTGGCAGCCGCGTGTTTAAAGCCCGTCTGTTTTTCAAAGTCACTGATACAGCCGCTGTGGGTGACCAGGATCAGATTGCGCCGGGCCTGTTTGTGGGAGAGCACATCGTCACGCATCGTCTTTCCGCAATCTGCCAGCCATTGTTGGCTGACGGAGGGTGCATCAAACATGAACTGTGCGGTCTGTGCGGTTCGGGTAATCGGGCTGTGCATGATGTCCGTATTACCCAGTCCCCATCCTGCATAGGAACGGCCCAATTGCTGTGACTGCGTACTGCCAAGCCGAGTGATCCCGTCGGCCGGGCCCAGACATGCATTGCTGGAACGGTCGCAACGTTCGGCGTGCCGCACCAGGACGATCACATCGCCCTGGCGCCAGTGCTCCATCAGGCTGATGACGCCCAGTGAGCGCGGGTTCCTCAGATCCAGGATGGCTGGCGACATTGGCCACACAATGAACCCCGTTGTCATGGTGACCATCAGCACGATGCCGAGGATGACCCACCGACGTGAACGATTTCTTCCTCGTTTGAACAGCCTGAGCGAGCCGATTGAAAAGTTGGACATGGGTGTTACCTGATTAACGTTGTACGCGTGAAGACGGGGAGTGCGAGCGCACACTCGACCCGAGCATGCGATGAGCGCCACGTTAAAGATCAGGAGGTGGAGCGACGGTGAAGGCGCTGTGAAAAATTTGCGGGTCACGAAAGTGAAACGATCAGAAAACGCATCAATGGCATCCGGACGACGTTGCTGAGCGACTGCATTCCTATACGGAATCCATACTATAAAAAACATGAATTTTATTTATGGAGATCAGCCCTCTACTGTAGGCGGACAACACGCCAGAGGACCTGACATGAGCGTTCAGCCGCCATCCGCCACTGCACAACCGTCTGCAGCGGATCAACCCATCGCTGAGCAGTACTGGAAACGCAACCTGGCGGTTTGCGTTCTCGGTGCGTTCACCACGATTGTCGCCATGACGCTGTTGCTGCCGTTCTTGCCACTGTACGTCGAGCATCTGGGTGTCAGCGATCCTGCGGCCATCGTGCAATGGTCGGGCGTGGCGTTCGGTGCGACGTTTCTGTCAGCGGCCTTCACGGCGCCGCTCTGGGGCCGGTTGGGCGATCGCTACGGCCGCAAGTTGATGTTGATCCGGGCAAGCCTCGGGATGGCCATTGCGATGTCGCTGATTGGCCTGGCGGAAAACATTTACCAGTTGGTGGGGTTACGACTGCTGGCCGGTTTGTTGGGCGGGTACGCGTCGGGGGCGACAATTCTGGTGGCGACCCAGACACCCAAGGAGCGCTCCGGCTGGGCGCTCGGCATGCTGTCCTCGGGGATCATGGCGGGCAATTTGACCGGACCCTTGATTGGCGGGCTCCTGCCGCCGCTGATCGGCATACGCAACACGTTCTTTCTGGCGGGCGGCGTGATCTTCCTGACCTTTCTCGCCACCTTGTTTCTGATGAAGGAAACGCCGCGTCGCAAACGCGCCGCTGGAGCACCCAAGCCTGTGACGGTGCGCGCATGGGATGTGATTCCGGATAAAAAGCCCGTCATCACGATGTTTGTGGTGGCGTGCCTGGTAATGTTCTCGATCATGTCCATCGAGCCCATCATCACGGTCTACCTGATCCAGTTGCACACCATAAACGTAACGCTGATGGCGGGCGTGGTGATGTCCGCGACGGCCTTGGCCAGCGTCTTGTCGGCGTCGCGCATCGGCAAGCTGGCGGACCGAATCGGCCATTGGAAGGTGGTGGTCGGGTGCCTCAGCGTAGCGGCCGTGCTGCTCATCCCGCAGGCATTCGTCAGCAACGAATGGCAACTGGTGGTGCTGCGCTTTCTCATGGGGATCGCGTTGGGCGGTCTGCTGCCGTGCATCGCCGCGATCATTCGTCACTCGGTGCCGGACATCGTGGCCGGCCGCATGTTGGGTTATTCCACCTCGAGCCAGTACGTCGGTCAGGTGCTTGGGCCGCTGACCGGTGGTTATCTGGGCGGCCATTTCGGCATGCCGATCGTGTTCATTGCCACCTGTGTGCTGATGGCGGCGTGTGCGGTGGTGATGCTGGTGATGCGCCCGGTCAGGGTGTGATGACACCCATCACAGCACATGGGCCTCGCCTGCCGTAGACAGCCTCACGGTACTGCCAAGGGGTGGGATGTTGATGCCGGGGTTGCGCACATTCAGCGTGCGATGGGGGATCTGTTCACCGCCGGCGGTCGTTCTGGCGGCAAGTTCCAACGTCAGGATGCACGAGCTGCCGGTAAAATCGATGTCCGTCACGCGCCCTACACTATAGGGCCCCGTCTCGGCGGCATCGTGGGTGACGACGGTCAGTTGCTCAGGGCGCAGCAGGATTTGCGCGGCACCCTGTCGGCGGGGTTTGAGGACCGGCACCGAGCCCAGTTCGCAGGTGGCGATATCGCCCTCGACCCATGCAGGCAGAATGATCGCTTCGCCCAGAAACACGGCCGTTTCCTCGTCGACGGGATGGCGATACAACGCCATGGGGGACCCTGCCTGCACCAGCTTGCCTTGACGCATGACCGCCAGTTGATCGGCAAATGACAGCGCCTCTGCCTGGTCGTGGGTCACCAGAATCGTGGTGATGCCCGCGTCCGACAACAGTTTGCTGACCGCCTTGCGCATGCTGCTGCGCAGGCCGGTATCGAGCGCCGAAAACGGCTCGTCGAGGAGCATGATGCCGGGGTTTTGCGCCAGCGCTCGGGCCAGCGCGACCCGCTGCTGCTGACCGCCCGACAGTTCATGTGGCCAGCGTTCGCCCATCGACTCATCGAGCGAGACCATCTCCAGCAACTCGCTGATGCGTCGGCGTCGGAACGCGCGATCACCCGTCAGGCCGAAACCGATGTTGGCCGCCACCGACAGGTGCGGGAACAGCGCACCATCCTGCGGTACGTAGCCGATGTTGCGCAGGTGCGCCGGAACCGCGCGGGTTTCATCGACCAGCCAGTCGCCCTGCAAGGCAATGCGTCCACGGTCCGGGAACTCAAACCCTGCGATCATCCGCAATAACGTGGTCTTGCCTGACCCCGAAGGACCGACGATGGCGGTGCGACTGCCCGCAGGAATCGACAGGCTGACGTTGTCCAGCGCCCGGACATTACCGAAGGATTTATAAAGTGCGTGCAGCTCAAGAGCGTTCATCGGCCTGCCGTGCGTTTGGATTGGTGATAGAGAAGGGCGGTGAGCGGTAACGACAGCAGGACCATGATCAGGGCATACGGGGCGGCGGCCGCGTAGTCGATCTCACTGGTCATGGCCCAGAACCCGGTTGCCAGTGTGCGTGTGCCACTTGGCGAGAGAAGCAGGGTGGCGGTCAGCTCGTTAGTGATGGCCAGAAACACGAGCGCGGCGCCGGCTGCTGCACCCGGCGCGGCCAGGCGCAGGGTGATCAGCCAGAGGGCCTGCGTGGGTGTGCGGCCGAGGCTGCGGGCCATGTTCTCCAGCTCGACCGGTGCCTGGGCAATGCCAGCGCGCAGGCTCACCAGGGCGCGCGGAAGGAACATGAGCAGATAGGCCAGCAGCACAGTGATCACGGTCTGATAAATCGGTCGTGCCACCTTGATGGTGATGGTCACCAGCGCCAGCGCTACCACGATGCCCGGTAACGAACTGGTGATGTAGTTGCAGCTTTCTATCAGCCGGTTGAACCGACTTGGCGCGCGAATCGACAGCCAGGCAATGGGGAACGCAGCGGCCGTGATTAGCACCGCACCGACGGACGCCAGCATCAGGGTTTGTTGCACGGCGTCGAGCAACCCGTCCCGCTGCCAGACCTCGCTGCCACCGGCGATCAGCCAGCTCGCCAAGGTAATGAGCGGCACGCCCAACGCCAGGAGAGACAGACTGATCGGCAACAGCAGGCACAACACGGTGGCCGTTTTCGACAACGGCCACAGCTGCGGTTGGCGTGCGCTGCCTGATCCCACACGGGCGTAACGCGCGTTGCCTCGGGCGGCCGACTCCAGCGTCAGCAACAACAGACACAGCAGCGCCAGCACACCGGCGAGCATGTTCGCGGCGGGGCCGTTAAAAGACGACTGGAACTGGTCGAAAATCGCCGTGGTGAAGGTGTCGAAACGAATCATCGCGAACAGGCCGTACTCCGCGAGCAGGTGCAGTCCTATCAGCAGCGAACCTCCGCAGATCGCCAGCCGCAGTTGCGGCAACACGATGCGCAGAAACACCGCCAGCGGTTTAAGTCCCAATGATTGGCCCACGTCCTCAATGGCGGGATCCAGTCGCCGCAAGGTCGCGGCGATGGGCAGGTAAAGAAAGGGAAAGTACGCCAGCACGGACACCAGCACTGCGCCCGGTAATCCGTGCAGCGAGGGCACCAGACTGACCCACGCATAGCTGTGGACGAAGGCCGGCACAGCGATGGGCGCGGTGGCGAGCAGAGACCACAGCCGACGTCCCGGCAAATCGCTGCGTTCCGTCAGCCAGGCCACCGCCAGAGACAGCGCGATGCACAGCGGCAAGGTGATCAGCACCAGCATCAGCGTGTTGAGCAAAAGCTCGGCGACCCGGGGTCGAAACACCAGCTGGACGATGCTGTCCCAGCCGCTTTGAATCGCGATGTAAATCACAAAACCCAAGGGCAGGAGCGCCAGCAGCGAGATGACCCATGAACTGCCGGTAATCCAGGCAGCAAAATGCCGCCCCTGTTTGCGCCTGCGCGAAATCGACGCAGGCGCAGAACCGGTCACGGGCGTGTTTGCCGGTGGGGACATACGTTCCAGTTGCACAGTCAGAGCAGTCCCGCCTGGGTCATCAAGTCCACGACCTTTTTACTGTCCAGTTTCGAGGCGTCAACCGCAGGCGCATCGAGTTCGGCCAGGGGTGTCAGCTGGGCATTGGAGGCCGCGCCCTGGCCGACCGCGTATTCAAAGGACTTACCATCCTTGAGCACCGCCTGGCCGTCCTTGCCGGTGATCCATTTGATGAACGCCTGAGCCTGCTCCTGATGCTTGCTGGAGGCCAACACACCGCCACCGGAAATGCTCACGAACGCGCCTGGGTCCTTGTGCTTGAAGTAGTGCAGGGAGGTGTTCTTGCTGTTTTCGCCGGTCTTGGACTGATCGACGAAGCTGTAGTAGTGAAAAATCACGCCGCTGTCGATCTGACCGGCGTTGACTGCTTTGAGTACAGCGCTGTTGCCACGATAGGCCGTGAAGTTGGCTTTCATGCCTTTGAGCCACTGCAGGGTTGTCGCTTCGCCTTTCAGCGCCAGCATCCCACCCACGATGGCCTGGAAGTCCGCGCCGGCAGGCGAAGCAGCCCAGCGACCTTTCCAGCTTGGCTCAGCCAGATCGAGGATCGACTTGGGCAGTTGGTCCTGGGTCAGTTTGTCCTTGTTGTAGACGAACACCGTCGAGCGCGCCGCGATGCCGACCCAGTTGCCGTGGGCCGGGCGGTAAGCCGAGGCGACTTGTGACAGGGTCGTCGGTGCGATCGGGGCGAACAGACCGGCGCCGTCGACGAGCACCATCGAGGGGGAGTTTTCGGTCAGGAAGACATCGGCCGGGGATGCCTTACCTTCCTGAACGATCTGATTTGCCATCTCGGTGTCATCGCCATTGCGCAACGTGACCTTGATGCCTGTTTCTTTCGTGAACCCCTCGACCCAGGCTTTGGTCAATCCTTCGTGCTGGGCGTTGTACACGACAAGGCCGTCGTCAGCCCAGGCGCCTGCGCTGGAGCAGGCCATGGCAACGAGCAATGCGGCTTTGAAAAAAGTGGGTCTGTGAAATGTCATTGTGAGGATTCCCGAGCAGGGTGGTAGAGGGGTCGATCCGTTAAGGCATCCAGCAAGGAGTGTAGAGCCAATCCGCTCAATGCGAATCATTAGCGCATGAGAGGGAGTGGCAAATTAATGTCGGGAATGAGAAAAAATCGTCAAAACCGTGTAGGCGTCTCGTCAATCTCGACGCAACGACCCCGTGACCGCTTCATTGACCTCTTCCTTACGAACAAACGTGCCCGCGACCTGCGGGCGTCAGCGGGCTGTCGAACGCACCGGCAGCCAATTAACGAAACCATGACATAACGCCCCCGATAATGTGCGCCGACTAGCAGTAGTGCGAGCGACGGCACGGATATGTACGAAAACTGATGGATATCAAACACAGCCTTAAACAACGGATCGTGATTGTCTTTGCCCTGATGAGCGCATTAGTGGCGGGCGTGTTTGCGCTCGGCATCATCGCCACCGTACACATTGTCGAGACGCGGCTCACCACCATTAGCCTGGGCGGCAACCTGCATCGTCTGCTCAAGCAGGACCGCATCGAGGACTGGCGTCATCGTCCGGATAAAGACGAGTTGTTCTATGCCGACGACGGCGTGGGTGACGTGGCGATGAGTGATGATCTGAAAGACCTGAAGCCAGGCTTTCAGGAGTTCTTTCGGGGCAAGAAAGCCTACTACGCCATGGTCGAGTCTATCGGTGAGCGACGTTACGTTTTGCTCCGCGACCAGCGCAAATTCGAGAAGCGCGAACGCATTCTGTTCGCGGTGGTGTTGGTGGGGTTCATCCTCAGTGTCATGCTCGCGGTGCTGCTCGGACGCTTGCTCGCTTCGCGGGTCATGGCGCCGGTGTCACGTCTGGCCGGGCAGGTCCGGCACCGGGATCAACTGCTCGAAATGGCACCGACCCTGGCAGACGATTACGCACGGGACGAAGTCGGCGCGCTGGCCAAATCCTTTGACGAAACGCTCGGCCGGCTGCGTGCTGCATTGGGGCGGGAAAAACTCTTCACCAGCGATGTCAGCCATGAATTGCGCACGCCGCTGATGGTGCTCGCCACCTCCTGCGAGCTGTTGCTGGACTACCCCGGACTCGACGACCGCTCGCGCACTCAGGTGCAGCGCATCAGCAAGGCGACCGCAGGCATGAACCAACTGGTCGAGACATTCCTGCTGCTGGCACGCACGGAAGGCAAACGTACGCCTGAGGGGCAGGGTTCGACCATTTCCCGGATGGCCGAGGAGTTGATCGAGGTGTGGCGCCAACCGATCGAGGAAAAGGGGCTGCAGTTCATCTGCGTGTCGTCCATTGACACCTCGGGGACCGCTGGATGCGGGCTGTACAACGCTGCTCTGCTGCGCTCGGTCATGGGCAACCTCTTGCGCAACGCCTGGCATTACACCGATCACGGCTTCATCCGCCTGACCCTGACCGATCAGGGTTTCAGTGTCGAAGACAGCGGTATCGGTATTCCACCGGAGAAACAGCAGGCGATGTTTCAACCCTTCGTGCGGGGTGACGAGCAGCGTGGGGAAGGGCTGGGATTGGGTTTGTCACTGGTCCAGCGGATATGCGTCAATCAGCACTGGACCGTGACATTGACCAGCCGGGAGCCGGCCGGGTGTTGCTTTACCGTTGCGCTGGGGACGCCACGGTCGGTATCGGTGTAGCGTTCAGCGTTGGCTCTGGATGCAACGCCACCGAGGGATCCAGCCGGGCCCGCCCATAGAAGACCATGGCCGTGAGGAACATCGAGAACCATACGATGATGCCCGCCCAGGGGGTGTGCGACATGAAGTGCCAGCCCTGAAACACGCGTGTTGTTCCGTAAACGGTGCCCAGGATCAGCGAGAATGCCAGCACCTTGCGAGCGTGGCGCCAACGGTAACGGCGCGCAACGAAAAACAACGCCAGCATCGTGAACCCGCCAGAGGCATGACCACCCGGCCAGCAGCGGCCTTTACCGGCATCGTTCAGCAGGTTGAAGTTCTCGTACCACTCTTTCTGCTGCTCGGTCCCGCCATACAACGTGGTTTCCACCGGGCAGTAGATGCTGGTGTGGCTTTTGAAATAGTGGATCGCGCCGGTCGTGATGGAGAACGACAAGACCACGAATAACAGGTCGCGCCGGTGGCGGGTGAGAAAACGCAACGCGGGGGCGATGCGGACCTTCTCCAGCCAGGCCATCATCCGGGCGTGCTTCTCTGCCTTGAAACGCGGCCACAGAAATGAAAGCAGCGCTCCGATGATTGCCGCTTCACCTGTCCAGTTCGGGATGATCCTTGCCCACTTGTGCGTGATGGTCTCGAACAGTTTGCTGTGCTGCAGCGGGAAAGCGTGTGTGTTGGTGTTGTAGATCCAGTCGCTGAACCTGACGTCGAGCCCCGTCAGGTCGACGCTGACGAACAGCACCAGCGCCAGGATCAGGGGGATACCGACATGATTGAAGTAAAAGCGGTTTCTGCTGTTGTGCACGATCACAGGTTCCGATGGGCTGTTGGATGAGAGGGTTGAGCTCGGCGGATCAAGGGCGCTTGGCAAGGACCTTTCCCCAATCTTGCGCGTCGACAAACCCCAGCACGCGGGCTGCGTGTGTCTTCGGGTCAATGGAGACGATCAGCGATGAGCCGTACCCGATGGACGAAGGGGCTGGAGTGTTGAGGGATTGCTCAAGCGCAGCGACGCATTCGCTATGGGTGACAAGGACCATATTGCGATGATCGAGCTTGTGGTTAAGGACGTCTTCCAGCATCGATTTGCGGCAATTGATCAACCAGTCCTCGCCCGTACTCGTGCGATTGAATGCGTAGGCCGACGTTTGTTCGGTGCGTCGTAATGGACTGTTGTAGACGTCGACCTGGTTGAATCCCAGATTCTTGAACGCCAGGCCTACCTGTTGCGCCATCTGCCGGCCTTTGACGGTAATGCCGTCGCGCTGATCCAGGCAGGGATTCGTAGAATGGTCGCAACGCTCAGCGTGGCGCATGAGTACCACCAGATCGCCCCTGTCCCACAACGAGAAGAGATTGGCTTTCCGCGCATGATTCCCCTCGGCCAGGTCTGGAATGGCGGCAGGGTGCAGTGCCAACGCCGACGCGACTCCCATCAGCAATAAAAACAACGCGAACAGACCCACCCGTGCGGATTTTCTCAGCGCGTGGTAGCGCGCATTCAGTTCGCCCAGTGCGTGACTTAAGGTGGAGCTCATTGTGGATCCGTCTGCCAAAAAAGTATGAATGAAGGGGCGCATAGAATTGAGGCGGTACTTCACAGCATCCACCCAGCGGCACGCGCTGACACTTCGTTGAATTCTGGTCGCGAGGGTAAAGGGATGGGGGTCAACGGCGAGTGAAGTGCATGTGAAAACCGCTTTCACATTTGCACGAACGGTTCATGTCAATGTGGGCAGATACAGCCACGGTTCAGTACGGCTCATGAATAATGGTCGACAGGTGATGTTCAATTTCAATGAGCCTGGTTGCACACGGAATATGCACTCGCGCGGGATATTCACTCACGGTTTAAAACTTCGCAGTTGACCCAGGCTGACGTCCAATAATGTGATCGAAAAAGAGGCTGTCATTGTTCAGCGTGATATCAGGGCGGGTCACCCATATGAAAGACCGCAGTGTCTATGCCGTATTTCTTTTGTGCGGGTTACTGTTGTTTTTTGCGCTGGGCAATCATCAGTTACAGGACTCTACCGAGCCCAGGGTTGCCGGTATTGCAATGGAAATGCACCTGAGTGGCAACTGGGTCACACCGACGTTGAACGGTGAGCCGTTTCTGGAAAAACCTCCCCTGAGTGTTTGGCTTGATGCCAGTGCAATCCGATGGTTTGGCGCAACGCCGCTTGCCGTGCGCCTGGCATCGGCGGGCGCAGGTCTGCTGACCCTGTTTTTGTTGTACTCGATGCTGTGCCGAATGGGGCGTCCGCGCTACGTCGCGCTAGGGGCGACGCTGTTGTTGGTGACGACGGCAACGTTCTGGAGTAACGCGCGTCAGGTGGGCGAAGATGCCTTGTTGACGTTGGGAGTGTCGATGGCGCTGTTGGCATTTCTCAACACGTGCGTGCAGCGCGACCGGGCTACCTTCCCCCTGGGTGACTGGCTTCTCTTTAGCCTGGGGATCGTCATTGCGACATTGAGCAAGGGCGTGCTGGGTCTGGCAATGCCCGGTGTGGTGATCTTCGCCTATCTGAGCATTGAAAGCGGGCAGCAGGGTCGCCTGGTGCTGCGCCACTGGTTTTATCCGTTGTTGTTCACACTGTTGGCGCTTGTGCCGCTGGCGGTGTGGTTGTGGCTGCTGTACGGACAAGGCGGGATTGAATCGTTGAAGGCTGTGCTATGGACCAACAGTGTCGGACGCTTCGACGGCTCGTTTTCGGATGCCGGCCACTATGAGCCTTTCTACTACTACCTGAGCAAACTGCCGCAAGCGTTCCTTCCCTGGAACCTACTGGTGTATCTGGGGCTGTGGCATTTCAGGAAACAGTGGCGAGCCAATCGCTACGTGTTGTTTTTCAGCGTCTGGCTGATCGCTCAGTTTCTGCTGCTGACGCTGGCCTCCAGTAAACGGATGGTTTATCTGATGTCGCTGACGCCGGCTGCGGCGGTGATCGCGATGGAGTACCTCGCGATGTGGCACGAACGCTTGCGTCAACGTGCGGACACTTCAATTACGGTTCGCCGGTGGTTTCAGCATCGTCGAGGGTGGGTGACGAGCATGGTGGCTGTGGTTTGCGTTGCGTACCTGAGTGATGCGTATTGGTTGGCGCCTCGCGCGGATCTGAAGCTGTCATTTTTGCCACTGGCTGAACGCGTTCATACCTTGCAGGCCCAGGGCAGGCATGTGGTGCTTTTTCAACCCAGTGAGCGGTTGGCAGGCGCCAGCGTGTTCTACAGTGAGAGTTTGCTCGACACCGTGCTGGACGAACATACATTGCAGGGCGTGCTCACGCGGGATGCGCGCACAGTAGCGATCATGGAAAAGACCGAGGAGCCTCGGCAGCCATTGAAGATCGTGGACCGAATCACCGTCGGCGACCGCGTCTATTATTTCGTCAGCCGTTGAACGCTCAGCGGCCGGGCCATAGGAGTTTGTGTTGACATCGATTGGTTCTGAATTCTTGTCGGGCGTCACGCCGGCCCGGGCCAGGCGCCAGGCCTGGAGCGCGGGTGGGCTGGCCTTCCTGCTCTTCGTCGCCGCCAGTTGGCACCTGAGCATCATTGGATTCGACTCACGGTTCGTGCTGTTCGCCCAAGAGATGATGCGCCATGGGCCGGGCTTTTTCCCCACCACCTATGGCGAGCCTTATCCGGACTATTCGGCGTTTTCGACCTGGCTGATTTATCTCTTTTCCCTACCACTCGGCGAAGTGACCAGTTTCACGGCTTGGCTGCCCACCTGCATTGCCTCGGCAATCATGGTGGGGCTGATGTACCGCCTGCTGGCGCCCTATTCGCGACGCTGGGCGTGGTTGAGCATCGCGTTTCTGTTGCTGACCAACACGTTCATTACCGAAGCCCGAGCGGTGTCCCTGGACCAGATGCTCGCGACCGTGTCGTTCTTTGTATTCTACCTGGCCTATGCGAGTGATCATTTTGGCTCAGCGCGACGGCTATGGGCGGTGTTCGCGCTTCTGGTGCTGGGGTTTGCGATTCGGGGGCCGATCGGCGTGGTTGTGCCGACTGGCGTGATGTGCAGTTACTACGTGCTGAACCGGCAATGGCGCCGATTGTGGTGGTTCGGGCTCTCTGCGCTGGCGCTGTTGGCGACGTGCATGCTGATTCTGTTGCTGTTGGCGCGGCTCAGTGGCGGTGAGGCATTGCTGTCCGAGGTGCTGCGCATGCAGATCACCTCGCGACTGGATGGCAGCGAAGGCAGCAGTCCGTTGTTTTGGTATTTCGGCAGTTCGCTCGGCAACTATGCCTTGGCGTACCCCATGGCGCTTGTCGTGCTGGCGGTGGTAGGCGTCACGGGCCGGCGGCCGACCAGTGCAGCCCTGCATCTGCTGTATCTCGCGGCATTCGCCGGTCTGGTCGTGATGGTCGGACTGTCCGTGCCGCAGGCGAAAAAAGCCCGATACGTGCTGCCAATGCTGCCGATGGCCGCGATCATTGCGGCGTATCCGTTTCAGATGCGCACAGGTCGGGTCTTCTGGTGGCTGCGGGGAATGACGCTGACGTTGTGCTGTTTCATTCCCGGTGCGTTGGTCGCCGGGTTGCTGGCGGCGCGCCCGCGCTTTCCGGAAGCACTGAGCGATATCGGCCCCGTGCTCGTGACGCTGGGCCTGTTGCAGCTGATTGCGTTGCCCTTGTTGATGCGCCCGCGTTTGCGTTTGTACGGGCTACCGGCGTGTGCGGTGCTGGCGGTCTGGATCAGTTACATCGGCATTTTCGAGAAAGCGGAGCGCACGCTGTACGACACCCGTCATTTCACCCAAGCGGTTCGCCAGGTCACACAAGCCGACAAGGCGCTGCTGGTGCTGCATTCGATGGGCAAAGACGCCAAGGCCATCAAGTTCATGGTCAATGTCGATCAGGACTTGCTGCCGCAGTTCACCGAAACACCGGAACAGCTGAGTGCGGTGCAGGGGCCGGCGGATGTGGTGATGAGCAACAACGATTTCCAACGATTGCAGGGCACGCCATTAGGCGCCTTGCCGGTGTTGCTCAGCGGCCGGTTCGACAAGGAAGAGTACGTGCTGCTTCGGTTACCTGCGCAATGATCGCGTGGGTATAAAAAAGCGCGGCCTGGGTGACCAGGCCGCGCAGTCCGCAGATTACACCGCGTGGTGGTTGGCCAGCAGTTCGTAAGGCGCCCACAGTTGTTGCGGGATGGGCAGGTTGCAGGAGTCGCCCCGGCCAATCGGGAAGTACTGGAAGCCGCGCTTGGCCAGGCGTTCGGTGTCATACAGGTTGCGGCCGTCGAAGATGACCGGTGACTTGAGCCGCTGCTGAATCAGGTCGAAGTCCGGTGCCTTGAACTGCTGCCATTCGGTACAGACGATCAGCGCGTCGGCCCCCAGCAACACCGATTCCGGCGTGCCCATCAGGATCAGGTTGGGTTGTTCGCCATACAAACGCTGGGTCTCCTGCATGGCTTCCGGGTCGTAGGCGCGAACCGCCGCACCGGCGGCCCACAGGGACTCCATCAGCACACGACTCGGTGCATCACGCATGTCGTCGGTATTGGGCTTGAAGGCCAGCCCCCACAGCGCGAAGGTCTTGCCCTTGAGTTCACCCTTGTAAAACGCGTTGATGCGGTCGAACAGCTTGTTCTTCTGCCGCTCGTTGATGTCTTCGACCACATTCAGCAGATCGTTCGAGCAACCGGCTTCACGGGCGCTGTGAATCAACGCGCGAATGTCTTTGCCGAAGCACGAGCCTCCATAGCCGCAGCCCGGGTAGATGAAGTCATACCCGATCCGTGAGTCGGCACCGATGCCCAGACGCACGGACTCGACGTCGGCACCCAAGTGTTCGGCCAGCTCGGCAATCTGGTTGATGAAGCTGATCTTGGTCGCCAGCATGCAGTTGGCGGCGTATTTGGTCAGTTCCGCGCTGCGCAGGTCCATGAACATGATGCGTTCGTGGTTGCGGTTGAACGGCGCGTAGAGTTCGCGCATGACGGGGAACACATCCGGGTTGCCGCAGCCGATGACGATACGGTCGGGGCGACGGCAGTCCTTGACCGCGGAGCCTTCCTTGAGGAATTCGGGATTGGACACGATATCGAATTTCAGCAGACGGGCCGACTGACGCAGGTGCTGCTCGATATGGCTGCGCAGGGCATCACCACTGCCGACTGGCACCGTCGATTTCTCGACAATGATCACCGGGGTCTCGCGGTGCCGGGCGATGGCGTCGCCGACCGCAAAGAAACCCCGCAGGTCAGCCGAACCATCGGGTCGGGAGGGCGTACCCACCGCGATGAACAGGACCTCACCATGTTCCACCGTGCGTTTTTCGTCGGTGGTGAAATGCAGCCGTCCGGCTTCAAGGTTCTCCCGAACCAGGTTTTCCAGGCCGGGTTCGTAGATGGTCACATGGCCTTTGCTCAGTTGCTCGACCTTGGACGGGTCAATGTCCATGCACACCACGTCGTGGCCAACCTCAGCCAACACGGTCGCCTGCACCAGACCCACATAACCGCTACCGAAGACGCTGATTTTCATCGGGAAAGCTCCTTGTCACTGTCATTGCCGTTGTCGCAGCTACGCCGGAAATTGATCGTCACTACACCGAGCACGATCAGGGTCACACCCACCGTTCGAGGAACGGTGAGTGTCTCGTTGAAAAAGGGGAGCAGGGCTGCCAGTACGTACACCGCTGCGTAACTGATACTGAGCAGCGAATAGGCGCGGCTCAGGGGCACATCACGCAATGCGCCGAGCCAGCACAGCATGGACAGCGCGTACGCCGCGATCGCCACCACCACCACACTGAGTGCGACCGGGTCGACGTTGCCGCCTTGTAGGTCTGCCAGCCAATGGGCCGGTTGTGGCAGGCGTTGCATGCTCCAGCGCATGCCCAGCTGTGCCGCGCTGACCAGCACGACGCTGCCCATGGCCAGGCTCAGGCCGCGGCGCGCGCTCACGCTTGACGCCCCAGCAAGACGACACCGGCCAGAATGAGCGCCACGCCGAACCAGTGGCGGCCGTCAACGGATTCCTTGAACAGGTAGCGTCCAGTCAATGTGACCAGCACGAAATTCAGCGCCAGCATCGGGTAAGCCACGCCGACGTCCACGCGCTGCAGCACCAGCAGCCAGAGCAACAGGCCTGCGCCCAGACACGCCAGCGCCAGCCATAACCAGCCGCTTCGCAGTGCGGTGCCAACGCCGGGGAACGCGTGCCCCCAACGTTCGACGGTCAGCTTCTGCGCAATCTGTCCCATGCACGTCAGCAGGCAGGCACACAGCAAGAGGCCGAACGTCATGACGGCGTCCTGTCGAAGATCATGATCGTGAGATTGCCTTCTTCATAACGCTTGCCATCCTGCGGCAGCAGGCTGAATTCGTAGGCATCATCGACCGCGTTGCCGCGCATCACCACCGCGACCGCACCTTGCTGACGCGCCTTGGTCATCCACGCCTGAACCTGTTTCCAGTCGATTTCTCTGGGTTTGGGCTGTGGGTATGCAAGCCCGTATTCCAGCTCGCCACGGGTGTCGTAAAACACCACATCGTTGCGCTTGAGACGCCAGGACAGCGCAGCCGCCGCGCCGAGATCGTTACTCAGCAGGTGAGTGGCAGCGGCCAGCTCATCGACGTGGCGCATCACGAACTGGTCCGGCGTCTTGTTGAAGACGATGCTGTTGGGCAATGCCGCGGGGATCAGTGCAATGGTCAACCAGCTGCCCAACGCTGGCATCAGCCAGAAACGCAGGGGCCTGAGGCCCTGAAGCGCATTGGTCGCGATCCAGCCCAGCAACACGACAATCGCCAGTGTCAGGTGCTGAGGCTCCTGGTCATACACCGTTTTTTTGAACTGGATGAACAACAGCGCAGCCAGCACAATCACGCCAAAGGCGCTGTTGAACAGGCCGTTGATGCGCAAAGCGGTGGTCTTCCCGGTGTTCAGGGTTTCGACCAGTGCATGCCCCATCAGCAGGGCCAGAGGCATCAGGCACGGCAAAATGTAGGTCGGCAGCTTGCCTTTGCTCAGGCTCAAGAAGGCCAGCGGCAGGATCAGCCACATCAGCAGAAAACCGCCATGGCTCTGGCGACGTTGTTCCCAGGCTTGCTTGAACGTGCCAGGTAACAACAAGGCCCAGGGTACGCACGCGGCAACCAGCAGCGGCAAGTAGTACCACCATGGCTCGGCGTGCTGAGCGTCTTCGCCGGCAAAGCGACGGATGTGTTCGTGCCAGAAGAAGAAACGCCAGTAGTCAGGCTCACGGCCATGCACCGCCAGGACCCACGGCAGGCACAGCAGCACGGCGACGACGATGGCCAGCGGACCGAAGGTCAGCAGCTCGCGCAGGCGGCGCTGCCAGACCATGTAGGGCAGGGCGACCACCACGGGCAAGGCCCAGGCCAGAAACCCCTTGGTCATGAAACCCATGCCGCAGGCAAAGCCGAGCAGGGCCCAGCACAGCAAGCGCTGGCGCCCGACGCTGTGGATGGCGAACCAGAAGGCGACCAGCGTCAGGTTCACCCAGAGCGTGAATTGCGGGTCAAGGTTGGCATAACCCGATTGCCCCGCTACCAGGAAGAAGCTCATGAACAGCAGTGCGCACGTGAAACTTTTGCGCGGGTCTGCCCAAATGCGTCGTGCGATCAGCCAGGTCAACAGCACACTCAGGCCGGTGGTCAACGCGGACGCAAAACGCACGCCGAACAGGTTCTCGCCGAAAACTGCCTGCGCCGCCGCGATCAGCCAGTAGCCCGCAGCGGGTTTTTCGAAATAGCGCAGCCCCATGAAATGTGGCGCGGCCCAGTTACCGCTGTGCAGCATTTCCTGGCTGATCTGGGCGTAGCGGGTTTCATCGGGAATCCACAGGCCGTGAGTGCCCAACGGCAGCAGATACGCGAGCAGGAATGCCGCCACCAGCACCGCAATGTTCTGATAACGGCTCATGGTTGCTGCACTCCCAGCCAGCCTTCACGCCCGTCCAGCGCGCCGCGCACCAGATGCCCCTGAGGCAGCGCCTTGGGGTTGTCAGGCAGCAGGTTTCCCAGCGGCTGAAACCGTATATCCCGGTCTTTGGCCTGGGTCAGCAGGTGGCGGAACTGTTCGGCCATGACAATGCCTTCCACTTCCGCGTGGACGGTGTAGACGTTCAGCTTCGAGGGGCTGAACCGGCCCAGCAAATACGTGTTGAAAGCGCGGGCATCCAGCTGAGGACCGATGACTTCATCGAAGGTCGGCAGGTCCACGGGAATCTGAGGCGTGCCGGGCTGACCGTCCGCGAGCAAAGGACGAAACAGGCCGAAGCCTCGGCAATCGCTGTTATAGCGGAAACCGAATCCTTGTTTGGCCTGCACGACGCGTTCATCCGCACGCCATCCGGCGGCGGCTGAACAGGTCACGGCATTGCCCAGAATGTCACTGAGGCAATCCACGCCACGGGCAATCTGAGCCGTGAGCTGGTTCTGCGTCCAGTTGCCCGCATGGGCCTGCCAGCCATGGTGATCCCAGGCGTGCAGGCCGACTTCGTGACCCGCGTCCTGGGCGCGGCGCATCAAGGGGCCCAGATCTCGACCGATGGGTTTGCCAGGCCAGGCAGTCCCGGCCAGCAAGATGTCCCATCCGTAAAGGCTTGCGGCTTTGGAGCGCAGCATTTTCCAGAAAAACTGCGGCCTTGCCAGGCGCCACAGATGACGGCCCATGTTGTCCGGGCCGACACTGAAAAAGAACGTGGCCTTGATCTGTGCTTCGTCCAGCAGGTCGAGCAGTCGCGGCACGCCGTCCCGCGTTCCGCGATAGGTATCGACGTCAATGCGCAAGCCTGCCTGCATCAGTTCGCTTCCGCTTTTTCAGCCATGGCTTCGCGCAGGAAGAAATCCAGGGTCTTGCCGATGGTTTCACGCAGCTCGATCGTGGGCTGCCAGTCGATCAGGCGACGCGCGTTGTCGATGCTTGGCTTGCGGTGGCTGACGTCCTGATAGCCCTTGCCGTAGAAGGACTGGCTTTCCACTTCCCGGAAACCGGCAAAGGGCGGGAAGTTGTCACGCAGCGGGTGCGCCTCGAACTGACGCAGCAGTTCTTCACCCAGTTGACGAATGCTGGCCTCGTTGTCCGGGTTGCCGATGTTGATGATCTGACCGTTGCAGCGGTCATCGCGGTTTTCAATGATGCGCGCCAATGCTTCGATGCCGTCGACCACGTCGGTGAAGCAGCGTTTCTGCGCGCCACCGTCTACCAGACGGATCGGTGTGCCTTCCACCAGGTGCAGGATCAGTTGGGTGATCGCGCGCGAGCTGCCGATGCGAGCGGAGTCCAGTCGGTCCAGGCGCGGACCCATCCAGTTGAACGGACGGAACAGGGTGAATTGCAGACCTTTTTGACCGTACGCCCAGATCACCCGGTCCAGCAACTGCTTGGACACCGAGTAAATCCAGCGCTGTTTGTTGATCGGACCGACAACAAGGTTGGAGGTGTCTTCGTCGAAGTTCGCGTCCTGGCACATGCCGTAGACTTCCGAGGTCGACGGGAAGATCACGCGCTTGTTGTACTTGACGCAATAGCGGACGATTTTCAGGTTTTCTTCAAAGTCCAGCTCGAACACACGCAGCGGGTTGCGGGTGTATTCGATCGGGGTGGCAATGGCCACCAGCGGCAGCACCACGTCACATTTCTTGATGTGGTATTCGATCCATTCGGTGTGGATGCTGATGTCGCCTTCGATGAAGTGGAAATTCGAATGGCTGCGCAGGCGCTCGATGGCATCGGAACCGATGTCCATGCCGTAGACCTCGTAGCGATCATCTTTGAGCAGACGCTCCGACAGGTGATTGCCGATGAAACCGTTGACGCCCAGGATCAGCACGCGAGTGCGCTTCAACTGACGCCGCTTCTGGCCGCCGACCAGCCGCGAACCCTCTACCAGACCGAACTCACGGGCCAGTTGCGCGCCGCTCAGATAGAGTCCGTCATCGCCGCGCTGCCCGGCAGTGATCAGCAGGGAGTCCTCGCCACAGGCAATGCGCAGCGGTTCACAGCTGATGACCGTGCCCGGCGCCTGGCCGTCGTTGCCGGATTGCACCTTGGCGCTCCAGACGATCATCTTGTGTTCACCCACCGGGCAGAATGCACCCGGGTAGGGTTGGGTGACCGCGCGCGTCAGGTTGTACAGCTGCGATGCGGGTTGCTGCCAGTCGATCAAGCCATCGGCGGGCGTACGGCGGCCAAAACAGGTCGCTTTGGATTCATCCTGTTCAGTGCCCGGCAACTGTCCCTTGCCCAGCAACGGAAGGGTTTCGGACAGCAGGTCGGCAGCGCTGGTGCGCAGCTTGGCATGCAGGGTCAAAGCCGTGTCGGTGGCGCTGATGCTCACACGTTGCTGAGCAACGATGGCGCCGGCGTCGGCGCGTTTGACCATGCGGTGCAGGGTCACGCCGGTTTCGGTCTCGCCGTTGACCAGCACCCAGTTGGCCGGCGCACGGCCACGGTAGCGTGGCAGCAACGAGCCATGCAGGTTGAAGCCGCCGTTTTTGGCGCATGCCAGCAGGCTTTCGCTGAGCAGATGGCGGTAGTAGAACGAGAAAATGAAGTCAGGGGCCAGCTTGCCGATGCGTTCGATCCACAGCGGATGATTCGCGTCTTCAGGGGCGTGAACAGGGATGTTGTGCTGGGCGCACAGCTGTGCGACCGAGCCGAAGAAGGTCTTTTCCTTGGGGTCGTCGGCGTGGGTAAACACGGCCGAAATCTCATAGCCAGCGTTGAGCAGGGCTTCAATACCGACACAACCGATATCGTGGTAAGCAAAAACTACGGCTTTGAGGCTCATGGTGCGACCTTATTCAAAATGGGAGCAGGGGCATCGACTTTCGGGGTAACGGAAACAGGCTGGCTGCGCACGACCTTCTCGATGAAAAAACGTGGACGCGCGCGTACATCGCTGTACATGCGACCCAGGTATTCGCCGAGCAGGCCCATGCCGATGAACTGTCCGCCGGTGAAGACGAACAGCACCGCGAACAGGACGAAGGTGCCGTGTCCTGCCCATGGCGCACCGAAGATCAGGCGCAGTACGATCAGCAGCGTCGCGAAGAGCACGCCGAGAAAGGCCATGCTGAAACCGATGATGCTCAACAGCCGCAACGGCGTCGTGGTCATGCAGGTGACCAGGTCGAACATCAGATTGATTAGCTTCATTGCGCTGTATTTGGATTCCCCATGCTCGCGCTCAGCATGCATCACCTGTACTTCAGTGGTGTGACGGGCAAAGCTGTTGGCCAGAATCGGGATGAAGGTGCTGCGTTCCCGGCAGGCCAGCATCGCGTCAACGATGCTGCGCCGGTAGGCGCGCAACATGCAGCCATAGTCGGTCATGGCGACGCCGGTGGAGCGTTGCACGGCCAGGTTGATGAGTTTTGAAGGCCAGCGTCGCAAGGCCGAATCCTGCCGATTGCCACGCACCGTGCCGATCACGTCGTAACCTTGCTCTGCAAGCGTGACCAGGCGAGGGATTTCTTCGGGCGGGTTCTGCAGGTCAGCATCCAGGGTGATCACGAGATCGCCTTTGCACTGCTCGAAGCCGGCCATGATCGCCGCGTGCTGGCCGTAGTTGCGGTTGAGGATGACCGCGACTACCGGGCTGCCATCACGCTGAGCAGCCTCGAGCAATATCTCGGCAGAGTCGTCACGACTGCCGTCGTCAACCAGAATGATTTCGCAGGGCTGGCTCACCTGCGCGCAGGCCGCTTCGGTACGGCGCAGCAGTTCCGGCAGGCTTTGTTCCTCGTTGTAGACCGGGATAACGATCGACACGCGGTTGATGGGGTACGGTTTCACGAGCGGACTTCCACAATGGATTCAATGGCGCTGACGACGCGGTCGACATCGGCCAGGGTCATGTCAGGGAACAAGGGGATGGAACACAGCCGCGACGAGTTCCATTCGGTCTCGGGCAAGCGCACGTCCGGGAATCGTTGGCGGTAGTAGCTGTGCAGGTGGGTCGCGATAAAGTGGATGCCGCTGCCGATGTTTTGCGCCTGCAGGGCTTTCATGAACGCATCCCGGTCCAGGCCGCAGCGCTCTGCGTCAATGCGCAGGATGAACAGATGCCAGGCGTGGTGCTGGTCGTAGCGCGGATGCGCCAAGGGTTGTACGGGGCTGCCGGCCAGACGTTCCAGATAATGATTCGCCAGTTCAGCGCGACGCGCATTGAGGGCGTCCAGACGTTCAAGCTGCACCAGGGCGATGGCGGCGTTGATGTCGGCAAGGTTGTATTTAAACCCCGGTTCGATCACCTCTGCCTGCGGTTTGCGCCCGTGGGTCAGGCGGTCATAGGCGTCGACGCCCAGCCCGTGGAATTTCAGGCGGCGCACACGATCGGCCAGTTCAGGATCGTCGCTGACGAACATCGCGCCTTCGGCGCAGGTCATGTTCTTGATTGCATGAAACGAAAAGATGGCGGTGCCGGAAGCGCCGACCGGACGACCTTTGTAACGAGTGCCTGCGGCGTGGGCCGCATCCTCGATCACCGCAATGCCATGGCGTTCGGCCAAGGCATACAGGGGATCGAGGTCAAACGCGGCACCGGCGTAATGCACCGGAATGATGGCCTTGGTACGCGGGGTGATGGCGCGCTCGATCAGTGCAGCGTTTGTCATCAGCGTGTCGCGGTCTATATCGACGAACACGGGGGTCGCGCCCAACAGGCAGATCATGTTGGCGGTGGAGACCCAGGTCTGCGAGGGCGTGATGACTTCATCGCCTGGACCGATGCCCAGCGCAAGCAGGGTGATGTGCATGGCACCCGTGGCTGAAGAAATCGCCACGGCCTGTTGCGCGCCGCAACGCTCGGCGAATTGCTGTTCCAGGCGCTGGCATTCCGGGCCCGTGGTAATCCACCCGGAGCGCAGCACACGGGTGGCGGCTGCCACTTCCTCGTCGCCCATGCTTGGGCGGGAAAAAGGAAGAAAATCCAGACTCATGTAGACCCTCCTGCACGTGTGTCGATGTTGAGGACGTTAACGAGGCGTGCAAGCAAAAACGCAAGCCGCCTGTCCCAAGAAGCTCGTTATTTAAAAATGTCGGCCGCATGGGCGTACAAATAAAGTGGGTGCTAGTGCTGCCCGATCCTTGGTGTAACGCATCTACTGCCCTGTTGAAGAGACGCAAGGTTGCGCACTTTCGTTATCGGAATAGTAGAAGATAAATTATGAAAATTCCGTTGATAGCGTGTTGTTGTTTCGTCCGGGAGAACAGTCAGGAACATACATTCACCCTTTTTTAGAGATGAAATGGAAAAGTCACAAATAGGGGCTATTATTTATTCCCGTTTTTTTTGGAGCGCCCAGCGCTGCAAGGGTCGTAGAGCCCTCTGTTCCTCCGTCCTTCATAGTGAGACTACGCTCGCGAAGCTGAACAGAAACTGAAACGCCAAGAGGTGATGGCCCGTTCATCGCTGTAATCGCGAAGATTTAGCGATACGCAGCCGTATCAACGACAGCCAGAGCAGAGTGTTAATTCGGATAGGGACGGGAAGAGCGTGATGGCAAAGGCTTGAAAGTTTAAATCGTAAGGCTGATCGATGGTTTATGCCGATCCCGTTTATCGATGTTTATAGCGCGACACTGTTTTAGAGGGGAACACGAGTCATTCCCGAATAACGCCGCGGGTACCTTTCCATCATCCATAGTGCTGCTCCCATCTGAAAGCGATGTCAGTCCTTGATGGAATGACACGTTGCCTTAATTTCGTTTGTTAGAAAGGAGCCAGATCGCTTGAATAGGCGCCTCTCCTATCGCCTGCAGGTCGTTTGAGCATGGATTTCCCGTCAGTCAGCCAGTCCATTTCCTTCGTTCATCCCATCAGCCTTACCCATGGAAAAAACGCCGAGGTCTGGGACGTCGACGGAAAGCGATACATCGATTTCGTCGGCGGTATCGGTGTGTTGAATCTGGGGCATTGCCACCCGAAGATCGTCGCGGCGATTTGCGAACAGGCGCAGCGCATGACTCATTACGCGTTCAACGCAGCCCCGCATGAGCCTTATCAGCTGTTCATTGAACGGCTCGCGGCGTTTATTCCGGTGAGTTACCCGGTCAGCGGCATGCTCACCAACAGCGGCGCCGAAGCGGCGGAGAATGCGTTGAAAATAGTGCGTGGGCATACCGGCAAGTCGGCGGTCATCGCATTCGATGGCGCCTTCCACGGGCGAACACTGGCGACGCTGAACCTCAACGGCAAAGTGGCGCCTTACAAGCAGAAAGTGGGCTCGCTGCCCGGGCCGGTGTTCCATCTGCCGTATCCAAGCGCCGACAACGGTGTGTCGACGGCCGAAGCCCTGAAGGCGATGGATCGGCTATTCAGTGTGGAAATCGACATCGACGAGGTCGCCTGCTTCATCATCGAACCGGTGCAGGGCGAGGGCGGTTTCCTGGCGCTGGACGTCGAGTTTGCCCACGCATTGCGCAGGCTGTGCGACGACAAGGGCATCGTCTTGATCATCGATGAAATCCAGTCAGGCTTTGGCCGCACCGGTCAGCGCTTTGCCTTCAGCCGTCTGGGCATCGAACCGGATCTGCTGTTGCTGGGCAAGAGCATCGCCGGCGGCGTCCCGCTGGGGGCGGTCGTCGGTCGCAAGGCCCTGATGGATACGTTACCCAAAGGCGGGCTGGGCGGGACTTACTCCGGAAATCCACTGGCGTGCGCAGCGGGCCTGGCCACGCTGGATGAAATGACCGATGCGCATCTCGCAGCCTGGGGCGAACAGTATGCAGTCACCTTGCTCACCCGGTACGAACAATGGCAGGCGCATAAACTGTCACCGTATCTCGGGCGGCTGACCGGCGTCGGCGCGATGCGCGGCATCGAGCTGCTGACCCCGGAAGGCAAACCGGCGACGGCACAAATGGCGCAGTTGCTGGGGAGCGCCAGGGAGCGCGGGTTGCTCTTGATGCCGAGCGGCAAAGCCCGTCACATCATCCGTCTGCTGGCACCGCTGACCATCGAGCCCGAGGTGCTGAACGAGGGGCTGGACATTCTAGAAGCGTGCCTGGCGGATCTCTGATCCGTCCTTGCCTTCAAAGAAAGAACTGCCGGCGTTTACATCCGCACGAAAATAAACGCACGTCTGTGTAAGCGCGCACTCTAAGCCTGCATTCACCGAATGAGGCCGTGCTCATGAGTGCCAAAACACCCACGCCAGATATCCAACCGCAGGCGTTTCCAGACGAAACGCCGGAATACCCACTGTCGGCCCCGATCAAACCAGATGATCCGGAGCGCCGTAGTGATCAGTCCAGGGCTGAAACGGAAGGCTGCGTTGAGGAGCAAGGGACCGTAGTTCCGCAACGGCGAACGTAATATTCATTTGAGATGTGCGTGGTAACTGCATGTCATTCCTGATAATTGTGCTTGGAATGCGCGGTTAAACCCTGAAGAATGCGCCTTTTTATCGCGCGCGTTGGTCGCGCGAATTACCACGCTGATAACCCCAGCGGAGGAAGCGAATTTGAACCAGCTAAAACGCCTTCAGAGTGGCATTGAGGGACTGGATGAGTTACTGAAGGGCGGTTTCGTCGCCGGATCGTCGTACATCATTCAGGGGCGTCCGGGCTCGGGCAAAACCATCCTGGCCAACCAGATCGGCTTCAATCACGCGCGCGCGGGTGGACGGGTGCTGTTCGCCACGCTGCTCGCCGAACCGCACGAGCGTCTGTTTCAGTTTCTGTCGACCTTGAGTTTTTTCGACAAAGACAAGATCGGTGATCAGATCCAGTTCGTCAGCGCGTTCGACACGATGGAAAACGACGGGTTGGATGAAGTGGTCAAGCTGTTGCGCCGGGAAATCGTGCGCCAGAAGTCCACGGTGATGATTCTCGATGGTCTGCTGAACGCTCGGTCCAGGGCGGATTCGCCGCTCAATACCAAACGGTTTATCTCTGAGCTGCAAGGCCACGCCGCCTTCGCCGGCTGCACGGTGTTCTTTCTGACCAGTTCGCAACTGGATGATGGCAGTCCTGAGCACACCATGGTCGACGGTGTACTGGAATTGGGCGAAGAGCTGGTCGGGACCAAATCGATCCGCCGCATCAAGATGCGCAAGACGCGCGGCAGCGGCGCCCTTGCCGGGGCGCATGAGTGCGAGATTACGGAAGACGGGCTGGTGGTCTATCCGCGGCTGGAAAGTACCCTGACCGATTCGGCCATGCGTGACAGCGACCATTGCTCACTCGTGCCAAGCGGTCTGCCGTCACTCGATCCGCTGATCGGCGGAGGGTTGGTGACATCTTCCTCTACGTTGATCATCGGGCCTTCCGGGTCGGGCAAGACATCGTTTGGTATCCGTTTTCTGGGGCAGTCGACGGTGGACGCGCCAGGTCTGCATTTCGGCTTCTACGAGTCCCCGCAACGCCTGCGCATGAAGGCCGCGTCGCTGGGGCTGGATTTCGACAGCATGGAACGGTCCGGCGCTTTGACCCTCCTGTGGAAATCGACGGGTGCCGGTTTGATCGACAAAATGGCCCTCGAACTGCTGCGCGTGGTCGAAGAGAAGTCCATCAAGCGGGTCTTTCTCGACAGCCTGGGCGGAATGGCACGGGTGGCGGCCGACACATCTCGCTTGCAGGGCCTGTTCACCTCGCTGATGGGCGAGCTGCGGGCGCGCGATGTCACCGTGTTGGCGTCCTGGGAGGTGCAGAGTCTGTTAGGTGGGGAGATCAATGCGCCGGCGCCCGACATGTCGAGCATCGTCGACAATCTTTTACTTCTGCGTTTCCTACAGCAAACGGCTGAACTTAAACGCCAATTATCCATTCTTAAAATCAGGGACAATCCCTACGATCCTTCGCTGCTGGAAGTCACCATCAGTGATCAGGGTCTTGACGTGAAAAAGGCTCATTTCCATGCCCTTGGCGACTCCCGTAACGCGTAGACACCGCGGTCGCCAATACGCTCGCGATGTGTCGAGCGGACCGAGGGCCCTATGACCACGATATTGATCGTCGACGACGAGTACCTGATTGCCGACATCCTGAGCTTTGCGCTCGAGGATGAGGGCTATCTCACCGTGACCGCCGGCAGCGGTCAGAGAGCGTTGAGCATTCTCGACCGGGAAAAGCCGCAATTGATCATCACCGACTACATGATGCCGGGCATGAACGGCATCGAGTTGGCCGAGGCCGTGCGGGCGCACAAGACGCTGGGTCAATTGCCCATGATCTTGATGAGTGGCGCCCAGGCGCATCTGGGTGTGGCTCGCCCCGATCTGTTTGTGGATGTATTCGACAAACCCTTCGAGATCCAGGCGGTGCTGTCCAGGGTCAAATCGCTGCTCGGCCCCGGCGTCGCCTGATCCCTTGGATGTCCAATCAATGAGTTGATCATCAGCGACCGTCTCCCCGCGGGCGCTTTAGTACGCGCTCGTCCGGATGAACGAAAATATCCGGAATCTCACAGAGGACCCAGAGTCGAGAGTTCATAACACCTAAAAGGAATGCACCATGATCTCCTCACTTGAACTCTGCCAAATCATCGAATCCTCCTTCCTGCCCGCCAGATGCCAGTGCTCGGTGGACGCAAGAGGGCTCATGTCTATCCAGTTGTATACCTCAGTCACCGGGCATGCCGACTTCATGGCCACGGGCATCGAGGTGGCGACGCTCAATACCAGCCGAAGCATCGCCTCGCTGATCACCGGTCTTAAAGAAGACCTTCGACTGCGTTCATTGAACGGCGGGGCGGCGCAGGGGATGGACCGCAGAGCGACTACGTTCGGCGGTTAGACGGCTCAGGCGACTGCCACGCAGACGATCATCCTCTTTCTCGGCCTCACGGCTGCGCCTACCGCGACGGTGAATGGCCTGCCGTGGCACCGAAACCGTTCAATCAGGCGGAGCGTGTACGCACGCGCCCTTGTATGTTGTTTGTGTGTGAATCCATTCGCTGCGGCCCGACTATCGATCAACGTGCCCGGCCGCCGTTCTCTTGAATCTCCAGACGTTTAAGCCCTCAACAACCCATTGAACCGGTCACGGCTTCGACAGGGAAGCGGTCATGCGCCTGTATTCACCGCGCGTCGTCAATAGCCATTGCTGAAAAACACTTTGTCCGCCGCGCGCGGAAAAAATACTGGCATATACCTCTTAATCTGAATATCGTGGCATATGCCACCTTTTCGGATGGGCGTCGTCGACTGTTTCGACCTGGATCTCGGTGAGGCCTCAACCGGGGGTTCGAACGGGTTGGGCCACGTACCACCGATTTTTTGATGTTCAACGCTTGTCTGGATACTTCCCATGCTTGGCCTTGTACGCGTTGCTTTGAGACGACCGTATACGTTCGTCGTGCTCGCCATCCTGATTCTGATCATCGGGCCGCTCACGGCCTTACGCACACCCACTGATATTTTTCCGGAGATTCGCATCCCGGTCATCGCGGTCATCTGGCAGTACACCGGCCTTGCGCCGGATCAGATGGCAGGGCGAGTCACCTCGCCGTTCGAGAGAGTGCTGACCACCACGGTCAACGACATCCGCCACATTGAAGCGCAGTCGCTCAACGGCTTCGGCATCGTCAAGGTGTTCTTCCAGCCGGGCGTCAACATCAGCACCGCCAACGCGCAGCTGACCTCTGTCGCTCAGGCGATTTTGCGCAACCTGCCGCCCGGCACGGTGCCGCCGTTGATCCTCAACTACAGCGCCTCGACCGTGCCCATCGTTCAGTTGGCATTGTCGGGCAAAGACCTCAGCGAGCAGAAACTTGGCGACTTGGGCCTCAACACGGTGCGGTTGATGCTGACCACCGTGCCGGGCGCTGCGCTGCCGTACCCGTTCGGCGGCAAGACCCGTCAGGTGCAGATTGACCTCGACCCGGCGCAAATGCAGGCCCGAGGCTTGTCGGCGCAAGACGTTGCGAACGCACTGGCCACGCAAAACCAGATCACCCCGGTGGGTACCGAGAAAATTGGCAGCTTTGAGTACATGCTGCAGTTGAACAACTCGCCGGTCGCTTTCAAGGACCTGGAAGACTTGCCGATCAAGACCGCCAACGGCACCACGGTGTTGATCCGTGACGTCGGCACGGTGAAGGACGGCAACCCGCCACAAAGCAACATCGTGCACGTGAACGGCAATCGCTCGGTGTTGATTCCGGTGTTGAAAACGGGGTCAGCATCGACGTTGGGCGTCATCGCCGGGATCAAGGACAAGCTTGCCGACTCCAAGGCGCAGCTGCCGGAAAACCTGAACATCGATTTGATCGGCGACCAGTCGTTGTTCGTCCGTGCCGCCATCAGCGGTGTCGCACGGGAAGGGCTGATCGCGGCCGCGCTGACCAGTCTGATGATCCTGCTGTTCCTTGGCAGCTGGCGTTCCACGGTGATCATCGCGGTGTCGATCCCGTTGGCGATTCTCTCGTCCATCACGGCGTTGTCGGCGCTCGGAGAGACACTCAACATCATGACCCTGGGAGGGTTGGCGCTGGCCGTGGGTATCCTGGTGGACGATGCCACCGTGACCATCGAGAACATCAACTGGCATCTGGAGCAGGGGAAACAGGTCGAGGCGGCAATCATGGATGGGGCGGCGCAGATCGTGACGCCGGCGTTTGTTTCGCTGCTGTGTATCTGCATCGTGTTCGTGCCGATGTTTTTCCTGGACGGTGTTGCCCGCTTCCTGTTCGTGCCAATGGCCGAAGCAGTGATCTTCGCCATGATCGCCTCGTTCATCCTGTCGCGAACGCTGGTGCCGACCATGGCCAACTTCCTGCTCAAACCGCACACGCCGGGTGAGGAACATGGCGAAAAACCGGTCAGTCGCAACCCGCTGGTGCGCTTCCAGCGCGGGTTTGAAGCGCGGTTCGAGCGGGTTCGCGAGGGTTATCGCGGCATGCTGGAAACCGCGCTGGAACATCGCCGGTCCGTCATGATCGCGATCTTCGCATTCGTCATCGCCTCGTTCGCGCTGGTGCCGTTTCTGGGCCGTAATTTTTTCCCGGCGGTCGACTCCGGGCAGATCCTGATGCACGTTCGTGCGCCGGTGGGCATGCGTGTGGAAAGCACGGCACGCATGATCACCGACGTGGAAAACACCATTCGGCGCGTGATTGAACCGTCGGAACTCAAGGCGGTGGTGGACAACATCGGTCTGGCGGTCAGCGGCATCAACGCCGCCTACAACAACACCGGTACGGTGGGGTCGCAGGACAGCGACATTCAGATCAGCCTTAACGAGGACCACAAACCCACGGCGGACTACATTCGCCAGTTGCGCGAGCAACTGCCCCGCGAATTCCCCAACGCCGTCTTCTCGTTCCCGCCCGCAGATATTGTCGGGCAGATCCTGAACTTCGGTTCTTCTGCGCCGGTGGACGTGCAGATTGCCGGCAACAATCTGCCTGCCAACTTCGCCTATGCCAACACCTTGCTGCGCGAGATCCGGCGTGTCCCGGGCGTTGCCGACGCGCGCATCCAGCAGTCCCAGCAATTGCCGACGTTCAAAATCAACGTCGACCGCACCCGGGCGCAACTGGTGGGCATCAGCGAACGGGACATCACCAACAGCCTGGTGGTCAACTTCGCCGGGTCGAGCCAAGTCGCACCCACGTTCTGGCTGAACACCGCCAACGGCGTTTCCTATCCGATCGTCCTGCAAACCCCGCAGTACAGCCTCGACTCGCTGGCCCAGCTGCACAACCTGCCGCTGACGTCGGCCGCAGCGCCCGGATCGGCGGGAGCGGGGCAGATTCTGGGTGGCCTGGCGTCGGTGGAACGTACCCACAGCAACTCGGTGGTGAGCCAGTCCGATATCCAGCCGCTCGTGGAAGTGTTGACCTCGATTCAAGGCCGGGACCTGGGCGGCGTCGCCGCTGACATCCAGAAGATTCTCGCGGCGCACGCCAGTGAGATTCCCAAAGGTTCGAAGGTCACTCTGCAAGGGCAGGCGACCACGATGAACAACGCCTTCAGCGGCATGTTGTTTGGCCTGCTCGGCGCGGTGGTGCTGATCTACCTGTTGATCGTCGTCAACTTCCAGTCCTGGAGTGACCCGTTCGTGATCATTACCGCGTTGCCAGCGGCCCTGGCCGGGATTGTCTGGATGCTGTTCGTGACGCACACGCCGCTGTCGGTGCCCGCGCTGACGGGGGCGATCATGTGCATGGGTGTGGCCACTGCCAACGCCATTCTGGTCGTCAGCTTTTGCCGGGAGCGGCTGGCCGAGCACGGAAATCCCGTGCTGGCCGCGCTGGAGGGCGGATTCACCCGATTCCGTCCGGTTCTGATGACCGCCATTTCGATGATCATCGGCATGGCACCGATGGCGTTGAGCCTGGGCGAGGGTGGCGAGCAGAACGCGCCGCTCGGCCGCGCGGTCATTGGCGGCTTGAGTTTTGCCACGGTCGCGACGCTGTTCCTCGTGCCCATCATCTTCAGTCTTGTCCACGCACGCGATGCTCGCTCACGCGACCGCCACGCCACCGTGCAGACCAACGCAACACAAGGGTTTTGACATGCTCACTGACACTCCTGTAATCCATCCTCAACCGCGCCGCAGTGCGGGACGCGCAAGGCTCGGCATAGTGGTCACACTGCTTGTGGTGGTCGCCATTGTCGCGGTCGGTATCGGCGTGCGCGCCAACGAGTCGAAGGACCTGAAGACCTGGACTGACACACAGGCGCTGCCCAGCGTGATTCTGGTCAGCCCGGTCGCAGCCGCCCAAGGTGCCGTGTTGATTCTGCCGGGCCGTCTGGAAGCCTGGTCACGCGCGGCGATCTTCGCCCGCGTCGGGGGCTACCTGAAGTCCTGGAAGGCGGACATTGGTGCGAAGGTCAAGGCCGGCCAGTTGCTTGCCGAAATCGATACACCCGAAGTGGATCAGCAACTGCTCCAGGCGCGCGCCGATCTGGCCGCGGCGAAGGCCAACGCCTCACTGTCCCAGACCAGCGCCAAGCGCTGGCAGGCGATGCTGGCATCGGACTCGGTGTCGAAGCAGGAAGTCGATGAGCGTAACGGTGATCTGGCCGCCAGGCAGGCGCAGGTGATGGCCGCTCAGGCCAACGTCGAGCGACTGACCGCGACCAAGGGCTTTCAGCGCTTGACCGCGCCGTTCGATGGCGTCGTCACCGCGCGTTCGACCGATGTCGGTGCTTTGATCAACGTCGGCAGCGGCACCAGCGGTCAGGAGCTGTTCGCCGTTTCGGACGTCAGCCGGCTGCGTGTTTACGTGCAGGTGCCTCAGTCCTATGCGCCGCAGATCAAGGTCGGCACCAACGCCCGGCTGAGCGTACCCGAATACCCGGGGGAACCCTTCAACGCGACCGTGATTGCGTCGGCCGATTCGGTGAACGCGGCGTCGGGCAGCACGTTGGTTCAGCTTCAAGTCGATAACCCGGCGGGTCGTCTGTTGCCAGGTGCGTACACCAGCGTGCGTTTCGACCTGCCGGTACAGCCCAACGTTGTGCGTTTACCGGCCAGCGCCTTGCAGTTCGATGACCATGGCATGCGCGTCGCGACCCTCGATCAACACGACCATGTGCTGTTCAAGACCGTGACCATTGCCCGTGATTTCGGTGACACCGTGGAGATCGGCTCAGGCGTCACGGCAGCGGATCGTGTCATCGATACGCCGCCGGACGGCCTGAGCGATAACGATTCTGTTCAGGTGTCAAAACCTGCAGCGGCCAACACCGTCGCCGAGGCGAAACCTCATGGTTAAGCACAGCCTGTTGTTCATCGCCATGTTAGGAGTGGGTGCTTGTTCGTTGGCCCCGCATTACACAGTCCCCGAGACACCGGTGCCCGCGCAGTATAAAAACCAGGGCGCCTGGAGCCTGGCGGCGCCGAGCGACCAGATCAGCCGCGACGGATGGTGGCGTGTGTACCGCGATCCGCAACTCGATGCGCTGCAACAGCAGTTGCTGTCAAACAACCCGAATCTGAGTGCGGCGCTGGCGCATTACGCGCAGGCACAGGCGTTCGTGGCGCAGGTCAACTCGGCGCTGTTGCCGACGGTCAAGGGGTTTGGCAACGGCCAGCGCATTCGCCAATCGGATACCCGGCCGCTGCGCTCGACGACCACGGACAACGTCTACAACTCGGGCACGTTGGGGTTGCAGGTCGATTATGAAGTGGACTTGTGGGGCCGTGTACGTGACTCGGTAAACGCAGGAACCGATGAAGCACAGGCCTCGCTGGCTGATCTGGCGTCTGTACGCCTGAGCCTGCAAGCGCAACTGGCGGACAGCTACATACGCTTGCGTGGGCTGGACCAGCAAACCCGGTTGCTTGAGCAAACGACCGAGGCGTTCAGCAAGGCGGTCAACCTGACCCAGGGCCTCCATGATGGCGGCATCGTCTCGGGCCTCGATGTCGCGCGCGCCAACGCGCAGTTGTCGTCGGCCAGATCGCAGCTCAAACAGAACACCGTGCAGCGCGCCTTGCTTGAACACAGCATCGCTGCACTGACCGGCGCCTCGGCGTCGCAGTTCAGCATCAGCCCCTCGACCGACGTATTGCCGCTGGCGGTTGTCCCGACCGGCGTCCCGTCGACGCTGCTGCAGCGCCGGCCAGACATTGCCGCAGCCGAGCGTCGAATCGCAGCTGCAAATGCACGAATCGGCGTCGCACGCAGTGCTTTCTTCCCGACCCTCACGCTGAGCGCGCAGGGCGGTTACCAGAGCGACGAGTTCGCCCACCTGTTGAGCGCACCCAACCTGTTCTGGGCCATTGGCCCGGCGCTGGTTACGACCATTTTCGACGGTGGCCTGCGTCAGGCTCAGGTAGACGCCGCGAAGGCGGCGACGGACGAGGCGGGCGGCAAGTACCGGGCACAGGTGCTGACCGCGTTCGAGCAGGTGGAGGACAACCTGACGATCATCGATGGGCTGGGTTCGGCACTTGAAGACCAGCGTGCCGCCGCCGAAGCGGCGCAGTACAGCGAAAACCTGTCGTTGGCGCGCTACAAACAGGGGGCGGTGGGCTATCTGGACGTTGTGGTCGCACAAACCGCGTCGTTACAGGCACAGCGCAGCGTGATTGATCTGCAGACCCAGCAACTGGCTGCCAGCGTGGGATTGGTTAAAGCGTTGGGAGGAGGCTGGAACTCGGCGGACCTGGCTGTTGAAGCAACGTCGAAGAAGGTCGATCCCGCAGCACGGATTCAATGACTGACAGGCGGTGCGCCGGCAGGGCATCGCCTTCGGCCAGAATCAAAAGCCTCCGCCTCTTGGGCAGAACCCGTAGAGGCGGAGGTGAGTCAACGACTTACTGGAACAGCGCCTTGTGCTGGGTGACGAATGCCTGAACGGTCATCGGCGACTGACCGGTGACTTCACGGATGATGCTGTCTTCGCCTTCGAAGACGCCGTGCTGGTAATCCTGTGCCACTTCGATCAGGTGCTGTCTGAGGAAGGGCGGCAGACCGGCTTCGGTCATCTCCGCGTCGTATTGCTCAAGGGAAATCGGCACATAGGTGATCGTGCGTCCCAACACTTCGCCCACTGCATCGGCGACACCTTGCTGACTCAGTTCAACAGGCCCATTCAGGTTGTAGGTTTTGCCTGCGTGCGGCTGCGGGTTCATCAGAATGGCGGCGATCAAGCGCGCCTGGTCTTCGGCAGCGATCGGCGCGTGACGACCGTCGCCGAACGGCAGGCGGATCTCGCCACGCTCAACGATATGCTTGCGCCAGTGCGGATAGATCAGCCATTGAGCGAAGTAGGTCGGGCGCAGATGGGTCATTGCCAGACCAGACCAGTCAAAAACGCGCTCGGCCGTGTAGTGGTTCAAAGCGGCATTGCTTTTAGCAACCCGACGCGCCGAGATCTGGGACATATTCACAACGGACTTCACACCCGCTTCTTTCGCAGCCAAGGCGAAACGCGACGATGCTTCGATCAGGCCGGGCGCGATCGAATACACGAAGTAAGCGGTTTCGATGCCTTCCAGTGCCGCACGCAGGGCGTTGAGGTCCTGAAGATCACCGACGACGACTTCGGCGCCCAGTTCGCGCAATGATTGCGCGCGTTGATCGTCGGTGCGAACCAGTGCGCGGACCGGGACGTTTTTTTCGAGCAGCAGTTCGACGGTTTTACGGCCCGTGAAACCGGTTGCGCCGGCGACAAGAATGGTGGCTTGAGACATAAGACGATCCTCTGCAGAACAAACCGCTTGCGCGGTGGGTAGGTTTATATGAAGCTTGTAATCCACATTAGATTGTGGTCGCAATCTAAAGTCAACGGGTCGTCGGATCAAAGGTGAGTTCGATGCGTAAAACCAAACTGGAAACCGCGGCAACGCGGGTAAAAATCGTCGAGGCCGCACGAGCGGAATTCCGTCGGCATGGCATCAATGGCAGCGGGCTGACCGGATTGATGGCCGCAGCAGGTCTGACACAGGGAGGTTTTTACAAACACTTTGAGTCCAAAGCGCAGCTGGTCGCCGAAACCACAGCGGCGGCAGTGGATGATCAGGTCGAGCAACTGCGCCATATGGCTGAGCATGCGGGCGCGCAGCGTGCATTCAAGGCTTCGGTAGATGGCTACTTGTGTGCTGAACACCGCGACGGCGAAGCCGGTTGCCCGTATGCCGCGCTGGGCAGCGAGCTGGCCCGAGGCGACGAACAGGTGAGGGCGGTTGCAGTGGACGGCTTCGAACGAATGATCGAGCTGTTGTCAGGGCAACTCAGTGCGACGGCGGCATCGTCCACCCGGGATCAGGCACTGCTGGCCATGTGCGCGATGATGGGCGCGCTGACGGTGTCGAGGATGGCCAAAGGCGAGCCGCTGTCTGAGGAAGTGCTCGCCGTGGTCAATCGTCAACTGGTGGACCGCCTCACCGGTTGAAACGCTCCGCCAGGCTATGAAGGTAGTGGGCCATTTGCTCGAGTTCGCGGCTGATGGTTGAACCCTGTTGAGCCTGGCCCGCGCTCTGATCGCAGAGTTGGGCGATCCGGTTGATCTGCTGGTTGATGCTCTCGGCCACGTGGGTCTGTTCTTCGGACGCCGACGCCATTTGCTGGCTCATGCCGGTGATCCGTGTCACCGCCTGGCTTATCCCGCTCAACGCCTGCTGCACGGCCTCGACACTGGTCACGCTTTCCTGAGACATCGCTTGGCCTCGACTCGCTGTGGCCACTGCTCGGGAGGCGCCTTCGCGCAGTTCGCCGATGATCCCTTGTATCTGCTCGGTAGAGGTTTGCGTGCGGGACGCCAGCGAGCGCACCTCGTCGGCGACCACGGCGAAGCCACGACCCTGTTCGCCGGCCCTCGCGGCTTCGATGGCAGCATTGAGCGCCAGCAGGTTGGTTTGCTGGGCGATGGAATTGATGACGTCGACCACACTGCCGATGGACTGGGTCGCGGTTGCGAGTTCACCTACGGCCTCGCCGATCTCCGTGACCGAGTTGGCCATGTGCCGAATGGCCAACAGGCTGTCGTCGGCCAACCCGCGGCCCTGTTGCGCCAGTGTGTCGGCCTCAAGCGCAGCGTGCGCGGTGTTTTGAACGTTATGGGTGACTTCCTGGATGGTCGCCGCCATCTGGGTGATTGCAGTCGCTGACTGATCGGTTTCATTTCGCTGCTGATCCAGCGCTTCCGCCTGAAGCAACGACAGGCTGGCTGACTGCCCGGCGCGCTGCTTGACGCCTTCGCCCGCATCGACCAGGCGGGTCAAGGCCGTCTGCAAGCGCGCTTCTTCACTGAGCATTGCCAGGTCGAGTTGCGCCTGCGGACCGCGGTTATCACTGTAGGTGAGCGCGATCAACGGATCGGTGAAGGCTTTCGGGTGGTCGCTGAGTATCGTCTTGAGCGTCCGGTTCTGACGGAGTTCCAGCGTCGCACTCAGCGCGATCAGGGTAATCAGCATCATGGCAAACGAAGCGTGGTCGGCCAGCAGGTAATTGCACAGTCCCAACACGATGGCGGCAATGATCAGTGGCAGTTGGCGCAGCAGGTAATAGCGGGCCGTGCTGACGGACGATACCGCGGATTTGCCTGCCCGAAGCCGCGCATACAAGGCTTCGGCGCGGCGGACCTGGTCACGGGTGGGCAAAGAGCGAACGGATTCATACCCGGCGACCTTACCGTCCTCGTACACCGCGGTGACGTAGGCGCTGACCCAATAGTAGTCGCCGTTCTTGCTGCGGTTTTTCACCACGCCCATCCAGGGTTTGCCCTGTTTGATGGTCTCCCACATGTGGGCGAACACGGAGGGTGGCATGTCCGGGTGGCGGACCAGGTTGTGTGGCTGACCGATCAACTCCTCGCGGGTAAAACCGCTGAGGGTGACAAAGGCGTCATTGCAGTAGGTGATATGGCTGCTGAGGTCAGTGGTGGAGATGAGGCGCTCGCTGGCGGCAAAGGTACGTTCCTGCTGTGTGACGGGCATGTTCAAACGCATAAGACCACTCTTCCCTGAATAACCGACTTAGTACCTGCCAGTAGGTGTAGCACAACATTTCCAACTGCAAGGCCATCGCGTGCAGCGGGCATCCGTTCCCGCTTGCAGCGCAGCAGTGGGGCGACGTCAGTTGCCGTCGGCGACCTTTCTTTCGATTTCGGCCGTTTTGCGATTGAGGTCCTCGACTTCCTGCTCTTTGACCCTGTTCGAGGACGGGGTGATGACTTCATCCACAGCGCGGGTGTCGTCATCAGGGTCTCGCAGATCGCGCTCGACGACGTTGACCGGCTTGCCGGACGCGTCGGTGGGCGGTGCATCGGGTTGAACGTGTGGGGTGCGGTCGTCATTGCTCATGTCGTTATCCTCCGGTGACATGCTGATTGGATAACGGGGGAGGACGCGAGTTCGGGGTTTTTGCGAGATACCGGCCTGGCGCGGTAACGTCAAACGGCGGGCATAAAAAAGCCCGCTGGGGAGAACGGGCTTAAAGAGGATCAAAAGGAGTAGGTGCAGACTGACCCTTGTGGCGTGAATATTTTGTGAAAATGGATTTATAACTAATTCCCATTTAGGAGTAAGCGACGAACGGTCAAACGTCTCTGATGATGATCTGGATCACGAGGTTCGGGCGCCAGGGTTCTGCCAGAACGCCGGGTCGGCGCTCTTCAACCGTTCCACCGCATTGTTGATATGGCTCAGCGCCGCATGTCGCGCGGCCTCGGGATCGCACGCTGCAATGGCGGTGTAGATCGCGAAATGTTCGACGCGCACGGTTTTGGCCATGTCCCGACGGCGTTCTTCGTTCGAGCGGGTGATGCGGATTGCCTCCTTGACGAACTGACCGATGAATTCGTGAAGGGAAGGGTAGAGCGGGTTGCCCGTGGCGTGGGACACCGACAGGTGAAAGGCCAGGTCCTCTTCTACGCCGTCACGTCCTTCGTGTTCGGCCAGATCGATGGCCTTCAGCGCGCGTTCAATCGCCTCCAGTTGCGCGGCGCTGTGCCGTTGCGCGGCCAGCGCCGCCGCTTCGCCTTCGATACCGCGCCTCAATTCCGTGACCCGCAGCACGGCCTCGATCGAGCCGGTCACATCCAGATCAAGGGTGAACGCCTTGATGTGCGCACCTTCACAGACGACGGTGCCGCTGCCCTGGCGCACCTCGACGAGGCCCGCCGATTTGAGCCTTGAAATGGCTTCGCGAATCACCGTGCGGCTGACGCCATAGCGCTCTGACAGCACCGGCTCCGTCGGCAAACGCGAACCGGGCAGGGCTTCCCCGCTGGCAATGTGAGCTTTCAGCGCCGCAGTGACCTGATCGGCCAGCGTGCCCTTGGAGGCATCTTTCAAACTGGCCGGGGTGTTCGGTAACGAGGAAGGAGCGGGCTGGACCATAACAATCTCGTGCGTCAAATCAGAGAACGTTACTGCATTTTGCGCACGACGTCCCGTGTCACAGACGTCTTGAATTCGTATGACGTATTATGTAACTTGTTTTTTCCGAACACGGCTCTCTGTGCCGATTCGTACGTTGCTGTAACGCTTGGTTCTACCCACAGACACCCCACTACAAAAACAAAGGGATGGGAAAGAGATGAGTGAATCACTGGCTCAAGACGCCGGCATTCCGGTTGTCGACGCTTCAGAAGACGCGGCTTATCGCAAAGCCGCCTGGCGGATTCTGCCGCTGTTGTTGCTGTGTTATCTGCTGGCCTACCTGGACCGGGTCAACGTCGGCTTCGCCAAGCTGCAAATGTCCGATGACCTGCATTTTTCCGAAGCGGTCTACGGCCTGGGCGCCGGGATCTTCTTCATTGCGTACTTCCTCGTTGAAATCCCCAGCAACCTGATCCTGCACAAAGTCGGGGCACGGTTGTGGATCGCTCGCATCATGATCAGTTGGGGTGTGATCTCCTCGTGCATGGCCTTCGTGACCACGCCAACCTCGTTCTACGTGATGCGTTTTCTGCTGGGGTTGGCGGAAGCCGGTTTCTATCCCGGCGTCATCCTTTACCTGTCGTACTGGTTCCCGACGCACCGCCGCGGAAAGATGTTCGCGATGTTCGCCACGGCCGTCCCTTTGTCCGGTCTGATCGGCGCGCCGCTGTCGGGCTGGTTGATGACCGCGTTCAACGGCGCCCATGGCTATGCCGGTTGGCAGTGGCTGTTTTTCATAGAGGGGTTGCCTTCGATTGCCGTTGGTATCCTGGTGATCTTCTGCCTCAGTGACCGGATCTCCCATGCCGGCTGGTTGACCCAGGCGCAAAAGACGCTGCTGCAGTCGCGCATTGATGCCGAAACAGACGGGCATGTCGCTCATAGCGTTCGAGAAGTGTTTCTCCAGCCACGCATGTGGCTGCTGACCGGCATCTACTTCTGCCTGATCGCCGGTTTTTACACGGTAGGTTTCTGGCTGCCGACCCTGGTCCGTCAAGCGGGCGTGACGGATCTTCTGCAGATCGGCCTGCTGACGGCGATCCCTTACGGCGCGGCGGTTGCCACCATGGTTCTGGTCTCGCGCAATGCCGATCGACTGCGTGAGCGTCGCTGGCACCTGGCGTTGACGGCCGTGGTCGGTGGTATTGGTCTGATCATCTCCGCGACCTGGAGTGACAATTTCACCGTCTCGATGATTGGCCTGACCCTCGGTGCAATGGGGGCGCTGAGCACTTTGCCGTTGTTCTGGCCGCTGCCGACTGCGTTTCTGGGCGGTACAGCTGCGGCTGCCGGTATCGCGCTGATCAACTCGTGCGGCAATCTGGCTGGCTTTGTCTCGCCCTACTTGATGGGCTTTCTCAAGGACATGACGCACAGCACCACCATCGGCATGTACGTCATGGCCAGCGCGCTGTTTCTTGGCGCAGCGCTGGTGTTCCGTATTCCCGCCAAACTTGTTAACCGCTGAGCATTAGGAGCCATCCATGAATATTCTCGTGACCGGAGCGGCTGGCTTTCTGGGCCGTCGCCTGATCGAAGCACTCCTGCAGCGCGGCGCGTTGAGCGATCGCCAGGGCGTCAAACAGACCATCCGCCGCATCGTGGCATTCGACGTAGTGCCGCTGAGCGGAGTCGAAGATGAGCGGGTGCAGGTCGTGTGTGGCGACATCGCCGACCCGCAAGTGCTGGAAGGACTGGTCAGTGCCGAAACGGACAGTGTGTTTCACCTCGCTGCAGTGGTGTCGAGTCAGGCCGAGCAGGATTTCGAGTTGGGCATGCGCATCAACTTCACCGCCACGCAGAATCTTCTGGAGCGTATCCGCAGCCTGGGACATTGCCCAAAATGGGTGATGACCAGCTCAGTCGCGGTGTTCGGCGGTCAGTTGCCGGCGCAGGTCGAGGACGATCAGGTGTGGGCGCCGCAAAGCTCCTATGGCACTCAAAAAGCGATGAATGATCTGCTGCTTGCCGACTACAGTCGTCGGGGTTTCGTTGACGGGCGCAGCCTGCGCATGCCGACCATCGTTGTGCGGCCCGGCAAGCCCAATATGGCGGCGTCCAGTTTTGCCAGCGGGATCATCCGCGAACCGCTCAACGGGCAGGAAAGCGTGTGTCCGGTACCGCTGGATACCCGTTTGTGGTTGATGTCCCCGGCGCAGGCAATCAGCAACCTGATTCACGGTCATGAACTGACAGGCGAGCAATTGAGGGCGGGCAGGGTGATCAACATGCCCGGTCTGTCGATTACCGTCGAGGACATGATTGATGCGTTGCGCCGCACGGCGGGCGATGAGGTGGCCAGCCGCATTCGTCTGGAGCGCAATCCTGCGATCGAGAAAATTGTCGGGTCGTGGCCGGGGTCGTTCACGGCACGTTATGCGAAGGGGCTGGGCTTTACCGCTGACCATGATTTCGCCGATGTGATCGGGCAATTCGTGGCGGAGTACCCGCCGCAAGACCGCTGATTTTCGCGTTTCCAGATGTCGCGTGGCCGTATAGGTTGGGGCGCTTAAACGTGCTCTAATCACCCCCACTCGAACGGGGGAACGGCCTGCAGCGTCATGCTGGGGTGTCCATTCTCCCGATACCCTCCGGTTTTTACATAGGGCTGTCATGGATACGGGGTCACGACTCAAGTTAGTGCGGGAAAGCTACAAGATGTCCCAGCGAGAGCTGGCCAGACGCAGCGGTGTCGCCAACGGCACCATCTCCTTGATTGAACTCAACCGCGTCAGCCCTTCGGTCAGCTCGCTGAAAAAGCTGCTCGAAGGGTTTCCCATGACCCTGGCCGACTTCTTCTCGTTCGACCAGCCTCCGCAGGAACAACGTTATGTCTTCCGCGCAGGCGAGCAACCCGATCTCGGCCGCGACGGCTTGCGCCTGTTGCTGATTGGCGCGTCGGTGCCAAGCCGTCAGATGCGGATGCTGCGCGAGCAATATGCACCGGGCGCAGGTTCGGGGGCTGAACCGATAGTGCATGCGCAAGGTGAGGAGTGCGGGCTGGTCACGCGTGGCACCATTGAGCTGACCGTCGACGGACAGATCAGCATTCTGAATGCCGGCGACGGCTACTACTTCCCGACCACGCTGCCACACAGCTTCCGTAATATCGGTCAGGATGAAGCCGAGATCATCAGCGCTAACACGCCTGCGAACTTTTGAAGGGATGGGCAAGAAAAACGGGCACAAAAAAAGCCGCTATTCCGTTATCTCAGACGGCGTAGCGGCTTGAAGGAGCGGTATCAAATCGGCGGATTTGATGGGTTTGAATGTACCGCCTCACGTCACGCCCCGCCAGCCACCGTTTGACAAGACTGTATTTCCAGAAGCGAAACAATACTGTCGATTCACGCGGACAAAACGCGCAGACCTTTCTGCGCGTCGTGGTCAGCGGTGCTCATGTATCGCGTCTGTTTCAGGGGCATCGTCCACCGGCGCGAGCCGGTATCCCACGCCATGCAGGGTGTGAATCAGCGGCACCTCGAAGCCGACGTCGACGACCTGCCTGATCTCATGAATGCGTGTGGCCACTCCGTTCTTGTTCTTCAGCATCCCGTCGCCCCACAAGACCGCTGCGATTTCCGACTGCGTCACGATGGCCGGGCTTCTGCGCATCAGCAGTGCGAGCACTTCAATGTTGGTGGGATTGAGTCTCAACGGTTTTCCGCCGCGAACCACCTTGCACTGCGTCACGTTGAGGCACAGATCTTCGATGGTGAGAATGTCGTGTGTGCTGGGCGGGTGGAACATGCGGGAGTGGTCTCTTGCGAACATTCAATTCGGCAGAGAGCGTACAACCGGTGATGTAAAAAAATAGTCTGGTCTGGGTGAAAGCCGTGTCGCACTGGCAATCCTGAAGCAGTGGGTGCCTGCTCATCGTCAGCATTGATAACAGGCGTGCTGCCATCAACCGCCTTGATGCGAACTATCGGATCATGCGATTTCCTTTCGTTTCATCTGGCGACGAAGATAAGTCCCAAGAGCAAACAACATGACAGCTTGCTCACCTAAGTCCCTTATCTTTGGAGATACATCATGAAATATGTACTGTTCGCGGCACTCTCGTTGGCCAGCGTCTATGCCTCCGCTCAAGAGTCGGTCAGTTCGGTGAGCGATGCTCAGGTCAGCGCGCAAACTCAACGCTACAACCAGCATAAAGGGCTGGATGTGTCGAAAGTCATCAGCAGCACAACAGCTCAGGACGTTCAAAAAGTAGACGGCCCGGTCAATGCGCAAATCGTCTACCTCGACAGTGCCGGCGTGAAGCACACCCTTGATTACACCATCCAGGGCTACGGTCGTCAGAACGGGTAACGCGCAAACTGCCTTATGACGTATGAATTGCCTTTCTAATGAACGCCGCCTCTACGATGCGGCGTTTTTTTGCGTGCTTTCGCAAACGCTGAACCTTTAGCGCCGGACGGTATCCACTTTTCTTCGGCTGCCGATTCAGCCCCGATGACGTTCCAGTTCTCTGCCAGCCGTCAGCCGGTCGCCGGAAAACGATGTGCCTGGGTTAAAACCCGAAGGCATGTACTGTGCAACTGCAATTGGAGCTCACCATGCAGCCTTATGTCATCTGCCACATGATGTCGTCTCTGGACGGCCACGCACTTACCGACGGTTGGGATCGCCCTTTCAAAAATGCCGCCGGGCAGCTTTATGAAAAGCTGGCCAAGACCTTTGAATTCGATGCATGGATCTGCGGGCGCGTGACCATGCAGGAAGTGGCGCACGACGAAGGCTACCCGACAGGCCTGGCCACATCGCCGATTCCTCGGACGCCCCATTTCGTTGATCGCAACGCTGCCTCCTATGCCATTTCCATCGACCCTCACGGAAAAGTGGGCTGGAAAAACAATCAGGCGCTGGGCTCTCACGTGGTCGAGGTCCTGACCGAAGGCGTTTCGGACGATTACCTGGCGTACTTGCAATCCATCGGGGTGTCCTATCTGTTTGCCGGCAAAACCGATATCGACCTGAAGTACGTTGTCGACACGCTCCACAAGGAGCTGGGTTGCAAGCGCTTGATCGTCGAAGGCGGCCCGCACATCAGTGGTTCGTTCGTGAATGCCGGTCTGGTGGACGAGGTCAGTGTCCTGATTCTGCCGCTGGTGGATGGCCGGGGAGCGCACCCGGCATCCTTCGAGATTTCGCCGAGTGCGTGGAAGCAACCGGTTCACCTGACCCTGGCGTCGGCCGAGGTGCAGGAAGGCGGCGGGGTGTGGTTGCGTTACCGCCGTGGTTGATCGCTGAGCGCGAGACGCCGCGCAGGTCTCACCTTGATTTGCCGGCGCCTGTCTCAGCGCCGGGCAGTCAGAGAGACTGCATCGGGTCAGCGTGCAGCTTTATCCAGCATCGCCAGCAGCAAAACGTTAGCACCGGCTTCGGCCCAGTGAGGGTGAATGTGTTCGGCTTCGTTGTGGCTCAAACCGTCGACGCAAGGCACGAAGATCATCGACGTCGGTGCGACCTTGCTGAGGTAGCAGGCGTCATGGCCAGCACCTGAAATCATCTTGCGATGGCTGTAACTCAACGCAATCGCGGCCCGCTCGACGCTGTCGATGCACGCCGCATCGAAGGCTATGGGCGCGTACTGGAAGATCTGTTTTAACTCATGCTGTAACCCGATCTTCTCGGCAATGGCCACCACTTCACGACGCAGCTCCCAGTCGAGGATTTCCAGGACCGCTTCGTCGGGGTGACGGAATTCGACGCTGAACAACACGCGACCCGGCACGACGTTGCGCGAGTTGGGGAATACGTTGACCCAACCCACGGTGGCGCGCCCTTCGTCGCCCTGAGCGACACCCATCGCATTCACCGCTTCGACGACCCGCGACAGGCCGAGCAGGGCGTCCAGCCGATGATTCATCGGCGTTGTACCGGCATGGGCGCTGCGGCCAGTGAGTTCGATTTCGTACCAGCGCTGGCCTTGTGCGCCGGTGACCACGCCAATGGTGATGTCTTCGGCTTCTAGAATGGGGCCTTGCTCGATGTGCAGTTCGAAGGCGGCGTGAATCTCGCGCCCGCCCATGGGCTCGGTGCCCGCGTAGCCAATATTCTTCAGCGCCTCGCCGATGCTGATGCCCTTGGCGTCGGTGCGGGACAGGCCGTATTCGAGGTCAAACACGCCGGTGTAGACGCCAGAAGCGATCATCGCCGGCGCGAAGCGCGAGCCTTCCTCGTTGGTCCAGTTGACCACCTCGATGGCGCGGTCGGTCTGGATGTTGTGATCGTTGAGCGTGCGGATCACTTCAAGGCCTGCGAGTACGCCGTAGATGCCGTCGAACTTGCCACCCGCTGGCTGGGAGTCGCCATGGGAGCCGGTCAGCACCGGTGACAGGCTCTCATCACGGCCAGGGCGGCGGGCGAACATGTTGCCCATGGCGTCGATGCGCAACGTACATCCCGCTTGCGTGGCCCAACGGGCGAACAGGTCACGGCCGACCCGGTCTTCTTCGGTCAGTGCCAGGCGCGAGACCCCGCCTTTGGGCGTGCCGCCAATCTGAGCCATTTCCATCAGTGAATCCCAGAAGCGGGCTGCGTTGATCCGGGGAAAACTTGTCATTGCCCAGGCTCCTGATCCTTGACCTTGTAGCGGAAGTTGCAATGCGTCGCGCCCTGCATGATGGTCTGCGTGCGCGTAAGTTCGACGTTGGGGTCGTAACCGACGATGAACACCTCGTCGCGGTTACAGGACAGCAGATGGCCGATCTCGCCAAGGCCCATCTGGTGGTACATCTCGGCATAGCGGCAGCGGTGCACGTCGTAGTCGTAGTGGGTCGCGTCGCTGGCGATGATTTCCACCTTCAGCGCGTCGTCCTTCTCCCACAATTCTTGCAGCGCTACAAAACCCTCCAGGTTCGGTCCATGGGGTTCGCGGGAAGCGAAGTACTCGCCGGCTTTGACGGCCGCCTGGGAAACAGCTTCGCCAATCACTGCCTGGGCGCTCTCTTTGCCATAGTCGCGCACCAGGATTTCGTAAATCGGCTTGATGATCTCAGCTTCGATTCGCCGCCGGGCCAGGATGCCCAGTTCACCTTCGACAGCGCTCATGTCGGTTCTCCTCGGTTCACGGTCAGAAAAGGGCGGCCCGTTCGATGCGGGATACCCCCTTGTTCCTGCTACAGCAGATGCTTCACGGTCTGCCGGAACGCACACTAGGCAATCATTCTATATTTATCAACTATCAAAAGTTCATAACCCTATAAGGGTAAGTGATTTGCGAATATATGCGCTTTTATAAGCATCATTCTAGGTTGTTCAGGCGGCTTAATTGGTTTTAAACTCAACACATGAAAAATATAGAACAGTTAAATAATGATCCTCCGCTACGGGCCGTTCGGACTTTCGAGGCGTTCGCGCGTCATGGTGGCGTCAATACCGCTGCCCGGGAGCTGGATGTCTCGCCCTCGGCCATCAGCCATCAATTGCGTCTGCTTGAGGAGTTTCTCGGCCAGGCGCTGACCTCACGGCAGGGGCGCAATCTGATCCTGACCGACGAGGGAAGGGAGTACTACCGGGCGATCAGTTCGGCATTTTCCGTGCTGCGCAGCGCCACCGAGCACGTTCGGGAAAAGTCGGCGACGCGGCAGGTCACCATCAGCCTGATTCCGATGTTCGGCATCAATCTCTTTATTCCACGGCTCGGCGAGTTTCTTGCCGAGAACACTGGCGTCGACGTCAACGTGACCTACGCCAATCACCGTAGCTACCCCAGCGACGCCGCTGACATCTCCATTCGCTTTGGCAGCGGGCTTTGGCCGGGTTACCACAGCGAGCCGCTTATTTCCGGGGACGTGACGGCGTGGTGCAGTCCGGCCTTTCTGGCGCGTCACGGCAGTATTGATACGCCGCAGGCATTGATCGATCTGCCGTTGCTGCATGACGAGGAACGCGGTACGTGGGGGCAATGGTTGCAAGCTGCCGGAATCAGGCACCCGGCAGCGCTGCAAGGCATGTTGTTCGAGGATGGCCAGCTCGCGCTGACCGCTGCACTTAATGGGCTGGGTTGCGCATTGCTGCGCGAGCCCTTGATCGCGCCGCTGCGTGATCGGGGGGAGCTGCTCAAGCTGTTTGACCAGACCCTCGACGACGGTCGCGCCTATTACCTGTGCCGCCGCGCCGATGGCGAGTTGTCCCGCGAAGGGTTGAATCTGTACAGCTGGCTCAAACGCGTGCTGCTGGCGTGAGGCCGACAGCAACGCGCTACTTCCAGATCACCGCGCTCATCAATGTGTTTGGGCAGCAGGCGGTTTGTGTCATGGACCGTGCGTCATAGCTCCAAATGCAGCGGCTCAGTCCCGGCAGCAGGAAAGGCACAGCAAATCAGTGCTTCACCGGCGGGGATCGGAAACTCCGGCGGCTGAGCGTAGGTCACCGCGCCCTGCAGAATGTTGGTTCGACAGGTGCCGCAAGAACCGCCACGGCAGCCGAAAGGCGGCGCCAGGTCGCGTTGTTCGGCCAGCTCCAGCAGCGAGCCTCCGCCTGGATTCCAGCGGGCCTCCTTGGTCGAGGCCATGAACATCACCGGCACTGACTCGCTGGAGATCGGCGCAAGTTCCACCACGGGTGCGGCGTTGCTCGCAGAGCGTTGCAGACTGGACGGACCGAACGCTTCGGCATGGATGCGCGAGTCGTTGATATCCAGTGCCCGCAGGCCGTCATACATCTGTTGCATGAAGCCTTGCGGGCCGCACAGATAAAAGTCGTAATCACCGAACGGCAAGAGCTCCTGCAGCAGGCTGACGTTCAAGCGGCCCTCTCGCTCGTAATCCACACCCTGTTCGGCACCGGTGACGTTACTCAAGGCCCGCACGTAGCGCAGCTTGCCTTCCGAGGCGGCGGCGAGCGCCGAGAATTCTGCCTGAAAGGCAAGCTGCGCCTTGTTGGACGCGGACTGAAACACCCACGTAGGTCGGAGATACCGGGTGCGCTGGCCCTCGTGAACCAGGTGCCGCGCCATGGCCAGTGCCGGCGTCACACCGACGCCCGCCGCGAGGAGCACCACTGAGCGGCGGACCGCAGTGTCGACGGTAAAAATCCCCGCCGGGGCGCGAGCCTCGATCAGATCGCCGACCTGCAGGTTGTCGTGCAGGTGCGTGGAGACAACGCCTTCACGTTTCACGCTGATGCGCAGCACATCGTCTGTCGGCGCGCTGGACAGCGTGTAGGTACGCACCAGTGGCTTGTCTTGTCCGGCAAGGGGGACACGAATCGGCAGATGCTGCCCGGCCAGGCGGGTCGGCACACCCACGCCGTCATCGGGCAGCAGGTGGAATGAACGGATGGTTTCGCTCTCCTGGACAATGTCGATGACCCGGTAGGGACGCCAGCTCTGTTGCAGGGCGGCTGCCTTCAGCCGCCTGTCCATGTCTTCCCAACTGCCCGTCATCAGCACGTTGGGCGATGTGCCGTTTTCCATGTCGACCCAACGCAACGGCAACCCGCCGGGACGGCGAATCACACGCTCGGGGAAAAAACGCCACATGCGTTCGGCGCCGATGAAAGCCAGGGTCTCAGCGGAATCGAGAATGACCTCGGTGCGCCCGGTCATCTGCAGCAAGTCGCCAGTGCGCATGTCGACAAACACCAGGCCAGCGCGCGGGTTGATCAACAGGTTGCCGAGGGTGTTGAAGAACAGATTGCCATTGAAGTCCGGCACGGTCAGCGCGCCGTTTTCGTCCACCTTTACGAAGCCGGGCTTGCCGCCGCGATGGGAGACATCGACCTGGCACTGTCCGTCACGCATGACGTAGGAGGCGACGTAGAAAGAATCCGCAGCGGTTATCGTGGCGATGTCGTGTTCGTCCAGAGCGTCGGACTGGCTGACCTCGCCCGGCGGCGTGTCGTCGAAGACGTAGCGACGAAGGTGAATATACCGCGGGCAATTGCCGTAGGACTGCGTCGGGTCGATCTCGAAGGCGGCGTCACTGCGGCGGCGGACGAAGCCATTGAGACGGTTACGACGCCGGGTGTGCAGTTCCATGCCGAGCATGCCGATACCGTCGCCGTCCTCCATGCCCGCATCCGCGGGGTCCGCCGGTTCACGAGGCAGGTCGAGGACCAGCCGCCGTGGATCGGGCGAATGCATGAAACCCGGTTGTCCGGCACGCAGCGTAGCCCAAGGGTTGCCCTGCGGGTCGACGCTGCCCAGCACCACGAAAGGCAACTGGGCGTAAAACTCCCGATGCTGATCAGGCAGCCAGTCTCGGGCCATCTGCAGCTGACCGGGTTTGACCATACGCTCGACCGCGCCGACGCTGTGCTGCAGACGCAACTCGCCTTCGTGCCAGGGCGACGGTTTGCTCTCTTCCGTGGGTGTGTGCATGGCGGCCATCTCGGCGAGGGAATGCGCCATCCTCCTGCAAAGGTCTGCAATGCAGAATATCTCTCTGACTTAATTCTGCATTTCACGGTGCGAAATGATCATTCGGAGAGCGATGACAAGCGCCAACGTTCAACACAACCCGAATGATGTCCCCGTGAGGATCGACATGGCGCAGCCCATGTTGGAGGGGTTGCCAGCCAGGTCGCACTATTGCTGCGGATGAAATACTGGATTGTAAACGCTGGTAATTCCGCAGTGAGTGCAGGGAGCCGACACTGGCGCCATCGACAGCAATCCCTGAAACCGCACGGTGTAGTCGCACCAAATCTGCGTTCGCCACGTGCTCTTATTCGGAGAACTTCATGGAATTCTTGCTCTATCTTGCCCTGGGCGCATGCGCCGGTGTGCTCGCCGGCCTGTTCGGCGTCGGCGGCGGCCTCATCATTGTCCCGGTGCTTGTTTTCAGTTTCACGCTGCAAGGTTTCGACAGTTCGGTATTGACCCATCTGGCGGTCGGCACCTCACTGGCAACCATCATCTTCACCACCATTCTGTCGGTACGCGCGCATCATCGTGCAGGCGCCGTGCAGTGGAACGTATTTGGCTGGATGACCATTGGCATTCTGATTGGCGCGGTGCTGGGTTCTTTCACCGCCAGCCGCATTGCAGGCCCCAATCTTCAGAAAATCATTGGTGTGTTCGCCATTGTGATGGCGATCAAAATGGCGCTGGATCTAAAGCCTAAGGTCGTCCGCGGAATTCCAGGTAAAAGCGCGTTGGCCGGTGCCGGCATCCTGATCGGTTGGGCGTCGGCGATCTTTGGAATTGGAGGGGGCTCTTTGACGGTGCCGTTTCTGACATGGCGCAGCCTCACAATGCAGCAGGCCGTGGCGACCTCGGCCGCCTGCGGGTTTCCGACGGCAATCGTGGGGACGATCAGTTTCATGTTGCTGGGCCGGCATGATCCATTATTGCCGGAGCACAGCCTGGGATTTGTGTACCTGCCTGCGCTGATCGGCATTGCGCTGACCAGCATGTTCTTCGCGCAATTCGGCGCGAAACTGGCACACCGTCTGTCACCCAAAATGCTAAAGCGATTGTTCGCCTTGATGCTGGTCGTCGTGGGGATCAGTTTTCTTGCATGAACTGACCTGTCCAATGCCTGCCTTGTCTGTTGCCCGACAGTCCAGGCGGCTTGCGCAGGTATCAGTCTGCCCTGAACTTGTCTCTGATTGTCTGGTGGAAATGCTTCACTAAAAAGTCGACAAAAACGCGGGTCTTGGCAGGCAAGGCTTTGCGCGCAGGAAAATAGACGGACACCGGACCCAGGTCCACGTACCAATCCGGCAATAATCGCGTCAACTCTCCGTTTTGCAGCCATGGCCAGGCGCGATCCACTGGCACCAGCGCCACGCCGTACCCCATTCGGGCGCAACTGCACAGCGCCTCTGGATCGTTCATGATCGCCGCCGGTTCGAGATTCAAATCGAACGTCTCCCCAGCGCGATTACGCAGGGTCCAGGAGCGCAGCCTGCCGGTGTCCGTCGATCGCATGACAACACCAGGCTGCCCCTGTAAATCTGCAGGTGTCAAAGGCAGCGGCCGACCCTTCAGCCATTCCGGTGAAGCGACTGCCACAAGGTGGAGTTTGGCGATCTCCCGCGCGACAACCCCCGGGGACAGCTCCATGCCTCCGCCAATGGCGACGTCGAACCCATCACCGATCAAGTCAACCCGGCGAATTTCCAGTTGCCAATCCGGTATCACGGCGGGGTAGCGTTGCTTGAACAGTTTAAGCATGGGAAGGAGATGATCGTATGCCAGGGAAGGTGCCACGTTCACACGTAAGCGACCTGCGGGAACGTCGCGAGCGGCGCCCAGCTGAGCGATCGCGCCCTGGATGGTTTCCAGACTGCCGGCGACCTGGGAATAGAACGCCTCACCTGCTTCCGTCAGGGTGAGGCTCCGCGTGTTCCGATGGAATAGACGGGTTTCCAGTCTGGTCTCCAGTCGGGCGACATTTTTGCTGACGGCTGCGGCGGAGACGCCCATCTGGCGCGCCGCTTCGGAAAAGCTGCCGACTTCTGCAGCGCGAACGAATGACTCGAGATTCCCCAAGGTTTCCATGAGGTGCTCCAACGTTTGGTTGAAGCTGATTCTACCTGTTGAGGACTAATTCATCCCCGGGATTGCCTTCATAGTCCGCCTGTATTTCCTAACCACACAGGCGAATGAGATGAAAAAAATGCTGGTCACTGGCGCTACGGGTCGCCTTGGCAGTGCGGTTCTAGAGTATCTGATGCAACGCTGCGCGCCAGCCAATATCGTGGCGCTTGCTCGGGACCACGATAAGGCACAGGTGTTGGTCTCGAAGGGTATCGAGGTCCGTTACGGCGACTACAGCGATTACGACACCCTCGTGAGCGCTTTTGAAGGTGTAGACAGAATCTACATGGTGTCGGCAGTGGCGTTCACGGACCGGACGGCCCAGCACAAGAATGTCATTGACGCTGCGCGTTTCGCCGGCGTTCGTCACGTGATCTATACCAGCATCCAGCGCACCAGTGATCATCTCTGTCCTATCGAAGGCGTCACCGACAGCGACATTGCGACGGAAAGCATGCTGGAAAACTCAGGTATGTCGTTCACCATCGTCAGGCACCCTTTGTACGCCAGCGATCTGCCCATGTTCATCGGCGCGCAGGCGGCGCACGAAGGATTTTCTTGCCCTGCCGGTGACGGCCGGATCGCCCTGGCCTGTTACCAGGAACTTGCAGAAGCCGGTGCGATTCTGTTGAGCCAGGATTGCGATGAAAATCGTCGGTATTTGCTCAACAGCGGACAGACCTGGTCATTCAGCGACATCGCTGACGCACTGTCAGGCCTGACGGGGAAGCCGATTGCATATGAGCCCATTTCCTCTCCCGCTTTCATACTTGCGCGTGAAAGTGAAGGCTGGCCTGCACACGTCGCTCTGTTTCTGAGTGGTTGGTACGCGGCGATCAAAGCGAGCGCATTTGAAGAGACCGGTACTGCACTTGAAGCACTCTTGGGGCGTAAACCAAAGCAACTTGAGTCGCTGCTCAAAGATGCCTTTGGCCTTTAGCGCCTGCCTCTGCTGCCGGACCCGACACCTGATGGAGGAGGGGGCACGAGCGTCCCGAGTGATGAAGCGAACGCTCGCTGCTGGCCTGTTGAGCAGGCGAAACGCCGAGTAGAGCCATCAACCCCGTTCTTTCATGGGCAGACGCTTGATCGAATAGGCACGTTTTTCATCTTCGGAGTTGTAATACACGTTCTGTGTTGTGCTGAGGCTGTTGTGTCGCAGGTCGACCTGCAGGTCCTTCATGTCCCGGTGAGGAGCGTCGAACGTGGCCGAGGTATGCCGTAGCCAATGCAGTGAGGCCGCGCGCAGGCGAGCGACGTCTTCATCGGACCAGCCTTCGGCCTGCATACGCTCCAGCGCGCGATCAAAGACCTCCTGGAGCAACAGCCGAATATGCCGGTCCGACAAGCCTGCCCGGCCGCGCCGCGTAGCAATCAGCGGCGTGGTTTCACGAAAGCCGGGTAGTGGCGATAAACCCTGGTGCACGCGCCAGCGCTTGAGGTAGTTTTCGATGTAGTCGTCCCGCACGCTGATTTTGCCGGCCTTGTTGCCTTTTCCGACCACGTGATACCACCAGTTTCCGGCGCCATCCTGACGCAGGTCGCCCATGCTGGGTGTCCAGTTGTCTCGCCCGACCAGGTCTGAAACGCGCAGGTACATCGCAAAAATCGTCGCCACGATGAACAGCGTACGCTCGTATTTATCATCCTGAGCCGCCATCTGCTCCGCCGTTTCCAGCACGAAATCCCACTGAAGTGAGGTCAGAATGCGGGTGTCTTGATCACCGGTCGTGCGCTGCTTGTATTTGCTCTTCTGCTTAACGGCCCGGAACGGGTTGTGCTCGCAGAAGCCTTCATCGATTGCATGCTGAAAAAAGCTGCCGCAGACCGCAAAAATCTGCGCAATCGAGCCTTGTGCCGGCTTGTAATGCTCCTGGAGAAGAGGGCGATTTTCCTCCGTGGCGCGTTTGCGTTCTTCCTTGGAAGCCGACTGACTGAAGGGCTTCCAGCACTCGTTCAGAACAAAGGTATCGGTGGCGAGTTTCTTGCGCGCACCGAGTCTTACAAACCGGGATTTGACCACAGGCCCAATCCAGGTGGGGTCCGGCGCCAGACAGAACTCAAGAAACGCTTCGGCATGGGTACGGCGCATCTCCAGCAGCGGGACATTGGCTTTGGTAAGTGTCCAGAGCAACAGCCGTTCGACGTGGGTGCGATAGGAATTGAAGGTAGATTCGTTGCCTGCGTAGGATTTCAAGAAGCTGCGAACCGCGCGATACCCCTCAATAGCCTGTACTTCGGCGGGAAACGCCATCAGATAGTCAGTGACGGCTGGCAACTCCTGCTTGAGCGAGCTGAAGTTGAGCTCACCAAAGCGCGCATAGGTTTCAAAAAGGGGATGAGGTGTGGAAGGCGCTGGCATGGGGATCGCTTGGCGGGGCAATGGCGGAATGCCGAGCATGATCCGTTGCAAGGCATGGAGATGCAACATCCGGGGCTGATTGTTATCGGATATTGCATCTGTTGAAGAATATGCCTGATCTGCCGTTTAAATCCCGGACCTGGCTCAAGCCAGCATCGACATCAACCCGCCTTGACGATCCAGTTTTGCCAGGTCGTCGAAGCCGCCGATGTAGGCGTTCTCGATGAAAATCTGCGGGACGGTCCGTCGTCCACTGCGTTTGATCATTTCTTCACGTTTGGCCGGTTGGGTCTGAACGTTGATCTCTTTCATCGAGATGCCTTTACTGGCCAGCAGCGACTTCGCACTGCGGCAGTAGGGACAGGTTTCGGTGGTATACAGCGTGACAGTCTTCATGCTCGGTCCCCTGGGTGTAACGTGCTCAAGCGTCGATCGCCGGGAAGTCGATATCCGTCAGCGCGACGTTGTTCAGGTAGTTGGTCAGTGTCTGAGAGGCGACGTGGGCAATCACTTCGATGATTTTGGCGTCGTCGATGCCGGCCGCGCGGGCCACTGCGATCTGTTCGCTGCTCAGATGACCGCGGGTTTCAGTGATCTGCCGAGCGAGGAGGGCATAGTTGTCGAGTTTTCCTTCACGGGCGCTGAGGATTTCCTGCTGGCTGAACCCGCTTTTGCCTGCGAACAATGTGTGGGCGGCCAGGCAGTAGTCGCAACCGTTAACCTGAGAGGTGGCGAGGGAGATCGATTCTTTTTCCTGGGCGCTCAGGGACGTTTTGCTCAGTGCGGCGGAGCTTTGTACGTAATGGCTCAGAACGACAGGGGCGTGAGCCAGAACGCGAAACACATTGGGCAGGAAACCGATTTTCTTTTGCACGCCTTCCAGCAGCGGACGAGTGACATCGGTGGCGTTTTCAAGGCTTACAGAGCTAATGCGGGTCATGATGTTTCTCCAGACATTCAGCGCGGCATGCGCTGGGTATGGAGTTCATGCTATAGGCCGTCGCTGGTTGTCTGGATGCAAATAAGCGGTAATATGCGACTGATCGTCCAAAGTCAGTGCAAGGGTTATTGATGGATCGTCTGTCTACTTTGCTGGCCCGTTTCGGTGTCAATGCCGGAACCTTTTACAGCGGTGCGTTCTGCGGTATCTCGGCCTTCGACGGGGATCAGACCTGTGGCCATCTTCATCTGGTGCAGTCAGGCGAAGTCCTGTTGAAACTGGCCGATGAGCGCGAGATCGCTATTACTGAGCCGACGCTTATTTTCTTTCCTCGGCCGTACCGCCATCGCTTATTCGCCAAAGAGGGATCGGGGGCTCAGTTGGTGTGTGCATCGCTGGACTTCGCTGGCGGCTCGGGGAACGCGCTGGCAAGGGCGTTACCGGATCATCTGATACTCAAGCTGAACGAAATCCCGACCATGGCAAGCACCCTGGACTGGCTGTTCGCCGAGGCGTTCGATGACGTTTGCGGTCGGGACGCGGTGATGGACCGTTTGTTCGAGCTGTTGGTCATTCTGTTGTTGCGACACATCCTGAGCAGTGGTGATCAGCAACCGGGGATGATGGCCGGCCTGGCCGATGCGCGTCTCTCTAAGCCCTTGAGCCTCATGCACGACGCGCCGGGCAAAGCCTGGACGGTGGCTGAACTGTCGGTGGCTGCCAATATGTCGCGCGCCAGCTTTGCCGAGCATTTCAAGCGCGTGGTGGGGCAGGCGCCAGCCGACTATCTCGTGAGCTGGCGCGTCAGCCTGGCGCAGAAGCTGCTGCGTGAGGGCAAGCCCATCGCGCTCATAGCCGAGGAGGTGGGTTATGAAAGTCCTTCAGCGCTGGCCCGAGCATTTCGCCGCAAAACCGGTGTCAGCCCTCGGGAGTGGCGGGGATGAAGCCTGATGCTCTATTGACGCGCTCAGAGGAACGTGTAGCTGTAGTTGAAAATCAGCCGTGTCTGGTCGGTGTCGGCCAATCCGGATCCGTCGCTGCGGTAGGTGCCGTGGCGTAATGTCGTGCCGAAACCTTTGAGCGGGCCGGTCTGGATCACATAGTCGACCCTCATGTCTCGCTCCCACTCCTTGTGGTCGCTCCCGTTTCCAGCATCCTTGATGTCGTCACCTCTAAGGTAAGAGATAGACGTTTTCAGACCCGGGATGCCGATGCTTGTGAAGTCGTATGCATACTGCCCAAAGTGGGTTTGTTCTCCAGCGCGGGAGAAATTACCGACGATTGCATCCGTGAAGAGATAGAAGCCCGTACCACCGTTGCCCTCTGGACGATTGCGACCATCAACGACGTTGCCCTGGTTGAGCCAGACGAATCCACCGTCATCGCTGACACTCTCGTGGCCGAGCATCAGGGAATGCCCGCCCAGTGTGTAGGTGAACATGGCGCTCCAGGTTTTGTTATCGACCTCGCCCGGATTTTTTGCGTAGCCTCCATTGTTGTTGAATCGATACCCGACATCGCCGTTCTTGCCGTCCGATCGGCTGTCGAAATAACGCAGATCGGTTTTGAACGACTGGTCGGCACCCAAGGGCAGCACGTGCACCAGGCCCAGGAAACTCTGCTTGTAATAGTTCTCGAGCCGGGCGAAATAGTATTGAAGGGTGAGGTCCTTCGTGGCTTTCCAGTCAGCGCCTGCAAAGCGAAAGTCGTTGGAGTCTTTGGTGCCGCCGGCGACCGCCAGACCAGTAGGGTTACTCGTGGCTCGACCCGAGGATTGGTCAATCTTACCGGCGGTGAGTGTCAGCCCTTCGATGTCTTTGGAGGTGACGATGCCTCCGCCGAAATTCTGATAGACCAATCGCGAATCCGTGGCGAGCAATATCGGGAGACTGGGCGTGAAGATATTACCGATCCCTAGCTCGGTTTTTGAAATGCGCGCTTTTAATGTGCCACCTGCCCGACTCCAGGAGTGAACCGCCGAGCCGTCCGAATCACTGGGAAAAAACGTGTTGGCATCCGGGTGATGTCCTTTTCCTCCGTCCAGGTGAACTGCTACCAGAGACGCAAGGTCAACACCGAAACCCACAGTGCCTTGGGTGAAGCCGGAAATAAACGCAAATTTGAGGGCCGTCGCCGTTTCACGCTGATCAGCCCCTCCATCTCGGTTGTCGTTGGAGTAATACATGGTTCGGGAGCTGACAGACGTTTGGCTGTCTTCGATGAATCCATGGCTTTTAGTATCAGCGGCCGTCGCACCGATTGAGAAACCGGCAAGAATGATCGCGGCTGGCAGGGTCGTTCTTTCCATAAAAAGCTCCCGAGATATCGGCGCTCGTTGAAAATGACCCACCCACTTGCTCTGAAAATTGACCCGACGCGGATCCCGGATTTTGGGCTGGCCACCGGAATTGAGCGTAGCAGCGGGCGGCTGTTCAGCGAGGCGGGCCGTGCTACCGAATAGCGGAATACTGCATGACGTCTTCGGCAAGAATGGTGCCTTAATGCGGGTGTGGAGCTATCCCTGTCGGAAGATTCGCTCCGGCGACGGGGCGCGGACGTCCTACCGCAGGCTGGAATGCTGAAGTACGTAATCAGAAAGAGTTGGGCTTGCCCGCCGATGGAAGGTTAACTGCGTTTTGTAACCTGACATCGGCCCAAAGGGCCGGTTTAAAGCGGCTCAGCGCAAAAATGGTGTCCGCAGCCAGGGCAATGCCGCATCAAATAGAACGGCTTGTTTCCGTCTGTTTTGTTGATGATCGGTAGGATTGCGAGGGAGACCTCAATGGTCTTCTGCAACTTCCACTCCCGATATCGCGCCCCGTGCCTAAACTGCAAACCATTGGTTTTACATCGTCGAGGTTTTCAACGCAGCAGGCTTGGCTGAGTCATGGACGCAAAGGCGTGAGCAGGCCTGGCACGTTCCCCCATCAACAGTGGCCCTCATGAGCAGACCAACGCTGTTCTTCATCCCCGCGCCCTCACGGGATCCGTCTTTTTGGCATCTTGATGTTCGGGAGGGCAGCGCATGAAACCATCAGTGGGGGGCTCGTCGGCTGTGCCGTCCCGACACTCGATTTCGTTTGGCGATTTTCAGCTTCTCCCATTCCAACGGTTGCTGCTCAAACGTGGCATGCCTGTGGAGGTGGGAAGTCGCGCGCTCGATGTGCTTATAGCCCTGACCGACCATGTGGGCGAGGTCGTGAGCAATCGCGATCTGGTGAGGATGGTGTGGCACGACGTGGTCGTGGATGAAAGCTGTCTGCGGGTGCACATTTCAGCGTTGAGAAAAGCCCTCACGTCTACCGAGACGGACGTCAGCTATATCGCGAACGTTCCAGGTCGCGGGTACAGCTTCATAGTCTCGGTGTCCACGGGCACATCCAGCGGGATCGGGGCTGAGGTTGTGCCCGGTTCTTCCAGGGGAATACCCCCACCGGAACTGCAGCGAATGGTAGGACGGGAAGATGCCATCGCGTCTCTGATGTCCCATATCAAGACGCACCGCTTTCTGACGATATGCGGCCTCGGTGGGGTCGGTAAAACGACGGTCGCGGTTGCGGTTGCCAACCGGCTGGCTGACGAGTTCGATGGCAATCTCATTTTCCTGGACCTGAGCGCGATCAGCGATCCCGGATTGTTCCTTGGGACGCTGGCATCGACCCTGGGTGTCCAGCCTCTGGGCAATGATCTCCTCCATGACGTGCTCTGCTTCTTGCAGGACAAGCGGATGCTACTGCTGCTTGACAGTTGTGACCACGTCATCGATTCCGTGACGGTTGTGGCAGAACAGCTTTATGCATGGGCTCCCCACGTGCACCTCCTGGTCACCAGCCGTGAACCCCTGAGGGCGGAAGGCGAATGTGCGCATCGGCTGCGCGCTTTGGAGGCTCCCGCAGAATACGTGGGACTGACGGCTGCGGCGGCACTGGAATTTCCTGCGATTCGGTTGTTCGTCGACCGGATCGCACACAGCGCTGACGACTATGTTCTGGAGGATGCGGATGTCCCCGTGATCGCCGATATCTGCCACAAGCTGGACGCAATGCCGTTGGCGCTGGAGCTGGTGGCTGGCCAGGTTTCTGTCTTCGGCATCCGGGGAGTTGCAGACCTGCTCAATAACCGTCTCAGCCTATGTTGGGCGGGCAGGCGTAGCGCTTCGCCGCGGCACCAGACGCTTAACGCGCTGTTTGACTGGAGTTTCAATACCCTCTCGGCAAACGAGGCGATGGTTTTGCGCAGATTGGCGGTCTTGCCGGGCAAATTCTCGCTCGAAGTCGCCGCTCAAGTGGTCAGCTTTGAGGTTGACGAGACCCAGGTCCTCGAGGCGATCGGGCACTTGGTAACGAAGTCGTTGATACTGGCGGAGCAAGCGGGCCAAGGCAGATCCTATCGACTGCCATGTACGTTGCGTGCCTATGCTTTAGAGAAATTACGCAGCAGCGGCGAGGCTGACGTGACCACTGAGCGTCATGCTCTCTATCTGACTTCGCTGCTGGAGCGCCTCAATGTCCAAGGCAAGGCTTCGCCTGATCACGATCAGATACAACGCTATCCCGAATATCTTGAAAACATCTGCGCGGCGCTTGACTGGAATTTTTCGGAGTCGGAAATCCTGCGCATTGTCGCTGACCTCCACGTAGCGCGACCCGACCCTGATCTCAGACTTGCCGAGTTGTACCTGGACCGCTCGCTGGCGTGCGCACAACGTCAGTCTGCGTTGGCCTGGGAGTTACGGACGGCTATTTCTTTCGCTCATCTGCATCTGAAACAAGAGCGCGTCCAGGAGGCGGGCAGGTTGCTGCATTCGGTGTATGGAAGATTCTCGGAGGGTTTCGATACCCATGATATGCGCGTAGCCAGGCAGCTGTTGCTCGCCTTGAGTCGACGTGAGGGCTCATCCATGCTGGAGATCCCGTCACGAGGTCTGGTTTAGTCTCGTGACGGGCATTGGGCTAAGCCTGGCCGAGCATTGCCAGCACCTCATCGGTCGTCCATACCGCGTTTGCCATGAAGCGGTAATTGATGATTGCCGCCAGGTACCCGTCACCTTCGGGTAGCTTGGGCCCCGCCACGGCGTCTCGTACCACTGCGACCTCAAACCCTTGCTCAAGCAGCTCACGCATGTGAGATTCCACGCAGAGGTTCGCCAGCATGCCGGTGAGGATGACTTGGTCGACCAGTTGTTTACGCAGCTGCAGGTTCAGGTCATTCACCTGTGGGCCATACAGCTTGTGGGGAGAACAGATAAACGTCTTGTCGTCCATGATGTAAGGCTTGAACTCCGGCATGAAGTCGCTGCCTGAACCCGCGAATTTCTCGACGTCCAGCTCGTTTTTGCGATCATCGAAGAGATGCATGTCGTGTTGCATGGCTTCGACCGGGGCCTGGATTTTCCAGTGATGGTCTGTTCCCCAGTACCAATGTGGCGAAATGGCCACGGTGATGTTGGCTGCCTTGGCCGCTTTGAAAAGCCGCAGCAGATTCGGGACCAGGTTCTGCTCCGTAACGCTCTCGCCTGTCATCGGCCAGGCTTTACCTTTCGGGCTCATGAAGTCGATTTGCGGGTCGATCACCACCAGGGCAGTGCGCGAGAGGTCGAGCTTCATCGTCGACTTAGGGAGCGCGGGGTTCTTGGGTGCAGCATATTTTTCGAGATTGGATTGAGCAGGCTTTTCCGCTGCCATGGCAGAAGGAATAGCGCTTGCCGCCATCGCGGCAGCGGCCCCCATGACAAATGAACGTCTGCCGATTGGATAAAATTTCTCTGACATGATGTCTCTCCACTGATTTCAGGCGGTCAGCTGTGCAGGAATGCCAGTAAATCCTTGTTGAGCTGTTCCCGATGCGTCTCGGTCAGGCCGTGTGGGGCACCTGCGTACACTTTCAGGGTTGCGTTGGGCACCAGCTTTTTGGAGGCTCGGCCGGCGGCGTCGATCGGCACGATCTGATCGTCATCGCCGTGCACGATGAGTGTCGGTTTATCGAATTTCTTGAGGTCTTCGGTGAAGTCGGTTTCGGAGAACGCCTTGATCGAGTCAAACGTGTTCTTGAATCCACCCACCATCCCTTGCCTCCACCACGAATCGATCATGCCCTGGGAGGACTTGGCCCCCGCGCGATTGAATCCATAGAAAGGGCCCGCCGGAATGTCTTTGAACAACTGCGAACGGTCGGCGATCATCCCGGCGCGAATGCCGTCGAAGACGTCGATCGGTAACCCGCCCGGATTGGCTGGGGTTTTGAGCATGAGAGGAGGGACCGATGAAATCAGGCAGATTTTCGCGACCCGCGAGGTGCCGTGCCGGCCTACATAGCGCGCAACTTCACCACCCCCGGTCGAGAAGCCCATGATCGTGACATTCTTCAAGTCCAGGGTATTGATGACGGTCGCCAGATCATCGGCGTAATGATCCATATCGTTGCCGTCCCACGGTTGACTTGAACGCCCATGCCCGCGCCGGTCATGGGCAATAACGCGAAAGCCTTGGGACGCCAGGGAGAAAGCCTGGCCATCCCAGCTGTCCGAGTCCAGGGGCCAGCCGTGGCTCAGGGTGACCACCGGACCGTTTTTCGGCCCCCAGTCTTTGTAATAAAGTACAACTCCCTCGGCCGTTGTAATGGTGTCCGGGGTCATGGCACGGGACTTGGCGTTCGATACCGGTTTCGAAGGTGCACGTGTTTGCGCCTGAGCGGTTTTTGGCAACAGGGTGGTTACGGCAAGCGCAATCCCTGTCAATACCAGACCGCGGCGAGTGGCTTCGTCTTGAGAAAGCTTGGATTCTTTGGTCATTTGTCTGCTCCGAGCCCAGTTGTTCGGCCAGACGTACCTGACCTCGTTACGAACAGCAGCTGGCTTTAACTATGAGCGGGCAGTGCTGTTGAAACGAGTTAAGAGATGTGAAACGGTGTTATGAAGTGCTAACCACTCGTCTGGCACTCGCTGATTTCTAGACGTCCGCTTTTGGCTTCATTTGAGGGTAAGTAAGCACAGCGTGAATGAAGCGTACGGGTTGCAGCGTGTTGTATGGCGTGGTTCATATGACCGTTAGCAGCCAGCCAGGTGCGCTCAGGAACCCGGGCAGAGGTGTGACGTATCGCTTAATTAAAAAAAACGCCGCGTTGCCGAGTTGAGATCATATGGGTTAATGCCATCAAACATGCACTCAATAGTTGGCCATGGTTACGCTTTAAACAACAACCGTACTCCGTCGCCCACGCCTATACTCGCTGCGGCCTGCTTGGCTTAAAAGCTCGACTCCAGATGAGCACGCGCCACGGTACGCCCTTCACCTAGTTCGGTGATCAACCATCCTGAATGCTGCGAAGATGGGTTGATCAGCAGGGGCGTTAGCTCAACATGTGCCATAGCGATGCCCCATCATTCCATTGGGTGAAATGCTGGATTGCGATTACTGGTGATTCCGATGTTTCTGATGTGCAGCGATGATATCCCCCATAGCGCTTCATCCGTTCGCACTCAACTAACAATTGGAGTACGTGATGTCCCCGAAGCTCTATCGTCATCCACGAACTGACGAGTCACAACGTGGCGAATCCACCGCGATTCTGATTTTTCTCCAAGACCCATAGAACCCATAAATGCTCCAAGGATGGTCATATCCCGGGCAATAGATCCCGATCATTAAGAAGATAAGCTGAGCATGACGATCTTCAGAGCTACCGGGATGCGTGTACCCATCCAAAATTAATCGCTGTCCTTTTAACAAGACAGGGTCGCTAATGGATCGCTTTCAAGAGATGCAGATATTCACGGCGGTTGCGGAGGAAGAGGGCTTTGCTGCCGCAGCCCGCCGCCTCAACATTTCGCCACCCAGCGTCACGCGCGTTATCGCGGCAATGGAGGAGCGAATCGGAACACAGTTGTTGGCCAGAACCACTCGCAGCCTGCATCTTACCGAGGCGGGGCAACGTTATCTGGAGGATTGTCGGCGCATTCTCGGCGAGGTTGATGAGGCTGAAGAAGCGGCTGCCGGCAGTTATTCGATCCCTTGCGGTCACCTCACCGTCACGGCTTCGGTGCTCTTCGGAGAGCTTTATATAGCGCCCCTCCTGGCGGAATATCTCGATCAGTTTCCCTCGGTGCATCTGAATGCGATGTTGGTTGATCGCGTGGTGAGCGTGCTTGATGAGGGCATCGACGTAGCCATCAGGATCGGCCACCTTCATGAGAACAGCCTGCATGCCATCAAGGTCGGTGAGGTGCGACAGGTCATATGCGGGGCGCCATCGTACTTTGACCGCTACGGCCGCCCTGGCCATCCCGGGGAGCTCAGTTCGTCAAATATCGCCATGTCTTCGGCCAGTCACCTGCTCAGCGACTGGCAGTTTGTGAACGAAGGCAACGACCTGAGTTTTCGTTTCGAACCCCGTTTGGTCGTGACGGCGAATCAAGCCGCGATCAACATCGCCTCAATGGGGTGGGGGATCACCCGTGTACTGTCCTATCAGGTTGCAAGCCAGGTCGCGGCCGGAACGCTGGAGATTGTTCTTCAGGATTATGAACCGCCACCGTTACCGATTCAGATCGTCTACCAAAAGAGTCATCGGGTACCTGCCAAGGTCCGGACTTTCGTGGAGTTCCTGGTTGAGCGGCTGAGCAGCGATACCGCGCTTCAACCGAACATCGAAGGTACGGTCTGATGGATCGTTACCACGAAATGCTGATGTTCGAAGCGCTTTCAGAGCGACCCAGCCTCGCCGCCGCTGCTCGCCGACTCAACGTGTCCGGTCCCACCGTGGTACGCGCGGTTGCTCGGCTCGAAGCGCGTTTGGGTGTGCCGTTGCTGCAGCGAAGCACCCAAGGGGTTGTGCTGACTAAGGCGGGGGCCGCATTCATGGCGGACAGTTCGCGCATCCTCAAGGAAATCGAAGTGGCGGAGGCATCGGCCAAAGGGCTCCACGTTCAAGCCCAGGGCAACCTGACGGTGTTGCTGCCCTTGCTTTTCAGCCGTTATGTCATGACGCCTTTGCTGGCGGGGTATATGGATACGTACCCGGAGGTCAAGGTCTTCACGCAATACAATGACCGTTTTCCCAACATGAATGAGGAGGGGATCGACGTGGCGGTGCTCGTGGGCCATCTGCCAAACTCATCACTGGTGGCGCGACAGGTCGGCCATGTCCGATCAATCGTTTGCGGCAGTCCTGGTTATCTTGAGACTCACGGTGAGCCCACCATTCCGGAGGATCTTAAACATCACAAGCTGATCGGGACCCAAGCGTCTCGAGACAGAGTCCAATGGGACTTTCAAGACCAGGGTCAGCCTAACAGTATCAAAGCGCGGTCCAGGCTCAGCTGCGCTACCGTGCAGGCGGCCATCGATGCCACGGCTCACGGCGCAGGACTTACACGCTGCCTGAGCTATCCGCTTTACGAGTATTTCAATAGCGGCCGATTGCAACGGATCTTGCAACCTTATGAGCTACCGGCCCTGCCGATTCATGTGGTGTACCGTGAAAGGCGCAAAGCGTCGATGCGCGTGCGCAGCTTTGTGGACTTTATGGTGGATGGCCTGCGTGAGCATCCGGCGATGCGGCCAGATGCTCTTTGAACGCTTGCGCGACTGACTGCGAGAGCGCAGGTCAGTTGATTACTTCGCCGTTGCCGCCGATTCGATCAGCTCTGCGACGATCTTGGGATTCGAAACCATCACGACGTGCGATGCACCTTTCACAGCCACTGCCTTTTTTGCGTGTGCGCGTTGCGCCATGAAGACCTGGGCTTGCGGCGGAATGTTCTTGTCTTTATCACCCCAGACAAACCATGACGGAATGGTTTTCCAGGCAGGCTCGGTCGATTTTTCATTGAGGGCGGCCTCGGTGACCGGGCGCTGTGTCGCAGCCATTAATTTAGCGTCGGCGTCGGACACATCCGCGGCGAACTGGGCATGGAACTTGTCCTGCTGAATGTACAGATCCTTACCGCCATCGGCGAGAGGGACCGGGGCAGCCAGGGTCGGGCCCAGCGTACCGCCTGGAAAACGTCCGGACAGATCGGCTGTTGACTCACCGGCGTCTGGCGCTACACCCGCGACGTACACCAGCGCTTTAACGTTGGCATTACCGTAGGCCGCCTCAGTGATGACTGGACCACCATAAGAGTGCCCCACCAACACCACCGGGGTTTTGATGCTTGCCAACAAGTCGGCGACCGAGCTCGCATCACCCTTCAGGCTGCGCAGTGGATTGGATGCGGCGATGACGGGATAGCCGTCCTTTTCCAGAATCTTGATCACGCCGTTCCAGCTGCTGGAGTCGGCAAATGCGCCGTGGACCAACACCACCGTTGGCTTGGCTGAGTCAGCCATGGCTGCGGCACCGCTGGCCATGGCAGCGGCGAAGGTAAGACCTGCGAGAAGCTTTTTCATCGGGTTTTCCTGAAAGCGAGAAGGAGTGACGGGGAGCAGTAAAGCGGGCTGCTGTATCCCGTTTGTGTTCAGCCGGACGGCTTAATGTAAGGAACTGTATCAGGGGCGGATGCCGCTAAGAACCGACACAAAACACACCGCGGTATTTCAATTGATGAAAGAGTGGATTCCGTTTTCTGGTCGTTCTCCCCAGTGATTTTAAAGCGGAAGATGGCCTCACTTGATCAGCGAAATCCATTCAAAACTGCGGAGGCTCATGCCGATGAAACGTGTACTCATGCTGCTCGCTAACGGCGTTGAACCCTTGGAAATGGCGGCCTTTACTGACGTATTGGGCTGGGCCAATTTGCTCGGCGATCAACCCATCGAGTTGGTCAACGCCGGCCTTCGCAGAAGCATCGTCACGACGTTTGGCCTGTCACTCAATCCCGCTTTTTTCTTACGGGATCTGGATGTCAGTCGCTTCGAAGCGCTGGCCTTACCTGGCGGTTTTGAGCCCGCAGGGTTTTATGAAGAAGCGCTGAGCGAACCCTTCTTGTCCGCTATCCGACATTTCGTAGAGGCAGGTAAAACCGTTGCCAGCGTCTGCGTTTCATCCGTGTGCCTGGGGGCCGCCGGCGTGCTGCGCGGCCGGCATGCGACGACCTACCACCAGGAGGGCGGGAAACGGAAACAGCAACTGGTCGAAACTGGCGCGCTGTTCGTGGATCGACCCGTTGTCGTTGACGGCAGGATCATCACCTCCACAGGGCCTGGCACAGCCACGGAAGTGGCGTTTCAGTTGTTGGAGCAGTTGACCAGCGCCGAAAACGCCGCTTTGGTCCGCAAGAAAATGCGTTTCGCAACGCCTGACCGCGGCTGGTATGAGACCCCGCAGGTGCCGTAAAGCAAACCCCGGTTCTACCGTGTGCCGAAGGCTGAGCGACCCGTACTGGAGTGGCAGGATCTCAATACGGATGAGTACCTGACTGGGCTTTCTTGCTTATTTCATCCAGAGGGACAAATGATGACCCATGAAAGTAACGCCGTAGATTATTACTATTGGCCAACTGCAAATGGTCAAAAAGTCGCTATTTTTCTCGAAGAGTCGGGTCGTCCTTACACGGTTCACCCCGTCGACATTTCGAAAGGAGAGCAGTTCTCCGCCGAGTTCGTCCGCATTTCACCGAACCAGCGAATTCCAGCACTCGTAGACAGTGAGGCCGGCGTATCGGTTTTCGAGTCCAGCGCCATCTTGCTTTATCTGGCACAGCGACGCCGCCAGTTTCTCCCGCTGGACGCCAAGGGTGCAGCAGACGTCCTTCAATGGTTGTTCTGGCAGGCCGCAAACCTGGGCCCGATCCTCGCACAGACGATTTTTTTCCTGAATTATGCCGCGGACGATTCGCCGCTGGCGGTGACCCGATTCAAAAAGGAAACCGAGCGTCTTTACAGGGTGTTGGAGCAGCAGTTCTCGGGTCGTCCGTTCGTTGCTGGAGAATATTCCATCGCTGACATGGCGATTTATCCCTGGGTTGTCATGCATGGGAAACAGGGCATCTCCCTACACGAATATCCTCACGTGGCGGCCTGGATGAAAAAGGTCGGAGAGCGGCCAGCCGTCGTTCGCGCCTACGCTAAAGGTGAAGCGATTCGTCCTGCGTCGCGGGTTGATGCGGAAAGAAGAATACTCAATGGGCTCCCCCCGATTTGAAAGCGGGGTCTCATCCGTTGATTCATCAATATAACGGCGCCGGTTACAGCAACACTTCAACAGCGCCCGAACAGGAGCGTTTGTGATGACTTGGAAAATGCTGATGCTCACTGCGGCTGCCATCGCGACCGACGGGGTGACGGGCTTCTCCGTGATCGCACAGGCTGATTCACCTGCCGCCAAAACTGAAGGCTCGCCCATCTTTGGCGTTACGCTGCCGCCTGGTTACCGCGATTGGCAGTTTGTCAGCATTGCCCACGAGGAGGGTGACAAGCCTGACATTCGGGTCATCCTCGGCAATGACATTGCCATGAAGGCGTTCAGAGAGGGAACACTTCCATTCCCCGATGGCGCCATCATCGCGCGATTGGCTTATAAATATGAGTCCTCTGCACGAAATAACGCCATCTTCGGGCGGGATCAATCATTCGTGGCGGGTGAGCCTACCAACGTTCAAATTGAGGTGAAGGACTCGAAACGATATGCCAGCACTGGCGGATGGGGATACGGACAGTTCGAAGATGGAAAGCCTAACCCGAACGAAAAGGTGATCAACAGCTGCTTTGCTTGCCATACCAAACTGCCGCCAGCCACGGACCTGATTTTCACCACCTATTCCAAGTGAATGGACGCTGCGCGGGTTGGGGAATATTCCGATTACCGGGTCTCGATGCGAAGGGAGAACCGAGGAAATCGGAAGAGCCGACGAGGCGTCGCCCAGCGATCAAATGCTGTTGTCCTGTAGGGTCATCTTTCCCAGCACCAGGTCCATGAAGGCGGCTGACGCAGCGCTGTGATAGTTGTTCTTTCGTCTCAGCAGGGCAGCCCCGCGTTGAGGTGCCTTATCCTGCATCGCCAGTTTGCTTAACGCTCTGTCCTGAGTCGCAATCGGCTCCGGAAGAATGGTGGCGACCCCGGTGTGTCGAATGACCTCCAACAACGTATTTACCGAGTTCACCTCGACCACGATTTTGGGGGTAATGCGCGCCTTGCTGAAGTATTCGTCAATGCAGGTTCGTGTGACGAAGTCAGGCGTCAGCAGCGCAAAATCCAATTGCGCGACCTCGTCAGTCGTCAAGGCCGTCGGGTGGTCGTACAGCGGGTGATCACGTCCGACCATTAATCCCAACGTTTCGACAAACGCGGGAATCGACTCGATGTCTGCGTTTCTCACTTCGTCAAACGCAATGGCGATGTCCAGCGAGTCATCGGCCAGCCCCATCTCGATATCACCCATCGACAGTTCGAAAATTTCCAGGTGGATATTGGGATACCGTCCGGCGTAATCACGAACAATCGGTCCTACCAGGTAGGCCATGAAGGTCGGCGTCATGGCAAGTCTCAGCGTCCCCCGTGAAAGGTCTTTCACATCATGTAATGCGCGCTTGCCCGCTGCCAGTTCCACGAGCACCCGGCGAGCGCATTCGATATACGCTTGCCCTGCATCAGTGGGGGTGACTGTGCGCGATGTCCGGTCGAACAAGACAACGCCGAGCATGTCTTCCAGCTGGCGAATCTGTTGCGAAAGGGTGGGCTGGGAAACGTGGAGCACCTCGGCCGCGCGGGTGAAACCGCCGTTATCAGCGACTGCCAACAGATAACGCAGGTGTCTTAGCAGCATCACATTCACCGTTCAGGAGGGGCATTTGCGTAACAGTGTATATCGCAGCGCCAGCCTTTACTGGGTGATGTCGCAGCCTGAGTCGAGAGAGCAAACCCATCACTGGGTCCATCTTCAGCCGAGCATCCTGACCACGGTTCTGTGGGTGGCCAGGACTGCAAGCGTTTCCGATCTCATGCGTGATTGACGGGTGTACGCAAGGTCACGAATTCCTCGGCTGAGGTCGGGTGTACACCGATGGTTTCGTCGAAGAGCCGTTTTGTCGCACCGGCTTTAAGGGCAATGGCCAACCCCTGGATGATCTCCCCGGCATCCGGGCCAACCATGTGTGCACCCAGCACTCGGTCCGTGTGGGCATCTACCACAAGCTTCATCAGCGTTCGTTCGTTGGACTCGGTCAAGGTCAACTTCATCGGCCGAAACCGGCTCTCATAGACTGTCACCTTGTGCCCCTGGGCCACAGCCTCTTCTTCAGTAAGGCCTACCGTGCCGATGCTGGGCTGACTGAAGACGGCGGTAGGAATGTGTCGATAATCCACGGGACGATACAGCTCAGGTCTGAACAAACGGCGCGCAATTGCCGTGCCTTCTGCAGTGGCGATTGGCGTCAGTTGGATGCCGCCGATCACATCCCCGAGCGCCAGAATCGAGGGTTCACGGGTCTCGAAATTTTCGTTCACTGAGATGTAACCCGCATCGTTCAGCTCGACGAAGGTGTTCTCCAGACCCAGATTATCTAGCATGGGCCGACGGCCAGTCGCATAGAAAATGCTGTCTGCTTCCAATTGGCGTCCGTCGTTCAAGGTCGCCAGAAGACTTCCGTCTGACAGCTTGTCGATTTTGACGACGTCAGTATTGAAGTCCAGCTGCAGACCGTTCTTGATCAGCTCCTCAGCCAGATGCGTGCGCACCGAGTGATCGAATCCTCGCAGGAACATTTCGCCCCGGTACAGCAGGCGCGTATCGGCACCCAGCCCGTTGAAAATGCCTGCGAACTCAACCGCGATGTAGCCACCTCCCACCACCAACACACGCTCAGGGAGGCGTTGCAGAAAGAATGCCTCGTTGGAGGTGATCGCGTGTTCACGGCCTGGAATGTCCGGGACCATCGGCCAGCCGCCGGTAGCGATCAAGATACGCTCCGCGCTGAATGTCTGACCGTTGATTTCAACGTGGTGCGCATCGGTCAGTCGCGCATGACCTTCCAATAAGGTGACGCCGCTGTTGACCAGCAGCTTGCGGTATATATCGTTAAGCCTTTGGATTTCGCGGTTTTTATTGGCGAGCAACGTGGCCCAGTCAAAGTGTGGATTGCCGGTGGACCAGCCGAAGCCTTGTGCCTGCTCGAAATCGTCCGAGAAGTGCGATCCGTACACGAGTAGTTTTTTCGGTACGCAGCCAACGTTTACGCAGGTGCCCCCCAGATAGCGGCTTTCCGCAACTGCGACTCTGGCGCCGTAATCGGCAGAAAAGCGTGCCGCACGAACACCGCCAGATCCTGCGCCGATTACAAACAGATCGAAATCGTAAGTCATTTCAATTCTCGTACTGAGTTAATTAATCTGAAGCGGTTCAAGGGGTAAAAACCGAACTCGGCGAGCACATCACTGCAGGATCAGTTTCGGCTTCGAACACGGTTTGGAGAATGGGCAAAGACCTCATAACTCTATTCAGCGCAACGAAACAATCACAGTGTGGGACTGGCACCAGCAGAACGTGCCGATCAAGGAGACCTAAAACACTTGCTTCAGCAGACCGGGGCCATGAGATGACTGATGGACATCGCGCCTGGCCCCGTCAATTGAAGTGCTTCGACCAGGCTCACCGTCAAACCCCGCACTAAACAGGATGTGTCTCATAGGGAAGAGCAGCGGGCCGGGGCAGCAAGAGTTTGCGCGCAGAGTCGGCAATCATCACGACGGCGCCTGCCAGCATCAGCACATCTTTCAATATCAACCGACCGCCACCAGACAGGTAGGGAAACCCGAACTGAGCATCTCCGATGTTGGACACCCAAGCCTCAGGGGTGGTGATCAGAAATGAGAGCGTCACCAGTGGGGTAAAGAAGGCGAGGAGTGCACCAATCAGACCTAGACGACGTGAGAACGCGTAGGTGAGCACCATCAAGCCTATGAAAATTTCCACCGCGCCCAAACCGTCCGAAAACGCATAGGTGTGGTTCTGGGTTTGCCATTGGCGTTTGGCAGGGTCAAGTTGACCTTCATGGGTCAGGTGCTCTTTGTATTCGGTGGGATGTTCATAAAAAAACGACATGACCGGGCTATTGGCTACGAAAGGCGTGATGCTGTCCGCCTCGTAGGGCACGAACTTCAATGCCCCGATCCAGATGAAAATGATTGCAACGCCAACGCGGATTAAGTGAATGCCGATGTTATCCAACGTGCTGGCTCTTCGAAGAACAGATTGCAGAGTCGCTTGGTAAGTGGTCATGGCTGAAGCCCTACGTTACAAAGGTGGAAAGGGTAGAAACACATTGAATGGCGCTGAATACCGGGACCGTTCAACTCGCGAAGCGCGGATTGAGCATTTCCATAATTGCACCCTCGGCATCGAGTTGAGCCAGATCGTCGTAGCCGCCCACGTGCCAGTTCCCGAAGAAGATTTGAGGAACAGTGCGCCGGCCGCTGCGGTTGACCATTTCGACCCTACGCTCGACCGAGTGCACATCGATTTCGGTAAAGGGAATCCCTTTGTCTTTCAACAGCCGCCTGGCCGCTTGGCAATAAGGGCAGGTGCCCGTGGTGTACAGGGTGACTTTAAGCATGTTGCTTGCTCCCGGAATGATCTCGTAATCAGGCGGCGGCCTGAGCAGGACGGGCGTGGACGGCGCAGGTGGTGGGGTGCTCGACCAAGGATTTAAACGTGCGGTTGTCGGCATCCAGCGCGTCGATCGACCCGGTCTCGATGTCGTAGACCCAGCCATGCAGGTTCACCAAGCCTTTTTCCTGAGCGATCCGCACGCTCGGATGGGTCTGGATATTCGCCAACTGCGCAATCACGTTCTCTCGCACCATTGAGTTCACCTTGGCCGTTTCATTGAGGTGAGTGCGTGATTCGTTGATCACCTTCGCGGATTCCGCGTGTTGCAACCATCCAGCGACTCCGGGCAAATGATCCATGCACTTGCACTGGGCAACGGCAGTCATGGCGCCGCAGTCGGAGTGGCCGCAGATGACGATGTCGGTAACGCCCAGTACTGCGACAGCGTATTCAACGGTTGCGGAAACGCCTCCTGGGTGTGGGCTGTACGAAGGCACGATGTTGCCAGCGTTGCGAATCACGAACAGTTCGCCGGGTTCCTGTTGGGTCAACAGTTCGGGTACCACCCGACTGTCTGAACACGTGATGAACAACGTGCCCGGGTGCTGGGTGGTTGCCAAGTGTTTGAATAGCATTTCCCGTTGAGGGAATGCATCTTTCTGGAATTTCAAGAAACCTTCGATAAGCGCTTTCATAGCATGTTCCTTTTTGTGATTGAGAGGTGAACTTAGTATTCAGTTAGTGCAGCTTTAATAATCAGTTAGTGCAGCCATTACCGAAGACGTCGTACTCAAGTGTATGAGTGCCGCCGTGGGAGTCGTTGTAGGTCATCTGCACGGGCGTCGGGCCACACACATCGGCTACCGGCGTGGTCTTCAGGACATGCGCGATGTCCAGATGCATACCGTATTGATAGTGAACAGTAGCGGGTGTTGGACTTGCTTCAGCCGCGTAAGCGGATACAGAAGTCATCAGAGTCAGGGCGAGAAACATGATTCTTTTCATGGGGGTATTCTCCAGTAGACGTTGGTGTTTGTATTCGTCATGTGCATCGAATGTTTAACGACGTGCTGTCGCTCGCTGAGCGTAGGGTAAGTTTGCTGCCCTTTAGAAAGGGCGCAGCGGAAGAAACTTCCCGTCCAGCGTAATGACCGCTCGGTGGCCGCCTTCCGGGTCTTCTACTTTCTTCATGTCAAGTTTAAAGTTGATGGCGCTGATGATGCCGTCACCGAACTGTTCGTGGACCAGGGCTTTGAGCGTCGTTCCGTATATTTGAATCATTTCATAGAAGCGGTAGATGGTGGGGTCAGTAGGAACGCCCGACAAACTTCCGCGGAGCGGAATAATTTGAAGGAGAGCGACCATTTCATCGTCAAGGTCAAGTTTCGCGCCAATCACCTTGGCGGCACTTTCTGGAAGTGGTTGCTGGCCGAGAAGGGCGGCAGTCACGTAGGCCAGGCCCAGGCCGGTGCCGTCCGTCAAGTCCTGCCAAGACAAGTGTTTGCTGGCTTTGCGTTGCAGAATTTCAGTGGTCAGTGCAATGCTGGTTTCATTGTAAGCGTGGGACTGTTTCATGGTGTTCTCCAGTGAGGCTCTGTGGGTTGACGCTGTGTGTGGGAGTGCTAAGTTGTGCTGCCATCGTCTTATCAGTTGCTAATAACGTCAAAGACCGAGATACAATCCGCTGTATAGGCGCTGCCTATCGCTTGGATATATACAGGGTTACTGTTTGTGTTGAGCAGGTACTGCTTATTAACGCGGTTGTCTGCTTAGTTCATGCCGCGCGTTTCGCTGTCACCAGTGAACTTATCAGCTTGCCGCTCTCTGATAGATGGTGGGCAACCCGGTTGCGAAGCCAGCGTTCGCCAGGATCGTTATCCAGTGTCGCGTTCCAGGACAGTGACAGTTCAAGTTCCGGCACCACTATCGGCATCGGATCCATGCGCAGTCCGCCTTGTCCGATCATGGTGCAGGCCACATATTCTGGTACAACGGCGACCATGTCTGTCCCTTCAATCAGTGTTTTGAGTGCACTGTATTGCGGGACGGCAAGTACAACATGACGTCGACGTCCGAGCGAATTGAGTGACCGATCGATGGAGTCCGTTACTTCGCCATTCAGCGAGACCGAGACATGTGGACGTTTGCAATATTCGTCCAGGTCAAGATCGTGAGTGATCGAATTGGCGCTTAATACCATCGGACGGATTCCACGCAGACACTTTCTCTTGGCGTTGGCGGGCAGGTCGCGGCTGTGGCAAACGCCGAGCGATACCTCACCCGTCACCAGTTGGTTGGGCATGGTCAAATGATCGGTGCGGCGCACGACAAAACTGACACTGGGCGCTTCCATTCTCAACTGGCGCAACAGGCTTGGCAGTAAGGAATATTCCACATCATCGGAAAGCCCGATACGGAAAACAGCATTGCTGGTTAATGGGTCGAATTCATTCACGTGGCTCAGCGCTGCGGCCATGGTGTCCAGAGCGGGCGTCAAGTTCTGCTGGATTTCGAACGCACGACTGGTGGGTTCCATGGTGCGGCCGATCCGGATAAAGAGGGGATCATCAAAGTACTGGCGCAGGCGGTTCAATGAAGCACTGATCGACGGTTGGCAAAGAAACAGCTTTTCACCGGCACGGGTCAGGTTGCGTTCGTGCATCAGCGTTTCGAAAACAATCAAAAGGCTGAAGTCGATTTTGCGGAGATCATTTCTGTTCATTGTCATCAACCTTCGGGCAGTCTTATTGTTGGATCACTTAGCCGGGGCTCAGCATTGACTATCAACTTCATCAAGGCGAGTGGAACTACTTTCTTTCGCCTGGGGGTCATTGCTTGTTGGCTTGGATCTAGAATAAGGGCCTAGGTATTAATAAACACTTCTACGTACGTTCATACGCTTTAGCGCATAAGTGGTAGCACCTCATACAGTTGTATACGTTTGTTTAGAAGGAGGGCGAATCGGACGGGATATGCAGATTAATACAACGTCGCGGCGTTATCGTCGTAACCGGAGAGAATACAGCGCGAAAGGGGAAGGCATGCGGGCGAGGGGAGACTGAGGGTAGAAACACTGCCTCTTGGAGCGTCGACAGAGGGGTACAGCGCTGGACCTGAGCGTTCAGGCTCTTGCGAAAACGGCTTCGATGCAATCAATCATCACTTGACCATCGAACGGCTTGCTGAGAAAACCCACAGCACCGGCATCCTCTGCACACCTGCGCACAGTCTCCTCGGGGTAAGCCGTGATCAAGATCATGGGGATGTCCTGCCCGTTATTAATGAGTTCATCCAGCAGTTCCAGGCCTGTCATTCCAGGCATCTGCACATCTGAGATCAGGCAGTCGGTGTCGTCGCGATGCGTGGACGCCAAAAAGTCTTCAGCGGAGGCAAAAAGACAGGGTTTGTAGCCCAACGAACGCACAAGGCTGCTCAACGCGATGCGACCGGACGCGTCGTCATCAACAATGGAAATCACAGGTACTTTGCTCATGGTGTGCATCCTTATGCAGAGGCGGCGTCGATATTTGCCTCTTCGATTAATCCCACTGTAAGCGGCCATTCCTTTGAAAGAAATAATACACACGTATGTGCTTCTCAGCGTTTCTCTCCAATACCTAACGACTCGGCCATTCGAACCAAATCGGCAAACGACTTTGCCTGCATTTTTTTCATCGCATGACCGCGGTGGATCTTTACCGTGATTTCACTCAGGTTCATCTCGCTGGCTATTTGTTTGTTCATCAATCCCCGGGCGGCATAAGCCATGACTTCACGTTCCCGAGCCGTCAGCAATTGATAGCAGGCGTGCAACCCGGAGTCCTGTTTGCGGAGTTCTCGACGGGAGGCATCCGTGCGGTGCGCCGCGGATACCGCATCCAGTAAGTCCTGATCGCGGAAAGGTTTGACAAGAAAATCCAGAGCCCCCGCTTTCATTGCTTTCACTGACATTGCGATGTCGCCATGACCCGTCATGAAGATGATGGGCAAATTGATGTTCGCCTCGATCAACTGACGCTGAAAATCCAGGCCACTTGATCCTTGCAGACGCACATCCAGCACCAGGCAGCTAGGTGCGTCCGGATCCGGTCGCTCGAGAAACTCTGCCGCAGAGGAGAATGTTTCGACGCGGACGCCCACTGAGCGGAACAGGCTGGCCAAGGCTTCGCGCATGGAGGCTTCATCGTCGACGACAAAGACGATTGGCGAAGTGTCGGTAGAACGATGGGGTGAAGTATCTCGGTTCAAGGTTGCTCCCACGGACTTATCGGTAATGACAAATGAAAAACGGCGCCTTCTCCCGGTTCTGAGGTTGCCCAGATCCGGCCACCATGAGCCTCGATAATCGATCTGCAAATGGACAGCCCCATGCCCATTCCTTCCGGTTTTGTCGTATAGAAGGCCATAAACAACAGGGGCATACGATCGGCTGCAATGCCCGGGCCGCTGTCTTTGATCTCAAAAGAGATCGAGCCGGCGTCGGAATTCAGCAGGCGAAGGCGCAGGGCGCGACGCTTGATCTTTGCGTTGACCATTGCCTGCATGCCGTTCATGAGCAAATTGATGATGACCTGCTGCAGCTGGACTCGGTCGCCGGTCACCGAGACGGACTCAAGTTCAAAACCACGCTCCAGCTCCACCTTGTTGCGCTTGAGTTCCCTGTCGACGAGGGCCAGAGACTCATCGATGATTTCGACCAGGTTCAACGCGGCTTTCTGCGGTTCTGCTTTGCGAGCCATGGCCCGGATTCGCCGAATCACTTCACTCGCCCGGTGCGTTTCACTGACCATCCGTTCGATTGCGCTGCGTACTTCCCCTATATCAGGCGTGTCGCGGTTCAACCAACGCAGGCCGGCGGTGCCATTGGTGGCGACCGCCGCCAATGGCTGATTGACTTCATGAGCGATGGATGCGGCGAGTTCGCCAAGCGTCGCAACCCGGCTGAAGTGAGCAAGCTGGGCTTCTGATCGGTGCAGTGCTTCCTCAGCCATCCTTGTGTCCGTAACGTCCATCAGTGCACCCACATATTCGCTGCCTTCGTCTCCATCCTTCACGCGCTGAGCCAACATCTGCAGGTGCTTGATCCGACCGTCAGCCATTGAAAGCCGATATTCCGTCTTGATGTAGGGATCTTTCTGCCAGGCCTTTTTGATGGCTGATTTGACGATCTCAATGTCGTCCGGGTGGGTTTTTTCCAGAATGCTGGTCAGTATGGGGAGTTCATCGGAATCGAATTCGAATATCCGCCGTGCTTCTTTTGACCAGTACATTTCACCGCTGGGGATTTTTAGACCAATGCTTCCCGTCTGGCTCAACCACTGTGCACCCGCGAGGAACGCCTCGCTGCGCTGGAGGGCTTCGATCGCTCGCTTGCGGTCGGAAATATCGTTGTGAGTGGCGAGAATGGCTTTCGGTTGATTGTCGGCTCCCCGGGACAACGAGCACCGGCTCACCACCGTCACGCAGGCTCCGTCGCGACAATGCTCGATCACTTCACCCTCCCAATGACCCGTCTCAAGAAGGCAAGTCATCATTTGGTCCCAGCTGGTCATCAGTTGGGGATTCAAGAGTGCGCGAAAGTCTTGACCCACCGCTTGAGATGTTGTCCAGCCATACAGCGCCTCGGCCCCTGCGCTCCATTTGGTGATGATGTGGTTCATATCTCTCACGATGATTGCGTCATGGGTCTGTGCCAGCAGCCTTACCTGCTCCTGCAATTCATCGGTGGCGGATTTATTCTTGAGCGCCAGCACAGTCGTGATGCCGATCGCAGAGAGGCTGACGAGAAAACGCGCGAAACTGCCATCGTATAACTCAAAGCCGTGGCCTATCAGAAAAGCAGTCAGCGTCAGGCCGATGCAAACGAAAGACACGGCTATGACGCCCCGTCTGGAGAACAGGTTGACAGAAATGAGTATGACGGCGACGTAGAGCACCGCAATCGCAACGTGGATGGAACTCGCGGTGTCGATAACGAAGATGGCGCTTGAGAGAGCAACTGCCCCAAGCCGCTTTAGCTGGACGGAATTGACAAAAGGGCGGGACAACAATCTAACAGCCAGCGTCGGTTCAGTTATGATTTTCATCAATGCTCAGGCCTGCGGTGTCCGCAATTCACTACCGATAACCGTTTAAATCTTAGTCGGTAAAATCAGGACTCGCTAAACCGTTCGCCGGCGTCTGGATCGGTATCTCTAACTTGAGCAGTTGTCGTGTTGGTAAAACATTCCACGGGACAAAATGCTGAAATCGTAAAAGTGCCGATTATTGTGAGTTAAGCGATGAGACCCGCTTTTTGGCAAAAAATCTGGCGCAGCACGCGCAACGGGCAGTGAATGTATTCGATCACCTGAGCGCTGTAGCTGGTGCCATTAATGCACCAGTTGCAAAAATGTTCGCAGTTGTTCGAGAGTATTTTGTACTGCGCCTCACCAATTCTTGAACAGGCGCGAACGACGATTTCATCGCTCGAAAAAGCAGGCTGGTCTTGATAAATCCAGATTGAACTCCCGTGGGCAAATTGATGGAGATCGGTGACTTCAATAGGGCCGGCCCGCAGGGATCCGCTTAATCCCGAGTAGTGCGCCACCTTTCCGTTACCCAGGTAGATGCCGTGATGGACGTAGAATTTGCGTGGACTTATCAAATGGGATCCAGCGGGGATCAGGTCACGCCCCACTTCAACCCGTGTCAGCTTGGTAGGGGTGCTGTGATGCGTCGATGAAAGACCGCTCCCGGGCACACAGACATGCATTTCATTTTCAGAGGACTCGTTGCTCACGCAGGACGCAGGATTCACGTCGACCAAAGCAGACGTGAAGAACAGTGAAGACAATTTGCGGGTGATATCTGCGAGCCGCATGTTCATGACGAAACCCTCCATAACCTTAGAGAAAATCATATCTTTCAGGGGCTGGAGAAGCAGTCGTGCGCAGGTTTAGTCAGTTAGTCAGTCCATATGCGGCGCTCATACCTCTGTATGTATGGCCAGAGAATGGATGACAGCAGGCGGGGATTTCAGCAACCGGCCCGGGGGGCAAAAAGAGAAGCCGGAGGGTTGGAACAGGCGAGGTAGCGAAATCGATCATCGGTCCACACGTTGCAGCTGTGCACGAAGCTGGACCAATGTCGGTGTGATGATGGGTACGAACGCAGACTCGCGCCAACGCCGGGCAAAACCAATACCGTGCTCTTGAAGGTAGGCTTTGCCTCCGCTTGCCTGCAGTTCCAGCTGCACAGCCTCGGCAGCTGACTGTGCGAAGGCGATCCGAAGGCTGAACAGTGCCGCAGGATCGGCTCTAAAGCGCCCGTCGAGCAGACCGCGTTTGAGCTCGGTCACCCTGTCTTCCAATTGCCAGCGCTGGTTCAACAACGACTCAAGAAGGATGGCCCGGTCGTGTTCGACGTGCTCCTCAACTTCTTGAAAGGAGCGTCGAGCCAGACCAATGGCCATTCCACATTGCAGACCAAGGAACGCAGGTCGCACCGATTGCAGAAATATCTGAGCGTCTTCATGCAGAAGCCAGTCACAGCCTACGTCCGCTTGCATGAACTCCAGGGCCGCGGTGTTGCTGGACTGCAGTCCCATCAGCTGCAAGTCGCTCGAACGATGCAGTCCTGTGGCTGAACTCGGGACTGCCAGTATGAAAGGGGCACCACCTTCCTCATCCTCAACCGCCGCGGCGACCACAAATCCGCTTTTGCGCAGATTGGTGACCCACTGCAGTCCACCATTCAAGATCCAGCCTTCCGGGCCGGGGTGAGCACGAACCTGCAGGGCTTCAAGGCCGGAAAGGAACTTGATCGCATTCGACAAGCCGGTGGCGCCTGCCAGTTTTCCATCCAGCAGAGAGGGCAAAAGCCGTTCGCGCAAAGCGAAGTTCGAGCTTTGCAGAACGTATTCGATGAAGGTGCGCTGACCCCAAAGGACAAACGCGGCCGTCATGGAGCGATAAGCCACCGCCGCCAGTATTTCCACCGCGTCAGCCAGATTTCTGCCGACACCGCCCACGTATGGGCTGATACCTACCCTTAGCACATTGGCTGCTGCCAGTTGGGACAGGACGTGTTGTGGGTCGCTGAGGCCTGAGTCGAGTCCTTGAGCGTTGGTGTCCAGCCAGTGGCTGAGTGCCGGGTCGAGCATTGTTTTCTCCGTGGTTATTCGGTGATTTAGATCCGGCGTCCCCCATCGGCGATAACAGTCGTCAGACACAACCGGCGATCAACGCTTTATTGTTTTACGGCAACGACGCGCCCAAAACTCGCAAGACTCGCGACCACAGCAAACAAAGCGGCGGCCCACAACGCGAACGTTGCGCCATGCTCGCTTGATACCATGAAACAGTAGGCGACCAGTGCAGCGCCGGTTGCCTGTCCGATCAGGCGAGAGGTTGCGACCATTCCACTGGCACTTCCGCCCCGATCAGGTGGAGCGCTTCCCATGAAACCTTTGAGGTTGGGCGCCTGGAAGAAACCAAACCCGACACCGCAAACCCCCATACGCCAGCTGATGTCAAACGTCGACGGGGCATCTGGCATGAGAACCAATGCAACCAGCCCGGCACCCAGGATCGCAAGACCGATGCCGCCCGGCGCGCCGGGCGAATAATGGTCACTCAATCGGCCTGCAATCGGTGCCATGATTGCCACCATCACCGCCCATGGCGTCATCAGAAAACCCGTCTCCACCGCAGATCGCCCAAGCGTCGTGAAGAAGTAAAAGGGGAGCGCTACAAAGGCCAGTCCCTGTGCCGCGAAGGTGCATACCGATGTAACCACCGACAAGGCGAACATCGGCCTGCGCAGCAGATCGACGGGAAGCATGGGCGCTTTGTGGTCCGCTTGCCGACGCAGGAGGAGGGCAAAAAACAACACGGTGCCTGCCAACTCTGTCACCAGTGTCGTCAGGCTCGCCCGGTGGGCCGCATCGCCAAACATCAGTATGAGAAGACTGAATGCCACGACGTTGTAAAGCGCTGTCAGCCCGTCGAATGAGTGATTGGCACGAGGCGTAGCAGGAAGCACTTTGCGCCCCAGGAAAAAAGCGGCCATGCCAAGGGGAACGTTGATTGCGAAGAGCCAGGGCCAATTGGCAACCGACAAAATGACGGAAGCCAATGTCGGCCCGACCGCAAAGGCGACAGCGACTACCAGGGCGTTGGTTCCGTATCCGCGTCCCAGCATGTGTTTCGGGTAAATGGCTCTGAGCATGGCGGTATTCACGCCCATCACGGCGCTTGCACCTATTCCCTGGAGCAGACGAGCGAAAACGAGCGATGGGAGCGACCAGGCCAATGCGCAGCCGAGCGAGGCAAGGGTGAACAGAAGCAGTCCGAACAGGAGAACGCGTCGATAGCAGATGATCTCTCCCAGTGCCGCGAACGGAAGGAGTGTGGCCACCATCGCGAGTTGATAGACGTTGATGATCCAGACCGATGCTGCCGGGGTCGTTTGGAGTTGATCTGCAATCGCTGGAAGGGCGACATTGGCAATCGCCGTATCGAGCGACGCCATACCGACGCCGATGGCCAAAGAGAATATAGCGAGGCGCCGAGCATTTTGAGGCAGCCCGTCGGCAGGGATATCGACAGCATCCGCTTTCAAAGTCGCGTGTGTGGACATAGTGGCTCCGTTGTAAGCAGAAGTGCCTGGATTAGCCTCAGGTTCAAGCCCGGATCACGGCGCTGTATCCAGATCTGAAAGTGAACGTGCTCGTTCCTGTTCAACTGGGTATCAGGTGCTAAAAGAACAATGAGGGTTTATTCGTGGCCGCTCTCGTAGACGAAGGGCCAGGTCATTGGCGGTCGTAGACGCGTTTTTGTTGAAACAGGCCCGCTTGGGGTGCGGGCCGATTCAATGAGCACGTCGCAGATTAGAAAGGACGCAGTGGCAGGAATTTACCGTCGAGCGTGATGACCGCGCGGTGACCGCCTTCTGGATCTTCCACTTTCTTCATATCAAGCTTGAAGTTGATCGCGCTGATGATGCCGTCGCCAAATTGCTCGTGAACCAGCGCTTTGAGGGTAGTGCCGTAGATCTGGATCATCTCGTAGAAACGATAAATGGTCGGGTCGGTAGGGACGCCCGCCAGGCTGCCACGCAGGGGGATGATTTGCAGAGCAGCGACGGCATCGGCGTCCAGGCCCAGTTTTTCACCAACCACTTTGGCTGCGCTTTCTGGAAGTGGGTGCTGACCGAGCAGGGCCGCGGTGACATAGGCCAGGCCGAGACCGGTGCCGTCGGCCATGTCCTGCCAGGACAGGTTTTTGCGGGCTTTGGCATCGAGAATTTCGGTGGTCAGGGCGAGGCTGGAATCTTTGTAGGCGTGAGACTGTACCATGGTGTTTCTCCGATCAATTTCGCTTGATTAATGTGGCAGCGGTCAGGCTGCTTGGGTGTGAAACGATCATGGTCCGTTACGCAGGCAGCGTCCAAGACCCATATACAATCCATTGGATAAGTGCTCCCTATAGATGGATTACGGTCGTTGTGCGAAGAACTCACAGTTGACTCGTCGAACGTGGCGGTAGAGCTCATTACAGCGACAGGCATCGCTGTTATTGGCTGGTGGCCGGCTGGACCTTTTAAAGGCCCAGTTCAGAAAGGCCAGGGTGATCGTCTGGACGCCGACCCAACGGCCAATGAAACTTTCGTTCCGATTCCTTGATGGGCATGTCATTGATGCACGCAAAACGGTGGGCCATCAGACCGTCCGACGCGAACTCCCAGTTTTCATTTCCATAGGATCGGAACCAGTTGCCTGAATCATCGTGCCATTCATAGGCGTACCTCACCGCAATCCGGTTGTCCGTGAAGGCCCATAGCTCTTTGATGAGCCTGTAATCCAGCTCTTTCTTCCACTTTCTGTCTAGAAACGCTGCCGCTTCGGAACGGTTTTGCGCAAAGTCAACCCGGTTGCGCCATTTCGTGTCGACGGTGTAAGCCAGCGAAACTTTTTCGGCGTCCCGTGTGTTCCAGCCATCTTCGGCCAGTCTGACTTTTAAGAGCGCGGACTCACGATCAAAAGGGGGAAGGGGCGGGCGGTGTTTAGAATCAGTCATATCGGTAACCCCACGTTGCGCAACGCAACAACGAAGTAACATGAATGTTCTTGGCCTGCATGATGCGACCCCAAATATCCCTGAGGCCCTACAGGCGCGGAAGCCGTCCTTGATAGTTGCTATCGCTAAGCCTTGGTTTCAGGATGATCGACCAGTGACACAAACTTACTGGTCGCGCCATCAAGGGCTTCAATCGAACCTGTTTCAATGTCATAAACCCAGCCGTGCAAGTTTAGCTTCTTTTGCTCCAGCGCTAATCTGACGCTCGGGTGTGTCCTTAAATTTGAAAGCTGTGCGATGACATTTTCTCTGACCATGGAGCTGACCCGCTCTTTATCATTGGCGTGTGTGCGGGATGCGTTGATGACCTTTGCGGATTCAGCGTAACTCATCCAGGCGGCGACAGCGGGCAGGTGATTCAAAGATTTCCCACTTGAAACCGCTGTCATCGCGCCGCAATCGGAATGCCCGCAGATCACGATATCCGAGACCCCGAGGACAGCGACCGCATATTCCACCGTGGCGGTCACCCCACCGGGTTGCGGGCCATAGGACGGCACGATGTTCCCTGCGTTGCGAATCACGAACAGCTCACCCGGTTCTTGTTGGGTCAGCATCTCAGGGATCACCCGACTGTCCGAGCAAGTAATAAACAACGTTTCGGGGGTTTGAGTGGTCGCCAGGTATTTGAATAGATCGGTTCTCTGCGGAAACACCTCTTTCTGGAATTTAATGAAACCGTCGATAAGTGCTTTCATTGTTTTGCCCCATGGGTGGATGTCGGACGACAATTTTTTAACAAATGCTAGTGTGGGTTAAATGTTTCGTCCAAGACCCTACGGGCTTAACGGGCTGCCTGTTATGTGAATTTAATATAATCGCCGGCAAAGGGCTGTGCTACTCATCGCGGATTACGTGACGAGGGTAATTCAGAGTGTTGCTAGACGGAACAATCGCTCACGCTTCAGCGATATTGTTGTGCTGTTTATAGAATCTAAGAGCGTTGATGGCAAGCGATTTAATATGGCGCTGACTCTGAGGTGTGACGCGCGAGCGTTCACATGACCGGAGCGATTGAAGTATCAAGGAAACAACGTGGCTTGGCTCATGTTGTGTTCAACTGCCAAGACGGGTTGGACAGTTTTCGGATAAGAAATTCAAAAAGAACGTCTATCTTTGCCGGTCGGGTACGTGCCGAGGGCGTCACCAAGTACACGCCGCCCAGCTGCATTGACCAATCCGGTAGCACTCTTTGCAACCGACCGTCCCTCAAGTACTCGCTGGCGACGAATTCGGGCAGTTCAGCAATCGCAATACCTGAGAGTAACGCCGGGACGAGGGCATCCACATTGGTGACACGCAGAGAGCCCGTCGGCGTGACACTCACTTCGGTTCCCGCTTTGTCGTGCAACCGCCATACATCATTCTGGGCCCGATAGGCGTAGCCAAGACAGTTTCGAGTCTCCAGATCCTGGGGGCGCTCAGGATGACCGAAACGTTCCAGATAGGCTGGAGACGCAACAAGGTATCGGGAAACCGGAGCGAGTCGTCGAGCGACCAATGAGGAGTCAGGCAGCACGGCAATTCTGATTGCGGCATCAAAACCATCGCCAATCAGGTCGACAGAGGCGTCAGCGAGATGCAGGTCGATTGACACTTCAGGATAGGCTTGGAGAAATTCCGGGAGGATAGGGGCGACCCATTTGAGTCCGAATGTCATCGGGATGGCCAGGCGCACCAGACCTTTCGGTTGTGACGACAGCTCCCGCGCCATGCCTTCGGTCTCTTCTGCGTCCCGATACAGCTGGCTGGCACTCTCCGCGATGCTGCGACCGAACTCAGTCAATGCCAGCTGACGTGAGGTACGGTTCAGCAGTCGAGCCCCCAATCGGTCTTCAAGTCGGCTGACGCCGCGCGATACCGTTGCGACGGAAACGCCCATCACCCGCGCTGCGGCTGCGAAGGAGCGCTCTTCTGCGACCTTCGCAAACATCGCCAAGCCTTCAAAATCGGGCATCTTCGACATCGACATTTCTGCAATCATGGTTTGCAATCAATTCTATTTCGAAGGTGGTGCCATGTCGATAATCTTCAGGCACGCGCTTCCTGCGCTCAATTGAGGAAATGAAGATGTCACGTAAACTTGAAGGCAAAGTCGCCATTGTGACCGGTGGATCCACCGGGATTGGTTTGGCGACGGCTATTCAGTTTGCCAAGGAAGGCGCCTATGTCTACATCACCGGCCGACGTCAGGCTGAGCTGGACAGGGCGGTGCTGGAAATTGGCAACGCGAAAGGCGTTCGTGTCGACTCGTCCAAGCTCTCGGAACTGGATGCGCTCTATGCCCAGGTCAAGGCTGAAAAAGGCCAGATCGACGTGCTGTTTGTCAATGCGGGCGGCGGATCGTTGCTGTCCCTGGAGAAGGTGACTGAGGAACACTTCGACGACACCTTCGGACGTAACGTCAAAGGTGTGCTGTTCACTGTTCAGAAGGCATTGCCGCTGCTCGCAAAAGGCGCCTCCGTGATTCTCACCGGTTCTACGGCCGCCAGCGGCGGTACTCCGGACTTTAGCGTGTACGCAGCTTCGAAAGCTGCGGTTCGGTCTTTTGCCCGTAACTGGATTCTAGATCTGAAAGGTCGCGATATTCGAATCAACACCCTTAGCCCCGGTCCGATCGAAACACCAGGTCTTGTAGAGTTGGCGGGGCCAGACAAGGTTCACCAGCAGGGCTTGCTTGATCACTTCGCGTCGCTGATCCCTCTGGGCCGAGTAGGGCGTCCGGAAGAAGTGGCCAAAGCCGCTGTGTTCCTGGCTTCCGACGACTCGAGCTTCATCAACGGCAGCGAAATGTTCGTTGACGGCGGTATTGCCCAGATCTGATCGGCTGACGTTGGCCATCCGAGATCTGTCGGTCTCGTGGATATTTGTAATACAACGCTTGATGAGGCGTTACCGCTTCATCAAGCGCCATTTACATGCCGTCATGGGTCGATGAAGGCGCACACTATCCGGCCAGGCGCTTCAAATTGCCCCGCGCAAGGTTTGTGAGGGTTTTCAGGGTCATGGCGAACAATAGCAATGTCACGCCTATCAGGAGCACGATTGCGACTGAGTCGGTGAATACGTTGGAAGTGTGTTGAGCGTATCTCAGCGCGCAGACCGCTGCTCCCGCTGAGGGAAAGCTTACCGCCCACCAAGAAAGGCGAAATGGGCAGCAGATCGCCAGATACCGTATTCGGCCGATCACCACGGACAGCATGAAAATGGTGAGCACATAAAGGGCGCTCGCGAAGCGATCGACAGTGCCTGTGATGTTGACGTAAGCCGAAAATCCAAGGGCGAATGGTGCCACGAGAATCATCAGTGACGGTTGAAGTGAATCCGGCAGAGGCTCTTCGAAAAACAGCCGTGACATGACCAACGTGAACAATGGGACTGCGAAGAACAGACCCAGGCCAAGGGAGAAGGTCAGCAACTCTTCCTGTCCATGTATCTGCAGGGTTGGGACCGACAGCGGTATGTCAATCAGGCCGACCATCGGGACAATCCAGGCCGGCGTTGCGTGCCCAGGCTGCTGACGGCTGCCGAGCCATCGCGAGATGATGACCCACGCGAATACAATCATTCCGAGCGTGCCGGCCACCCAAATCCATCTGGCCAGCCGAAGGCTGTATTCGGCGATCGGCATCGGGATTAATAACAAATTAATGAAGAAGGTGCCGAACAGATTTCCAGCGATAGGATGCTGAAATTCGGCTTTGACCGCGTCAAACCCCGTCGCCGCCTTGATCGCATACCCCGTTCCCATAAGGATGAATATAACGATCGCAAGCCCTCCAATGAGCTGGCCTATCCATAGGGGCGTGCCATACAGGCCATGAGCGAGGTTCCACGCTGACGCAAGACCGGTTATCCCCATGACTGATCCGAAAAGCGCAACAGGCAGATAGCTGAGGGTTCCCTCGTGGGTGGATGCGAGCGGGGTGCCGTAAGCAACGATGGATTCATCGGAACGGAGTGGGCGGGGCGTATTGCTGCTCAATTTGGCGCACCCTCCATTGGGGTATTCACCATGGGTTCTCAATACGGTACCGGGGCTGACGTGACGGCCCCGGTGATCTCAACCTTTACGCCCCGACTATTATTGTGGAGGCGTTGTCTTGAAGCTCGGCAAATCTTGAATCGTTGCCCACCAATCGTGGAACCCGTCCACTGCGAATACCGTTTCTGCGTCCGGTGTCATTGCCAGATAGGCGCACGCTGGAGCGAGGTATAAGTCGCCAATCGACAAGGATTTTCCGGCAATGAAAGGGTCGCTGCCTTTAAGTTTCATCACTTCTGTCAGGACGAGTTTTGAGCCCTCAATGCCTTTTCGTAACGATTCGTCATTCTGGCCACCGATGAAATCGGGGAACAGATAGTAACCGAACACCGAGGCCATGGAGCCATAGCCGTAGGAGTCGTAGATCGCCTGTGCCATTTGGCTTCGAGCGCGATCGCGGGGGGTGTCCGGCGTGAGTGATGGACCGGGCAAGACCGCATCGAGATAGCTCATGATTGCGCTGGTTTCAATCACCCTGAACCCGTCATGCTCGACAACAGGGACTTTCCCGAAGGCATGCCGTTTGAGGTGTTCGGGATGATGCGGTTCGCCTTTCATAACGTTGACCTGCAACTGGTCGAAATTCGCGCCTTTCTCCCTGAGCAGCATTTTCACGGTACGTACATAGGGACTGGCGTCAAAACCGTAAAGAGTGAGGCCCATGACGATTGCTCCAATTGAGTAAGTTGATTACCGGGTGCTGGCATCGAAATGCTGTCCTGCCGAGCTGGCCAGTGTATGGGGTGATGATGTAACACTTACGATGGCCGCAACGCTTACCGCCTCGACAGGTCGACCCGTCAAGGAATTTCCTGATTGCGTGACCTTGGAGAAGGTAAGCCCATTTACTGTAGCGCAAGCTGTTTTATAAACATCCCGACGGAGCAAAATAAAGTGTCATGTGCAATGAGCCAAAGGCGTTATTGCCGCGTCATAACCGAATGGCTTTAATGACGAAGCTTTTAAGCCCGCTGAGATTATTCCGTCGCGCAAAACAAACTAAGCTCATATTGATTTATTCATCAGCCAAACCGATTGTAGTGCGCACGCCTGTTGGATCAATGAACGCGCAATGCCAGAGGCGTTCATCCGTATGATGTAGTGAGTTTCCGTTGGTCTGAACCGATTCACTCTCTCTAACGCGCGATCATGCCATTGTTTCTGATGATCTAGAATTTTGGACGAGCGCTTTAGTGAGTCCTATGCTAACGACGCTTTAAGTGCTTACGTTTCTCGGTTTTGCCAGCATACGCAGCGCAGGTAAACCCGACTTGGTACCCACCGTATCACCCAGAGGGTTACGCCGTGACCACGCCTTCCAGTGCTCTCGATTATTTCTATTGGCCCACGCCTAATGGTCAGAAGGTTGCGATCTTCCTTGAAGAGTCGGGATTACCGTTTACCGCTCATCCAGTCAATATCAGCAAAGGGGAGCAGTTCGCCGCTGAATTCACCCGCATTTCGCCCAATCAGCGCATTCCGGCATTAGTGGACTCTGAGGCTGGTGTGTCGATCTTTGAATCGGGCGCTATCCTTTTGTACCTTGCCCAGCGAAGCGGCCAATTCTTGCCGACCGACGTCCACGGTTCGACGGAGGTCCTTCAGTGGCTGTTCTGGCAGGCAGCAAACCTGGGCCCCATCCTTGGGCAGACGGTCTATTTTCTGAACTATGCGCCGGAGCACTTGCCTGCACCTGTATCTCGGTTCCGCAAGGAAACGGTGCGGCTTTATACCGTGCTGGAGCACCAGTTGGCTGAGCGTGACTTTGTAGCGGGGACGTATTCGATTGCCGACATGGCGATTTATCCGTGGGTCCTTCAGTACGACAAGCAGGGGATGACCCTGGATGATTTCCCCAACGTGGCTGCATGGTTGACCAAAATAGGGGAGCGTTCCGCTGTGATTCGTGCCTACGAGAAAGGCGAGCAAATACGCCCATCCGGGCAGACAGACGCTGACAGAACCAACCTTTACAAACTTGAATGAGGCACGTTGGTCGACAGGAAGAAATGCCCATATCTGACAGTGATGCAGTATGGGCAGTTTTTCGTGATGTACATGTCTGGTCTAGGCCTTATGCTCGATGCACATGCAGCGCGCACTCGTCAGGCTGCAGCTTTACCGGGGCGCGCCTGCACCGCGCAGGTTGCGGGGTGCTCAACCAACGACTTGAAGGTGCGGCCGTCTGCATCCAGGGCATCGATCGATCCCGTCTCGATGTCGTATACCCAGCCATGCAGATTCACGGCGCCTTTTTCCTGAGCCAGGCGGACGCTTGGGTGAGTTTGAATATTCGCAAGCTGTGCGATGACATTCTCCCGCACCATCGAACTTACCTTCGCCGCTTCACTGATGTGCGACCGGGATTCGTTAATGACCTTGGCAGACTCAGCATGCTCCAACCAGCCAGCGACCGCCGGTAAATGGTCCATGCACTTGCACTTTGCAACCGCCGTCATCGCACCACAATCAGAGTGTCCACAGATGACGATATCGGTCACGCCCAGCACTGCGACTGCATATTCGACGGTGGCGGATACACCACCTGGATGAGGGCTGTAGGAGGGCACGATGTTGCCCGCATTACGGATTACGAAAAGTTCGCCGGGTTCCTGCTGCGTCAGGAGTTCGGGTACAACCCGGCTGTCAGAACATGTAATGAACAGAGTCCCTGGGTGCTGGGTGGTAGCCAGATGTTTGAACAGGTCTGTGCGTTGTGGAAATGCTTCTTTCTGAAACTTCAAAAAACCGTCAATAAGTGCTTTCATTTTTTAACGCCTGCGAATGGGATAATGAATTGAGAGATTAATTAGTGCAGCCTTCGCCCATCACGTCGTATTCCAGGACGTGAATACCGCCTTGCGAGTCTTTGTAAGTCATCTGTACAGGCGTTGGAGCGCAAACGTTGGCGGCAGGCGTTACGTTTACGACATGAGCGATATCTAGATGCATACCGTAAGTGTAGTGGACGACGTCCGGAGTGGCGGGCGCTTCTTGGGCAAACGCGGCTGCTGAAGCAGTAAGGGACAACGCCAAAAGCAGAAATTTTTTCATGGGGATTCCTCCATTCAAATTTGGTGTTTGATCAGCAATGAATTAAGTGTGAAAGCAGGCCTGCGTTGGTGCAGGCCGAATTAACTTTCCTGATGCATCCTTAGAAAGGACGCAGTGGCAGGAACTTGCCGTCTAGTGTAATAACAGCGCGGTGGCCACCTTCTGGATCTTCAACTTTCTTCATGTCCAGCTTGAAGTTAATCGCGCTGATGATCCCGTCGCCGAATTGCTCGTGTACCAGCGCTTTCAGGGTGGTGCCGTAGATCTGAATCATCTCGTAGAAGCGGTAGATGGTCGGATCAGTGGGCACACCGGACAAGCTGCCGCGCAGCGGGATGATTTGAAGGCGGGCCACCGAATCGGCGTCCAGTTCAAGTTTGTCGCCAATCACTTTTGCTGCGCTGGCGGGCAGAGGATGCTGGCCGAGCAGGGCTGCGGTGACGTAGGCGAGGCCCAGGCCGGTGCCGTCAGTCAGATCCTGCCATGACAGGTTTTTACGAGCCTTGGCATCCAGAACTTTGGTGGTCAATTCAAGGCTAGTATCGTTGTAGGCGTGAGACTGTTGCATGGTGTTACCTCTATCAGTTTGGTTGGTTCGGTCGGTGTTGCTTCGTGTGAGGCAATCATCTTCCGATCCGTTGATAGCGTCCAAGACCGATATGCAATGCACTGCATAAGTACTACCAATAGATGCCAAGGGAGCGTTTATGGACGCGCGCGATCCAGACTGTCTGATGTTGATACCCAATGGTCACCCGGTGTGGATTGACGTTCCGCAGGCGAGCGTTGGCGGCACGGCTACAGCGATGCGTTTCGTCTTGCCCGTGCGCGCTCATAACCTCCCACTTTTGCATCGCAAGGAAACCAAGCTGGTAGTCGCACTCAGTGGCGAGCTGGAAATACGTACAGCGGACGGGCAAATAGCGTTCCTTGGACACGGCGATGCATTAAGGCTGGAGGCGGGGACAGCTCATCGAATCCACCAATATGGTGAAGCATCCAGCACGGTAGGGGTGGTGCTTTGGCCGGGAGGTGTCGAGCAAGCGTTTCGAGAAATCGCTGACGCAGCGCGGCAAGTGCCTTTCCTGCGCAGCGATATGGTTGAGATTCTCGATCGCTATGACGTGGTTTGGACCGTATCCTTCAAGCCGCCACAGGCCGAGAGTGAAAGGCTTTTTGGAACGGCCTTTCCAGGGTGGCTTCGCGAGTTACCGAGGGAAGCGGCGGCGCTGCTGCAATCGAGATGGGGAGAGGCATACGCCCTTGGTAGTGCATGAAGAGGAAGAGGTCTCTTTGCGTGCAATGATCAGGGTTCAGTCACATGATCCACGCATTCAACGGCTGCGGCCCAGCCAAGGCGATGATCTCGCAACGTGAAATATCCGGGTCTAGCAATTATCGGATATTGCATTTGTTGGAACGCACACCTCATTTGCCAGACTTGCATATTTCTGAGGCTGACCAAGCATTCAAGGCCGGCTGCAGTATTGCCTTTCTAAGGGTAGATCACGCGCTTTTGAGGGTTTCCAGTCCTCCCAACCCCCTTGAAAGGCCTGTTGATATAGCCTGAAACCCTTATATAACGTGGCTTCCAGGGCTTTTGGCGGGTTTATGCGAACACTGACACGCCGTGATCCGTCATTCCAGTCGGGGAAATCCGACAGCATTGGCGCTTGAATTTGATGGCGTTAGCTCGCAGAACCTCAGCGGCATGTCCCGCACGATTTCGTCGCTCCGAACAGGCATGCCTGTAAATCAAGTCTGACCCAGACGCCGTGGACGTCACGCAGCGCGTTGGTGATTGAGCTGATTGGGTTTGCAGTGGTCGATGGGACTGAGGTGGGTATTCAGCGTTTCGTATTGCTGCGGATGAGATGGTGTTGACTGATGTTGTGCACGATAGCGTGAATTATCCGACAGTGAGCGCAGGAAGCGGACGGGGTCACGGGATCGAGGCATGGATAGATCGAGATCGATGATGAGGCTGATGTTGATGGCCACAGGCGATTTAAAGACCAGGGCTGCGTTCAAATCCAGCAAGGCAACCACCCCAGCCTGTAATACGTTGTTACGTATAATGTATATTATGTTAAATGATGTATCATGGCGGACTGGGCTGCATCAAATCCTGAACAACGAGCACTGCTAGATTCTGCCTCCTCCAGACATCTGTAGCCGTGCTCCCTAAGTGCCCATCAATACAACGGCAACGACGATCATCGCGGCGTCAATAACCTTTAAGAAAGGCAACCTCAGATTTCCCGCTTCTCGCTAAAGAATTCAATGAGCTCATTAGCGACGCGATTCGCAGCCTCTTCTGGCAGATAGTGCCCAGCGTTGCTGATGACATCCCCGCTCACGTCTATCGCGAACGCTCGGAGTGCATTCACGATGCTGTGACCGACGCCACGCTCGGCACCCAACGCGAGTACGGGGATTTCCAGAGGCACTTCAGCGCGCTTGCGGTTCGCAGCGATGCCCTCGGATGAAAACGCGGCCTGGTAATAACTCGTCGCAGCACGCAACGCACCGGGTGCTGCAAGCTGTCGTGCGTAGACGGAGATATCCTCTGGCGCGATAACCCAGGGTTGAAGGGATTTGGCTCGAAACAGCCAGGTCAAAAATACCTCTTCGCGTCCTGCGATCAGCAGCTGTGGTAGCTCGTCCAGTTGGTTAAAAGCGAAATGCCAGCTGCGGAGGTTGGCTTCAGCGACGGGTAGATCCGTACGTGGCGCAGAAAGCCCCGGTACCAGCGCATCGAGTAACGCAATGCGACGAATATCCGAACGCCAATCCGCTGCCAGTGCATAGGAGATCCACACGCCGACATCGTGCGCCGCGACGTCGATGGGCCCATTACTGAAAAGACCAAGCGTCTCTGCAAAGGCGTGAATCTCCGCGGCAACCGTGCCGGCGTCATAGCGGCCTACTGGCGCATCACTTTCCCCCATACCTCGCGGATCAACGGCGATGACTCGTCGACCACTTTTCACGAGCTCATGCATGACATAGCGCCAGGCATACCAGCTCTGCGGCCAGCCGGGAATGAGCAGGATCGGAGCCCCCTCACCTCCTTCCACATAGTGAAGGTTCACCTCACCTACCTGCGTGCTGCCATGACGAAACGTGCCCCAGAAATCGGTGCGTGCGAAGAAGTCCGCGCCTACGTACTCAGGCTGTTCGAATGAGGTCTTCATTGTTGTCCCCAGCGTATTATGGAAATGATCATTTCCTAATTTGACAAATTTTAATCGAGCAGCCGGAGCATTTCAGGAATCAGGACCCGCATATCTTTCGCCGTCGATCCCGTTTTACCCAAGACTCGCATCCCTTGCTGGAGAGTGAGCAAAAGTCTGGCAGTCACCGCCACATCCAGATCTCGACGAACTGAACCATCCCCTTGGCCGACCTCAAGCAACTCGCGCAATTGGGTCTCTCGCTTTTTCTGCTGGGCCGCGATGCGTTTAGCAATGTCAGCATCTGACATTGCTAACTCGACAGCGCTTTCAACCACCAAACATCCTGTGCGCCCAACTGCCCCGCTGCTGAGCTGCGCATACATCTTCAGCAGCGCACTGATCTTGTCCCTCCCGGAGCTCTCAGCTGTAAGGCAGGAACGAATCGCTTCTGCTCGTGCCTCCATGTAACGGTCGAGCGCCGCGAGAAAGAGCCCGCGCTTGTCACCCCAGGCTTTGTAGATGCTGCCCGAGGTCAGTCCCAGGCAGGCATGCAGATCCGAGATCGAGGTGCCGTGATAACCGTACTCACTGAAACGAGCGATAGCCTTATCGAGCGCGGCATCGCTATCGAACTCGCGCGGGCGACCTGGGTGACCAGAGGTGGGAGATTTATTCATCATGCGCTCAATATAGGGAACGATCATTTCCTAATCAAGCCATGAATTAGGTTTCTCGACAAAACGTCAAGCTGGATGGATAAGTGACGACGTCACCGAGCTTCGGTGAGCAGATCCAGAAAAGCGCGCACAGCAGGATTGGTGCGGCGACTCTCAGGCCAAATTGCAGTGATGTTGTTCCGCACCACTGCGAACTCGGACAACACCGGGACTAGCTCCTCCCGGCTCAGCCTTGAAGCCACCATGAAACTTGCCGCCATCCCTATTCCCGCGCCTGCTGCCATAGCCGCAAGGACGGCCTCGCTGGCATCAACGATGACAGCCGATGGCGGGAGTATCTCGATCTCCTTGTCTGAGATCCGAAACGGCCATCGTAGAGGCTGACCTGAGCTTTGATAACGAAGGTTAACCGTCTCGTGCTCCACCAATTCATCTGGATGCCGAGGCGTTCCGCACCTGGCCAGATAATCTGGAGATGCGTAACAACAGAGTGTGTAAGGCAGTAGTCTGCGGGAAAGGAGAGATGAATCCGGAAGCTCGCCGATCCGTATCGCGAGATCAATTCCGTCCTCAACCAGGCTCACGAGCTGGTCGCTCAAGCGCAGGTCGATCAGCACCTTTGGGTAGCGCTTACGAAACTCCGTGATGGCGGGCGCGAGCACGTGCAGCCCGACGGGAAGTGAAGCCGCTATCCGTAATGTGCCTGCAGGTTCGGAGCGCGCTGACTTCGCCACCTGCTCAATCTCTTCTGCCTGGCGAAGCAGCCGCAACACGCGCTCGTGAAGATCGCGCCCTTCTGCTGTAAAGGTCAGCGAGCGTGTGGTGCGAGTGAAAAGCGCGACCCCGAAATGACGCTCCAACCGCTGGATGCTTTTACTGATGGCGGAGGGGGAAATTGATAGAGAGCGAGCTGCAGCTCTGTAGCTGCCCAAAGAGCCTGCGCGGGCAAATGCAATCAGCCCACTTAACCGTTCAAATCCGACTGGTTCCTTCATGGCACCATTGAAACGAATCCAGACCTTATTATCAACCGATCCGCCGACGCTTAGGCTAAGTCATACCCATCGATATAAACGAGGTTGTGATGAGCGAAACGATGAAAGCGGTGCGATTGCATGAGTTCGGCGGCCCGGAAGTCCTGCATTACGAGGATGCCCCCAGGCCTGTCCCGCTACCCGGCGAAGTGCTTGTACGTGTACACGCTGCAAGCCTCAACCCGCCTGATCTTTATCTGCGGGACGGCTATCGCGCCCTCCCCCCTGAATGGCGGCCCGAAGCAAAATTCCCACTGATTTTGGGCACTGATATCTCGGGGCAAATAGTCGGAGTTGGTGACGGGACTTCGACATTCAATGTGGGGGACGAAGTCTATGCGATGGTGCGTTTTCCGGATGATCTGATGACGGGCAGCGGCGCCTATGCTCAGTACATACGCGTCCATGAAACTGAGTTAGCGTTGAAGCCTGACCGTATGGCTCACGTCCAGGTTGCAGCCGCTCCCATGTCGCTGCTGACTGCCTGGCAGTTTCTGATTGAGGTTGGCCATCACGCACCCAATCCGTTTCAGGCCTTTCAACATGCGCCCGTTCCGCTTGAAGGTAAGACCGTCTTGGTAAACGGGGCTGGAGGCGGTGTTGGGCATCTTCTGGTACAAGTCGCCAAATGGAAAGGTGCTCGCGTTATCGCAGTCGCCTCCGGCAAGCATGAAAAGCTGCTTCGCGATCTCGGCGCTGATGATTTTATCGACTACACCAAGACAATCACCGAAGCCACCGCCAAGGATGTGGATCTGGTGGTGGACGCAGTCGGTGGCCCGAAGATGGAGCGTTTTCTGAGCGTCATTAAACCCGGCGGCGCCCTCTTCCTGGTCAACCCTCTTGGTTTCGCCGGGCGCGAAAGAGCCGATGAATTAGGGATCACCGTTTCCTCTACGCAGGTGCGTTCCAATGGTGCTCAATTAGAGGAGGCCGGCAAGCTGCTCAACGACGGGATTATACGCGTGGTAATCGACAGCACATTCCCGCTCGCCCAGGCATCAGACGCGCACCGCCGAGCATCACAGGGAGGCATCCAAGGCAAGGTCGTGCTCATTGTCAGTGTTTAATGACGCGATCCGATGGCCTTTCCAGCTGCTCTGATTGGCGCTGCGGTGGCGCGGGAACTATATGGAATAGCGACTCGGACGTGTATCGAGCCATCCATCTGCGATGGCTTCATTCAGAAATTCAGGGAGGAATTTGATGCTCAGACACTTCGTTTCACTCACCGCCATCATGGCCGTGAACCTGTGCCTCGCCAGCGAAGGTGATGATCAGGCCAACTCGTTTGCGAAAATCTATGCATCCCTTTGCCTGCAAAACCTGCCCAACCTTGAGGCGCTCCGCCAAAAGCTGGCGCCCATGCCGAAGCTGCCAACTGACAAAGCTGCTCTCTTTCTCGGGGGCGCGCCAGGAGACGCATGGCCGGTGCCGGACAAACACGGCACGTTCGTGCTTGCCCTACCAAGCGGAAAGAATCTGTGTGCTGTCCATGCTCGCAGGGCAGACGTCGATGTCGCCAACACCCTGTTCCAACAACTGGTGGCAAATGCCCCTGCCCCATTCACATCGAAAACGGTGATGAACGAGGACAAGCAGACGCTGGCTAACGGAGTGACTCACACCGTTTCATACGAATGGTCTGTTCCAGACGGTGCTCGAAAAATGCTGTTTACACTCACCACCGCAGCGTCTGAAACCGCCCAGCTTCAAGTGCTAGGTTCTGCGGCGATCGTCGGCCAGTAAGCGGACTTCGTTTGAGTGAGCAGGTGATCGGGGCTCGTCACTGACCCCATGTTTAGACTTTTTGTTAAAGCTTCAACACGACCTCCCTTTCGGGCACGTCCGGCTAAAATTACAGGGTTTCTTTGATCGCCAAAGATACAACATCGAGGGGATGACTGTTCGATAGCGGACGCCTCGTCGTGAAGCTGAAATGCGTGCTCACCTCAATGCACAGGCCAGCGCAGTCTTCGAGTCAAGGACCGAACCCCTTCTCACCAGAAGGGTCTGCTCCTGTATTACTTTCGGAATACCTCCAATGTCCACGCAAAAAAACCTTGTGATACTTGCCCGCGGTGGATACGCCGCCCGAGGAATGCTTTACCTGATCATCGGGATTTTTGCACTGCTGGCTGCCCAGGATTCAACCAAGCCTAAAGACAGCCACAAAAGCCTGGAGGCCCTGCTGGCTCAGCCGTTTGGCTACTTTTTAGTGGGGCTCGTGGTGGCGGGCTTGCTTGCTTTTGCGGCGTGGCGTGTGCTGCAAGCTACGCGTGACGTCGACCACCACGGCAAAAACCTCAAGGGATTAGTGATTCGCGCGGGCTTGTTCGCAGGAGGTCTAGTGAATGGCGCGCTGGCTTTTTTTGCCTTAGGTCTGCTGTTGAGCGGAATAAAAAGCGCGGGCAGTTCCGATGGAAAAACCAAGGATTGGTTGGCGCATCTTTTGTCCTGGGAACACTCCAATTTACTCGTGTACGTCATTGCTCTCGTTCCGCTCGGTGTTGGAGTGGCGCACATCATCAAAGGCTGGAAGGCATCGTTCGAGAAGTATTTTGAGGCCGACGAAGACGTCATGCGATACGTGCGGCCGGTCTCTCAGTTTGGTCTGATCGCCCGTGGGGTCGTGTTTATCGAAATAGGCTTGCTGCTGGCAGTCAGCGGCTCTGCCTACAAAGCCATGGATCCGCCGGGTATGAAGGAGGCCCTGGACGCACTCCAGAATCTTCCGGCCGGGTGGCTGGCGCTGATCGTGATGGCCTTTGGGTTGATCGCTTTCTCGGTTTACAGCTTCTCTGAAGCTTTTTGGCGGAAGATAAACATGAAAGTACCGGGCGTGTGTTGACGGCAATCCTTCGCTTCATCCAGTAGATAGCTAGGGCCTGAGCCCTAGCAAACAGCAGGTGTTACTTCTTCTTTTTGGCAGGTTTGTCTGCTTTATCGTCCGACTTCTTAGCCTTTTCTGGCTTGCTGTCAGCTTTCTTTGCAGACTTCTTCGGCTCGGCGTCCTTTTTCTTTTCTTTCTTTTCCGAAGATTTCGAAAGCGCTGACGCGGCAGCTGACTTCTTCGCCGGTGACGCTTTCTTGTCTTTCAGATCTTTGCTGGCTTTGGAAGGACTGTCTTTGGATTTCTTTTCGTCTTTAGCCACGTTCATTACCCCTCGGGTATGCCGGTATCGGCAAGTCGCCAGTGGATCATCCACCCGCTGATCATTAGGTGAGTAGAAGATGGCGCGGTTCAAAGTATTTGAGCCATCGCCATCATCTGGGTTACACGCACCGCCTCATGTGCCCATTCACAACGGGCTAATCGTCGGTTTCTGCCTTCTCACCCTCCTCCATGGGCTCCTCGCCCCCAGGGTCATGCGCCGGAGGATTGGGCATCACGTCAGGTCGCCCCGGCTCCAGTGGCGCTATCGACGCACCGTTACCCGACCCGCCTTCCAGTTCAGATTTGCTTTTCATTTTCTGCCTCCCGAGGCCGCAAAGAGGTGTTGCGACGTAAGCATTCGAAGCTGGAAACGCGACATCGTTCGGTCAATTTGTCCCAAGGTCAGAAATACCCCCATTACTACACCCGCAAAATCTCCTTTCTGGGTGATCGGCACCCCGCTCATAAAAAGAATGGACCCCATTGTCAGTCTGTTTCATTCAGCCTATCTTGTACAAAACCTATACAGGGACATTGGTGATGTACAACAAAGTGAAGTGGCCGCTCACGCTGTACTTCGACGGCGATTGCCCGCTGTGCGCGCGCGAAATCAAGCTTCTCCGCCAACACGCCGCGGAGCATCGACTCCTTTTCGTGGACATCAGTCGCGATGAATTCGACGCGACGGCACTAGGATTCACCTTCGAGCAGATGCAGTCGCTGTTGCACGGCCGTTTCGCCGATGGGCAATGGGTGACCGGCCTGGATGCGACGCTATGGAGTTGGCGGGCCGCGGGTTTGGGTTTTTGGGCCACGCCACTGACATGGCGCGCACTGCGTCCGCTGCTCGAACTCGGGTATCGCCTTTTCTGCCGCTTGCGTCCCGCTTTGGCGTGGTTACCGCATCCGGATGGAGGCCGTCGCTGTGTCGATAACCAGTGCGTGGTGCCGGAATCCAAACCTTCACACAAGGAGGCGCCCGGTCCGAAAACAAAGCAGAACTTGACCGCTTCGCTTCGTCACTGACGCGAGAGGAACCTGAACCACAGGTCATCCGGCGAACCTCGCGTCATCGGGTGCAAAGCACGCATCTCCTAATCTCAACGATCAACGCCACACTTAGCGCAGCATGGCTGCGAGGTATCAAAATGAACCTACCATTAGCCGAGCACTACCGTGAAATTTTAGTCGGCGTAGGCGAGAACCCGGACCGTGAAGGCCTTCTGGACACGCCCAAGCGCGCGGCCAAAGCGATGCAGTACCTGTGCAATGGCTACTCGTTGAATCTGGAGGAAATCATCAACGGCGCACTGTTCGAATCGCAAAACGATGAAATGGTAATCGTGCGCGACATCGAGCTGTATTCCTTATGCGAGCATCACATGCTGCCCTTCATCGGCAAGGCCCATGTCGCGTATATCCCGACTGGCAGGGTGCTGGGCCTGTCCAAGGTCGCCCGAGTGGTCGATATGTTCGCCCGGCGCTTACAGATTCAGGAGAACCTGACCAGGCAGATTGCGGACGCCATTCAGCGCATTACCGATGCCGCCGGCGTGGCGGTGGTCATTGAGGCAAAGCATATGTGCATGATGATGCGCGGCGTGGAGAAACAGAATTCGGTGATGACCTCGTCGGTGATGCTGGGCGCATTTCGCGAGTCCTCGGCGACGCGTCTCGAGTTTCTCCAGCTGATCGGACGCCTCAGCTAAGGCAAACGAATCGAGGGTATCGACGGGAGAGGCCAGATGAACAGTTCCTTTACGATGAGCTCCCTTGGCGACGGTTACCGTGCGTTGGTGATTGGCGCCAGCGGAGCGCTAGGCTCGGCTTTTTGTGAGTGGCTCAATGACGATCCGCGTTGTGCCGGTGTCCGCCAATTGGGGCGCAGCACCCTTCCAGCCCTGGATCTGGCACACCCCGACAGCATCGCCAAAGCGGCTGCCGAATTGGTTCAAGAAGCGCCCTATCAGTTGATCCTGCATGCAGCGGGACTTCTTCACCGCGACGGTATCAAGCCTGAAAAAAGCTACGCCGCGATTGAAGCCGAGGCCATGCAGGCGGTATTCCAGATCAACACCCTGGGCCCTGCTTTGGTTTTGCGTCACTTTCTGCCACTGCTTGATCGCAGCGGCGCCATGGCGATGCTCTCCGCCAAGGTGGGCAGTATCGGTGATAACCGTCTGGGCGGCTGGTATGCCTATCGCGCCTCCAAGGCAGCGTTGAACATGCTGATTAAAACGGCTGCCATAGAACTGGCACGGACGCGACCTGAGACCCGTTTGTTGAGTCTTCATCCAGGCACCGTTATCTCAGGCCTGTCGCAACCCTTCCGAGGCGCGTCTGCGGCCCGGCCAGCCGATATTGCTGCCCGTGAGTTGCTATCACTGATTGACGGTTTGACTCCTGCCGACAGCGGCAATTTCTTTGCCTATAACGGTGAGCGCCTACCCTGGTAGGCACTCACGTAACATTTTTCAGGAACGCTGAACATGATAAGTGCAGAACTTCTGCAGCTGGTGGTGGAAGCATCCAGCGATGGCATCGTGGTTGCGGAGCAGGAAGGCGATGAGAACATACTGATCTATGCCAACCCTGCCTTCGAGCAGCTGACGGGCTACAGCAACGACGAGATCCTGTATCAGGACTGTCGTTTTCTGCAACGTAATGACCGCGACCAAAGTGGTTTGGCAATCATCCGCGAGGCCATAAAAAACCATCAACCCTGCAGGCAAATCATCCGCAATTATCGCAAGGATGGAAGTGCTTTCTGGAATGAGCTCTCGATTACCCCGGTGTTCAACGATAGAGATCAACTGACCTACTACATCGGGATCCAGAGGGACGTCAGCGTCGAGGTAGAGGCTCGCGAGCGAGTGCGCGTACTTGAGGCTGAACTCGTGGCGCTAAAGAAGCAACTGGCTCAATCGAAGCGTTGAGCCTTCCGCGTCAGTTGCTGATACGCCGGTCGCGACGGGCTCCTGCAAACAGGAGCATCGCTCACAACGCCCTACTCACCGAATGGCAATGGAGTCTCAGGATCGCGCCGGACTTCAAAAACATTGAGCGTCATCGCGACAAGCGAGTAATACCCATACACGCCGATCAGCTCGACCATGGCAGGCTCGCCGAAGAGCGCGACGCCCTGATCGTAAAGCTTGGTATCCACACGTCGGGTCTGATAAAGCGACTGGCCGATTTCGTACACGCACTGCTCATCCGTGCGTGTAAACGTCGGCGTCAGGCGTTGCCTGAGCGCTTCGATCGCACTGTCGCAAACGCCCGCGCCTCTGGCGATGGGCTCATGAATCTGCCACTCCGCCTGCGAGCGCCACCAAGCGGCGGTCGTCAGGATGGCGAGTTCAGTCAGCCGTAATTCCAGCGCGGTTCCGTACCGGCAGAACGCTCCCAGACGCTGCGCGTGATCTGCCAGCGCCGGGCTATGAATCCATGCGAGGAAAGGCCCGTCCAGATTACCGCGAGGGCCCTTCAGAATTTCAGCCAACACGCGCTGTTGGTCTTCGCTCATCTGATCAGGCTGCAAGGGTGTAAGACGCGATTGAATGTCCATGATTTCCTCTGTCCAGGCGGTCGTCAGCGCCATTGATGACGTTGGCTACGCACTCACTATGAATCGCGCAGGGTAATCGGGAACAAGACACCCTGACCAGAGCGGGAGCCTGCCCAACGCTAGGGGCAGGTTACGTAGGCTCGCGAACTCGAAATCAAAGCGTCGGTTGACAGCCCTAATTATGCTGATTAAAGTCACAAAATGTCACAAACCAATGTTCAGTTCTCCGTCGCGTCACACATCATGGCCTCGCTGGCTGCCAACCTCGGGCAGCCCGTCCGTTCAAGCGACCTTGCGAGCAGCGTAAACGCAGACCCGAGCTTCGTGCGCCGGGTGATTTCCAAGCTTGCCAAGGCAGGTCTGGTCAGCACCACCCGAGGCAAGATGGGCGCGTGCATGCTTTCCCGGCCCGCCTCGGAGATCACCCTGCTTGATATCTATCAGGCCAGTGAAGCGCCGAGAACCTTCGTGGTGCATCAATACGCGGTGACTGAATGTTGCCATGTGAGTCGGAACATCAAGGGATGTCTGGAAAACGTCCTTCAACGGGCACAAGCGTCATTCGAGCAAAGCCTGGCCCAACAAACCCTTGCAGACATCAGTCATGCACTTGAAAGCGATCACTGATTTTTTTTGCTTTTAATTGTTGTCTTTAAACGCACAATTATTTTTCTTACGCAATTCTTGGGACCCCTATGACAAATGCCACCGTAAACAGGATGACCGTCATCACCCGCCGCAGATTCTTCGCGAAGGAGATGGCACCGTGACCGACAACTCCCTTGCCAGCTCGAACGCACAACTGCAGCCGGAATTGAGTTCGGCCGGTTCGTCACCCGCCTGGCTCGCCGTCGCTGCGCTGGCGCTCAGCACCTTTACCTCCGTCACTACCGAGTTCATACCGGTCGGTCTTCTGACCAACATCGCCAGCAGCCTCAATGTGAGTGAAGGCGCTGCCGGGCTGATGATCACGATGCCAGGAGTGGTCGCCGCTGCGACTGGCCCGCTGTTGATCATTCTGGCGGGACGACTGGACAGGCGCATCGTGCTGTTGCTGCTGTCGGCGCTGCTGGTGCTCTCAAACGCTTTCGCAGCAATGGCTCCGAACCTCGCTACCATGTTGGCGGCCAGGGTACTGCTCGGGCTATGCGTTGGTGGGTTCTGGACCTTTGCGCCCAGCGCCACGGGACATCTGGTCCCGGCCGCGCTGCAACCCCGCGCAATGTCATACATCCTGGCGGGCATTTCGGTTGCCACCATCGCGGGCGTTCCGGCCGGCGCATTGCTGGGCGAAATTGCCGGGTGGCGGATGACGTTCTTCGCCATCGCCGCCATGGCCCTGGTCGTGCTCATCCTGCAACTGTTCACCCTGCCCTCAATGCCCGCCGAACGGGCGATCAAGCTGCGAGAGTTGACGGTGCCGTTTACCCAACCGCTGGCACGGATGGGCCTGATCGTCACGCTGCTGTTGGTGGCGGGACATTTCGGGACCTACACCTATCTCAAACCCATCCTTCAGCAGATTTACGGTGTGAGCTCCGAAAGCGTCACCACCCTGCTCCTTGTTTATGGCGTCGCAGGCTTTGTCGGCACGTTCGTCGGCGGCCGCCTGGTCAGCCACAGCGTCCGTGCCACTGCGCTCATGGCCGTCGTGATGATTGGCGCCGTGCTGATGCTTTCTGCACTTGGCGCAACCGGCGTGACCGAAGGCGCCGTCGCCGCGTTGGTCTGGGGCGCAGCCTTTGGCCTGGTCCCCGTTGCCCTGACCACCTGGATGCTCAAGGCACTTCCAGACTCGCCCGAAGCCGGCCAGGCGGTATTGGTCAGCGTGTTCCAGATCGGCATCTCGCTGGGCGCGTTCGTCGGCGGTTTCGTGCTCGACGCCTACAGCATCGTCAGCGTGTTGTTGCTGGGCGGCACCCTGCTCATGCTTGCGGCGCTGGTGATCGCGGCCACCCGCTCAAGGTCAACGCAACCCTGATCCTGCAATCCCGTAATCCCGTAATCCCGTAATCCCGTAACCCCCGAAATGCTCCATTCCCTACGTGAGGTCAACATGGCTAAGTTAGAAGGTAAAGTGGCACTCGTTACCGGTGCGTCCAAAGGCATCGGCGCTGCAATCGCCAAGGCGCTGGCCGCCGAAGGTGCGGCAGTGGTCGTCACGTACGCGAACGCGAAGGCCGGCGCCGAATCCGTCGCCGCCAGCATTGTGGAAGCTGGCGGGCGCGCCACCGTGGTCGGCGGCGATGTCACCAAGGCCCAGGATGCCGAGACGTTCGTGCAAACCGCAATTGATGCGTATGGCCGTCTCGACATTCTCGTCAACAACTCCGGCGTCTATGCCTTCGCACCGCTGGAAGGCATCACCGAGGAAGAATTTCACCGCCAGTTCAACACTAACGTCCTTGGCCTGCTGCTGGTGACGCGTGCCGCCGCCAGGCATCTGGGCGAAGGGGCCAGCGTGATCAACATCAGTTCCGCCATCACCTCGTTGCTGCCAGCGGGCACCGCAATCTACAGCGCGACCAAAGGCGCGGTGGACGCCCTCACTGGCGTGCTGGCCAACGAACTGGCTCCACGCAAGATCCGGGTTAACGCCATCAACCCTGGATACGTCGAAACCGAAGGCACCCACAGCGGCGGTATCACCGGCTCGGAAATGGAGAAAGGCTTCATCGCGATGACCCCATTGGGCCGTGCCGGACAGCCTGAAGACATCGCTGACGTCGCCACCTTCCTGGCCTCCGATGCGTCTCGCTGGATGACGGGCGAGCACCTCGTCGCGTCCGGTGGTCTGAACTGATAGCGGGATGAATAGCGCTCGCACTGCGGGCGCTTTCATCACTGGCACGCTCTGAATGATCTGACCGACATCATCACGCTCATGATCCCGATCCTGCGGGAGGTCCGCAGGTAAAGCCGCCGAGTCAGCCCAGGTCACCACCTCCCACCGGCAATGTCACACCCGTGATGTAGGACGCTTCGTCGGAGGCCAGGAAGAGAATCGCGCCCGCTTGTTCGTCGATCGTCCCGTAACGTTTCATCAAGGTGCTATCGATCGTCTGATCAACGATTTGCTGGTACCACACTTGCTCCTGCTCGCTTTGAGGCTGGGTATTGCGCGGAATCCGGCGCGGTGGCGCTTCGGTTCCGCCCGGGGCGGTGGCGTTGACGCGAATTCCGCTGCCCGCGGTTTCCAGCGCCAGGCACGCCGTCAGCGCATTCACGCCGCCCTTCGCTGCGCCGTACGGCACGCGGTTGATGCTGCGTGTGGCAACGGACGAGACGTTGACGATCGCACCGCTTCCCTGTTTGAGCATGTACGGCAATACGCTGTGGCAGCACCACAGCGTCGGAAACAAGGAGCGACGGATTTCGGCCTCAATCTCGTTTTCCGCGTAATGCTCGAAGGGTTTGGCCCAGATTGTCCCGCCAACGTTGTTGATCAGGATGTCGATGCGACCGAAGCGCTGATCTGCCGTGGCCATGACACGCGCGCATTCGGCGCAGCGTTCAAGATCCGCGGTCAGTGTCAGGCAACGCTCATGCTGCAGTTCATGGACGAGCTCGGAGCGGTCGATGGCGACCAGTAAGGCGCCCTCTTCCAGCAAGCGCTCGGCCACTCTTCGGCCGATGCCCTGCGCCGCGCCGGTCACCAGCGCAACCTTCTCGTTGAAACGTGGGTTCATCGCAGTGTCCTCAGGCGGCGTCGCCGGTCACGATGGCGTTGGGCGTGAACTTCTCGTAATGGAAACTCACCGGCGTGACGCCCTGATCCTTAAAGTGCTGGCGCACGGCATCGACCATGGGCGGCGGGCCACACAGATACACGTCGACGTTCCCCTCGTTGAGGACCTCGGCCGCCATGTGCTGCGTGACATAGCCTTTTTGAGGATGAGCGCTCGCAGGGTCGGCAACACAGGTCACGAAGCTGAAGTTAGGCAGCCGCGCGGCGAAGGTTTGCAGTGTGTTGACCATCACCAGATCCTGGTCACGGGTAACGCCGTAGATCAGCGAGACCCGCTGCGATTCACCGCGTTCGGCAAGCACCTCCAGCATCGCCAGAAAAGGTGCCAGCCCGGTGCCGCCGGCCAGGAACAACAGCGGTCGCTTCACTTCGCGCAGGTAGAAACTGCCCAGAGGCCCGGTCATGGTCACGTGATCGGCGGGTTGCGCACGTTCCAGCCAGCGACTCATGAGCCCACCGGGCACATGCTTGATCAAGAAGCTTGCGTGCTGTTCACCCGGCAAGCTGCTGAAGGAATAGGAACGCGTCTGCCCGCTGCCCGGCACCTCGATGTTGACGTATTGACCGGGCAGAAAGACCGGCGCCTGATCCAGCTCGAAGCTGACCTCTAGGGCGGCGTCGGCATGCCGGGTGATTGCATGAACGGTGGCCGCAAACTGGCTTGTCCCGGTCTTGCACGCGCTGGAGGGCACGGGGACGGAGATGACGCAGTTCGATTGCGGCACCATCTGGCAGGTCAGCACCTGTCTTTCCTGGGCCTCGTCTTCACTCAACGCGTCTTCGATGTAGTCGTCCCCAAGGTCGTAGGCACCGGTTTCGCAGTGGCATTTGCAGGTACCGCAGACGCCGTCCGAGCAGTCCATGGGCAGGTTGATACGCTGTCGAAAGGCAGCATCCAGCACCTTCTCGCCGTCTTTGCAATCGATGAAACGCGTCACGCCGTCTTCAAAATTGAGCGCGATGGAGTACGTCATGGGTGTGCCCTCAGATGTGATAGATGTCGATGACCTGATGGATGTAATCGTTCTTGAGCACCACCTTCTTGCGTGTGATCAGCGGTTTTGGCCCGCTCACGTCAAGTCGGTAGAAAGAGGTGCCGAAGTACGTGTCCGTGGTCTTGTACCGATGGCTGAGGGTTTGCCAGTTGAAACGCAGGTCCAGATGCGTTGCGTCTTCACCCAGTACTTCCAGGTTGGCGATGAAGTGCGCAGTGCGCGGCTGGGGCGTACTGGCGCTCGAGCGTTCAGTCTTGATCCGGAATACGCGGTCTTCGAGACCGTCGCGGCTTGGGTAATAAATCAGTGAGATTTCACTGTGCGGATCTTCCGTCAGCGTGTCGTGGTCATCCCAGGCAGGCATCCAGAACTCGACGTCCGGCGAGTAGCATTCAAGCCACTCATCCCACTGCCGATCATCCAGCAACCGGGCTTCGCGGTAGAGAAAAGCAAGCAGACCTTCACGGGCGAGGCTCATGGGCGGGCCTCCTTGTCAGTCGCGATCAAGCCTTGCTGTTCGACCTCGATCGCCTTTTTCAGGCTGGCTGCCCAATGCGCATGCTGGCGCACGAACAGGCCTTCATCCTCGGTCTTCACACCGCTGAGCTGCGGATTCATGCCCATGGCACGGGCATTATCATCCGCGCCCTCTATCCATTGCCTAGCCCCGCGGCTGAGGTCATTCCACAGGTTCGTCGCACCTTGATAGCCGGTCTGGCAGGCGCGGAATTCCTCCAGGTCATCCGGGGTACCCATGCCACTGACGTTGAAGAAATCCTCGTACTGACGAATGCGCGTCGTACGCTCCTGAGCGCTCTCGCCCTTGGGGGCCATGCAGTAGATCGTGACTTCGGTCTGATTGACCGAGAGAGGTCTTACGACCCTAATCTGGGTTGAGAACTGATCCATCAGGTAGACGTTGGGATACAGGCAGAGGTTGCGGGTCTGATCGACGATGAAGTCGGCGCGCTCCTGGCCCAGACGCTCTGCAAGGACTGCACGATGCGCGTGCACCGGGCGCACTTCAGGGTTCAGCAGGCGCGTCCAGAGAAGAATGTGGCCATGCTCGAACGCATAGACCCCGCCCAGACTTTTCGACCAGCCGTTGGCATCGACGGTACGGGTACCTTCGGCTTCATAATTACGCCGACCCATGGTTGCCGAGTAATTCCAGTGCACGGAACTGACGTGATAACCGTCGGCGCCATTCTCGATCTGCAGCTTCCAGTTGCCGTCATAGATATACGACGAACTGCCACGAAGCACTTCGAGCCCCCCGGGTGCCTGGTCCACCATCTGATCGATGATGACCCGGGTTTCCCCCAGGAAATCACTGAGTTCCGGCACCGCGTCGCTGAGGCTACCGAAGAGAAAGCCACGATAGTTTTCAAAACGGTTCAGGCGCTTGAGGTCGTGTGAACCGTCGCAATCGAAACTGTCGGGGTAAGCGCCGGTCTTGGCATCTTTCACCTTGAGCAACTTGCCGGCGTTGCTGAACGTCCAGCCGTGAAACGGACAGGTAAAGGAACCTTTGTTGCCCTGCTTGCGGCGGCAGAGCATGGCACCACGGTGCGCGCAGGCGTTGACCAGACCGTGCAGGTCACCCTGTTTGTCTCGGGTAATGACGACGGGCTGGCGACCGATGTAGGTGGTGAAGTAGTCGTTGATGTCAGGCACCTGGCTTTCGTGCGCCAGGTAAACCCAACCACCTTCGAAAATATGCTTCATCTCCAGCGCAAAGAGTTCGGCGTCGGTGAAAATGTCGCGGCGGCAGCGGAACACGCCGGTGGCGGTATCTTCCTGAACGGATTCGCTGAGTTGACGGGCAAGGCGGTCTAAAGTGCTGATCATGGGGGTAGGCCCTCGGTTGTTCTTGTATCAGGCCCCCTCACCCTATGTGTTTAACCGGCCGTTCAATATCCGCCTGCTGCAAATCGCTATCCGCCCAGCGCAAACCGCTATACGGGTCCACAATGACGTCCGTTCCAGTCCGGCCTTCGTTTGGATCTCTTCGCGTCGAGATGAGACAGAATGCGGCCGTCCCGCACCACCCAGTCTTAGCGCGGCAGCATGCGTCTGAGGGTGTTGTCCCGTACGTAATAGTGATGGAACAACCCGGCGGCAGCATGCAGGCCGATCAGCCAGTAACCGAGATTGCCCAGCCACTCGTGCCATCCCTTGATCTGCTTCGCCAGTGCCGGATCCAGGGTGATAGGCGCAGGCATGAAGAACTCGAAATAAGGCATCGGTTTGCCCCCCGCCGCCAACATCAACCACGCCAGGACGGGCGTGACGATCATCAGCCCATACAGCGCTGCGTGCATCGCATGCGACAACCCGGTCTGCCAGGCGGGCGGCGTCGGGCTGATGGCGGGGGCTTTATTCATCAATCTGCCCAGCAGGCGAATCCACACCAGTGCAAAGATGGAAAGACCGAACAGGCCGTGAAAGCCAAGCGCAGCTGAACGCAACGTGCTGCCGCGCGGCGCAACGCCTTTGAGTTGGATGCAGGCGTACACGCCCACAAACAGCGCGAGCATTAGCCAATGCATATAAATCGAGAGCTTCGCGTAACGGGGGGATGATGGATTCATGCCGAATACTCGTCAGTTGGATCACAGGTAGGCCTTGAAGGCGTGAGGAATGTGCAGCAGTTGCCTTAAGGAAATCTGAAGGTTCCCGGTCCATTCATTTTTCTCACCTTCAGACTTCATTAAGAATCGGCCTTGATACTTCTCACCATTCGCCACTGGGGAGGAGCCTCGCCCATGCAGGGTCTGGACTGGAATATCTGTTTACCGTTTAGCTTCGGCAACGCCGCGGCCCCCACACTGTCGCTTAGCCGCGCGTTGGTTCAGGAGCCGCTGCGCGCAGAGTTCGAAGCCTTTATCCATCAGCGCTTTCACAAAGCCCACAACGCCGAAATCAACCACTTCATGCCGGAACTGTTTGGGCTCAATGATGAAGCGGGCACGCTGTGTGCCGTTGCCGGTGTCCGCAAAGCGATGTCCGGCCCTTTGTTTCTGGAGCATTACCTGGATGAGCCAATTGAACGGGCCATAGAAGGACACGCCGCCAGACCGGTCGATCGCCAAGGCATTGTCGAGGTGGGCAACCTGGCCGCGAGCACACTGGGGAGCGCGCGATTGAGCATCATCACGGTCACCTGGTTACTGGCGATGGGCGGTCTGGAATGGGTGGCGTTTACGGGCAATGCCGGCCTGGTCAACAGCTTCAACCGTCTTGGCCTGCGCCCCGTCACCTTGTGCCCGGCAGACCCGATGCGCTTGGGCGAGGAGCGACACGCATGGGGCAACTACTACGACACCCAGCCCCACGTCCACGTCGGGGATATACGCTCCGGCTTCCTGCATTTGAGTCATAGCGGCGTGTTCGAGCGCTTCGGTTTACCCCTGACGCTGGAGCAGACTTGCCATGTCGCCTGAACTGACCGCGTTTCGCTTGCGAATTTCCGATCTTGCCCTTGAGCAGCCCCATGCCTACGCCTTGTGGGGTGATGATCTCAAACTTGACTATGCCGAGCTGGATGCCGAAATCCGGTTGCGCCAGCAGGTGCTGAAAGACCTCGACGCCAAGGTGGTCGCGCTAGCCCTCGACAATGGTCCCGACCTGCTGATCTGGGACCTGGCGATTCTTTTCGAAGGGCTCGCCTGCGTTGCCCTGCCCCCGTTTTTCAGCGTCGCTCAGCGGCTCCACTGCCTTGATCAAAGCCAGGCCGATCTGGTGATTGCCGAATCGCACTATGAGGAAGAGCTGGAACACGCGGGGTTCAGGAGCCATGAAGGATTTTGGGTTCGCCAGGTGCCCCAGCCCTCTCCGCTCCCGGTGGGCACGGCGAAACTCACGTTCACGTCGGGCACCACCGGCACGCCCAAGGGCGTCTGCCTGAGCGCACAAAGCGTCTTGTCGGTCGCCCGCGAACTGTATCGCGCCAGTCAATCGCAACAGCCTCGTCATCACCTTTCGTTACTGCCTCTGGCCATCCTGCTGGAAAACATCGGCTGCTACGCCGCGCTGTATGCAGGCGCCATGCTGAGTGTGCCCAGTCAGCGCGCAGTGGGCATTCAGGGCGCAAGCGGCGTGGACTTGCCTCGCCTGCTTTCCACGCTGAAAACGCGAAATCCGCAGAGCATGATCCTGGTGCCGCAACTGCTGTTGCTGTTGGTGAGCGCCTGCGAAATCGGCGCGTTCAATGCCAGTGAATTGCGGTTCATCGCTGTGGGCGGCGCCAAGGTCACCCATGAATTGCTACTGCGGGCCGAGTCAGTGGGCATTCCTGTTTACGAAGGCTACGGGCTTTCCGAATGTGCATCGGTCGTGGCGCTGAACCGCCCCGGGGCGCATCACCCCGGCAGCGTCGGCCAGCCGCTTCCGCATGTGCAGATTCGCCTGGCAGAGGACGGCGAAGTCCTGATCGCAGGCGCCGGTATGCTCGGCTACCTGGGCGACACCGATGGCGTTCCCGAGTGGTGGCCGAGCGGCGACCTCGGTGAGTTCGACGCCAACGGTTATCTCTACCTGCACGGACGTAAAAAACACCAGTTCATCACCGCCTACGGGCGCAACGTCAACCCCGAATGGGTCGAGGCCGAACTGACCCAACGGGGTCGGATCGGTCAGGCGTTCGTCTACGGCGAGGCCATGGCCCACAACCACGCCCTGCTCTGGCCTGCCCGACCCGAGACCACCGACCTGCAGATCGCCGACGCCGTCGCCCACGCGAATCAAGCCCTGCCCGACTACGCCCGTGTTCACAGCTGGACACGGCTTGAGCAGCCGTTCACCACGGGCAACGGCATGGCCACGGCGAACGGGCGACCGAAACGCGACGCCATCCTGGCGCATTACCGACATCACTTCATCGAGCCCACGCGAGCCGAGGACGTTCAATCATGAGTTTTTTCCAGACGCTGCAAGACGAAACACGCACCGAACGCGAGACGCTGTTCAACCTGCCCATCATTCAGCAGGCGCTATCCGGGCAAGTCACGCTGGAGAGTTACCGTGCATTTTTGGCGCAGGCCTATTACCACGTTCGCCACACCGTGCCATTGATGATGGCCTGCGGCGCACGGCTGCCCACTCGCCTGGAGTGGCTGCGCGGTGCTGTCTGCGAATACATCGAAGACGAGTACGGGCATGAGCAGTGGGTTCTCAACGACCTGCGGGCCTGCGGTGCGGATGCCGAAGCGGTGCGCGACGGAGCGCCAGGCCTTCCCATCGAGCTGATGGTCGCCTACCTCTACGACCTGATTGCCCGTGGTAATCCGGTGGGCCTGTTTGGCATGGTCAACGTGCTCGAAGGCACCAGCATCGCACTGGCCACACACGCTGCGGGCAGCATTCAGCAGCGCCTCGGCCTTCCATCCACTGCGTTCAGTTACCTCAGCTCCCACGGCAGCCTCGACGTCGGCCACATGGAAACCTATCGCAAACTGATGGACCGCCTGGAAGACCCGGACGACCAGGCAGCGGTGATCAAGGCCTCAAAAGTGGTGTACGGGCTATACACCGAGATGTTCAGGCAATTGCCCGCCGCGACGACAGAACCTCAAAAGGAATCCACCCATGCGTCTCTCTGAAGCCCGGGTGATCCTGACCGGTGCCAGCGGCGGTATCGGCATGGCCATTGCCGAAGCGCTGTGCAGCCATGGCGCAGAGGTGCTGGCTGTCTCTCGTCATCGCGAGCCGCTGATGCCCTTGCAGGCGCAATACCCACACCTGCTGCATTGGGTGAAAGCCGACCTGACCACCCACGAAGGGCGGCAGCATGTGCTCATGACCGCGCAGGCGATGGAAGGTATCAACCTGCTGATCAATGCCGCCGGCGTTAATCATTTCGCCATGCTGGAACAACTGCCGGGCCGTGAAATCGACGCGATGCTCAACATCAATCTGCACGCGCCCATTTTGCTCACCGGGTTGATGCTGCCGATGTTACGCAATGCGCAACGCGCCATGGTCGTCAATGTCGGCTCGACCTTTGGCTCCATCGGCTACGCCGGGTACGCGACGTACTGCGCCAGCAAGTTTGCCTTGCGCGGGTTTTCCGAGGCGTTGCGCCGTGAGTTGGCGGACACGCGGGTCGGCGTGCTGTACGTCGCCCCGCGAGCGACGCGCACTACGATGAACAGCCCTGCGGCACGCGCCCTGAACACCGCCCTTAAAAGCAACGAAGACGATCCGCAAACCGTCGCCGCTGCGGTCGTCAGCGCCATTGTCGGCAACCAGCGCGAACTGTATCTGGGCTGGCCGGAACGTTTCTTCGTGCGACTCAATGGTCTTCTGCCTGCGGTGGTGGATCGTTCCCTGCGCAAGCACCTGCCGCTGATTCGCAAGCTCAGCAATACGCCTTTTGAAGAGAAACCCAAACCATGAAAAAAACACTGCTTGCCCTGCTTGCACTCTTGAGCGTGCCTGCCTGGGCGCTGGATGCACCCGACCAACAGCGTCTGTCTGCCATTCAACAGGAATGGGCGCACATCCAGTACCAGTTGCCTGAAGACCAGCGCGTTGCGGCGTTCGAAAAGCTGGCGTCCGAATCATCGACCTTCACTCAGCAACGTCCCAATGCCTCTGAAGCCTGGATCTGGTCAGGGATCGTCACTAGCAGTTGGGCAGGTGCTCAAGGCGGTCTGGGCGCGCTGAGCAAGGTCAAGCAGGCCAAGGCCGACCTGGAAAAGGCCATGACCCTTGACCCCAATGCTTTGCAGGGTTCGGCGTATGCAAGCCTGGCTGCGCTGTATGATCGAGTGCCCGGCTGGCCCATCGGCTTCGGCGATGCAGACAAAGCACAGGCACTTCTGGAGCAAGCCTTGAAAATCAACCCGAACGGCATAGACCCGCTGTATTTCTGGGGCGACCATCTGTTTCGTCAGGGGCACTATGCTCAAGCCAAAGAGGCCTTGGAAAAGGCCTTGCAAGCAGCCCCACGCCCCGGCCGCGAAGTGGCCGACAGTGGACGACGCAAGGACATTCAGCTATTGCTGGTCGACGTGAACAAAAAACTGAAATAACGGAGCGGTCATGCGTTTGCTGTTGATCGAAGACGATGTCGCATTGGGCGAAGGCATTCACCAGGCATTGAGCCGTGAGGGTTACACCGTCGATTGGGTCAAAGACGGAGCCAGCGCGCTGCATGCGTTGCTGAGCGAAGGGTTTGATCTCGCGATTCTCGACCTCGGCTTGCCCAAGCTGGACGGCTTGACGGTACTGAAGCGACTGCGCGAAAGCGGATCGGCCCTGCCCGTGTTGATTCTGACCGCTCGCGATGCCACTGAAGACCGCATCGCCGGGCTGGACGCAGGCGCTGACGATTACCTGATCAAGCCGTTTGACCTGTCCGAACTCAAGGCGAGGTTGCGGGCATTGCTGCGGCGCAGTGCCGGTCGCGCCCGGGTGGTCATCGAACACGCGGGTATCAGCCTGGATCCGGCCACCCAACAGGTCACTTACCAGAACGCACCGGTTTCTCTGACGCCCAAGGAGTACCAGCTCCTGTATGAGCTCCTCTCGCCACCGGGACGGGTGATGACCCGCGAACGCCTGATCCAGCTGCTCTACGGCTGGAACGAAGAAGCCGAGAGCAACACCCTGGAGGTGCACATTCATCACCTGCGCAAGAAGTTCTCCACGGAGCTGATTCGCACCGTTCGCGGCGTGGGTTATCTGGTGGAGGATCGTCCTTGACCTCGATTCGCCAGCGTACGCTGACGCTGATACTCGGTTTGGTCATCGTCGGATTGCTGATCCTGACAATGGCCAATGTCCACGACAGCAATCACGAAATCGCAGAGGTCTACGACGCCCAACTCGCCACCAACGCCCGGTTGCTGCAGGGCGTGATGCGCATGCCGCTCGCTCGCCAGGAGCATGCTCAACTGTACCAGGCGTTCAATCAGGCATTGGGACAGGCGGTCCCGAGAGTCGACGGGCATCCGTACGAGAGCAAGATTGCGTTTCAGGTGTGGGACTTGCAGGGCAATCTGCTGGTCCACACGCCCAGCGCACCTACGCTCACCCATGCCCCGCAGTACACCGGGTTCAGTGATATCGATGACCTGGGCAAACATCAGTGGCGTACATTCGTTCTCAAGGACGAACAGCACAATCTGCTCATCTGGGTCGGAGAACGTGACGATGTGCGTTCGGACCTGGTCAATCGCATCGTGCGGCATACCGTACTGCCCAACCTGATAGGAAGCCTGCTGCTGATGGCGGCCATCTGGCTGGCGATCGGCTGGGGCCTCAAACCGCTTGCGAACCTCGCTGCGATCTTGCGCGGCCGGCATCCTGGCTCTCTGGAGCCGCTTCAACTGGCGCCTTTGCCCAGTGAACTCGAACCCATGCAAGCCGCGCTTAACCGCTTATTGGGGCAAATTCAGGATGTCTTGAGCCGTGAACGTCGGTTCATCGCCGATGCCGCCCACGAAATGCGTACGCCACTGGCCGTGTTGCGCGTGCATGCGCAAAACGTGCTGGAAGCCCACAACGAAGCGCAGCGGCGTGAGTCTCTGAATTACCTGATTGTCGGCGTTGACCGCACGACCCGACTGGTCAATCAGCTGTTGACCATCGCTCGGCTGGAACCCAATGCAGGGCTCCCGAATACGACGCGCACCGACTTGGTCAAAGTGGTCCGCGACAGCCTGGTGCAGCTGACGCCCTGGGTGTTAAGCCGAGGCCTGGAACTCTCCTTTGAATGCAGCGAGCAAGCGTACGTCGTCAAGACAGAGGTCTCCGCCATCGACATCGCCTTGCAAAACCTGGTGACCAACGCGGTGAATTTTTCGCCGTCGGGAGGCCAGATCACGGTCACCCTTCGGTTCTCCGGGAAGCGCTTCCAGCTCGCCGTCACCGACCAGGGGCCGGGTATTGACGAGGCAGAGCGTGAGCGGCTTTTCGAACGCTTCTACAGTCGCGCCAACGATCAGGGCGTGGGGCTGGGCCTGACCATCGTGCAGGCCGTCGCCGTACGTCTGGACGGAGAAATCCGGCTTGAGAATGTGTCGCCACACGGGCTGCATGCCGTGATGGACATTCCCCTCCATGCACACGCGAATGACCCGGGCACACCCGCGGGCGTGTGATCGTTGGCGATCTGAAGCCTTGTCGGGACAGCATCCAACACTGCCTCAGCGCCGAACCCTGCTCCCGAAGATAAAGCCATTGACCTTCAACGCGCTGTCGCGGCTGGAAACTCGATCACAATACGGCTTGCAACGCCGCCGTGCTCAAGCCGTTCCAAGACCTCATTGATGGCGGAAAGCGGCTGCAGTTCGACATCTGCCTTGACCTTCCCCGCCGCAGCGAACGCCAGTGCCTCGGTCATGTCCTGGCGGGAGCCTACGAACGAACCGCGAACGGTGATGCAGTTGGCCACGACATCGAACAGCGGCATCGGAAACTCTCCCGGCGGCAATCCCACCAGCACACAAGTGCCGTGTTTGCGGGTCATTGCGACGCCTTGCTTGAACGCACTCAACGAAGGCGCAGTGATCAGCACGCCATGGGCACCTCCGCCCGTCGCACCTTTTACAGCCTCTATGGCACCATCATCCAGCGCGTTGACCACCGCGTCGGCCCCCAGGCGTTGCGCGTGGGCCAGTTTTTCGGCATCTACATCCACCGCACACACCTGTAGCCCCATGGCCTTGGCGTATTGAACCGCCAGATGCCCCAACCCTCCCACGCCGGATATCACCATCCACTGGCCCGGTCTGACCGAAGCTTCCTTGATGCCTTTGTAGGAGGTCACGCCGGCGCAAATGATAGGAGCGGCTTCGCGTGCTTCCAGCCCGGCAGGAATATGCGCGACATAGTCCGGGTCCGCGAGGATGTACTCCGCAAATCCTCCATTCTGGGTATAGCCGCCAAATTCCGCTTCGGGGCACACGGGTTCTTGTGCGCTGAGGCAGTATTCACAATGACCACACGCCGAATAGAGCCACGGCACGCCGACGCGTTCTCCCATCTGGACGCTGGTGACCCCTGCCCCGATCGCAACCACTGTCCCGATGCCTTCGTGCCCGGGTACAAACGGTAGCGAGGGTTTGACCGGCCAATCCCCTCGCGCCGCATGCAGATCGGTGTGGCAGACCCCACAGGCTTCCGTTCTCACCAATATTTGTCCTGCGCCAGGCTGCGGAATCTGCAGTTGGCGCAGTACCAAGGGTCTTTCAAACGATTCGACGACCGCTGCCTGCATCGTGGTGTTCATCAACTGCTCCTTTCGCAAGACTTATTAACCGATGGTCAGTCTCCCCCTGTGCCGACAGGCCATATTGATCTGGATCAGAAACAAAGGACATGGGTGGCGTAAACAGACGATGCCACCTCCATTTCTGGCGGGTAAATCGAGGACACCCACATGACGACCCTGCCCCACACCGCATCGAACCATGAGGCTCCATCGCCCAGCGTGAGGACCCGCCACTGGGTGGATCCGTTGACTGACGGCACGCACATCCTGATTCGTCCGCTGGAAGCCAAGGACCGTGAAAGGGAATTCGCCTTTATCAAAAATCTTTCGCCGCAATCAAGACACTTCCGTTTCCTCAGCACGATCAAGGAGCCCAGTGAGCCGCTGATGAATCAGTTGATGGATATCGATTACCGGCTGCGCATGGCGTATGTCGCACTCGCCATGGAAGGTGGCCAACTGATCGAAATCGGGGTTGCGCGCTATGCGGCCGCATCTGGCGACAGCCAATGTGAATCGGCTGTCGTGATTGCCGACAGATGGCAGCGCAAGGGACTGGCTAAAAGATTGATGCAACACTTGATCGACGCTGCAAAAGCCAACGGATTCGAGTACATGATGTCGATGGACAGCTCAGCGAACACGCACATGCACCAACTGGCGGAGGATCTTGGTTTCGAATGCCGAACCGATCCGCTCGACGCCACGCAGGTGGTGTACCGCCTGAAACTGACATAAGCCTCGAGACAGGCGCCGCCTGCCTGGCGGCGCCAGCCCGTTGCATTACTCGTCGGCGGTATGCGGCTTTACGGCCAACAGACTGCAGGGCGCGTGATACGCCACTTGCTCGGTGGTACTGCCCAGCAGCCTGAGGGAGTGTCGGCGATGCACCGTTCCCATGACAACCACATCGATCCCTTCTGATCGCACCAGGGCTTCGATCTGTCTGGCCGGGTTACCCATGACCAGATGCTGCCGGCTCTGAGGAACACCAAATCGGTCCACCAGCTTGCGGAAGGCCGTCGCATCGGTGTCATATAGCTGTTGCGCCAGGTCTGAAGAGAAGCCGTCATAGCCCCCTGAAGCAAAAACGTAGGACAGATCGTAGGCGTAGATCAGGTGTAATTCAGCGCCACACTGGGCGGCCAGTTTTTCCGCGACGGTGATGATTTCCCCGTTGATATCATCGAACTGCTCGTCAGGGCGAAACGGGTCGACCGCCGCCAGCACCTTACGCGGTTTTGCGTGAGTCACATGGGACACCAGCTGCAAGGGCATTGGGCATTCATGCAGCAGGCGCAGGTCCAAAGAGGTGAACATGGCACGGGTTATCCATGACTCATGCTCCAGGTCCTTGATCACCATCGAGGGGTTTAGCTCACGGATGTGCACCATGATTTCCGTGAATGCACGCATGACCCACACCACCTCAGTGGTGACCTGCACGCCCGTTCGACGAATGCTCTCTGCCTGTTCCTCCAGCCACTGCCGATGACGCTCGACATACCCCTCGCGCACTTCCGCCAGCGCCTTTTCATTCACCAGGCCCGCCGTCGCCAGGCCGTCGACATAATCGAAGGCGACAATGTGCAGCGGAGCCTCCATGGCCTTCGCCAGCGCGCCTGCTCGATCAAACGCAGGTGTTCTGTGCATGATGGGCGAGGCAAGTAGCATCAGGCGTTCTGAGTCGACCATTTGACACCTCCAGAAGCAGCAATAGAGAGTGAGCCCCAACGGCAGGGCTCGGGATTCAGGTCTCTGCATGATTACCGCTGGGCCTTGTGGTGACTTGATTTATGTCAGGCGAATGCGTGCCTGCGAGTCTTTCGAAAGATGCAGGTGCTACCCGGCGCAAGCCGGCGATGGAAGGTCAGGACACGCTCGTGAAATGTTGACCTGGATCACTATTTTCCTGTGGGCCCACAGGACACTGGATGGATGGCACTTTTTCCATCCCTATGAACACACGTCGAGTTCAGAGAGAGTGAGTCATTCCGAACGGATGGCTGGATATAACAGGTCTGTCGTTCCCTTATAACGTGCGCCGCAATCGGCGATACCCCATTGATCCAGAATGCCTGCTGCACGGCTGCGCCTGTGTTAAACCCTTCTTAGCCCTGCTAATCAAGGAACACCGCTATGGAAGCACGACCGATTAACGCGCCGAAGATGCAGCGCAAGGCAGTGTGCTGCAATTGCACTGTTCGTGACCTTTGCCTGTCGGTAGGCATGAGCGCCGGCGATGTCACGCGCCTGTCTGAAATAATCCCGCAGCGAATCAAGATCAAAAAGGGTGCCGCGCTGTATCACGCGGGTGACCCGTTGCGTTCTCTGTATGCCGTGCGTTTCGGCTTTTTTAAAACGACGATCATCTCAGAGGACGGCCGAGAGCAACTGACCGGGTTTCAGATGGCCGGAGAGATGCTGGGGATCGATGCCATCAGCGACGACCGGCATGTGTGTGATGCCGTCGCCCTGGAAGACAGTGAGGTCTGCCCGATTCAGTTCAGCGAACTGGAGAAGCTGTCCCGGGAGCTGCCGTCTCTGCAACATAACCTCAATCGCATTCTCAGCCAGGAAATCGTCCGGGACCACGAGATGCTGCTGTTGATGGGCAATCTCAACGCAGAAGAACGGATGGCCGCGTTCCTCCTCAATCTGTCCAACCGCATGAGGCATCGAGGCTACTCACCGATTGCATTCGTGTTACGCATGACGCGGGAGGACATCGGTTCCTACCTGGGACTGCGCCTGGAAACCATCTGCCGGGCCATCGGCTACCTGCGTGACAATGCGATTGTCAGGATCTCGGGCCGTGCGGTGGAAATCCTCGATCTTGAACGCCTGAAGCTGCTCATCAACGGCTGTGCTCATGGCAGTCATCCGCTATGAATCAAACATCGTCCCCTGCGCTGCGCGCTTTCACGATCAACACGCTACACGGCGCATGACCCAGCAAGACCTCGGCGGTATTACCCATGATTCGGGTCAGGTTGTGCCGAGGCAGCGTTCCCACCACCAGCAGATCAACATCATTCTGACGGGCGAAACCGTTAATGGTCGAAATCGGCGTGCCTGTCAGAAAGTGACGATGCCTGTCGTCGATTCCGTGACTTTCGCATAACCGCACGAACGCCTCTTCGTGTGCGTCACTCAACGCTTCCTCGAATCCGCTTTCGATGGGCATTCCCAGGCGGGGCATCCCTGCAGCGTAAATCGCCGACCAGTCGTAAACATACAGCGCATGCACACGGGCCCCGGTCTGTCGGCCCAGCTCGGTGGCTTCCAGCAAAATCGCATCGTTCAAACGGAGATCGGCGTCTTCGGCCCGGTAAAGATTCACCGCCGCAACAATCTTGCGTGGCAAAGCGTGATGGGATGGCGCCACGAGCTGCACCGGGCATTGACATCCTTGCAGCAGATGCCAGTCCAGGGGCGTGGAAAATACGCGCTTGAGCACCGATTCACGGTGTACATCCTTAATCAGCATTGCAGGCTGCATCGACGCCAGGCAGTTTCTGATTTCGTCGGCCACCTGATCGCTCCACTGCACATGAACGCTGCAATCCAGGCCGCGCTTGCGCTCGTAAGCTGCTTCATCTTTCAGCCACCGGCGATGAGTCGAAAGGTAACTGTCCCGCAACGTCGCCAGTATGTCCCGGTTGAAAAAGCCAAGCACTTCAAGGACCCGGATGTAATCCACCGCTACGATCCGCAATCCACAGTGGCAGGCTTCTGCCAGTGAGACCGCGCGCTCGAACGCCGGCGTGCGTTGCATTTTGGAGGATGCGATCAGGAGAAGTTGCGCAGCGTCGTCCATAGCCACCTCAAGGTAGACAGGGGGATGTGACGAGGCACAACCTCTTTCGTTCCACGCCCTGAAGCCAGTGTGACGAGCCTTGTACTGCGCTGTTTGATGTAGATCAGAAAAGTCTTGGGTGGCGACACCCATTGACCGGCGTGATCTTTATCAACCCCATTCTGGATAAGCGATGCACACTCAGGGCTTGCCGGAGACCGTTCCCATGATTCTGATTACCCTGATCAACACGCTGATCATCACCACCGCGGTCATCGTTCATTACGAATGCCTGATGCGGCTCAACTGGCTGATGCCCAGACTCAACATCTGGCACCGCTTCAGAATGGTGTTCGGCGTGCTCGGTGCACTGGTGGCGCATGCCATTGAGGTCTGGATTTTCGCGTTGGGGTATTACCTGATGAATGCGTCTGAACACCTCGGGCAACTGACCGGCAATTACGACGGCAGCTTCATGGACTCGGTGTACTTTTCCTTCACCACCTTTACCACCATAGGCTTTGGCGACATCACGCCGATCGGGCCGCTGAAATTCCTGACCGGGCTGGAGGCGCTAACGGGGCTGGTGCTGATCACCTGGACGGCTTCGTTCCTTTTTATCGAGATGCAGAAATACTGGAATGACCGTGACCTGCGCACGAAAACCCGCTCTGCCGATAACCGGCATGACAGACCATGAACTGAGCACAAGCTCACGCACCTTCCTGCTGACGCCGACGACGCCAGGTCTGCGAAGGCAGCTCACCGAAACGCTTGCGATACGCCTCAGAGAAGCGCCCCAAATGCAAAAAGCCGTGATTGAGCGCGACTTCCGTGACGCTGCGCGCCGTGGCCAGCTGCAGTTCGGCATGCACTCGCTCCAGTTTGCGCTGACGCATGTAATCCCTGGGCGATAGACCGACCTGACGCTCAAACAGCGTATACAGCGAGCGTTCACTGACGCGTGCGATGGCCGTGAGCTGTTCGACGCCGATGTCCTCCGTCAGGTGTTCCTCGATGAACTGACGCACCCGTTCAAAACCGCCGCCCTCTTCAGGTCCCGGAGCGACCTTCAGTACATTGGTGGTCATCAGCGCCAACAGTTTGGTGGCGACGATTCGCTCGTAAAGCGCCTGAACTTCTCCCTCTGCCGCGTTCTCGGCCTCGTGGCAAATCAAGCCCAGCAACTGCAAAAAGCCGCTCATTGAGTTCATCTTGGGACGTTCGGCGACAAACCGTATGCCCGGCGCCGGCAGCGTCCAGTGTTGCTCCAGGCAGGCGTTTTCCAGCAACCGCACGGGCAACTTGACGATGAACTTTTCGCAGTCCGCCGAGTATGTCAGGTCTACCGGGTCATCCGGATTGATCAGCAGGATCTCCCCGGCCTGAAGGATCTGCTCCTTGCCGCGCGCCAAAGACCGGCAGTGACCCTGAAGCAGGATCTGCAGGTGATAGATGGTTTCCAGCGCGCTTGAGGTGACCCGCACGGGCGCACCGTAGCTGATGCGGCACAAGTCCAGGCTGGAGAACGTGCGATGGTTAATGCTCGCCTCGGGACGGCCCTCGGGTGGCAGGCAAATGCAATGATTGCCGACGTGCCGGTTGACGTACTCCGAAACAGCGTAGGCGTCTGCACGGTTGAAAATCTGACTGCGCTCACTCAATAACACGGTCATGTTTTGCGCCTCTTTTGTTGTTTTATTCAAGGCCAGGCTTAAACCGCAAAGCCCCCGTCAGCGATTGCTGCGGAGGCTTGGGCATCACAAAAAACAGTGGTTCACACCTCCAGCGCCCTCACCCGCTCAGGACGGGCTTCGTCCTTGGGCGCGGCGGTGGGCTGAAGAACAAAGTCGAACGCGATGTCGGCGCGAGGTCCGTTGGCATCTTCGGTGAAACGAATCTCGGCGATCAGTTCGTCCCGGGTCGCATAGGCAAAATCATCGTGCAGGTACTTGTCCCCCGCCAGGTTGATCTGGGTGGTCAGGTGCCGATGCCCAGGCGCGGAAATGAAGAAGTGGATGTGCGCAGGACGCTGGCCGTGGCGACCCAACTGATCAAGCAACTGCTGGGTCGGACCGTCTGGCGGGCAGCCATAGCCCGACGGCACGATGCTTTGAAAGCGGTAGCGCCCTTCGGCATCGGTCAGGATGCGACGGCGCAGGTTGAACTCGGACTGTGAAGGGTCGAAATACGAGTAGGTGCCGCCGGTGTTCGCGTGCCAGACATCAACGATGGCGTTGGCCAGCGGCTCGCCATCTGTCCCACGCACCTGGCCGGTCATGAACAGCACCGTGCCTGGGTCCTGGCCATCATCCAGGCGGGCGTAATGCTCGGATAAAGGAGCACCTGCGACGTACAGCGGTCCTTCAATGGTCCGCGGCGTGCCGCCAACGTGGCCGGCCTGCTCGTCTTCGGCGTCCATCAGCATGTCCAGGTAATGCTCAAGCCCGAGGCCCGCGACGATCAGCCCCGCCTCTTGCCGGCTGCCCAGCTCATTGAGGTAATTGACGGCCTTCCAGAATTCTTCAGGGGTGATCTTCAAGTCTTCGATGATCTTGATCGAGTCATTCAGCACGCGGTGGACGATATTCTTCATGCGCGGACTGCCGGTCGGCTGGTCGAAGCCGGAGGCTTTTTCGAAGAACTGCTGCACGTCTGCGGTCTGGGAAATTCGAACGGTCATGGTTGTTTACCCTCATCACTTTTATTTTTGTGTCGATGTCTGTGCTGTGAAACGGCTGCGCTCATCGGTCGTCGGCATGAATCGACGAGGGATGTCGGCACATCGGCGTGACGTCGATTTCCATGTAGGGGTATAGCGGCAGCTGCATCAAGGTGTCATGCAACGCCTGGTTGTCCGGCACGTCAAAAATGCTGACGTTGGCGTAGAGCCCCGCCAGCCGCCAGAGATGTCGCCAGGTGCCCTCGCGCTGGAGGCGTTGCGCGAGTTCTTTCTCGTCGGCCTTGAGTTGAGCGGCTTTTTCCGCTGGCATGTCGGGCGGGAGTTTGACGGTCATGCGTACGTGGAAAAGCATGTCGTGAGTGTCCTCTGAGGGGTGGCAGATCAGCGGCGCGCAAAGCGCGAAAGACGTTGTTCATCCAGCTCGATGCCCAACCCGGGAGTACGGGGGATCATCAACTGAAAGTCTCGATAGACCGGGGGCTCAATCAGGATGTCTTCGGTCAACAGCAGTGGCCCGAAGAGTTCGGTGTGCCACTCCAGCTTATCCAGCGTTGCAAACGCATGAGCAGCCGCCAGTGTGCCCACGCTGCCTTCAAGCATAGTCCCGCCGTAAAGGCCGATTCCGGCCGCTTCGGCAATGGCGGCCGTGCGCAACACGGCACGAGGACCGCCCGTCTTGGCAATTTTCAAGGCAAAGATCGAGGCGGCGCCCATCTGTGCGAGGGCAAAGCTGTCCTGAACGGACTCGATCGCTTCATCGGCCATCAACGGAATAGGACTGTGGCCACTGAGGCGAGCCATGCCCGGCCGATCATGGCGGGACAAAGGCTGTTCGATGAGCTCGACACCCGCATCGGCGAGCAGCCGACAGGCGCGCACGGCAACGGCTTCACTCCAGGCCTGGTTGATATCGACCCGGACACTGGCGCGATCGCCCAGCGCCCGTTTGATGGCCGCGACATGGGCGATATCGCGTGCAGGCTCACCGGCACCGATCTTCAATTTGAAATGACGATGACGGCGCAGGTCCAACATGCGCTCGGCCTCTTCGATGTCACGGGACGTGTCACCGCTGGCCAGCGTCCACGCCACCTCTACCCCATCACGTACCCGGCCACCGAGCACTTCGGCCACCGGCAGCCCGAGCCGTTTGCCCTGAGCATCGAGCAGCGCTGTTTCAACCGCCGAGCGCGCAAAGGTATTGCCTCGGATGGCGCGATCGACCCGCTGCATGGCGGCATTGAGGTTGGTCGCATCCTGCCCGATCAACAGCGGCGCAAACCATGTGTCGAGGTTGATCTTGATGCTTTCCGGGCTCTCGCCGGCATAGGCCAGGCCTCCAATGGTGGTGGCCTCCCCGACGCCAACGATGCCGTCGCTGCTTTGAATACGCAGGATGACCAGTGTCTGGCCGTGCAGGGTATGCATGGCCAACTTGTGCGGGCGGATAGTCGGCAGGTCAACGATTTGGGTATCGAAGCGTTCGATGGTGATGGCGGTCATGAGCGTTCCGTCTGCGTTGTGTTTGTTCTTGGGCAGAGATTGACGCTGGGGAAGAAGCACGTCCAATATTGATTAGGTCTTGTTTCATACCCTGGAGGTATCGTGGAGCTTCGCCATTTGCGTTATTTCCGGGTGCTCGCGCAGACCCTGAACTTCACACGCGCCGCCGAACAACTGAACATTGCCCAGCCACCGCTGAGTCGCCAGATCCAGCAACTGGAGGATGAGCTTGGCGTGGCGTTGCTCGAGCGGTCCAGGCCATTGAGGCTGACCGAAGCAGGTCGGTTCTTTCATGAACACTCCAGCCAGCTACTCGAACAGCTGGCCCGGATCGGGGACGACACTCGACGCGTCGCGGCAGGTGAGAAACGCTGGCTGGGCATCGGTTTTGCGCCCTCGACGCTATACGGCGCGCTTCCCGAACTGATTCGACAGCTCAGAGGCCTGGGCGACATCGAATTAGGCTTGTCAGAATTGATCACGCTGCAACAGATCGAGGCCCTGAAAAGTGGCCGTATCGACATCGGCTTCGGCAGGATGCTGTTCGACGATCCCACCATCACCCAGGAGATCCTGCGCCAGGATCCACTGGTGGCGGCCCTTCCGGCCGGCCACCCGCTATTGTCGGGTCCCGCCACACTGGAACAGCTCGCGGCGGAACCCTTCGTGCTCTACCCCGGGACGCCGCGTCCCAGCTACGCCGATCACGTACTGGGCATTTTCGCGGCACAGGGCTTGCGGATCCGCGTGGTTCAGACCGTGAATGAACTGCAGACCGCCATCGGTCTGGTGGCGGCAGGTATTGGCATCACGCTGGTGCCGGCCTCGGTGCAAAGGCTCCACCGCGATGACATCGGCTACACGCCGTTATCGGACAGCAGCGCCACCTCCCCCATCGTGGTGAGTTACCGCGCCGCGGACGTTTCGCCGGTGCTGCAACAATGCCTGGGCCTGCTCTCCAGGCGATAAATTGCACAGCAGCTCCGAACGTTCAAGTCCCAAGGAAACCAGGCTCTGAGCTGTTTTTTCGAGAAGCCGGGTAATTTTTGCTGGGCGTCCCGCAGCGGTGGTGGCAATATACTGGCGCCAGAAGAAGGATCAGAAGGCCGTTAGAGCTCTCGGTCTGCCAATTGCCCTAACCTGCTCTGTGAGTTAACCATGATTGCGTTTCTTGCCCCGGTACCGCCTGAGGTCGCCGCGGGGCTTTCTACTTTGACGTTGCTGACAGGCTGGATATTCGCTCGCTTCAAGACCAAACCGCTTCGCGCTTTCTGGGTCGGAATCGAAGATGTCTACGCCGCGCGTTCCGAATCACATGCTCTAAAACTTGCCATAGATGACGGGGCGACGTTTTTAACGCTGGACGACATTGATGAAGTTTCCGGGCTATCACTCTGTTATCCGATACCTGACGAAACCGAGACTGGGCACACGTTGGCCCAGTTGCTGCTAAAAACCCGCACGCCAGGCTGGATTGCCAGCGCGCGCGGGTGATCGCCACGGTTCTTGACACCTGAGGTATCCGTTGTCGGTCGCTAAGACAACGGTTGGGCCTGTCAGATGCTCATACCCGTCCACTGCTCCGACAGACGCCAGAGCCGTTCAGCGTACTCGGCGTCAACGGCCCACTGCGCTACGCCCTTGCGGCCGATTTCCGGGCTGTTGAGCGAGGCGATGTTGCAGTCTTCGCAATACACACCGCCGTGGCCGTTCAAGGCGGGGCTGGTCGCACACCACAAGCCGGTCGATGCGCCTTGCTCAAGGGTCTTGAGTCCTTTTTCAGGCGCGATCTTTTGCTGGCCGTTTTCGTCCAGCACGTCGAACGCGGCTATCTCTTCGCTGCTCAGGTGACGCCCCAGGTCCGTCAGGATCTGGCCGGGATGCAGCGAGAACGCACGAACGCCCTGATCGCGGCCACGCCGGTCGAGTGCCACGGCAAACAGGGCGTTGGCGGTTTTCGACTGGCCATAGGCCGTCCATTTGTCGTAGGTGCGACGGTTGAAATCGATGTCGTGGAAGTCGATCCCCGCGATCTGGTGACCCCTGGACGACACGGCGAGCACGCGCGCGTTGCCCGAAGCCCGCAACGCTGGCCACAGTCCACACGTGAGTCGGAAGTGCCCGAGGTGATTGGTCGCAAACTGGCTTTCATGTCCGGCAGCGTCACGCATGAGTGGCGATGCCATGACGCCCGCGCAATTGATCAACAGTGAAATGGGGTGACCCTGCCCGACCACGTCTGCGCAGAAGGCCTCGATGGAGTCGGGCCGGGCAAGGTCCATAGGTTTGACCATGACATTCTTGACTCCTGCCAGAGCCGCCTGGGCGCGCTCAATGTCCCGGGCGGGCACGATGACCTGTGCGCCTGCGCCGGCCAGATATTTTGACGTGAGCAGGCCCAGACCCGAGTAACCACCGGTGACAATGGCGAACTGCCCTGACAGGTCCACGCCCGCCATCACTTCGGCGGCGGTACTGGCCGCATCGAACGGTGAAGCAATCGGCTGCTGAAGCGTTGTCATGAAAAAGTCCTCGATGAGTAGTGGAGCGAGTGATTGTTCGCTAAGGTGTCTGGACGAACCAGCTCAAATAATCCGGATTTTTATCGTGATCATCCAGAACCCTTCTTCTGATCCTCTGTCCGACGTGCTGGCGCTGGCTGGACTGAGGGCCGCTTGCTCGGTGCGTCTGCGAGCGGGTGGCCAGTGGGCGCTGCGCTTCCAGCCCATTGAATTGAAATTCAACGTGGTGCGACGGGGTGAATGTTGGCTTTGCATGGACCGTCTGCCGCCGCGTCACCTGAGCGCAGGCGACTGTTTTGTGGTTTCCCGCACCCCGTTTGTCCTGGCCAGCGCGCCGGAGATACCCGCTGTCAACGCATCGGACGTCTTCGCGCAGTCAGGCTCATCGGCAATCTACGGGGTGGGTGATGATGTGGAACTGCTTGGCGGCAGTGTCTCGCTGATCAGCCCGGGGGCCGCGGAGCTGCTTGACCTGTTACCCCCCGCCATCGTGATTCACGCGAAGTCCGGCGGCGCGTCATCGTTTGCCTGGTTGCTGGATGAACTGGACCGGGAGTGGCAGTCGACGCAAGCGGGCGCTTACGCGATGTGCAATGACCTGCTGCGGCTTATCTTCGTTCACGCGCTGCGCCACCACATCACTACGGCTGACATCGCCGATCTGGCCTGGCTGGGAGGGTTACGAGACCCTGTCATCGCCCGTGTGATGCGTGCCGTTCACGGCGCGCCCGAAAGACCGTGGAGACTGGCAGAAATGGCAGAGATCGCCAGTATGTCGCGCTCCAGCTTTGCTGTGCAGTTCAAAGCCCGCGTAGGACAGTCGCCTGTGGAGTACGCCACGTGCTGGCGCATGAAAGTGGCCGCATCCCGGCTATCGCAAGGCGGCACCAGCGTCGCGGCCGTTTCAGCCTCGTTGGGCTATCTGTCCGATGCAGCCTTTGGGGTCGCCTTTCGACGGGTTCACGGGGTGTCACCAGGGCAGTATCGACGCGCGGTTCAAGCTTGAGGCGTGAAGTGGTGTTGCACATACGCTTTGAAGTACGCCTGAAAACCCGCATCAGCGGTATGGCTCACCATTTTTGTGGGTGAATACCCATTTGCCATGGACATCCGCCACTGCCTGAATGTCGTCGGCGGGATAGGTAACGCTATCGCCCGTAAGCCGGTCTCCCACTTCCAGAATCAAACAATCGGCGTCCGAGCGGTTTTCCAGGTGGTGGGCCGGTCCATTGGCAGGAAAGCCAGCCACCATCCCGGGCGCGAGCTCAAACACTTCCTCTCCCAGAAACAGTGTGGGGTGCCCTTCGAGCACGTAGATGAACTCATCTTGCCGTGAATGAGCATGGTGAAGGGCCGACACACATCCGGGTGGCAAACGCGTGAGGTTCACACCAAAGTTCTTGATGTTGAACAGATCGCCCAGCGGATGTTTCGAGCGCCCGATCATCCGCGATGCGAAGGGCTCTGGGTAGTTAGTCGCACGAGCTCTCTGCGGAGCATCGCCTGCGTGGACAGGGCTGGACGGTGCGGTGCCGGTCATTTTTCCACCTTTCAAGCTGTCTTGATTCGGATAGACACCTGGCCAATCATGAATCCGTCGGGGCGGATTATCCAGCAGGCTCACGGCTCCACAGCAAACCGAAACTGACCTTTTCCTCGCCGTTTGGCATCGTACATCGCCGTATCGGCGGCTCGCATCAAGTCTTCGACTGTGCTCCCGCTGGCAGGCAGGCACGCAATGCCGATACTCGCACCCAGCTGAAAGCGAGATTGATCGGCGGACACTTGCCCAACCAGTTTTTCAGCCACGGCAGCGGCGTCCTCAGGACAGTTGACGCCTTCGATGATGACTGTAAATTCGTCACCACCGATCCGGGCCAGCCGGTCATAAGGCCTCAAACAGGCTTGTAACTGACCACTGACCCAGCGCAAGGCGTCGTCTCCTCGATCATGACCAAACTGGTCATTGATCTGTTTGAAGCCGTCGAGGTCCAGAAACAGCAGCGCGCTCATCCGTCCGGTCCGTTGATTCCGGGAAATCGCCGCCTGCAAGGCCTGGATGAAACCACGGCGGTTCAGCAAGCCGGTAAGCGGATCGGTAATGGTCATGACTTCCAGTTGGTGGTGCAATTCGCGCACCGCCGACATGTCCAGCGCCAGGATCGTCATGGACTGCTGCCCTTCCGGCAGTGGCGAGCAGGACAAGGCAACCGGGACACGCCTGCCGTCACGGCCGCACAAATTAGCGTCATGCAAACGAAGGCTCTCACCCCGTTGCAGGTGGTCCAGCCACACCGACGTCGCCCAGTTGTCCTCATGGGGCGATTCGATCCACCCCAGCAACTCAGTGCCTTGCAGCTCGTCGTCGGAACAGCCGAGCATGCCGCGGATGGCAGGATTGGCGAAACGGATCAGGCCTTCGCTGTCGACCACCAGAATGCCTTCAGCTGTGTTGTCCAGAATCGACGCGTTGAACGCCCTTGCCCGCTCCAGTTGCTGGCTGGTCTGCAACAGGCTGCGCCGATATTGCTCATGCTCCAGCAGCACGCGTGCCTTGTGCAGCAGCATGGCGGGATGCACGGGTTTGGTCATGAAATCCACGGCGCCGGCGGTGTATCCCTGGGTCAGCACGGCGTCGGTCTGCCGCATGCCGGAAATAAAAATGATGGGTGTGAATCGGGTGTCGGGATCAGCCCGCATCCGACGGGCAACCTCAAAACCGTCCATGCCAGGCATCTGCACATCCATCAACACCAGCCCTATCGCCCCGGACGTCATGCAAGCCAGCGCTTTAGCGCCGGAATCGACGCAACGAACGGTCCGGTCGAGCTCTTCGAGCAACTCCTGCATGCCTTCCAGATTGTCTTCTTCGTCATCGACGACGAGGATTTCCAACGCCTGCTCGTGCACGTGCAATACACACCTCCCTGTCTATGAACACTGCGGCCATCGCGCCGACGGCGAGAATGATCGCGCGGGCGAATGCGAAAGCATAGCGGTGGTTATCAAATCGACTCGCGTCTTTTCCGTGGAGCACTGTGGAAGGTGACAGGTCTTCCGCCTCCACAAGAGATTTACGCGCCATCACGACGTTTCTTGATTGTTCAAGTGGAAACCTGCGAAGGGCCGTCCACACTGTATGCATCAAACCGGTGCACATTTGTAACGCGTCGCTGTCCATTGCGTATGTGTTGTGCACGTGAGGAGATGACATGTCAGCTGATTCCCGTCCGGCCGTACTTGAACTGATCGGCAACACCCCGCTGGTGCGCGTCAGTCGCATCGATACGGGGCTCTGTACCCTGTTTCTCAAGCTGGAATCCCAAAACCCTGGCGGCTCGATCAAAGACCGCATCGGCCTTGCGATGATCGATGCCGCCGAATGTGACGGCTCGCTCCGACCCGGAGGCACCATCGTCGAGGCGACGGCCGGGAACACGGGACTCGGTCTGGCGCTGGTGGGCCGCGCCAAGGGCTATCGGGTCGTGTTGGTGGTGCCCGACAAGATGTCCACGGAGAAGGTCCTGCACCTTAAAGCCATGGGCGCCGAAGTGCACATCACCCGCTCCGATGTCGGAAAAGGCCATCCCGATTACTATCAGGACGTGGCGGCGAGGTTGGCCAAGGACATACCCGATGCGTTCTTTGCCGATCAATTCAACAACCCTGCCAATCCGTTGGCCCATGAATGCAGCACCGCCCCGGAGATCTGGGCACAGACGCAGCATGACCTGGACGCCATCGTGGTCGGCGTCGGATCGGCAGGCACCCTCACCGGCCTGACCCGGTTCTTCAAACGGGTGCAGCCGGATCTGGAAATGGTCCTGGCCGATCCCGTAGGCTCGGTGGTTGCCGAATACAGCCGCACGCGTACGCTGCCGACGCCAGGATCCTGGGCGGTCGAGGGCATTGGCGAAGACTTCATTCCCTCGTTCGCCGACCTCTCCAGCGTTCGCCACGCGTATTCCATCAGCGATGAAGACAGCTTCGAACATGCACGGCATTTGTTGCGTGCCGAGGGCATTCTGGGCGGGTCATCGACCGGCACGCTGTTGGCGGCTGCGCTGCGCTTCTGCCGTGAACAGAAGGAACCCAAGCGCGTGGTCAGTTTCGTTTGCGACACCGGAACCCGGTATTTATCCAAGGTCTACAATGATCAATGGATGACCGATCAGGGCCTGATGCAGCGCACCCGATATGGCGACCTGCGCGACCTGATCGCCCGACGTTTCGAGGACGGCCGCGTCATCAGCGTCGGCCCGGATGACACCCTGTTGACCGCTTTCCAGCGTATGCGTCTGGCCGATGTCTCGCAGCTGCCGGTGCTGATCGACGGCAAGCAGCTGGTCGGCGTCATCGACGAATCCGACATCCTTCTGGACGTCCACAATGACGCGTCGCATTTTCGCACCACGGTCGCCAGCGCCATGACCGGCAAACTGGAAACCCTGCCGCCCGATGCGGGCCTTGCCAGACTTCAGGCAGAACTGGACCGCGGCCTGGTCGCCATCATCGCCGACGCCTCAGGCTTTCACGGCCTCATCACCCGCGTCGACCTGCTCAATCACTTGCGGAGATCCCTTGCATGAGTCAGCACGACGAACACCATCCGTCCCACGCCTTCGCCACCCGCGTGATTCACGCCGGCCAGTCGCCGGACCCTTCGACCGGCGCCCTGATGCCGCCAATCTACGCCAACTCCACCTACCTGCAAGAAAGCCCCGGCGTACACAAGGGGTTCGACTATGGCCGCTCACACAACCCGACGCGCTTTGCACTGGAACGCTGTGTGGCGGACCTCGAAGGCGGCACCCAGGCCTTTGCGTTCGCGTCCGGGCTGGCAGCGATTTCTTCGGTCCTGGAACTGCTCGATGCCGGCTCACACATTGTGTCGGGCGATGACCTGTACGGCGGGACCTTCCGCCTGTTCGACAAGGTCCGTCAGCGCAGTGCCGGCCACCGTTTCAGCTTTGTCGACATGACCAATCCCTCCGCCGTTGAGGCCGCGATTCAGGAAGACACCCGGATGATCTGGGTAGAGACCCCCAGCAATCCGTTGTTGCGCCTGTCCGACCTGGCCGCGATCGCGCGCATCTGCAGTGACCGGAACATCATCTGCGTCGCCGACAACACCTTTGCCAGCCCCTGGATTCAGCATCCGTTGGCGTTGGGTTTCGACATCGTCGTGCACTCCACCACCAAATACCTCAACGGCCACTCGGACGTCATCGGTGGCATCGCCGTGGTCGGGCAGAATCCGGAATTGGCAGAGCGTCTGGGCTTTCTGCAAAATTCGGTCGGTGCCATCGCGGGACCGTTCGATGCCTTTTTGACCCTGCGCGGCGTGAAAACCCTGGCGCTACGCATGGAACGACACTGCAGCAACGCGCTTGAACTGGCGCAATGGCTAGAGCGTCAGCCCCAAGTGGCCGCCGTTTACTACCCGGGATTGCCCACGCATCCCCAATACGCCCTCGCCTGTCGGCAAATGCGCGGGTTTGGCGGGATGATTTCGCTGGACTTGAAAACCGATCTGGCCGGCACGCGGCGCTTCCTCGAACAGGTGCAGATATTCGCCCTGGCCGAAAGCCTGGGCGGTGTCGAAAGCCTCATCGAGCACCCCGCCATCATGACCCACGCCAGCATCCCGGCGGAAAATCGCGCGAAACTGGGCATCGGAGATTCGCTGGTCAGGCTGTCGGTAGGGATCGAAGATGTCGAGGATCTGCGCGAGGACCTCGCACAGGCATTGAGCAGTATCTGACGGATACGCGCTCCGGTCCTGTTGCTTTGAACAGAGACTGGAGCGCGTCACAAGGACACGAAGGGCGCCGCCTGCCGCGCATGACGTGCAGCGTCAGGCGGCTTCTCTCAGACCTCTTTCACGAGCACGTCGGCAATGCGGATGCTCAGTGCAGCGCCGGTCAGTGTCGGGTTCACACAGGACGACGACGGCATCACGCTGGTGCCTGCGATGAACAGGTTGTGGTGGTCATGGCTGCGGCAATCACGGTCGACCACCGAATCCTTCGGATCATCACCCATGATGGTGGTGCCCATGATGTGCTGACGGTTCTGGAAGCCTACGTCGGTGCTGAGGATGTCGGCGTCCAGCAGTTTGGCGAACTGTTTGAAGTCCTCCAGCGCTTTCTCTTTGCCCGCATGCCAGTAGTCCGGAACGCTGTAGTAGATCTCTGGCACCGGCAGGCCGATGGCGTCGAACTTGGTCTTGCTCGGCGTCACGCGGTTTTCCGGCAACGGCAGGGTTTCAAAATCCACCGCCCAGTTCAGAGACCGTGCTGATTGCAGACGGATCTGCTCATCAAGCTTGGAGCCGAGCACGCCTTTGCTGATCAGGTTGGAGGTGATCTGCGAGGTAGGAACGGTGTTGCGCACCTTGATCTTGTAGCCCGGATAGTCCTTGCGAAACGCCCCGTCACGGCTGTTGAGGTAGACCAGCAGCTGCGTCGGGCCTTCGCCCGGCCACATGTCTTCTTTGGTCATGACGTTCATGCTGATGCCGGTGTGGTCCATCAGGTTGCGACCGACCTGATCCGACGAGTTGGCGATCCCGTTGGGGTATTTGTCCGAAGTGGACATCAGCAGCAGCTTGGGCGACTCGATGCCATAGGCGGCCAGCACAAAGTAGCGAGCCGTCAGTTTGTGTTGAGATTTGTCCGGACGCATGTACCAGATGGCAGTGATCTTGCCGTCATCACCGGCTTCGATCTTGTAGACGACCGAGTTTTCCAGCACCTTCGCACCATGACGCTCGGCTTCGTCGATGTGCATCGAACCGTCGTACTTCGCAGCGATCGGGCACACCGGGTTGCAGTTGTTGTTGCCGGCGCAGGGTGGACGCTTGCCGTAAGGCCGTGTGGCGCGGCCGTTAGGCTCAAGGATCGGGTTGTAGCCGCCTTTGCTGAGCAACTCCGACAGCCGCTTGAACATGTAGCTCGGCTTCAGCCCCTCCATCGGGTATGGAATGGAGCGCGGTGGATAGGCCTCGCCACCCTGCCCGCTTTCGTCCTGGCCATCGACGCCGGAAACACCCAGTTCGGTTTCAGCGCGAGCGTAGAACGGTTCGAGTTCGTCGTAGCTGATCGGCCAGTCCCGGCCGCGACCGTACAGCGATTTCAGGCGGAAATCGTTTGGCAGCATGCGCCACAGGGAGGACCCGAAGTGCCACGTCGTACCTCCGACCACGCGCAGGTAGGAGGTGTTGTATTTGACCGGCCCGACCTGCTGCAGGTAATCGCCGTAGGTCGACGGCGCATGGGGCAGGCTCGGGTACGGCGAACCGGCGCCTTGCAGCTTGGCATTGGCCAGCGACAGCTTGACCGGCGCGTTGCGGAAGGTTTCCACGATGTCGCGACGGTTCACGCGAGGGCCTGCTTCCAGCACGATCACCGACTTGTTGGCTTTGGCCAGACCGGTGGCGATCAGGCCGCCCATGACACCGGAACCGATGATCACCACATCGGCGTCGAATTGATCGCTGCTCATACGTTTGAATCCTGAATGACTGCTGGTTTGGCGCCCCACGAAGCCGGGCCGCCTCCGTAAGTGGGGATCGCCAGAATGCCGTGCGTTGGCACGTACATCATGGCCAGGGAGTAACTGATCAGTTCTGCGTCGACCGGGTCGCCGACGATGCCCAGATACCACGCGGAAATGATGCTGATGGCCGTGGCCTTGAGCGAGGCATCCGGGTTCGGTTGCGCCAGATACGCGTCAACGTGGGTGTAACCCTGGGCAGCCACCAGCTGTTTAAGGGCCAGCACGTTGGTGGAAAAATTCGGCGCGCGTTTGTCGAGCGCGGCGTAATACCGGGCCGCCAGAACCGGGTTGACCGGTCGGCTGACGAGAAACTGCGACAGGGCCACGAAGTCGTCATGGGACGCCTGCGCGGCCATGACCGATTGCCACGGCATGACGTTGCCCAGCATCGCGGCCAGGCCCAGGGTCACGGAGCCGCGCAGCAGGTTGCGTCGCGACAATCCTGCCGGGGTGTCGGCTGGAGCAGTTGTCTGTGTGTTCGTCATTGAAGTATCCATTGCTCAGGCGCCCTTGCGACGACGGGAGATCAAGGCCATGACGGCCAGGCCGATCAGTACGCACACGAGGATGATGGCCGGGATCGTGAACTTCGCCATGACCGCCAGAGGCGCCTTCGGCCCACCTTCCCGGGCGAGCGCAACATCTGCGGCCGTGACGGTCTTGTCGGCATTGCCATAACGCGACAGCACGTAGTTGGCGACATCGGCGATCTGTTGATCGTTCAGGCGATCGGTGAACAGCGCGTCAGGCCCGAAGCCGGGCATGTCGATTGCCACACCATCGACTTCGCGGTGCACGCCATACACGATGGTGGCAATCAGATTGTCGCTGCGGCTCGTCGCGGTGTTGTGAAACAGCGACGGGTACTCTTTGTTGCCCTGACCGTCAGGCTGGTGACAGTTGGCACACGTGCCACTGAAAATGTGCCAGCCCGGATTGTCTTCCGGCTTGCCGCCGCGCAGGGTCAGTTCGTCCACCGATGCCTGACCATACTCATGCCGCGCCTTCAGTTCACCGCTGTTGATTGGCGAGGTTTGCAGCAGGTACGCCGCGATGGCTTTCAAGTCTGCGTCGTTCAGATGCTGGAGGCTGTTTTCCACCGCTTCGGCCATCGGGCCAGCCGCCTGCGCCTTGCCCTGGACGTGGCCGGTACGCAGATAAGCGACGATCTCATCGGCCGACCATGCCCCGATGCCGCTGACCTTGTCGGACGTGATGTTGGGCGCGTACCAACTGCCCAAAGCGCTGCCGGCCAGCGGGCGGCCGTTGTCCGCCGCCATCAGGACGTTACGCGGGGTGTGGCAGGTGTCGCAGTGCGCCAGGCCATTGACCAGATAATCGCCGCGATTGACCTCGGCCGACTTTGCCGGGTCCGGCGTGAAACGCTTCTCGCTGTGGTACAGCGCATTCCAGCCGATCATCGACGCGCGAACATTGAACGGGAAATCGAGGGCGGTTTTCGCAGGCGTCGTATCGACCGGCTGCACTTCGTGCATGAAGTAGTCGTACAGCGCAGCAATGTCGCTGTCCGTCATTTTCGAGTACGAGGTATAGGGCATCGCCGGGTACAAGTGAGTGCCATCGGCGGTCACTCCGTCACGCACCGCGCGCGCAAATTGCGCCTCGGTGTAATCACCGATACCGGCGGTCTTTGATGGCGTGATATTGGTGGAATAAATCGTTCCCATCGGCGATTCAAGCGGATAACCGCCCGCGAACGCCTTGCCGCCTGGCGCGGTGTGGCAAGCGACGCAGTCCGCCGCGATCGCCAGGCGCTTGCCGGGTGATGCGCTGGTGTCGAGCGCCTGACCATACGCTGATCCGGCCGTGGCCAGTATCAGCGTGAACATTCCTGCAGCGGCATACCCCATGCTTTTTCCTTAATCAATGCGACGCAACATGAGCGCAACCCAGGCAACGGCATCTTCTGTTTTTTTCAAGGTGTTGAGCGAACGAGCACTCGTCTTTGTCCATCCTGAAAACAGGCATATGGTTGTACGATGTCGTATATATCAGGGGAATATTTTCACAGCGTGTAACATTTAGCAACAAGAGAAAGGCCAAATGCCAGCTTTTCGTGAGTGCGTCACAAACGGCTCTAAATCAAGCATTCGAAAGATTTTTTGACAGTGATGCAAAAGGAGAACGGTCAATATGCATCAAGCCTGTGGGATTATTTGTTACAAGTCTTGAGTGATTTCGGAACGTTTGTGCTCTTTTTTTGGCAGAAATGCTGAATTGATCTGATTTTCAGGAAGAATGGCGGACTGAATCGGAAAATATGCTCAATTTTTCACCACCGAACAGGCTGATGGAGGAGCCACGCGCCATCGTCCGCAATGGCGTTAACGCTTTGAAAGGCTTGTTCTAGAGCATTTTTACCCAGAAATACCAAATACCCCTTCAGATGTTGACGTCCCTGCCGAAAGACGTACGACAACCTTTGTAAAGCCTTCCTAGAAACTGTCAGCAGGATGCCCCATGAGCTGGATCAACGACGCAAAGCTTTCGACCAAATTGATCACGGCGTTCGCGCTGTGCGCATTGATTACCCTCGGCGTCGGCCTGCTGGGCAGTCGTGGTTTCACAACTCTCCGCAAGCCTGAATCTGGTGTTCAACAACAACCTCGTCTCGGTTTTGAACACCGATCAGGCCAAAATCAAAGCGGTCGGGCAAACCCGCGACATGTATCGGCTCTACGTCGCCACCCAGGCCGGTTTGCCGCAAAGTGTCAAAGACGAATTCATAGCCTCGATGAACGCCAATCAGGCCGCCAGCGAGAAGGCATTCTCAACTTACCGCCGTACGTTGCTGGCGGACGATGAGCGTGCAGCAGGCGATCAGATGGAGAGGGACTGGCCGGCGTATCAAGCCATCGTGCAACGCTACGTTGCACTGATGAAAGCGGGCGACGTAGACAATGGCCGCGCCCTGTTGCTGGGCGACCTGCAAAAAGCCTATCGAGGCGTGATGGACGAGTTGACCATCATGACCGACTCCAACAACCGGCAGGTCAACGAAGGATCGGTCGCCGCGACCGAGCTGGCCTCCTCAGCGAAAACCTCGCTGTACATCGGGATCGGTCTGGCATTCGTCGCCGCCGTCCTGCTGGGGTTGTTCATCAGCCGGCTCATCAGCAGACCGATTGCTTATGCGGTCTCCAGCGCCAGAAGCATCGCCGGGGGCGACCTGACTCAACGCATCGTCAGCACCGGCCGAGATGAAGCCGGACAACTGCTGAGCGCGCTGGACGACATGCAAAACAGCCTGAAAAACACGATCCAGCGGATTGCCAGCGCTTCCGACCAATTGGCCTCAGCTGCCGAAGAGCTGACCGCGGTCACGGACAACGGCAGCCGCGGCCTGGTGCGTCAGAACGATGAGATCCAGCAGGCAGCAACGGCCGTGACGGAGATGACCTCGGCGGTCGAGGAAGTCGCACGCAACGCAGTCTCGACCTCTGAAGCCTCTCGAACGACCAGCGAACAAGCCAGCAATGGGCGTGATCAGGCACGGGGCGCCGTTGTGGCCATCAACAATGCGACCGCGGAAATTGCTGCCTCTACCACCATGGTCAAGGATCTCGCTCTTCAAGTACGCGACATCGGCAAAGTGCTGGACGTCATCCGCGGGATCGCCGAACAGACCAATCTGTTGGCGCTCAACGCCGCCATCGAAGCGGCCCGAGCGGGCGAACAAGGACGAGGCTTCGCCGTTGTCGCCGATGAAGTTCGCGCCCTTGCCGCGCGTACCCAGGCGTCCACCGGTGAGATCGAAGGCATGATCAGCAGCGTACAGAGCAGTGCCGACCAAGCGGTGGGCTCGATGGGCAAAAGCCAGGCGCTGGTCAACGACACGCAGTCCCTTGCTCAAGCAACCGGCCAGGCACTGGAGCAGATTGCCGAAGCCATCGCGCAGATCAACGACCGCAACCTGGTCATCGCCACGGCATCGGAAGAACAGGCGCACGTCGCACGTGAGGTCGATCGCAATCTGGTCAACATTCAGGACTTGTCGACGCAGACGGCTGCCGGTGCCCATCAGACAAATGCCTCGACCCAGGCGCTGGCCGGCCTGGCTGTGTCATTCAATACCCTGGTCGCGCGCTTCCGCGTTTAAGCGCGAGCCCCCGTCAGCCCGTCGATTGACGGGCTGTGCTGGACACTGCTGACCACCCTGCGCGAACTCGAAAGCCACGAAGAACCCACCGACCGTCGCCGCCCGATGGCGCCAACCACGGTCAAGGACACGCCGACAAGCGCAACTGGCTGGAACGCCGCCGCGATGGAAAGGCGCGCTTCGAAGCCCTTCACCCGTCTGTCTAGGCCCTCGCCCCCAGCCACCACACTGGCTGATAAAAAAGTCGCCCGACGTAGGTCGGGTGACCCTCTGCCGTTAAAAAACACCTACACTTTGGCTCGATCAGTCCCGAGCGTTCGGTGAAGCCGTGAACGCCGCTCGCGCACTACGACCCGTCTATCGCTGCAGGAGATGACTGTATGCCAAAGAGTCGTGCCCCTTTCACCATGGATTGCTGGAACAAAGAATGGATCATTCATGGACATAAGCTGGCTTGCCGGCATTGTGGTGCAAAGCAGTGCCCGACAACGGATGAGCACCCCTTCAGGCACACCGAAACCTGTGAAATGAGCGCCACAGGGCCGCGCTACCCTTGGAAGGAGCTCAATGACCTGCTTAAAGCGGATCTTGCAGACACCCGAAGGATGCTCCACTGAATACCAAAGGCCCGGGCCGGGCGGCCAACGCTTCGCCGTCGGTGGCGACGTGTTGGGGCCCGGCAAATCACAGGCAATAAAAAACCCGCCTGAGCGGGTTCTTTTCTATCAAAACCATTCCAACGTCCTGTCGGTAGCCTTCCCGGCAAATGGCAGATCATCCTTGACCTCTGAAGCCCTTCCTGTACTTCAGTCGATGGATCCAATGTATGACGTCGGCCCCGGTGTGTATACGGCGGGTTTGCGCAAACGCGTGTAAGCCTTTCGCTATAGCCAGGTCTCGCCCTTGCCAGTGCGCCGCCGTTACGTGCGAAGATGAGGCCACCGAGCCCTCGGCTATCCAGGATTGAGTAATGCCCCAAGAGCGAATCGAAGCACTCCGCCTCCACAAGTCCATACAAGGGCCTATCAATGATCTGGTTCGGGCACTGAACGCCGCCAGTACCCGCGAGGACATTGAAAGAGAGGGCGCGATGGAAATTGCCTTCATTCTGGGCCTTGAATCGACCCGACGCCTGCGCGCTGCGGACGTCGAAGCGCTGTACATCATTTTCGATGACGCGGTACAGGAACGGCTCAAACAACTGTCGAAATGATCCAGCCTTGAGAACCCCGCGCTGGACGTGATGACTGCGCACAGCGCATTCGCGGGTGTCAGGCCTGCGCCAGGATGCAGTTCAGCAACCCCGGAAAACGCAGTTCAAGCGCATCGGCTCGCAAGGTGTTCATGTGCGTGGTGCCCACATTGCGGGTCTGAACCAGCCCGGCATCGCGCAAGACCCGAAAATGATGGGACATGCTCGACTTGGGCCGACCGCCGTCCAGCTCACCACACGTCGCTTCAGCGACAGACGCCAGATGGCGCACGATGTCCAGGCGAACAGGATCGCTCAGCGCATAAAGCAGACGCTCAAGAGACAGTTCGGACGGGAGAGGATGTTTGAAGGCTCGCATGTGCGCATCATAGCGAGGGGGTTCGCATAACGCCATATTTCGAATACTATCGAACAAGCGAATCAAACCTACGAGGAATCTGTCCATGTCAGCACTGTTCGAGCCGTTCTCCCTGAAGGACGTCACCCTGCGCAACCGCATCGCCATTCCCCCGATGTGCCAGTACATGGCCGACAACGGCGTGATCAACGACTGGCATCATGTGCACCTTGCGAGCATGGCGCGCGGCGGTGCCGGTCTTGTGGTGGTGGAAGCCACCGCCGTATCGCCTGAGGGCCGCATCACCCCTGGCTGTGCCGGTATCTGGAGTGATGAACATGCCCAGGCCTTTATTCCAGCAGTAAAAGCGATCAAGGCCGCCGGTGCAGTGCCGGGCATTCAGATCGCACACGCGGGGCGTAAGGCGAGCGCCAATCGCCCGTGGGAAGGCGACGATCACATCGCAGCAACGGACCCTGCCGGCTGGCAGACCATCGGCCCCTCCCCGATCGCGTTCGGTGCCCACCTGCCCAAGGTGCCGCAGGAAATGACACTGGACGACATCGCCCGCGTGCGTCAGGACTTCGTCGACGCCGCCCGCCGCGCCCGTGAAGTCGGCTTTGAATGGATCGAGTTGCACTTCGCTCACGGATATCTGGGCCAGAGTTTCTTCTCCGAGCACTCCAACCAGCGCACCGACGCCTACGGTGGCAGCTTTGAAAACCGCAGTCGCTTCCTGCTGGAAACCCTGGCGGCTGTCCGCGAAGTCTGGCCTGAAAACCTGCCCCTGACCGCGCGTTTCGGCGTCATTGAATACGACGGTCGCGATGAGCAGACGCTCAGTGAATCGATCGAACTGGCGCGCCGGTTCAAAGACGGTGGTCTTGACCTGCTCAGCGTCAGCGTCGGCTTCACCATCCCGGAGACCAATATTCCTTGGGGCCCTGCCTTCATGGGCCCGATTGCCGAGCGCGTACGTCGTGAAGCGGGAATACCGGTCACCTCCGCCTGGGGCTTCGGTACGCCGCAACTGGCGAACGACGCCATCAAGGCCGGGCATCTCGACCTGGTGTCTGTCGGTCGTGCTCACCTGGCCGACCCACACTGGGCGTACTTCGCCGCCAAAGAACTGGGCGTAGACAAAGCGTCCTGGACGTTGCCCGCCCCTTACGCGCACTGGCTGGAACGCTATCGCTGAGGCGCCGCTGAACCGGGGATGTCGCTCAGTCGGCATCTCTTTCGGTACAGATCACACAAAAAAATGCGCACCAACGATCTGTTTTGGTGCGTTATGTGCGTAGCGCATACCCCATGCCGAACCGTCATAATCCTGATTTTACTGGCCGTGATACTCTCGCCGCACTTTTAAACAGGCGTAGATCGTATCTTCGACGAAGGCCCAGACTCAGGAACCGTCATGTCCAGAATTTCCCACTCCGCTCTGCGCCGTAATTTTCGCCAACTCCTGGCCTCTCAGGCCTGCTTTGAAACCGCTTCGGTGTTTGATCCGATGTCTGCCCGCATTGCCGCGGATCTGGGCTTTGAAGTCGGCATTCTCGGAGGATCGGTCGCTTCCCTTCAGGTATTGGCCGCGCCGGACTTTGCACTCATTACCTTGAGTGAGTTCGTGGAACAGGCCACCCGTATTGGTCGCGTGGCTCAACTGCCCTTTATTGCCGACGCTGATCACGGCTACGGCAATGCGCTCAATGTCATGCGTACGGTCGAAGAACTCGAACGCGCAGGCGTTGCCGCGCTGACCATCGAAGACACCCTTTTACCTGCACAGTTTGGCCGTAAATCCACCGATCTCATTTCTGTAGAGGAAGGCATCGGCAAGGTCAAGGCGGCACTGGAAGCACGCGTCGATCCGGAGCTCGCGATCATTGCTCGTACCAACGCTGGCGTGCTCTCTGTCGAAGACTGCATCGAACGCACACTGGCCTACGAAAAAGCCGGCGCTGACGGCATCTGCATCGTCGGGATCAAGGACTTCGAACACCTTGAGCGTATTTCGGAAAAACTGACCGTGCCGCTGATGCTGGTGACGTATGGCAATCCGAAGCTCAACGACAACGCACGCTTGGCAAAACTGGGTGTGCGGATCATCGTGGCCGGTCACGCCGCCTACTTCGCTTCGATCAAGGCCACCTACGACAGCCTGCGCGCTCAGCGTCAGGTCACCCACAGCACCGAAAACCTCAGCGCGACCGAACTCACCCACACCTACACACTGCCGGAAAGCTATGTGGCCTGGGCGGAAGAGTTCATGGACGTCAAAGAGTAAATCCGGACGCCTGGCGAATTCAGGCCCACCATCGCATAGGGGTGGGCTCGCCGGGCAGCGGGACTCAGGTCCGTAACAAACCGCTGACGTGCTCCAGATACGGGATCTGCGATTCACTCCGCTGATTCACCAGCCACGCCCGTGCCTTCCCCACATCGAAGATCTGTCCCTGATCCATGAGCGCGAGCACCAGTGCGTGGGACATCCGGTAGTGGCCGCACTCTGCACATTTTCGTTCTTCCCAGCGCTCAGGGCACGCGAGCTCTTCCGCCGGGCCTGCGCAAATCAAGCAAGTCATGGGTCTCCCCCCGTTTTTATTATTGGTCATGTCGACCGGTTTATCGTGGACGAATTCCCGAAACGTCATCCGCGCACGCCAATTTCGCAACGTTGCCCGGTGCCTTGTCCAAAAAACGCCGAACTCGTCCGGTCCTGAGCCCTCACATGTGAACGTTTCGGGCGCAATCGAGGGAACGCGCGATGCAAAACCTTAAGATCGCCACGTACAACGTCAACGGCATCGGCACGCGATTGCCTAACGTCTTGCAGTGGCTGGAGCGGGAACAACCGGACATCGTTTGCCTTCAGGAACTCAAAGCCCCGGATAAAGCGTTTCCTGCCCGAGAACTTGAGGCGGCCGGTTACGGGTCGCTGCACCTGGGCCAGCCGTCCTGGAACGGCGTGGCCATTCTGGCCCGCGACGCAGAGCCGCTGCTTATCCAGAAAGGCCTTCCAGGCATGGAAGACGACACCCACGCGCGCTATCTGGAAGCGGCAGCCCATGGTCTCGTCGTCGGTTGCCTGTACCTGCCCAATGGCAACCCGCAGCCGGGGCCAAAGTTCGACTACAAGCTCAAATGGTTCGAGTGCCTGATTGACCATGCGAAAACATTACAGTCCAGTGACCATCCGGTCGTGCTCGCGGGCGACTACAACGTCGTTCCGACCGACGACGACATTTACAACACCCGTTCGTGGCTCAAGGACGCGCTGCTTCAACCTGAAAGCCGAGAATGCTTTCAGCGGTTGCTCGCCCAGGGCTGGCTTGATTCCCTGCGACACATTTATCCGGACGAGCGCATTTACACCTACTGGGACTATTTTCGGAAGCACTGGCAGACGAATTCCGGGCTGCGCATCGATCACCTGCTGCTGAACCCTGCGCTGGCGCCTCATTTGCAGGATGCGGGTGTCGATGCGTGGGTGCGCGGGGAAGAACATGCCAGCGATCACGCGCCCACCTGGATTCGCCTCGGCGCGGCCCGAAAGAAGACCAGAAAACCCGCAAGCGCCAAGTCCACATCCGCCCAGTCTGCACCGGCGACTCGCAAGCATCGTGAGCCCTCCGGTGAGACCAAAACCAAGCGTTCTGCACCGGCGGCGGCCAAAAAGTCGGCGTTGCCTGACAGCATCAAACCCGAACTCGCGACGCTGGTGGAATCAGCGCCCGAGGGTGACTGGCGGTACGAGATCAAGTTTGACGGCTACCGGGTCATGGCCCGCGTCGACAACGGCAGCGTGCGACTGTTTACCCGAAATGGTCACGACTGGACGCACAAACTGCCACGTCAAGCGGAAGCCATTGTCAGTCTCGGGCTCGAATCCGCCTGGCTGGACGGTGAGATGGTGGTGGCCAACGAGCAAGGGGTGCCTGATTTTCAGGCTCTGCAAAACGCCTTCGAAAAAGGTCGTAGCGAAAACATCGTTTATTACCTGTTCGACATGCCCTTTCTCAATGGCACGGACCTGCGTGAGGTTGCGCTGGAACAGCGACGGGAGGCGCTGTCCGAGGTGCTGAAAAGCTGTGATGACGACGTGTTGAGGTTTTCCGACGACTTCGGCGAAACACCGGAGGCTCTGCTCAACAGCGCCTGCCAGATGCAGATGGAAGGGCTGATTGGCAAACGCGCCGGCAGCCCCTATGTGTCCCGACGCAGCACGGACTGGATCAAGCTGAAATGCAAACGGCGGCAAGAGTTTGTCGTCGTGGGTTACACCGAACCCAAAGGCGCGCGCAGCAAGTTTGGGGCACTGCTGCTGGGCCTGCACGATGCGGAGAGTGGTGAACTGCGCTACTGCGGCAAGGTCGGGACCGGTTTCAATGAAGCGACGTTAACGACGATTTACGATCAGTTGCTGCCGCTTGAAATCAAAAAAACCGCCGTGGTGAATTCACCCACCGGTTTTGAGGCCAAGGGCGTTCACTGGCTCGACCCCGTATTACTCGCCGAAGTCGCGTTCGCCGAGATCACCCAGGAGGGCTCCGTGCGGCATGCGGTGTTCCAGGGCTTGCGTAACGACAAACCTGCGCAGTCGATCACGGAGGAACGCCCTGTCCCTGCCACGGCAGCGACAACCCAAAAGAAAACACCTGCGAAGCCTGCCCATGCTCGGACAGAAGCCGAAAAATTTACGCCGCCGGCCACGACCGGAAAGATCAGGCTAACGCACCCTGAGCGGATCATCGATCCCGTCAGCGGCGCGACCAAGCGTGACCTGGCTGACTATTACATCAGCGTTTCGGAGTGGCTTTTGCCACAGCTGGCACAACGTCCCGTGGCACTGGTCCGGGCGCCCGAAGGTGTGACGGGCGAACTGTTCTTTCAAAAAAACGCCGAGCATCTGGCGATTCCGGGCATCGAGACCATGGGTAAGGCCTACACCGGACACCCGGTGATGCTGATCAACAACCTCGAAGCGTTGGTCGGGGCCGTGCAGATGAGTGCGATGGAGTTGCATGTCTGGAACGCCGTGGCCAAGGATCTTGAGCGTCCTGACCGATTCATTCTTGACCTGGATCCCGACCCCGCCCTCCCCTGGAAAAGCATGGTGGAGGCGACCCAGATGACCCAGGCCGTTCTCGACGAGCTGGGCCTGAAATCATTTTTGAAAACCAGCGGCGGCAAAGGGATTCATGTCGTCGTGCCGCTCACGCCGAAGGCTGACTGGGATGCCATCAAAGCCTTCAGTCAGGCGATCGTCAAGCACATGGCCAAGCTGGTCCCTGACCGATTTTCTGCCGTCTCGGGGCCGAAAAACCGCATCGGACGCATCTTCATCGACTACCTGCGCAACGGGCTGGGTGCGACAACCGTCAGTGCCTATTCGGTGCGCACCCGCGAGGGGCTGCCGGTGTCGGTGCCGATTTTTCCGGAAGAAATTCACGAGATCACAGGCGCGAACGTCTGGACGGTTCGCAATCTTCATGAACGACTGGACCAACTGGACACAGACCCATGGGCCGATTTGGCCAGCACCCGGCAGACCATCACGGCTGACATGCGTGCGCGCGTCGGGATGACGCGATAGCCGGCGGTACCTAGACGCAATGAATACCGCGTGCGCTGCGCCGACTCCTAGCAGTTCGTTGCCCTTCAGGTAATGAGCGTCTTTAGGTGCAATGCATTTCCCAATGCCGCGCCACGGGCCGTATTGTCGAACATACACCAGATCGGGACGCCCTCTGCCAACGTCGAAGCGATTTGCCGCGCTTTGTCTTCGACCCACTCCTCTGCGTACGCACTGTAGTAAATCTGCGGGGATCCGTGCAGTCGCCAGTAACGAATGCCAGGCCATCCGCCCGGCGCGCTGTCATTTCGAATGCGGGACGGGTCAACGGCCACTTGGGCAATGCGCAGCTGGATCAATAACGCCTGCGCCTCGACCCACGACTCGTGACGCGGCTCAATGACCACATACCCCGAAAAACGCGCCCTGAGGATTTCAAAAAAGTCCCCTGCAACCACCGGGTCAAACATCAGAGACGGCGGTAACTGTATGAGCAGACAGCCCAGGCGATCCCCTAAAGCGAGGCATTCCGAGAGAAAGGTGTCGAGCAAGCCGGCGCAATTCTCGAGCCGGTTTTCATGGGTGATTGACTTGGGGACTTTCACTGAGAAACGGAAGCCCGAGCCCACAGAAGACGCCCATCTGGCATAGGTGCCCGGCCGATGAGAGCGATAAAACGAGCTGTTGATTTCCACGGCATCAAGCCGCGACGCGTAGCGCTCGAGGTGTGTGCCCTGCTCCGTGAATTGCGGCCAGTGTTCACGGCTAAGCGACCAGCCCGCGCAACCGACGTACACCCCACCGGCGCTCAGCAAAACAGGCCCGCCGAGTCGCGCATGGGGTGATGAATCCGCGCCATTTGAACACCCGGCCCACTCGCGCTGATCGTTGCGTCGGGCATACCCGGCTCCTCCTGTTGATTGCCGCGGCTAGATCACCTGATCGCTTGCGGGCAACGCACGCGCCTGCGCACGCGGGTCCGGCACTGCGGCATGCAGGGTGACCGGCACCGATTTCGCCGCTGGCACTTTGCTGCGCTTGGCGTGATGCCATAACGGAACGAGCGGATTGCACTCGGGGTAGTAGGCCGCCGCGCAACCGTCGGGAATGTCGTAGGCGATGATCTGCAGCGGCCCCACTTCCCGTCGGATGTCAGACTCGACAGCCGTGCGCAGCGTGACCCAGTCGCCTGGTGCATGACCGAGGCGCACGACATCGTTTCGGTTCATGAACACAACGCGACGCGTGCCGTTTACACCCCGAAATCGATCGTCATACCCATAGATGGTGGTGTTGAACTGATCGTTGCTGCGTAGCGTCATCAACTGGATCACCTCGCGCGCATCCTGACTGGGTGACACGTCATCGTCCTCGTCAAGGCCGTGCGGCACCTTGAACCGGGCTTTGCCGGTGTCGGTCTTCCACTCTCGCTGCGCGGCTGGCAGTGGACGGTGGAACCCGCCCGGCTCCCACATGCGGGTTTCCATGTCATGGAACATCTCGGGATAAACGCTGGCGATGGCTTCACGGATCAACGCAGCGTCACGGCGCCATGCGTCCCACGGAACCCCTTCGCTGCCATCGAGCGTCGCCTGCGCAATGCCGGCGATGATGGCGGTTTCGGAGCGCAGTTGATCACTGGCTGGCTCGGCCCTTCCTTGCCAGACATGAACACAGCCGGTGCTGTCTTCGGTGGTGTAGACCTGCTCGACGCCGTCCTGAACATCCCTCTCGATACGGCCCAGGCACGGCAGCAACCACGCGTTTGCCCCGGGCAACAGATGACTGCGATTGAGCTTGGTTGCGATCTGTACGTTCAGCGCGAGGCCTGCCCACGCGGGCTCCATCCGGCCGGTGTCCGGCACCGCACGGATAAAGTTGCCGCCCAGGGAAATGAAGCCTTTCACGCTACCGTCCAGCATGCCCTCGCAGCTGTCGACCGTCGCCCTGCCCTTGCGCTCCGGCACCTTGAACCCGAACAGCGATTCGATCTTGTCCTTGGGCACCTTGGAAGGATCTTCGGTAATCCCTACCGTGCGCTGACCCTGTACGTTGGAGTGCCCGCGAACGGGGCAAATCCCAGCGCCGGGCTTGCCGATATTGCCGCGCAACAGCAGCAGATTCACGAGCATCTGCACGTTCTCGACGCCATGGCGATGCTGGGTCATGCCCATGCCGTAGATCACCATGACCCGCTCGCTGCGCGCGTACACCGTGGCCGCCGCTTCCATCGCGCTTCGCTGGAGCCCTGAACGACGCTCCAGGTCCGCCCATGGATGACGCTCGACGTCCGCCAGAAATGCCTCGACACCGTCGGTATGCTCGGCAATGAAATCATGATCGAGCACCGGTTTTTCGCCACGCTGTACCGCTGAGCGATCCATCGCCAGCAATGCCTTGGCAATGCCCATGACGGCGGCGGTGTCACCCCCGATCGACACCTGATGGTATTGGGTGCTGATGACGGTAGAGTCGGGGCCGATCATCTGGCGAGGCGACTGCGGATTGACGAACCGTTCCAGCCCGCGCTCCCGAATGGGGTTGAACGTGATGATCGGCACATGACGTTTACGCGCTTCCTGCAAGGGATGCAGCATGCGAGGGCTGTTGCTGCCCACGTTTTGCCCGAAAAAAAAGATGCAGTCGGTGTGCTCGAAGTCGGCCAGCGTCACCGTGCCCACGGGCACTCCGATGCTCTCCTGGAGCCCGACGGACGTGCTTTCATGGCACATGTTCGAGCTGTCCGGCAGGTTGTTGGTGCCATACGCTCGGGCAAATAGCTGATACATGAACGACGTTTCCAGCGACGCCCGGCCGGAGGCATAAAACACGACTTCGTCAGGCTCCAGGGTTTTCAGCCCTGCGCCGATGGCGGCAAACGCGTCTTCCCAGGTGGTCGAGCGATAACGGTCCGTCTCGGGGTCATAGCGCAACGGCGCCGTGAGACGCCCATGCTGTTCCAACTCATAGTCATCCCAGTTCCTCAGTTCACTGACGGTGTGTTGATCGAAAAAACCGGGGTCGGTCCTCAGCGAGGTCAGCTCCCAGGCCGTGGCCTTGGCGCCGTTTTCACAGAACTCCAGGGCATGGGGATCGCCGGGTTTGGCCCAGGCACAACTGACGCAGGCAAAGCCCTTGGGTTTATTCTGCTGGAACAGCGCGGCGGGGGTTTTGAACAATGACTGCTCACGCCAGAGTATTCTCATCACCGAATGAGCCGAGCCCCAACCTCCAGCGGCCGAGGTGTAGGGCCGGTACTGCGCAACAGGGTGGATGAGCTGCATGAGACCTCACTTTGCCGACGGTTTGGGAGCGAGCATCTGAGGTCGTTGGCGCCACTCTCGAAACACATGAGTGCGCCGGAGCTGCGCAGCGGTGAGTCTGCCAACAACCTGAGCAAGCCGTTCACAATGGTTGAGGTCGGTGAGGTGCCCGCGTTCAAGCCGTCTTGCCCGAATGACGACAAGCGGTCGAGATCACTAGAGAACGCCGGCTTTCAAAAATGAGGAAAGAGAATCGGAATGAGACAGATCCTGCCGTGTCAGGATTCAGCGCCACGGTCGTGCGACGCTGGCGCCGAACGCTCGGCGATATGGTCCGTTACCCGTCGACCCAGGTTCCCGGTTTTGGTCAGGCGCTCTACATGTCGACGCAGCAGCTCCTCTTTTTCTTGCAGCGTCAGCACCATTCTGGCGGTGGATTCAGCGGCCCGGGGAAGGTCCTTTTGAGACAGATCCACCGAGAGTTCCATTATCCGATTGCCCAATGACCGCAGTTCCTCGGCGGTATCGGACAAGTCCTGCACAAGAGAATCGCGCCGCTTTCGCATCCACATACCAGATATCTCACCGTCAGCATTGTTGTTGAGTCGCGTCTCGCAGCACCGAAATATATACGGTTCAGTACGCAAAACGGATGCACCCGCGCGGCAAAATAAAGCATTGAACGGCTTTGGAGACAGACGGTTCAGCCATCGGAATGGCTCAGCTCGCCAGCATCAAGCGATCACGGCCCTCTTGTTTTCCTTGATACAGCATCTGATCCGCGCGGCTGAGCGTGTCTCGAAACGTTTCGCCAGGCTGCATCGTGGCAACGGCCAGCGTTGCCGTGACATGCACCGTTGCCGCGTCACCCAGTCCCGTCTGGGCGCGAATTTGCAGCAACAAACGTTCGGCAACCTGCCGGGCTTCTTCAAATATCGTGTTGGGCATGAGCACCAGAAACTCTTCGCCGCCCCAGCGAGCGGCGATGTCGGTCACGCGGACACAGCCCGAAATCACCTCCGCCACCCGTTGCAACATCAAGTCGCCCAGATCGTGGCCATGTTGGTCGTTGATCTGCTTGAAGTGATCGATGTCGATCAGCACGAGCGATGTCGAACCCTTGTCCCGGCCGCTACCCAGATGGCGCAGTCTCTGGAGCACGCGGCGGCGGGTGTACAGGTTGGTCAGGCTGTCGCGGTGAGCGGAATAAAACAGTTTCATTTGCATGGCCATGTTGAAACGCACCGTCAGCGCAGTGGCGTGCAGTGACAGCGCCGTGGCGGTGAGTGCATTGACGATGCCGAACAGCTCTTGCGCTTTGACGCCGATCATCGCCCCGGGCACTTGGTGCCGGAAGGCAAAGCCGAGTACCGCTACGGCCAGAATCGCAATGCTCAGGCAGGCGCGCCGCACGGGAGACGACTGAAAGCTGAAGGCGATGATCGGAACGATGCAGAACATATAGAAGTGAAAGTTGCTGTCCCAGCCCAGCACCCAGGTCGCAACGGCTGCATGCACGATGATTTCGGCACTGATGAGAAAGCCAGCGCATTGATACCGTCTCCGCCGTATGGCGAACAGGCAGCCGATATAGACCACAATGCTCAAGGCATTGGTGATCCACATGACGGGGATATCCACAATCAGGAACAGCCCGAGGAGCAACACATGAATGGCAAAGGCTATTTGCACGATCGGGATGATGTGCTTCCAGTACTCGGCGGTGGCGTCTCGAACGACCTGAAGACGGTCATCGGCGGAAAGGGTGTTCATCGAGGCGACTCGCAGGAAAGGCTCGGGAGTGTACTGACCGACATTCTTTAAAAAAGTGTCGGCCAGCCAATCAAGCAGTCTATGCAGTCTGTCAGATCGCGTGAGCCATTTTCAGTCGAAAAGCCGGAAACCGTGCCGGATGCATCCAGCAACGGCCAAGCCTGCGATCGCCTACAGGAAGACGTCGGCCTCTGAAGAGCGTTTTACCGAGTGCAGCCGGGTCTATCGCTGGCTGCCCACCGTTTGATAATCGGCCTCCTCTGCAACATGCTCGCGTCGCCCAGTCTGCGAAGACGCCAGGGCAGCATCGAGCAGTTTGTGCATGCGGACCGCGTCATCGAACGTGGCGGCGGCTTGCGTGCCGTCCGCCACGTCCTGCGCGTGCACATAGTACAACTCGGCGAGTTCCAGCACCGCCGACGGCAGATCGGATGGCGGCAACCGGAAATAACGCTCCGGAATCGGCAACATCTGCAGCGGCAGGTTGTCGCCATGAGCGCCCTCGATCACATAATCATCGCCGACAGCGCCAAAGGCCGAAGTATTGGTGATCCGCAGGTCACCCTCATGGCCGGTGATCTCCATCTGCACACCCGAACCATTGCGCTTGCCACCTTCGATGTGAACCGACACCAGGCCGCCGTCCTCCAGTTGGCCCGCCAGCACCATCTGGTCCGGCGCCGAGGTCTCGAACACCTCGTTGGTTTCCTTGATCGTCACCTTGTCGAACTGATTGACCACAAGTCCCGTGATGCTCATCGGCCAGCCAGTGGCGGTGAACAGCATGTCGAGGAAATGCCCCGCGTAGATCGCAATCACGCTGGAGAAGTTCTCCACCGGTACGGTCCAGCGCAGTGCATTCGGACGCAGTGCCTGGAAATAATTCATGCTGACGTGAATCCGCACCGAGCGGACCTTACCGACATAACCCTGCTGCAGCAGGTCCTGCAAGTAGCGGTTGTGCGGCGCGTGGCGGCGTTGCAGACCGACGATATGGCGCACACCGGCCTGTTTGGCCAGGCGCGTCAGTTCCTGCGAAGTGGCGGTATTGGTGGTCAGCGGCCATTCGCAATAGACATCTTTTTTCGCGGCGATCGCCGCGCGGACGGCTTCCTCGTGCTGAGGCGCCGTGGTCAGCACAATCACCAGGTCCACGTCCGGATGGCTGACCAGCTCATCGAGTGATCCCACCACGTGACGGATACCGAACTGTTCCGCCACCGCCTGGGCGCTTTCCTGTCGCTGGCTGTAGATCGCACTGATTTCATATTGAGGCAGCAGAGAAAGCACGCGCACATGACCGTGCAGCGCCCAATTGCCAATGCCGACCAGGCCGACGCGAATGGGAGTGGAAACGGTGTTCATGAAAGACTCCATGCATAAAGAGGTATAGAGCCTGGAGTCTAGGGAGCGGGTCGTGAGAGAAAAACAGGTCGGAGATCCGAACATTGCGGACAAAATAGCTTAAATTGGCGCACGCTCTGATCCCTTCCCCGCCTTTGGGAGTCAACACGATGCTGGACAGCCTCAGCGGTATCACCGCCTTTGTGCAGGTCGCCGAAACCCGCAGCTTCACCGAAGCCGGGCGGCTGCTGGAAATCTCTTCGTCTGCCGTCGGCAAAAGTGTTGCGCGTACGGAAGAACGGCTGGGCGTGCGCCTGTTTCATCGCAGCACCCGCAGCGTCACCCTGACTGCTGAAGGCGAGATGTTCCTGGAGCGCTGCCGCCGGATCATTCAGGAGGCCGAGCAGGCAGAAATCGAACTGTCACAACTGGCCGAGTCGCCTCGGGGCAAACTGCGCATCAGCGTGCCGCTGCAGAACACCCTGATCTTTCCATTGCTCTCGGGCTTCATGCAGGCCTACCCGCAGATCGAGCTGGACGTCGACCTGTCCGATCGCATGGTCGACGTCATCGAGGAAGGGTTCGATGCCGTGATCCGCACCGGGCAGCCATCGGATTCAAGGCTGATGGCGCGCAAACTGGGCGAGTACAAACTCGAACTGGTCGCCTCTCCTGCCTATCTGGCACAGCACGGGCGCCCTACGCACCCCGATCAACTGCGCGACCACGCCTGCCTGCTGCACAAATTTCCCGCCAGTGGCGCGCTGGAACGCTGGCCGGTGCGCGCGCCGGATGCGGACAGCGATCCGGAACTGGGAAAGGTCATCACCTGCACCACCACGGACGCCCTCACCCATCTGGCCCTCGAAGGACTGGGGATTGCTTGTCTGGCTGACTTTTCTACTCAGCAGGCGTTAAGCGAAGGCAAGCTTGAAAAAGTGCTGCCGGCGTTCACCGACCATCGGGGTTCGTTGTGGATGCTCTGGCCCTCCAGCCGCAATGCCACGCCAAAACTGCGCGCATTGATCGATTACTTCAAAGAGCATATCGCGGCAGTGCCGCAGCCCGCCGTCCGATCCTGACGTCACACGCGGCGATCAGAACTCACACACCCGTGTTCTCCTTTATGATGGCCGCCTCTGGTTCAGCGACTGACACGCGGCCTGTTGTCTTCCTCCACACGCAAGAGATTTTTCATGGCGACTCAAGACCTCACGTTTCTTCCCGACCCTGATGCGGACTCCATCTCCTCCGACGTCGCCACGTTCGGCGGTGTCATGGTCTCGACTCAAGTTCCGACCCGTGCCGATGGCAGCCTGGAACTTGGCGACATCACAGCGCAGAGCGAATGCACGCTGCAAGCGTTGAAAGTCGCGCTGGAGCGGGCGGGTAGTTCGATGGATCGCGTCATGCACCTCACCATCTACCTGACCGACATGGCGGACCGCGCCGCCTTCAATGAGGTGTACAAGCGCTTTTTCGCCAAGCCCTGGCCTGTTCGCGCCGCCGTCGGCGTCGCTGCGCTGGCGGTCGAAGGCATGCGCGTAGAAGTCACTGCGATGGCCGCCAAGGGCTGAGTCGCTTCGCTGAATCGGCGGCCTCGTTTACACCGTGGCCGCCATCGGGCAGTAGAAGGATGCCGGTCAGGCGTTTCGCCGCTACAATGCGCGACTTGACCGTGACGATCCGACTAAAAAAACATGTCCTTACCTAAGCACCATCTCGAATTGCTCAGCCCTGCCCGCGACACTGCCATCGCGCGCGAAGCCATCCTGCACGGCGCTGACGCCATTTATATCGGCGGCCCCAGCTTCGGCGCCCGTCACAACGCCTGCAACGAAGTGAGCGATATCGCCGAACTGGTTGAATTCGCCCATCGTTACCACGCGCGGGTGTTCACCACGATCAACACCATCCTGCACGACAACGAACTGGAACCGTCGCGCAAGCTGATCCATGAACTGTATGACGCCGGCGTCGACGCCCTGATCGTTCAAGACCTGGGTGTGATGGAGTTGGACATTCCGCCCATCGAACTGCACGCGAGCACCCAGACCGACATCCGCACCCTGGCGCGAGCGAAATTCCTCGATCAGGCCGGCTTTTCTCAACTGGTACTGGCCCGTGAGCTGAACCTTCAGGAAATCCGCGAGATCGCAGACCAGACCGATGCCGCCATCGAGTTCTTCATCCATGGCGCGCTGTGCGTCGCCTTTTCCGGGCAGTGCAACATCTCTCACGCCCAAAATGGCCGCAGCGCCAACCGTGGCGACTGTTCTCAGGCGTGCCGCTTGCCGTATACGTTGAAAGACGATCAGGGCCGCGTCGTGGCCTTCGAAAAGCATTTGTTGTCGATGAAGGACAACAACCAGAGCGCCAACATCCGCGCACTGGTCGAAGCAGGCGTGCGCTCCTTCAAGATCGAGGGTCGCTACAAGGACATGGGCTACGTGAAAAACATCACCGCCTATTACCGTCAGCGTCTGGACGATGTGCTTGAAGATCGGCCGGACCTGGCCCGCGCCTCCAGCGGCCGTACCGCGCACTTCTTCCTGCCCGACCCGGAAAAAACCTTCCACCGGGGCAGCACTGACTACTTCGTCACCGACCGCAAGATCGACATCGGCGCGTTCGACACCCCGACGTTCACCGGTTTGCCGGTGGGTATCGTGGAAAAAGTCGGCAAGCGTGACCTGCAGGTCGTGACGCATGATCCCTTGACCAATGGCGACGGCCTGAACGTGCTGATCAAGCGCGAAGTGGTGGGTTTCCGTGCCAACATCGCCGAGCCTAAAGGTGAGTTCGAAGAAGACGGCGAAAAGCGCTATCGCTATCGCGTCGAACCCAACGAAATGCCGGCAGACCTGTACAAGGTTCGCCCTAATCACCCGCTCAACCGCAACCTGGACCACAACTGGCAACAGGCCTTGCAGAAAACTTCCGCAGAGCGTCGCATTGGCCTTTCTTGGCTGGCGCGTCTGCGTGAAGAACGTCTGGAAGTGACGGCCACCAGTGAAGAAGGCATCAGCGCCAGCGTCGTGCTGGACGGACCGTTTGGCGCCGCGAACAAGCCCGAACAGGCACTGGATCAGTTGCGGGACTTGCTGGGCCAGTTGGGCACCACCCAATACCATGCCACCGACGTCAAACTCGATGCGCCGCAGGCTTACTTCGTCCCGAACTCCCAGCTCAAAGCCTTGCGCCGTGAGGTCATCGAAGCGCTGACCGCCGCCCGTGTTGCAGCCCATCCTCGGGGTGGTCGTAAAGCCGAGACCAGCCCGCCGCCGGTGTACCCGGAATCGCACCTGTCGTTCCTGGCGAACGTCTACAACCAGAAAGCCCGTGACTTCTACCACCGTCATGGTGTTCAGCTGATCGACGCAGCGTTCGAGGCGCACGAAGAAACCGGCGAAGTCCCGGTGATGATCACCAAGCACTGCCTGCGCTTCTCCTTCAACCTGTGTCCGAAACAGGCCAAGGGCGTGACCGGCGTGCGCACCAAGGTCGCGCCGATGCAACTGGTACACGGTGACGAAGTGCTGACCTTGAAGTTCGACTGCAAGCCCTGCGAAATGCACGTGATCGGCAAGATCAAGGGCAATATCCTCGGCCTGCCGCAACCTGGCAGCGTGCCCGTCGTGGGACACATCAGTCCTGCCGACCTGCTCAAAACCATTCCCCGCGCGCCACATTGAGTAATGGCCGGGCGCGCCGCAATGGCGCGCCTTGCTGCGAAAACGACGGTCATCGGCGTGATCGCGACGTCGCCGTCCAGCGCCCTGCCCCCACCTTATATTCCACGTTATAAAAGGCGCCCAATGCCTTGTGGAGCCTAGTGAATGACTGTCGAATTTCGTCCGGCGCGACGTTCGGATGCGCGTGAAATCGCCCGCCTGTTTCAAATCACCTCGGAAGGCGCGTCGGATTACATCTGGAGTCAGCTGGCTGAGCCGGGACAAGACCTGCTCGACGTCGGCGAGACTCGCTATGCCCGAGAGGGCGTGGATTTTTCCTACGAAAACTGCCTGATCGCCGAGGCGCATGGTGAAGTGGTTGGCATGATGCACAGCTACGTCATGCGTGAAGATCCCGATGCCAAGCCGCCGACCGACCCTGTGCTCGCACCATACGCGGACATGGAGGTGCCTGACACGCTGTACATCTCCAGCCTGGCGCTGCATGAAGGTTGGCGCAATAAGGGGCTGGGGCTTCAGTTCCTGCATCGCGCTCAGTCAAGAGCCGAGGACCTGGGACTCAAAGGGCTGAGCCTGATCGATTACGCCGAGAATACGGGTGCCCGACGCTTTTACGAACGCCATGGGTTCTCGGTCATCAAGACCTGCCAGATCACACCGCACCCGATGATTCGCGTGACCGGCGAGGCGTACCTGATGCAGCGGATTGCCTGAGGAAAGGATTGCGACAGTGCCGCCAGGCATCAGCGGCGCGCCAGTTCGTGCCGCGTGCAGCCTTCGTAGTAAACCTGCTTCACGCTCTCAGGTCGCATCCGTGAGGCGCTGTCGTAGGTTTGTTCGGTGATACCCAATGCGCTCATGCGCATCCACTGCTGGGGAAAGTGCCGGGCCTGCATCTTGTTTCGGGCCCCGTATAACGTCAGCCCGGCCAGTTTGTATTGCTGCGCAGTGGCGGCAACCCCTGCGCCCCACGTGCATAAATCCCGCTCGTTCTTGCTTAGATCCCGCGCAAACAGGGCAGAAGATGAACCCGCCGCAACACAAAACGCTAAAGCAACCCTGAGAATTTGCATGCAGATCCTTGCCTAACTGACTGACAGGCTGCAAATTTTGCAGAGGTTTACAAAAAACGTGGGCCAGCAGTTTGCCTCCTTTAGTAGTCAGGCGACCAATGACACGCAGGAGGCGCCAAATCGTTGCTGGCATTTTGACAATTCAGTAACGAAAGCCAGCGCCGCCTGCTACCGTGTAGGAGTTGAGGGTGAACCTTATCGACCGATGACCGGTCGATAGTTGCACCTCTGGCCAGGTTGATCGGTAGCAGCACCGGTACGTTGATCTGGCTGGCTTTTTTTCCAGAAGGACCGTCCATGATTCCTATCCAACGCATCGCCTGGCTCAAAGCATGGGGCGCCCATGGTTTTACCGCCACAGGCGTCGTCCTCGCCTTCCTCGCGACCATCGCGCTGTTCGACAACCAGCCCAAAGCCTGTCTGCTGTGGCTGGGCATTGCCCTGATCGTCGACGGGGTGGACGGCTCGCTCGCGCGCAAGGTCAACGTCCAGTCGGTATTGCCGCATTTCGACGGGTCGGTGCTGGACCTGGTGATTGACTACCTGACCTATGTGTTCATTCCGGCCTTGTTCATCTACCGCTATATCCCGCTGCCGGATTACACGCTGCTGCTGACCACTTCGATCATTCTGGTGTCGTCACTGTTCTGCTTCTGCAACACCGAGATGAAAAGCAAGGACAACTACTTTCAGGGCTTCCCTGCGGCCTGGAACGTGGTAGCGCTGTGCGTCTACATCCTTTCGCCTGCACCGTGGCTTACGTTCATTACCGTGATCTGCCTGGCGCTGCTGACAGTGACCCGGATGAAATTCCTGCACCCGTTCCGCGTGCGTCGCTTCATGCCGATCAACATTGCCGTCACCAGCGTCTGGTTTCTGTGCAGCTTTCTGCTGGTGATCAACCACCCGTACAACGGTACCGTCGTGCTGAGCGTCTGGCTCGCGATGTCGGCCTATTTCCTCGGCATCTGCATCTGGCGTACGTCGCTCGAGTGGATCGACAAGGCGCGCGTCTGACGCCGTCCAAACGCCCGACAACAAAAAGCAGCCCTCAGTGGCTGCTTTTTTGTTTTATGGGCGATCCACTACGTTATGTATCGGCATTGTAAGAGTCGGCTTGCTGCGGGCTGGGGTCGGACGAATGGAGTGGGTCATTCGGCATCACCGGCGACTGACCCTCCGCTTTCGCTGCCCTCATAACCTCGGACGTCCTACAGGTACTGCGGTGTTCCCGCGGGTGTTCAGGACCGCGTGTAACTCAGTGGCAACTGCGTCGTCGACTTGATCTGTTCCATGGCAAAGCTGGAACTGATGTCGGTGATGCCCGACAGCCGAATCAGCTTCTTGTAAACGGCATCGTAACCCGCGATGTCCGGCACGACGATGCGCAGCATGTAATCCGTATCGCCCGCCATTCGGTAGCATTCGACGACTTCGGGAAGGGTTGCGATCAGGTCGTGAAAACCGCCCAGCCACTCGGCGTTGTGTTGGTTGGTGCGCATGGCTGCGAACACGGTGACCGCGACATTGAGCTGTGCCGGATCAAGCAGCGCCACCCGACCGCGAATCATGCCCTGCTCTTCAAGTTTCTGGACGCGCCGCCAGCAGGCCGTGCTGCCCAGCCCGATGCTCTCGGCTATTTCGGCGATGGGTCGGGTGCAGTCGCTTTGCAGGATGCTCAAAATCGCCTGGTCAAATTTGTCCATGGAGTGCGCTTGCCGTTTCAAGAGGGGTTTTATGGCTTCAGGCGATAAGGATAGACCTGAAGCTTCTGTCAGGTGGAATCATATTCTCTGCATGACGTGATGCGGAGAAAAATAATCTAATCCATTCCTGAAACAGCGTTCAGTAATCAATTTTTTTTCAGTTCGGCGCTAGTAGTATTTTCATCATTACGTACAGCGCGGATTTCTCCCCCATGAGCACACTTCCTTGTTACTTCGATTACGCAGCCACCACACCCGTCGATGACCGCGTCATCCAGGCGATGGTGGCGTGCCTGGGCCGTGAAGGCACCTTCGGCAACCCGGCCTCCAGCTCCCATGCCTACGGCACTCAGGCCCGCCAGGCCGTAGAGCTTGCGCGCCGTCAGGTCGGCGAACTGGTCGGCACCCCTGCCGAGTCAGTGATCTGGACCTCCGGCGCGACCGAGTCCAACAACCTGGCCATCAAAGGCATCGCCTTCGGCGCCAAAGGCTCGCGCCGTCATCTGATCACCAGCCGCATCGAACACAAGGCCGTGGTCGATACCGTGCGCCAACTCGAACAAGCCGGCTTCCCCGTGACCTGGCTAGAACCCGACAGTCAAGGCTTGATCCAGCCGGAAGCTGTGCGCCAGGCGCTGCGCGAGGACACGCTGCTGGTCTCCTTGATGTTGGTCAATAACGAGTTGGGCACAGTCACGGACATTGCGACCATCGGCCAGCTTGTCCGTGATCGAGGCGCCCTTTTCCATGTCGATGCTGCTCAAGGCGCCGGCAAGCTCGCGATTGATCTCAATACGCTGCCTGTCGACCTGATGTCATTTTCGGCGCACAAGACATACGGCCCCAAAGGCATCGGTGCGCTGTATGTTGGGGAGCGCGCACGTCCGCTGCTTGAAGCGCAAATGCACGGCGGTGGCCATGAGCAAGGCTTCCGCTCCGGCACCTTGGCGACGCACCAGATCGTTGGCATGGGCGCCGCTTTTGCGCTCGCCAGCGCCGAGATGGCGGAAGAACTGCAACGGATCAGCACACTGTCGGCTCAATTGCGTGACGGGTTGCTGGCCCTGCCCGGCGTCAGCCTCAATGGCGATCCCCACCAGCGCGTCCCGCACACCCTGAATATCTGTGTCGACAGCCCGGGCTTCACGGCCATGAGCCTGTCCAGCGAGTTAGCGGTGTCATCGACATCGGCGTGCAATTCGGCCAGCAGCGGCGCCTCCCACGTGTTGCTCGCCATGGGTCTGAGCCAGGCTCAGGCCGGCAGCAGCCTGCGCTTGAGCCTGGGACGCTACACACAGGCGGCGGATGTGGAAAAAGCCATCGCGGTCATTGCCGGTCGGTTGAGCGCTCCGTCGACGACGTTCTGGTAATCCTTCCGTCAGTAACCTCTGAAGGTTACATCGAGGAAAGTAACCTTCAGAGGTTACTTTCCTGACAACTTCAGCACGGCCAGGCCAATGGCGATGCTGACGGTGAAGCTCACCAGCGTCCCGAGCAACACGTATTCGCTGAGTGAGCGCTGCTCGGCACTTTTGATGTCGTTGAAGCGCAGAATGCTTTTGGCCGTGAGCAGGAAGCCAATGCCTTCCCATTGCTGCAGCAGGACGAAGGTCAGGATCAACACTCGCTCCAGATAGCCGATCAGCGTACCGGCTCTTTTCAGCGACCCTTCGCTGTTGACGCTGGCGAGCCACGGGGTCAGCACGGCGCCAATCAACGCCGACGCCGGCCTTAAGACCAGCGCATAAGCGAGAACGATCAGCAGGTTGTGCGTGCTGAACACGTCTTTAGTCAACTCCCCCGCCCAGCCCCAATAGCCTTCGGCACTCAGCCAGACCGCCGTGACGGCGATCACCTGCAAGGCAAATCGCAGGACGAAGGCGAACCCCGACCGCCACTTGCCCACCAGCCAGCGAACCAATCCCCAGCAGAGCGCGAAGGTTGCCCCCGCCGCCACCGCAATCAGGGCATGTCGGTCAAAGGCGTACAGCACGACGCCCACGGTGACCCCTTGGGCGAAAGCCACCAGCACGCCACGCACCCGCCCCGGGCCCGGCCTGCGCTCTTGCCACTGGGCATAGCCGTAGTCCAGGAGCATGTTGAGCAGGACCAACACCAGCAACACCAATGAGGTATCACGCATCGGGCGACTCCTTGGCCTGTAACTCACTGATCCAGTCGCGCGTACACGCCAGATAGCGATCAAGCAACCTGGCCTGACCGCGCTGCAGCGCCTTATTGATCGCAACCCGTGACTTGCCCAGATTCTCGGCGATCGCCTGCTGATCGCCCGTGCCCAGCAGATGCGCGTAATAGGCCTGGGCTTCGACCACCGTCCACTTGTCGACCGTGGCGGCGACGAATTCGGTGACCAGCTCTGCGGCCCGCAGCAATGAGGCGTCGTGGCTAAAGACCGCCAAGGTGAGCTTTTTCATCCCATCCAGTCCCTGCCCGGACAGCACGAACGCCTCACCGTAGTGCTTGCCCGACGCCGACGGGCCGATGCCAATGGCGATGCGTGCGTCCCAGCGTTCCCCTTCCGGGCTTGCGGCGATCAATCCCGCGCGAATGGCCAACGCGCACTCGAAGCCGTGGATGGCTTGCGCGGGCACGACCTGAAAACCATCGCCCCGGTACGTGTCGGTGTTCAGTCCGTAACGGGTGCCGAGCGCCGTTAGCACGCTTTGCAACCCCTCCAGATACGCTTGGGTATCGGACACGGTTTGTGAGTGCATGAGGTCGCCAGTCAAGACAGCCTTAAGGGTCATGGGTAGGTCCTGAATCCAGTACAGAGGTGACAGTCACTATAGGGCAAATACGCGAGGTGTAACCTTAAAAGGTTACTTTGATGAATGTAACCTTTAAAGGTTACTTTTTTAGCGACGAAGCTCGCCGCTACCGATCTGTCACCTCACGCGCGAAGCATCACGCACTGACAGTTCATGGCACACCCGGTCTCTGGCACAATCGCCCATCGCTTTTTGAGACGAGCATGACCATGGACCTGAACAGCGTTCACCAACGCTTGCACACCGGCAGCAAGAAATGGAGCCAGTACCCGGAAGATGTGTTGCCGATGTGGGTGGCCGACATGGACTTTCCGGTGGCCGAGCCGATCGTTCAGGCGCTGACCGCGCGTCTGCAGCACCCGCTGTTGGGCTATTCCGTGGCGCAGGACACATTACGTCAAACGTTGGTGGCGCATCTGGCCCGCCACTACGACTGGCAGATCAAGCCTGAGGAACTGGTGTTCCTGCCCGGTGTAGAACCGGGGGTGAACATGGCGTTGAACGCGCTGGTGCCCAAGGGCAGCGGCGTGCTGGTACAAACACCCAACTACGCGCCGCTGCTGGATGCGCCGGGGCATTGGGACCTGCCGCGCATCGACCTGCCTTTCCATGCCGATGCCAATGGCGAATACCCCACCGACATCGCTGCCTTGCAGCGCGTTCTGCCTCAGGTTCGCGCACTGTTGCTGAGCAATCCTCACAATCCACTGGGCAAGGTCTTCGACGCGCAGGAGTTGCGTGCCATTGGCGAGGCCTGCGTGCAGAACGACGTACTGATCGTTTCCGATGAGATTCACGCCGACATCCTCTTCGATGGCCGTCGCCACACGCCGATCGCGTCCCTGAGCCCGGCCATCGCCGACCGCACCGTGACGCTGATGTCCGCCAGCAAGGCCTGGAACATCGCCGGCATGAAAACCGCCTTTGCCGTGATACAAAACCCCGACCTGCGCCTGCGCTTCAACGCCGGACGCCTGGGACTGGTCGACAGCGTCAACGCCCTGGGCCTGGACGCCACGCAAGCGGCGTACAGCAAAGGCGCGCCTTGGCTGGCGCGGGTCATGGCCTACCTTCAAGACAACCGCGACTATCTGGCCAACGCTATCAAAACCCGTTTTCCTGGCATCTCGATGAATCTGCCACAAGGCACCTACCTCGCCTGGCTGGATTGCGCGGGACTGGATATCGAAAACCCTCAGCAATTCTTCCTCAACGAAGCCAAGGTGGCGCTGAGCGCAGGCCATGAGTTTGGTGATGACTGCGGCCAGTTCGTGCGACTGAACTTCGGGTGCCCGCGCTCGATGCTGGAAGAAGCGCTGGCCCGCATGGAGCGCAGCTTGCATCGATCCTGAGCGCAGGCTGCAAGGCTGCACTCATCAAGGTCAGAAGTATTTCAGCCACTGGATATCACGCCGCCGGGCTTTGAGTTCGGCGAACCAGCGCACCGCAGGGAAGAGCACCACACTCAGCACGGCGGCACAGGCCCAGACGGCAGCCATTGAATCGAAGCCATAGTAACTGCCGTGGGATGCGCCCCAGATGGCCATTGCAAGCACGTACAGCCCCTTGAGTACATACAAGTGCAACAGGTAGAAGAACATCGGTGCCGCACCCAAAACCGCCAGCGGCTTCAACCATCGCTGGCCGTGGCTGCGCTCCATCCAGGCGATCAACAGCAGTCCCACGCCAAGCGTCAGGCTGATGAACAACAGGGACGGCGGGTATTTGGTGATGTTGAAGATGCTCATCACGGTCAGCGTCGTGGTTTCGCCCATCACCCAGTTGCGTTCGCCGTAGCCGTTGAGGCTGCGTAACAGCAGAAACAGCGCAAGAATACCGAACCCCCACGCCATCAGATTCAGCTCACGCTTGTCCCGGTCAGTGCCGCTGGCGAACCAGGGGCCGGCCGCGTAACCCACCGCGATCACGCCGATCCACGGCAGCACCGGATAGGACGTGCGCAAACGCAAACCGTCGAAGGGCTCCAACCAGCCGCGGTCATGCAGAATTGCCCATGGAATGTGCATGAAGGTGCCGGCTGCGAAATGCACGTCGTCCAGCAGGTTATGGCCCGCGATGATGACGAGCCCTGCGGCCGCCAGCCATCCACGGGGCAAGGCCACCAAGGCTGCAAGCGCCAGCATGCTCAGGCCGATGGCCCAGATGACCTGGAGATAGATCACTGTCGGCGGAAACTGAAAGGTCCACGCAAAATTGACCAAGGTCAGTTCCAGGGCAATCAGCACTAACCCGCGCTTGAACAGAAACCGGGCGACCTCACCTTTGCCCGCGTGGCGTTCGCCGTACAGGTACGCGGAGAGACCGGTAAGGAACACAAACAACGGCGCACAGAAATGCGCCAGGGTGCGACTGAGGAAAAGATCCAGTCCCGTGGTGCTGACGTCCATGGGGTCCGACACCTGACGATGCAGGAAGAACGTTTCGCGCACGTGGTCGAGCAACATGAACAGCATGATCAGGCCACGCACTGCATCGATCGATTGCAAACGGGCTGTCTTGGCAAGCGCGACAGGCGCACAGGCGTGCCCCGTGGCGGCCGTTGTGGAAGGTACATCTCGGCTGACGCCGGGGAGAACGTCACTCATGCCCACCGTCCCTCGCCCGCCGCCCGGAACGTTGACGCCAACCCGTTGACGACTGACGCCACCGCATCATGGGGGTGCAGGCTTTCCAGGTGCCTGACCGAAACGCTGCTCACAGGAAAATGCGGTAACAGCGATTGCTGAATCGTGCGCGCGGCGTCCTCGACATACATGAGATGCTGCCCGTTCAACCGAGCAAAGGCTTGTTCGTCGGCGCGCTTCACGGCTGTCTGCACGGGGGTGCCGAGGGCGGCCTCCACCCCGTCGATCAGACTGAGCAGTCCCATCCTTTCAGCCTCCTCATCGACACGCACGTGAACCGTGGCCACGCTGCGCTGACTGTGAGGCGTCGCAAGAGAGCCGTGTTGACGTAACCACGCCGCCACCTCGGCACTGTCGACGACGCCGGTCGCGAAGCGCGCAATGAACGCCTGCTCAAGCAATTGACGGGACAAGGCTGCAGAACAAGGACAGGTTGACGAATACGTGACCTCGGCGCGGACATCCAGCACCACATGGCCTTGCTGCCAGTGCGCATCAATGATCACAGGGTAAGACTTCCAGCCGCTGAGACCTGCTGTCACCAGCGCCGGCCGCTTGCACAGCAAGTCAAATGAAAGGCGCAGCTTTGCGCGCGTGGAGTGACAATCGGCATGGCTGGCGACCATCAACTCCAGCAGAGCAGACAGGCTCGCAGGGCTGACCGCGTGATGCTCCGCGAAACGGTCCAGAAGGGTGTACAGCCGGGACATGTGAATGCCCTTGATCTGCGGCGCCGGCAGGTTCACCTGCAGATCGGCTCGCGCATGAACAGGGGCATCAATGCCGGGTTCATCAAAAATCAGGGGAATGTCGATGCCCTGCATGCCGACCCAATCGAGTGGCAGCAGCGCTTGGGATACTTCAGAGCAAGCAACGTCGGGAAGTGGACTGTTCATACAAAGACGGATTCTCGGAACACAGAAGTCATTCGAGCGCCAGGCGCTCGTCACATAGAGTTATAACATAACATCTCATGTGAATAATCTGGCAACGAAAATCCGTGAGTGAAGCAATCGAGCGAGGCCGCCAACGCTGCCCCGCCCTGTTTTCTCGACTCAGTAACCCAGCGACAGACCGGTGTTGCGGCGAGGGTCATTGGCGCCGTAGAAACGGTTGTTGCCGACCGGTTTGCCACCCAGCGAGGGTGCGCCGACCAGAATCGCCGCCAGATGGTTCGCATCCTGAGGCTCGGCGAACTTATGTCCCCAGCTTTCGAGGATCTTCTGAGTGTCGGGACTCACGGCGAATCGCTCCAGGTTGGTGGTTTCCGGCATCCATTGCTGGTGGAAACGCGGCGCGTCAACCGCTTCCTGAATGTTCATGCCGTAATCGATGACATTGAGCATGGTCAGCAGCGTGGCGGTGATGATCCGGCTGCCGCCCGGCGTACCGACCACCATGACGGCCTTGCCGTCCTTGGTGACGATGGTCGGGCTCATGGACGACAGTGGCGTCTTGCCCGGGGCGATGGCGTTGGCTTCACCCTGGACCAGGCCATACATGTTCGGTACGCCGACCTTGGAGGTAAAGTCGTCCATCTCATCGTTGAGAATCACGCCGGTCTTGCTCGCCATCACGCCCGCGCCGAACCAGTCGTTGAGGGTGTACGTGACAGACACCGCATTGCCCCACTTGTCGACGATGGAGTAGTGAGTGGTGTTATTGCCTTCATGGGGCGCGACACCCGGTTTGATGTCCTGAGATACGCCGGCTTTCTGTGGCTCGATGGCGGCACGCAGTTTCGCCGCGTAGTCACGGTCGAGCAGGTGGTTGATCGGGTTCTTCACGAAGTCCGGATCGCCGAGGTAGCTGTTTCGGTCAACGTACGCGTGGCGCATCGCCTCGATCTGGTAATGCATCCCTTGAGCGGAGTGATAACCCAGCTCTTTCATCGGGTAGCCTTCGAGGATGTTCATGATCTCGCAGATCACCACGCCGCCGGAGCTTGGAGGCGGTGCCGAGACCACGTGGTAGCCACGGTAGTCGCACTCGACAGGCGCCAGTTCGCGGGTCTTGTATTTATCCAGGTCCGCCTGGACGATGATGCCCTTGCCTGCCTGGCTTGAGTCGACGATGGCTTTGGCCACCCAGCCTTTGTAAAAACCGTCGGTGCCTTTCGCCGAGATTTCCTTGAGGGTTTTCGCCAGGTCTTTTTGCACCAGCTTGTCGCCGACCTGCATCGGCTGGCCCTTGTTCAGGAAGATCGTGCCCAGGTCCTTGGCGTCTGCCTTGAATTCGTCGGTCGCGGTGTGCAGGAGGTCAACGTCACCCTGCTCCAGCGCAAAGCCGTTCTCGGCCAGCTTGATCGCGGGGGCCATGACTTCAGCACGCTTCTTCGTGCCGTATTTGCTCAACGCCATCTCCATGCCGGACACCGTTCCAGGCACGCCCACGGCCAGATGCCCTTTGGAGCTCAGGTCGGGAACGACGTTGCCGTCCTTGTCCAGGTACATATTGGCGGTGGCGGCCTGCGGTGCTTTTTCACGGAAATCCAGAAACGTCTTACGGCCATCGGCGAGCTGAATGGTCATGAAACCACCACCGCCCAGGTTACCCGCTGCCGGGTAAACCACCGCCAGCGCATAGCCCACGGCAACGGCGGCATCGACAGCGTTGCCACCGGACTTGAGCACGTCAACGCCGACGTGGGTTGCGAGATGTTGCGCGGTGACCACCATGCCGTTTTCGGCGGCGACAGGCGCCACTGAAGCCGCGTAGGTGGAGGAAAACGCGAGGGTAAATGCCGTCGCAAGCAGCGACTTGGCCAAGGGTTCGTACTTCATGTGTCGACTCTCTTTATTCTTTTGAATGTGGAACAGCATTGAACGGGTCGAGTCGCGATGGGTATGCACCCTCTCGCGATCCGCCCGGCATCCTTGCGACTGCAGATGCACATTTTTTTGAGCGTTATTCGTTGACCACTACAATCTGTAAAGCCGCACCAAAGTAGCGCGTACCGCACAACTAACCTAGTACTCATGACAGGATATTTCACGGAACCGTCGCGGTTTTACTGGCACGTTCGTTCCATGAAATGTGCGTCAGGTGCTGCACGACAAGCGCGTATACGCGTAACCTAGGGCCTGCGTCCGGTCGCATGAGAGTCATCACGACCACCCCGGACGCCACGACAAAGGACGTCATCGACTTACTGAGAAGGCCTGCCCTTGTGAAAAAAATCCGACCGACCGAGCCACGTGACTGATGGCCAGAACCTTCCGTTCGCTGGCCGTCTACAACTTCCGCGTCTGGTCCCTGGGCGGGATCGTGTCCAACATCGGCACCTGGATGCAACGCACTGCGCAGGACTGGCTGGTGCTCACCCAACTCACCGAACAGAACGCCACCGCGCTGGGCATTGTCATGGCCTTGCAGTTCGGGCCCATGTTGCTGCTCCTGCCCTTCAGCGGGTATGCGGCCGATCACTTCGACCGGCGTAAACTGCTCATCGGCACGCAACTGGCGTTTGCCGCCTCTGCGTTGGGGCTCGGGTTGCTGACGGTCACCGGGCATGTACAGCTGTGGCATGTGTACTTCTTTGCGGCGATGTCCGGGTGCGTTGCGGCTATCGATGCGCCGGCGCGGCAGACGTTTGTGTCCGATCTGGTGGATGAGTCCTACCTGAGCAACGCCGTGGCATTGAATTCGCTGTCGTTCAACGTGGCGCGCATGGTCGGCCCGGCGGTGTCCGGACTATTGATCCCCTGGGTGGGCAACGGCTGGGTGTTTCTGCTGAACGTGCTGACATTTGCCGCGATGATCATCTCGCTGTGCTGCCTGCGGAAAAACCAGATGCATGTCCGCGAGCGGCCTCCCCGTGTTCGCGGCCAACTGGCTGAAGGTTTCCGTTACGTCTGGGCGCGTCCTGACCTCAAAGCCATCCTGCTGATGCTGTTTCTCATGGGCACTTTCGGCCTGAACTTCCCCATCTACATCTCGACCATGGCGGTCACGGTGTTCGACGCGGACGCCAGCCACTACGGCCTGCTGACGTCGCTGATGGCAGTGGGATCGGTGACCGGTGCCCTGCTCTCGGCGCGACGCGCCCGTCCGGGTCCCATGTTGCTGTTCTGGGCCTGCGCGCTGTTCGGCGGATGCTTTGTGATGGCGGCCCTGATGTCGAACTTCTGGCTGTTCGGCGGCCTGCTGTTTGTACTGGGGATTTCGGCGCAGACCTTCACCACGTCGGCCAACAGCATGGTGCAGCTGTCGACCGATCCGTTGATGCGAGGTCGGGTGATGGCCATTTTGCTAGCGACGACACTGGGCGGCACGCCCGTCGGCGCCCCGATCGTGGGCTGGGTCGCCGACCTGTTCGGCCCGCGTTGGGCCATGGGCGTTGGCGCTGCCTCGGGGCTGTGGGCAGCGCTGGTCTGGTTCCGTTATCAGCGTGGGGTCAGAACACCGTTGGCGACCTGAGTGTGGACCGGTTTCGACGGCTGTCGCGTGCCGCCGACCACACTTGGCCGGTGGGGGCGATTAAAACCAGCGGTCGTTACGCTTGCGACCCCGAGTCAGCGCAGGAAGAATCAGGCCGAGCAACAGCCCTGCCCCTGCGATGCTGCCGCCATACACCATGTAGCGCATGAGCACCTGGTTATTCTCGTCACCGAGTTTCGCCTGGGTGGAGCGCAGTTCCGATTGGGCGTCGGTCAGTTGGGCGTTGAGGTCTTTGGTGCGGGCCTCCAGTTCATCCACCAGTTTCTTGCGCGAATCGAGCGTCTCCTGCATGCCCTGGACTTTGGTTTTCCAGTCGTCGTCGATGGTTTTCAACTGGGCACTGAGGTCGGCCACTTGCTGGGTCAGTTGCGGCAGGCGTTCGGCCTGGCCGGGGACTTCCTGCAAATCCGCCGAGGGGATCCACACTGTGTCGCCGGAGTTGCCGCGCACCTGGCTGTAATCGCCCTGGGTGGTGAGCAGTTCGACTTTCTGACCCGATTTCAGGGTGCCGACGATGCGATAGCCATCGGTCGGACCGCTACGGACGTAGGTGCTCAAGGTATCGTTGACCCAGCGGTCCTTGCCTTCGGCTTGCGCTTGAGCGACTACACCAACGGTCAGCAGGGTTCCCAGCAAGCCGGCGCTGAGCAAACGGCGTCGGGCGCCCGGCAGATGGGAGGATGAAAGAGAAACAGAAACGGGACGAGATAGAGACATGGGTGATCTTCGACAAAAATAAAAAGAAAGGCCGGATGGTCGGGCCGCATGCAATGGACAAAAGCCTGATCGGCAGCGAAGAGCAAGGCGCTGCAACCGCTGGAGAAGGCAACGACGCGCGAGGAAAATCCACAAAACACCGGGGCCTCGTGACCCGGCGCACCGCGCGCGCAGTGGTCAACAGACCGTTCAAATAGTGTCAGGTTCACTACAGGGAGGTGACGTTCGTCCGGGAAATGCCGTGGCGGAGCTGACAACGGTAAGTCAGTGGGAGCGAGGTTGCTCGGGAACACAGTGTCTCAGCCACCGAAAATGGAGACTGTACCGGCGCATTCGCGAGCAAGCTCGCTCCCACAAGATGGACTGTCCCAACAGCTGAAGACCCTTTCAATTTGGCGTGTCCAGAATTAGGCGCTGTCAGGCAACAGGTTGAAGCGGAAGAAAAATGGCGGAAGGCAGCGGGAGTCGAACCTGCCCGGGAACGGCTGCCGTCCCCAACCGGGTTTGAAGCCCGGCCGCGCCACCGGGCGCGATTGCCTTCCATGATCGAACTGACCGGCTCGAAACGTTTCAACCCTGAGCGTCAGCCCTGGACGCCTGCGCCAGTGCATTGTCCGCACGCACTTGACGCTGATCGCCGATACGTCGGGTGAAACCGATACGGTCGAAATACTCGAGAATCTGGATACTGCGCTTGCGGCCGATGCCCAGCCTGTCGCGAAACGCTGCCGCCTGGATCACCGGGTCAGCTGCAGACAGTTGCAACAGCATAGCCACCATTTCCCGAATTGTGGACTCCAGATAAAACAGATCACGCACCACCTGATGCACTTGCCCGATGCGCGCCAGCTTGCGCAGCAGCAGACGCGTTTCAGCTTCGGTGTGTCCAGTCGCCGTTGCGAGGTCGCGCACCCAGGGCGGGTCGAAGCGCGCCTGCTGCATCAGGGGTGACAGTCGCAGCCAGAACTGCTCGTCTTCGTCACTGAGCTTCACCTGATGATCCGGCAAGTGCAGCCACGGTCCGCTGCTGGCGATCGTGCCTGCGGCCAGCAACCCGTCGATCAGGGCAATGAATGCCGGACGCTCCAGTGGCATCGCCGCGAAACGCCGTAACCGGTCGCGGTCAGGCCCGAGCTGGTCGGGTTCCTGCTCATGAAACCGTGCCAGATGCTCAAGCAATGCGCGCTGCAGGGCCTGCCATCGTGCCTCGCTGAACAGCAGTTGGCGCTGACGGGTGAGAACGACCCGGGTATCGGACGGTAATCGCCAGGTCGCGCGCAGGCGATTGAACTGCCGTTCCAGGCGCTGCGGATCAAGGCCGGTTTCGCTGTATGCGATCAACGCTGGCAGTGCCGACTCCAGATCCGCCGCGCCGGCAAGAATGTTCAGCGTCGCCAGCCGTTCGGCGCTGCGCCGCTGACGTGATGGGGCGAACGGGTCCAGTACCCTTGCGCCACCCACGGTTCGTTGCGCGCTTTGGTCGCGCACCACCAGACGATCGCCGTGAACCGCATGCACCGGCGCATTGAGCAGCAGTTGCGCGAACATGCGCCCGCCAGGGGCGACGCTGCCCCCTTCAAGCAAGGCGACGCGAGCGGTGACGTCCTGCGTGCCAATGTGGACGTGGACCGGGCTGAAATGCTCGAACGCACGGGTCTCGCTGCTCAGCAATTGCAGGTCGATGTCGATCCGCTGGGTCGGCGCGAACAACCATTCGGCAAGCAGCCAGTCGCCGCGATGAATCTGTTCCAGGGCAAGCTTTTCAGCGTTCAGGTTCAGAGCCACGCGCTGCCCGATGCGGGCCTGTGAAGCGGTCTGGTTTTGTGCGTGCAGGCCACGGACACGTACGCTCTTGCCCGACTGCCCGAGCAGCAACGTGTCGCCCACGTTCACTTCTCCGGCGAGCGCAGTCCCGGTCACGACAATACCGGCACCGGACACGCTGAACGCCCGGTCGATGTCCAGGCGAAAGCCGCCGCGGTCGCTGCGTTCCCGCACATCGTTCTGAGCACGGAGCAAGGCCTGGCGCAAGGCGTCGATGCCTTCGCCGGTAGTGCTGGAGACGTCAAACTGAGGCGCATCGGCATACGGACCCGGCGCCAGCAGATCACGAACCTGCTTATGGACCTGCTGCACACGGGCCGACTCGACCCGGTCACACTTGCTGATCACGACCCGCAGCTCAGGAATTCCGAGCAATTCGACTATTGCCAGGTGCTCGCGGGTTTGTGGCATCACCCCGTCGTCCGCCGCGACCACCAGCAGGACCAGATCGATACCCTGAGCGCCGGCGAGCATGTTGTGAATGAAGCGCTCGTGGCCAGGCACGTCAATGAACCCGGTCAGTGGCGCGTCGGCCGCCAGCGGCGCGTACAGGTAACCCAGGTCGATGGTGATGCCGCGCTCGCGCTCTTCGCGTCGCCGGTCGCCCGCTTGCCCGGTCAGCGCTTCCAGCAAGGCCGTTTTGCCGTGATCGATGTGTCCAGCGGTCCCGACGATCACCCTGCCTCGCCCTCCCAGCGCAACTGGTTCAACTGGCCTGTCCAGCCCGCTTCGTCGTCTAGTTGTCGCAGATCGAGCCAGAGCGCGTCATCGTCGATCCGCCCCAGCACCGGGATCGGCAGGTTACGCAGCCCGGCCTCAAGGGCGTGTAGTTGACGGCCGCGAAGCTTTTTCGAGACGATCGGTCGTAAACACAACGACGCGCTGGGCAGCCGCGCCACCGGCTGGCTGCCGCTGCCGATCATGCCTAAGCTCGGCTGCACGGCCACAGCCCAGCCTTCGCCCAGCGTCCTGGCCAACAGCGGCCGCAAGCGTTCGGCCTGCGCCAGAATTTCGCCTTGCGGACGCGTCAACAGGCGCAGGCTCGGCAAACGCGAGGCCAGGCGGTCCGGATCACGATAAAGACTCAGCACCGCTTCCAGCGCGGCCAGGGTCAGCTTGTCCACACGCAGTGCGCGTTTGAGCGGGTTCTTTTTGATTTTCGCGATTAGCGCTTTGCTGCCGACAATCAAGCCGGCCTGCGGGCCGCCGAGCAATTTATCGCCACTGAAGGTAACGATGTCGGCCCCTTCTGCCAAGGTCTGGCGCACCGTCGGTTCGGCCGGCAACCCCCAGCGCGTGAGGTCCAGCAAGCTGCCACTGCCCAGGTCTTCCAGCAGCGGCAGTTGGTGCTCATGGGCGATGCGCGCCAATGCTTGCGTCGGCACACTCGCGGTGAATCCCTGAATGCTGTAGTTACTCGTGTGAACACGCATCAGCAAACCCGTGCGCGGATTGATCGCGGCCTCGTAATCCTTGGCGTGGGTGCGGTTGGTGGTGCCGATCTCATGCAGCTTCACGCCGGCGCGGGCCATGATGTCGGGAACGCGAAACGCACCGCCAATCTCGATCAATTCGCCGCGAGAAATGATGCCTTCCTTGCGCGCGCCCAGGCTGTTGAGCGCCAGCAATACCGCGGCCGCATTGTTGTTGACGACGGTCACGGCTTCGGCGCCGGTCAGTTCACGAATCAAACCCTCGATCAGGTCATCGCGGTCGCCGCGCTTGCCGCTGCTGAGGTCAAATTCCAGATTCAGCGGGTAACGCGCTGCGGTCTGGATCGCCTCGATGGCTTCTTCGGGTAACAGCGCCCGGCCCAGGTTGGTGTGCAGCACCGTGCCCGTCAGGTTGAACACCCGGCGCACCTTGCTCCGATGCTGGATCGTCAGACGCTCCGATGCACGGCCCGCCAACACCTCGCTGCTGAGCTCCGCTGCACTCGCGTTCCCCGTCACGGCCGACTCACGCACGTCATCGAGCAACTGGCGCAAGGTTGCCAGCACCGCATCGCGGCCATAGCGGTCGATCAGGGGATGGCAGGCGGGATGACGCAACAGGCTGTCGACAGAGGGTAAACGCGGCGGGATCGAGGCAAGGTTTGCGGGCATTCATGTACTCCGATAGCGAAAAAAATAGGTCGGGCTACCCAGTTGCCACACAGCACCTGTGGGAGTGAGATTGCTCACGACGAGGCCGGTATACCCAAACATGAACAGGAATGAGCGACGCCTTCGCCACCAAGCCGGCTCCTAGGGCCTTTGGCCAGACGCAGATTGCATCGTGTTGCGGAATCTGAGTGTAGACGCCCTTTTCACTCGCCCCCAGGCGCCAGCATCAGGTTCGGCGCCAGGCGCTGGATGCCTTCCAGGTCCAGGCGCATGTCCAGCATCAGGCTGGCCAGGTCCGCCGACAGCGCCTCGGCTTCGGCGTCACACTCCAGATAGATCTGCTTGAGGTAGGTGTTGCAACCCGGACAAACCTCGGCCCGCAGCGGTGCCTTGTCCACTGCGATGCGATCATCGTCCAGGCTGACGTATTTCAGGCCTTTGCTCTGTTCGCAATACACGCACTTGACCCGCACCACATGCCATTCACAGGCACACAGCGAACAGACGAGGTAGCGCAGGCCGTTGTATTTGCCGCGATGACGAATGACACCCGCCATCGCGGGTGAACCACAGGCCGGGCACTGGCCCAGGCTGTCGCAGGGCTTGAGGTCGGTGAAGGACAGCGTCAACAACCAATGGCTCCACGCCGTCTGCAGGGCAGCGCCCAAAAACGGCACCACAGCCGCAGGCAGACCCGCGTACTGACCGCTGAGCAGTGAAATCGCCCACGCTTTGCGCTGTCCTTCGTCTGCAGCGAGTAACTGGGCCACGGCCTGCTGGACGTGATCGTGTGCCAACGGCTGAAAGCGTTCGAGGAGTGCCTCCAGATACCGCTGCCAGTGCGCCTCGCGAACCAGGCTGTCGGCCGCAAGCGGCGGCAGGCCGTGCTGACGGCACACATCAAGACGACTGCCGTCCGGAACCCAGTCGCTGGGCGGCTGATCGAGCAGATCCTGTTGAACCCGACACAGCGCCGCGATCAGACGCAGGTAGTCGGACAGCGGATGATCTTCGGCAAGTTGCTCCAGGCGTGCGGCTCGCAGCGCAAACAGGTTGGCAGGTGGCAGGTACAGGAACGGCAGGGAGTAAGCCCCCGCCTGCGCCTGGATTTCTTCGGGTTCGAGGGTCTGACTCAATGCGTCATCCTTTCTTGGTTACACGAGGCTGCGCCTGAACAGGCGGGCCCTCTTCATCGACGATCTTGCGATACCACAACGCGTGGTGTTTCTTCGCCCAACGGCGGCTGACCCAGCCATGCAACATGGCGCCCACCGAGCCCTTGATCCAGATACCGGCATAGATGTGCACGATGATGCTGGTGATCAGCACGAAGCCGGCCAAAGCGTGTAACAACGCGCCGAGACGAATCACGGTGATGCCGAAGTACTCGCTGAAGTAGGCCCGCCAGATCACCAGACCACTCAACAGCAACGCCAGCATGCACAACAGCAACGTCCAGAACAGCAGCTTCTGACCGGGGTTGTACTTGCCAATCGGCGGCACGCCCTCCTCTGAGTTGACCATCACCCGATCGATCCGCTTGAGCCATAAACGGTCATTGGGGATGAACAGGTTGGCGCGCCAGAAACGGATCACCAGCCCGCAGAAGAACACAAACATCGCCACGCCCATGAACGGGTGCAGGATGCGCGTCCACGGGCCTCCGCCGAACAGGTTGGTCAGCCAGAACATCGCCGGATGAAACAAGGCCAGGCCGGATAAACCCGCCATGAAGAACAGAATCGCCACCAGCCAGTGGTTGGTCCGCTCATTAGCGTTGTAGCGCAGGATGGTCTTGCCGGGTTCACGGTTTTCGCTCATGGCCGCTGCTCCCCTTCAGGTCCCGGTTTATTTGGGTCGTAGACATGCACGGCGGGATCGACCTCGTGCACGCTCGGGTCTTTCGCAGGTTCGTGCTCGTCTTCTTCGCGCTGCGGCCCGATTCGCACGTAATGGAAGAAGCCCGCCAGCACCGCGACGCCCATGGCCAGCAGCCCAAGTGGTTTGCTGACGCCTTTCCACAGCCCCACCAGCGGGCTGATTTCCGGGTTCTTCGGCAAACCGGCGTAAAGCCTGGGATCTTCAGCGTGGTGCAGTACGTACATCACATGGGTGCCGCCGACCCCGGCAGGGTCATACAAACCGGCGTTTTCAAAACCGCGGGACTTCAGATCGACCACCCGCTCGGCGGCATGCACCTTCATGTCTTCCTTGGTGCCGAAGACGATGGCGCCGGTCGGACAGGTTTTCACGCACGCCGGTTCAAGCCCCACGGAGACGCGGTCCGAGCACAGCGTACATTTGTACGCCTTGTGGTCTTTCTGCGAGATCCTCGGAATGTCGAACGGGCACCCGGTGATGCAGTAACCGCAACCGATGCAGTGGTCCTGGTTGAAATCGACGATGCCGTTGGCGTGTTTGATGATCGCGCCAGGGCTCGGACACGCCTTCAGGCAGCCCGGGTCGGCACAGTGCATGCAGCCGTCCTTGCGGATCAGCCACTCCAGGTTGTTGTCGGCGGTTTCGTGCTCGGTGAAGCGCATCAGGGTCCAGGTTTCTGCGCTCAGGTCCTGCGGGTTGTCGTAGGTGCCGTGGTTATGGCCCACCTCGTCGCGCAGCTCGTTCCATTCCGAGCACGCGACCTGGCAAGCCTTGCAGCCAATGCATTTGGTGGTGTCGATCAGCTTGGCGACTTCTTCCATTTGCCTGACCGACGAGGGCACCGTGGTGGTGGCTGAACGTGCAGTGATGTCTTGAATGGCCATCAGATTTTCTCCACGTTCACCAGGAACGACTTGGATTCCGGGGTTTGCGAGTTACCATCACCCAGAAACGGCACCAACGTATTGGCCAGGTATCCGTTGCGGGTGGTGCCAGTGAACCCCCAATGGATCGGGATACCGATCTGATGCACCACCTGATTGTTGACCTGCAACGGCCGGATGCGCTTGGTCACCACCGCGACGGCTTCGATGAACCCGCGCTTGCTGCTCACCCTCACCCGGTCCCCCGCGACAATGCCTTTTTCCTTCGCCAGCGCTTCACCGATCTCGACAAATTGCTCAGGCTGCGCAATCGCGTTGAGACGGCAATGCTTGCTCCAGTAATGGAAATGCTCGGTCAACCGGTAACTGGTGCCCGCGTACGGGAAGTCCTTGGCCACGCCCAACGAGTCCCACACTGAATCGAAGATGCGTCCGGCGGGATTGCTGGTCGCCTGTTTATTGTTCGGGTGCAGCGGGTTGATACCGATCGGGGTTTCGAAAGGTTCGTAGTGTTCCGGGAATGGCCCCTCGTTCATCTTGTCGACGGCGAAGAAACGCGCCACGCCTTCAGGGTTCATGATGAACGGGTTCATCCCGGCTTCCGGCGCAGAGGTCACGACGAAGTCCGGCACATCAGTGCCCGTCCAGGCTTTGCCATTCCACCAGATCAGCCGCTTCTTCTGATCCCAGGGTTTGCCCTGGGTGTCTGCAGAGGCGCGGTTGTACAGAATCCGCCGGTTGCTCGGCCAGGCCCACGCCCAGCCTTGATGCTGGTGCATGTCATAAGGGTCGCTGTTGTCCCGGCGTGCCATCTGGTTGCCGGCTTCGGTCCAGCTGCCGCAGAAAATCCAGCACCCCGACGCCGTACTGCCGTCGTCCTTGAGCTGGGAAAACCCGGTCAGCTGCGCGCCACCCTTGATCGCAGCACCCGAGAAGTCCGTGAAGTCCATGGTGGCCGCGCCGTTGATCTCCTTGGCGATCTCTTCGGGCGACGGCTCCTCAGGCACTTTGTAAGGCCAGTTCAGTTTCAACAGGGGTTCGGCATACGCACCGCCCTGTTCCTGATAGCGCTTGCGCAGGCGCAGGAACAGTTCGCTCATGATGCGGACGTCGGTGATCGCCTCGCCGGGGCCCTCTGCACCTTTGAAGTGCCACTGCAGCCAGCGGCTGCTGTTGACCAGCGAGCCGTCTTCCTCCGCAAAACACGTCGTGGGCAGACGAATGACTTCGGTCTGAATGGCATCGGTCTGTACATCGTTGTACGGGCCGACCTTCTGCCAGAACTCAGAGGTTTCAGTCGCCAGCGGGTCCATGATCACCAGCCATTTGAGCTTGGCGAGCGCTTTCATCACCCGGTTCTTGTCCGGCAATGCCGCGATGGGGTTGAACCCCTGGCAGACATAACCGTTAACCTGCCCCTTGCCCATCATGTCGAACATTTTCAGGATGTCGTAGTTGGGAATATCGAGCTTCGGCAGCCAGTCATAACCCCATTTGTTCTCGGCCGTGGCGTTGGCGCCATACCAGGACTTCATCAGGCTGACGTGGAATTTGCTGTAGTTCTGCCAGTAGGACAGCTGCCCTGGACGCAACGGTTTCTGCGTGCGCTTGCTGATGTAGGCGTCGTAGTCCTGCTCCGCATCGGAAGGCAGGGTCAGGTAACCGGGCAGCGCGTTGGACAGCAATCCAAGGTCGGTAAGGCCCTGAATATTGGAGTGGCCGCGCAAGGCGTTCACGCCCCCGCCCGGCATGCCGACATTGCCCAGCAGCAGTTGCACCATCGCCGCGCTGCGAATGATCTGCGAACCGATGGAGTGCTGCGTCCAGCCCAGCGCGTAGAGAATCGTCATGGTCTTGCCCGGTGTCGAGCAGGTGGCGATCTCTTCCCAGATCTTCATCATCCGGTCCTGTGGCATGCCACAGGTCAGGCTGGCGATTTCCGGGGTGTAACGGCTGTAGTGCTGCTTCATCAGTTGATAAACGCACTGCGGGTCCTGCAGAGTCGGATCGACTTTGACGAAACCGTCCTCGCCCAGCTCGTAGCCCCAACCCGACTTGTCGGTGTAGAGGCGCTTGGTCGCGTCGTATCCACTGAAGATCCCGTCTTCAAAGCCATAGCCGGCTTTGACGATGAAGGACACGTCGGTGTAATTGCGCACGTATTCGTGCTGGATCTTGTCCTGAGTCAGCAGGTAGTTGATCAACCCGCCCATGAACGCGATGTCGCTGCCGGTGCGGATCGGCGCGTAATAGTCGGCCACGGAGGCCGTGCGCGTGAAACGTGGGTCGACCACGATCAAGCGTGCCTTGTTGTGCGCCTTTGCTTCGGTCACCCATTTAAAACCGCAGGGGTGTGCTTCTGCTGCGTTGCCGCCCATCACCAGGATCAGATTCGCGTTGGCGATATCGGTCCAGGTATTGGTCATGGCTCCACGGCCGTACGTCGGGGCAAGACTTGCCACCGTCGGGCCATGTCAGACACGTGCCTGGTTATCGAACCCCAGCATGCCGGTTGCGCGAATGACCTTGTGCGTCATGTAACCGGCTTCGTTGGACGCCGCGGACGCTGCAAGAAAGCCCGTGGTCAGCCACCGGTTGACGGTCTGGCCCTTGTCGTTCTTCTCGATGAAGTTCGCATCGCGGTCGGCCTTCATCAGGTCAGCCACACGGTCCAGCGCTTCATCCCAGGAGATGCGGGTCCATTCGTTGCTCCCGGGCTTGCGCACCTGAGGGTATTTGAGACGACCGGGACTGTGAATGAAGTCCAGAAGGCCCGCGCCTTTCGGGCACAGGGTGCCGCGGTTGACCGGGTGATCAGCATCGCCTTCGATGTGAATGATGTTCTGCGCGACGTTCTTCGCGGCATCGCCCTGGCTGTACATGATCAAGCCGCAGCCGACCGAGCAATACGGGCAGGTGTTGCGGGTTTCATGGGTGTGGGCGAGTTTGAAATGGCGTATCTGCTCGGCGAACGCCGGCGTTGGGGCCATGCCCAACGCCGCCAGGCTCGAGCCTCCAAGGCCGACAGCGGCGACCTTGAAGAACTGCCGACGGTTGAGGTCCATCGTGCACTCCTGATCAGGTGGAAGTCCCGATACGTAGTCGGGCCTTTTCAATCACGGGTCTTGAACACGCGTCGGCGAGAAACCCGACATCAAAAACTTTAGCCCAGAATGCCAGCATCGCCAGGAAATCAGATCGTCGGCCCCGTGGCAGACAATGCGAAGCGGCGCAAGGAACGCGCGGTGCTGTGCCAGCGACCTGGCGGCGTTCATGAAAGACACTGAGAAGAAGCGTTGAACGGCCGTAGGGACATTGACTCTCAATGGCATGAGGTGTGTCAGGTACATCAAGGGTGAATGACGCACTGCATTCGTCAGCAAGCTGACTCCCACAGGTCCGAGATGTCCCGACGTTTTGATCGTCCCCACGCTCCGCGTGGGAATGCCGGGCAGGACGCTCCGCGTCCCAACGACGCGGAGCGTCGTTCGCTGCGTTACCACGCGGAGCGTGGGAACGATCAATGTCTGACGCACTTTCCCCTGACACCCCATCCCTGTGGGAGACGTCCGAGGTTACGAGGGCAGCGAATGCGGTAGGTCAGCTGCAAAGATGTCAGATGAGCCACCGCATTCGTCCGAGCGCGGCCCGCACCAAGCCAGCTTCCACTCATCACGATGCCTGCCGCACTTTCCCCTGACACCCCATCCCTGTGGGAGACGTCCGAGGTTACGAGGGCAGCGAATGCGGTGGATCAGCTGCGAAAATCTCAGATGAGCCACCGCATTCGTCCGAGCGCGGCCCGCACCAAGCCGGCTTCCACTCATCACGATGCCAGCCGCACTTTCCCCTGACACCCCATCCCTGTGGGAGACGTCCGAGGTTACGAGGGCAGCGAATGCGGTAGGTCAGCTGCAAAGATGTCAGATGAGCCACCACATTCGTCAGCAAGCTGACTCCCACAGGTCCGGGAGGCCTCGAAGTTTTGATCGTAACCACGCTCCGCGTGGGAATGTCGGGCAGAATGCTCGGCGCCCCACCGACGCGGAGCGTCGTTCGCTGCGTTACCACGCGGAGCGTGGGAACGATCAACGATCAATCAACCAGGACCCGGCACCTTCGGTGACTTGGGGGTGGTGCGGCTACTCCCCAACCGGCTTAAACACCACCACCGCCAACGGCGGCAAATCCAACGCCAGCGAAAACGCCTGGCCATGGCTCTTGACCTCATCAGCCACCACCGCCCCGCCGTTGCCAATGTTGGAACCTGCATACACCCCGGCATCGGAATTCAGCAGCTCAGCCCACTTCCCGCTGAACGGCACACCCACCCGATAACCATGGCGCGGCACCGGCGTCAGGTTGGCAACCACCAACAACGGCTCGCCGTCCTTGCTCCAACGCAGATAGGCATAAACGCTGTTGCCGGCGTCATCCCCAATCACCCATTGGAAACCCTGAGGCTGGCAATCCTGCTCATACAGCGCAGGTTCCGACCGATACAGCCGGTTCAGGTCCCCCACCAGCGTGTGCACGCCCTTGTGATCGGCATACTGCAGAAAATGCCAGTCCAGCTCCGTGTCGTGGTTCCACTCACGCCACTGCCCGAATTCGCAGCCCATGAACAGCAGCTTCTTGCCAGGGTGGGTCCACATGAACGTCAGATACGCCCGCAGGTTGGCAAACTTCTGCCAGCGGTCACCCGGCATCTTGTCGATCAGCGAATGCTTGCCGTGCACCACTTCATCGTGGGAAATCGGCAGGATGAAACGCTCCGACCACGCATACACCAGTCCGAAACTCAGCCGGTCGTGGTGATGCTGACGATGAATCGGATCCTGTTCGATGTACTTGAGCGTGTCGTGCATCCAGCCCATGTTCCACTTGTAGGCAAAGCCCAACCCACCCTGCTGCGTTGGCTGGCTGACGCCCGGCCACGCCGTGGATTCCTCAGCGATAACCAGTGCGCCTGGTGCTTCCAGCGCGACCACATCATTAAGGTGACGCAGGAAATCGATCGCCTCGAGGTTTTCGCGACCGCCATAGCGGTTAGGCACCCACTCCCCGGCCTTGCGCGAGTAGTCGCGGTACAGCATGGACGCCACGGCATCCACACGCAGACCGTCGATATGGAAATTCTTCAACCAATGCAGACCCGAAGCGATCATGAACCCGTGCACTTCCGTGCGACCGAGGTTGTAAATCAGCGTGTCCCAATCCTGGTGAAAGCCTTCCTGCGGGTTGCCGTATTCGTACAGCGCAGTGCCGTCGAATTGCGCCAGGCCGTGGGTATCGGTTGGAAAATGCGCAGGCACCCAGTCGAGGATCACGCCAATGTCGTTCTGGTGACAGGCATTGACGAACGCAGCAAAATCTTCAGGCGAGCCATAACGCGCACTCGGGGCAAACTGCGACAGCAACTGATAACCCCATGAACCGCCGAACGGGTGTTCCATGATCGGCATCAGTTCGATGTGGGTGAAGCCCAGGTCCTTGATGTAGGGGATCAACTCGGCAGCCAGTTCGTGCCAGTTGAACGGACGATCAGGCTCATCTTCCCCGCCGTGGTGCCATTTCCAGGAACCGGCATGCAGTTCGTAAATCGACAGCGGCTTGTGAACATCCTGTTTGTCGCCGCGCGACTGCATCCAGTCGGTGTCCTGCCAGTCAAAACTCAGCGGCGCAGCCACTTTTGACGCTGTGTTCGGCGGCACCGTGGTCGCCAATGCCATCGGGTCGGCTTTCAGTGGCAGGACGCCATGCTGCCCGAGGATTTCGTATTTATAGGTCTCACCGGGCTTGATGCGCGGGATGAAAATCTCCCACACCCCGGACGGATAGCGCACGCGCATCGGATGGCGACGACCGTCCCAGCTGTTGAAGTCGCCCACTACAGAGACGCGACGCGCATTGGGTGCCCACACCGAAAAACGCACACCCTCGACGCCGTCGACGGTTTTCACTTGCGCGCCCAAAGCGCTGCTCAGGTCCCGGTGATTGCCTTCGGCAAACAGGTACAGGTCCATTTCACCGAGCAACTGGCCGAAGCTGTAAGGGTCTTCGGTGATCTGCTCACCGGTCGCCCAGTTGATCTTCAACAGGTACGGTTCGCGCACCGGGAAATGCCCGGCGAAGAAGCCGGGCTTGTCGCTCATGGTCAGTTCGCCAAGGTCACGCTCGCCGTCGCGAGACAGGACGCGTACACCCAGCGCATTGGGCAGATAGGCGCGGATGACTTGCCCGTCCTTGCCATCGCTGTGAGGGCCGAGCATGGAGAACGGGTCACGGTGTTCGGCGCGGATCAACGCGTCCATATCGCCGGCGCTGGGCAACAACTTGTGGTTGCCATCGCCGAATTGGTCAGACGCACTCATTTTCATTCTCCATCAGACAAGTTCAACAGCCCGCGCAAGCCTTGAAGCGGAACCGACAACCAGGTCGGCCGATTCTCGGCCTCGTAGGCCACTTCATAAGCGGCTTTTTCCAGGGTGAACAACGCCAGTGCAGCGGCCTCTCCCTTGGCATCTTTCCAGACGTGCGCAACATCCCCGGTGGCGTGTTTATAGCCGTCGAGAAACGCAGCGCGCGCCTGACTCAAATACGTTTCAGCAACATGTTGACGCGCCGTCGCAGCCTCAGGCGAGGTGTCCGCAGATTGCGCGTTTCGCATTGCCATGGCGGCAGCGTAGTTGAAAGATCGCAACACGCCGCTGACATCCTTGAAGGGGCTGTATTTGGCGCGGCGTTCCTGCAGCGGACGCGCCGGTTCTCCTTCGAAGTCAATCAGATACGCGTCGCCCTTGACCACCAGCATTTGCCCCAGGTGCAAGTCACCGTGGACCCGCATGCGCAATCCACCGACCGACTGTTTCGCCAGGGTTTGCACCTGCGCCAACAGCGGTTTGCGTCTGCCCAGCAGTTCACTGACCAGTTGCTGGTCGGCGGGTTCCAGCGTATCGCGATGTTGCTCCAGCAAATCCAACGCGCGCTCGACTTGCGCCGAGACGCTTTTTGCCGATGCCTGGCTGTCCTTGACGCTGGTGACCTCGGTCTTGAAGTCTGGATTGTCAGTCGGCGCGCTCAACACGACATGCATTTCGCCCAAACGCTGGCCCAGCAATCCGGCAAAGTCCTTGAGCTCCAGCAGTGCATTGGCGTGCTGTTCCACGTTGGAATGGCCGTGAGCCATTTCGTCCCGAACGGCCCGCTCGAGGTTGTTCTGCGTCCATTCCCAGGCATCACCCTGATTGCTCAAGTACCCCTGAGCGATCATCAGCAGGTTGCTTTCGCCCTCGTTGTCCACCCTCACCACAGCACCCAGCAATGGAGAAATGTGCTGATACCCGGCCTCGGTCAGGTAAGCACCCATTTCCAACTCAGGGTGCGTGCCAGCGGCGACGCGGCGAATCATCTTCAACACAACACTGCTGCCGATCACCACTGAGCTGTTGGATTGCTCGGCCGACAGGTAGCGGACTTCGGATTCGTCATTCAAGCCCAACGGCGGCAGTTTCGATGTTTGCTGAAAGCGCAATTCACCGTCGTTGGTCGCAAGGACCGTCTCGTCCTGCATGCCCTTGATCACTGCACGAATGAACGGCTCAAGGGTGAATGCGTCGGTGATCAACCCGACCTGCCGTCCCCGACGGACACGGGCGAGCGCCAGTTGTTGAGGCAATGCGCTACTGAAATCGTCTTCAGCGAGGAAACCGAAGGGCAGTTGATAACGGGCCACTTCACCGCCTGCGGTCACTTCTATCTCGCTGAGCATCACTGGGCGCTGAGCGGAGCCGAAACGCACACCGTAGCTGATGTGAACATTATCGATGGCCGTCCCTTTGCCAGCGAACCAGCGACGCTTGGGCAAGTAAACCGAAAGCGACGTCTGCTCAAGCGTCTGGCGCAGCGGCTCGTCCAGCAACTCCTCCAGCCGTTGTTTGAGCACCAGGGTCGGGAAGTCAGGCATGCTCTCGGCGGGTTCGACGTGCCAGCTGGGCATTTGATTCTCCGCGGCCAGCAGGAACCAGTAGAAGCCGTAGGGCGGCAACGTCAGCAGGTAATTAAGCTGGCCAATAGGTGGGAAAGCGCTGCCGCCGAGCATTTCCACCGGTACGGTGCCGGCGTACTGAGAAAGCTCGAGCTCGGCCGCCTGGGAGGCCGACGAGACGTTGGCGACACACAGAATAATTTCGGTCTTGCCATCAGGACCGGTGTACTCACGGGTGTACGCCAGAATCCGCCGGTTACTCGGTGAGAGCATTTTCAGGGTGCCACGGCCGAAGGCCTTTTGTTGCTTGCGCACGGCAAGCATGCGGCGTGTCCAATTCAGCAACGAGTGCGGGTCGTGGTCCTGCGCCTCGACGTTAACCGACTGAAACCCATAAAGCGGGTCCATGATCGGCGGGAGCACCAGGCTTGCCGGATTGGCCCGAGAAAATCCGCCGTTGCGGTCGATGGACCACTGCATTGGCGTGCGCACGCCATCGCGGTCGCCGAGATAAATGTTGTCACCCATGCCGATTTCGTCACCGTAATACAGGGTCGGTGTACCTGGCATGGACAACAACATGCTGTTAAGGAGCTCTACGCGACGGCGGTCGCGCTCCAGCAAAGGCGCCAGACGACGCCGGATGCCGAGGTTGATCCGCGCACGGCGGTCGGAAGCGTAGTAGTTCCACAAATAGTCGCGCTCACGATCGGTGACCATTTCGAGGGTCAGCTCATCGTGGTTGCGCAGGAATATCGCCCACTGGCAGTTTTCCGGAATTTCCGGGGTCTGACGCAGGATGTCGGTGATCGGGAAACGGTCCTCCTGCGCCACGGCCATGTACATCCGTGGCATCAAGGGGAAGTGAAACGCCATGTGGCATTCATCACCGTCCTTGCCCTTGCGATCACCGAAATACAGCTGCGTGTCTTCAGGCCATTGGTTCGCCTCGGCCAGCAGCATGCGGTCTGGATAATTCGCATCGATCTCGGCACGAATCTGCTTGAGCACGTTGTGCGTCTCTTGCAGGTTTTCGTTATTCGTCCCGTCGCGCTCGATCAGGTAAGGGATCGCGTCCAGCCGCAACCCATCGATGCCCATGTCAAGCCAGTAACGCATCACTTCGAGCACCGCTTTCATGACCTGCGGGTTGTCGAAGTTCAGGTCCGGCTGGTGGGAGTAAAACCGGTGCCAGAAGTACTGACCGGCCACCGGGTCCCAGGTCCAGTTGGATTTCTCAGTGTCGAGAAAGATGATCCGCGTGCCGTCGTACTTCTGATCGTCATCGGACCAGACATAGAAGTCCCGCGCCTTGGAGCCTTTCTTGGCATGGCGGGCACGCTGAAACCACGGGTGCTGGTCGGAAGTGTGATTGATGACCAGTTCGGTGATCACCCGCAACCCACGGTTGTGCGCTTCGGCGATGAATTTCTTCGCGTCGGCCATGGTCCCGTAGTCGGTATGCACGCCCCGGTAATCGGCGATGTCGTAACCGTCGTCGCGACGCGGCGACGGGTAGAACGGCAGTAACCAGATGGTGTTCACGCCCAGTTGGGCGATGTAGTCCAGCTTGGCGATCAGGCCCGGGAAGTCGCCGATGCCATCATCGTTAGAATCGAAATACGACTTCACATGAACCTGGTAAATCACCGCATCCTTGTACCAGAGCGGATCATCGATAAAGGCAGCGTTGCGAGGCTTTTTTGCCATGACCACATCCTTTGAATTATGAGTTTGTGATTCTGATCCGCCAGATACCAAACGGCTGGTAGGACGGATCGATGCGCATAAACTGCGTCTTGCCGTACCAGGTCCAGCTGTGCCCGGTCATCAGATCCTCGCCCAGTGTCGCGGCATCGTCGGGCAGGCCCATTTCCCAAAGCGGCAACTCGAAACTCGCTTCTTGCACGTTATGCGGATCGAGGCTGACGGCAACCAGCACGAAGTTGCTGCCATCAGCGCTGCGTTTGCCGAAGTACAGGATGTTGTCGTTCCACGCGTTATAGATGTGCAGGCCCAGATGCGTCTGCAAGGCCGGGTTCTGGCGACGAATCCGGTTGAGCTGGGCGATTTCGGCAATGATGTTGCCCGGCTGGGTGAAATCCCGAGGACGAATCTCGTACTTCTCCGAATCCAGGTATTCCTCCTTGCCAGGCACAGGCGCCGACTCGCAGAGTTCGAAGCCCGAATACATGCCCCACAACCCCGAACCCATGGTCGCCAATGCAGCGCGAATCAGAAAACCGGCACGCCCCGAGTCATGCAGGAAACGCGGGTTGATGTCGGGTGTGTTGACGAAGAAGTTCGGGCGGTAGCACTCGCGCCATGGCGATTCGTTGAGCTGGGTGAAGTACTCAGCGAGCTCGGCCTTGGTGTTGCGCCAGGTGAAGTAGGTGTAGCTCTGCGAATAGCCGACTTTGCCCAGGCGGGCCATCATCGCCGGCTTAGTGAACGCCTCGGCGAGGAACATCACGTCGGGGTGCTGAGCGCGAACATCCGCGATCATCCATTGCCAGAACGGCAACGGTTTGGTGTGCGGGTTGTCGACGCGGAAGATCTTCACGCCCTCCTCGACCCAGCCCAGCACCACATCGCGCAGCTCCAGCCACAAGCTGGGAATGGCATCCGGCGCGTAGAAATCGACGTTGACGATGTCCTGATACTTTTTCGGCGGGTTTTCCGCATAACGAATGGTGCCGTCCGGCCGCCAGGAGAACCAGCCCGGATGCTCTTTGAGCCACAGGTGGTCCTGGGAGCACTGAATGGCAAAGTCCAACGCGATTTCCAGTCCATGTTCGGCGGCCGCCGCCACCAGGTTGCGGAAATCCTCGCGGGTGCCCAACTGCGGATGAATAGCGTCGTGCCCCCCTTCCGCGCTGCCGATGGCATACGGGCTGCCCGGATCGTCAGGGCCTGCCGTCAGCGAGTTGTTCGGGCCTTTGCGGTGTGCACGACCGATAGGGTGAATCGGCGGGAAATACAGCACGTCGAAGCCCATGTCGCGAATCATCGGCAAGCGGCTGTGGACGTCATTGAAGGTGCCATGACGGGCTTTATCGTCGGTGATCGAGCGCGGGAACAGCTCATACCAGCTGGCGAATTGAGCGCGTTCACGCTCGACATCCAACGGGAATTCAAGGCTGCGACTCAAGAAGGCATGGTTATCGGCGTGCGACATGATCGTCGCCGTTTCGCTGCTCAACAGCAACGCCACCTGCGCCTCGTGCTCGGTGCTCTGACCGAGGCGCTGCAGCAGGCTGTCGATTTGACCGCGAAGCTCATGCTGGCTGCGCTCCGAGGCATGGACGAGATGAAGACGTCCCTCTTCCAGCTCAAGGCCGATATCGACCCCTGCCGCGTACTTTTTCTCCAGCTCGTAGCGATAGCTGCCGAACTGATCGATCCAGGCTTCAAGACGGAATACATAGCGACTGACCGAGGTCGGGGTGAACTCGCCGATCCAGCTGTCGTTGCCCAGCTCGCGCATGGGTGCTTTGTGCCATTCCTGTTCGTCGGCAGCGCGGTAACGAATGCGCACCGACATTTTGTCGTGGCCATCGGCAAACACCTTGCTGGTGACCGTCACCGGCTGGCCAGTGATGGCTTTGGCCGCAAGCTGCCCGCCCTCGATAACTGGCTGCGTGTCTTCAATGACAATGCGCGGCAACTGCAAGGCTTGGGTCAGGGGTAAAGGTTGGGTTGGGTGCGGTACATCGGTGGCCAAAGAATCAGGGCCATATGGCTGATCAGCAGTCACATTCATCGAGCATCACTCCTCACGCCCCAGGGACGCTCCTTGTTAAGAATCCGTTCCAATAACGTCTTATCCATAAAAACTGTTAGGGAGCCACCGGACTGAACATGTCCCGACGTGGCCGCATAGGTTCCGAACGCCAGCCTTGGGAAAAAGTTCAAAGAGCTTGTGCTGCAAAAAATCGATCCAGTGCCAGCCTAGCCGTGCGTCGCTCAACCGTTTGCAAAAGACGCGAAAAATTGCGCTGAATCATTCAAACCGCGTCGCTGTCGAAGCCTGCGAGCGCGTTGAAGTGCGGCACTAATGCCTGTTCGAACCTGCGCTGAAGGAAGGTGAAGCAATGAACATTCCCATTCCCGCAGAAACGCCCGATCCCAATATCGACGACCCGGAATTACCGGTCCCTAAACCTGAAGAACCGCCTCCACCGACCATGCCGCCGGTGATCGAGCCGCCCAAAGGCGATCCGCCTTCGCAAGAGCCGCCCGCGATTCTCGGTGAAGATTTTCCGGAATGAACAGACGCGTAAGACCTGCGCGATAGCGCGAGCAGAGCAATGGGCACGCCGCACTCAGCGGCGTGCTCAGGGTTGGTGCGAATCGCCTCCCGTATTTCGATCCGGATTCTTTTCCTTTTCTTGGGGTGGGTCGAAACGTTCGACGATCATCGGCATGAGGCTGAAGATTCCCAGCGCCAGAATCGTGCTGAGCACGGCGGTCGCTTCCCGCCCCATACCGGCTGCTATCCCGATAGCGGCGGTCATCCACAATCCCGCTGCGGTGGTCAGTCCTTTGACTTGATGGGTATTCAGTTGCTCGCCCTTGAGGATGGTCCCCGCACCGAGAAAGCCGATCCCGGCGACAATCCCCTGCACCACCCGGCTTAACGCTGCGTCGTCAGCGCCTGCCAGGCGAGGGACCAACACGAACAATGCCGCACCCATACAGACCAACATATGCGTTCGCACCCCCGCCGCTTTGCCCTTGTGCTCGCGCTCAAACCCCAGAATGCCGCCCAACACTGCGGCGATGACCAAACGAATGGTCACGCGGGTCAGCTGGGAGGCATCGGTAATGTCCGAAAACTCGGAGCGCAGCGTCTCGACGACTTCTTGCCACCAGGCGTTCATTGGGCAGTTCCTTCGGTCACGATGCCTCTTTGTGGGCACATCGATCAATGGACCGCACCGCTATCGGCTCGTTCGCCGTGGCCCCGCCTTGGTCGGATTGCTCACGGATGGGGCAGGTCCGATATTGCAGCTGTGAATGACCCATCGCATTCGCGGCCGTCGTAACCTCCGACTGCTCCTACAGGTTGTGCAGCGTTTCAGGGGTTCTTTCAAACTCCCTCGAGCTTGCCGCGGCCCTCAGGCCTGTGGGAGTGAGCTTGCTCGCGAAGGCGGCGGGTCAGATACGGCAGCTGTGAATGGCCCACCGCGTTCGCGGCCGTCGTAACCTCCGACTGCTCCTACAGGTCGTGCAGCGTTTCAGGGGTTCTTTCAGAATCCCTTGAGCTTACCGCGGCCCTCAGGCCTGTGGGAGTGAGCTTGCTCGCGAAGGCGGCAGGTCAGATATTGCAGCTGTGAATGACATACCGCGTTCGCGGCCGTCGTAACCTCCGACTGCTCCTACAGGTTGTGCAGCGTTTCAGGGGTTCTTTCAGAATTCTTTGAGCTTGCCGCGGCCCTCAGGCATGTGGGAGTGAGCTTGCTCGCGAAGGCGGCAGGTCGGATACGGCAGCTGCGAATGACATACCGCATTCGCGGCCGTCGTAACCTCCGACTGCTCCTACAGGTTGTGCAGCGTTTCAGGGGTTATTTCAGCGTTCCTTGAGCTTGCCGCGGCCCTCAGACCTGTGGGAGTGAGCTTGCTCGCGAAGGCGGCAGGTCGGATGCGGCAGCTGTGAATGACATACCGCGTTCGCGGCCGTCGTAACCTCCGACTGCTCCTACAGGTCGTGCAGCGTTTCAGGGGTTCTTTCAGCGTTCCTTGAGCTTGCCGCGGCCCTCAGGCCTGTGGGAGTGAGCTTGCTCGCGAAGGCGGCAGGTCGGATATTGCAGCTGTGAATGACATACCGCATTCGCGGCCGTAACCTCCGACTGCTCCTACAGGTCTTTCACTGCTCCCGATATTTGCGCGGGCCCGCTGCACGCCTACCCACTGTCGGAACCGGGAAACGATTCGATTGTGTTGGCAGTCACACCTTCACACCCCGTGAAGGAGTACGACCATGCCTCTGGAATTCGACAGCAGCCATCAACACTGCTCAGCGGTGGTAGACGGAACGACGTACCGCAGCGCTGTGATTGACGTCGTGATCACCACCAATGACGCGACCCATATGTCCGAAGCAGACATCGGCGGCAAGAAAATCCCGATTACCGAAGCGGAGGCCGATGCCTTGACCGTCTATAAGGCAAAGGACATGCGCCATCACACCATTGGCGTAGAACCCGGTGAAGACTCTCCGGTGATCTGATCTGCTGTTTATAGAAAAATCTGCACCTGTACTGAAACGGCGTTCACGCGCATAGTTCGGTCATCCCAGTCGTGCGGTGCAATCCTGCACTGCAGGCTTGACCGTCCAGCCGTGAGCCCTCAATGAAGCGTTATGAAAAGTTTGCCGACGATATCGCCGAGCTGATCCGCTCGGGCGTGCTTGCCGCAGGTCAACGTGTGCCGTCGGTGCGCTACGCCAGTCAGACCCACGGCATCAGCCCCTCCACCGTTTTTCAAGCCTATTACCTGCTCGAGCGACGGGGCCTGATCCGCGCGCGCCCGCGGTCCGGGTATTTCGTCAATGACAGCTTCGCCAACGAAACCTTCGCGACGCAGCGCTTTGAGCTCCCACACGTTGTCGAGCCGTCGCAGGCGCCGCAGGTCAGTGAGTCCACGGAAGTCGATGTCAGCGAGTTGGTGTTCTCGGTACTGGAGTCGATCAAGGACCCCAATACGGTGCCTTTCGGCTCCGCTTTCCCCAGTGCAGGCCTCTTCCCGCTGCAACGCCTGGCGCGCTCATTGGCCAGCGCCACCCGCGACATGGACCCGAGGATGGTGGTCAGCGACCTATCCCCAGGCAATCCGACGCTGCGCCGACAGATTGCCCTGCGTTACATGGTGGCGGGTCAAATGCTGCCCATGGAAGAACTGCTGATCACCAATGGCGCACTGGAAGCCCTGAACCTGTGCTTGCAGGCCGTAACCGAACCCGGCGATCTGGTGGCCATCGAAGCCCCTGCGTTCTATGCCTGTCTGCAGGTGTTGGAGCGACTGAAGCTCAAGGCCGTCGAAATCCCTGTGCACCCGCAAACCGGGATCGATCTGGCCGTCCTCGAACAGACGCTGGAACGGTATCCCGTCAAAGCCTGCTGGAGCATGACCAGCTTTCAGAACCCGACCGGGGCGACGGTATCGGAATCACGCAAGCGCGAACTCGTCGAACTGCTGCGCAAGCATGAAGTGCCGCTGATCGAGGACGATGTCTACGCTGAGTTATATTACGGCCAGCACGCGCCAAAACCCGCCAAGGCGTTCGACACCGAAGGGCTGGTGCTGCATTGCGGCTCGTTTGCCAAAAGCCTGGCACCGGGTTACCGCGTGGGTTGGGTAGCCGCCGGTCGTTACGCACAAAAAGTCGAGCGACTGAAACTGATGACTTCCCTGTGTGCGTCGATGCCCGCACAAGCCGCCATCGCCGACTACCTGCAACATGGCGGCTATGACCGCCATCTGCGCAAACTGCGTAACAGCCTCGAAGACCAGCTGCGGGCCATGCTGGGTGCCGTTGCGCGTTATTTCCCGCCGCAGACCCGCGTCAGCCAACCTTCAGGCGGCTACTTCCTGTGGCTGGAGCTGCCTGAGCAGATCGATTCGCTGAAGGTGTTTCAGGTGGCGCTTGCCCAAGGCATCAGCATCGCACCGGGCCCGATGTTCTCGCCCACCCGACGCTTCAAGAATTGCATCCGCCTGAACTACGGCAGCCCGTGGAATGAAACCTCGGAGCGAGCGATGGAGACCCTGGGCAAGATCATCCGCTCGATGATGGCGGGGTAAATCAAACATTGTGGGAGTGAGCTTGCTCACTCCCACAATTTGCTTCGTTCATCCGGGACCTAACGACCGCCGCCCAGATCAATAAACGTCCCGGTCGAATACGACGCCTTGTCCGAGAGCAGCCACAGGATGGCCTCGGCCACTTCATCGGCCAGGCCGCCACGCCCCATCGGAATGGTCGGTTCAAGCTTGCTGACGCGCTGGGGATCACCGCTCAAGGCATGGAACTCGGTGAAGATGTAGCCCGGACGCACGGCATTCACACGAACGCCCTCGCCCGCCACTTCCTTGGCCAGGCCAATGGTGAAGGTGTCCAGCGCGCCCTTGGAGGCCGCGTAATCGACGTATTCGCCCGGCGAACCCAGTCGCGCGGCCACCGATGACACGTTGACGATGCTGCCACCATGGCCGCCGTGGCGCGGCAACATGCGCAGTAATGCATGTTTGCTGCACAGCATCGGCCCCACCACGTTGCTCATCATGATCTTGAGCAGACGGAATTCGGACATGGTGTCGACCCGAGAAGTCTCGCCCACGGTCCCGGCGTTGTTGACCAGGGCGGTCAGACGTCCCATTTCAGAGTCCACACGGGAAAACAGACGAATGATTTCGTCTTCGTTGCTGACGTCGGCCTGAACCGCGATGGCGTAACCGCCCGCCTCGCGAATCTGTCCGCAGACGCGCTCGGCCGAAGCATGGTCAGAAAGATAATTGATGCAGACGCGATAACCCTGCGATGCCGCCAGAACTGCCGTGGCTGCGCCAATACCTCTGGAGCCGCCAGTGATGAGGAGGTTTTTATCCATGGGGTGTTTCCGACTCTATGCTCTTGCTTTTAGTGTTGTGCAAAGCGTGAAACGTCAAAGCGTGCTCTCGAATACTCGGTTCTGCGCCGCGCTAATATCCGCCATGAAGCGGTCCGCTGGCAATGGATGCCCCAGCAGATAACCCTGCAACGAGTCGCAGCCCAGATGGGTCAGGAAACTTTGCTGACTGCTGGTCTCCACGCCTTCTGCCACGATCCGCAAATTCAGCGCCTGCCCCAGCGCTACGATGGCCGAGACAATGGCGGCATCGTCGCTGTCATTCTCCAGATCGCGGACAAACCCACGATCAATTTTCAGTTCATTGGCGGGCAAGCGCTTGAGGTACATCAGGCTGGAGTAACCGGTGCCAAAATCATCGATCGACAAGTCCACGCCCATGTCCGACAGCTGCTGCAGCACCATCATGCTGGCATCGGCATCGCTCATGGCTGTGGTTTCAGTAATCTCCAGCGTGAGGCAATTGGCGGGCAAACCATGCGCCGCGAGCGATTGCGCGACGTTTTTCACCAGACCCGCGTGGGAGAACTGCAGCGCCGACAGGTTCACCGCAATGCGCCAGTGGGTGTAGCCGGCGTCGAACCAGACGCGCATTTGTCGACAGGCTTCGTTGAGCACCCACTCGCCAAGGTTGATGATCAGACCGGTCTTTTCCGCAAGCCCGATGAATTTATCCGGCATCAACAGGCCGTGCTCAGGGTGATTCCAGCGCACCAGCGCCTCGGCCCCGACAGGTTCACCCGTATCGGCAGCGAATTTGGGTTGGTAGTGCAGGCAGAACTGGTTTTCACGCAACCCGACGCGAAGGTCCTGAAGCAGCTGCAACTGGTTGCGCGCGTTGGTGTTCATCGACGCATCAAAGAAGCTGTAGCCGTTCTTGCCCGCACTTTTGGCGTGGTACATCGCCGCATCGGCGTTCATCAACAACTCCTGCTGCGTGCGCCCGTTGCCGGGATACAGGCTGATGCCGATGCTGACCGTCACCTGAAGGTCATGATCCTGAACGGTGAACGGCTTCCCGACCAAGGCGACCTGACGCGAAGCGACGGTCGTTGCATCGTCGATCTCCTCGAGCTCGACCAGCAAGACGAATTCATCGCCGCCGATACGCGCCAGGGTGTCATGGCGATGGAAGTTATCACGCATGCGCAACGCCACTTCACGCAGCAACTGATCGCCGACATGGTGGCCGAAGGCATCGTTGACCGGTTTGAAACCGTCCAGGTCCATGAACATCAGTGCGAACAGGCCGCCCTGGGAATCGACCTTGCGCATGGCCTGTTCAATACGATCGGCCAGCAGAATCCGGTTAGGCAACCCGGTCAGGGTGTCGTGCAAGGCCAGTTGGGTCAGCTCCCTATTCGCCTCGCTCAGCGACTCCGCCAGTTGCGCGGTGCGGGCTTCCAGGCGGGCGTCCAGAATCGACGTGAGCAAGGTGATGGTCAGTACGGCAAGCGTGGTCACCAATACCAGTTTATCCAGCCCGTCCGTGCGCAGACCGTTCACGGAGGCACCGCAGAAACTGCCTTCCGGGAAATTCGCGGCGGCCATGCCGGTGTAATGCATGCCGACGATGGCAAACCCCATGATCACCGCAGCACCGCCACGGGCCAGACGTACGTACGGGGTTTCCTTGCGCAGACGCAAGGCGATGCACAGCGCTGCAGCCGACGCCGTGACGGCGATGGCCAGGGACAAACCAAACAGCGTCGGGTCGTAATCGATGCCCGGCTGCATCCGCAGGGCAGCCATCCCGGTGTAATGCATGGTGCTGATCCCCGTGCCCATCGCGAAGGCGCCGAACAGGATATGCAGCAAAGGGACGTGCTGTTGACTGACCAGCCACAGGGCGAAGCCTGATGACAGAACGGCAACCGCCAGGGACATCAGCGTCAGGCTGAAATCGAAACCCAGGTCAATGGGTAACTTGAACGCCAGCATGCCGATGAAGTGCATGGACCAGATGCCGATGCCCATCGACAGCGCACCACCGCAGATCCACATGATCTTCGCCCGGCCGGTGGCCGTTGCCACTCTTCCGGCCAGATCGAGCGCGGTGTAGGAAGCAAGCATGGCCACCAGAATGGAAACCAGGACGAGCGACAGCGTGTAGTGTCCAATCAACATGGGCGCGACTCATGACTCAACCAGATAGGGCTTCACAGCCCATGGAATACGGCGGCGATTGTACCCAATCCGGCAAGAATGGTCGCGGCAGCCCGTCGAAATTATGGCAATTAGCCTTTATCCATGATCAGCGTCTGGACATCTCGGGTTCACGCGTCAGACCGGTGTCGGCATTCCAGCCACCGCCCAATGCTGCGATCAATTGCACACTGGCAATCAGCCGGCTCTGCAACAATGTCAGCACACTGCGCTCATTGCTCAACGCTGTGGTTTGCACGTTGACGACATCAAGATAGCCGATCAAACCGGCCTTGTACTGATTACTGGTCAGACGCAATGAGTCGCGTGCGGCGTCCAGCGCCTCTTTGCGCACCCCGGCTTCCTGTTCATAGACACGCAACTGCGCCATGTAGTCTTCCACTTCCTTGAAGCCATCCAGCACGGTCTGACGGTATTGCGCAACGGTTTGATCGTAAACCGCTTCGGTGCGATCCACCTCGGCAGCCCGCTGACCTCCGTCGAACAGGGTCATCGCCAACTGCGGCCCGACCGACCAGAACCGGTTCGGCAGGCTGATCCAGTTGCTGAAGGTACTGCTGCTGTAACCGCCATTCATGCTCAGCGTCAGGTCCGGGTAATACGCCGCTTTCGCCACGCCAATATTGGCATTCGCGGCCATGACCGAACGCTCGGCCGCTGCGATGTCCGGACGGCGCTCAAGCAACTGCGAGGGCAACTGCACCGGAATCTGCGGCAACGCAGGGACGCTGGTAATCGGCGCCAGGCTGAAGTCGGCGGGCGCCTGCCCCATCAATACCGCAATGGCGCTTTCAAACTGCGCGCGCTGCCAGGCCAGGTCGATCAGGTCAGCTTGTGTGCTCTTCAGCTGGGTTTGCGCCTGAGCCACCGCATCACGACCGGAGACACCTGCCCGGTACTGGTTTTGGGTCAGTCTGAGCGAGCGCTCATAGGTATCGACTGTGGCTTCCAGCAAGCGCTTTTGCTCGTCGATCACGCGCAGTTGCAAGTAATTTTGCACCAGTTGCGATTGCAGACTCAGCTGCATCGAGGCCAGATCGGCGAGGCTTGCTTGGGCACTGGCCTTGTCGGCTTCCAGTCCGCGTCGCAGCTTGCCCCAGATATCCGCCTCCCAGCTCACGCCCAGTTGCGCGTTGTAGGTATCACGAATCCCGCTGCTGGAGCTGCTGAGGCTGGAACTGCTGCTGCCGGTGCCCTGGCTTGAGCGGTTCTTGCTGGTGGTCAGGTCCAGTGTCGGGAAGAACGCGCCCCGTGCACTGCGCACCAGCGCTGCCGCCTGCCGGTATTGCGCTTCGTACTGAGCGACCGTCTGGTTTGAGGTATTGAGTTTCTCTACCAGGCCGTTGAGTTGTGCATCGCCATAGATCTCCCACCATGCACCGCGTGCAATGGCGTCGCTCGGGTTGGCCTGGGTCCAGCCTTCGGCCTGCTTGAAGTGCGCAGGCGTCGGCATGTCCGGTTGTTTGTAGTCCGGGCCCACCGCACACGCGCTGAGCAACAGCGCGCACAAGGCCACGCTGACGGTGCGCTGTAAAGGCACCACACGCGGGTGTATAGAAACGTTCGGGCGACGGGTCATAGCGGAGTTTCCAGGGCAGCATCCGTTCGCACGCCGCGCCATTTATTGACACGATGACGCAAACGGTCGAGATAAAGGTAAACCACAGGTGTGGTGTACAGCGTCAGAATCTGGCTGAGGATCAAGCCACCGATGATGGTCAGGCCCAGCGGGCGGCGCATTTCCGCGCCTTCGGCACTGCTCAGCAGCAACGGCACGGCACCGAGGATCGCCGCCAGCGTGGTCATCAGAATCGGCCGAAGACGCTGCAGACAGGCATTGCGGATGGATTCCAGCGGTGACATACCGCTGCCCCTTTCCAGTTGCAGGGCCAGGTCGATCATCAGAATGGCGTTCTTTTTCACCACGCCGATCAACAGAAACAGTCCCAACAGCGAGATCAGGCTGAACTGCCCGCCGGTGAGGTAAATGCTCAGCAATGCCCCGACGCCCGCCGAGGGCAGCGTCGACAGAATCGTCAGCGGGTGGACATAGCTCTCGTAAAGAATGCCAAGGACCAGGTAAACCGCCACCAACGCCCCGAGGATCATCCACGGCTGGCTCTTCTGCGTGGCGGCAAAGGCATCGGCGGTGCCCGCCATTTTGGCAATCACGTCTTCAGGCAAGCCCACGGCAGCGACGGCACGTTCGATGGCTGCGGTGGCCTGATCCAGCGTGACGCCATCGGCGAGGTCGAAGGAGATGTTGTCCGAGGCGAACTGACCGTCGTGGTTGACCCGGTCATCCTCAAGGCTGCGTTCGTAGTGCGCGATGGTCGACAGCGGTACGCGTGCACCGTCTGCGGTGATCACCTGGACCTGCTCCAGCGTGACCGGGTCGAGCGCGTACTTGGGATTGACCTCCATCACCACCTGATACTGGTTCAGCGGGTCGTAGATGGTCGACACCTGACGCTGGCTGTAGGCGTTGTTCAGCACCGTGGTGACCATGTCCATGTCGATGCCCAGACGCTTGGCAGCATCGCGGTCGACGATCAGCGTCACCTGCTGCGTACCACCGCCGTCATGGGCGTCGATGGCCGTCAGTTCCTTGAGGGACTTCAAGGCCGTGACCACTTTCGGGTACCACAGACGCAGGCTCTCCAGATCGCCGCTCTGCAGGATGTACTGGTATTGCGAGGAAGTCTGCTCGCGCCCGCCGCCCAGTTGCAGGTCCTGGTCCGGCTGCAGGAACAGACGTCCGCCCGGAACCTGAGGCATCTCCTTGCGCAGGCGTTCGACCACCTGCTCGGCGCCGATCTTGCGCTCGGCGATCGGTTTCAGGCGCACGATGATAAACGCATTGCCCGTGCCGCCATTGCCGCCGATGAATCCCGCAACGCTTTCAACCGCCGGGTCCTTGAGGATCGCGTTGCGGAACACGTCCATCTTCGGCTGCATGACCGAGAATGACAGCCCATCGTCACCGCGCACAAAGCCCATCAACTGGCCGGTGTCCTGTTGCGGCAGAAACGTTTTCGGCACGACCACGTACAGCACGATGTTCACGCCAATGGTCAGCAGCAATGTCAGCAGGGTCAGCCGGCGATGACGAAGCGCCCAGCCGAGGCTGCGGTCATAGCGGGCGACCATGCGGTCGTTGACGCGCTGGCTCCAGCGTTGCAAGCGGTTTTCAGTCCCGGGCACATGGGGCTTGAGCCAGCGGGCGCAAAGCATGGGCGTCAGCGTCAGCGAGACAATCAGCGACACCACGATCGACGCTGACAGCGTGATCGAGAACTCACGGAACAGGCTTTCCACCAAGCCGCCCATGAACAGAATCGAGATGAACACCGCCACCAGCGACACGTTCATCGACAGCAGCGTAAAACCGACTTCCTGCGCCCCGAGATACACCGCTTTCATAGGCGGCACGCCTTCGTCGATGTGCCGGGAAATGTTCTCCAGCACCACGATGGCATCGTCCACCACCAATCCCGTGGCGAGGATCAGCGCCATCAGCGACAGGTTGTTCAGGGAGAACCCGCACAGGTACATGATCGCGAACGTCCCTACCAACGATACCGGCACCGCCAGCGTCGGAATCAGCGACGCGCGGAAGTTACCCAGGAACAGGAACACCACGATGATCACCAGCACCACGGCAATGAGCAGCGTCATTTCGGCCTCGTGCAGCGTGGCCTTGATCACCGGCGAGCGGTCCATGGCCAGGTCCAGCTTGACGCTGGACGGGAGCACGGCCTGCAACGCGGGCAACTGAGCCTTGATCGCCGCGACGGTCTCGATGATGTTGGCACCGGCCTGACGGTTGATCACCAGCAGTACCGCAGATTTTTTGTTGAAGAAGCCGCTGTTGTAGCGGTCTTCGACCGAGTCCTTGACCTTCGCCACGTCTTTGAGCCGCAGTGCGGCACCGTTCTGATAACGAATGATCAGGGGTTCGTAATCCTTGGCTTTTTCCAGCTGATCGTTGGCTTGCACCTGCCAGTTGTTGTCGGCGTTCTCGACAAACCCTTTAGGCCGACGCACGTTGGAACCGGAAATCGTGGTACGCACATCGTCCAGCGACACGCCGTACTGATCGAGCAATTTGGGTTCGAGCTCGACCCGCACCGCCGGCAGCGAACTGCCGCCAATCTGCACTTCGCCGACGCCGTTCACCTGCGACAGGCTCTGCGACAGAATCGTCGACGCCAGGTCATACAACTGGCCTTTCTCCAGCACGTCCGAGGTCAACGACAGCACCATGATCGGCGCCTGGGACGGGTTGACCTTCTTGTAGGTCGGCATGCTGCGCATCCCGCTCGGCAATAGATTGCGCGAGGCATTGATGGCCGCCTGCACTTCACGGGCTGCACCGTTGATGTCGCGGTCCATGTCGAACTGCAGAATCACCCGCGTCGTGCCCTGACTCGACCGGCTGCTCATGGTGTTGACCCCGGCAATCGTGCCCAAGGATCGCTCCAACGGTGTCGCCACGCTGGACGCCATGATTTCCGGGCTGGCACCGGGCAGCGACGCCGTGACCACGATCACCGGGAAATCCATGTTCGGCAGCGGTGAGACTGGCAGCAGACCAAAACTCATGCCACCCAGCAGCATGATTGCCAGGCTCAGCAACATCGTAGCCACCGGCCTGCGGATGAAGGGCGCCGAGAGGTTCATGGGCGACAGCTCCAGGCCGCAAGTTTCAAGCGGCAAGCAAAAGCAAAGGCCCACGCATGCGCAGCCCTGCTTCTAACTTGCCGCTTGAAGCTTGAAACGTGCAGCTGGCCCGTCATACCGCCACCTCGGTCTTGCCCGAACGGCGGAACCGGCGCCCCATGCGATCGAAGTAAAGATAAATGACCGGTGTGGTGAACAGCGTCAGCACCTGGCTGACCAGCAAGCCACCGACCATCACCAGGCCCAGGGGCTGGCGCAACTCGGCACCGGACCCGGTGGCGAACATCAGCGGAATCGCGCCGAACAGCGCTGCCAACGTGGTCATCAGGATCGGCCGGAACCGCAGCAGGGCCGCTTCGTAAATGGCGGTCTGTGGGTCGACGCCGCGGTTGCGCTCGGCGTCCAGCGCAAAGTCGATCATCATGATCGCGTTCTTCTTCACGATCCCGATCAACAGAATGATGCCGATGATCGCGATCATGCCCAGATCATTGCCGCTGAGGATCAACGCCAGCAACGCACCGATCGCGGCCGATGGCAGGGTCGAGAGAATGGTGATCGGGTGGATGTAGCTCTCGTACAGCACGCCCAGCACGATGTACATGGTCACGACGGCGGCCAGCACCAGCAGCAAGGTGCTGGACAGCGAGGCCTGGAAGGCTTCGGCCGCACCCTGGAACTCGGTCTGTACGCCGATCGGCATGCCGATGTCTTTCTGCACCTGCTCGATCACCTCCACCGCCTGCCCCAGCGCCACGCCGGGCGCCAGGTTGAACGACATCATCACCGCCGGGAACTGGCCGATGTGAGTGATGGCGAGCTGGGCCTGACGCTGCTCGACCTTCGCCAGGCTCGACAGCTTGACCTGCCCACCGTCGGTGGTCTTGACGTGAATCTGGTCCAGCGCCTTGGGGCCGAGGTCACTGGCCGCAGCCGCTTGCAGCACGACACGGTACTGGCTGGCCTGGGTGTAGATCGTGGAGATCTGCCGCTGGCCGAACGCGTCGTACAGCGCGTCGGTGATGTTGGACACCGTCACGCCCAGACGACTGGCAGCGTCCCGGTCGATATTCAGGTACACCTGCAAGCCCTTGTCCTGAAGGTCGCTGGCGACGTCGGTCAGTTCGGGACGCTCGGCCAGCGCCTCCACCAGCTTGTTGCTCCAGAGACTCAACAGTTCAGCGTCCGGCGACGACATGCTGAACTGGTACTGCGTGCGACTGACACGGTCCTCGATCGTCAGGTCCTGCACCGGCTGCATGAACAGGCGGATGTCGGACAATTGATCGACCTGCGGCTGAATGCGTTGAATCACCTGAGTGGCGGTCAGGTCGCGCTGATTGTGAGGCTTGAGGTTGATCAGCATGCGACCGCTGTTCAGTGTGGCGTTATCGCCGTCGACGCCGATGTAAGACGACAGACTGGCCACCGCGGGGTCTTGCAGGATGATGTTCGCCAGCGCCTGCTGCCGCTCGCTCATGGAGGCGAATGACACCGATTGCGGCGCCTCGGAAATCCCCTGAATCACGCCCGTGTCCTGCACCGGAAAGAACCCTTTTGGCACGGCCAGGTAGAGCAACACGGTAATCCCCAGAGTGGCGATGGCAACCAGCAAGGTCAGCGGTTGATGCTTGAGCACCCACTGCAGCTTGCGACCATAGGCGCCGATCAGCCAGTCGATCCACACACCACTGGCGCGATAGAAACGTCCCTGCTCCTCTTCCTTGGGTTCACGCTTGAGCAACCGGGCACACATCATCGGCGTCAGGGTCAGCGACACCACCAGCGAAATCAGGATCGCCACCGCCAGCGTGATGGCGAACTCACGGAACAACCGTCCAACCACATCTGCCATGAACAACAGCGGGATCAGAACCGCAATCAAGGAGATGGTCAGCGAAATCAAGGTGAATCCGATCTGCCGCGCGCCTTTGAGCGCCGCCTGCAACGGGGTTTCACCCTCCTCCAGATGCCGGGAAATGTTCTCCAGCATCACGATGGCATCGTCGACCACGAAACCGGTGGCAATGGTCATGGCCATCAAGGTCAGGTTATTGACCGAAAAACCGGCGAGGTACATGACGCCGAAGGTGCCCACCAGCGACAGCGGCACGGCAATGGAAGGAATGATGGTGGCGCTGAGCCGGCGCAGGAACAGGAAGGTGACCAGCACCACCAGCACGATGGAAATGAGCAGTTCGTGCTGCACATCGCTGACCGAGGCGCGGATGGTTTGGGTGCGGTCGGTCAGCACCACCACGTCGAGGCCGGCCGGCAGGTTGTCGGTGATGCTGGGCAGCAAGGCTTTGATCCGGTCGACCACTTCAATGACGTTGGCACCGGGCTGACGCTGGATATTGAGCAGGACCGCCTGATTCTGGTTCGCCCACGCGGCAAGCCGTTCATTCTCCGCGCCGTCGACGATCTGTGCGACGTCCTTGAGACGCAGCGGACCGCCGTTCTTGTACGCCAGGATCAGGTTGGCGTATTCCTCGGGGGATTTGAGCTGATCGTTGGCATCCAGCATCGACACCCGGGTCGGGCCATCGAAATTACCTTTGGGCGTATTGACGTTGGACGCGGTGACCAGCGTGCGGACGTCCGAAAGGTTCAGACCGTTGGCCGCCAAGGCGTCAGGGTTGACCTTGATCCGCACCGCCTGACGCTGACCGCCGGCAATGCTGACCATGCCGACGCCGCTGATCTGCGCAATCTTCTGCGCCATGCGCGTGTCGACCAGATCGTTGAGTTTGGGCAGCAGCATGGTTTTGGAGGTAATCGCCAGGGTCAGCACGGGCGTGTCGGCCGGGTTGACCTTGTTATAGGTCGGCGGTGCGGGCAAATCATTCGGTAACAGGTTGGTCGCGCCGTTGATGGCGGCCTGCACTTCCTGCTCGGCGACATCCATGTTGATGTCCAGGCTGAAGCGCAAGGTGATCACCGATGCACCGCCCGAACTGGTGGACGCCATTTGCGTCAGGCCGGGCATCTGCCCGAACTGGCGTTCCAATGGCGCGGTCACGGCACTGGTCATCACTTGCGGGCTGGCACCCGGATACAGGGTCATCACCCGGATGGTCGGATAATCCACCTGCGGCAACGCCGAAACCGGCAGCAAGGTGTACGCGATCAGGCCGGCCAGAACGATGGCCAGCATGCTCAGCGTGGTCGCGACGGGCCTGAGAATGAACAGGCGGGACAGGTTCATACGTTGCCTTTTTTCGCGGTCGCGGCGTTGGCCGACTCACCGGACTCCTTTTCCTTGGAAGGCTGCCCCTGCAGTTTCTGCCCAGGCGTCGCCGGCACCTCCTTGCTGTCGTTGACCACGTCCACATCGCTGCCGTCTTTCAGGCGGTCGGTGCCTTCGAGCACCACGCGGTCACCAGCGACCAGTCCTTCGGTCACGACCGTCGAGTTTTCATCGCTTGGCCCGGTTTTCAGCGAGCGAATACGGACTTTCTTGTCGCCCTCCATCACGTACACGAAGGTGCCATTGACGCCGAACTGAACGGCCGCCGAAGGCACCAGCACCACGTTTTTCAGGGTATTGGCCAGAAGCCGTGCGTTGACGAACTGATTGGGAAACAACGCTTCATTGGCGTTATCGAAGCGCGCCTTGAACTTCAGCGTGCCGGTGGTGATGTCGATCTGGTTGTCGATGCTCGCCAGCACACCCGTGGCCTGCAACTTCACGTCGCCGCGGTCCCACGCCTCGACCGGCAGCTTGTCGCCGCTGCGGTAGTGGCCGATCACGTCTGCCAGGTCTTTTTCCGGCAAGGTGAAGTTGACGGTGATGGGCTTGGTCTGGGTGATGACCGCCAGTGCAGTGGTGTCGTTAGCGGCGACCAGGTTACCGACGTCCAGCTGCCGCAGACCGATGCGGCCCGAGATGGGCGCCCGGATCTGCGTGAAATCGAGGTTGAGCTTGGCGTCACCGACGGCCGCCTGGTTGGTCTTGATGGTGCCCTGGTACTGACCGACCAACGATTCGGCGGTGTCCAGGGTCTGCTTGGCGATGCTGTCTTCTTTGTACAGGTCCCGATAACGCTGTACATCGATCTGAGCATTCTTCAGCAACGCCTGGTTCTGCATCAGCGTGCCTTCGGCCTGCTGCAACGCAATCTGGTAGCTGCGTGGGTCGATCACCGCCAGCAGATCGCCGGCCTTGACCTGCTGGCCTTCCTGAAAGTTGATCTTCATCAGTTCGCCGGCCACGCGGCTGCGCACATTGATCGTGTTCATCGCCGTGACGGTGCCCAGGGCTTTGTAGTAGATCGGGAAGTCACCGGTCGTTGCGGGTGCCACGCGCACCGGAACCGGGCCGGTGGAACCGCCGAATCCCGGACGCTGCCCCGTCATTTTCCCCGCGCCGCCACTGCGGCTGGCGCCCTTGTGCGCCTGACCGGATTGCTGCGCGGTGGCATCCATCTTGGCGGACGACCCCGGCCAGTACCGCCAACAGACGCCTGCGACAATCAATAGGACTAACAGGCTGATCAGCCAGCGGCGAGAATTACGGGAACCAGACGATTGCATGAATAAATCAACCAGTGTGCGCGTGAGCGTCTTCGGGAGGCTGAACAATAAGCATAGTGAGGTGCCAAGCAAAGGACCTTTACCGGCAATTTACCCAGTGCTTACTTAAGTAACGTGTTGACCTGCAAATGAAAACGGCCTGATCGAGTCAGGCCGCTTTGTGTTGCGAAGTATTGCCGTGCGTTATCCGGCAATACGCAACGAACAACTTACTTGAGCACGGCCAGTGCGGCGTCGTAGTTCGGCTCCTGGCCGATCTCGGGCACCAGTTCGCTGTGCAGCACGTTATCGTTTTCGTCCAGCACAACGACAGCGCGGGTGGTCAGGCCGACCATCGGGCCGTCAGCGATTGCCACACCGTAGGCTTGCATGAAGTCAGCGCCACGCATGGTGGACAGGTTTTTAACGTTTTCCAGGCCTTCGGCGCCGCAGAAACGCGCTTGCGCGAAGGGCAGGTCAGCCGAGATGCACAGCACCACAGCGTTGTTCAGGTCATTGGCCTGAGCGTTGAACTTGCGGACCGAGGTGGCGCAGGTCGGGGTGTCAACGCTTGGGAAGATGTTCAGCACTTTGCGCTTGCCGGCAAAGGTTTCCAGGGTCACGTCAGACAGATCGCCACCGACCAGTTTGAAAGCGGGCGCTTTGCTGCCGACCTTTGGCAGTTCGCCGCTGATCTGTACCGGGGAGCCTCTACGAGTCACTTGAGCCATGAGCTGAGTCCTTATTTTGAGGTTGCGGGAAAGACAGGAAGTTAACCACGAATCGGCCTGACGACCTACTGGAAGGCTTCACTTTGTTGTCGGTGATGCCTTCGCCCTTTTAAAAATCCCGTTTATAGAAAATATCCAGCGAACTGGCGACGCCGCTCGCCGCCTCCACGTAGACCTTCTTGCTCAACAGGTACCGCAGGGCGATCGTATTCGCCGGTTCGAACACCCCTACCCCATACCGCAAACTGAGCTTGTCGGTGATCTTGCCACTGGCAACCACGGCGGTGGTGTCGCCATTGCCGGAGGTGTCCAGATCGAAGTCTTTGATCCCGAGACCGGAGGCCAGTTTGCCCGCTGTTGACGAACTGCCGGCCAGCCCAAGTGCCAATGCGGCTTGAGCCATCATGTTGTTGTCTTCGCCGTTGGTGGCCAACGGACGGCCTAGCACCAGATAGGACAGCGCCTGTTCCTGACTCATCGCGGGCTCGGAAAATACCGTGGTCGTCGGCTGTTCGGCGCTGCCACTCAGGCGAATACCGGCAATCACATCGTCGGTCTGGCGAATGGCTTCGATGTCCAGATAGGGCTGATCCACCGGCCCCGCGAACAGCAATCGCGCTTTGCGGATGGTCAGGCGCTGGCCATAGGCCCGGTATCGGCCGTCGTTGAGGTTCAGTTCGCCCCGGGTGTCCAGGTTGTCGCCAATATGCACGTGCCCCGCCAGGTTCGCGGTCAGACCGAAGCCGGTGAAACTCAACTTCTCCTGACCGACTTCAACATTGATGTCCATGGCGATGGCCATCGGCGGCTTGCCCGCTTCGGTTTGCGCGCCGACGATCACCGTGTCATCGGACACTTTGACGGTGGACGGCGGCAATTGACGGATCGTGATCTCGCCCTTGGGGATCAGCACCTTGCCCGACACCGCCAGCCGATCACCCTGCAAGCTGATCTTAAGGTCGGGGGCTGCTTCCAGCTTGGCATAGGGTTCGACGGTGATCGGCAGATGCGAGCCCTGCAGGTTGATACCGACGTTCAACGCGTCAGCCCACGCAATCTGCCCGCTGATGCTGCCTTGACCCGCCGCGCCACTGCGCCAGTTGCCCTTCAACTGCACGTTCTCGCCTGCGATCAAGGCTTGCACATTGAGTTTTTCAAGGGTGATCGGCAGTTCCGGTCCGGACACTTCGCCGTCGCTCAACACGACATTACCGTTAACCTGCGGTGCCAACAGACCACCGGAGATGCGCCCGCTGCCGTTCAGCTTGCCGTTGAGCTTTTCAACCATCGTGACGAAGGGCCGTGCCACGGACACATCAAGCCCCGTCAGCGTGAAATCGCCGTTGACGGGTTTGTTTTTCGCCACGGGATCAATGCTCAGGCGGGCCAGCAAGTCACCCAGCTTTCCACCTCGAAAATCCAGCGTGGTGTCGACTTTCTTGGGCGTCAGGCTGCTCGTGAGCTTCAGCGTCTGGTACGGAAAGTCCAGCCATTGGCTCTTCTCTTTGACGCGCAACGTGCCGCCACTGGCGTCGATCACCACCTGCCCGTTGGGTCCGGACGCCGGCAGATCCAGCTGGACATCAGCGTTCAACGCGCCTTTCCATGCAAAGTCCTTGGGCAACCACTGCGCGAGACTGTCCAGCGGGAACTGCTTGAGGTGGTAACGCAAGCGTGGGTCGGGCATCAGGCGCTGGTCTTCGCCGCACAGACTGGCCGGACCGGAGAGCCAGCAATGGGCGCCAAAATTGATTTTGCCGTCAGCGAGGCGTTCGAGTTTTGCCGGTTGCTGCAGCTTCCAGTCCTGCCCGCCCGTTTGCACATCACCGCTGGCCAAACGGCCGCGCCAGTTGCCCTTGTCGAGATTGCCATCCAGCCCCAACGCCAGCTTGAGCAATGGCCCTTGCAGGTCAAGCTTGACCTGCTGACGCTTGATATCACCCTGACCATTCACCAAGAGCGTGCCCAGCGCCGTGTCTCCTACCTGAATGCCGCTGGTTTTCAGGTCGACGGTCGCGCGTTGCGCAGTGTCCAGCTTCGCCGACAGGTTCAGGCTTTGCAGCTTGTTGGTCTCGTATGCCAGTTGCGTACCTTGCAGGCCCAGTTGCCCTTGGGGCGCCTGTAGCGTGCCGGCCAGATCGACACGGCCTTTGACCTGACCCTGCAGCCGCGGCCAGAGCTGACCCAGTCGCGGCAGGTTCAGGTCCAATTGCGCGATCAGCTTCTGTTGCAGGCTTCCCGTGCCCTGAATGCGGTTGTCACCCAGACGAATGTCCAGGGCGCTCACGTTCCACCTGTCCCCTGCTCCATCGGCCTTGGCTTGCATCACCGCAGGCTGTCCCCGCAGGCGTCCCTTGAGGTCAAGATCGGCATTCAGGTTCAGCCGTTCATCCTTGAAAGAACCCTTGCTGCGCAGCGGGCCAGCGAGTGATCCCGGTAGCTCCGCCACCCAGAACGAAGGATCGATGGCGCTCAAGTCCAGCGCGGTATCCCAGGCGATCCCGTCGGCGAACTGGACGTTGAGGTGACCACTGGCTTTGCCTTGCCCGGCCACCAACGCAAGCTGCGGCAGGAAAATTTGCTGCAAATCCCCGCTGAACGGACTTTGCAGACTGAACGGACCCGCCGGGCCCTTGAAGTCACCGATGAAATTGCCCAAGTACTTGCCGTCTGTGTAGGAAATCTCGCCATTAAAGGTATGAACACTGACTTGCGGTTCGTCGATCACCGGATATAGGCGGTGCCAGGGGAAATCGAGCCAGTCGACCTTTGCCTCGGCACTCAAGCCTTTTTGCCAATCCAGCGATCCGCTGACCTTCAACCGCTGTTCGGCACTGGCGGTCAAGTCCAGGGTGGTGATTTGCGCACCCTTGGCATCGACCCGCCCTTGCAGCGCCAAGATAACCGGGCCCTGCTCGGCGGGCAGACTCGCATTGCCGAGAATGGCGTATCCCTGCGCCAGATCGCCCTTGGCGTTCAGCGTCAGTTGGTTGAGTTGCAGCGTATCGGGCAGGTCCTTGCTGGCTTTGAAACCGTCACTGGTGATCGCGACTTCTGCCGGCAGATTTTCCACCAGCGGCTGCAACTGCCCCACCAGCTTCGCCTCGATGTAGCCGCTGGTCTGAGCGTTCACGTTCAGCGTCTTGAGCAGGTCGCCTGCCACATTCAAGGTCAACGACAACGGCTGACCACTCACATCAGGCAGCTTGACCTGGCCTTGCGCAGTGAGCGGCCAGTCACCCACGGGCTTCAGCAAACCGGTGAGGTCCAGCACGATGTCGTCGCGTTGCGCGTGCACGGAGTCGATCTTCAGACCGTCTACCGTCCAATGGGCCGCGAGCTGCACGTCCCGCACTTGCTCGGTCCCGTCCAGGTGCAGGCTGCCGATCTGAACCTCGCCGAGTTCGATGGCCACCGGCAACGTGAGCGTAGGCAGCGTGATCGGGCCGTCACTGCCTTCGTCGGTGGAAGGTGCGAAGTGCAGGCGAATATCCGAGGTCTTCAAGGTGTCGATGCACAGCGTCATCCGCATCAGGCACGAGGGTGACCACTCGAACACTGGCGCGTCGACCTCGACCTTGCTCTCGCCTTGCTGCCAGACCAGGGCATCGGCTTGCCAGGCGCCGCCCAGACGACCCGAAAAGTTCTTGATCTCCAGACCCGGTACCCAGGCCAATGCCCAGCGACTTCCTGACGATGTCCCAAGCACCAGCCCCAGTGAGATCACAATCAGGATCATCAGCGCCAAGACACTTGCCGCGAAAATAAGTGAAATGCGCTTCAACAGTGCCGCCTTTGTCACAATTCAGGTCCCATCGAGAAATGCAGACGAATGCCACCGTCATCATCCAGCGCGTGGGCCAGATCCAGTCGCAGCGGCCCCACCGGTGAAACCCAGCGAATGCCGATGCCGACGCCGGTTTTGAGGCTTGGCAAGTCCAGCGAGTTGAATGAGTTGCCTTGGTCGACAAAAGCCGCAACCCGCCATTTTTCAGCGATGGAGTACTGGTATTCGGCACTGCCGGCAATCATGTAGCGGCCGCCGATCTTGTCGCCATCGGAGTTTTCCGGGGACAGTGACTGATAGTCGTAACCCCGAACGCTCTGGTCACCACCGGCAAAGAAGCGCAACGAAGGCGGAATGGATTTGTAACCGTTGGTGGCCGTGCCGCCCACCTGCACGCGGCCGAGAAAACGGTGGTTCTGTGCAACCGTTGTCAGCCCCTTGATCAGTGCGGTGCCGTGCAGCACGTTGGCGTCCGAGCCCAGACCTTCCTTCGCCACCTCGGTTTCAAACTGCAGACGGTAACCGTTGTGCGGGTCAATCCGGTTATCGCTGCGCAGATAGGAATAGCTGATGCCCGGCATCAACAAGGTGCTCAAGCCTTCATCGTTGCCCAGGCGGTACTCTTCGCGCTGCCATTTGAGGGAAATGACCCGCTCCCAGCCGCTGGGCAACTTGCTGTGCCACTCAGGACCGACCGTCAGCAGTTTGCTGAGGCTGTCGGTGTCAGCGATTTCTTCGTATTGATAGCCGCCAGCGAATCGCAGTTTATCGGTCAGTGGCGGGTCCAGCGGGATGTCATAAAACAGGCCGACGTTTTGGCGTGGCGCCGACAATTCGGATTCGACGCCGTAGCTGTGGCCTTGGGGATTGGCCCAGTGACGGGTCCAGTTGGCTTTTACGCGAGGACCGACGTCCGTCGAATAGCCCACACCCAGCCCCATGGTGCGAGGCTTGCGGGTTTGCAGCTGAACGTCGACGGGGATCACCTGACCTTGCGCATCGGTGGGTGACGCATCGACACGAACACCCTCGAAATAACCGCTGGATTGCATGGCCTGGTTGAGCTCGGCGATCAGCTCGGAATCGTAAGGCGTGTCCTCCTTGAAGGGCACCATGCGTTTGAGCAGATCTTCATCAAACGGTGCATCGCCACTGAACGTGACTTTGCCCAGCGAAAACCGGGGGCCGCTGTCGTAAACCAGCTCGATGTCAGCGACACCCGCCCGCGGGTCAACGGACAGGCGTTGAACGACGAATCGCCCTTTGAAAAAGCCGTAGCGCGCGGCCTGATTCTGAATAAGGCGCTTGGCGTCTTCATAGCGACCGTGATTGAGCACCTCTCCCGACCTGAGTGCATCGCTCTTGGGCACTTTGAATGCCTTGAGCTGACGCGCATCGCCCTCGATCCGCACCGTGACGTGACGCAAATGCACCGGTTCGCCGGGCTCTACGGTAAGAACAAGGTGCAGGTCCTTGTCGGTCCGTTTGACCTCAGTGTCGATCTGCGCCTGGTAGTAACCCAGCGCCTGGGCCGCTTTCTGTGCCTGCTCGACAGCGCCCACGCTAAAACGCTCGAGCGCCTGTTCATCACGCTCGCCGAGGGTGCCCACGTACCCTTCAATGTTGGATTTGAGCTCGGAATTGGACGGCTTGATCCTTACATCCAACTGCGCATCGGCGAACGCCGCACAGCTGGAAAACATCAGGATAAAACCACTGGTGAATCGACCGGGAAACTTCATAGGCGCGGATGCTAACACGAGCGGCGGGTGCTTCTGGAACCCGCTGGGATGGACAAAAGATCCGCGGTCAAACCATGGAACCGATTGAAACCTGAGGGTTTGGGTGAAAAAAGACGTGCTCTCGGATAGGTCCTACAGCCACTTCACCAATCTCCTCATAACCCTGTCGTTTGTAGAACTCCAGATAATGGTCATTGCCGGTGTCCAGTACGATGCCTTTGGAGTGCTCGTCCACGGCGCACCAGTCATGCAGCGCTTGCAGCAACTGTTCACCGTGGTGCTTGCCCTGAAAATCGGGGTGGATCCCCAGCAGCGGTAGGACATGGACCGCATCGGAAGGCAGGCACGCCAGCACGGCCTGGTAATACTCCAGATACCGTTGAGTACAACGAAGCCCGGTGCTCATCACCATGCGCAACCGCCACGCCCAGCTTTCGGTGATGCCCAGACGCCGTTGCGGCGGTGCGATCAGCGCGACGCCGACCAGACGGTCCTCGACAAACAACCCCAGTGCCGGCATGTCTTGCAGGAAGTGCTGCTTCACCAACTCGCGAACTGTCGCGCGTACCCGATGCTCATAGCCGGACCGGCCCGATTCGAACAAATAACCGAAACTGGGTTCGTGCCGGTACGCCTGGTACAGCAATGATCGAGCTTCTCGGGAGTAACCGCTGTCCAGCTGACGGATGTCCGCAGATGCATGTGCTGATTCAGGCATGTGATCGTGTCCCTTTCGATGACCCGACTCGTTCGGACGGGCTCATGGTATCAAGCGTTCGAGTGGCGGGCCTTGACGACAGTTCCGATGAGTTTCCCAAGCATTTCCCACAGCGTAGCAGCCCGTCGATGACTGAGATTGCCCTTGAGGCTGGCCGTTGGCAGGCAGGTCAGCTAGCATCGCGGTTTGTTTTTGCCAGGACTGCCGTCTATGAAAATTGTGTCTTTCAACATCAACGGCCTGCGCGCTCGCCCGCATCAGTTGGCGGCGCTGATTGAAAAACACCAGCCTGACGTCATTGGTCTGCAGGAAACCAAGGTCTCGGACGACCAGTTCCCGCAGGCCGAAATCGAAGCGCTGGGCTACCACGTGCATTTCCACGGGCAGAAAGGTCACTACGGCGTTGCCCTGCTCTCACGCCAGGCGCCACTTTCGCTGCATAAAGGCTTTGATACCGACGACGAAGACGCCCAGCGGCGATTTATCTGGGGCACCTTCGCCGACCGCAACGGCCTGCCGGTGACGATCATGAACGGTTACTTCCCGCAGGGCGAAAGCCGGGACCACCCTACCAAGTTCCCTGCCAAGACCAAGTTCTATGCCGACCTTCAGCACCTGCTGGAAACCCGGTTCTCCAACGACCAGGCTCTGGTGGTCATGGGCGACGTCAACATTTCGCCTGAAGACAGCGACATCGGTATCGGTCCGGACAACGCCAAGCGCTGGCTGAAAACCGGCAAGTGCAGCTTCCTTCCGGAAGAGCGCGAGTGGATGGCCAAACTCAAGAACTGGGGGTTGGTGGACAGCTTCCGTCATCTGTACCCGGAAGTGGTCGATCAGTTCAGCTGGTTTGATTACCGCAGCCGCGGCTTCGAAGACGAGCCCAAACGTGGCCTGCGCATCGACTTGATCCTGGCCTCCCATGGCCTGCAGCCGCGCATCCTGGCCGCCGGTGTGGATTACGACCTGCGCGGGATGGAAAAACCTTCTGATCACGCGCCGATCTGGCTTGAGTTGAGCTGATACCCGGCGACAGTCCTCCGGCCAGCACCCCCTCTTGAACAGCCACTGGCTAACCCCTGTGGCTGTCATATCGCCGTAACGCATCTGTCTTATTCTCCGGCATCTCTCGACCATAAGAAGATGCCGCACATGCAGCGCGCTCGTTTTTTCTCACACGCCATCGCGGTCTGTCTGCTGTGGGCGCTCTCCTTCGTGGCCCGCGCGGCCGCACTCCCCGCCCCTACGGATGGCACGCCCGCGCTGCGCATTCAGGGCTCCAACACCATCGGCGCGCAACTGGGTCCGGCATTGGTCATCGGGCTGCTCAACCAGCAAGGCGCGCAGGCCATCCAGCAGCAGCCCGGCATCAGGCCCAACGAATCGCGCATCGTCGGTCAACTGCCCTCAGGGCAGTCGGTCAGCATCGACATTGCCGCACACGGCTCAAGCACAGGCTTCGTCGCGCTCAAGAGCGGTCAGGCGGATCTCGCCGCCGCTTCACGCCCCATCAAGGACGCTGAACTCAACGACCTGTCCGGCCTCGGCGATCTACGCAGCCGTGAGGCCGAACAGGTGATTGCCATCGATGGCGTTGCGGTCATCCTGCACCCGGCCAATCCACTGCGCGAACTGAGCACCGCGCAACTGGCGAAAATCTTCTCGGGCGAGATTCATGACTGGGAGCAACTGGGCAGCACAGGCGGCCCCATTCATGTGTATGCCCGCGATCAGCAATCCGGCACTTTCGATACCTTCAACGAGCTGGTACTGGCGAAATTCGGCAAGACACTGGCGCGTGATGCCCGGCGGTTTGAATCCAGCGAAGCGCTGTCCGACGAGGTCAGTCACGACCGGCAAGGGATCGGCTTCATCGGCCTGCCCTATGTCCGGCGGGCCAAGGCGGTGGCGATCAGTGACGGTACGTCGAAGCCTATGCTGCCCAGCATCAGTCTGATCGCGACGGAGGATTACCCGCTGTCGCGCCGTTTGTACTTCTATTTGCCGCCCGACTCGAAACAGCGTTGGGCCAAGGCGCTGGTCCGCTTCGCTCAAAGTCCGCAGGGCCAGTCCATCGTGGCGCAGAACGGTTTTGTCGCGCAGACCGTGCAGGCCGTGAAAGTACGCGCCACCTCGGAAATGCCCGTGGAGTATCAGAACCTGGCGCGTGAAGCCGAACGGCTGTCAGTGAATTTCCGCTTCGCCCAGGGCAGCGCGACACTGGACAACAAGGCCCGCCAGGACCTGAAACGGGTGGCCGACTACCTGAAAGTCCACGACCTGCTGAATCAGAAGGTCACGCTGGTAGGGTTTGGGGATGCGAAAAGCGACCCGGCACGGGCCCAGCTACTCTCGAAACTCAGGGCCATGGCGGTGCGCCGGGAACTGCTGAAAAGCGGCGTAATCCTGCGCGATGTGCGCGGTTTCGGCGATGAAATGCCCGTCGCCGCGAACGACGCCGATGAAGGCCGTATCAAGAATCGTCGCGTTGAAGTGTGGGTGGAGTGAAGCGACCCTGCGGCGGGCTGGGCTGAATCACTGCAGGGGCGGATGGATTCTCATGGCGCTGTTAAGAATGCACCGCAGCCTTGCCGACAAGGCTGCGAGTGCTCAAGCGCGTCCAATACCACCGCTGCATGAAGCTCAGCGATGCTCGCTGCGCATCAGCTCTTTCGGCACATATTTGCCTACTTCGTATTTGCCGATGGCCGCGCGGTGCACCTCATCCGGGCCATCGGCCAATCGCAGGGTGCGCTGCATCGCGTACATGTAGGCCAGCGGGAAATCGCCGGAAACCCCTGCGCCGCCGTGGATCTGGATCGCCCGGTCAATGACCCGCAATGCCACGTTCGGCGCGACCACTTTGATCTGCGCGATTTCGCTTTTCGCCACCTTATTGCCGACCGTGTCCATCATATACGCGGCTTTCAGAGTCAGCAGGCGCGCCATGTCGATTTCCATACGCGAATCGGCAATCTTGTCGATGTTCCCGCCCAATCGCGCCAGGGGTCGGCCGAACGCCGTACGCTGTACCGAGCGCTTGCACATCAGTTCCAGCGCACGCTCCGCCATACCGATCGAACGCATGCAGTGGTGGATCCGGCCAGGGCCAAGACGGCCTTGAGCGATCTCGAAACCACGGCCTTCGCCCAGCAAGACGTTTTCGTAGGGCACGCGTACGTTATCGAACAACACCTCAGCGTGACCGTGGGGCGCGTCGTCGTAGCCAAACACCGGCAACGGCCGCACGATTTTCACGCCGGGCGTGTCGGTAGGGACCAGAATCATCGAATGTTGCTGATGACGCGGTCCGTCAGGGTTGCTCAAGCCCATGAAGATCATGATTTTGCAGCGCGGGTCACAGGCGCCGGACGTCCACCATTTGCGGCCATTGATCACCCACTCATCGCCGTCGCGCTCCGCACGGGCGGCCATGTTGGTGGCATCCGATGAGGCCACGTCGGGCTCGGTCATGGCAAAGGCCGAACGGATTTCGCCGCGCAGCAAAGGCTCCAGCCACTGCTGCTTCTGCGCCTCGCTGGCGTAACGCACCAGCACTTCCATGTTGCCAGTGTCGGGCGCCGAGCAGTTGAACGGCTCAGGCCCCAGCAGAGAACGGCCCATGATTTCCGCCAGCGGAGCGTATTCCAGGTTGGTCAGGCCGGCGCCGAGTTCCGATTCGGGCAGAAACAGGTTCCACAACCCCTCGGCTTTGGCCCGCGCCTTGAGTTCCTCCATGATCGCCGTCGGCTGCCAACGATCCCCTTCTGCCACCTGCCGCTCAAACACGGGCTCGGCCGGGTACACGTAAGCGTCCATGAACGCGGTCACACGCTCGCGCAGTTCCTGGACCTTGGGGGAGTAAGCGAAATCCATGGGCAGCTACCTTCTGATGAGGTGGTTTTAAGTCATGGGACGATGCTAGAACAGGCCTTTCCATTTATCTAACCTATTCTCGGCGTGTATTAACATTCATAACCGATATATGATCAGGCCAGTTCCTGAACGACAGTACCAAGTCAGGCCGGACCCCAGCCCTAATAACAAAAGCAGCGTGAGGCGCACAGCAATGAACCTGAGCAAGGTCGATCTCAATCTCTTTATTGTCTTTGACGCCATCTATACGGAAGCCAACCTGACCCGCGCCGGTCAGATCGTCGGCATCACCCAGCCTGCGGTCTCAAACGCCCTGGCCCGTCTGCGGGAAACCTTCAATGATCCGCTGTTCGTCCGCACGGCCCAAGGCATGGTGCCCACGCCGATGGCCCAGAACATCATCGGCCCGGTGCGTAACGCACTCTCGTTGTTGCGCGTCTCGGTGCAGGAAAGCCGGATCTTCAACCCGCTCCAGGCCAACAAAAACTACCGCATCAGCATGACCGACCTGACCGAGGCCATTATTTTGCCGGCGCTGTTTCAACGGCTCCGCCGACTCGCGCCGGCAGTGACGATCGAAAGCTTCCTGTCCAAACGCAGGGAAACCACCAAAGAACTGGCCGCTGGCAGGCTTGATTTTGCGGTGGACGCGCCGCTCAACACCGATCCCCAGGTGCGGCACGTCAAACTCATGGAAGACAACTACGTGTGCGCCATGCGCCGAGGCCATCCGCTGGCCAATAAAGCCGCCATCAGCCTGGATGACTATTTGTCAGTGGCCCACATTCACATCTCCAGCCGCCGCAGCGGCTTGGGCTACGTGGACCTGGCGCTGGGAAAAATGGGCATTCAACGCAAAATCGCCCTGCGCTCTCAGCACTACCTGATGGCGTCACAAGTGTTGCAGCAGACCGACATGGTCATGACCGTCCCGGAACGTTTCGCGCGCCGCAACGACCTGCATTTCGTGTACCTGCCGGTCAACGATGTCCCCACCGTGGAGACGCACCTGTACTGGCACGAAAGCACCGATCAGGATCCGGCGAACCGCTGGATGCGCGAGCAGATCATTGAGCTTTGCCAACTGGTCATGGCTCAGGAACGCAAACTTGAGAAAGAACTTGAAGAAGCGGTTAAGTGACAAGTATCAGAGGCTTATCGCAAGGTATTAAGCCTGAGTCGAGGTGAATGACGGTGGGAACCGCCTTGTTAACGAGAGCGTCGTGTCAGCGATATCAACGTTCGTGACCTGACGCCTGTGCCAGCAAGTCGGCTGCCACCGCTCGAATGGCGAAGCTCATGCCAGCTTGACGTTTACGTCAAGGTCGCCGTACGTTAGCTCGACGCCTTTCTCGCACGAGCCCTTCCATGAGTAATCCGACTTACAGTATTTCCGACCTCGCACGCGAGCTGGACATCACCACGCGCACCATCCGATTTTACGAAGAGCAAGGCATGCTATGTCCCGAGCGTCGTGGCCTGGAGCGTGTCTATTCGGCCCGGGACAAAGTCACCCTCAAGCTGATCCTGCGCGGCAAGCGCATCGGCTTCTCGCTGGCTGAGTGTAGGGATCTGATCGGGCTGTACGACCCGACCGGCGACAATCAGAAGCAACTCACCACGATGCTGGTGAAGATTGCGGAGCGCCGCGCACAGCTCGATCAACAGCTGCTGGACATCCAGCAAATGCAGCTGGAGCTCGACACCGCAGAAGAACGCTGCAGGGCGGCCCTCAGCAATTCTCTATGAAAACAGCCGTTTAAATGCACTACCTGGAAATTGTTGAAGAAGGAATGCCTGTCATGCCCCTCCCGCAACGCGTACGTTTGGTGGAAGTCGGCCCTCGGGACGGCTTGCAGAATGAAGCCCGTCCGATCGACGTCGCCGACAAGATCCGCCTAGTGGATGACTTGACCCACGCCGGTCTTGGCTACATCGAGGTCGGCAGCTTCGTCTCGCCCAAATGGGTGCCACAAATGGCAGGGTCGGCAGAAGTCTTCGCCGGCATCCAGCGAAAGGACGGTGTCACCTATGCCGCCCTCGCGCCGAACCTTCGCGGCTTTGAAGACGCATTGACCGCCGGGGTCAAGGAGGTCGCGGTGTTCGCCGCCGCCTCGGAATCGTTTTCCCAACGCAACATCAATTGCTCGATCAGCGAGAGCCTCGATCGCTTCCTGCCGATCATGGAGGCCGCTCGCCTGCACGGCATCCAGGTGCGCGGGTACGTGTCCTGTGTGCTGGGCTGCCCGTATGAAGGCGTCGTTTCACCTAAACAGGTGGCGGCGGTGGCCAATGAACTGTTCGCCATGGGCTGTTACCAAGTGTCACTCGGCGACACCATCGGCACGGGCACGCCAGGCGCCACCCGGGAATTGTTCAATGAAGTGGCCGGCCAGATACCGCGCAGCAAACTGGCCGGGCACTTCCACGACACCTACGGTCAGGCGTTGGCCAACATCTATGCGGGCCTCATGGAAGGCATTCAGGTGTTCGACAGCTCGGTCGCTGGCCTGGGCGGCTGCCCCTATGCCAAAGGGGCCACGGGCAATGTCGCGACTGAAGATGTGCTCTACATGCTGATGGGCCTTGGGATCGAGACCGGCGTGGATCTGGACGCGTTGATTGCCGCCGGGCAACGCATCAGCGACGTGCTCGGCCGCGCCAATGGCTCGCGGGTGGCAAAAGCGCGTTTGTCGGGCTGATGTGCGACAACTTGTCACACAGTGTTACCCTCACCGGCATTGGGACGCAGAAACGGGTAACACGGAAACACTGAGTGACGATTGTCATGACCCGCTGTTTTCAAGCTTTTCTGCGAAGCCCCGGTTTCCGGGCCCTCGGCACATTTCGGAAAAGTTGGCATGGCTTCTGCTATGTCTTACGTACAACAAAAATAACAAATCGCAGCAAACCAATAAAAACAAGACGTAACGGCTCTGACATAACAAGAACAACACGGACAGAGGCGTAGCTAACTGATTTTTTTGGAGTGGATCGCTTTGTGAGGCTTTGTCCTCTCGACCGTACAGAGAACAATAAAACTACCTTCAGGTAGCGACCGAACGGGTTGAATCGCAAGATCGAAGCAATATCAGCGCTCAAAAAAATACGTTTGCTCTTGATCCCGCATGGGGGTCGCTCAAAAAAGCAAAAAAGGTCTGGCCACCAAAAACAACAACAGGCCGCCTAAAAACAAAAAAGAGCATGCAACTGAACTTGGAGGGGAGCCTAGGCTCCCCTTCGTGCTGTCTGGGGTTTCAATCCCCTGCTCTCCCTGCCTGCCCCGACCTCGGTGTCCCGCCAACCCCCGAACCTCTTCACCAGCTCGTTGACATCCGCCTGCACACAGGTTTACGTTAACGTAAAGGTGATACTGAATATTGCCATCCGATAGCCCCTCCAAAAACAATAAGGGAACGCAGGCTCATGAATTACCCCACGCTCAATTTCGGCCTCGGCGAGACGCTGGACATGCTGCGCGATCAGGTGCAGGCATTCGTTGCCGCAGAACTCTCGCCTCGTGCCGCCCAGATCGACAAAGACAACCTGTTTCCGGCCGACATGTGGCGCAAGTTCGGTGAGATGGGCCTGCTGGGCATCACCGTCGATGAACAATACGGCGGTGCTGGACTGGGTTACCTGGCCCACGTCATTGCCATGGAAGAAATCAGCCGGGGCTCTGCGTCCGTCGCACTCTCCTACGGCGCGCATTCCAATCTCTGCGTCAATCAGATCAACCGCAACGGCAATCCCGAACAGAAAGCCCGCTATCTCCCCAGACTGATCAGCGGCGAACACATCGGCGCCCTGGCGATGAGCGAGCCCAACGCCGGTTCCGACGTCGTGTCGATGAAGCTGCGTGCCGACAAACGCGGCGATCGCTTCGTGCTCAACGGCAGCAAGACCTGGATCACCAACGGCCCTGATGCCAACACGTACGTAATCTATGCCAAGACCGACCTTGAGAAAGGTGCGCATGGCATCAGCGCCTTTATCGTCGAGCGCGACTGGAAAGGTTTTTCCCGCGGCAACAAGTTCGACAAATTGGGCATGCGCGGTTCGAACACCTGCGAGCTGTTCTTCGACGACGTGGAAGTTCCGGAAGAAAACCTTTTGGGTGCGCTGAACGGTGGCGTCAAGGTGCTCATGAGCGGGCTGGATTACGAGCGCGTCGTGCTCTCCGGCGGTCCGACCGGGATCATGCAGGCGTGCATGGACGTGGTGCTGCCTTACATCCACGACCGCAAGCAGTTCGGCCAGAGCATCGGCGAATTCCAGCTGATTCAGGGCAAGGTTGCCGACATGTACACCCAGCTCAACGCCAGCCGCGCGTACCTGTATGCCGTGGCCCAGGCGTGTGAACGCGGGAAAACCACACGCAAGGACGCTGCCGGGGTGATTCTCTACAGTGCGGAACGTGCCACACAGATGGCGCTGGACACCATTCAGATCCTTGGGGGTAACGGCTACATCAACGAATTCCCCGCCGGACGCCTGCTGCGTGACGCCAAGCTGTACGAAATCGGCGCCGGGACCAGCGAAATCCGGCGGATGCTCATCGGTCGCGAATTGTTCAACGAAACCCGCTGACAGCGCCGGAGGCAGCATGACAATCCTGCACACCCACATCAATCCGCGCTCGGCTGAGTTTTCCGCTAACCGCACCAGCCTGCAAAAACAGGTCGACGATTTGCGCCAGTTGCTGGCGCAGGTCCACGAAGGCGGTGGCGCCAAAGCGCAAGAGCGCCACACCTCCCGGGGCAAGCTGTTACCCCGCGACCGCATCGACCGATTGCTGGACACCGGCTCGGCGTTTCTTGAAATCAGCCAGCTGGCCGCTCACGACGTTTACGGTGAGGACGTGCCTTGCGCAGGCGTAATCGCTGGCATTGGCCGGGTCGAGGGCGTCGAGTGCATGATCATCGCCAACGACGCGACGGTCAAAGGCGGCTCGTATTACCCGCTGACGGTCAAGAAACACCTGCGCGCGCAAGCCATCGCGCAGCAGAACCGCTTGCCCTGCATTTATCTGGTCGATTCCGGTGGCGCCAACCTGCCGCGTCAGGACGAAGTGTTTCCGGACCGGGAGCATTTCGGCCGCATCTTTTTCAATCAGGCCAACATGAGCGCCCAGGGCATCCCGCAGATCGCGGTGGTCATGGGCTCTTGTACGGCGGGCGGCGCCTACGTGCCCGCGATGGCCGACGAGGCCATCATGGTCCGTCAACAGGCGACCATTTTTCTGGCAGGTCCGCCGCTGGTGAAAGCGGCCACCGGCGAGGTTGTCAGCGCCGAAGACCTGGGCGGTGCCGACGTGCACTGCAAGGTCTCCGGCGTCGCGGATCACTATGCCGACAGCGATGAACATGCGCTGGAACTGGCACGCCGCAGCGTCGCTCACCTCAATTGGCGCAAACAGGGCGAACTGCAACGGCAAACGCCACTGGCGCCCCTTTATGCCAGTGACGAACTGTACGGCGTGATTTCCGCCGATCCCAAGCAGCCATTCGACGTGCGCGAAGTGATTGCCAGACTGGTCGACGGCTCGGTGTTCGATGAGTTCAAGGCGCTGTTCGGCACGACACTGGTCTGTGGTTTTGCACACCTGAATGGCTACCCGATCGCGATTCTCGCCAACAACGGCATTCTGTTCGCCGAAGCGGCGCAGAAAGGCGCGCACTTCATTGAACTGGCCTGCCAGCGCGGCATTCCCCTGCTTTTCCTGCAGAACATCACGGGGTTCATGGTCGGCCAGAAGTACGAAGCAGGCGGCATCGCCAAGCACGGGGCCAAGCTTGTCACGGCCGTGGCGTGCGCCAAAGTACCCAAGTTCACCGTCATCATTGGCGGCAGCTTCGGCGCCGGTAACTACGGCATGTGCGGTCGCGCTTATGACCCGCGCTTCCTGTGGATGTGGCCCAACGCGCGCATCGGTGTCATGGGTGGCGAACAGGCGGCGGGCGTGCTGGTGCAGGTCAAGCGAGAGCAGGCGGAGCGCAGCGGCCAGACGTTCACCGCCGAGCAGGAAGCCGAGTTGAAACAACCGATCCTTGACCAGTACGAACATCAGGGTCACCCCTACTACTCCAGCGCCCGGTTGTGGGACGACGGCGTGATCGATCCGGCGCAAACCCGCGACATTCTTGCCCTGGCGATCAGCGCCGCGCTCAACGCCCCCATCGAGGCGACACGCTTCGGCGTGTTCCGCATGTGACCGAGGATGACGCCTTCCATGAACGTCCATGATTTCGACACGATTGAACTGGAATTCGACCCGCGCGGTTTCGCCACGCTGTGGCTCAATCGGCCGGAAAAGAACAATGCCTTCAACGCCCAGATGATTCGCGAGCTCATCATCGCGCTCGACCGTGTTCAGGGCGATGCCCGCTTGCGTTTTCTGGCGCTGCGGGCGCGGGGCAAGCACTTCAGCGGCGGGGCCGACCTGGCCTGGATGCAGGAATCCGCGAACCTGGACTACAACACCAACCTGGGGGACGCCCGCGAACTTGGCGAGCTGATGTACAACCTCGCCAAGCTGAAACTGCCTTCGCTGGCCGTGGTGCAAGGCGCCGCCTACGGCGGTGCCCTGGGCCTGATCAGTTGCTGTGACATGGCAATCGGTGCCGACGACGCGCAGTTCTGCCTGTCGGAAGTGAAAATCGGCCTGGCGCCTGCGGTGATCAGCCCGTTCGTGATTCAAGCCATCGGTGAACGCCACGCCCGCCGCTACGCACTCACCGCCGAACGTTTCAACGGCACACGCGCGCGCGAGATCGGGTTGCTCGCCGAGTCTTACCCCGCGTCAGAACTGGAACAGCAGGTTCAGCACTGGATCGACAACCTGCTGCTCAACAGCCCGCAGGCCATGCGCGTGAGCAAGGATCTGCTGCGCGAAGTCGGCCATGGCGAACTGTCGCCCGCATTACGCCGGTACTGTGAAAACGCTATCGCCAGAATCCGGGTCAGCCCGGAGGGCCAGGAAGGTTTGCGAGCCTTCCTGCAAAAACGCGATCCCACCTGGCGCGATGACCACAATAAGAACGGAGAGTCACGCTGATGGACGCGATTAAACCCATCGCTTTAACCTCGGTGCTTGTCGCCAACCGGGGCGAAATCGCCTGCCGGATCATGCGCACCGCCCACGCCTTGGGCTTGACTACAGTGGCGGTTCACAGCGCGATCGATTGCGATGCCCGGCATGTGCGTGAAGCCGACGTCGCCGTGAATCTGGGCGGCAGCAAAGCCGCAGACAGTTACCTGCAGATCGACGCGTTGATTGCCGCCGCCCAAAGCAGCGGCGCTCAGGCGATTCATCCCGGTTATGGATTTCTCTCGGAAAACGCCGGATTTGCTCGCGCTGTCGAGCAAGCCGGCCTGGTGTTTCTGGGACCGCCTGCCTCTGCCATCGATGCCATGGGCAGTAAATCGGCGGCTAAATCGCTGATGGAAGCCGCGGGCGTTCCCCTCGTCCCCGGTTACCACGGCGAAGCGCAGGACGCTGCAACCTTCCGCGAAGCAGCCGCGCGCATCGGTTATCCGGTGCTGCTCAAAGCCACCGCAGGGGGCGGCGGTAAGGGCATGAAGGTTGTGGAGCGCGACGAAGACTTGGCCGAAGCGTTGGCGTCCGCGCAACGAGAAGCACAATCGTCGTTTGGCGACTCGCGCATGCTGGTGGAGAAATACGTGCTCCAGCCTCGCCATGTCGAAATCCAGGTGTTTGCCGATCAGCACGGTCATTGCCTGTACCTCAACGAACGGGACTGCTCGATCCAGCGTCGTCATCAAAAGGTGGTCGAAGAAGCGCCAGCACCTGGTCTTAGCCCGGCACTGCGTCGCGCGATGGGGGAAGCGGCCGTGCGGGCCGCGCAAGCCATCGGTTATGTCGGGGCCGGCACAGTGGAATTCCTGCTCGACGCCCGTGGCGAGTTCTTCTTCATGGAAATGAATACCCGCTTGCAGGTCGAGCACCCGGTGACCGAAGCCATCACGGGGCTGGACTTGGTCGCGTGGCAGATCCGCGTTGCCCAAGGCGAGCCGCTGCCCATGACGCAGGATCAGGTGCCGTTGAACGGGCATGCAATTGAGGTGCGGCTGTACGCCGAAGACCCGGCCAACGACTTTCTTCCGGCCACCGGCACGCTGACGTTGTATCGGGAATCGACGCCAGGTCCGGGACGCCGTGTCGACAGCGGCGTCAGCGAAGGCGATGACGTCTCGACCTTCTACGACCCGATGCTGGGCAAATTGATTGCCTGGGGAGAGGACCGGGAACAGGCGCGCTTGCGGCTGTTGTCGATGCTTGACGAGTTTGCCGTCGGCGGGGTGCGAACCAACCTGGCGTTTCTGCGCCGGATCATTGCGCATCCAGCCTTTGCCGACGCTGAACTGGACACTGGCTTCATTCCCCGCTATCAGGCCAACCTGTTGCCACCGTCAGAGGCATTGTCGGACGCGTTCTGGCAAACCGCCGCGATTGCATGGCACCTCAGCACGCCGGCCAGGGTGCGCCATGACGATCCGCATTCGCCTTGGTCGGGGGCAAACGGCCTGCGTCTGGGGCTGCCCAGCGCGATGGTCCTGCACCTGAGTTGCGCCGCAGAACACCGCGTGATTCGCCTGCAGGGCGATGACACGTCCACTGTTCAGTGGCTCGGCGAGCAGCTCGTCAGCGAGCACCATGGCGTGCGGCGCCAAACACGTGCGATGCGTCGCGGAGACACACTGTACCTCAGGTGGCAAGGCGAGCTGCACGCGATCAGACGCTACGATCCAATCGCAGCCGTGGAGGCCAGCCACACCCATCAAGGCGGGCTGACCGCCCCCATGAATGGCAGCATCGTTCGGGTCTTGGTTGCGGTGGGTCAGGCGGTCGAAGCCGGGACTCCTCTGGTCGTGCTGGAAGCCATGAAGATGGAACACAGCATCCGCGCGAGCGCGGCCGGAACGGTGTCGGCGTTGTACTGCACCGAGGGTGAAATGGTCAGCGAAGGGACGGTGCTGGTTGAGTTGAACGAGGTGACAGCCGTCACTGCCAAGGCGTCTTGAATCCCGTCGGGGATGGCCGCCTGAACGTAAAATGCCGGCGGGAGCACATGCATTGGCTCCCACCGGCATTAGTGTTTCATCACGACAGCAGCGCAGGCACCTGACCCGCGCCACCCTGCTTCCTTAAGCCGCGACTTCAAACAGCTTTGGCAACTCCACTTCCCCGCTGATCAGACTCTGACGCATCCGCGCCGCCTGCAACGCCGCTGCTTTCATCGCGGCCTCCTTGACGTGACCATATCCGCGAATACGCTCAGGCAGACGCGCCAGGCTCAACGCCGTGTGGCGATTCCCGGCACTCAAATGCGCCAGGATCAGTTCAACGTCGCTCACATAATGGTCGATCAATTCGCGCTCTTGACGACGCTCCAGGCTGCGCCCGAACGGATCAAACGCGGTGCCGCGCAGGAATTTGAACGTCGCCAGCACCTCGAATGCTTTCAGCATCCAGGGCCCAAAGCTGCGCTTGCGCGGCGCGCCGCTGTTGGGATCACGTTTGGCGAGCCACGACGGCGCCAGATGAAACTCCAGTCGGTAGTCGCCTTCGAATTGCGCCTGCAATTGCCGCGTGAACTCGCCATTGCTGTAAAGCCGCGCGACTTCGTACTCGTCTTTGTAGGCCAACAGTTTGAAGTAATTGAACGCCACGGCTTCGGTCAGAACAGATGGCTCACCCGGGAACAACCGCGCTTCGGTGTCACGAACCTTATTGACCAACGCCAGATAGCGCTCACTGTAGGCCCGGTTCTGATAGTCGCCCAAGGTTTTGGCGTTATTGGCCAGACGCTCGTCCAGACTCAAGGCTTCTGGCGCCTGAGCCGGCGCAGCGTCCGGGTTGGCGGCCGACTGCACCGCGGGCAGATCGAATGCGGCACGACGGCCCCACAGGAATGCCTGCTGGTTCAAATTGACCGCCACGCCGTTCAGCTCGATGGCTTTTTCAATGGCTGCGGAGGTCAACGGAATCAGACCAAGCTGGAAGGCGTACCCCAGCATGAACAGGTTGCTGGCGATGCTGTCGCCCATCAGTTTGGTGGCCAGATCCGTCGCCTGAACGAAATGGGTTTTCTCGGCGCCCACGGCCTCGATGATGGTCTGCATCATCGCCTCAGCCGGGAATTCGGCGTCCGGGTTGCGGGTGAATTCAGCCGTTGGCGTCTGCTGGCTGTTGACCACCGCGTAGGACTTGGCGCTGTTGAGCTTGGCAATCGCATCAGGCCCCGACGACACCAGCAAATCGCAACCCAGCAGCAGATTGGCTTCACCGGCGGCGATACGCACGGCGAACAGGTCTTCCTGCCGCGCGGCGATACGGATATGGCTCACCACAGGCCCGAACTTCTGCGCCAGGCCAGCCTGGTCCAGCACGCTGCAGCCCTTGCCTTCCAGGTTGGCCGCGTAGCCGAGCATCGCGCCCACGGTGGTGACGCCCGTGCCGCCGACACCTGGCAGCAGGATGTTGAAGGGCTGATCGAGGCTCGGCAGCGTCGGCTCAGGGAGCTCGGCAAACGCCTGCGCCTGCTTGGGCAGCTGCGGTTTGCGCAACTTGCCTCCGTGGACCGTCACGAAGCTTGGGCAAAAGCCTTCAACGCAGCTGAAATCCTTGTTACAGGCGCTCTGATCGATCTCGCGCTTGCGCCCTTCTGCGGTTTCCTTCGGCAGAATCGACAGACAACCCGACTTCGCACCGCAATCGCCGCAGCCTTCGCAGACGGCAGGGTTGATGATGGCGCGCTTGTCCAGGTCCAGCATCGTGCCGCGCTTGCGACGGCGGCGCTTCTCGGTCGCGCAAGTCTGGTCGTAAATAATCACCGAGACCCCTTTGAACTCGCGCAACTCTCGCTGAACGCTGTCCAGGTCACGGCGATGGTGGAAGGTGGTGATCGGTGCGAACTGCTCGCGGCTCGGGTATTTGTCCGGATCGTCCGACACCAGCGCAATCCGCTGCACGCCCTCGTTGAACACCTGACGGCTGAGCTGATCGACGCGCAACACGCCATCGATGGGTTGACCGCCGGTCATGGCCACGGCGTCATTGTAGAGAATCTTGTAGGTGATGTTGACCTTGGAAGCCACCGCAGCGCGCAGTGCCAAGTGCCCCGAATGAAAATAGGTGCCATCGCCCAGGTTCTGGAACACGTGCGGGGTTTCAGTGAAAGGGGCCTGACCGATCCACGTTACGCCCTCACCGCCCATCTGGGTAAAGGTGTCGGTTTCACGGTCCATCCAGATGGTCATGTAATGGCAGCCAATGCCTGCCAGCGCGCGGCTGCCTTCAGGCACCTTGGTGGAGGTGTTGTGCGGGCAACCTGAGCAGAAATGTGGCGTGCGCTGGGTCTTGAACAGCGGCGCGGCCAACGCCTTTTCCTTGTCTTGCAGAAATTGCAGACGCGCTTCGATTTTCGGGCTGCTGTAGATTGGCGCGAGCCGTTTGGCAATGACGCGGGCGATCATCGCGGGCGTCAATTCAGCCAGGTTTGGCAGCAACGAGCGGCCTTCTTCGTCGAACTCGCCCACCACACGCGGCCGCTGATCCACCGGCCAGTTGTATAACTGCCCGGTCAATTGGTCTTCGATCACGCTGCGTTTTTCTTCGACGACCAGGATCTCGTCGAGCCCTTCGGCGAAATCGTGTACCGACACCGGCTCCAGCGGCCAGCTCATGCCGACCTTGAGCACCCGAATGCCCACCGACGCACACAGCGTCTCGTCGATGCCCAGCTCTTCCAGGGCCTGACGAACGTCCAGGTAGGATTTGCCCGTGGTGATGATGCCCAGACGCGGCTGCGGCGAATCAATGACCACTTTGTTGAGCTGATTGGCGCGGGCGAAGGCGCGGGCTGCATAGATCTTGTAGGTGTTCAGGCGTGCTTCCTGCGCCAGCGGCGGATCTGGCCAGCGAATGTGCAAACCGTCTTTGGGCAACTGGAAATCATCGGGGATGCGGGTCTGAATGCGCAGAGGATCGACTTCCACCACGGCGGAAGAATCGACGTTTTCGGCAATGGTTTTCATCGCCACCCAGCACCCGCTGTAGCGCGAAAGCTCCCAGCCGATGATGCCGTAATCGAGGATTTCCTGAACGTTGCTGGGGTTGAGCACCGGAATCATCGAGGCGATAAACGCATGCTCGCTCTGATGCGCGATGGTCGACGATTTGCAACCGTGGTCGTCACCCGCGAGGATCAACACCCCGCCCTTTTCGGCGACACCGGCCGAGTTACCGTGCTTGAACACGTCACCACACCGGTCGACACCTGGCCCCTTGCCGTACCAGAGCGCGAACACGCCGTCGTACTTGCCATGGGGAAACAGATTGACCTGCTGACTGCCCCAGACCGCTGTGGCGGCCAGTTCTTCGTTGACGCCGGGCTGGAAGTGAATGGCGTTTTGCTGGAGATAGTCTTTCGCGTCCCACAGACTTTTATCCAGATTCCCCAGTGGCGAGCCGCGGTATCCGGAAATGAACCCTGCAGTGTTCAGGCCACGGGCTTCATCCCGTTGCTTCTGCAGCATGGGCAGACGGGTCAACGCCTGGGTTCCGGTCAGGTACAGATTGCCGGTTGCGAGTCGGTACTTATCATCCAGACGAATATCAGCCAAAGACATTCAGGCACTCCTTTGTTTTTATTTAGTGCGTTTTGAATGTGGCGAGCAACGGCTTCAGGGGCCTCGTGAGCCAGGTGCCCGCTGCTCGATCGTCGGGACGGTTCAACCCGACGTTCACAGACCAAATACTGCCTGTGCCGCGCAGGCTTTTTCTTTCTAAATGGGCCGAAATCTGCTCATATCCTGCATGCCTGTTTCATTTAAAGAATAAAAAAGGGTCAATTCATGCAGGTCAAGCTCAGCCCCATTGATCGTAAAATTCTTCGTCTGTTGCAACACGACGCCGACCTCTCTGCCGCCGAGATCGCCGAGCGGGTGGAATTGTCGCAATCGCCGTGTTGGCGCCGGATCAACCGTCTGGAGGAGGAAGGCGTCATCGAGCGCAAGGTCGCCCTGCTCAACCCGGCCAAACTCGGGTTGACGATGACGGTGTTCGTCGACGTAAAACTATCCGGGCATGGCCGGCGTTATCTGACGGAGTTCGAAGAGGCAATCATCGGTTACCCCGAGGTGCTGGAGTGCTACACGATGGCGGGCGACATGGACTTCATGCTCAAGGTGGTGGTGCAGGACATCGCCAGCTACGAGCGTTTTCTGCGAGATCACCTGTTACAGAGCCCACACGTTCAGGAAGCGCACTCGAACATCGCCATGAGCGTGGTCAAGCGCACGACCGAGTTGCCGATTGATTAGAGAAGTTGCAGCCGTACGGAAAAATTTCGCCAGGATGCGAAATAACATTTGACGTTCAAATGATAATGATTATTATTGAGTACAACCAGTCGCGAGACCGGTTGGTAACCCAGAAGCCTTAGGTCGGCTTCCGGATTATCTCCTCATCAGGCTAATCACGGTTTTTGACCCGGCTTTTTGCCGGGTCTTTTTTTCTTGCCCTTTAAGGGTCTGGTTCGGTCGGGTGTTGCTGCGTCTTCAGGCTAATGAAGAAGGTGTCCCGTGCTTCGGAACTTGGTGATGGCGCGCATGATACCAAACCAGAATGAGCGTAGAACCCTTTGTGCTGTCAAATACGACACAATTGGTAAAAAACCATCAATCACCCGCTTAATGTTGAGAATGAATCTCAGAAGCACTAACATCGAGCGGCATCACGGATGATGCCCCCACTCCTTCCTTAAAGGACGACACGGATGATAAGCGAGTGAACATGCCATGACGAATCAACTCACTTCCCTGTTCTCTTTTTCAACGCAGCAACCCGACGAGCCTCTCAGCCAGCAAACGGACGGATACCGCCGTCGCATCCAGAAGCTGCCACGCAGGACTCAACAAGTCTTCCTGCTCAGCCGACTCGACCAGATGAGCTACGCCGATATCGCTCAGCTACTCGAAGTCGAGGTCAAGGCCGTCGAACGTTGCATGGTCCGCCTTCTGGAACAATGCAGCGATGGGCCCACACACCTGCAGGCAGCTAACACCATTAATTTGCAAGCGCACCGCTGGTATGTTCATTTGCAAAGCCCTCAGGCCACGGCGAGTCAGCGTATCGAGTTCCGTCACTGGCTCGATGCCGATGCAGGTCACCTGCGTGCCTTCCAGGAAACCGAACGTCTCTGGTGCCGCCTCGAAGCCCCGGCAGCCATTCTGGGCGCCAATGGCTGGCATCGTCGCAAACGCCGGGTCTACCTGGGATGGCTGTTGTTGACCGCCTTTTTGTGCAGCGTCCTGGTGACGGCCGAAGCATTTACCTGAACGCTGGCGTCTGCCGCGCATGGCCCAAAGACAAAACAATCTGTCGCGGTGCGCGCACCTGATCCGTGTAAAGTACCTGTCATAACAGCCCAGAGTGGCCGTCCGGCTTGCCCGCGACCGCCGCCCGATGGCCTCGATTTGGCATTTACGTACGCAGGACTTCTCCGTGACTCAGACCGCCCTTTCCATCACCTCTGATTTCGACAGCGGCAACATTGTCGTGCTCGACGCCAGCCACCCACAGAACGTGCAGCTGGCTATCCGCCCGGACACCCGCAGCCCGCACTTTCAGTGGTTCCACTTCAAGGTTGATGGCATGCAGCCTGGGCAGCCACACGCGTTCAGCCTGAGCAATGCCAGCGAGTCCAGTTACAACCGTGCCTGGACCGGCTATAACGCCGCAGCGTCCTATGACCAGAAAACCTGGTTCCGCGTGCCCAGCCACTTTGACGGCAAGGCGCTGAACTTCAGCCTGTCGCCGGAACGGCCGCAGATCTGGTTCGCCTATTTCGAACCCTACAGCCGTGAACGGCATGACTGGCTGATCGATCAAGCGCTGAACAAGGCCGGTACCCAATTGCTGGCCACCGGCAAAAGTGTCGAAGGCCGTGACATCCCACTGCTGCGCAAAGGCGACGGCGCTGAGGGCAAACGCAAGATCTGGATCATCGCTCAGCAGCATCCCGGCGAGCACATGGCCGAATGGTTCATGGAGGGCGTGATCGAGCGCCTGCAAGAGAACGATGCCGAGCTGCAAGCGCTCCTAGCCGCTGCCGACCTCTATCTGGTGCCGCACATGAACCCGGACGGTTCGTTCCACGGTCACCTGCGCACCAACGCACAAGGCAAGGACCTCAATCGTGCCTGGCAGGACTCCACGCCGGAGTTGAGCCCCGAAGTGTTCTTCGTCAAGGAGCAGATGGAGAAGTACGGCGTGGACATGTTTCTCGACGTGCACGGCGACGAGGAAATCCCTTACGTCTTCACGGCGGCGTGCGAAGGCAACCCTGGATACACCGACAAGCAAAAGGAACTGGAAGCCGACTTCCGCGCCCGTTTGAGCGGCCTGACCCGGGATTTTCAGACTCGCTACGGCTACCCGAAAGCGGCACCGGGCCAGGCCAATATGAATCTGGCCTGCAACAGTGTCGGCGAGCGTTACAAATGCCTGGCACTGACCCTGGAAATGCCGTTCAAGGATAACGACGACGCGCCGGACGCGCTTACCGGCTGGTCGGGCAAGCGCTCCATGCAGCTGGCGCGCGATGTCCTGACGACGCTGGGGCAGATGGTGTCGGTGCTGCGCTGATCAATATTTGAAACCCGCTCGGCCGTTTCAGCGCCGATAGACGGCAGCGTGTGCGGTGAGTCAATGACGATGGATGTCAGGACTCACCGCATCCACGTCTGCTATTTCCCCCGCAGCATGCTGTCCAGCACCTCGTCCCTTCTGACCCAGCCGTGAAACAGTGCCGCCGCCAGGTGCATGAGGATGGTCAGGAAAAACAGATACGCCAGATACCGATGGGCCTTGCGCAAGAAGGCGAAAGTTTCCGCGTGGGCGGCGACAATCGACGGCAGGCGCACTGAGCTGCTGAGCATCACCGGATCCCCTGCCGCCGAAATCATCGCCCAGCCAATCAACGGCATCGCCAGCATCAGGGCGTACAGAAGATAATGCGAGAGCTTGGCCGCGAGTGCCTGCCAACCGGGTAGATCTGCAGGCAACGGCGGCGTCTGTGTACTGAAGCGCACGATCAAGCGCACGATGACCAGCACCAGGATCGCGATGCCCAGCGGTTTGTGCAGATTCAACAGCCATTCGTGCCGCTCAGAGACTGAGGCGACCATGCCTGCGCCAATGAACAGCATCGCGATGACCATCAACGCCATCAACCAGTGAAGCGCGCGGGCCAGGGGCGCGAAATGTGCAGTGGGCGTACTCATGGCTGTTTCTCCTGTGCAGGCGCGGCTTTCAACTGATCGACTTCACTGGTGCGACGCATGTACGAAGACGCGTACGCTGCCGAGCGTGCTGCCAGCAAGGGGTCGTCGGACCCTTCTATGCCGTTGGGCAAGATCAGTGGATCGAAGTTGATGTCCCGGCAGTTGCCATCGAGTTGAGAGCTGTCGCCGTCAATGACCAGCGTCCCCGCGTTCACGGTCTTGTGGTCGCCTGTCCAGGCTTTGGAGGCGTCGTTGGTCGGGTCTTGAGCGTTAGCCAGCGTCAACACCAGGCTCCAGCGTTGAGGACCGCTCGCCAGTTTCTGGCTCAGGTCCTGTTGCAGATAGTCTTTGGCATCCGGCGCGGGTGCATCGCCCTTGGCTTCCGACACCAGGCTCCAGCGCACCGCTTGACGCTTGCCAGCGGTATCGACCAGCACGAACGCGTTCACGCTGTTATAGGTCTCGGTCACAAAGCTCGCTGACGGTTTTGCGGTCTTGACCCACGCAAGGAAGGGTTGGGCCTCGGGGTGAGCGGCGAAAAATGCCGGAGGCTTCGCGGGATCCGGCTTGCCGGTCTTGGGATCGGGCGAGGTGGCTTTCAGCAGATCGACAAAGGCCTCAGGCGTGCCCACCGGAAACACCGGCATGCTGTTCATGCCGGTACGCCATTGCTGGCCGTCGGGCTGCGTGAACTGAACGGCAAAACTGCGGATAGGGGCTGCGCTGTCCGGCGAATAGGGGTTGCCGGTGGGCAGCGCCAAACGGCCGATCACCGGCGTGCGACCACTGGCGAAGACCTGTGCTCTGGACAGCGAGGCCGCTGCGCCGTTGCTTTCAAAGTAACCCGCTACGCAAATCCCTTTTGGGTGGTTGCGGCGATAGCCCGGGTGTACGCCATTGCTCTGTTCGAACACGTTAACCACGCGGGCCGGGGTCAGGCGCTGGGGGTCCAGGCTGCCGTTGACGTAGGCAAACGCGCCAGCGGCAATCAACACCACAAGGCCGATACCGGCCATGCGCGCGAGCTTCTCGGCATTGCTCAACGGTGGTTTACGCGGATACGGTGGCTCACGGTCAATCATCGATCACACTCCGGGCCTTGGGCCTCTATCAAACATACACATGGACAAGCGGTACGGTCCGACGCGTCTGGCGCAGGTTTATTCCACAGAACAATATTTATTTTTCAGGCAGTGGAATAACCTGCACTGGCATGCGTCTGTCTGGTCACACGATCTGAAACGATCCCGCTGATCGACCTGGAAGCCCCCATGAACGATGTCGACGATCAATTACGAGAGTTACTGCCGCGAATGCGTCGATTTGCGGTGTCGCTGACCCGTGATTACAGCAGCGCTGATGATCTGGTGCAGTCGACCCTGGAAAAGGCCCTGTCGGCCTGGTCCACCAAACGACAAGAAGGTGACCTGCGCGCCTGGCTGTTCTCTATTCTTTATAGGCAATTTCTGGACGCTCATCGACGTTCGCGTCGATACAGCCGCATGCTTGAACTGTTCACCGGTGGGAAAGAGGATCATTTCGAACCTTCCGTTGAACGTACGGTTGTGGCGCAGACCACGTTGCAGGCGTTCGAACGTCTGACGACCGAACAACGCGCCCTGCTGCTCTGGGTGTCGGTCGAGGGTCTGAGTTACAACGAAGTGGCGGCCATTCTCGATGTCCCCGTGGGGACCGTCATGTCCCGTTTGTCTCGCGCGCGTCAGGCTTTGCGCTTGCTCAGCGAAGGCGAAATCACCACCCCTGCCTTGCGGATACTGAAATGATTACCTTGCCTCCCAGCGAACGTGACGTGCACGCCTACGTCGACGGTCAGCTCAACGACGCCGACCAACAGACCATGGAAACCTATCTGGCGGCCAACCCTGAGCTGGCAAAACAGGTGCTGGCCTGGCAACTCGACGTGCAGAACCTGCGCGCCGGCCTCAGCGGCGACTTGCACCGCCCCATGAACCCGGAGCTGGACCCTGCGTATGTTCGCCAGCGCCTGCGCCGTAACCGCACCCGTCATTTCGCGACCGCTGCAGTGTTGCTGATTGCCGTCAGCATCGGTGGCCTGAGTGGCTGGCAAGCACGCGAGATGACCCTCGCCAGCGGCGCACCACCGATGGCCGACGCCGTCCAGGCCTACCGGATGTTCGCGGTCAACGACAACATGGCCAGCGACTGGAACACCGGCAAACCGAACAACGTGCAAGTATGGCTGGACAAGAACTTCGCCCAGGCCAATCGCCTGCCAGACTTGGAATCCGCCGGGTTCAAACCGGTCAGCGGGCGTTTGACCAGCACCGAACAGGGCGCAGCGGCCATGGTGGTGTACAAGGATGAGCAAGGGCGCACGCTGAGCTTCTACATCCGGCCACCGGCCGAGCGCAACCATCTGCTGCCGCGCGGCACCCGCCGTGACGGCGAATTACAGGCCGATTACTGGTCAGGCGGTGGTTACAACTACGCCGTGGTCGGCCCGGCAGACGACCCGGCGGCGCAGGCGGCACGGCAAGCGTTGAAGCAGCCCATTTGAGACATGACGGGACTGGATGTAGTGGTTGCTCGCGAATGCGGTGGGTTAGGGACATGAATGGTGAATGACACGCCGCATTCGCTGCCCTCGTAACCTCGGACGTCTCCTACAGGGATCGAGTCAACGCGCACAAGCACGCTGACACACACAGGGTTCAGGTTCAGCCAGCCTCGGTTATCAGCCTCTCAACCTGGCCGGATCGCTTTGCAGCAACACCTTGTCCTGAATGTTGGACAGCGTGTCTTTCAGCCAGGAAACCCCGCGCCCCAACTTCGCCTGCGTGTCCTGCTGCAGTGCCTGGCTCAGCGTGCCGAGCAAATTCTGAGTTTTCGAGGATTTGAGCGGTGTGGTCTTGTCCTCTTCCAGATGACCCAGCACGTATCTGGAGATTCGCGTGGACTGGCTTGCCGACTGGCTGATCGACGCGTTAACCAATGCACCCTTTTCATACCCGATGCTGGTCTTGCTGCTCGCCTGATCATTGATCTGGAAATACTGGTAATTCTGCGAGCTCGGGTCAGTCGTCAGGTCCAGCTTCTGGCCGGGGTTCAAGGGTTTGTGGTAACTGGCGACCAGGTGCGATTGCTGGTCCTGCACGAGAGTACGGTTCAGCTGATCACGGCCTTTGGACTGTGTCGACTGCGACACGTCATACGCGAAAGAATCCAGCTCGCCAGGACGCGCCGGGTTGCCTTCTCTGCTTTTCTCGGTCACCGATGCGCTGAAATCGGCAAGGCCGGTCAGCAGGCTATGGTCGGTTTCAGTCAGCTTGATCGAATTGACAGTCTCGGGTGCCGTCGCCGCGCGAGCCCCGGGATAGTGGCTGTGCAGCGTCTTGAAGGCGTCCTCGAACATCGACAGCAATTGCTGATCGCCGTCGCCGCGTTTGCGCGCCGCTTCGATCTGGTTCATGTAACCCTTGAGAGCCTTCGCCTGCTGATTGCTGTCGCCGAGAATCGCCGCGTTCTTAAGGTCCACGGACATGTTCAGATCGCCTGCCGCGCCGCTCATGCGCACCGATCGCCCGTCGGCGTCTGCGTGCAGCTCCAGGGTCTGCGTGCTGTCATCGTTAAGCTTCAGGCGCGTGCTGAGATCGACCGAGGCAAATACGTTCGAGTCGAACTGGGTCAGGGCGTCGAGTTTGAGGGTTGGCGGGTTTTGGGTCAGGCCGTCGATGGCGGATTGAAAACCGTCAGCCATCTTGCCCAACGCCGCGAGCTCATCACTGCTGAGCTCACCACCGTTCACCTGAGCCTGCACCGCCAGCCCGTTGTCCTGACTGGTCAAGGTCAGCTGCACCGTTTTCCCACTGGCGATTTTCAGCGTCAGGCTGATCGAATTGTCCGCCGCCGTGCTGTGCAGTTTGGCCTGCGCCGCCTCCAGTGCAGCAGGCTCGAGCGCCTGGCCGGTGGTCGATCGAATGACTGACTGGGAAATGCTCTTGTTGGTCTGCGCCAGCTGGTTCAACAGCGATGCGCCCAGACCCTGGAAACGACTGGCACTGGAGGAACTGCCGAAATTGCCCGTCATGTTCAGCGAGACATTGTCCTGCTGCGTGTATTCCCAGGCAGGCGCAACGTCTGGGTCGGCAATCAGGCCACGTGCGGTATAGGTCTGTGCATCGATAACGCTGGCGTCTTGCCCCAGCGACACGACCGATGAAGGGGAAGACGGAACGTTTATCGAGTCCGCCACAGTGCTGATGGCCTGTGTATTGGTCACCGCTTTGGCAACCACCAGCGGCTGCGTGGCCGAAACCGAAGAAATCGCTGTCATGGCAGCTCCATGCTCAAGTGGGTCGTAGTTTCCTACACCTTGTGTCGGCTGCCCCAATTGTAACTTTAGCGATACAAAGCAGAGCGCCCTTACGGCGCCCTGCCCTTATACCTTCTGCCCGGCTTCTGTTCAGCTCAGCGCCTCGGCAATTTCAGCCAGAATCGACGGATCATCGATGGTCGCCGGCATGCTGTAGGGCTCTGCATCGGCAATCTTGCGCAGTACCGCGCGCAAGGTTTTGCCGGAGCGAGTCTTGGGCAGGCGCTTGACCACCACCACCCGGTTGAAGCAGGCCAACGCACCGATGTGCTCGCGAACGCGGGCGATCAATTCGAGCTGAACCTGTTCGGTGCTTTGCTGGACCCCGTCCTTGAGGACGACGAGCGCCAGTGGCACCTGTCCTTTGATCTCGTCATGCACACCAATGACCGCGCTCTCCGCCACGGCAGGATGTTGGCCGACCAGATCCTCCATTTCGCCGGTCGACAGTCGATGGCCGGACACGTTAATCACGTCGTCCGTGCGCCCCATGATGTAGACGAAGCCCTCGTCATCGACATAACCGCCGTCGCCGGTGTTGTAGTAACCGGGAAAGGTCTGCAGATACGCCTGAAGGTAACGTCCGTGATCGCCCCACAAGGTCTGGCTGCACCCCGGCGGCAGCGGCAGCGCGATCACGATCGAACCCTGCTCGCCGTGCTTGAGCAAATGCCCTTCCTCGTCCATGACATGGACCGCGTAACCGGGAACCCCGCGATTACTCGAACCTGGCGCGGGATGATGACCTTCCAGTCCCAGGCAAGGCGCGGTAACCGGCCAACCGGTCTCGGTCTGCCACCAGTGATCGAGCACCGGTTTGCCGGTCAGGCGCTCCAGCCATTCGTGGGTACTGGAATCGAGCTTTTCACCTGCCAGAAACAGGTGTCGGATGGAACTCAGGTCGCGGCCTTTCAGCCATTGGCCTTCAGGGTCTTCCTTGCGAATCGCGCGGATGGCCGTCGGTGCGCAAAACAGCGCATTCACCCGATATTGCTCAACGATGCGCCAGTACGCCCCGCCGTCGGGCGTCCGAATCGGCTTGCCTTCATAAAACACCGTCGTGCACCCGGCCATCAGCGGGCCATAGACGATGAGCGTATGCCCCACCACCCAGCCGACATCGGAAATACCCCACCACACATCACCTGCGCGCATGCCATACACCTGATGCAGGGTGTAAAGCATCGCCACGGCATGGCCACCGTTTTCGCGAACGATCCCCTTGGGTTTTCCGGTCGTGCCAGAGGTGTAAAGGACGTAGAGCGGGTCAAGGCTCGACACCGGGACCGGCTCGACCGGTTCAGCGCCTTGCAGGGCCGCCTCCCAGTCCAGATCACGCCCTTCCTGCATCGACGCGACCGCCTGCGGCCGTTGCCAGACCAGCACCTGTTCGGGCTGGTGTTGCGCCAGCGCGAGGGCTTTGTCCACCAGCGGTTTGTAGGGAATGACCCGCTCGAATTCCAGCCCGCAGGACGCCGTCAGCAGCAACCTTGGCTTTATGTCGTCGATCCGCAACGCCAGCTCGTGAGGCGCGAAGCCCCCGAACACCACCGAATGCACCGCGCCGATCCGCGCACAGGCCAGCATCGCCATGGCCGCTTGCGGGATCATGGGCATGTAGATGATGACCCCATCGCCCTTCCTTACGCCCGACTGGCGCAGCAAACCGGCGAGGCGCGCCACCTCGTCACGCAATTCATTGAAGGTGTAGATCGCCTGTCGTCCGGTGACGGGCGAATCGTAAATAAGCGCCCGCTGCTCACCACGGCCCTGTTCGATCTGGTGATCGAGGGCCAGATAACAGGTATTGAGCTGTCCATCAGCAAACCAGCGGTGGGTGCCATCAGGCAGGGTTTGGAGCGTGTTTTCAGGCGGGCGAAACCAGGCCACCTGTCGCGCCTGCTCTGCCCAATACTGCGCAGGTTCGGCAATGGAACGCCGATGATGCTCGGTGTAGTGCGCACTCGAGCCGGCGTCTTGACTGTCATTCATCCGTGGATCCCTGTGATTGTTCTTATGAGGGGCTGACACACAGGAATGAAATTAGCAGAAGCTCAACGGCGCGCCATCGGCGTCCACTTTCTCAATCAATAAAACAGGTCACGCCGCGTTGGCTTTGCCCGCACGCTGCACCAAGAGCCCAGCCAACGCGAGCAATGCCAGCACAACCACCACCGAACCATACACATTCGTGGTGACGATCAGGCCTTCGGTTTTGACCGCGAGCCCCGCGATCAACGACGGCACGCAAAACGCAAGGTAACTGAGGGCGAGAAAGGCCGACATCAAACCCGCCCGTTCATGGGCGTGTGCGAGCGGCAGCAACAAACGTAAGGCCCCGAGAAAACTCGCGCCAAAGCCAATGCCCGCCACCACGGCACCGGTGAAAAACAGCCACAGCCACCCCAGATTCACTGCAAGCAAAATGACCGACACCCCCACCGCCAAAAAGCTGCAGCCCACCAGCAACGCCAGTTGAGGCGCTCTCAAGCGCAGGTTGAGGATCGAAATCGCACCGCTGATGGTCAATGCAGCCACTGCCAGACCGCCGTTGATCACCGACGTTGATCCGGTGGCCGCCGTCAGCAGCGAAGGTGCCAGTGACAGGAAAAACCCGCCCAGCGCCCACGCCGCAATGTCTGCCGGCAGCACCAGCAACAACGTCCCTCGCGCCCGTTGAGGCACGAACAACGTAGGCTTGAGCGTCTTGAGCACACCCGGCTGCGGCGTCACCGTCTCGCCGACACGCAGCAAATACACCGCCTGAACCACGAACGCCGCGAGCAACAGCGCATACGCCAACAACAGGGGCATCGGCGCGAATTCGACCAGGACGCTCGTCCCCAACGCACCCAGCGCCATGCCAAACATCGGCGCAATGCTGTTGATCAACGGGCCCTGATGCTGGTCGGTGTCGAGCATGGCGGCGCCCAGCGCACTGCTGGCGATACCGGTCGCGATGCCTTGCACAATTCGCGCGGCAATCAGCCAACCGACGTCGCTCGCGGCAACGAACAGCAGCATCGACACGATCTCCAGCAGCAACGCGACGAAGATCACCGGACGACGCCCGAGGTAATCCGACAGCGAGCCAAACACCAGCAGTGTGCCGAGCAAACTCAAGGCATACACGGCAAAAATCAGCGTCAACAGCGCGGAGGAAAACCCCCAGGCGTGTTGATACACGTGATAGAGCGGCGTAGGCGCGCTGGACGCGGCGAAAAAGCACAACATCACAAAGGCGAGGTAACCCAGGTGACCCTGTTTCCGACCATCGACTTGCGGGTTCTGCAAAGAATCAGACACGAGTACACTCTCCCCAAAAAGCACGCTGCAAAAGCTACGAGTTAGCGTTAGTGAGTGTGCGAGCAGAATCCGCTTAAAGCAAATACTTTGTGTTAAGGTCCGCTCCATGGCTATCAAAGAAGGCATTCGCACCGGCGGCCGCAGTGCCCGGGTGCAGACATCGATTCACGCGGCGGTTCGCGACCTGCTGCAAGAACAGGAACGCTCTGCATTGAGCGTGCCGATGATCGCAGCACGCGCCGGTGTCACACCCTCGACCATCTACCGTCGCTGGGGCGACCTCACGTCCCTGCTGGCTGACGCGGCGGTCGAGCGGTTGCGCCCGGACGAGCCGGTGGACTGCGGCAACCTGCGCGACGATTTGCGCACGTGGGTCGAGGTCTATCTGGAAGAAACCAACTCGGCACCCGGCCGCGAGATGATGCGTGACGTGGTCGCCAGCAGCGCGACCCTGTGCTCGGGAAAATGCCTGAACATCGTGCGCGATCAGTTGCAGATCATCATTGATCGTGCCAAAGCTCGCGGCGAACGCAGCCCTGATGCGGACGAACTGATCGACGCAGTCGTTGCACCGATGGTCTATCGCATTCTTTACGCCGAATCGGCCCCGCCCCTTGAGCGCATGCATCAATTGCTGGATCGCTGTCTGGGATAAGCATGGCGCCCGTCAAATCGTTATGATGGCGGGCCCACGGTCATTGGTGTCTTATCTCCATGCACACTCTTGCAGACCTGCGCGCCGGCAAGCTGGCGGGCATCAAGCGGCTGGACCTCAGTTGCGGCCTCACTGAATTTCCCGATGACATTTTCAGCCTCAGCGATTCGCTTGAGGTGCTGAACCTCTCCGGCAACCAGTTGAGCGAGCTGCCAACGGACCTGTACCGACTCAAACACCTGAAAATCCTGTTCTGCTCCGACAACCTCTTCACCCGGTTGCCGGAAGCACTGGGCCAGTGCGAGCAGTTGTTCTTCGTGGGGTTCAAAGCCTGTCGCATTCGCGAAGTGTCGCCACGTTCGTTGCCCCCTCACCTGCGCTCACTGGTGCTGACCGGGAACTGCATCGAGTCGCTGCCCGAAGAGCTGGGCCGGCATCCACACCTGCAAAAGCTGATGATGGCCGGCAATCGCCTGCAAAGCCTTCCTGTCTCGCTGGCGGCTTGCGAGCGCCTGGAACTGGTGCGTCTGGCCGCCAACGACATTCACCAACTGCCGGCGTGGCTGCTGAAGATGCCCAAACTGGCGTGGCTGGCCTTTTCAGGGAATCCGCTGAGCGACATCCATGTCGAGGAACCGATCCGTCAGATTCCATGGCAACAGTTGACGTTGCATCACGTGCTGGGCGAAGGCGCATCGGGCGTGATTCAGCAGGCTGAATGGCGCGACGAAGACGGTACCGTTCAGGACGTCGCAGTCAAACTGTACAAGGGCGACTTGACCAGCGATGGCTCGCCACTGAAGGAAATGGCGGCCTGCATCGCGGCGGGCCAGCATCCCAACCTGATTCCCGTGCTGGGGCAGATCTACGGCCACCCACAGCATGCACGTGGACTGGTGATGAAGCTCATTTCCCCGCGCTTCAGCACCCTCGCCCGCCCGCCGAGCCTGGAGTCCTGCACACGCGACGTCTACAACGGGACACGTCTGCCGTTGAATACACTGATGCGCATGGCCGCTGGCATCGCCTCTGCGTGCCGCCACTTGCATGCCCGCGGGATCAACCACGGCGACCTGTACGCGCACAACATCCTCTGGGACGAAGGCGGCAACAGCTTGCTGGGCGACTTTGGCGCCGCTGCGTTTTATCCGGACGAACGGACAGGCGAAATGCTCGAACGCATCGAAGTGCAGGCCTTCGGGATATTGCTCGCAGAGTTATTGGCGTGTTGCGATGCGGGTGATGAACACACCGCCGAATTGAGGGCACTTCAAGCGCGTTGCGTGCAGAAGGACCTGATCACTCGCCCTGATTTTGCAGAAATCGAGCGATGCCTTCAGAACTGAGGATTCAACCGGGCATGATCGGGACATCCTTCAAACGTGTGAGAGCGAATGAGTCCGCTCTCACACGATTTACCTGGTCTGATGCGGGTCGTTAACCCGCCAGCCCGACGTACACGTTCTGCACATCGTCATGGCTGTCGATCGCTTCCAGGAAGGCTTCGACCTCAGCCATCTGCTCGTCGCTCAGGCCTTCCACCGGGTTTTTCGGGCGATAGCCGATCTTCGCCGACTCGACGGTGAACCCAAATTCCGGCAGCGCCTTGCACACGGCGTCCAGGTCAGTGGGTTCGGTGTAGAACAGGGTGACGCCTTCGTCGCCGGCCTCAACGTCCTGCGCGCCAGCCTCGATGGCGGCCTCTTCAGGGTCGGCCTTGCCGTCGCCGGCGGCCTCAATCATGCCCAGATGGTCGAAGTCCCAGGTGATCGAACCTGCGGCGCCCATCTGACCTTTTCGGAACAGCACGCGGATCTCTGCGACGGTGCGGTTGACGTTGTCGGTCAGGCACTCGACGATCACCGGCACCTTGTGCGGCGCAAATCCTTCGTACGTCACCTTCTCGAAATGCACGTGCTCACCGGTCAGACCGGCGCCTTTCTTGATCGCACGCTCCAGCGTCTCACGGGGCATCGAGGCTTTCTTCGCCTGTTCGACGACCAGACGCAACCGGGCGTTCATCTCGGGATCAGCGCCGGAACGTGCGGCAATCATGATTTCCTTGGACAGCTTGCCGAAAATACGCCCTTTGGCGTTGGCTGCTGCTTCTTTGTGTTTGACCTTCCACTGTGCGCCCATGATTGCTCTCTTGTTCCGATGGCGATTGACCGTCGCTGTCAGCCCGACATGGCGCGCCGGACCGATAACGGTAAATGCTGAAAAAGGGTGACCGATGATGACACGCCAATGCAGGAGCATGGCGACCGGCGCATTTTATACGCGATGGCGACAGATGAAACCCCCGGCGTGCTGCCGTCGATCAAACCGGGGTCCATAAGTTTCAGAGAAAAAGCCACAAGATCCCTCAGCATATTCAAGCGCGTGCTGTAGTCCGCTTCCGAAAATTTCGCAGCCGCTCTGCAGTTACCCTTTTCTTCCGCCTGTTTTCGTACCCTCTGCACCTCGAATTTTCAAGGTGACACAGCCGATGCGCGAAGCCCCGCACGTGACAATGACCCTGGCCATCGCCAATGGCCCCAGCAATCTGCAGGTCATCGGCGTCAACGGTCGGGACCGGTTGAATACGCCCTTCTGCTTCGATGTCGACGTGGTCAGCCCTGATCCCTGGCTCGACTGCGCCGCTCTCCAGCAGCACGAAGCCTGGTTGCAACTCGGCGTGATCGCGGGCAATTCCCACGGCGTGCACGGGCAAATTCACACAGCGCACCCGCTGTACGGGGCCGTGACCTGAACCTTTACCGTCTGCGCTTGATGCCCGCCATGCAGCGGCTTGAACGCACAGTCCGCCGTCGAACCTTCAACGGCCTGACCGTGCCGCAGGTCATTGCCCGCGTACTGGAGAGCCATGGTCTGGGGGACGACCATGCCCGTTTCGATCACCTGATCGGCGTTTACCCCGCGCGCGAGCATTGCGTGCAATACGACGAGAGCGACCTGCATCTCCTGCGCAGGCTCTGCGAGGAAGAAGGCATCAGTTTTCGCTTCGAACACCACCCGCAGCGACATACCGTGGTGTTTTCCGATGACCCGGCGGGCTTCCCAGAGTGGCCTCGGGCAGTGGAGATCGATGACCTCGCCGAGCAACTGTCAGTCCGCACCTGCTACAGCAGCCACGCCGGCGAGCTTTACGTCCCTCAAACCTTTCTCGACGCGTCTACCCCCGCGCCAGCCGACAATCAACCGCTGTGGATGCCCTTCGAGTCAGGCGCGTTTAGTGGGCAAGGTCAGCAGCTCAGTGGCCGTCAACTGGAACGTTTGCGCTGTGAACGGCGGGAGATCATGGGAAGCAGTGGTCACCCATGGTTGCGCAGCGGCGGTGTCATGCGAGTCGATGGGCAGGTTGAAGCCATGCTCAACGACCAGTGGCTGATCACGGACGTGCAGCATTCAGGCAAACAGCTGGCCCCTCTGCAGCATTGCCCGACCGCCAACGTCATCCAGATCCTGCATGCCGTTGCCGCCGCCGAGTCTTGCGCCCCCATCAGCGCAGCGCGGATGCGTGAGACAGCACTGGAGCAACCCGCGCTGGCCCGTTATTTCAACGCGTTTCAGGTGCTTCCCTGGGCCATGCCGTTTCGCCCCTCACTGGAGCATGACAAACCGTGCCTGATCGGAGCACACGCCGCCACACAGACCATGGACGGTGCGGACAGGAAGGGTCGCATCAAGGTTCGCTACGACTGGCAGCCCAGTGACGTGATACAGGGCGGCGAGGACAGCTGGGCCCGCATTACCCACAACCTGGGGCACCGTCCGGCGGGGACGCGGCTGAACGTCATGTTTTTCGAAGGCGACCCGGATCAGCCCGTGGTGTGCGGCACCCTCGTCAGTGACACGCCCGAAACCCGTTTGACCCGTACCCTGCTGTTGGATGGCATCGGCCATGACAGGCCTGATTCGGTCTTGCGGCTGCGTACCGGTCAACACCTGCGGGTTGACAGCTATACCCCGCTCATCCTGCGAAGCCCGCACGCGACGCTCAGCCTCTCCGACACCGGTATTCATCTTGCGCCCGTGGTGAAAGCGACCGAGGTCGCTTCCGCGTTCCGACCGCAGGAGCAGGATGATCTGCCCTCTGATCTGCGACTGATGGCCCCCGCCGACCCCATGCATCCGCTGCCGCATTGCACGTGGTACATCGTGCGAATGCCGACGCCGGACCTGGCGCACCTGGCGCGCATTGCCCCCGAAGATATCCTCTTCGAAGGCACCACTGACCTCAACGGCTGGCTGGGCCTGAGTCCAACCGAGTTCTCGCGCCTGCTGTACCTTTATGGTGAGGCAGCCAACCCACTGTGCCTTGTTCATCCGGGGCATTGCCGAACGCTGCGCAGCTGTTTTCATGTGGCGCCCGCTGCGCAGACCGGCGAGGCGACTGAGGACTGGTCATAGGCGTCGCGCCAAGCGTGCTCGGCCAACGAGGCCCCTTGGTCCTCAGCGATGCTTGAACGTGGGTTCGCGTTTTTCGATGAAGGCCGCCATGCCTTCCTTTTGATCCTCGCTGGCAAAAGCAGCATGGAACACCCGCCGCTCGAAGCGAATGCCTTCGGCCAGACTGACTTCGAAGGCGCGGTTTACGCTTTCCTTGACCATCATCGCCACCGGTAAAGACTTGGCGGCGATGGTCTGGGCGACCTTCAACGCCTCTTCGAGCAGTTGCGCTTGCGGCACGATGCGCGCCACCAGCCCTGCACGCTCGGCCTCTACCGCGTCGATCAAACGTCCCGTGAGGCACATTTCCATGGCTTTCGCCTTGCCGACCGCGCGGGTCAGCCGTTGCGTACCGCCCATGCCCGGCAATACACCCAATTTGATTTCGGGCTGACCAAACCGAGCGTTGTCTGCCGCCAGGATGAAGTCGCACATCAACGCCAGCTCACAGCCACCGCCCAGCGCAAAGCCCGCAACGGCCGCAATGATCGGCTTACGTCGATTGGCGACGCGATCACTGTCACTGAACAGGTCGTCGAGGTAGATCTGCGGGTATTTGAGCTCGGCCATTTCCTTGATATCAGCGCCCGCCGCGAACGCCTTGGCAGAACCTGTCAGGACGATGCAGCCTATATCCCGATTGCTTTCGAGCTCGTCAAGGGCATGGTTGAGTTCGCTGATCAGCGCTGAATTCAGGGCATTCAAGGCCTCCGGGCGATTAAGCGTAATGAGGGCAACCCGACCTTGAACCTCTTTGAGGATAGTTGTGTAACTCATTGTTCTTATTCCACTTTTTATTTTTTAACGGAAGCTCGAATCAACCTGATCGAACTTTAATGGTCTTCTACAGGGCATTGATAAATAACGACTTTTATATAATTTCAATCGCCATCGCCGTGGCTTCTCCACCGCCGATGCAAATCGCTGCGACCCCGCGTTTCAACCCGCGCTGTTTCAATGCAGAAAGCAACGTCACGAGGATCCTCGCGCCCGATGCACCAATGGGGTGACCCAATGCACAGGCGCCGCCGTTAACGTTGACCTTTTCATGAGGCAACTCAAGTTTGCTCATCGTGACCAGCGCCACCACGGCGAACGCTTCATTGATCTCGAACAGATCGACGTCACTCAGTGACCATCCGGTTTTGCTCATGAGCATTTCAATGGCCCCGATCGGCGCCGTTGGAAACAGTCCCGGCTGGTTCGCGTAGCCGGCATGCCCACGGATCACCGCCAATGGCGTCAGCCCCCGCCGCGTGGCTTCAGACTGGCGCATCAAGGTCAACGCCGCGGCGCCATCGGATATCGAACTTGAGTTGGCGGCAGTGACGGTGCCCCCTTCGCGGAAGGCCGGTTTCAGTTCAGGAATCTTGTCGAGCCGCGCTTTTGGCGGCTGCTCGTCCTGGCTGATGGTCTTCTGCTCTTTGCCGACCGTGGCCAGGACGGGAACGATCTCCGCCTCGAAGCGGCCCTGCTTCATGGCGTCCTGAGCGCGCGTTAACGAGGCGACGGCGAACGCATCCTGCGCCTGCCGGCTGAATCCTTCGAACGACGCGCATTCTTCGGCAAAGGTGCCCATCAGCCGTCCGCGTTCATAAGCGTCTTCAAGGCCGTCGAAAAACATGTGGTCGATGATCTGGCCGTGGCCCATGCGGTAACCGCTGCGGGCTTTTTCCAGCAGATACGGCGCGTTGGACATGCTCTCCATCCCTCCCGCGACCACCACCTCGGCGCTGCCCGCGAGCAACAGGTCATGGGCCATGATCGCCGCCTGCATCCCGGATCCGCACATCTTGTTCAGCGTCGTGCACAGCGTGCCGTTGCTCAAGCCCGCTCCCAGGGCGGCTTGCCGAGCAGGTGCCTGGCCCAGGCCGGCGGGCAACACGCAACCGAAGAGCACTTGTTCGACGTCCGCTGCGCCGATGCCAGCCCGCTCGACCGCCGCGCGGATCGCGGCCGACCCCAGTTGCGGTGCGGTAAGGCTCTTCAAATCACCCTGGAACCCGCCCATGGGCGTACGAACGGCACTGACGATGACCACCGGGTCTTCGATCATTGTTTGGCGTTTGTTCAGTGACATGGAGCATCTCCTCGATTAGCGCGCCGCCATACGCAGGGCGCCGTCAAGACGGATCACCTCGCCGTTGAGCATGCTGTTTTCGATGATGTGGCGTGCAAGCGCTGCGTACTCATCCGGCCGACCGAGCCGTGGCGGGAACGGAACTCCAGCCGACAGGCTTTCACGCACTTGCGGGGTCATGCCCGCCATCATCGGGGTTTCGAAAATACCGGGCGCGATGGTCATGACCCGGATGCCGAACCGCGCGAGTTCCCGCGCAGCGGGTAATGTGAGGCTGGCGATGGCGCCTTTGGAGGCCGCATACGCCGCCTGGCCGATCTGGCCGTCGTAGGCCGCAACCGACGCGGTATTGATGATGACGCCGCGCTCCCCGCCCTCGTCGGCACTGCCTTCGGCAATAGCAGCAGCCGTGAGGCGCAAGAGATTGAAGCTGCCGATGAGGTTGACGTTGATGACGCGGCTGAAACTCTCGAGACCGTGAGGGCCTTCCTTGCCAAGGATTTTTTCCGCACCGACGATGCCGGCGCAGTTGATCAGGCCGTTCACCTGACCGAACTCGGTCAGCGCCTTCTCGACTGCCGCCCTGGCCGCGCTTTCCTGGGTAATGTCGGTGACACTGGCGCGCGCATTGGCGCCCAGCTTCTGGATCTGGCTGTCGAGCGCTTGAGCGTTGACGTCGACCAGCATGACCCTGGCGCCTGCGTCGATCAGCATCTGCGCCGAGGCGGCGCCCAGGCCGGATGCGCCGCCACTGACCAGAAATACCTTGCCTTCGATCTGCATGATGGTGTCTTCCCTACACTGTTTTTATTTTGTTTGTTGTCCGGAACAGCGAAATACTCCGCTCTGTCGCCCCGATGGGCAATAGTCAAAGCGCGCAACGGGCGTGGTGCTTTTAGACAGTCGTCGGTGCCGGGCTACGCCTTGCGCTGCAATACCGCAGCGCCGGCCTGTGCCGACAAGCGCCGATTATCCAGTAACGCCAGCAGCGCAATCACCGCCACCCCGATGAAGGTCAGCTGGAAATCCGCCGTATGCGCCTGCCCTTCGTTCCCATGCAGGTACATCGAGCCGCGCAGCAGCAAGGCGGCAATCGCAACCCCCAAGCCCATGCTCAGCTGGAAGAACATGCTGAACATCGTCGAGGCGTCGCTCATCTGTGCCTTGGGCACGTCGGCAAAACCCAGCGTGTTGAACGCGGTGAACTGCATGGATCGCGACAGTCCGCCCACGAACAGGATCAGCAGGATCAACGGCCAGCCCATGTGCTCGTCGAGCAGCGCGCAGGCGGCGATGGCCAACACGCCGATCACGCCGTTGATCATCAGCACGGGCCGGAATCCCCAACGCTGCATGATCGCCGTGGTAAAGGGCTTCATTGCCAGGTTGCCAGCGAACACGCCCAGCACCAGCAGCCCGGAATCGAAGGCCGACAAGCCAAACCCCAGTTGAAACATCAGAGGGAGCAGAAACGGTAACGTGCTGATGGCGATGCGAAACAGCGAACCGCCGAACAGGCTGACACTGAACGTGCGAACGCCGATTACCGCAACGTTCATCAACGGATGCTCGCGCTTGCGCATATGGGCCCACGCCAAGGCGCCGCAGGTCAGTCCCAACGCCGTCACGAGCAATCCGGGCCATTGGCTGGCGCGCCCCTGTCCGAGCATTTCCATGCCATACAGCAAGGCCGTGCAGGCGACGCCCAACAACACGAAACCGCCGAAATCAAAAGGGCGCTGGCTGGCCTCGTTGCGCCGGGGAATGAGCACCCAGGTGGCAAGCAAGGCAAGCACGCCCAGCGGCAGGTTCAGGTAAAAGATCCACGGCCAGGACGCATGGGTCACGATGAAACCGCCCAATGGCGGCCCCAGCACGGGCGCAACCAGACCCGGCCAGGTGATGAGTGAAATCACCCGCACCAGGTCTTTTTTCTCGGTTGCACGCATGACCGCCAGACGTCCAACCGGCACCATCATGGCGCCACTGATGCCTTGCAACACACGCGCCGCGACGAAGCTCTCCAGACCGGTGCTGATGCCGCACAGCAGCGATGACACTGTAAACAACACGATCGCGCCGCCAAACACCAGTCGGGACCCGAAGCGGTCGGCCAGCCAGCCACTGATAGGGATGAACGCGGCGATGGCCAGCATGTAGGCGCTCATGCCGATATTGAGGTCCACCGCCGCCACGCCGAAGGTTTTGGCCATTTCCGGGAGTGCGGTGGCGATCACCGTGGCGTCGAGGTTTTCCATGAAGAACGTAACCGCCACCAGCAAAGCGATCAGCGTCGATTGGCGTTGAGACATCAATACGGTCCTTGGATAGCGAGGGCAGGCTGCGCCTTAGAGTATCTGCTTCGACGCGTTTCCCGCAGACCGAAATGACCTCAAGCCGTCACGAATCGGTATTGGGCGATTATCGAACGAATTGCTGTGCAGGCGACGGTCCAGTGCTTTTGCAAGATTAACTATCTGGTACATTTTGCTTACGCAGGCGTCTTCAATCGCGCACCCAATAAAAAGAGCGGACCGTCATGACCTCGAACGCTAAACACCCTTCCATCCTCGCAGGTCTCATAGGGGCAGGCATCCAGGCCTCACGCACGCCGTCGCTGCACGAACGCGAAGGCGATGCCCAAGGCATGCGTTACCTGTATCGAATCATCGATCTGGACGCCCTTGGACTCGACACCACCGCTCTGCCCGAACTGGTGACCGGGGCTCAGCGCAGCGGCTTCACCGGCCTCAACATCACCTTCCCGTGCAAACAGGCGGTCATACCGTTGCTCGACGCCTTGTCAGACGAAGCGCGCTGCATCGGCGCAGTGAACACCGTGGTGTTCCGCGACGGCCAGCGGATCGGCCACAACACGGACTGCTCAGGATTTGCCGAAGGGTTTCGGCGCGGGTTGGGCGACGTCGAGCGGGGCTGCGTCGTGCAAATGGGCGCAGGCGGTGCGGGTGCAGCCGTTGCTCATGGGTTGTTGAGTGAAGGCGTCGGGCAGTTGCGCATCTTTGACGTTGAGTCCGAACGCGCGCAAAGCCTGGTCGATAACCTCAACGCGCATTTTGGTGCCGGGCGCGCACGCGTCGGGCATGACCTGCCCGCCGCCATGGCGCAGGCTGATGGCCTGGTCAACACGACACCCGTCGGCATGGCCAAGCTGCCGGGCACGCCCTTGCCACCGGAGTTGTTGCGCGCAGAGCAGTGGGTTGCGGAGATTATCTATTTCCCACTGGAAACCGAGCTGCTGGCGTTCGCTCGGCGCCTGGGTTGCCGCACACTGGACGGCAGCGCCATGGCCGTGTTTCAGGCGGTCAAGGCATTCGAACTGTTCACCGGCCAGACCGCCGACGTCGGTCGTATGCAGACGGCGTTTCGTTCGCTGGACGCCTGAAGCTGCCTACGGCATCAGGTAACGCATCACCGAGTCGCTGATCATCGCTTTGTGTCGCGCCTTGACGTCCTGATCTTCCAGCTCGATCTGGAAGATCTCCGAAAACGTATGGCGGTTGGACACCCGGTAGAAACAGAACGAACTGATCAACATGTGCAGGTCGACCGCCTGCACACCCTTGCGGAAAATCCCTTCTTTTTCGCCCCGACGCAACGTTTCGTCCAGCGCTTGCAACACGTGCTGACTCAGCGCACGAATCGTCGGTGACTGCTTGACGTTGTCGCCATTGTGGATGTTCTCGATGCACACGATGCGCACGAAATCGACGTTGCGATCATGGTGATCGAAGGTGAACTCGACCAGACGCTGGATCGCCGCCATGGGCTCCAGGACGTCGAGCTCCAGACTGCTCTCGGTGTGACGGATGTCGCCGTACAGCTTTTCCAATACTTCGGTGTACAGCTGCTCCTTGCTGTTGAAGTAGTAATAGATCATGCGTTTGGAGGTTTGCGTCCGTTCGGCGATGGCATCAACCCGAGCGCCCGAAAGTCCCTGGGCCACAAACTCGGCGACGGCCGCCTGAAGGATGCCGTCGCGGGTTTTTTCCGGATTGTTCTTGCGGCTCTTGCGTGGGGCCTCTACGGGCGCTTCGGCAAGGATGTCGTCGACAGTTTTCATGCTTGGCTCACGACCACGGTGGAATCGCGCGATTATGAGCCGCACGGCTGCGTTACGGAAGTGGCATATGCCAGCATGCCACCCGAACCTTCACAGACGCGTCTGCCGCGCGGCGCTGCTGCGCGACTTGGCCATGGCGGCCAACCGCACGGCCACGTTGGCGGCGCCGTAGCCGACATAGCCATTTTTGCGTTGCAGGATTTCGAAGAAAAACCGGTCGTCGAACGCCTCGGTGTAGACGTGGAACAGCTCGCCACCGTTGGCATCCCGGTCATACAAGACGTTGTAGTAAGCCAGTTCGCTCAGGAACTCGTCGTCGAAATCAAAACGGGCCGCCAGATCGTCGTAATAGTTGAGCGGGATGTCCAGCAACTGCACCCCCGCCTCTTTCGCCCTCGCGACTTGCGCAAAGATGTCGTCGCAGGCGAAGGCTATGTGATGCACGCCAGAGCCGCGGTAGCTGGACAGTGCATGAGAAATGGCCGTGTTGCGGTTCTCCGAGATGTTCAACGGCAAGCGCACACTGCTGCAACGGCTGCGTAACGCACGGCTCTTCACCAGACCGTACGGGTCAGGCAGCACCACTTCGTCGTCCGCTTCGAAATCCAGCAGCGTTTTATAGAACAGCACCCAGCTGTCCAGGCTGTCGGCGGGCAACGCCATCGCCATGTGGTCGATGCGCTGCAGACCGCTTCCGACCGCGGCCTGGGTGTCGATATTGAAATCACTGTCGTAGATCGACTGCCCGGCTGCGGCGGGCTCCACCAGATAGATCAGACTGCCGTCCGGCGCGCGCACGGCCGGAATTTCCCGCTCGTTGGGCCCGACCAGCCCACGGTACGGCTGGCCTTTGTACTGCCGCGCACGCTCGAGCGCCGCATGGCCGTTTTCGACGCGCAAAGCGGTGGCGCACAACGACGGACCGTGGGACTCGAAAAAACTGTGCGCGAACGAATAGGGCTCGGCATTCAGCACGATCTTGATGTCGCCCTGCCCCAGCAAGCTCACCGCCTTGGATCGATGCTGGCCGAGCCTGGCAAAACCGAGCTTCTCCAACCAACCGGCAAGCCGCGCGCCTTGCGCGTCATCCACGGCGAACTCAAGGAATTCGACACCGTCGTAACGACCCGCCTCGGGCGGGCTGAACAACAATGGCGGTGCGACCGGATGAGACTCACGCTCCAGCAAATCGCGGGTTTTCTCTTCCAGATACAACAGCGAACGCAAGCCGTCGGCAGCGTTGGCCCGCGGAGGCGCAGCGCGAAAACCGTCGTTGAAAATCTCCAGCGACAGCGGGCCGGTGTAACCACTCTTCAGAATCGGCGCGAGGAAGCCCGGCAAGTCGAACTCGCCCTGCCCCGGGAAACAGCGAAAATGCCGACTCCACTCCAGCACGTCCATCGCCAGCACGGGGGCATCGGCCATCTGCACAAAAAAGATTTTGTTGCCGGGAATCTCGGCGATACCCGCAGGATCGCCCTTGAGCGAGAGCGTATGAAAACTGTCGAGCAACACGCCGAGGGCGGGATGGTCGACCTGCCGCACCAGGTTCCATACCTGCTGCCAGGTGTTCACGTGACGCCCCCAGGCCAAGGCCTCGTAACCGATTCGCAGGTCGCGGGCGCCAGCGCGCTCGGCCAGCAGCGCCAGATCGCCCAGCAGTATGCGTTCATCGCCCAGTGAGTCACTGGCGGTGTTGCTGCACACCAGCACCAGGTCCGTGCCGAGCTCCTGCATCAGGTCGAACTTGCGCTCGGCGCGGTCGATATTCCGTTGCAGGCGGTCGCGGCGGCAGCCTTCAAAGTCGCGAAAGGGCTGAAACAGGGTGATCGCAATGCCCAGATCAGCGCACATCTGGCGCACGTTGCGCGGGCTGCCGTCGTAGTACAGGAGGTCGTTTTCGAATATCTCAACCCCGTCGAAACCGGCGGCGGCAATGGCTTCGAGCTTTTCTGGCAGGGTTCCGCTCAAGGAAACGGTGGCAATCGAGCGCTGCATGTTCTGACTCCTCGGTTATTTCACCTGACGGTCAGTTCTCCAGCCGGTGTTCAGGTGTTAAAGCGATTATTCTCCCGGTATCCTGTTACGGCAATTTAAATGTACGGACTGGTTAGTTTTGTGTTCGATAATCGCCCAAAAGCGCCTTGAGTCAATTGACGCTCCTGCCCATGCGCTCCACCATCGTTCTCACATTGTCGGACAAGGTTCAGCTTCAACCGATGCCGCGTGTCTGCGCTGCCTTGCATCGGCTCAGCGTCACCCAGACACAACCATAACAATTCCAAGACAGGTTAATGCTCATGCGCTCATACCCTGCTTCCCCTGCGCCGGTCGCAGCCACGCCCGTGCATCCTCATGCCGGGATCGGTGAAAAGATCCGCGGCGCGCTCGCCATCGGCAAGACCCGCTGGGGCATGCTGGCCCTGGTCTTTTTCGCCACTACCTTGAATTACATCGACCGCGCGGCGCTCGGCGTCATGCAGCCCATCCTGGCCAAACAGATGAGCTGGACGGCGATGGATTACGCCAACATCAACTTCTGGTTCCAGGTCGGATACGCCATCGGCTTTTTGCTTCAAGGACGGTTCATCGACCGGGTGGGCGTCAAGCGGGCGTTCTTTCTGGCGGTATTGCTCTGGAGCTTCGCGACCGGCGCACATGGCCTTGCGACCTCCGCCGCGGGCTTCATGGTCTGTCGCTTCATCCTCGGCATGACGGAAGCCGCCAACTACCCGGCGTGCGTCAAGACCACTCGTTTGTGGTTCCCGGCCGGCGAACGCGCAGTCGCCACCGGCATTTTCAACGCAGGCACTAACGTCGGCGCGATGGTCACCCCTGCCCTGTTGCCCCTGATCCTGACTGTGTGGGGCTGGCAGGCGGCGTTTATCTGCATGGGTGCTCTGGGTCTGACCTGGGTGGTCATCTGGCGCTTGAAGTACTTCAACCCTGAAGACCATCCGACCGTTCGCCAAAGCGAACTGGATTACATCAATCAGGCCAGTGAACCTGAACCCGCTCCCGCCAAAGTGCCCTTCTCGCAGATTCTGAAAATGCGCGGCACCTGGGCATTTGCGCTGGCCTATGCCATGACAGCGCCGGTCTTCTGGTTCTACCTGTACTGGCTGCCGCCGTTCCTTAATCAGCAATACAACCTGGGCATCAACGTCACCCAGATGGGGATTCCCCTGATCCTGATCTGGCTGACCGCCGACTTCGGCAGCATCGGTGGCGGCATCCTGTCGTCGTGGTTGATAGGTCGTGGCATGCGCCCGACGACGTCGCGCCTGCTGTCGATGCTGGTGTTTGCACTGACGATCATCAGTGTGGTGTTTGCGGCCAACGCCAGCGGTTTGTGGGTCGCGGTCCTCGCCATTGCGCTGGCGGTCGGGGCACATCAGGCGTGGACCGCCAACATCTGGAGCCTGGTGATGGACTACACGCCGAAACACATGATGAGCACGGTGTTCGGGTTCGGCGGCATGTGCGCGGCGATTGGCGGGATGTTCATGACCCAGATCGTCGGCGCCGTGCTGACGGCCACGCACAACAACTACAACGTGCTGTTCACGATGATCCCGGCGATGTATTTCATCGCGCTGGTGTGGATGTACTTCATGGCGCCTCGCACGGTTGAGAACGCGTAGGTTTGGCCTCCACCCAAGTCGCGTCTTGTGGCGTCTGGACTTTCTCTCTTCGAAAAAGCAGATCAAGAGCAGCTTGCTGACGCGCTTTTGATTCTGCCGAAGGCGTAGGAGTCCGGCTTGTCCGACGATCTGCTGCGAAGCAGCAGTAAAACCCAACACCTTGGGAGTGTCAGGCAGTCCGCGTTCACAGGGCTTACTACCGGTTCCCGGCAGATCGCGGGACAAGCCACGCTCCAACAATAAAGAGCGGCGCAGAGGAGATTGATGCACAAATCAAGATGCGAAGAGCGTTAGCTCCAGCCCGCGTTGCTCTTGTACGCGATAGTCCAGACACCTCAAATCGCGAATTGGGTGAGGGTACGACGACGAAGGAGTCGCCAAACCAGGAGCCAAGCCCCTTGGTTTTTTGGGGTCTTTTCAAGTAACTCGCCGAAGGCGGAACAGCTTGGCCGTTAGGCCGAACCCAAACCTCGGCGCCGACACCTTTTAACAGCCATACGCCCTAACCCAGTGCCCCACGAAAAAAGTTAGCCGCCCTTCTTACGCTGCTGCCACGCCGCCGCCAGTCCACTCAGACAGATGATCGCAATCCCCGCCTGGGCCGTCAGTGACGGCGCATGGTTGAACACGATAAAGCCCCACAGCCCGGCAAACACAATCTGGCAATACCCGAACGGCGCCAACAGGGCCGGTGCCGCGAAGCGGAACGCCTGGGTCAGCATCAGGTGCGCAACCATGCCGCACGTGCCGAGCGCCAGCATGAACGGAATGTGCTTCCACTCCGGCGACTGCCAGAAGAAAGGCACGATGGCACTCATCAACAAGCTGTTGAACAACCCGGCGAAGAAGTTGCTGGTGGTCGGGCTGTCATGCGCCGCCACCAGGCGCGTGAGCAACTGGTAGCAGGCAAAGCACAACGCAGACCCCAGCGGCAGCAGCACGGCAGGCGTGAACAACTCGCCGCCCGGGTGCACGATCACCATGACCCCACTGAAACCCACCAGCACGGCAATCCACTGCCCGCGGCTGACCCGCTCCTTGAGCAGCGGTACCGACAACGCCGTGACCAGCAGCGGCGCAAGAAAGTTGACTGCGGTCGCTTCAGCGATCGGGATGAACATCAACCCGCTGGTGAACAACAGGCTGGTTCCCAGCAAACAGCCCGCGCGCAGCGCCTGCAAGCCGGGACGCTTGGTGCGCAAGACCCGCAGTCCCGAAGACGGCATGAAGATGCAGGCCATCAGCGCGGTGTGCACCACGTAACGCACCCAGACCACCATCATGATCGGGTAAATGCCGGAAAGGTATTTGGACAAGGTGTCGTGACTGGAAAACAGGAAAGTCGCCAGGAGAATCAGTGCGATGCCCTTGAGCGGCTGGTTGACGCCGGAGAGCGGCGTGCTGGTGGTACTCATCAGCTTTCCTTTGGCCTTGCGTGAATGCGTGGTCGCGCCATTGCTGTTTAGAGCATTGGGGTAGACGAGGAAAGAATATAGAAGGCGTCGTCAGATAACCAAACATTCATGAACATTCAGTTGTTTTTTTGAATACGTAGTCGCGTTTGATCCTAACCCGGACGCCAGATCTTTAACGGCAATAGACACGATGACGAATCCGGCGGGCGCCGGACTCGTTTCTCAAAGGCGGTTGAGGCGCTCCGCAGCTCAGTCCTGCAACGATTCAACGCCCAACTCGTTCCACACCTCCTCCGCCAGGTGAAACGACGCGTTGGCGGCGGGGATGCCGCAGTAGATCGCGCTCTGCATCAGCACTTCCTTGATCTCGTCGCGTGTCACGCCGTTGTTTTTCGCGGCACGCAGGTGCAGGCGCAGTTCGCCTTCACGGTTCATGCCGATCAGCATGGCGATGGTAATCAGGCTGCGGGTGTGGCGTGGCAAGCCGGGTCGGGTCCAGATGTCACCCCAGGCGTGCCGGGTAATCATTTCCTGAAACTCGCCGTTGAAGGGCGTGAGTTTTTCCAGGCTGCGGTCGACATGCGCGTCGCCCAGCACGGCGCGACGGACGTTCATGCCCGCCTCGTAACGTTGTTTTTCGTCCATTTTTGCTCTCGTCGGATTTAACGAAGATTGAAGGCCTGATGGCCAGCCACCGCGCGTTTGACCCAGCGCTTCGATTGCCCCAGGTACTGCGCGGGATTCAGCAAATTGTCCAGCGCCTGTGCTGACAGCTGCGCCGTGACCTCAGGCTCGTCGCCCAGGACCTCGCGCAGGTGCTTGCCCTGTTCGACGGCGCGGCGGCAGCATTGCTCGATCAGATGGTGCGCTGCGTCGCGGCCGATCCGCTGCGCGAGCGCAATACTCACCGCTTCGGCCAGCACCAGGCCGTGGGTCAGGTCCAGGTTCTGCGCCATGCGCCCGGCGTCGACTTCAAGGCCCGGAATCACCGCCAGCGCTTGCTGCAACGAGCCGGACACCAGGCAGCACAGCTCCGGCAGGGTTTCCCACTCCGCATGCCACAACCCCAGGCTGCGTTCGTGTTCCTGCGGCATCGCGCTGAACATCGTGGCCACCAACCCCGGCGCTCGCGTGGCGGCGCCGATCATCACGGCGGCCCCCACGGGGTTGCGTTTGTGCGGCATGGTCGATGAACCGCCCTTGCCCGCCGCTGCGGGCTCGAACACCTCACCGGCTTCAGTCTGCATCATCAAGCTGATGTCCCGACCGATCTTGCCCAGCCCTCCGGCCACCAGGCCCAACCAGCTGGCGAACTCCACCAGCCGGTCGCGCTGGGTGTGCCACGGCTGGTCCGGCAGGTTCAGTTTCAACTCCCGGGTCAACGCTTCGGCAATCGGGAATGCCATTTCACCCAACGCCGCCAGGCTGCCCGACGCACCACCGAATTGCAGGCACAGCAGGCGAGGTTTGAGCTCCTTGAGCCGTTGCCGATGCCGAGTGATCGCGCCCAGCCACCCGGCGATTTTCGCGCCGAGGGTGATCGGGGTCGCCTGCTGCAGCCAGGTACGGCCCGGCATGGGCACGCCGGCATGCCGTTGAGCCTGCTGCGCCAGTGCGTCGGCCAGACTCGCCAAGTCCTTCTCCAACAGGGTGATCGCGCTGCGCAGTTGCACCACCAGCCCACTGTCCATGGCGTCCTGGCTGGTCGCGCCCATATGGACGTACCGCTCGGCCTTTTCGTTACGCGTGGCGATTTGTTTACCGAGCGCTTTGACCAACGGGATCGCCGAATTACCGGCATTGCCGATGGCAACCGCCAGCGCATCGAAGTCGTAAAGCGAGGCGTCGCATGCCGCGACGATATCGTTCACCACCTCGGCCGGGATCGCGCCGATGGAAGCCTCGGCACGCGCCAGTGCGGCTTCGAAATCCAGCATGCCCTGCACACGGCCCCGGTCGGAAAAGACCTCACGCATGCCCTCTTGAGTGAAATAGTGGTCGAAAAGCTGATTGCCGGATCTGTTCAACGTACTGCTCCTGACGGATCGTCCCTACCTTTGATGTCGCCTGCGATCAGAAATCGAAGAACACGGTTTCGTCTTCACCCTGAACGCGGATGTCAAAACGATAGGCTAACTGGCCGTCGACGCTGCACCGTTTAGCGATCAGTGTCTGGCGTCGCTGGGGCTGCTCGATCAGATTGAGCACTGGATCTACAGCGTTACTCGGGGCCTCGTCATCAAAGTACAGGCGCGTCTGCAGATGAATGTTGATGCCCCTGGCGAACAGGGAAACGTTGACATGGGGCGCCATCGGTACGCCTGCAGCGTTCAGCACAACGCCCGGCTTGACGGTCTTGACCTGCCATTCACCCTCATCGGTGGTGGCTGTGCGACCAAAGCTGTTGAACGGTTTGTTGAGGTCGAAATCGGTGTGGTAACGACCCTCTGCGTCGGCCTGCCACAGCTCCAGAAAGGAGTCACGAATCAGGTGGCCGTTGCCGTCGTAGACGTGCCCCAGCAACACGATATGCTCGCCGGTCGCGCCCGGCCGGGCCATTTCGTTCCAGATTTCCTGTTCCCGCGCCGGGTTGCCCGCGGCTTCAAGTGCCAGACCGATGTGCACGTAGGGCCCGGCGGTCTGTGATGGGGTTTCCGGCAGTATTTGAACGGGCATGGGCAAGCCTCCTCAGACGTTTTCGAAGTGTGTCTTGCGCTGACCGCGCAGGACGATATCAAAGCGGTAAGCCAGGCAATCCATCGGATTGGCCATGCTCATGTCGAGTCTGGCAATCAGGCTTTGCACCGCGTCTGCATTGGCGATGGACTTGACGATCGGACACATCCCGATCAGCGGGTCCCCTTCGAAATACAGTTGCGTAATCAGGCGTGTCGAGATCGACGGGCCGCTGATGGACACGTGAATGTGTGCCGGACGCCAGTCGTTCGGGCCGTTACGCCATGGATACGGGCCGGGCTTTACCGTGCGAAAGCTGTAATTGCCATCGCGGTCGGTCAGGCAGCGACCTACGCCGCCGAAATTGGGGTCCAGCGGTGCCAGATACGCGTCTTTTTTGTGCCGATAACGGCCGCCCGCATTGGCTTGCCACATTTCCACCAGCGTGTGGGGCACCGGCTTGCCGTACTGATCGACGACCCGGCCAGCCAGGATGATGCGCTCCCCGATGGGCAAACCACCGTTGTTGAAATTCAACAGCAGGTCGGCGTCATGACGGCCGAATTGCAAATGGGAGAAGTCGGGCCCGCTGGTCTCGGAAATCGACTGCGGAATACTGACCAGTGCCTGCCGTGGAGAGCGCAGGATCGAGGTCTTGTAGTCAGGGGTCAGGGCTTTCGGGTGCCAGTTACGGTCGCGGATCGCGAAACGGCTGTCGAGTGCGTCGGACATGCCGGTCTCCTGTTTCCAGTTATTGAAGGTCCGCCTGCTTCAGCCCAATCGCTAACGGCGCGGCAATGCAGGCGATGACGCAGTGTCCCGCGCCATCGACCTCGACAACACTGAAAAGAAAGCCGACATCCATAACCAAACGGTTATGGATAGGTCCCCTCGCGATAGGCCTGCCCTACCTCTCGCAACGTCTCCACGCACCATTGGGCGGGAATCGACAGCGGTAGCGCCGGATTACTGCACAGGCCCACCGACCCGCCCGGTTCGCGAATCCCGAGCTCGAGCTCGACCAGTTCACCCACCTGCAGATCCTGGCGCACCGCATCGAACGGCGCGATCCAGACCGCATCGCTGCACTGCACGTAGCGGCGGCTGAGGGTCAGGGACAACGTTTCAAGACGCTGGCGTGGAGGATCGATACCGTGCTGGACGAACAGGCTGTCGGCGAACTGGCGGATGGTGGTCCCCGCCAGCGGCAGCACAACCGGGAAATCCTCGAGCGTCAGTGAACGCTCCCCTGTTGTCAGCAACGGATGCCCCTGGCGCACCACCAACGTCATCGATTCGCTGTACAGGTGCTCGAAACTCAACCCGAGGATTTGCGGACTGTCAGTCATGCGCCCCACCACCAGATCGAGCTCGCCGAGGCGCAACTGCGACAGCAGATAGGCGCTCGGACCTGTCGCGACGCTGACCACCAATGCCGGATGTTTTGCATGCAAGCGACAGATGACCTCGGGCACCAGCAGGCTTTCCACGGTCGACAACACGCCCAGCCGGACCGCCACGGGCGCATGCTCCCCAGAACGCAGGCTGTTCACCCCTTCGCGCAACGCCTGGACACTCGGACCGGCATAGCGCATGAAGGCCACGCCCGACTCAGTGAGTGCCGCCCCGCTCTTGCTGCGCACGAACAGGCTGGCATTGAGCAGACCTTCCAGCTCCTTGAGGGTTTTGGACAATGCCGGCTGACTGATCGCCAGTTTGTCCGAGGCTTTCGCCAGGCTGCCTTGGCGCGCCACTTCAAGAAAACACACCAAGTGGCGGAATTTGATCCGGGTATCGATGTTCACGACGGTTTCGCGACCGGCACGGTGAAGCGAAACACGCTTCCTGTGCCCAAGGCGCTGGAAGCGGTCAATTCACCGCCATGGGCTCTGACGATCCCTTGCGAGATGTACAGCCCCAGACCCGTCCCGCTCGGATTGCCTTCCCGTATCCGCCAGTAACGCTCGAACACGTGAGGCAGTTGATCCGGGGCAATGCCGGCACCGGAATCGACGATGCTCACCGCGACGAAATCGCCCTCCAGGGTCGCCGTGACGCTGATCAACCCTTCCTTCGGGGTGAACTTGATCGCGTTACCCACCAGGTTGGACAGCACCTGAAACATCCGCTCCGGGTCGGCCATGATCTTGAGATGAGGCTCGCCGGAGAAGGTCAGGTCAATGAACTTGTTCAGCGCCAGCGGCGTCAGCAACGACCAGGCGTCCTCGAAGAGCTGGCTGACTTCCAGCGTCTGCGGTGCGATGGAGTAACGACCCGCTTCGATCTTCGCAGTGTCGAGCAGGTCTTCCAACAGGTTGGTCATGCGCGCCGTGGCCCGCTGCAACGTGTCGATCGCCGAATTCAGGCGTTTGGACGCCGGGCTCACATCGGCGGCGATCAACCGTTGCATCATTCCGCACTGCATGACGATCGCTGTCAGCGGACTGCGCAGATCGTGTGAAACCACCGCCACCAGTTCGTCTCGGGCCCGCACGGCGTCTTTCTCGCGCAACACTTGCCGCGACAAGTCCGACTCCAGTGCCGATCGCCGTAAGTCGGTCACGGCATACACATCGCCCACATCCCACCGCCGCGCCGTACCGTCAACCTGCTGCTTCCAGACTTCAAACGATTCACGGGGCTGCAAACGGTTGGCAACCACCACCTTCGACATCTCCGGGTTGCCGCTCCACTGCACGCTGTCCTTCTGCTCGGGCCGAAACCACAGGACGGCGTTGTCCACCGGCTTTGGCAAACTGAAGGCCAGCAACCCACTGGCCACCGCCGGGTACGCCTGCGCAGGCGCAAACAGCGCGCCCAGGCTTTCTGTCGCCACGACGCTGTCCGGCTGCTGCTGAACCCAGCTTTGCAATGCCGTTATTTGCTCAGGCGTTGGGCACTGGCCAAACAGATGCATCTGATCCTCGATGACGACCGCCAGGCCACTGGCGTCGACGAGTGCCAGGACGTCCTGCGCATGCTCGATCAAGCCCTGATACACATCGCCGTCAACCTCGGTCATCGCTCGGGCAAGCGTCGCAAGCAGGCCGGCTTTAGCCTGGCGCTGTTGCTGTGCATGCAGCGCTTCCAACGCGCTGATCTGCATCGATAGCACCTGGCCGATGGTTTCGCAGGCCACGCGCAGTGCATGAGGCACCCGCAACGGCTGGCGATTACCGCAGCTGATCAGGCCCCACAACCGATCATCCTTGAGCAGCGAGATGCTCATGGACGAACGCACACCCATGTTTTGCATGTACTGACAATGGACCGGCGACACACTGCGCAACACCGCGTACGCCATGTCCAGCGGCTGCCCCGTGTCAGGCCGCAGCGCCGGCACCATGGGCACAGGGATGTACGCGGCATCGGGAATGATGCGCAACCAGTTCAGGCGATAGAGTTCCCGCGCTTGCTCGGGGATGTCGCTGGCGGGGAAAAACAGGCCCTGATAGGCGTCAAGTTCACGGGTGGCGGACTCTGCAATGACCTGGCCGTGACCCTCCTCCTGAAAACGGTAGATCAGCACGCGGTCATAGCCGGTCAACGCACGAATCTCGGTGACGCTGATGTCGTAGAGCGCGGACAGGGTTTTCGCCGATTGAAGGCGGCGCAGCGTTCGCGACAGGCGTTGATCCAGCCTAAGCCCGGCAGACCGTGATTCGGCTTGAACCGGTTCAAGCTCGATGAACAGCAGGCCGTCGTGGCGATGAATCAGGCCGTCGAACGTCTGGTCGCCGATGTGCAGCGACAACGGATTGATTTCGTCAAGCGCTTCATGGAGCAATCGTTCACGCAGGTGTTCGGAAGGTTCGTCGCCGAGCCAGCCGGACAGACCCTGACCTGCCTGCGGCACAGGGTCGCCGGCCAGCAAGGATGAAGCATTGGCGCTGGCTTGCTGAACCGTCCAGGAAGCTTCGTCAACCGTCAGCAACACGCCATGGGGCTGAATCGCGCCCGGGATCCGGATGGGTTCGTCCGCGCAGCGCTGAAGCAGCGTCTGCAAATCGTGTTCAGACGTCATCGCAGCACTCCGTTGCATTCCAGCCAGCGGGCGAACAAGGCGAACGTCGCGCAGGCCGATTCCACCACCTGCGGGTTGTCGTGGGGATGATCGAAGTCAGCCAACCGGTTAAGGAAAGCCTTCCACAAGCGTCCTGTGTCCCGGCCGTAAACATCGAGGAATTCACCGCCGCTGTCGGCATCGATCGCCAATCGGTCGGCAATGATCCGGCGCAGGACTTGCCCGCCCAGCGTGGCGCCTTCCATCACATACATCACGCCGAGCAGGTCGGCCTCGCCGTTGATAGGCGGCAGGTCGGCGCACATCGGCAACGCGTCGATCTGGGCATCGCTCAGCCCCAAAGCGCGCAAATCTTTCACCAACGCCGGGACCTTTTGCCGTTCGGGCTGAGCGAGCTGCGGTGCATGAAATCGCTCGATCTGCCGTTGCAGCGGCGCATGAAAACCGTAGTACGCCTGGATGATTCGCTGATACGCATTGCGATCGAGGTCGGGGTGCGTCAGCGGCAATCGCGCCTCCAGCGCCTTGTGCTGCGCCGCAGTGGCGGCACGCAGCATCTGCAGGACGCAAGACGCCTGAGTTGCAGCACGGGAAGGCAGTAATTCGGGGGTAGCTTCAACCAAGGGCGGTGGCGTCCAGTCAGGATGGAAATGGCTTGGAGTACAGCGACATCCGCAGGTTCAGGGCAGATGGCTACCGCGCACACTAAGGGGCGCGGCGCCAAGGTGCAAACCTCTTTATCAAAAGATGTAATCGGTGGTCAGGAAGCTCGATTCGCGGTTGTGAATGATATCGCTGATCAGCGCTTTGTTGCTCTCCTGGAACTTGGTGGCAACCAAGGTCCGGATCGAGAACACACGCAGTGCGTCGTCGACCGACAGAGTGCCTTCTGCCGAGTTCTTGCGACCGTTGAACGGGAAGCTGTCAGGGCCGCGCTGGCACTGGGCGTTGATATTGATCCGACCGACCTGATTGGCGAACGCATCCACCAGACGACCGACCTGCTTGGAATCGTTGCCGAAGATACTCAGCTGCTGGCCGAAGTCCGAGTCAAGCACGTATTCGATGACCGTTTCCAGATCACGGTACGCCACCACGGGCACCACCGGTCCGAACTGTTCTTCGTGGTAAACGCGCATGTCCGGGGTCACGGGGTACAGCACAGCTGGGTAGAAGAACTGCTGATGGGTCTCGCCACCGCCTTCGTTGACCACTTTTGCGCCTTTGCTCACGGCGTCATCGACCAGGCCTTGCAGGTAGTCGGTCTTGCCGGGTTCTGGCAGCGGAGTCAGCGAAACGCCGGGTTCCCAAGGCATGCCTGGTTTGAGCTGTGCCAGCTTCTCTTCGAATTTTTCGAGGAAGCTGCCGACCACGTTTTCATGCACGAACAGGATTTTCAGCGCGGTGCAACGCTGGCCGTTGAACGACAAGGAACCGGTGATGGCTTCACTGACCGCGTTGTCCAGGTTGACGTCAGGCAACACGATGCCAGGGTTTTTGGCATCCAGACCCAGGGCTGCGCGCAGACGGTGCGGTTTCGGGTGCAGCTTTTTCAACGCGCTGGCGGCCTTGTTGGTGCCAATGAACGCAAAGACGTCGATCTTGCCGCTGGCCATCAACGCGCTGACGGTCTCGCGGCCGCTGCCGTAAATCACGTTGATGACGCCGGCAGGGAAGCTGTCGCGGAAGGCTTCGAGCAGCGGACGGATCAACAACACGCCGAACTTGGCGGGTTTGAACACCACGGTGTTGCCCATGATCAGCGCCGGAATCAGGGTGGTGAACGTTTCGTTCAACGGGTAGTTGTAAGGCCCCATGCACAAGGTGACGCCCAGCGGGACACGACGAATCTGGCCCAGCGTGTCCTGTTCAAGCTCGAAACGGCTGGAACGACGGTCCAGCTCCTTCAGCGCGTTGATGGTGTCGACGATGTAATCGCAGGTCCGGTCGAACTCTTTCTGCGAGTCCTTGAGGTTCTTGCCGATCTCCCACATCAGCAGCGTGACCACCGCATCGCGTTGCTCGCGCATGCGCTTGAGGAAGGTTTCGACATGATGGATGCGGTCGACAACGCGCATCGTAGGCCAGGCGCCCTGCCCGCGATCATAGGCTTTCACAGCGGCGTCCAGCGCGGTCATCGAGGTGTCTGCATCCATCAAAGGGGTGCTGCCGAGCACCACCGACTCCAGGCCCGCGTCGGTTTTCAACGACACCGGACTGAGCACCGGTGCCAGCGGCCCTTGCCACTGACGCAGCTCGCCATTCACCAGGTACTCACGCTGCTCGATGGCAAGCCCTGCCCGGAACTGCTCAGGAATCTCATCGGCCCTTGGGTACAGGTTGTCCAGGCGGTTTTGCAGGGTCATCTCTCTCTACCTCTTCCAGTCGGTAATCTTGCGAAACACACTACGCCACAGGTCGAAGCGAATGAAAAGACTTGCGACGAATGTCACGGTGGCGTGACAGAGGCTTCGCCCTCTGGAAACTGCCGTTCATGCGCGTGAAGAAGATAGTTTTGTCGAACCTCAGACCGGTGGGAGTTAGCTTGCTGACGAATGCGGCGTGTCATTCACCCTCGACAGTGATGATCCACCGCATTCGCTGCCCTCGTAACCTCGGACGTCTCCTACCGGTATGGGGGCGTCAGAGGAAAGTGCGTCAGGCATCGTAATGGGTGGGAGCCGGCTTGGTGCGGGCCGCGTTCGGACGAATGCGGTAGATCTTCTGACATTTTCATCACTGACCCACCGCATTCGCTGCCCTCGTAACCTCGGACGTCTCCCACCGGTATGGGGGCGTCAGAGGAAAGCGCGTCAGGCATCGTAATGGGTGGGAGCCGGCTTGGTGCGGGCCGCGTTCGGACGAATGCGGTAGATCTTCTGACATTTTCGTCACTGACCCACCGCATTCGCTGCCCTCGTAACCTCGGACGTCTCCTACCGGTATGGCGGCGGTTCAGGCCACCGCTGTCTGGTTCCGACCCTGAGCCTTGGCCCGGAACAGTGCCTTGTCGGCGTCGTTGAGCAGCATGTGCACGTCCTGGTCAGCGCCGTTCATCGAAGCGACCCCGATGCTGGCGGTGATGCCTTCGACCTGCTCGCATGCCAGCCTTGCGATGGCCTGACGCAACTGCTCGGCCGTGGCCTGAGCGTCGTTGATCGAGGTGTCGATGAGCAGCATCGCGAACTCTTCGCCGCCCAGTCGGCCGCAGAGATCGACATCGCGAATGGACTCACGAATGACGGCGCCGATCTGCCTTAGCACCTTGTCGCCGGCCTGATGCCCGTATGAGTCGTTGATACGTTTGAAATGATCGATGTCCAGCATCAGCACTGACAGCGGCACTCGGTTGCGCTTGCAGTGCTCATAGGTCTGCTCGGCGCGTTTGAAAAACGCCCGACGGTTCTTCAAGCCGGTCAGCTCATCGGTTTGTGCGGCGTGATTGGCGATGCTGTGCGCGTATTCCATTTCCCGCGTCAGCCGAAACGCCGTTTCCATGGCCTCCGACAGTTTGCGGGTCGCGCTCATCACGAACGAGGCGAACACCAGCGTGGCAGCGGCCATGCCGATCTGCGTGGGCGCGGGCTGGAACAACAGCCATAACGAACACGGCAGCAACACCAGAGCAATCGACACGATGGTCATCGAACGGTAAGCGGAATAGCAGGACACTGCGCTCACCGACATTCCCACTATAAACAGCAGCACCAGCGTCTGGGTCAGCAGGTCGTTCGGACGCATCAATGCCAGGGCGCCACCGCCCCAGATCGCGGCCGACAGGGTCAGCGTCAGCCAGTATCGGAGCTCCCAGCGCTGTGGTGTCCGTGATTCGACCGGGCTGCGGAAATACGTCACCAACAGCACCGTCCGCAGCGCGGTCGATGCAGACAGCAGGCCGAGCCAGACCAGGATCATCGCGTGATCGACACGATCCCAACACAGCCAGCTCAACATCAGCGCAGCCAGATAGCTTCCCAACACAGAGAAAAACGTCTGGCGAAACAGCAAGTGCAAACGGTCGGTCCGCACGTGCCCCCGTATCAGGGCATCGCGCTCACGCTGATGCTCAAAGTGGTACATCGGATATGGCTGCCCAACCCATGGTGACATGGCCGGATTGTGGCACCCGGCCATGAGACAGCACAACTCACGCTCACCTAAACCGTGGAGAATTCCCGTTTGCGCAGGGGAAAACAGTGGGCATCGGCCAAAACGACCAGTCTAGAGCCGTTACTTGGTCCCTGATTGAACGTTCAGTTCGATTCAACGAATCGGTTTGCCGACCTGAAGCCCCGCCGGAAACCTTTGACGTCCGTCCTCGTGATCAGGCAATGGGCCGGTACATCCGAGAGGGTTTGCTTGCATGGCTCGGCGACCCGCGAGCACACTGGGCCCAGGTTGATAACCACGCACTGATTTAGACAGGAAGGATGAATGATGACCACGCAAACCGAAACCGCCCTGCTTGCCGGCGGGTGCTTCTGGGGCATGCAGGATCTGCTGCGCCGCTACCCTGGCGTACTGTCCACGCGCGTGGGCTACTCGGGCGGCGACGTCGAGAACGCCACGTACCGCAACCATGGCACCCATGCCGAAGCGATTGAAATCGTGTTCGATCCAAACGTGATCAGCTATCGGCAGATCCTCGAATTCTTTTTCCAGATCCACGACCCGTCCACCGCCAATCGTCAGGGCAATGACATTGGCCTGAGTTACCGCTCAGCGATCTTCTACCTCAGCGAAGAACAGAAACGCATTGCGCTGGACACCATCGAGGATGTCAACGCTTCAGGTCTCTGGCCGGGCAAAGTGGTCACTGAGCTTGCGCCAGCAGGCGCGTTCTGGGAGGCAGAGCCTGAACATCAGGATTATCTCGAGCGCATTCCCAATGGCTACACCTGCCACTTCATCCGCCCGAACTGGAAGCTGCCGAAACGGGCTTGAGGCTCAGTGACAGCCTGATCCGTCACTGATTGCGTTGATCGCCCGCCACCGGCTGCTGCACTGAAAACGGTGGTGAGCGGTCATATCGCGTTCGGCGGTGCAGCGCTGTAGGAGTGAGCTCGCTCACGAAGAGGCCGGATTAACGACACGGATGTGCTGGATTCGCCGACGCCTTCGTGAGCAAGCTCACTCCCACAGAGACTCCGTTGCCTAAGCCAGTCAGTCAGGTCATGACACCCTGCTTCGCATCTCCCCATCCCAGCGGCCCCCATCAATACTCACGCCAATCCCCTCACCTGTGGGAGTGAGCTCGCTCACGAAGAGGTCGGCATGAACGACACAGATGTGCGGGATTTGCCGACGCCTTTGTGAGCGAACTCACTCCCACAAAGAACTCTATAAAACAGTTAGTGAATTAAGCGCCCTGCAAGTCGCGGTGGCTTTAATGCATCATCTCTTAGAGCATTAATGTTATTCACACGTGCGCAATAACGTCTTTAACTAGATCTCTTGCAATTGTTCACACCATGTTTGCCAAGTGTTGCTGAGGCAACAGTGTTTATGCAGAAGGTCATGAGTCTGCGCATGCCTTTATATGCGGTCTTCTAGACGAAGCGCCGGTATTGCAAGCCTTCCTTGAAAACAACTGCTTGTTTAAACGACGGCACAGCCCTTGCACTTATACACCGACAACCGAGAGTGCCGGACTGTGTCCATTGTCGCCTTTAGTTCACCGCCCCATTTTTTGATAAGGCCTTATCCCAAGTATTCACCCACCCACTCTCGTCGGGTTTGTTTTGACCGGTTCAATCGACAGGATTCACCTCGCCCGTTCTTCTCGCCAATCAGGAGCCACCTCATGACCCAACGTAAAGAGCCCCTCAAACTCGGCCTGTTCTTGCGCGCGACCGGGCATCACATCGCAGCCTGGCGCGACAGCGGCTCACACGCCGATGCGGGGATTCGACTGGATCATTTCATTGATCTGGCGCGCAAGGCCGAAGCAGCGGGTTTCGACACGCTGTTTCTGGCAGACAGTGTCTCGGTGCGCGGCATCGACGCCCCCACCTTCGACCGAGTCATTGCGCCCAGCCTCAGCTTCGAACCGTTGACCCTGCTGTCGGCCCTGGCCGCCGTGACTTCACGCATCGGTCTGGTCGCGACCGCCAGCACCAGTTACAGCGAGCCCTTCAACCTCGCTCGGCAGTTCGCCTCGCTGGATCAGATCAGTGGCGGCCGGGTGGGCTGGAATCTGGTCACCAGCAGTGATCCGGACGCGGCGAAAAATTTCGGCGCCGCATCTGAGGGCAGTCAGGCAGCCCATGCCGACCGCTACAGCCGGGCGCGTGAGTTTCATCAGGTGGTCGACAAGCTGTGGGACAGCTGGGAGGACGACACGCTGTTGCTGGACAAGGAAAAAGGCGTGTTTCTGGACCGCGACAAACTGCACCTGGCCGACCACCACGGTGAGCATTTCCACGTGCGGGGACCGCTGAATGTCCTGCGTTCGCCGCAGGGCAAGCCGGTCCTGGTGCAAGCGGGTGCCTCCGAAGACGGTCGCGCACTGGCGGCTGCAACCGCTGAAGCCATTTTCGCTGCGCACCAGAGCCTGGCCGATGCGCAAGCGTTCTACAGCGACATAAAATCGCGCGCCGCCGTGCTGGGGCGTAAGCCGGAACACATCAAGATCCTGCCCGGCGTGACCATTTTTACCGCCCCGACCTCGGCCCAAGCCCACGCCAAACATCAACGACTGCAGGATCTCGTTCACCCTCAGGTCGGTTTGAGCCTGTTGTCTGGCCTGCTTGGCGGGGTCGACCTCTCACACTTGCCACTGGATGGCCCGCTGCCCCAGGACCTGCCCTCGACCAACGCCTCGAAAAGCCGCCAGCAATTGATCCTGCAACTGGCCGCCGAAGGGTTGAGCATCCGCGAGTTGTACCTGCGACTGGCCGGAGCACGCGGCCATTGGACGTTAGTGGGATCCCCCGAAGAGGTGGTCGATCAGTTGCAGGCATGGTTCGAAGGTTACGGCGCTGACGGTTTCAACATCCTGCCGCCCACCTACCCCGAAGGCCTGGACGACTTTATCGCCCTGATCCTGCCGGAACTCAAACGCCGCGGGCTGGTGCCGGCGGATGGCCCAACTGGCAATACCCTGCGCGAACGCCTTGGCCTGCCCTACCCGGCGCACCCAGCGACCTTGCTGCGCGAGCGATCCTTGACCGTCTGATCGAACGAACTGACTGAGCGAGACGCTTGCAGGGGCGTCTTGCCCCCGCAAACAACCCGGCACCACAGCAAAGAGAGTTTCAGCATGGCTCACCAAATCAACGCGGCGTGGGGCGCAGGTCCCAGCGCCCGTTACGAACAACTCGCCGAGCGGTTTCGTCCGCTGTTCGCCAACCTGCGCGAAGGGGCAATCAGCCGCGAGCTTGAACGTCGATTGCCGTTCGAAGAAATCCAACTGCTCAAGGCATCCGGGTTCACCGCCGTTCGCGTGCCCAAGGAATATGGCGGTTCGGGCGTCACACTGCCTGAACTGACCAACCTGCTGATCGAACTGGGTGAAGCCGATTCCAATCTGGTCCAGGCGCTACGTGGGCATCTGGGTTTCACGGAAAACCTGCTCAACAGCCGCGATGAAGAGCGCCGCAAGCTGTGGTTCGAGCGACTGGTGCGGGGCGAAACGGTCGGACCGGCGACCGGCGAAGTCGGCTCGACGCCACAATCGCATCTCAACTCACGTCTGTACCTCGACGGTGAGCAATGGCGCATCGACGGCAACAAGTTCTATACCACCGGCTGCTTGTACAGCGACTGGATCGAGGTGGCCGTTAGCGATCATGACGACAAGCGAGTATTCGTCACCGTGCGCCGCGATGCCGACGGTGTCGAGGTCGTGGATGACTGGAACGGTTTCGGCCAGCGCCTCACGGCCAGTGGTACCACGCATGTGCGCGGCGTGGCGGTGGACACTCGCAATATCCTCAGCGTCGACGAGAAACTTCAATACTCGCCCGCGCTGTATCAGATCGTGCACCTGGCGAATCTGGCCGGTATCGGTCGCGCGCTCAGCGGCGAGGTCGCCGCCGCCGTGGCCCAGCGCACCCGTAGTTTCAGCAACGGCAATGCCCCGCGCGTCGCTCAGGACCCGCAAGTGCTGCAAGTCGTCGGCAGCCTGCGCGCCGCGGCCTACAGCGCAGGCGCCATTGTCCTGAAAACAGCCGAAGCGCTGGAACGTGCTTATCAAGCGCGGCTCAACGCAGATGACCACGCCGTCAAACAGGCCGTGGACATCGCAGAGCTGGAGATTGCGCAGTCGCAAACGGTGGTCAGCGACCTGATTCTGGAGGCGAGCTCGCGCATGTTCGACGCCCTCAGCGCGTCGGCGACTTTACGTCCGTTGGGTCTGGACCGATTCTGGCGCAACGCGCGGACGCTGACCTCGCACAACCCGCGCATCTACAAGGATCGTATCGTCGGGGACTTCGCGGTCAATGGCACAGCGCCGCCTGCGCAATGGAAAATCGGCGTGGTTTGAGGCTTTTTGGCGGGTCATCATCATGCCGAGTGACCTTGGCACGATAAGTTTGCGCAAGCGTTTGCCGTGCCTCGGCAGGGGGAGCGGAATGTGACAGCCATCCGGGTGTCCGATTCTGCCAAAGCAGGCCCTCTGCGGTTGTGCGCCGGTCTGGCTGCGTATACTCCGGACAGCGATGAAGCGACAGGCTTTGAATCCGGGGGCCCGATGTCAGAAAAACGTCTTTCTCTACGCACGTCCGGCACTCACGAGGCCTCGGACCAGGCGTGGTCCGAGCACTACGACATGTCGCTGCTGCGGCGCGACACCGAGCAGACCTACCGCCTCCTGCCCGACCCGAACAGCGGCGTTGCCATCACCATTCTGCCCCCGCCCGCCTCCGCTCACAGGTTGGCCATGCTTGAACTCTGGGCACCAAGCATCACGCCCCCGTCTCAGACCGTCATCACCCAACATACGCCGCCGAACAATCCTCAAGCCGATTTTGCCAGCAGCGCTCACTTGCAAGTCATGGGCGAACTGACGGCCTCCATCGCACACGAAATCTGCCAGCCGCTCCTGGCCATCGCTTCTAACGCCGCAGCGTGCATGCGTTGGCTGCAACGGGAAAAACCGGTGGTGAGTGAGGCGATCGAGGGGCTCAGGGACATTCGTGCCGATTGCGAACGCGCGGCCAATATCGTCGCCGCCCTGCGCGCCCTGACCAGGCAGTCGCCCTGCAACCCGCAACCTGTGGACGTAAATGACGTGATCCTTGAGGCTGTGAGGCTTCATAGGCCCGCGCTGTCCGCCGGGAATGTAGCGCTGGTGATCGACTTGCGCGCCGATCAACCCGTGATAGCCGACCCCGTGCAGATTCAGCAATTGGTGTTCAACCTGATTGCCAATGCCATGGAGGCCATGGCCGGCCGCGAGTCGCCGGGGGCGATTGTGCGGCTTTCGTCCAGTACCTTGCAGGACGGTGTGCAGGTATCGGTCGAAGACAATGGTCCGGGTATAGCGGTAGAGGACAGACAGCGGATCTTCGACGCGTTTCACACCACCAAGGAAAGCGGGCTGGGGATGGGGCTGACCATTTGCCGTTCGGTGGTGGAGGCGCACAAGGGTAATATGTATGCCGAGGGGTCGGAGCTGGGGGGTGCGATGATTCGGTTTCAGTTGCCCACTGGATGTAAGAATCACTGATCTCCTGCACGGGGTTGGGTTGGGGTGTATATCCGTTTCTTGCGGCGGCCCTGCCCGCGCCGCCTGCGTTCAGCCTGCACCCAAGTCGCGATGTGTGGTGTCTGGGCTTTCTCGGTTTGAAGATCAAAAGCGAGCGAGCTCCGATAATTTCTGCTGGCCAGCGCAAATCCCCTGACCGCCGCCTTACCTGTGGGAGACGTCGGACGTTAGGACGGCAGCGAATGCAGCCTGTCGTTCAACCATGACGGTTTTGGCCCACCGCATCCGTCAGAACCCGCGCGGACGAAGCTCGCGCCCGCAGGCTTCAATCAGCCCACCGCCAGGGTTGCAGTGACACTGGCGAATCTGAACCGGTGATAAATAGGCCATCTGTACCGAAAATCTCTCGAATTGGCCTAAACTGCCGCCTTGAAAGGCTTGTACCCGGTTGGCATCCGCCGATGGGGTCGCGATGAAGGCGGTTGATGCATGCAAGACCCTGATTTTCTTAAGACTGTTGTGATGGTGCTGTTCAACGACGTGCTGATGCTCGACGTGACCGGCCCGATGGACGTTTTTTCGATTTCAAATCGCCTGTTGCCCAAGGAAAGACAGTACCGGCTCCTCACGGTGTCGGACCGGTCCGGGCTGGTGCGCAGTTCTTGCGGTCTCAAGGTGCACGCCGATCTGCGGCTGCAGGACTGTCCCGCCAATGTCGACCTGCTGCTGGTCCCCGGAGGCCCGGGCGCATACGGCTTCATCCACCCGGAGCTGACCGCCTGGCTGCCTGCTGCGGCAAAAAACGCACGCCGCTTTGGCGCGATCTGTACGGGGATCTTTCTGCTGGGCGAAGCCGGTTTGATCGACGGTTATCGTTGCACGACCCACTGGAATTATGTCGAGCGGCTGGCTCAGCGTTTTCCCGAGGCGCGGGTGGAAACCGAGCAGATTTACGTCATGGACCGCAATCTGATCACTTCGGGCGGTATTACGGCGGGCATTGACATGGCGCTGGCCGTGGTCGCTGAAGATCACGGCAAAGACATCGCGCTGGAAGTCGCCAAGGTGCTGCTGGTGGTGATGAAACGCCAGGGCGGTCAGACGCCTTATGGTCCATTGCTGGCTGCGGTACCCCGCGATGGCAGTGCCATTGCCAAAGTCCAGGCGCATGTCGTCGATCACATCGAGGCGCCCTACACCATCGATCGAATGGCGGAAATTGCCGCCATGAGCCCGCGCAATTTCGCCCGTGCTTTCCAGCGTGACGTCGGCATGACACCCATGCAGTACGTGCAGAATGCGCGCATCGATCGCGCCCGCAAGCTGTTGGAATCCTGCGATGTCCCGCTTAAAGTGCTGGCCGCGCGCTGCGGTTTCGGCAGCGCACGACACATGCGCAAAGTGTTCAGCGAGCGTATTGGCCTGTCGCCGAATCAGTATCGGCAGCAGTTCGGCGGCGAATGATCGAGGGGCGGTTTTGTATCGCTGTGTATCTGAATCGCGCCGGGATACGCAATCATTCATTCGCGGGGTGATTCGACACACGCAAGATACGTTGTCGCGTTGAAATGCACGCACGGTTTGAAGGGGCCCCGCCGGGTCTCCTGGCCATGAATGTGTATGGAGACATCCCCATGAAGCTGGCATTGCAGAACACCACCACCGGCCGTCTGTTCACCGCATCGCTGCTCGCGGCAAGCCTGTTTGGCGTGCTGGGCACAGCCCAGGCGCAAGACACTGCCACGCCCCCCGCCACTGCCGTCAGCCATGCGGCGCCCTTGCCGTTCGGCCCCCTCAAGCACGTCAAGGCTGGCCTGCTGGACGTGGCGTATGCCGAAACCGGCCCGGCAGACGGGCAAGTGGTGATTCTCCTGCACGGCTGGCCGTACGACATTCATAGCTATGACGACGTCGCGCCTTTGCTTGCCGCCAAAGGATATCGGGTGCTGATGCCTTATGCCCGTGGCTACGGCGATACGCATTTCCTGTCCGACAAAACCCTGCGTAACGGCCAACCGGCTGCGCTGGCCAGCGATGTCATCGACTTCATGGACGCGCTCAAGATCAAGCAGGCCGTGCTTGGCGGTTATGACTGGGGCGCACGCTCAGCCGACATCGTCTCCGCCCTGTGGCCGGAACGCGTGAAAGCGCTGGTGTCGGTTAGCGGCTACCTGATCGGCAACCAGGCGGCGGGCAAGAACCCGCTGCCACCCAAAGCCGAACTGCAATGGTGGTACCAGTTCTACTTCGCCACCGACCGCGGCCGTGCCGGTTATGAAAAGAACACCCACGATTTCGCCAAACTGATCTGGCAGACCGCCTCGCCGAAATGGGCATTCGATGACGCCACCTATGATCGCAGTGCCAAAGCATTGGAAAACCCCGATCACGTCGACATCACGGTGTTCAACTACCGCTGGCGCCTGGGCCAGGTTGCGGGTGAGTCACGCTACGACGCGCTGGAACAGAAACTCGCCACCGCCCCCTCCATCGGCGTGCCGACCATCACGCTGGAAGGCGACGCAAACGGTGCTCCGCATCCGGCGCCCGAAGATTACGCCAAGCGCTTCACGGGCAAATACGAATTCCGTCTGATCAACGGCGGCATCGGCCATAACCTGCCGCAAGAAGCGCCACAGGCGTTCGCGCAAGCCGTGATCGATGCGGATCATTTGTAACGGGTGACCGGTGCCGTCGGCGAGGTGGGCCAACTGCCTCGCCGTCATCTTCTTTGCTGCAACCTGCCGTCACCGTGACATTCGGGTGTTACCAACACCAACCCGCCAGCTGAATGTCTTTTGCCCTCAAGGGCTTGCAAACGCTGCCGCACCGCCCTCTCTAAATCTGCTTGCCACCTAAAGATCTTGCTCCTAGACTCCGATGCATGCGTATGCAAGATAGGCTTCCGCAGCTGTGTCTTGCGCCCCGCCACGGCGGGAGGAAGCTAGCCAAAGGGCGTCTGGATCTGCCCGGATAAGAATAAAAAAAAGCAGGTGATGACGATGAATGCGTCCGTACACCAGGAACAACCGATCCTGCAGGTCAATGCCCTGCGTAAGTCCTACGGCCCCACCCATGCATTGGGCGGCGTCAGCTTCCAGATTTTCGCTGGAGAGGTGCATGCCTTGCTCGGTGAGAACGGCGCCGGCAAGTCGACACTGGTCAAGATTCTCACCGGGGTCGTCGCACCCAACGACGGAACCATGCAGTTCGCCGGTAGCGCTTATGCGCCCCGAACCATTCTGCAAGCGCGCGCCGCTGGCATCACGACGGCTTTTCAAGAGCTCAGCCTGCTGACCAACCTGACGGTTGCGGAAAACCTGGCCCTGCCCAGGCAGACCAAAGGTTGGGGACGGTTGAACTCAAAGGCGAAGAACTGCGTTGCAGCCACCGCCACGCTGCTGCGCTACGGCCTTTCCGAGCTCAACCCCAATACCCGGGTGAGCGAACTGTCGCTCGCAGACCGACAACGTCTGGAGATCGTTCGCGCGCTCAGCCATTCGCCTTCACTGCTGATTCTGGATGAACCCACTGCGGTACTGCCCTCGACCGACTGGCTGTTCGATCTGATTCGCAAGGAAACCGCCAAAGGGACGGCGGTCCTGTACATCTCCCATCGCCTCAACGAGATCCGCCAGCTGTGCAGCCGCGCCACGGTCCTGCGCAGTGGTTGCAGCATCGAAACCACTGACCTGCAGAACACCGACGACGCGCGCATCTTCGAGATGATGGTCGGTCAGCGTATGGCATCGACCCTGAAGTCGTCCCACGTCCCGGCCGTTTCGTCACAGCCCCCCAGATTCCAGGTCACTGGACTGGACGCCGGTATGATCAAAGACCTGAGCTTTAAACTGTATCCCTGTCAGATCGTGGGGGTGGCGGGGCTGGACGGTCAGGGTCAGTGCGACCTGTTTCACGCGCTGTATGGCTTGATTCCCAAGCGCGCCGGTACGCTGGAAGTCGATGGTAAAACCGTGACGATCAATTCGCCTTCCGGAGCGCTTGCGGCAGGTATTCAAGTCGCGCTCTTGCCCGAGGAGCGCAAGACGCAAGGGGTTTTCGGTGATCTGCCGGTCCGGGCGAACATGGCGATCTCGGCGCTCAACCGCATCGGCTTGCTCGGCTTCACCACACGCAAAAGCGAGCGGCAACTGGCCAAGGGTGTCGCCAGCGAGGTCGATCTTCAGGAGCGTTACCTGGATTTCCAGATCAGCGAATTGTCGGGCGGCAACCAGCAAAAAGCACTGCTCGGGCGCGTCCTGCTCACTCATGCCAATACCCTGCTGTTATTTGACCCGACGCGCGGGGTCGATGTGGGCACCAAGCAGGCCCTTTACCTTGCTATCGAGGCGTATGCCCGAAACGGCGGCGCGGTGCTGCTCTATTCTTCTGAACTCGCGGAGCTGGTGCGATTGAGCGATCGCTGTCTGGTCATTTACGAAGGTCGTATCGCCGCGGAACTGGAAGGTGAGGCGATCGAAGAAACCCGTCTCGTGGCGGCCGCCACGGGCAACCGTCGACACGCGGAAGGAGAAGCCGCATGACAAAGCCGTCTTCTTACCTGACCGCACTCTCCCGAAGCGGCGCGGGCACCGCTGCCCTGCTCTACCTTGTGCTCTTCGTGGCCTACGCGAGCGTTGAACGCAGTGCGCTGAGCGTGTCGGCGTTCAGCGACCTGATCAACAACGCCTCGCCGCTGGCGATCGCGGCCGCCGGCGGCACGCTGATCGTGCTGTTGCGCAGTTTTGACTTGTCGGTGGCCGGTGTCATTTCGTTGGTCAATGTGATTCTGGCGAGCTACCCGCTGGAAGACGCCACTGGCGCGGGCATCAGCCTCTGCCTGGCGTTGGCGATTGGCGCCCTGGTTGGCCTGGTGAATGGCGTGCTGGTTGCCTATGGCGGGTTCCAGTCGATTGCCGTGACGCTGGCTACGATGATCATGACCGGCGGCCTGGCGCTGGTGATCCTTGATGCACCCGGTGGGTCGGTCGCCGAATGGTTGAGCGAGACGCTGACCGATACGTTAGGGCCGGTGCCAATTTCAGGCCTGGTATTGCTGGCGGTGGTGATCGTGTGGGCGGTGATTCGAAAAACCGACTTCGGCGTGTCGCTGTACGCGGTCGGCCAGGACGAACACGCCGCTGCCCTGTCTGGCATAAAAGTACAGCGCACGCGCTGCCTGGCGTTTGTCATTGCAGGGGCGCTGTATGGCCTGAGCGGCTACATGCTCTCGGCGCAAACCGCCACCGGCAACCCGACGGCGGGCAATTCACTGTTGCTGCTGACCTTTGCTGCGATCGCGTTGGGCGGCACCTCGTTTCGAGGAGGCACGGGTGGCCTGACCGGCAGCATCATCGGCGCCGCCAGCCTGATGCTGCTGCAGAAGCTACTGTTCTCCATTGGGGTGCAGTCGTTCTACATCGGTTTGCTTCAAGGTGTGGTCATGATCCTCGCCGTCAGCCTGATGAACGTGGGCGAATGGTTCAACGTGAGGAAAGCCTGAGATGAGCAGCGTGCAGATCAAGTCGCCCGATTCCGCGCAAGCCGACGCCGTGAACGACGCCCCTCCCGACACAGCCACTGCGGACACTCGCAAATCGTCGCGGCTGTCCCGTGAAACGCTGAACATCGCCGGTGTGTTCCTGCTCTGCGTGCTGGCCATGCTCGCCGCCCGCTGGATCAACCCGAACGCCGGTGGTTATCAGCAGCTTGAAACGATCCTTGTGCTCTGCTCCTTTCTGGTGGTCGTGGCATTTGGTCAGGGGCTCGTGGTGTTGATCGGCGGCCTGGACCTGTCCATTCCCTCAGTGATCACCCTGGGTGGCATTCTGACCGCCGTGTGGGTCGGCGCGGACGGCGGCATCGTTAAAACCTGCGCCGTGCTTGCGGCCTGTGCCGGTGTCGGGGTGTTGAACGGGCTGGGGATCGGCATCTTCAAGGTCCCCGCCTTCATCATGACCCTGGCCATGGGCATCATCGTCTACAGCCTGTGCCTGGGCGCAACCGGCGGCTCTCCCAACGGTGTTTCGCCAAAAGCCCTGACCTGGCTCATGAGTGGTCGCACGGCAGGCATTCCGGTCATCGTGATCTTCACGGTCATCGGGGCGGTGATCGCATACCTCGTGCAGTCGCGCACCCGTTTCGGCATCCGCTTGTACGCGATGGGTTCGAACCCGACGGCCGCCCGTTTTGCCGGGCTGCACACCCTGCGCCTGACCCTCATGACCTATGCCTTGTGCGGGCTGCTCGCGGGGGTGACCGGCATGCTGCTGGTCGGCTATTCCAATGGCGCGACGTTGCGCATGGGCGAGCCGTATCTGCTGCCCTCGGTCGCGGCGGTGGTGATTGGCGGGTCCGCGATCAGCGGCGGACGCGGCAGCTTTCTGGGCACCCTGGCCGGCGCGCTGTTGCTGACCATCCTGGACATGATCATTTCCAGCCTCGGTTTTTCCCAGGGCTGGCGAACCGTTATCTCCGGGGCAATCATCCTGTTCGCCATCCTCCTTCAGCACGAAGGGGCGATGGATTATCTGCGTTCACTCAAAGGCCGTAACAGCACCACCTGAACCGCGTTCACCGCCACATTCACCGCTACTTACAACAACAAAAGGCGCATGAGAATGAAGAGAGCACTGCAGTTCAACGCTTCACCCCTGCATAAAAAGATGCTGGCGATGCTCGCGGGCGTCATCGCACCGCTGGTGATCGGCGGCGTGTCGATGCCCGCCCACGCCGCGCCGAAGGATCACTACATCGTGTACCTGAGCCTCAGTTACAGCGGCAACGCGTGGCAATCGGAGGCAGCGAATCTGGTCAAGGCACTCGCCAAGACCCCGCCGTACGACAAGATGGTCGAGCTGCGCGAGGTCATTTCGGGCACGGATGTTCAGGCGCAGATTTCGGCGTACGAGAGCATCATCGCTGCGGGCGCCGACGGCGTGGTCAGTTTCCCGGTCTCGCCCACGGCGTTGAATCGCACGGTCAAGCGCGGCTGTGAAAAAGGCACCCTCTTCTACATGTACGACGCCACGGTCACCGAACCTTGCGCGTACAACGTCAGTTACATCACCGCAGGTTTCGGTGAGAACACGGCACAGGCGCTGGTCAATGAGCTGCACGGCAAAGGCAAGATCTTCCTGAGCCGTGGCGTGCCGGGTAACTCGGTGGACAAGCGTCACTACGACGGCGCCATGAGCGTGTTCAAGAAATACCCCGGCATCCAGATCGTTGCCGAGTACTACGGCTATTGGGATGACCGCACCACGCAACAGGAAACCGCCAAGGCGCTCGCGGCCCATCCCGACGTGGAAGGCATCTGGGCCCAGGCCGGTGAGAATGGCGCGCTCAAGGCGTTGATTGCCGCCAATCACAAGCTGATCCCCATGACTGGCGAAAACTCCAACGGTTTCCGGCTCGGACTGGCCAACCCCGACTTCCAAGCCAAAGGCCTTCGCGGCGTCTCTTCCGGTTCACCACCCGCTGCAGCCGGCCTGGCGTTCAAGCTGTTGATGGAACAGTTGCAGGGCAAACGCGACATGAAGGTGCACAACATCGAGTACGCATTGCCGTGGGTTCCGGCGGACAAGGTGAAGGTCTGCGAGGGCGACAAGGTGACGTCCGAATGCAACGTACTGGCGGAAGGCAAGGTCCCCGACTCGTTCGTGACCGAGGTTTTCGACCCGGTCCTGTTGCCGGAAATCTCGCTGCAATCAGCAACCGATGGCACCCCGACACCGGGCGCGACCATTCAGCCCTTGCCAGAAGACGCTGCGCGGGCCGCCGCCAACGAGCCCGGCATCAACTGCGCCAAGTGCGATGCGCCTCCCGGGCTCTATCACCTGACCAAGACCAAGGCATTTGACGCGCAATAACCGGACGAAGGCCCGAGCATTCGGGCTCGGGCCACGGGAGCCTGCACATGACGTTACTGTTGAACTCCAGCCGTTTCGGGCTCACGGAACGGGCGTACAAACAGGTCGAACCGCAGATGTCGGCCGAACCCGGCGTCGGCGTGCGCATCGATGAATGGGTCTTCTATGCCGCGCGCATTCGTCCGCACTACGACCGCCTCAACGGCATCATCGGCCAGCTCGCCGGGTTGCTGATTCTCGGGCAAGCCAGAAGCTGCTTCGAGGCGTACTACAACCTGGCCTCGACGCCTCTGGATCAAGTGGAGGAATGCCGCGATGGCCTGCTGTCGATCCGCCCGCCTGCGCAGGCTGCCGGTCATCACCGGCATCTGTGCAAAGCCGCCGCGCAGGTCGAGGACATCGCGCGTTCATTGCGTCGTACGGTCAATTGCCCTGAGGAACTCAGGCTTGAAATCCCGCGCATGGTGACAGCGCTGGAAGCGGCGTGCGCGATGCTCAGGTGCGCCGCCGACCCTGAAGTCAGGCTTCAAACCATCGATTTTGCGCAGGGCTGTGCCTGCTGTATCCCTTTGCAACCACTTGATTCTTCTCAGCTCGACCTCCCTTTCACCCCATAAAAACAACAGGTGATTTATGTCAGGCAATGCTTATTCCATCTGGGTGCTCGAATACAGCGCCGTGATCAACTACCCGGTCAGCGGCATCATCTTCGGCGCGCATAACCAGGGCGTTCGCAAACTGCCGTACTGCTACGTCCTGATCCAGGGCCACGGCAAGAACATCCTCGTGGACGTGGGCTACAACAGCAAAGAATACGGCGCCTATCTGGAGCAGAAATTCGGCGTCGGCAACTGGCATTCGCCCGCCACGGTGCTGGGCAATTGCGGCCTGACGCCTGAGGACATCGACACGGTCATCCTGACTCACGCCCACTTCGACCATCTGGGCAACACCGACGCGTTTCCCAACGCGACGTTCTACATCCAGGAAAAAGAACTCGCCAAGTGGATCTGGGTGATGTCGCTGCCCCAGCGTCACCAGAACTGGATGATGATCGCCACCGACCCGTCCGACGTGCTGCGCGCCGTGAATCTGGTCAAGGACGGCCGACTGAAATGCATCGACGGCGACGTCGCCGACTTCCTGCCAGGTATTGACCTGCACGTCGCCTACGACAGCCACACCTTTGCATCGATGTGGGTGCATGTGCGCAACGACCTTGCGCGGGAATCCCAGGACTCGTGGGTGCTGGCGGGAGATCTGGTCTACAGCTATGACAACTTCCTCTCCGAGGCCCAGGTGGCGAACGGCGAGGTGCGGGGTGAGTTGGCGATCACGCCGGTGGGGCTCGCATCGGGCAGCCAGACCAATCTGGTGCTGGCGACCGAGCAGATGCTCAAGGTCGTCGACTACGAGCCTAAACGGCTGATCCCGATCCATGAAGAACGCTTGAAAGACGTATTTCCGTCAAGACTGACTGCCCAGGGACTCCAGGTGACAGAGATCTGCCTGGGCGATCAACAGACCTCAAAGGTGGCCAACAATGCATGAACTTGACTCCCTGACCCAGGGCCGGCCCATTGCAATCGTCGGCGCGGGCCTGGTCGGCGCCGGCTGGGCACTGGTCTTTGCCCGGGCGGGACTCGCCGTTCGGATCTATGACGCAAACCCGGCGATTTCCAACGCCTCGGTCCCGTTGATCGCGCGGCAGATCGCAGACCTCACCGAGTTTGGCTTGTTGTCGGAACCTGCCGAGCCCATCCTCGCGCGCCTGACCGTGTGCGACACTTTGGAACAGGCCGTCAGCGGTGCAGCGTATGTCCAGGAATCGATTCTGGAACGCACCGACGTCAAACGGGCGCTTATGCTTGAACTGGACGCCCTCGCCGGTCCCGACCTGATCATCGGGAGCTCCACGTCGGGTATTCCCGCCTCGGCGTTCGCATCGGATTTGAGCATTTCTTCGCGGGTCATCATTGCTCATCCGGTCAACCCGCCGTACCTCGTGCCCGTGGTTGAAATCGTACCCTCGCCTGACACCTCGTCGTCGGTGATCGCCTTCACGGCGTCGCTGATGGAGGCCGTGGGCCAAAGCGTTGTGCATGTGCGCAAAGAGGTGCCCGGCTTCGTGCTCAATCGCCTTCAGGCGGTACTGCTGCGCGAGGCCTGGGCACTGGTGGAAGAAGGCGTCGCAACCTGTGAAGACATCGATAAAACCGTGCGCGACGGGCTGGGCTGGCGTTGGTCGTTCATGGGGCCGTTCGAAACCATCGACCTGAATGCCGTCGGCGGTGTGGCTGATTATGCGCAACGTCTCGGGCCGCTCTATCGCGGCATTGCCGACTCGCGCTCCCACGAAGCAGAGTGGAGCCCTGAACTGATCAAGACCGTGGAAGACCAGCGCCGCGCGTTTCTCGATTTCGGTGAACTCGAGACACGCCGTGCATGGCGCGACCGCCAGCTCATGGCGTTCAGCGCGCAGCGGCGCAAGACCGATCAGCGCTGATGATCTGACCCTCTAAAAGGCGGCCCTCACCTGAGGGCCGTTTGCGTTATTGCGCGGTCCAGCCACCGTCGACTTTCAATGCGGTGCCGGTGACCATCCTTGCCGCAGGCCCTGCGAGGTACAACGCCCCGCCGACGATGTCTTCCATCGTTGCCATGTGCCCCATCGGGATCTTCGACACCAGGAAAGCTTCCTTCTCCGGTGTATCGACGATCTTGCGCACCATCGGCGTATCGACGAAGGTCGGGCACAGCGTGTTCACCCGGATGCCCTGCCCGGCCAGTTCAACCGCCATGGCCTTGGTCAGGCCTTCGATGGCGTGCTTGGTCATGCAGTACACCGTGCGATTGGGCGACCCGACGTGCCCCATCTGGGAAGACACATTGATGATGACACCAGCGTCGGGCCCGGTATTGGCCAGCATCTTCTGCACCGCCGCTTGCGCGGTGACGAAGCACGCGCGCACGTTCAGGTTGAGCATGGTGTCCAGGTGTTCATCCGTGACCTCCAGCATAGGCTCGGGGTAATTGGTGCCCGCGTTGTTCACCAGGATGTCGAGCTGTGGAAGATCGCCAATGACTCCACGGATGGCGGCGCTGTCGGTGACATCGCAGACCGCCGTCCGCACGCTACCGCCTCGCCGGCGAATGACGTCCGCAACCTGATCCAGATTGGCTTGCGTTCGGGCGACCAGCACCAGATCGGCCCCTGCCGCGCTGAACGCCAGTGCGACGCCTGCGCCAATGCCGGAACCGGCGCCCGTGATCAGGGCGACCTTTCCATCAAGTCGAAAAGAAGGCATCCCCAAGGTGTCGTATTCGCCTGCCAAGTCACTGTCCTCTAGCGGTATAAGATTTCGTTCGCACATCCGGGCAGCACGCCACTGCGGCGTTACCGCCCTCTCGTCACTCGTGCTGGCCTATTCGGCAATGCCCGCGTACGGCACCGCGCGCTTGCCGTAACGCCGTACACGAATATTGGCCTGCTCCCCATGGCCGGCAAACCCTTCCAGTGCACACAGCCGCGAACAGTACGCACCAATCATCGCTGACGCTTCGTCAGTCATGACTTTTTGATAGGTGCAGGTTTTCAGGAATTTACCGACCCACAGCCCACCGGTATAGCGCGCGGCCTTGCGTGTCGGCAACGTGTGGTTGGTGCCGATGGCCTTGTCGCCGAAAGCCACGTTGGTGCGCGGCCCCAGGAACAGCGCGCCGTAGTTGCGCATGTTCGCCAGAAACCAGTCCGGGTCCCTGGTCATGACTTGTACGTGCTCGAAAGCAAGGTCGTTGGCGATGGCGAGCATCTCTTCATCGCTGTCAGCCACGATGACCTCACCAAAGCTGTGCCAGGATTTGCGCGCGATATCGGCCGTTGGAAGGATCTCAAGCAAGCGCTCGATCTCAGCCAGCGTGTCGCGTGCCAGCGATTCGGAGGTGGTCAGCAGCACCGCAGGCGAGTCGGGCCCGTGTTCTGCCTGGCCCAGCAAGTCTGTCGCGCACAGTTCGCCGTCCACGCTGTCGTCGGCAATCACCAGGGTTTCCGTCGGCCCGGCGAACAGATCAATGCCCACCCGACCAAAGAGTTGACGTTTCGCCTCGGCCACGAAGGCGTTGCCGGGGCCAACCAGAATGTCGACAGGTTTGATGCTCTGGGTGCCTATCGCCATGGCGGCGACCGCCTGAATACCGCCCAGGCAGTAGATCTCGTCGGCACCGGCCATGTGCTGTGCAACAACGATTGCAGGCGCGGGTTTGCCGTTGAACGGTGGCGCGGCCGTCATGACGCGCGGCACGCCCGCCACCTTGGCGGTGATGATGGACATATGCGCGGACGCCAGCAGCGGGTATTTTCCGCCCGGCACGTAGCAGCCCGCAGCATTCACCGGCAGGTTTTTATGCCCAAGAATGACGCCCGGCAGGGTCTCGATTTCGATGTCTTGAATACTGTCGCGCTGGTGTTGGGCAAAATTGCGCACCTGGGTTTGCGCGAACCGGATGTCTTCCAGATCACGCGGCGTGAGTTGCGCGTAGCAGGCGTCGATCTCTTCGGAGGTCAGTCGATAGCTGTCACGGTCCATCTTGTCGAACTTGATCGCAAGCTCACGGACCGCCACGTCACCACGGGCCTCCACGTCAGCGAGGATCGCTTCGACGGTGTCACGCACCTGGCGGTCGGCAGATTTTATCGCTTCTGCTTCGGCCCCCTTCTTTAGCCACTTAGCCATTTGCAGTCTCCAGAATTGTTATTGTTGATGGACGATTGCATACGCATGCAAACTCATCATAGAAGACCGCAAAGGGTTTTGAAAGCCAAGGGTGCGAACGGTCGTGAAATGATTTCAGGCGCGACAGTCGCCGTCAGCCAATCACCTCGGCGTAGACGTTTCGATCAATGTTGGCACCTGACAGGATCACGCCGACTTTTTTGCCTTTCATCGCCTCACCCTCCTGCATCAACGCCGCCAGCGCTGCAGCGCCTGCACCTTCCGCCAGATTGTGGGTGTCGCTGTAGTAAACGCGCATGGCCTCGGCAATCTCCTCGTCGCCGACCGAGACAACGCGTTGCGCGCCTTCTCTATAAATGGCAAATGCTTCCGGAATCGGACCGCGAACCGCCAACCCGTCGGCAAAAGTGTTCGCCGACGCGGTTTGGCGCACTACCCCCGCCTCGAACGATTGCCTGGCCGCGTCCGCTTCAGTGGACACCACGCCGACCACGCGGGTGTTCAGCTGCAATGCGTCACGCACGGCGATCACCCCGCAAATGCCCGAACCGCAACCAATGGGCACATAGACGGTGTGCAGGTCGGGTGCGGCGGTGAATAACTCCAGCGCATACGTCGCCACACCTTTGACCAAAGCCGGGTGGTAAGGCGGCACCAGGAAAAGGCCATGGGTTTTCGCCAGCCGCGCGGCTTCTCCACGGGCTTCGTCGAAGTCCCGGCCGTACTCCACGACTTCTCCACCAAAACCGCGCATGGCGTTGTTCTTCTCCACGGAATTACCGACCGGCACCACGATCAACGCCCGCATCCCCGCTGCATGGGCCGCCATCGCGAGGCTCTGCCCGTGATTGCCGCGGGTGGCCGTGACGATGCCCTCAACGTCCGGGTGCGCGTTTTTCAGCCACTGCATGAAGGTGATACCTCCGCGCACCTTGAAGGCCCCCGTAGGCGTGTGGTTTTCGTGTTTGACCCACACGGTGCAGCCCAGTCGCTCAGCGAGCAAAGGCCACGCGTATTGAGGCGTGGCAGGCATCACGCGGTACACCTGTCGGGCGGCGTCTTCGAGGTCTTCACGAGTCAGTCGGTGCATGGTTTCCTCCAGCGTTCTGTTTGGTCGCAGTCTAGGCACCGAGCGGTGTCGCAGGCTTTCAAAAAACCCACCTGACCTTTGGGCAGATTCTTGAGTACTATCGCGCTTATGAGCCGTCCACACCGCGCCACCTCACCGCCCGTTGCCGAACCGGTCCGCCGCGTCGATGCGGGGCCGTGGACGATCGAATTGCTTCCGGCTTCCCCTTACGAAGCACGCTACGTCGCCACCCAGTCCAGCGTCGGTTTTGCGTTCGACAGTCAGCGGGGTACACACGCCATTGGCAGCGACCACCTCCGTCCGTTCGCTGCCGTGCCCAACGGCCTGGCGTTTGTGCCGGCGGGTTGCGACGTGTTTTCAGCGTCGCCCGACGGCGGTGAATACCTGTTGCTTAAACGCAACGACGGGGGCTCGTTGATCGGCGACCAAGCGTTCAACAACGTGATCGACGCTCAGGCCATTCGCCTCGCACTCCGTATGCGCAATGCTTTGTTGCGTGCATCGGTCAATGATGACTGGGAGGCCTGGGCCATTGCCCTTACGGAACGGGCAACTCAGCCCCCCTCAAGCTTCCCTCTATCAAGTTCGCCAATGACCAGCAAGCGATTACGTTTACTCGATGAGTACATCGATTCAGGGCTTGATCGCCCTTTGAGCGTTCAAACCATGGCGAATCTGCTGGGATTGTCCGAGGGCTACTTCATGCGCGCCTTTACCCAGGCGACCGGGAAAAGCCCCCACAGCTACCTCATCGACCGCCGCGTAGCCCGCGCCCGCGCGCTGCTGCGCGACGCTTCCGTCAGCGTCGCGGACATCGCCCACGCGTGTGGTTTTTCCTCACAGGCACACCTCGCGACGACCTTCAGGCAGCGGCTGGGTGTGAGTCCGTCGCAATTGCGGGGGTGAGCGCTCTGCACCAGCGCCATTTCAAATAAGGAAGCTTTATGACAATGACAGTCGAATCGCTGCTCAGCATCGCCCTGTCCAACCCGGTCAATGCGCAGATTGTTGCACGTCTGCCGGCGCTGGGCCTTAACCAATGCATGCTCACAGCGGGTTGCCTTTTTCAGGCAGTCTGGAATCAACGCAGTGGCCAGGCTGCCGCTTGGGGCGTGAATGACTATGACGTTTTTTACTTCGATGAAGATCGCTCATGGGAGGCAGAAAACGACGTCATCAACGCTACCCGGATTCTGTTTCAGGACCTGGGTGTGAATGTCGAGGTTCGGAATCAGGCGCGGGTGCATCTATGGTTCAGTGAGCGCTTCGGTAATCCTTATCCGGCTCTTCGTTCAGCCAAGCAGGGAGTTGATCGTTTTCTGGTGGCAGCGACCTGCATCGGCGTCGAGATCGAAACGAACGAGGTTTACGCGCGCTACGGGCTGGCTGAGCTCGAGCAAGGCATTCTGCGCATCAACCCCCACTTTCAACAGCCGGACCTGTTTCGGAAAAAATCCAGGGACTACCAGGCCCGGTGGCCGTGGCTGACGATTCACGAACCCGAAGAGCCCTTGGATCCTGGTCAGGAGATGTAGCTGCACGGCGAGGCTCCGCGCGGTCAACTGCGCTGTAACCATTGTTCCCGGCTCAGCTCCCAGACCTCCTTGCCCAGCGCGCCGCTTACGAAATGCCCTTCGGTGACCTCAATCAACCGCATGCCTTCGCGTTCGGACACCCGTCGGGAGGCTGCGTTTCCAATCGCCTTGGGGACCTGCATCAGAGGACGATCCAACGTTTCGAACCAGTATCGATTGATGACCTTGCAGGCCTCCTGCATGTAACCCTTTCCCTGCCAGACCGGTGAAAGCCAGAAGCCTCGATGGTTGCCCGGCTGGTCATACAGGCTGATGCTGCCGATGCATTGCTCGGGTGTCTGATTGAGACGAATCATCCAGTGCCACTCGTTTCCGGCGGCTATCGCGGGCAAGGCATGACCGCGCACGTATTGCTCCGCGCCGTTTTCCGGGTAAGGCCAAGGCACGCGACTGTCGAGGTAGCGAACCACTTCCCAATGGGGAAACAGGTGCTGAATGGCCGGGATGTCCGTCTCGGCAAGTGGGGTGAGAAGGAGTCGATCAGTTCGAAAAACGGGGACGCTATCCATGGCAGGCACTCGCTGTCAGTCGACGGGCATCCTATCAAACAGGTGACGGAGCCGGAACAGTTCCGTCACTGCAGGAGTAAGCTTGCTCGGGGCTGCATCCGGACGAAGACTGAGTGTCAGGCACTGCAAATGCGCCTGCCTCTCCCAGCCTCTTCGCCCGGATGCGGCCCAGAGCACGCTCACTTCCACACTCCGAATCTCCCCGGGCGCCTATCGCAAGCAACCCGACGGGCGCTGAACCGGCTTTCTCACCCTTACCGCGCCAGATGACGCTCAAGCACCACTTCCAGCGGATGACGCAACTGTCGATCCGCCAGGCGCTTGACCTGGCTGCGGCATGAATACCCCGTCGCCAAAGCTTCGCCCTGCTTGTCCAGTTTGGTCGCCCAGGATTGCTCGAAGATGGTCCGGGAGGTCTCCTGATTGCGCGCTTCGTGGCCGTAGGTGCCGGACATGCCGCAGCAGCCAGTGGCTTCGGTGACCAGCTTGAGGCCCATCCGCGCGAAGACTTTTTCCCATTGCGAGGTACTGGCCGGGACGTTGGTTTTTTCGGTGCAGTGCGCCATCAGGCGGTATGCCTGGGCCCCCGGCTGCGGATTTTCCGGCAGGACGTCGATCAGCCACTCCTGAGGCAACAGCACCTTCGGGCAGTCGCTCAGCCCCCGCACCTTCTGGTATTCCTGGCGATAGACCAGGGTCATCGCAGGGTCAAGGCCCACCAACGGCACGCCGCAATCCGCCAATGCCTTGAGTTGAGTGCCGTTGCGCACCGCCGCCTTGGCGAAGGCGCCCAGAAAACCTTGCACATGCAGCGGCTTGCCGTTGGCGCTGTACGGCGCGAGGAACACGCGATAGCCCAGTTGATGCACCAACTGAATGAGCGACGCCAGCAACGGGGTTTCGAAGTAGCGGGTGAAGGCGTCCTGCACCAACACCACGCTGCGCTCACGTTGCGCCGGGGTCAGTTCACGCAACGCCGGCACGCTGGCCACTTCGACTTTGCAGGCGCGCAAGGTCGATTGCAGGTTGTAGCGGTGGATCAACGGGCTGTCGAGCATGCCGACGTGGCGCTCCAGCAGCCTACTGACCCACTTCGATCCCATCACCGCGTTGTACAAACCGGGCGCGTACGCCATGTAGGGAATGGTGAATTCCAGCGACCCAATCAGGTAGTCGCGCAGAGGACGCTGGTACCGGCCGTGGTACAGCTCCAGGAAACGCGAGCGGAAATCCGGCACGTTGACCTTGATCGGGCATTGGCCCGCACAGGACTTGCACGCCAGGCAACCGGCCATGGCGTCGTAGACCTCGTGGGAAAAATCCGGCTCGCCACGCTGGCGCGACAAGTTGTTACGCAGGCGCGCGGGCAGGCCCTTGATCCACGAGATCTTGCCTTGTGCCGCTTCCAGCACATCGATGTTGGCGGCCCCTTGCAGACGCAACCATTCGCGAATCAATGACGCGCGCCCTTTCGGCGAATGCTGACGCTCGCGCGTGGCTTTCCACGAGGGGCACATTGCGTCATTCGGGTCGAAGTTGTAGCAGGCGCCGTTACCGTTGCAATGAACCGCGCTGCCGAAACTCTGCCAGACGCGCTCGTCGATCGTCCGGTCCAGATCGCCACGCAGGGTGACTTCGTTGACCTTGAGCAAGCCTTCAGTGGCGTCTGGCGGCGTGCAGATCTTGCCCGGATTAAGCTGGTTGTGCGGATCGAACGCGCCTTTGAGTGATTGCAGCGCCGGGTACAGCTCACCGAAGAATGCCGGGACGTATTCGGAACGCAGGCCCTTGCCATGCTCGCCCCACAACAGGCCGCCGTAGCGTTGCGTCAGTTCCGCGACGGCGTCGGAAATCGGCTTGACCAGCGCGGCCTGTGCCGGGTCCTTCATGTCCAGCGCAGGCCGTACGTGCAGGACGCCGGCATCAACGTGGCCGAACATCCCGTACGCCAGGCCATGGCCATCCAGCAGCGCGCGGAATTCGGCGATGTAATCAGCCAGTTTCTCCGGCGGAACAGCGGTGTCTTCCACGAACGGCTGCGGACGAACCTCACCCTCGACGTTACCCAGCAACCCCACTGAACGCTTGCGCATGGTGTACACGCGCGTCACCGCCCCGGCGCCCTCGGCCAGCGTGTGCCCCAGGCGCTCGATGGTGGTGTCGGCTTGCAGGTGTTCAACGAACGCCGCAACCTGCGCATTGACCTCGTCGATTGCATCGCCGCTGAACTCCACCAGGTTGATGCCCAACGTCGGGCGTTCGGCATCGGCAGGGAAATACTCGGCGACGCTGTGCCAGACAATGTCTTTCATCGCCAGCATCAGGACCTTGGAGTCCACGGTTTCGATGGACAGCGGCTTCTTCGCAAGCAGCGCGTTGGCATCGCGCAAGGCGTCCATGAAGCTGCTGTAGCGCACGTTCACCAATACCGAGTATTTCGGAATCGGCAACACATTGAGCTTGGCTTCGACGATGTAACCCAGTGAGCCTTCAGCGCCGCACAGCACGCTGTTCAAGTTGAACTGCCCTTGCTCGTCACGCAGGTGCGCCAGGTCGTAGCCGGTCAGGCACCGGTTGAGCTTGGGGAAGATCGATTCGATCAGGTCGCCCTGGCTTTCCTGAATCTGCCGCGCCGTGCGGTACACCTCACCGATACGGCCGGGTCGAGCGCACGCAGCTTCCAGATCCGCATCCGACAACGGGTGGCTGTGAAGACGCTCCCCGCCCAACAACACGCTGTGCAATTCCAGCACGTGGTCGCGGGTCTTGCCGTAGGTGCAACTGCCCTGCCCGCTGGCATCGGTGTTGATCATCCCGCCAACGGTGGCGCGGTTGGAGGTCGACAGTTCCGGCGCGAAGAACAGCCCGTGAGGTTTGAGCGCGGCGTTGAGCTGATCCTTGACCACGCCCGCCTGCACGCGCACCCAGCGCTCGGCAACGTTGATTTCGAGAATGGTGTTCATGTGCCGCGACAGGTCGACGACGATCCCGTCGGTGAGTGACTGGCCGTTGGTGCCAGTGCCGCCGCCGCGCGGGGTCAGCTTGATCTGCCGGAAGCGCGGTTCGTCCATCAACGTCGCAATGCGCGCCACGTCGTCCGCGTCACGGGGAAACACTGCTGCTTGCGGCAGGCGCTGGTAGATCGAGTTGTCAGTGGCCAGCACCGTGCGGGTGGCGTAGTCGGCACTGAGCTGGCCGCGGAAACCGCTGGCGCGCAGGGCGTCGAGGAATTCAGGGTACTGGGCCGCAGGCAACGCGGTGGGCAGCTGGGCGATCATCGTGGGATGGCCTCTTGTCGGTCTATTCACGGGGAACATCAAAATACTTGTCGCCTGAGCATTAATCGGTCAGCCTCAGGTCGTTATGCCGCCAATGATCCTGCAGGTTCGGGCGCGATACAAACGCAAATTCCTGCCGCTATCGATGACTTTTGTGAATGAATTACCGTCACCTCACCCCTTCCATGTCGCTGCTGCTGGCCTTCGAGGCTGCAGCACGTCATGAAAGCTATACGCGCGCTGCCGTCGAACTGTCCCTGACCCAAAGCGCGGTGAGCCGTCAGGTTCAGGCCCTTGAGCAGCAACTGGGCCTGACGCTGTTTCGTCGCGAGGGCCGACAGGTGCAGCTGACGGACGTCGGGCGCCTGTATCAGCGTGAAATGAGCGAAGCCCTCGGCCGCATTCGCAGCGCGACCTTGCAGGCCATGGCCTATCAGTCCGGTGGCGGCACCCTTCGACTGGCCACCCTGCCGACCTTTGGTTCGAAGTGGTTGCTGCCGCGCCTGCATGATTTCTACCAGACACACCCCGGCATGCTGGTGCACATCAACTCGCGCATCGACGCCATCGACTTCGAAACCAGCGGCATCGACGCGGCCATTGTGGTCGGCACCCGTGATCTGCCGGGACTGATCAGCCACCGTCTGCACGCCGAAGAACTGGTGGTGATCGTCTCTGCACAGGTTGCCGAGACCCATGCAATATGGACGCCTGCGCTGATTGCCGAACAGATGCTGCTCACCGTCGCCAATAACCCCAACGTCTGGGGCGACTGGTTCGGCCATCACCATTTGCCCCATCGAATGATGCGCCTGGGCTCGAGTTTCGAGCTGACGTCGCACCTGATTCAGGCGGTGCGGGCCGGTATCGGCATAGGGCTGGTGCCGCGCATTCTGGTAACGGAGGAATTGGCGAGTGCCGAGCTGATCAGTCTGGACGTACCTTTCGCCAGCCAGCGCAATTACTACCTGACCTACCCGCCGCGTAACGAATTGCTGCCTTCGTTGCAGGCGTTTCGAGCGTGGCTGCTGGAGCAGATTTGAGCGCAAGAATGGCCGGGCGACCAAGCGATTCAGCGAGACGTGCTTACGCATAAGCTAATAATCAAAAGGTATTTAAATAATATTTTTTAGAACTCTATGATCGGGCATCCGGCGTCTGCCAGCGCCTTCCATCTAATCAAGAGTTCGTCATGCCCATCACACCGAATCGTGTACGCCGCCCGCTCTTCGCCGGACTTGTCGCCGCCCTCGCCTGCTGCTTCATCTTGCCGGCCCAGGCCCGTGAAACGGTCCGTATCGGTTATCAGAAATCTTCAACGCTGATCACCTTGCTCAAGGCACAGGGCACCCTCGAACAAGCGCTCGGCAAGGATGGCATCGACGTCACCTGGCATGAATTTCCCAGTGGATTACCGCTGCTGGAGGCGCTGAACATTGGCAACGTCGATGTGAGCGCCGACGTGGCCGACACCGTACCGATCTTCGCCCAGGCCGCGCAGGCCAAACTGACCTATTTCGCAGAAGAGTCGCCTTCGCCGAGCGCACAGGCCATCGTGGTGCCCAAGGATTCGCCCATCCAGCAGCTGGCCGACCTCAAGGGCAAAAAAGTGGCGGTCACCAAGGCGGCCGGTACCCACTACCTGCTCATCGCTGCGCTGAGCAAGGCAGGACTTAAATTCTCGGACATCGAACCTGCCTATCTGTCGCCTGCCGATGGCCGGGCGGCGTTTGAAAACAACAAGGTCGACGCCTGGGTGACTTGGGAACCCTTCCTGACCAGCGTTCAGCGCCAGTTGCCGACACGCACACTCGCCGACGGTGCAGGCCTGGCCAGTTACAAGCGCTACTACCTGACCAGCACGCCGTACGCGAAAGCCCATCCCGAGGTGCTCGAGCGCGTTTATCAGCAACTGCAACAAGCCGGCAGTTGGATAAAGGCCAATCCGCAGGAAGCCGCCAAGGTACTCGGTCCGCTATGGGGCAACCTGGACGCCGCAACGGTCGAGGCCGCCAACGCCCATCGCAGCTATCAGGTCGAGCCGGTAAACGCCAACCAGTTGGGTGAGCAACAAAAGATCGCCGACGCATTCTTCGCTGCCGGTTTGCTGCCCAAGGCGGTAGACGCCAAGGACGTCGAGATCTGGAAGCCCTGATTATCCCGGCGGCCTGCCGCGGTGCAGGCCGTTATTCCCTTTCCCCTGTCGAGCATTCTGAATGAAAGGTCTTAAGCTGCTGTCGCTGTCCGTTGCCCTCGGCTCCGCTCTGCTGTTGAACGCTGTGTTTTCGGTCTCGGCCATGGCCGGCCTGCTGGAAAAAGGTCGCAGTCAGGGCCTGACGGCCGGCATCGCCAACGAACAGCCCTACGCATACATCGGCACGGATGGCAAAGTCACCGGTGCCAATGTCGAGATTCTCCAGGCCATCCTCGCACCGCTGGGTATCAACAAGATCGAGACACCGATCACCGAGTTCGGCTCGCTGGTGCCAGGGCTTGCCGCCGGGCGGTTCGATCTGATCGGTGCGGGTCTGTTCATCAACACGGCACGCTGCAAGGTCATTGGTTATTCCAACCCGGTGACGCGTTCGGGCGGCGCGTTCATCGTCAAGGCCGGTAACCCGTTGAACCTGCACAGCCTCAAGGACGTTGCGGCCAACGGCAAGGCGCGGCTGGCGACTCAGCCAGGCAGCAATCAGGTGCAGGAGGCCAAAGACAGCGGCATCGCCACCGGCAACGTCGTGCTCTTCGACAAGGACACCGAGGCGCTGGCGGCGCTGGAGGCGGGTCGGGTCGATGTGGTGTATTTCCCGGACGCCGAAATCATCGGACTGCTGAAAAAGGCCAATAGTCCGACCATCGAGCGCGCCTTGCCGTTCAACCAGATCCCTGACGCGGAAGGCAAACCCACCTGGAATTACCACGCCTACGGCCTGCCGAAGAACGATCCTGAATTCACCCAGGCTTTCAACGAGCAACTGGCCAAGCTGCGCGCCTCCGGTGAGCTGCTGAAAATCCTGCAGAAATACGGTTACACCGAGAACGAACTGCCACCGGCAGACATTACCGCCGAGCAACGCTGCAACCGCTAACCCTAGCTTATTAGCGCTCAGCTCCTGAGCGCTTTTGAACGCTGTAGCTGAACGCAAAAGAAGCCTCGGCCCCGACCCACACGAGTACGGCCATGTTCATCGATCCTTCTGCCGTGGAGACGGCCCGCTTCATCGCAGGCCAACTCGCCCACGGCGCCCTTGTGACCTTGCAGATCACCTTTTTCGCTCAGATCGTGGTGGTGGTGATGTCGTTCGTCATCGCGCTCATGCGCCTTTCGCCCTGGCGCGCGGTGCGCTGGGTGGCCACCGTCTACGTCGAAATCCTGCGCGGTATTTCTGCGCTGGTGTTGCTGTTCTATCTGTTCTTCATCCTTCCGCTGTTCGGCATCAGCCTGTCACCCATGACCACCGGTGTGCTGGGGTTGGGACTGACCTTTTCGGCGTACGGGTCAGAGATTGTGCGCTCGGCATTGAGCAACGTCAGTCAGGGACAGCGTGACGCATTGCGCGCGCTGGACTTTGATTCGGTCACTGCGTTTCGGCGCATCGTCTTGCCGCAAGCCCTGCCCTTCATGCTTCCGCCGATGGGCAATCAACTGGTCGAACTGCTGAAAACCACCTCACTGGTCTCATTGATCACGCTGACCGACCTGACCTTTGCAGGCGGACAACTGATCACCACCCTCGGACAGCAAACACTGATCTGGAGCATCGTCCTGGTGTGCTACTTCGTCATGGCCTGGCCGCTGAGCTGGCTGGTCAAACGCTACGAACTGCGCGTAACGGCCTGGCGCCAGGGGAACACCGTATGAACTTCGATTACGCGTTCGCCTGGTCCATCGTTCCCGAGCTTTTTCAGGGACTGCTGGTGACCGTTCAGGTCGTGGTACTGGGATTTCTGTTGGCGGTCGTGATGGGGCTGGTTCTGGCCATCGCCCAGCTTTCTGCAATGACCGTGATCCGGCGCGCGAGCAGCGGGTACCTGAGTTTCTTCCGCAACACGCCGCTGATGGTTCAGCTGTATGTCCTGTTCTTCGCGCTTCCCTTGGCCGGCATTACCCTTCCGGCGCTGTCGACTGGGGTGATCGGCCTGGGACTTTATTACGGCGCCTACATCGCTGAGGCCTTTCGCGGCGCGATTGAAGGTGTGCCCAAGGGCCAGTGGGAGGCGGCCAGAGCGCTGGACTTCGACAGCAGCACCACGTGGCAGCGCATCGTCTTGCCACAGGCCTTGAAACCCATGCTGCCCGTACTCGGCAATTACCTGATCGGCATGTTCAAGGAAACGCCGCTACTGGCCGTCATCACCATCCCCGAGCTGTTTCAGGCGGCCAAGCAAATCGCGGGCATGACCTACCGCTACAACGAACCGTATACGGTCATGGCGCTGATGTTCCTGGCCATCAGCGTGCCCACTTCCCTGTTGTTCAAATACATTGAAAGGCGCAGTCATGTCTGATCTCGCACACGGTCTACCGCTCTCTTCGCCCCAGATTGTGCTCAAGCACGTGGTCAAGCAATTTGGCGACCATCGGGTGATCGATCATCTGGACCTCAGCATCCCTCAAGGACAGAAAGTCGCGCTGATCGGTCCCAGTGGGTCAGGCAAATCCACCGTGCTGCGCCTGATCAAAGGGCTGGAAACCTACCAGCAAGGCCTCATCGAGGTCGCGGGCGCCGCTGTTCCCAGGCGCTCGTCGGGCTGGCGATGGCCCGGATCGAAAAAACAACCGGTCGAGCATCGGGTCGGCATGGTGTTTCAGCAGTTCAACCTGTTTCCGCACCTGACCGTTCAGGAAAACATCACCGAAGCGCCGTTCCACGTGCTCAGGCTCAGCCGCGAGGAGGCTCTGGAACGTGCGCATCAATACCTGGCACTGGTCGGGCTCAGCCACAAGGCCGACGCTTACCCGAGTCAGTTGTCGGGAGGGCAGCAGCAACGCGTGGCCATCGCCCGAGCGTTGGCGATGCGCCCGCGCGTGATGCTCTTCGACGAAGTGACATCCGCGCTGGATCCGGAACTGGTAGGAGAAGTCCTGGCGGTCATTCGATCCATCGCCCACGAGCAGCAAATGACCATGCTGCTGGTGACCCACGAGATGAGGTTCGCCCAGGATATTGCTGACCGGGTGTTGTTCATGGAAGCGGGCAAGATCGTCGCCGATGGATCCCCCGAAGAGATTCTGGTGAACCCGACGAACGAGCGCACCCGACGGTTTCTGAACCTTGTGGAGCAACGCTGAAACGCCGATCCACGTAGTCGGCTTGACCCTTTTCGCGAACGACGTCTCTCCCACCGAGGGATTGAGAACGCATCCCCGATGCTGCATTCACTCCAGAGAGTCTGGCACCGGCTGCTTTTGATTCTGCTTGAAGGCTTAGCTCGGTTTGCCAGTGATCCGGCACGAACGACAGTCATCCGTGTCAACCTGAGGTATTGAGGCAAAGGATCTAGGCGTGATCCCGGAACCTTCCGTGGGAGACTCTATGATTCTCAAACCCGTGGTGACAGTCCGTTTCTCGGGGGTCGCAAAGCCTGACAGCGTGCACCACATTCTGGATGACGCAGAGCGTCATTGAATGTGTTACCACGCGGAGCGTGGGGACCATCAGACAATCACGGGGCTCGCGATGGGAGTGGGCCAGTTTCATCAGGGGTGAATGACACACCGCATTCGTCAGCAAGCTGACTCCCACAGGTTTTGTGTTCAGCCAGTCACAGGAGTGAGTTACCCAAACAGCGCAAAGCTCGCTGTGGCTTTTGATCTTCATACCGCAGCAGGCCAGACACCACTAAACGCGACTTGGGTGCAGGCTGAACGCAGGTGGCGCGGAGCGGGCCGAGCGGCATGGATGCCGCGAGAGCGCCGTCAGAACATGGATGTCCGTTCAGCGCGGGCCCACGGAGCGTCGCCGGAGTGAGCAACCGTGTCGCTTCTCAAGTCATTTCGCCGAAATGTTTTTGATCACGGATCATGGCATTGAGCCCTTCAGCCTCGCAGCGAAGGGCTCGTAATGCCTCAGCGTTTGATGAACGCCAGGAGATCCTCGTTGATGACCTCAGGATGAGTGGTGCACATCCCGTGGGGATAGCCCTTGTAAACCTTGAGCGTTCCGTTTTTGACCAGCTTGATGGAAAGCTCGGCTGAGTCGGCGATGGGGACGATCTGATCGTCATCGCCGTGCAGGATCAGTACCGGCACGCTGATGTTCTTCAAGTCTTCGGTGAAGTCAGTTTCCGAAAACGCCTTGATGCAGTCATATTGGGCTTTCGCTCCACCGATCATGCCCTGGCGCCACCAGTTTCCTTTCACACCTTCCGACACCTTGGCGCCCTCGCGGTTGTAGCCATAAAACGGAATCGGCACCTCTGTGTAGAACTGGGCACGATTGGCCGCCAGCGCCGAGCGAAAGCCATCGAACACTTCCATCGGCAGACCGCCAGGGTTTGCAGCCGACTTGACCATGATCGGAGGCACTGCGCCGATCAACACGGCTTTCGCCACGCGGCCAGCACCGTGCCGGGCGACATAACGCGCGACCTCGCCACCGCCCGTGGAATGTCCGATGTGCACGGCATTGGTCAACTTCAGATGAGCCACCAACTCAGCCACGTCCGCAGCGTAGGTGTCCATGTCATTACCGGTGGCTGTTTGCGTAGAGCGACCATGCCCTCTGCGGTCATGGGCGATCACACGGTAGCCCTTGGAGACGAAAAACAGCATCTGGGCATCCCAGTCATCGGCACTGAGCGGCCAGCCATGGTGAAACACGATCGGCTGCCCCGAACCCCAGTCCTTATAGAAAATTTTAGTGCCGTCAGTCGTGGTAAAGCTTGTCATGTCGGTGGGATCTCCAGCGGTGTGCGGGGTTGTTGCGGCTTGAGCGACACTGCCGCCCACCACCATTCCTGAAAGCGAGCTCGCGGCCAGAACGGTCGCACTTACCTTCAGCATTTGTCGGCGTGAACTCGATGGCGTTTCATGGGTGTCAGACACACTACCTCCCTCTCTCGGCGATGCGCGAAAGTCAGACTAAGAATGCGGATTTTAGAAAAGCGTGCTGAAGGTGGAGAAATTCGGCTTGTCGTCAAATCCGTCAGCCGTACGCTCGTCCTGGCACACACGAATGGATAAAAGCGCATTGCTCGCGATCAACCGTTCGAAGAAAGGCTGAAACACGCGCTCGACGCTCATGAGCATGGAATCTTCGGTCAACCACACGCCCTGAATGATCCAGCGAGCCAAGCCACTGACGTCGCTGTGAAGCTGACAGCCGACGCAGCCAGCGTCGTCGTTTGCCTGGTCTACCGAGTCTCTTAGCAGCTGGCCGCAATGGGCCAGAAGGTGTTCACGCGTGTGAATCAGAACGACTCGGGATGCGGATTGAACGTTCATAGAGCTCTCCAGTTAACGGCTGCGCTTCCAACGGCGGCTGAGCGGCGTATGGATGTGGCTGGCCTGGTGGATATCATCGGTCGCCCGGACGGTGACCGCTATCGTCGATTCGGATAGCAGGCCTAAACCTTCGTATGACGCACAGGCACTCGTACTCGCCGTGGTAAGGCGATGGCGCTGGAGATGTCGGGATAAAGAGAGGCCTGCACAGCGCATGAACGGCTGACGGGCAGAAACAAAAAAGGCCAGCGCAATGCGCTGGCCTTTTCAGTGTTTCGTATGGCTCCACGACCTGGACTCGAACCAGGGACCCAGTGATTAACAGTCACTTGCTCTACCAACTGAGCTATCGCGGAATGCCGGCTATCTTACTGCCTGAAAAAGAGAAGTCAAGCGGCCACCTGAAAAAAATTAGCAGGATAATCAGGTGGTTAATCGATCAAACGCTCGTCAGACGAAAACGCCCCGTGCGGCACTCACCGTACGAGGCGTTCATTCATCGGGTCAGTCCGGCTTATCGACGATCGAGCCAGACGGTCTGCGCGTTGCAGAATTCGCGGATGCCGAAGTGCGACAGCTCGCGACCAAAACCGCTTTTCTTCACGCCACCGATTGGCACACGGGCATCGGAAGCCGTGTATCCGTTGATGAACACACCGCCCGTTTCCAGACGAGCGGCGATGTCGCGCGCTTTCTGCTCATCTGCGGTCCAGACGCTGCCAGCCAGGCCGAACTCACTGTCATTGGCCAGTTCAACCGCATGTTCGGCGTCCTGGGCGACGATCAGTGAAGCGACCGGGCCGAACAATTCTTCTTTGAACGAGGTCATGCTCGGCGTCACATTCGACAGGATGGTCGGCGCGTAGTAGTTGCCCTCACCTGCCAGCTTTGCGCCGCCGAACAACAAGGTCGCGCCCTCGCCGACGGTCTTTTGTACCTGAGCGTGAAGCTCATCGCGCAAGTCGTAGCGGGCCATCGGGCCAATGTAATGTTCTTCGACCAACGGATCGCCGACTTTCAGTGCCTTGACCGCCGCCACGAATTTTTCGGTGAACGCCGGCAATACGCTCTCTTCGACGATGATGCGCTTGGCGGCCACACAGATCTGGCCGCTGTTCTGATACCGCCCGACCGTTGCCGCTTTAACAGCCTCGTCGAGGTCCGCATCGGCGAGCACGATGAACGGATCGGAGCCGCCCAGTTCCAGTACGCACTTCTTCAGCGCCGCGCCCGCCTGAGCGGCGATCGCCGACCCTGCGCGCACGCTGCCAGTGACCGCCACCGCCGCAATGCGCGGATCGGCAATGGCCGCGGACACGCCTTCGTTGGTAACGTTGATGACCTCGAAGACACCCTCGGGCAATCCGGCTTCAACCCAGGCATCGCGCAACAGGTAGGCGCAGCCCATGACGTTCGGCGCATGCTTGAGCACGTAGGTATTGCCTGCAAGGATCATCGGAATCGCGCCGCGCAGCACTTGCCAGATCGGGAAGTTCCACGGCATCACGGTCAGGATCGGGCCCAACGGCAGATAGTCGATGTACGCCTTGTCATTTTCCACCGGGGTTTTTTCCGGGGTCAGCATGGCGGGGCCGTTTTCGGCGTACCACTCGCAGGTAACGGCGCACTTTTCGACTTCACCACGGGCCTGAGCGATCGGCTTGCCCATTTCGGCGGTGATCATCTGTGCAATCGCCTCGGCGTTGTTGCGCAGGACCTTGGCCATCTTGCGCAATTGCTCGGCGCGCACACTCACCGGTTGTTTGCGCCAGAATTTAAAGCCCGCTGCGCTGCGTGCAAGTGACTGCTCGAGCTCGGCGGCGGTTTCGAACGGATATTCGGCAAAGACCACGCCGGTGGCAGGGTTCAGCGAGATGGCGTGGGTCGCAGAGGCGTGTTTGGACATAACGAAATCCTGTTGAATGGGTGTGATCTTCACCGTCAGGCGAACACCCGTTGCTGAAGTCTTGAGACCACGATAGGCTCTCGGCGGAATTTCCGATAATGAATAATTATCAAAAATACATTCTCAATTCGAGAAAGACTGAGACCTCGCTCATGGACCTGACCCAACTCGAGCTTTTCAAGGCCATCGCCGAAGAAGGCAGCATCACCGCCGCCGCGCAGCGCCTGCATCGCGTGCCTTCAAACCTGACCACACGTATCAAGCAACTGGAGCAGGAACTGGGCGTCGATCTGTTCATTCGAGAGAAACTGCGCTTACGGCTCTCGCCCACAGGCTGGACGTTTCTCGATTACACGCGGCGTATTCTGGATCTGGTCGAAGAGGCCAGACAGGCGACCTCGGGGTCGGAACCACAAGGCGTGTTTTCGCTGGGTTCGATGGAAAGTACGGCGGCGGTGCGCATCCCTTCCCTGCTGGCGGAATTCCATCAGCGTTATCCGAAGGTCGAACTGGACCTGTCTACCGGACCTTCCGGCGACATGATCGATGGCGTGCTGTCGGGTCGGCTCAGCGCGGCATTCGTCGACGGTCCGCTGCGCCATCCTGAACTGGAAGGGATCGAATTGTTCGAGGAGGAAATGCTGCTGATCACGGCCGCGAGCCATGAGCCTGTGGCGCGGGCACTGGATGTGAACAGCAAGACGGTCTATGCGTTTCGCCAGAACTGCTCCTACAGGCGACATTTTGAGGCCTGGTTCAAAGCGGACATGGCAACGCCGGGCAAGATATTCGAGATGGAGTCCTATCACGGGATGCTCGCCTGCGTGACCGCTGGCGCGGGCGTGGCGATGATTCCACGCAGCATGCTGGAAAGCATGCCAGGCAGCCGCAACGTCAACGCGTACCCGTTGAGCGAGGCGTTTCGCTACCTGAACATCTGGCTGACGTGGCGGCGCGGCATACGCTCGCCCGCATTGAACACCTTCATCGATCTGGTGCAGACGGCCGTAAACGAAACGTCGCCGCCCGCCTCTCCATCCATTCCGGCTTAACGCCCGGTGCTCAGCAGCAACGCGCGTTACATTGGCGCTGACTGTAACGGGCCTTCTCGCGTTCACGAAAGAACGCTTCATAAGTCATCACGGGCTCGTCCGGGTGTTGCTTGGCCATGAACGCGAGATACCCGTCGTAGTCAGGCATGCCCAACATCAAACGCGCAGCGCGGCTGGCACGTGCAACGGCAGCAAGGGTTTTAGTGAGCATGGGGCGATCTCCTGAAAGCGAGGCCACTAGAATGCGCTCGATCACGGTATTTTGCACTGCGCAGATGGCACGTCTTTAAGCCATATCAGCCTGCTCGACCGCATACTCGATGCGGCGCACCCTGGATCAACCTTGCCGCCGGACCGCCACGCATTTGATCTCGACCAACAGGCCGGGATGCGCAAGTTCGCTCACGCCGATACAGGTCCAGGCGCACGTGCCTTGGGGAAACAGGCGATTCTTCACGTCGCGAAATACCGTCATGTGCTGCGACATGTCGACATGGTACGTCGTCATGTCAACCACATCCTCGAAGCGGCAACCTCCAGCAGCGAGCACACTGCGCAGGTTCTCCCAGGCCGCGACGAACTGCTGCTCGGGGTCTTCGATGACCTGAAGGTCGGCAGTACGGCCAACTTGCCCGGCACAAAACAGGGTCTCGGCCACCCTGACAGCGGGTGCATAGCTCGCTCGGGCGACGATAACCTTCATGGCATCTGGAACGATGATTTCGCGGTCGGTCACGGGACAGTCCTCAGGCAATGTTCAAAGGGCGAGAATCTATCAGTTGTGGCATGCGGCTGCCTAACGACGGAAACCGTTTGGCCTGGGCATCCACCGATGCGGGTCTGACGGCCGCGATAAATCGCAGGCATAAAAAAACGCTGCATCAAATGCAGCGTTTTTGTGTGCGGCTATCAGCATAAATCACTACCAGATCGATTAGCCGTTCTGACGGCCGTAACCCATGGTGGTGTATTCCAGGCTGTGGGAGACGCCCGAGCCATCCACGTAGATCATGGTCGATTTAACCAGGCCGTCGACTTTTTCAGGGTCTTGAGCGGTTTTGACGCTGGTGACCTTGGCAACGTCGATGCCTTTGTGACGGTTGTACTGCTCGACCTGAGTCAAAGGCTGTGCGCTGGATTGGGTGTCAGCGAAGGCGCTGACGGAAGCGAATGCGGTGAATACTGACAAGGCTGCGAAGGCTAAGGTTTTCATTTTTAAATCTCCAGAAAGGGGCTTGAGTCGTAAGTAAGCAAAGCGTGTGTTCGTTTGCTTGTGGAGCTGATTCTTCACCATTGTTCTCGAGAGGGTAAATATTTACGGTCGATAAGACACATTACCGGCGTTGATACGAGAAGATTGTTTCACTCTAAGTAACAGACTGTTGTTGTAAATGATGGCAACGCATTAGATGCTGCGTGCGAATAACCGCGCCGTAGATTGGGCTAACTAATTATCTAGGCGCTTTACAGGATTAGGCTAAGGGTCTGATCGATCTATGCCCTTCCTGTTTTTTCGACTGATTACTTCTTTATTTTCCATCCCCCTTATTTCGGAAAGCCCACCCTGCACGTCTTGATTCGAACTCGTGACGTGTCCGAGGGCTTGGATTACGTGGGGTGTGGACCAAAAGTGGTGGACGGCCCAGCGAGTCGCGCCTGTTGGGCAGTAGAATATTCCACGCAGGAAAAAGAGATTGGCTGGGCACTCAGGATGCTCAGGCGCACGACGGGCGAGCGGGCTTCTTGCGAAATACTCAATATCCAGAACACCAGACCAAGAGTCTTTCGTAAAAACTTCCACGGGACGCTGCCTTGGGTGACAGGTCATGTGAATTAGCCGACCAGGCACTTTCTAATCTAACTAACAATGCAGAAAGGCCCCTGACGCTGGCGGTGACAGACAACGAACAGGCAAAGAAAAAGCGATCACCCTGCCACTGCGCAGGGTGATCGCTTTAACGTTCGCTATTTGGTGAGTCGATCGTAGTCCATCTCACCGGCCAGTTCACGGAAGTTCATGTGGTCCAATGGCTTGGCTGCCGTACGCCCGGCACCGACCTGATCGGAACCGTCGGATGCCAGCCCGCGCTCAGGCTGACCGTTGGCAGCGACAGCGTTGGCGCCTACGTGATCGGCACCGTCGGCGGCGACACGGTTTGCACCGACACGATCCGCGCCGTCTGCGGCAACACGATTGGCACCCACACGATCCGCACCATCGGCGGCGACACGGTTTGCACCCACACGATCCGCGCCGTCTGCGGCAACACGATTGGCACCCACACGATCCGCACCATCGGCGGCGACACGGTTTGCACCCACGCGATCAGCGCCATCGGCAGCGACACGGTTTGCACCCACACGATCCGCGCCATCGGCAGCGACACGGTTTGCACCCACACGATCCGCACCATCGGCGGCGACGCGGTTAGCACCCACACGATCCGCGCCATCGGCAGCCACACGGTTTGCACCGACACGATCCGCGCCATCGGCAGCCACACGGTTTGCACCGACACGATCCGCACCATCGGCAGCGACGCGGTTAGCACCCGCGCGATCCGCGCCATCGGCAGCCACACGGTTTGCACCGACACGATCCGCACCATCGGCGGCGACGCGGTTAGCACCGACACGATCCGCACCATCGGCAGCGACACGGTTTGCACCGACACGATCCGCGCCATCAGCGGCGACCCTGTTAGCACCCACGCGGTCCGCGCCATCAGCGGCGAGTTTCGCGGCACCTACGTGATCGGCACCGTCGGAGGCCGTAGCGTTGGCGCCCACGTGATCTGCGCCGTCGGCTGCGACACGATTGGCCCCCACGCGGTCTGCGCCGTCTGAGGCCAGCTTGCTGGCACCTACGTGGTCAGCGCCATCGGCGGCTGTTGCGTTGGCCCCGACATGATCAGCGCCATCGGAAGCCGTCGCGTTCGCCCCGACATGATCAGCGCCATCGGAGGCTGTTCTGTTAGGGCCGACTTTCTCGGAACCGTATTCCGCAACCGTCTTGCCCTCATTCACATCTGAGGCTGCATACGCAGCCGACACGCCCAAGGCCAGCACGGAAACCGTCAGGCCCCAAATCATTTGTCTCTTCATAACCGAGTGCTCCAAGTGTCATGTCGGTTGATGTGAGCAAGATGCTCGGATGGTTGCCTACCTCGGCACTATTGTCTTCCTGGACATTCCATAACTTACGCTTTAAATGCGGAACGCCGATAAACGCTCGACGGCTATTTGAGTGGGTCAGTCAGCCGATCCAGTTGAACCGAACGGTTAATTAAAAACAGCGATCACACACGTTAACCTCAGGATAGTCCTCGCAGGGCCATTGTGCCCGTCTCTCAACGACGACCTGCCAAATGGAGGCTTATCTTATCCATTTCCGTTCGATCCGGCGCTGGGTTATTAGTTCGCCAGTTAGAGATAAAAGCACGATCAGGCAAGTTCGGCCAATAACACCTAAGTATGGAGTGACCAGGACCAGCATTGCGTACTGAACCAAACTGAGGCCAAAGTAGTGCACCGAATAAGGGCATGACAGACTCCACGCTATAAAAGCCATCAGCCATAACTTGCAAGTACTTGATTCGTGACGGGCTTATAAAAATCCGCAAGGGCGCCTAACGCCCTAACGGCCGCTTCACTTTCTTAACACTGAACGCAGACTTTCTTTGGAGGCAATGCCTCTGGAACAATCGCGCCAGAGCACTGCAACGCCCCCATCATTCTGGTTAATGACGACCATGAAGACGATTGTCTTCAGGTTTCCGAGCCGTCACGTAACATCCCCCCATCACTTACCGCCCCATTGTCTACCTGAAGGACTCACGACCATGACTCTGCATCTGATCAACGCCGTCGCCCTCACCGCTGTCACCGTGTTCCTGGTCAACCGCGCCTTCGCACTGTACGACCTGGTCAATGCCGCCACCGTCTCCGAGCACATCTGAAACGGCCCGTGCCGCTTGAGATGTGCTCGGCATGCGCCGACCGCATTCAGGCGAACGGGTCCATTTGCCGCTTAAGTTTGTTCCCTTGCCCGTCTCCTGATGGTTGCCGTCCATTTCCAGTGACACCTCAATGCCCGTGATCTGGCGCGCAGCGGCAGTAAACCGGCGTGCGCGATCTTTCTGGATAGGCCAACGCGTCTGACTGTACTGCTGCTGCGCAGCAGATCGCGGGCAAGCGCGCTCCTACGCCCTGCGGGCAGAAGCGAACCTGCGTAACCCACGCCTTACGGCATGGGCCGGGTTTCCTGGGACATGAACTCGGTAATGCGTGAACGCAGCCAGCGCTCGGCAGGATCGTTGTCGTGCACGCCGCTCCAGACCATCGACAGCTCGGCCGGCTCGATCGGGAACGGCGGGTCTTCGGCGCGCAGAGCGCAACCTTCCACCAGCGCGCACGCGGCGTAATCCGGAACGGTGGCGATCAGTTCGGTGCCGGCCAGCAATGCACGCAGGCCACTGAACTGCGGCACGGCCACCACCACCCTTCTCGCCCGCCCCACCTTGGCCAGGTCGATGTCGATGTTGCCGGTCAGATCCCCCGAGAACGACACCATGGTGTGTGGACGCTCGCAGTAATCGTCCAGCGTCAATGTACCGGGGCGTTTGTCGCCTCGCAGTACCTTGCAACCGATGTCGCGCAGCTTCTTGCGCTTGGCATTGGCGGGCAGCTCGGTGGTGTAGCTGATCCCGACCGAGATTTCACCCGACGCCAGCAACGCCGGCATGAGCAAAAAGTTGGCCCGACGCACCACGACGATGATGCCCGGAGCTTCTTCACGCAGTTTGCTGAGCAACGGTGGAAACAGCCCGAATTCTGCATCGTCGGACAAACCGATGCGGAACACGTCGCAACTGGTGCTCGGGTCGAACTCCTTCGCACGGCTCACCGCGCCGGAGATGGTGTCCAGCGCCGGTTGCAGCTCTTTGAGGATGTCCAGCGCGCGGGCGGTCGGCTCCATCGCCCGACCGTTGCGCAGCAGCAAAGGATCGTCGAACAGATCTCGCAAGCGCGCCAGCGCCGCACTGATCGCCGGCTGTCCCATGAACAGCTTCTCGGCCACGCGGGTCAGGTTTCGTTCGAACATCAACGATTCGAAGATCACCAGCAAGTTCATGTCGACGCGACGCAGGTCATTGCGATTCATTGAGCGGTTCCGGTTGTCAGGGAGGGAGGCGTGAACAAATGCCTGCGCGAGACATAAGCTTGCCAGATATACACCGCCACACCTCCCGGGAATTGAATAAATGTGCTCTTCGCGTGAGCAGGCGCCGTTTGGGGTCGGCAAACCCTGGCAGAGCACCGGTGGACTAAAAAGCGCACAGCGCAACAATCCCCTCTACCGCGCACCTGTCAGATTAGCCGCCTGCTTCCGATTTATCTCTAGAAGGCCGATTCATGGCAAGCCGATTGTCGCTGCTCACCCTGGCATTACTCGCATCTTCCACCGACCTGATGGCGGCCACTGACGACGGGGAGCACGGGTTTCTCGCCGACACCTCGTTAAACGTCCTGGCGCGTAACTTCTTTCTGCAAAACGACTACCGCACCGGGCATCCCGATCAAAGCTACCGGCAGGAATGGGCGCAAGGCTTCATCGCCAATCTGCAGTCAGGCTTTACCCAGGGCACCCTGGGTGTGGGCGTCGATGCCCATGGATTCTATGGCTTGAAACTCGACAGCGGACGCGGACGAGCGGGAACCGGCCTGTTGCCTCTGGACAGCGACGGTCGCGCCGAGGACGACTACTCCGATGCAGGCGGCGCGCTGAAACTGCGCCTGTCGAAAACCACCCTGAAGATCGGCGAGATGGAAGTGGAAACGCCGGTGCTCGACACCGGCGACAAGCGCCTGCAACCGGAGTACGCCAGCGGGTTATTTCTGGACAGCCGTGACGTGGAAGGACTGAAACTGGTCGCTGGGCATTTCACCTCGTTCAAGAACGAAAACGCGTCCACCTCCCGGGGCGACTTCGACGGTTACGGCGCCACCACGCGCGGCCGCTCGATCAGCCTGGCAGGCGTGGAGACCACCGACAGCACGCCGGTCGGTGGCTCCGTGTACGCTTCGCAGCTCACCGACACCTGGCGCCAGTACTACGGAAACCTGCATTACACCGACGTACTGTCGGACAACAGCGCGTTGCTGTTGGACAGCAACCTTTACCGCACACTGGATCAGGGCAGTGAGCGTGCCGGCGCCATCGACAACACCGCCTACAGCCTGTCGGCCAAGTACAGCCTCGGTGCGCAAGCGTTTACCCTGGCCTGGCAAAAGATCGATGGCGACACGCCCTTCGACTTCGTCGGAGGCGACTCGATCTACCTCGCCAACTCGATCAAGTACGCCGACTTCAACGGTGCACACGAGCAGTCGTGGCAAGTGCGCTACGACCTGGATGCGGCATCGTTCGGTTTGCCGGGGTTGAAGTTCATGACCCGCTACGTGCGCGGCAGCCAGATCGATGGCACCCATGCACCACAGGGCGCGGTGTATCAGCCATTCGACGAGGTGTCAGGCCGTTATCAGCCCATTCAGAGCAAAGGCGGACGTCATTGGGAGCGCGATATAGACCTCAAGTACGTGGTGCAGTCCGGTCCGGCCAAGGACCTTTCGCTGGATGTGTCTCACGTCTCGCATCGCGGCAACGATGCTCAGGGCGGCGATGACATCGATCGTCTGTACATCGTCGTGCAGTACCCGCTCGACCTGCTCAAATGATGGGTATCGGCACGGTAGGTAATTGTCACTGCGCACCGCTGTGGGAGTGCGCCTGCTCGCGAACAAGCGCGCACAGCCTCAGCAGCCAGGCTTCACTCCGCACAGCACAAGGGAGCGGACGCCATCGAGCGCCGCCAGTTGAACGGCGTGACGCCGGTCATTCGGCTGAACACTCGGGTGAAATGCGACTGATCGGCAAACCCGCAATCCAGGCTGATCTGCGAAATGGTCAGCCCGGAATCGCTGAGCAGCCCCCTCGCCTTGTCCAGCCGCATCTGCAAATACCAGTCACGCGGCGAAAGGCCGGTGTTTTTCTTGAAGGCCCTGGAGAAATGGCTGCGGGACAACGAACATTCGCTGGCGATGCGGGCGATGGACAAGCCCTTGTCCATCTGGCTGGACATCAGCTCCTTGGCGCGGCGTTCCTGCCAGGGCGAAAGCGCCACCCGATCGGACGGAGGCTGCGGTGGTTGCTGGGCAGCATCCGGAACCAGGTGGGCGGATAGTTCTCGAACCACCTGTTCGAGCGCGTCGTGCTCGTCATCGGGCAGGGAGCGCAGGGACGCCAGTAGCGAACGAAACAGTGACGGGTTGATTGCGTTCATTCCGGGCTCTCCAGGTCATAGTGGACGCCTCTGGAGTCTGGTCGGGCACCGCCTTAAAGTCCTTCTCGGGGTATTAAACGTTCTGAAGGGTTAATAAGGCAGCGTGCTTAAACCTCTGGATGCAGACGTCTTAAGAACAATTAAGGGCGACCGCCAATGACGCTGCCGGTGAACGGGTTTATCGTCGCATTCCTCAGAGGTTCGGTTCGCTGCGAGGGACGCAAGTGACCACTCGATACGTTGCAGGCATTCCGATCCCCGACAGCGCGATGGCACGCGCGGCGACCGAGCTGATGCGCGACACCCAATCCAGGCTGCTGTTCGATGCAGCCAGGCGTACGTTCGTGTTTGCCCGGCTGCTGGGAAACAGCCGAGAACTGCGCCACGACCCCGAGCTGCTCTACATTGCCGCGCTGTTCCTGCGGATCGGCGTCACCGCGCTTTACCGTCATTCCCAGCAACGCTACGAGATCGACAGCGCCGACGCCGCAGCAGAATTTCTCAGCGGCTACGGCCGCTCTCGCGAGGAGATTGCCCAGGTCTGGGACGCCGTTGCACTGCACACCACCCCCGGCATTCCAGCGCACAAGCCACCGTTGACCGCGCTGCTCTGCGCCGCCGTGGACACCGACATGCTCGGCACCTACGGTCAGGCGCTCTCCCCAAGCGCGATCACCCGCATACTCCGCGAATTCCCCCGAGAGCCGGGGTTCAAGATCAAGTTTTTGCACACGCTGGCGCTGGGACAACTGCATCGACCGCACAGCACTTTCGGCACCATCAACGCGGATGTACTGGCCTTCCATGACCGGCACCTGAAGGTCGGTGGCTTTTGCGAGCAGTTGCTGGCCTCGACATGGCCGTATTGAACCCGGTATCGGACAGGCCCTAAACGACAGCAGGCAAGATAAACACGAAGGTCGTCCCGCCATACCTCGCTGGCATCGCATACAACTGCCCGCCGTGGGCATGAATGATCGAGCGACAGATCGCCAGCCCCATGCCCATGCCTTTGTCCTTGGTGGTGAAAAAGGCATTGAACACCTTGTCCAGATCCTCCTGGTCAATGCCCGGCCCCGTGTCCTCAACGCTGACCACCAGATAATCACTGCCCACGACTTCGCTGGTGATCGACAGCCGACGCAGCACGTGATCGCCCGCACTCATCGCATCCACTGCGTTGAGGATCAGATTCAGCACCACTTGCTGCAATTGCACGCCCGAACCGATGACCTGCAACGGCGAAGGTGTCAAGTGCGTGCTCATCAGCACGCGCTGTTGTTCGACCTCGACCATCGTCAGGGTCACCACATGGCGGATCACATCGTTGATCAGCAGACGCCGGCGCTGATGGGTGCCCTGCCGCGCCAGCGACTGCAACGCGTTGACGATCTGGCCGGCCCTTCGACCGTCCTGAACGATGTCCCGCAGCCCTGACATCGCTTCGCCGATCTGCGGCGTCGCCCGGTTCAGCCAGCGCAGACTCGCTGCAGCATTGGACACCATCGACGCCAGTGGCTGATTGATTTCATGGGCGATCGAAGCCGCAAGCTCTCCCATTACCGTGACCTGCGACACCTGCGCCAGCTTGGCGCGGGCGTTGTGCAGCGCGGTCTCGATGTCCTGCCGACGGGCGTTTTCTTCTTTCAGCTGATGGTGCAGCCTGGCGGTTTCCAGCGAGATGGCCGCTTGCCCGGCGAGCAACTCCAACACCCCCGTGCGGCCAACGGTAAACACGCCGGCAGCCAGGTTGTTTTCCAGGTAGAGCACACCAATCAACTGCCCCTGCTTGAGCAACGGCAGGCACAACGCGGAACGGACAGGGTGCTTCTCCAGGTATTCGTCGTCGCCAAAGTAACCGTCGACACTGACGTCGTCGATCACCAACCGTTGGTGGGTGCGCATGACCCGATAAAGAATCGACAAGGGCAAATGGTGCTTGCCGGGAGTGAGCCGGACCAGCTGGACCTGCAGACCGTTGTCACAGCCCTGACCCATGGCACAGATAACAGGGGCGTCGCTTTTCACCAGCAGCAACACGGCACGTTGCGCGCCAGCATGCATGATGGTGGTGCTCATGAGCATTTCGATCAGCCGGTCCTGATCGGTTTCCTCGGACAACGCCTGCGCGGCCTTCATCACCGACGCCAGGTCCAGGGTGTCCTGGCCGCCAGGAATGACGACTGACGTACGCGAAGTCAGAATCGCCTCCTGGCGGCGAGCCTGTGCCGTCCGGAACTCGCTCCGGGCCGCGCTACGGTCCCCGTCGGGATCAAGTCCCAGATCAGGGATGTCCTTGAACTGATGCCATTGGCATTTGCACGAACGTAAATCAGCCAGCAGGCTTCCTGCGCTCTGATAGCGATCATCCGGGTTCTTTGCGATCAGTTTCAGTACCAGTTGCGACAAGGGCTGCGGGATGTCGCCCCGAAACTCGCTCAGCGCCGGCGGCTGACGCGCCACATGGCAATACACCCATTCCACCGGGTCAAGGGCGTCGAACGGCAGACGCCCCGCCAGCCACTCGTAAAACGTCATACCCAGCGCGTAAAGGTCGCTGCGTTGATCGGCCTGACGTTCGACCCTGCGGGCCTGCTCCGGAGACATGTAGGCCAGCGTTCCGCAGATCGAGTCAGACACGGGCAGAGCCCCTGCAGGGTAAGCGTCGACGCTCAACCCGAAACCGCTCAGGCGTACGACGCCGTCAGCGCCTTCCACCAGGTTGCAAGGCTTGATATCCCGGTGCAGCAGGCCATTGGCATGGGTTTCGAAGAGTGCGGCGGCGGCGCCTATTGCCAAGTGCAGAAAACGCTCGATGGAAACCGGCTGATCGGCCAGGGAGTGAAGCGGCTGCCCGCCCGGATCGCTCAACACCAGCAGTGGGCCGTTCTCTGATGAAAGCAGCGCCAGGGGTTGCAGTGACCAACCCGGCAGCAGCCTGTCGGCAAGACCGAATTCATGGGCAAGGCGCCGGGCTACCTCGTCCGTCGCGCTGCCAACGGCGCTGACGATTCGCCAATGTTGCTGCAGATCCTCAGCAAGCCTGACCCGATAGTGAGAGAGCTCGCCGTCCGTGAGCAGTAATGTCCACTCAAGCTGATCCCGCCACCCGGGTCCGAACGGTCCCGAGCCCAACATCAACCCGACTGGCGCATTTTGGGCGCTGCTCATGAAAATCCTTGATGACGTTCACAGTATTGGCCTAAGGCATTGCAGACTTCGCGCGCTGGGGAAAGAACCGGCTGTTCCACCTCACCCCATGCAGCGACGAAGATGATCATAAGCCGAACTTTTTGATTTTGTTAATTGCCGTAAGTTGCATGTCGCTCGACATACCTACTACCTGCTGTGCACAAATGGATATTTGTGCGGTTAGTTCTCAAGGCAATACCGCGATGCGCTCGTGCATCTTCAGAAGTTCGATGACATTGCGCGCGTTCATTTTTGTCATTACGTGCTTCTTATGAACTTTTGCCGTGACTTCGCTGGTGCCCAACTCCACTGCAATCTGTTTATTCATTTTGCCGGTGATCAACAAACCCATGACCTGTTTTTCTCTTGGGGTCAGGCTGTTGAAACGCTCTTTGACGTTACAGGTCAGGCAGCGCTCGGTCAGATTCAGCGCGTCGTTCGCCAACGCTTCACGCACCAGATCGAGCAATTGCTCAGGTTCGAATGGCTTGGTCAAAAACTCATGAGCGCCGGCCTTGATCGCCCTGACCGACATCGCGATGGTGCCGTAACCGGTCATGAAAATGATGGGAAATTGCTGGCCTCTGACGGCCAATTCATCCTGCAGGTCGAAGCCGGTGCCCTGCGCCAGGTTCACGTCCAGCAGCAAACAGGTCGGCACCGCCTCCAACGGATGGGCGAGAAAGGCTTCGGCGCTGTCAAAGACGCTGCAGGCAATGTCCTCGGAGCTCAGCAACCGCTGCAATGCGGTGCGGATGGCTGCATCGTCGTCCACCACGTACACCCTGGGTGTTGCTTTCATACGTTCTTCCGTCAATTCAGTGGCCGACCGCCAGCGCTCTCTGATGTCGCGCATGATACCCGTCGGGCCCGCCGGGAACAGCCCTGGCGGCGCGCAGGTTTGCCAGCGACGCGGGGACATCCAGACCGCGAGGGTCAGGATCATGCGCCTCGCTTGCCCGTTCAGAACCCAGGCCCAGCCGCAGACAGATGCGGGTCGCCGCCAGCATCCGGTAGAACCGGAAGGGTCCTTGCGCCGACACCATCAGCAGCGACTTGGTCGCCAGCCTGACCATGCAGTCCATCACGCAGCTACGGGCGAGCGTCGCGCACTGTAAGGCATTGCAAGCCTGCTCCAGGGTGAAACGCCCGTCCAGATCGGCCAGTTGCCTGAGCACCGTGCGCTCATCGCGACTCAACAGGCGATAACTCCAGAACAGTGACGCCTGCATCGTCTGCTGGCGAGGCGGTGCCGTTCGCAGACTGGCGGACAGCAGGTGCATGCTCTCGTCCAGGCTCTCGACCAGCTGATACAAACCCAGCGCACACGCCCGGGCGGCGGCCATCTCAAGCGCCAACGGGATGCCGTCGAGACGCCGGCACACCTCACCCACCAGATCGATGCTGTAGTCGTCCAGTTCGGCATCGCTGGTGCTGGCGACCTGATAATCCAGCGCTCGCCAGTGCCTGAGAAAGAGCTGCGCCGAGTCGCTGTGCAGAATGGCGTCACGGCTCGCGTCCGGCTCCGGCGATGTCAGTGGCGGCACTTGAAGACTGCGCTCGCCGCCAATACGCAGCGGTTCGCGGCTGGTCGTCAGGATCCGCACACCCGGCGCGCCACGCAGGATCGCCTCCACCAGCGCCGCCACCTGATCGATCAGGTGTTCGCAGTTGTCCAGGATGAGCAAGCCCGAGCGCTGAGAAAGCTGTTGAATCAGAAACGCCAGCGGATCACCCGCGCAAACATCGATCCCCAACGCCTGGAAAAACGTGTCGAGCAGACTTTCAGGGTGCTCCAACTCGGCCAGCGCCACGAAATACACCGCAGTCGACGGGTCGTTCAGCCGCTGACGTCCCAGTTCCACGGCCAGACTGGTCTTGCCGACACCTCCGGGGCCGATGAGGGTGATCAACGCATGGTGGTCGCTCAACGCCGCATTGAGCTCGCCCAACAAGGCGTCGCGTCCGACCAGCTCTACGCCGGCAGGCAATCTGTTGCCGTGTGAAGCTGGCTGCCACTGAGTCGTGGGCGTCTCTTCAGGCTCCACCGCATCGACCACGCCACCCTCGCCGCCCAATAACAGGTAGCCGCGCCCTGGAATCGTGCGGATCAGATCACGATCGCTGCCCAGCGCCTTGCGCAACGCAGAGATGTGCACCTGCAGGTTATTTTCCTCGACGACCGTGTCCGGCCAGACCCGTTGCAGGATCTGCTCCTTGCTCACCAGTTGCCCCTGATGTCGGATCAGCAATTCGAGAATATCGAACGCGCGAGTGCCAATGCGCAGAGCAACGCCGTCTTTGAAAAGGTCCCTGAGGTCCAGGGACACCATAGCCTGACCGAGACTTATCATCGTATTCACGCAGTCCTTAGATTGGATTCGCACGCCCTGAGATCGCCGAACGCAGGCACGAACTCATTCACTCGTGCACACGTACAACGCAGCTGATCCATTTTTAGTCAGCATTCATCTAATCAGTAAACGACAATGATCGATATTACCCGTAGGGGTAGTTACTACGAAGTAATTGATCTAACACCTGATCACCCGCCGAAAACGGTAGACGATTATTGGCCGATTATTAGTTGTTAATACAGCGTTCTGTCGTTGCATAACGAGCAACACGGCTTTGCGCAGCGGTCCCATTCTCCGGGTTTAACGTCTGCTTTAACGTGTCAGCCAATCGTCGATCACCGATCGACCCTCACATTGCCACTGACTGAGCAGACAGACATGACCACTCCCCTGACTTCCACGCTCAAGGCGCCCACGCAAGGGTTGTCCCGCGCCATGGTGCTGCTTTTTGCCTTTTGCTGCGGCGCCATCGTCGCCAATCTTTACTACGCCCAGCCCATCGTCGAGCTGATTGCGCCGGACCTGGGCCTCTCGTCCGGTAACGCCAGTCTCATCGTGTCGCTGACCCAGATCGGTTATGCGTTGGGCCTGCTGTTTCTGGTTCCGCTGTCTGACCTGGTCGAAAACCGCAAACTGATGATCGCCACCGCCGTGGTGGCCGGCGCCAGCCTGTTGGCGGCCGCAACGCTGCAGCACGCCAACGGATTCCTGCTGGTTTCACTGGTCATCGGCTTCAGTTCGGTGTCGGTGCAGATGCTGATTCCGCTGGCTGCCCACCTGGCGCCCGAGCAGTCTCGCGGCCAGGTCGTGGGCAACATCATGAGTGGCCTGTTGCTGGGCATCCTGCTCGCCCGTCCGCTGTCGAGCCTGGTCGCCGACCATTTCGGCTGGCGCGCGGTGTTCCTGTACGCCGCCGCGGTGATGCTGTCGATCGTCGCCGTGCTGGCGTTGACCATCCCGAAACGCGTGCCTGACCATAAAGCGTCGTACGGTGAGTTGTTGAAATCGCTGATGACGCTGATGCGTCGGCATGCGGTATTGCGCCAGCGTGCGCTGTATCAAGGCTTGCTGTTCGCGGCGTTCAGTTTGTTCTGGACCGCGGTGCCGATGGAGTTGGCGCGTCGTTTCGGCCTGTCGCAGACCCAGATCGCAATATTCGCGCTGGTGGGCGCCATGGGCGCAATCGCCGCGCCGATAGCGGGTCGGTTGGCTGACAGAGGCCTCACGCAACGAGCTTCGCTGGTGGCGTTGGTGCTGGCGCCAGTTGCCTTTCTGTTGGGATTGAAAGGCCCTGGCTACAGCGTGGTCGGGCTGGCGGTGACGGGCGTGTTGCTCGACTTTGCGGTGCAGATGAGCATGGTGTTGGGCCAACGGGCGATTTATGCGCTGGATCCGGCGAGCCGTGGGCGTTTGAACGCGTTGTACATGACGAGCATTTTTGTCGGTGGCGCGATAGGTTCGGCGCTGGCCAGCGGGCTGTATGAGCACCATGGCTGGCAGGGTGTGATCTCGTTGGGAGCGGGTCTGCCAGTGCTGGCGCTGGTGGTGTTTTTGATCGTTGGTTTTAAGAAGCGCGTGTAGCTGCTGATCGGCGTCATCGTGAACTTCGACACCTCGGGGGCTTGGGCTTTCGGGGTGTTTTTTTGGGTGGTTCTGAGGTGGGTGCGGGGATCGGTTGTTTTGCTACTGCTGCGCGTCAGATCGCGGGCAAGCGCGCTCCTACACGGACAGCATCAACCTGACGTTTCTGTTTTTGGTCTGCGGCCAACGCTCTTCGCTTTCTTGATTCGATCATCAAGCGCCCTCGGTCCCAAATTGTAGGAGCGCGCTTGCCCGCGATCTGCCGGGAACCGGCAGCAAGACCGGTGCATGCGGGGTGTCAGGCAGAATCGAGTCGTCTGGTTTTGCTACCGCTGCGCGGTAGATCGCGGGACAAGCCACGCTCCTACAGGGACCGCGTCGACCTGATGTTCTGTTTTTGGTCTGGAGCTGACGCTCGTCGCATTTTCGATTCAAGCATCAACCGTCTGGACTCCAAACTTCACTGTAGGAGCGCGCTTGCCCGCGATCTGCCGGGAACCGGCAGCAAGACCGGTGCATGCAGAGTGTCAGGCAGAATCGAGTCGCCTGGTTTTGCTACCGCTGCGCGGCAGATCGCGGGCAAGGTGGAACGCCACCCCGGTCGCTCCTACAGGGACAGCGTCAACCTGACGTTGATCGTTCCCACGCTCCGCGTGGTAACGCAGCGACTGACGCTCCGCGTCAACGTGGACGCAGAGCGTCCTGGCAGGCATTCCAACGCAGAGCGTGGGAACGATCGACCTATCTCACCTGCGCTGCGATACCTGTGGGAGACGTCCGAGGTTACGAGGGGATGGGCCGCACTTCGGGCGAATGCGGTGGGTCAGGTACATCGACGCTGAATGACACGCCGCATTCGTCAGTTGCCGCCCGAACCCGACTATTCGCGTAGTTGCCAGCCCCGCCGCGCCAACGGCAAATCCACCAGCCGTCGCCCTACCGCCTGGCTCAACGCATTCCCCAGCGCCGCCGCCATCGGCCCCTGCACAATCTCCGCTGCCCCCAGAAACGGCTGGCCCGGCTGATCGATCAATTCCACCTCGACCTGACGCGGCAACGCTGGAAACCGGATGATCGGATAACCGCTCCAGTCATAACTGCGCACACCCTGCGGGTCATAATCCACCTGCTCGTAGAGGGTCCAGCTGGCCGATTGAACGATCCCGCCCTCGACCTGATTGCGCAGACCGTCTGGCGTCACGATCTGCCCGACATCCACCGCCGTCACCACCCGGTCGATCATCACCTCGCCTGTTTGTCGCTGGACGTGCACCTGAACCGCGATCGCGCAGTAGCCCATGATGTTCTTGTAACGGGCAAACGCAAAACCGATACCACTGCCGGGACCTGGCGCCTTTTGCGGCCAGCCAAACGCTTTGGCCGTGTGCTCGATAACGGCCCGTGCGCGGGGGTCACTGAGGTTCTGCAAGCGAAACTGAACCGGATCGACACCCGCCTGTGCCGCCATCTGGTCCATCGCGCTTTCAATGCTGAAGACGTTGATGTGCGCCCCCAGCGAACGCATCGCCGACGTCCGGAACGGCATCTGCGTGACGAAGGTCATGTTGATCCGGCTGCTGGCGACGTCGTACAGCGGCACGACGTTTCGGTCGCCGTCGCCCTCGGGCTGCGCGATGGGCACCGAAGGCGACGGCGTAAAGGGTCGGGCCAGTAACCATGAGGGCATCAAGCGACCTGCGTTGACGATCCGCTCGTTGTGCGGCGTGGTCCACAGTTCGGTGTTCCAGTGCTGCAAGCGACCGGAACCGTCCATACCGACATCCAGCTCGACACGCATGGCCGAGCTGTAGGGCTCCCAGAGGTTTTCCTGCTCGCGCATCCATTGCAGCCGCACCGGCTGGCCTGGCATCGCCATCGCGATCAACGCCGCGTCGGCGGCAGCATCGTCGGCGCCGTTGTGGCCGTAACACCCTGAACCTTCGACGTGGATGCAACGCACCTGCTGCACAGGCAGACCCACCATTTCGGCGATGCCCGCACGCAAGGGGTAAACACCCTGGGTGTGCGTCCAGACCGTCAACACGCCGTCCTTGAACCAGGCAACCGAACACGACGGCCCGATAGAGCCATGCATCAGGTATTGCTTGGTGACCTTGGTCTTCCAGCCGTGGGGCGCGGGCGCATCCGGCGTGCCTTTGCTGGTAATGGGATACCGTCGTGAAGGAAGCTCGGTGAGCAATTGATGTATGTTTCGGGCGTCAGGCAACGGGTTCCCATCGGACCAGCGCGCCACTTCATAGCCTTTGCGCATGGCCTTGATCGCCTGCCACTCGTCCTTTGCGACCACCGCCAGGTAGCTGCCGTCGCGCACCAGCTTGAGCACGCCGTTCATTTGCTCGATGACCGCCTGATCGATTTCCAGCAACTGGCTGCCGCGCCTGGGCGGACGGATGACCCGCGCATGCAGCATGCCGGGCAGACGCATGTCCTGCACGTAGCTGGCGCCGCCGCTGACTTTGCCCGGAATGTCCAGACGCGGCATCGAGTGGCCGATCAATGTGAAGTGTTCGGGAGATTTTTTCGGCGAATCGGCACTCGCATAGCGGTGCAGTTGCACGCCCGCAACGGCTTGAACGTAGGTCATGGATCGACCCTCACGACCCAGCACGTTCCCGTCTCGGGTACTCAGGGTGTCGACCGGTTGCCCCCATTGCCGCGCAGCGGATTCCAGCAGCAACTGTCGAACCTGCGCAGCGGCGTTGAACAATGCCGTGCCGCTGTCGAACATCGTGTGGCTGCCCGCCGTGTAGCCCTCGTTGGGTGTCAACGCGGTGTCGGCTGTCAGGAACCGAATCGACTGGGGCGTGACCTCAAGGCGCTCGGCGGCGACTTGCAGCAACGCCGTCTTGACGCCTGTCCCCAGTTCGACCTTGCCGGTGTACACGGTAATGCCGTCTTTCTCGTCGATGCGAATCCACGCATCGAGGAACGGGTTCGTGCGCAGGCTGCCCGGTAAGTCCGGCGCCAGCACCTGAGTCCCGAGGGTGTCGACTTCGGTATCGGCAAACGCCCGACCGGCGCCCGGAACCATGGCGAACCCAACCACCAGCGCACCATTGATCAGGAAGGCGCGGCGGCCCTGATCCACCTCATCATGACGGTTCTTCATGCTTTCACCCCGCTGGCGACCACGGCCTTGATCGCCGAGAAGATCCGCATGTGAGTCCCGCAGCGGCACAGGTTGGGCGCCATGTGTTCGCGAATCTGTTCATCAGAAGGGTGCGGCACCGTCTCGATCAAGGCCTGGGCGCGCATGATCATGCCGGCGATGCAGTAACCGCATTGCGCGGCCTGCGCGTCGATGAACGCGGCCTGCAATGGTCCCGGCTTGTCGGCGCTGCCGAGCCCTTCCACGGTGCGGACCGTTTTGCCCGACGCCGCGGCGGCCGGTACCAGGCAGGAAAACACCGGTTTGTCGCCGACCATCACGGTGCACGCGCCGCACTGACCCAGGCCACAGCCGTACTTGGCACCGTTGAGTTCCAGATGATTACGCAAGGCATATAACAGGGGCATGTCGGGATCGATATCCAGCTGATGATCCTTGCCGTTGACGTTCAAGGTGATCATTTCGACTCCCCCTCATGACGAATGGTGGTGACGGTTTTTTCAAGGTCGGCCCATGGTTTGGCGGCACACGCCTGACTGCGCAGGTAACCGGCCAGTGCGGCGACGTGAGCGTCGTCGAGGGAGTCAGCGAACCCTGGCATGTAATGACTGGGCGCGCGGGTCGACAACGGAATGCCTTCGAGGATCGTTTTGATCAGGTTGCGCGGACTGTCCGAGGTCGCTGCAGACACCACGCTCAGGCCTGGGCGGCCGTCGATCGTGCGCATCGGGGCACCACCGCCATGGCAACCTGCACAGGCGCCTGCGAACAACGCCGCGCCTTCGCTTTGATCGGGTTTGGTCGCTGCGGGCGGAGCCGCAACGCAACTCGACACCGGCGCAGTTTTGTCAGCGCTCAGGCTGAGGATGTATTCAGCGACGGCTTCGGCATCCGCCCGAGGCAGCTGCGCCATGCTCAGGCTCACGGGTAGCATCGGCCCGGCGGCGCCACCATGACCCGGCGCGACTTCACCGCGCAGGTAAGCCACCAGTTGCTCCGGCGTCCACGGATTGGCCGCCTGGGCCATGCCGGTCAGGGCCGGCGCGTGCCAGCCATCCACCAGACCGCCCCCCAGATGCTCGCTGGATTTTTCGCCACCGATGAAGTTGAGAGGCGTGTGGCACGACGAGCAATGCCCTGCGCCCTCGACCAGATAACGCCCTCGGTTCCAACGTTCCGACTGCCCTGCGACCGGCACCAACGGGTCGTCGCGAAGGAACAGCAGGTTCCAGAACGACACCAGTGGCCGGAAATTCATCGGGAACATCATGTGATTTTCCGGCGCGCGCGCCTGCACCGGGTCGACGCTCATCAAATAAGCGTAAGCGTCGCTGATGTCGGCGTTCGACATCCGGCTGTAATGCACGTACGGGAACGCCGGGTAAAGAAAATGCCCGTCGCGGGAGATGCCTTTGCGCATCGCACGAACAAAGGCTTCTTCCGGCCAATTGCCGATGCCGGTATCCCGGTCAGGGGTGATGTTGGTGGTGTAGAGTGTGCCGAACGGCGTCACCAGCGGCAGCCCGCCCGCCATGTAGGCACCGCCGGGTCGCGTGTGGCAGACCGCACAGTCGCCCTGCTCCACGACCCTGGCGCCGCGCTCGATCTTCGTGGCGTCCGCCGTGACCGGCGTGTCGAGCGGTTTGATGGACGGGCGCCACATCATCACGGCGCACACGATTACGCCGATCAATGCGATCAGCAACACTGCCCAGAGCGTCATTCGCTTCATGGTCGGGCCTTCCTCGGATTCACGGCTTGTCGAGCGGAGAATCTAGCGGTCAGCTCGCAGATCGGCTTGTACCGCCGTGCTCATTCCGACGCCTGACTCGAAAAAAGTCCCATGCCTCGTTGCCGATTGCGCCAGGCGCTGGGGGTTTCACCGGTCAGGCGGGTGAACACGCGGGTCAGGTGTGGCTGATCGGCAAACCCGCAATCCTGCGCGATCTGCGCCATGGGAATGGGCGGCACGGCGCGCAGCAGTTCTCGCGCACGCTCGACGCGCATTTTCAACAGCCAGGCATGAGGCGCTATGCCTGTCGCCTGTTTGAAGGCCCGGGAAAAGTGGCTGCGGGTCAGTGCGCATTCTTGGGCAATGCGTTCCACCGACAGTTCACCGTCCAGTTGACTGGCGATCATGTCCTTGGCGATGGCCAACTGTGCAGGGGTCAGTGACGCGTGGGGCTTTCCGGATACCGGCGCAACACGCCCGTACCGATCGATGGCGTGGCTGCACATTGCCAATAACAGATGATCGAGAAACAGTCGGTTAGCCGTCTCGGGTTGCTGTAAAGCGGGCAACATCGCCTGGGCCAAGTGAAACAGCACGGCGTCCTGAGCACCGCCCTGCTCGTACCGAAAGACGCCCATTTTCTTGCCGCCGCGCTCAGCCTGCAGCTCGTCCAGTGTCTGGCGGGAGATCGTCAGTCGAAGGTTGTCGTAAGCCGAACGATGCTGGCAGCGCAGCTCGTTGCCCATGAAGGGCAAGGACACGCTGCCCGCGTGATAGCCGCCAGAATAATTAAGCCGTCGTCCGTGCCACAAACGATGGGCGGCGAAATCCTGCAGTTGGACGATGATCGAGAACGCATCGAGACAGGGAATATCGATGACTTTTTCAGGGTCGGGCGTTGTCTGTCTGATGCGCACGGCGGTGAATCTGTCATGGCTCAGCTGTTTGATCAGGGGCGCATTCAAGGATGCCTCCTCGTCTGAATCCTGTTTGATGAGTTCAGCCAACCGTCCACTCCCTGTATAGGGACGGCTGGCTTGCGGCAATCTTAGTCGACCAAAGGCACGTGTGCCGCACGCTGATAAGGACCGTACTCGACCGGCACCCACTGGAAGTGCTTGCCGACTGCTTCGATATGGCCGGTGCCAGGGAACGGCAGATGGGCGGCCGCGACCCAGATCTTGCGCTTGGCTGCATCGCTGAAGACGGCATCGCGGCTGGCGATGGCGTTATTGCTGTTTTCATCGAAGGCGATGCTGACCTCCGGGTGCTCGAACTGCACGGCGAGGTTGTGCACCAGGTCGCCGATGAACAGGATGCTTTGCCCGTTCGAGGTGAACTGATAGGTCGTGCTGCCCGGCGTGTGCCCGGCCTCCAGCGTGGTGCGCACTTCAGCGACAGGGGACTGGCCCGGATCGAAGGTCTTGAAGCGACCGGCCGCCACGTAAGGCGCCGTCGAATCCTGGGCGATCTTGAAATAGGCTTTGGCTTGTTCCGGTACGCGATTCAGTGCCGTCGGGTCCAGCCAGTAATCGGCTTCGGGTTTGGCGGCATAGACCGTGGCATTGGCAAACACCGGCTGCTTGTTGGCGTCGACCAGCCCGCATACGTGATCCAGGTGTAGGTGGGTCAGCAGGATCGTATCGATTTGTTCCGGCTGATACCCGGCGGCCTTGATGTTCTGCGGCAGCATGCCGGCGGTTTCACCGATGCACTGCCCGGCGCCGGTGTCGACCAGGATCAGGTTTTTGCCGGTATTGATCAGAAAGGCATTGAACGCGGTCTGAACGCCCGGGGTTTCGATGGCATGCCGGGCCAAGAGCGCACGAATCTCTTCGGGCTTCATGCCTTTGAGCAATTTGGGTGACAGGTCGTTGTAACCATCGAACAACGCGGTGACTTCGTAATCGCCCACGGCAAGGCGGAAGTAACCCGGCGCCTGGGTTTTCTGCTGGGCAGGGGGTTGCGCGGCGGCGAAGGGGATGGACAAGGCCATGCCCAGTCCCGCAATCATGGCCAGGGGAAACAGAGAAGCGCGCATGGGAAGCCTCGAATCGATGTGTAGAGAGGCGCTCGATGGTGAGGCTCGCGTGCGCCGCGCGATTGAAGCAATGTGCTTGTTTTGGGAGCGCCTCTTCACCTCGCGCTTCCCGTTCACGTATAGAGGGGTTGCAGGGCTTCTGGCTGCACGAACGCCCGTCTGCTGCAGCCCCACGCCTCTTCGGTTATAGACAGCTCGCCACCTGTGTCCCTACCATCCGCGCGTGCCACAGCGACCTGCAACTTTCTAGCGGATATCCCTCAATGTCTACAGCCGTCCCCCACTACTCGCTGGCCTGGAGCCTGCTTCTGCTGTTGGCCGACGTGGTCGCCTGGCACCTCCTGGCCGAGCGCAACCGCCTGGCGCGGATCGCCACTCGCCTGGCCGGATTTGTCGCCTATAGCCTGGTGATCATCAATGCCGGCGTCAGCCCGCTGGAAGCGCCGGCCTGGCCGGACGACAGCGCGCTTCAGTTTGGCGCGACGGCGCTGGCGATTGTCTGGTGGATGTATGCGGCTCGCACCCTGACCGTCTTGTTGGGCCTGTTGCTGACGGGACGCGTCGGCCACAGTGGGCGACTGTTGCAGGAGGTCATTGGCGCAGTGATCTTCCTGATCGCCATCGTGGCGGCCGCCGGTTATGTGTTGCAGTTGCCGGTGAAAGGTCTGCTGGCGACCTCCGGCGCCATGGCGATCATCGTCGGCCTCGCGTTGCAGAGCACATTGAGCGACGTGTTCTCCGGGATCATTCTCAACACCACCAAGCCCTATCAGGTGGATGACTCGATCTCCATTGATGGCATGGAAGGCAAGGTCATGGACATAGACTGGCGCGCCACGCACCTGCTGACCGGGGTCGGCACCATGGTGGTGATTCCCAACTCCGTGGCGGCCAAGGCGAAAATCGTGAATTTGAGCCGACCGGTCAATATTCACGGGGTGTCCATCAACATCATGATGTCGCCGCATATCCGCCCGCGTCGGGTACTCGATGCACTCGAACGCGCTTTGCAGGGTTGCAGCGCGCTGTTACCGACACCCCGCCCCCGCGCCGTCGTCAAAGACACCAGCCCGACGACCATTGAATACTCCGTCACCGGTTTCATCAGCGACCTGGCGAACAAGAGCGATGTGCGCAATCTGCTGTTCGACCTGGCGTATCGTCACTTGGAAGCGGCCGGTATTGCCTGGCAGTCGGAAACCACGGCCGAAGCCGTGTCGCGCCCGAGGGCATTGCTGGACGAAGTGAAGATTTTCCGCACCAGCACAGCCGACGAGAAAGCCCAGTTGGCGCAGACCATGGTGTCGCGCGAATACACGACCGGTCAGACCATCGTCGAACTGGGGGACATCACTGACGGGCTGCTGGTCATCGCCACCGGCGTGGTCTCGGCCAACGTGCCGGATGGCAGCACTATGGTCGAGGTCGGGCGTATGGGCCCGGGCGAAGTGATGGGCGAACAGAGCGTACTTGCCGATACCCCTTCGGAGGCGCGCTTCATCGCCCTCACCTCTTGCGTCGTCTACCGCATCGACAAAGTTGCCACCCGCCAGTGCATGGAACACCGCGCCGACATCACCACCGCGCTGAACAAACTGCAGGCGATTCGTCAGCAAAGCACCCAGCATGTACTGCTGCGCAAACCGGTGGTGATCAAGAAGAACAATTTTCTGGGCTGGTTGCAGAAGCGTTGATCAACAGGTTCGATGCCTGCTCCAGGTTTCGTCTTCGCTGCGAGACCTGTGGGAGACGTCCGAGGTCACGAGGGTATGGGCCGCACTTCGGACGAATGCGCTGGGTCAGGTGCATCAAGGGTGAATGACAACTCGCATTCGTCAGCAAGCTGACTCCCACCGATCTGAGGTGCACCATAGATCCTGTAGACGCAGAGCGTCGGAACCTGCATGCCCAAGCGGAGCGTGGGTACGATCAACAGTTTCGTCTGCGCCGCGGGACTTGTGGGAGACGTCCGAGGTTACGAGGGCAGCGAATGCGCTGGGTCAGGTACCTCCAAAGGTGAATGACAACTCGCATTCGTCAGCACGCTGACTCCCACAGGTCCGGTGCCTGCTCCATATTTCGTCTGCGCCGCGGGACCTGTGGGAGACGTCCGAGGTTACGAGGGCAGCGAATGCGGTGGGTCAGGTACATCAAGGGTAAATGACACGCCGCATTCGTCAGCACGCTGACTCCCACAGGTCCGGTGCCTGCTCCATATTTCGTCTGCGCTGCGGGACCTGTGGGAGACGTCCGAGGTTACGAGGGCAGCGAATGCGGCGGGTCAGGTACCTCAATGGTGAATGACAACTCGCATTCGTCAGCACGCTGACGCCCACCGAGCTGAGGTGCAACCGCAGGTCCAGTAGACGCAGAGCGTCAGAACCTGCATCCCCACGCGGAGCGTGGGTACGATCAAATCCTGCTTCCGCTCGGAGGGCTTGGGCGCGCTCCACGCATAAAGCGCCATGCATACAAATGCCCCTGATCCACACAGCATCAGGGGCCGTTGAAACGCTTTCAGGTCATTCGTCTTCCAGCAGCGAACGCAGCATCCACGCCGCTTTTTCGTGGACCTGCATACGCTGAGTCAGCAGGTCGGCAGTGGGTTCGTCACTGACCTTTTCCAGCAGCGGGAACAGCCCGCGAGCGGTTCGGGTCACAGCTTCCTGGCCTTCCACGAGCTGTTTGATCATGTCGGTGGCCGCGGGTACGCCCGGCTCTTCCTTGATCGACGACAGGCGTGCGTAAGTCGAATAGGTGCCGGGTGCCGGAAAGCCCAGCGCCCGGATCCGTTCGGCTATGGCGTCGACGGCGGTGGCGAGTTCCGTGTATTGCTCCTCGAACAACAGGTGCAAGGTACGGAACATGGGACCTGTGACGTTCCAGTGAAAGTTGTGAGTTTTGAGGTACAGCACGTAGGTGTCGGAGATCAGCCGCGACAGCCCCTCGACGATCTCTGCGCGATCCTGTTCGTTGATGCCGATTTCAATAGCCATGTTGTTGCTCCCTGATGGTCTGTTTTCTCGTGATGAGACCATTGTAGGGAGCCGTTCACCGGGTCGGAAATCAGCCGTGGCAATCGCGGCCATCGACAATCGCTATGGCTGCGTGCGGTCTGGCCGGGTCAATCCGAGCTTGTCGATGCGGTAACGCAGCATGTCGCGGGTCAACCCCAGCAGGCGTGCCGACTTGGTCACGTTCCAGTCAGTCTTGTCGAGTACCTTGCGCACCATTTCATTTTCCACTTCAGGCAGGTTCATGTTGCCCAGCCCCTCGTCTGCCAAGGGCGATTGAGGGTGCGGTTGATAGGACGACTGAGACTGCGCCTGCCCTTGATGCGAGGGTGCCTGAGGATTGAAAGGCTGCATGAACCCGTGAGGCGTCATCGGCTCATCCATCAGGCTCATGCACAAGCCCAACTGATGCGGGGCGATGCAGCTGTTTTGCGTCAACAGCACTGTCTGCTCGAGCATGTTGCGCAGTTCGCGGACATTGCCCGGCCAGCTGTAACTGCGCAGCAGGTGTTCGGACTCGGCACTGAAATACAGATCGGTCTTGCCATAGCGCTTGCCATGCAACTGCAGGAAGTGCCGCGCCAGGCGGATGACATCGTCGCCCCTTGCCTGCAAGCGCGGTACCTTGATGGAGATGATGCGCAGGCGGAAAAAAAGGTCACGACGGAATTTACCCTGCTGCACCATCTGTTCGAGGTTGCAATTGGTGGCGCTGATGATCCGCAGGTCTACCTTGCGCTCCTTGACCGAGCCGATCCTGCGCACCGTGCGGTCTTCGAGCAATTTGAGCAACTTGGCCTGCAGCAACAGGTCCATTTCTCCAACTTCATCGAGAAACAGCGTGCCGCCGTCCGCAGCTTCCACCAGGCCCGTGCGGCGGTCCTTGGCGTCGGTAAAAGCGCCTTTCTCATGACCGAACAGCTCGGCCTCGATCAAATGCGCCGGGATCGACGCACAGTTGAACTCCACGAACGGCCCTTTGGCACGGGGTCCATCGAAATGCAGGGCGCGGGCAATCAGCTCCTTGCCGGTGCCGGTGTCGCCTTCGACGAGCACCGGTGGCAGGTCGCTGCTGGTCATGCGGCGCTCGGCGTCGAGCAGCTGGGTGACCACGCCCTTGACGTGCATCATTGCCGGCGAGTCGCCAATCAGGGCTTGCAGGCCGGAATGCTTGGCCTCCCGGTCCTGATAAAAGGACAGCGTTCGTTCCAGACGTTCGGCGGCCAGCGCCTTGTCCAGCAGCAGCTTCAGTTCAGGCAGCGCGACCGGTTTGGTCAGGTAATGAAAAGCACCCTCTTTCATCGCCGTGACCGCGTCTTCGATGTTGCCGTAGCCGGTCATCATGATGAGCTTGAGGTCCGGCGCGCTTTCCTTGAGTGCATTGATCAGCTCATGGCCGCTCATGCCCGGCAGGGAGTTGTCGGTCAGTACGACATCAGGGCGCCAGTTCTGCAACAGCTTCAGCGCGTCCTCGGCCGAATGACACACCCTGGCCTCGAAGTCCCGACGCTCCAGATAGGTCTGGATATTGCTGGCCAGGAGCTCGTCATCTTCAACCACCAGTATGCTGTGTTCCATCGAGTCCCCCCCCCGCCGCAATTTTGAACGTCAGTTTCACACGGGTACCTTCCTGTTCACGGCTGGTCAACGAGACCTTGCCGGAGAACCGCTCCATGATCCGCTTGACCAGAACCAGCCCCACGCCCAGACCTCCCTGCTTGGTCGTGAAGAAGGGTTTGAACACCATTGCCTCCTGCTGCCGGGACATGCCCTTGCCGTTGTCTGTCACCGTCAGGTAAACCCGGCCGCTGGCAGGCTCGGAAACAACGTCAATCTTCAACTTGCCGTCTTTGGTCATCGCCTCCAGCGCGTTGGCCATCAAGCTATTCAGGATCTGTGCCAACAAAATTCGCTGGCTGATGACCAGAGGGGTTTCGACCGGGTTGAACTCCACCTCGATATTGGCGCGACGAATCTGCTGCTCGTAGGACTGCAGAACATCCTGCATGCACGACACCACATCCACCGCCTCGGATTCGCCACTGATGGGGCGTAACGAGAGCAGCAGTTCGCGCACCCATTTCGACATGCGGTCGACCTGGTTGATGATGTCGTTGATGTTCTTCTGGGCGGCCGGATCCACCACTTCCAGCGCCAGCTCGGCGCTGGACCGGATCGTCGCCAGCGGGTTGCGCAGGCTGTGCGCCACAGCCGATGACATCTCGCCCAAAGCGGCGAACTTCTCGCTGTTGATCAGTTGCCGTTGCTGGTATTCCAGAAGCCTGGAGGCCCGCCGTACGATCCAGAACAACCCGAGGTAAATCAGCATGCCGCCGATGCCGGTGGACACCCAGATCACGACGTAGCCGCGCTCGATACTGGCGATCAGGTCCTTGGGTTCCTTATAGATTTCGACGATTGCGAGCACGTCTTTTTCTTCCGCGTCGAACAGCGGGACGTAATTCTCGATGAACAGATAATCCGGGGGATTCAGGAACTTCTGCTCGTTCTGATGGCGTTGGGTTTCATGGTGCGCGCTGCCGGTCCGTTGCCGCGAACGGAACGCCGCTTCAAGGTCGTCGTTTCCAAGAATGGCCTTGCCAATCAAGGCCGGATTGGTCGACCAGATGATCACACGGTCCGAGGCGTAGACGTTGACGAGCAAGGCATCAGGCAATGAAGAAATGTGATCGAGAAACTCGTCCCGGGATTTGCGCCGCGTCTCCGGGTCGACGTCCGCCACCGGCAAATCGCGCCGCGTATCCAGCAGTTCGGCCATGGTGCGGGTGGTTGGAATTTCAGCATGGCGGATTTCCGCACTGGCAATCGCATGGACGAATTGAGAGGTCAGCAGGGAGTCACGCTGGACCGCTTCACTGATGACGAAACGGGTGGAAATCAGCCCCAATCCAATAGCCACCGAAGCGATGACCAACAAGCTAACGATTGAAAACCAGCGCAGCAGGTTGAAGCGAGGCCGTGGTTTTTTTTCGAGTTCTTTGATGCTGGCTTGAGTCAGCATTTCACTGCGCCCTATAGATCCCATGACAGCCGTCCTGGTCACTTTTTAAAGTCGGTATAGCGCAAGGCATTGCTTTGCGACAGCTGATTTTTAGCGGCCTCCATCGCAATTGATATCATGGTGACAGCATTTCGAATGACCGTTCGGCGCTTAGTCCCTGATAGCCAAGGGACTTTTCAAAAATTGATTGAACTTTTTTGAACGATCACCGTCCGTCCGACATTTTCATCGGTTTTCACGGGTGTCTTCCCCAGCCGTTCCCCAACAGTGGGGAGAGCGCCCCACTCCCCACACTGTTTCACCTACGCAACGCCACGTCCCACTCTCGGGACCTGAACCTGCGGCCCCTCTAAATCAAGGCTCGCCAGCGATATTCAGCATTCTGGTACAGATGTTGCGCTGCCCGTCCCAGCCTCCTGGAACCGACGCCTTCGTCCGACTCACGCCAGAGGCAGGTTCATTGCGAGAGGGAAGACAAATGCCCAGCAAATTGACCCCCGCCGTAACGTTGCTGTCATTGATCGCAGCGATTCACGGTTCCGCCCAGGCCGCGCTGTTCGCGGTCGATCAGGGCCCCTACAGTCCGCAAAACGGTAACTTCGCCCAGTGGTATCAAGACACGCACGGTCGCACGCTCGACTTGTGCCTGGGCAAGGCACTGAGTTCCCGGGTCCCTTCCACCCCTGGGGTTCCATCGTATATGTGCACCCTGGCCGTCGCCGCCGGCGTGTTCGACGACACCCAGCCCACCGTGTTTCCGACCAACTTTCCTGACGAAGCGTTCTGGTTTCTGGCCGATGCCGCGATCCCGACGGCTGGCGCCACCGCCCTCAACCTGAAATACACGGCAGCCCTTGAGGCGGCGTTTGGTGGGGGCGATCCCGCGCCGAACGACCAGATCAGTTTTGCGCGGATTCGTATCCGGATGGACGCTCCCGTCGCAGGGACCTACACGATCACTCACCCCTACGGCGTCGATGTTTTTCAGGTGGACACACCCGGCACCAAAGCCATCAACATGACCCGCGACATCGGCATCGGCTCACCTGGAAATTACAGCGGAGCGCTGACGGGCGACGTCGGCCCCTTCCTGCGCAGCGTGAACGGCCCCTACATCGAAACTGACCCGACGACAGGCATCGCCTCAAGCTATATCGGCGATCCCAACCTGACGGAACAGGTGACCGGCAGCCCGTTCAACACCAACTTCATTCATGTCGAAGGCCCCAACGGCATTGACGGGCGCACCGACGTGTTCGGCATCACCGGCAAACTGTCCACGGTCGTTCGGCCAACCCCGACGATCGTTCAGCGCGCCACGTACTCCCGCAAGACCGGGGGCACAGGCAACAGCGGCGTTCAGGCCCAGGAAGACGTGTTCTCGCTGGCGCCCCCACCGCCCGGCACTTCGCAATACGTCGACACCGACAACTCCACCATTGCCATGACCGAAGCCAATGGGACCGGCAGCTGGTACGGCCAGTCCACGGCCAACCCGACCCTGCCCGTCAACCTGCAGGTCACCGCCGACAACCATCTGGCGATTCCGCAGAACACGCCGACCACGGTGCCCCATGCGTTAACCGACCTGGTGAGCATCGACACGGCCAATTACAGCCTGTCGTCCGGACAACTCACCCTGGTTGCCAGCACCAGTGACGCGGCCACCGCGACCTCACTGACGGCCACCGGCAGTTCCGGCGGCGCCATCGGCACCCTCAGTGGCGACGGCGCGATCAAGACATTGACGACCGGCATTTCGCCGATCCCACCGGCCAAGGTCACGGTGACATCGGCCAACGGCGGCAGCGATACCGAAGAAGTGGTGATCGTTCCCTGATCGTAACCACTCCTTGCTCTCGAATCTGGAGGCAACATGAACAGTTGGCCAAGTCTGATTTTCGGCGCCATGAGTCTGATCGCAGTCAGTGAGGCGGCGTTTGCCGGTCTCTCGGCAGTGGACCCTGGGCCTTATACCGTCGCCACAGGACGTTTCCCCAAGTGGTACAAAGACCAGAACGATCTGTCGCTGGAACTGTGCCAGTCCAGGGCCGTGAGCTCACGGGTCGCGGCGACCGTTCCACCGGCTTACATGTGTACCCTCGGCGCGGTGCCGGGGCTGTATGACGATGCGTTTCCGATGGTCTATCCGGACAACTTCCCGGATGAGATGTTCTGGTACCTGCTCCAGGCCCAATTGAAAACCAACGTGAGCCCCATCGCGGGTTACGGGCTGGAAATCTACACGGCCGGCGTGGAAGCGGCGTTCGCCACAGATCCACCCACGGACGGTTCACAGCAGAGCTTCGCGCGGATTCGCATCCGCATCGACATCCCGGCCGGTCGTCCCGGGACGTACACCGTCACCCATCCTTATGGCGTGGACACCTTCAACGTGACCACCACCGGCCGCCGGGCGATCAACCTCACCCGTGACATCGGCATCGGTGCCGCCGGCGACTTCGGTGGCGCGCTAAACGGCAACCTGGGCCCGTTCATCAAAGGCGTCGGTGCTCCTTACACCGAGGTCGATCCGGAAACCGGCAGCGTCAACACCTACATTGGCGACCCCAATGTGCCGGAGGCAATTGTCGGCAGTCCGTTCGGCACCAACTTCGTGAAAATCGAAGGCCCAGCCGGGACGCTCATCCAGAACCTCTTCACCGTCAGCGGCAAGGTGCTCGACCCAAGGGTTCAAACCCCGGTCGAGGTCAAACGCGGCACTTACAGCCGCAACGGCTCCGGCACCCGGATCGAGTTGTTCGCCTCATCCCCGAACAGCTCAAGCCTGTGCTATCGCGAAACGCTCGCACTGGTTCCCGGCACCCCGGCTTCACCTTGCCAATTCAATATGCTCAGCGACAACAACGGCAACTTCTTCGTGGCGCATTCGGCCTCGACGCTGCCGCCGTTCGTGATCCTCACCGCGAGCAACCCGGTTGGCACCACCAAGCCCACCGCTGTTTCGACCAAGCTGGTGGACGTGGTGAAAATCCGCACCGCGCGCTACTCGTGGGACAACCACACTTTGGTGATGGAAGCCACGTCGAGTGACGAAAGCTCAGTCCCTGATTTGCTGGTCCAGGGTTTCGGACGCATGTCCAAGTCTGGCACCACCCAGCAGTTGAGCGTGCCGAACCTGACGCAGCCACCGGCCTTCGTGACGGTCAAATCGGCCAGGGGCGGTTCCGACACCGAGCCCGTGACCGTCGTTGGCACCGCACCGAATACCGGCGCCAACCAGCCTCCCGTGGTGGTCAATGACACCGGCACCACTGGCTTCGGCGTCCCTCTGACCTTGAGCGTGCTGACCAACGACAGCGATCCGGACGGCGACCTGCCGCTGACCATCAGCGACCTGACCCAACCGGCCTCCGGCCAAGGCACCGTGGCACTGAACGGCACGACCTCGATCGTCTATACACCGCCCGCAGTGGTCAACGCGCCGATCACGGCCACGTTCACCTACAAGGCCGTGGACAGCAAAGGACTGAAGTCGACCTCGGCGGCCACTGTCAGCGTCACCGTGACGCCTAACCGTCCACCGGTTGCCGGTGCCGACACAGGCGCAACGCTGGCCGGAACACCGTTGGTGGTCAACGTACTGGCCAACGACACCGACCCTGAGGGCAACGTGCCGCTGAGCGTGACCAACCTGACTCAGCCTGCTGTCGGACGCGGCACGGTGACCACCAATGGCACCACCGTGACCTACACGCCGCCTGCGACGATTACCGCACCGTTCACCGCGACCTTCACCTACCAGGCAGCGGATTCCTTCGGCGCGTTGTCGACACCGGCCACGGTCAACGTCTCGGTCACCGCGCCTCCGGCCGGCACCGAAACCCTGACCATCACGGCGGCAACCGTGCAGGTACGCGGCGGCGGAGCGCTGTTCAGCTGGGATATTTCGGGCACCAGTTCGGTGACGACGGGCAACACCATCGTCATCCGGGTGACCACACCGACCGGCGTGCAGGAGCTTGATCGTGTGACGGTGCCTGTCACGGGTCGCTGGAGAAGTTCGGTGGTGAACACCATCGCACCGTCGGCCACCAACCCGACCGCCACCGCGACCTCGTCCAAAGGCACGGTCCGGACACTGCCGATCACCGTTCGTTGATGAAACCGGCCCGCCTGTGTGCACACGCAGGCGGGCCAACGTCGCTGGCCGCACACGCGGCCTGGGACAGGAGAACACCATGTCATTCAGCCGTTGCCGTTCCCTGTATTGCACCGCCCTGGTTGTGGCTTTGGGCATGGCCTGCCTGTCGGCGCAAGCGGACGAGTTCATGGGCGGTGACGAGCTGGGTGGCGGTTCGGAGTTGGGCGATGCGCCGATCAACTTTCCCGGAAGTTCGATCATCGGCCAGCACGCGACGATCCTGCAGCAGGGCTCGTCGAACATCGCCAGCCTGTCGCAAAGCGGCAGCTCGTTGTTGGGCAACATCGTTCAGGTCGGCAGTGCGCAAGAAGCCTACATCCTGCAACAGGGCTCCAATCTCTCGGCGTCCATCAACCAGCAGGGTTACGGCAACCAGGCGGACATCACACAGACCGGTTCGAACAATCAGGCAGCAATCACGCAAAACGGCGCCAACAACAGCGCCAGCATCAAACAGGCAGGCACAGGGCTGCAGAGCAGCATCAGTCAGTCTGGAAATGGCCAGAGCGTAGAGGTTCGTCAGCTGCATTGACGCGCTCGACACCTCGGCAACCAACCATCAGGAGGTCTACATCATGATTTTTAAACTCACCCCTGTCGCTGCTGCTGTTCTGGTCATGCTTACCGGACACGCCATGGCAGCGAACAGCCTGTCCACCCAGTACCAGAACGGTACGGGCAACACCGCCGACGTGCAGCAGATAACGGCCGCCCAGGCCAGTGTCCAGCAGGTGCAGATCGGTGACGGCAACGACACCGCTGCCTTCCAGCAGGACACCAATTCTCAGATCGACCAGCTGCAAAACGGCAACCAGAACGGCGCGTATGGCGAGCAGCTTCAGGAGGTCGCCAGCAAGATCACCCAGCGCCAGGCCGATCAGCGCAACAACACCCATGCCAGTCAGTCGTTGGGTAGCGGCAACCAGATCACGACACAACAGTCGGGCAACAACAATATGGTCTTTGCCTATCAGGACAGCCAGATTGGCAGCACGATCATCACGGACCAGGCCGGCAGCGCGAACGACATCGCCGCCGAGCAACTGTTCGGCGGCAGCAACAACAGTTCGCAGATCACCCAGCGTGGCGATGGTAACCAGGGCTACAGCGAGCAGGTCAGCCACTTCAACGGGCAGATCCAGATCAACCAGAACGGCGAAGGCAACTACGCCTACACCGACCAGCGCAATGGCCTGGGCGGGTCGATCACGGTGGATCAGCTGGGTCAGTACAACACCGCGCAGATGTTCCAGGACGCGCAGACCAACAGCCATTCGAGCGTCAACCAGACCGGGACCTTCAACGAAGGCATTGTCGATCAGTACCAGGGCGCCAACAACCTGGGTGCGATCATCCAGTGGGGCGATCGCAACGCTGCAAGCGTCACGCAATACTTCGTCACCAGCAGCAACACCAACGTGTCCCAGAATGGCCAGGACAACCTGCATTACAGCTCCCAGGACGGCACCGGTCACAACCTGACGGCCGTTGCGACCGGCTCGGGAAACAAGGTGTACGCCAGCGATTACGAGAACACCAAGCCGGGTGGTCAGTTCGGGATTGGTCAAACGGCATTCCTGAACCAGAACGGTCAGCAGAACAGCATCAACCTGACCCAGAAAGGCGTCGGCAACCTGACCAACCTGAAACAGGACGGCGCGCGTAACGATGCGAAGGTGACTCAGAACGACAACTACAACGAGCTGTATTTCGAGCAGAACGGCAGCGACAACATTCTGATTGCCGATCAGCGCGGGGATGGTAACTACGCGACGGGCAACAGCTTCGGCAATGGCAACACGACGGACATTACGCAGTCGGGCAGTGACAACCGTTCGTACACCTATCAGGATGGCGATGCGAACATTGCGACGGTCAAGCAGGCTGACAGTTACAACGTGGCGTATGTGAGTCAAACGGGTAATGCGAACACCGCGAACGTGAACCAGAGCTCTACCAATCAGGCGGCGAGTGTGACTCAGGTGGGTTCCGCGAACATGGCGAGCGTGCGTCAGCAATAGTGGTTCAGTTGGCAGTAGAAGCCGCCGAAAGGCGGCTTTTTTGTTTGGTCTCGGGCTGCTGGGCGGGCGCCAAATCTGTAGGCGCAATCGGAGGGTTACGACGGTCGCGAATGCGGGCTGTCTGACGGGAATGGGATTGATCAAGCGTCCGCACGCCGCTCCAAATTGTAGGAACGTGGCTTGTATCTGGGCCGCATCCGGACGATCGGCCGGGCACCGGCAGCAAGACCGGTGCAGGCGGGGTGTCAGGCAGAATCGAGTCGTCTGGTTTTGCTACCGCTGCGCGGTAGATCGCGGGACAAGCCACGCTCCTACAGGGACCGAGCCCACCTGACGTTTCTGGCTTTGGTCTGAAGCTTACGCTCGTCGCTGTTTCGATTCGGTCATCCATCGTCTGGACTCCAAATCTCACTGTAGGAGCGCGCTTCCCCGCGATCTGCCGGGAACCGGCAGCAAGACCTGTGCATGCGGGGCAACAGCCAGAATCGAGTCGTCTGGTTTTGCTACCGCTGCGCGGTAGATCGCGGGCAAGCGCGCTCCTACAGGGACTGCGTCGACCTGATGTTTCTGTTTTTGGTCTGGAGCTGACGTTCGTCGCATTTTCGATTCAGGCACCAATCGTCTGGACTCCAAATTTCACTGTAGGAGCGCGCTTGCCCGCGATCTGCCGGGCACCGGCAGCAAGACAGGTGCATGCGAGGTGTCAGGCAGAATCGAGTCGCCTGGTCTTGCTACCGCTGCGCGGCAGATCGCGGGACAAGCCACGCTCCTACAGGGACCGAGCCCACCTGACGTTTCTGGCTTTGGTCTGAAGCTTACGCTCGTCGCTGTTTCGATTCGGTCATCCATCGTCTGGACTCCAAATCTCGCTGTAGGAGCGCGCTTGCCCGCGATCTGCCGGGAACCGGCAGCAAGACCTGTGCATGCGGGGCAACAGCCAGAATCGAGTCGTCTGGTTTTGCTACCGCTGCGCGGTAGATCGCGGGCAAGCGCGCTCCTACAGGGACTGCGTCGACCTGATGTTTCTGTTTTTGGTCTGGAGCTGACGTTCGTCGCATTTTCGATTCAGGCATCAATCGTCTGGACTCCAAATTTCACTGTAGGAGCGCGCTTGCCCGCGATCTGCCGGGAACCGGCAGCAAGACCGGTGCATGCGGAGTGTCAGGCAGACTCGAGTCGCTTGGTTTTGATCGTTCCCACGCTCCGCGTGGTAACGCAGCAACTGACGCTCTGCGTCAACCAAGACGCAGAGCGTCCTAACAGACATTCCCGCGCGGAGCGTGGGAACGATCATATTTCGTCTGCGCAGCGATACTTGTGGGAGACGTCCGAGGTTACGAGGGCAGCGAATGCGGTCCGTCGGCTACATCGGCGGTAAATGACACGCTGCATTCGTCAGCAAGCTTAGTCCCACCGGCCTTAGGTGACCCGCGTGGGTACACTCAAATTGCTCTCCGCGTTGATCGTTCCCACGCTCCGCGTGGTAACGCAGCGACTGACGCTCTGCGTCAACCAAGACGCAGAGCGTCCTCAAAGGCATTCCCGCGCGGAGCGTGGGAACGATCAACGATCATCAAGGCGGAACAGTTCGGCCGTTAGGCCGAACCAGAGAATTCAGCGACACCTGCGGCTTTGGATATTTGCACACGGCCATAATTCAACCAGCGCAGCGCCCCTCACTGCCCTTCATCCGCCGGCTTGTTCTGGCTCAAATACCGGTCCAGCGTCTCATTCGGCGCGCTGGTATCCCCGGCGATCTGCCACATGTGCCGCTCGATCCCCTGCGCCACCAAGTGCCCCACCGCCGCCTCGATCGCCGACAGTACACACAACTGCGCAGGCTCGTTCGTGGTATACCCGGCTTCCAGTTCAAGCAACTTCTTGAACTCCACGAACTTGAACACCCCGGCGTTGTAACTGGTCGAGTAAATGGTCTTGCTGGTCATCACATTCGCCAGCACCTGACCACTGCGCACGTCCACCGCCCGTAGGTTGATGGTCACCTGATCCACACGGTATTCCTGAGAAGCACCGATCCCCAGGTAACGCGCGCCCTCCCCGCCGCTGCGCACGTTGGTGTCGTACGCCACGATGCCGCCTTCGAGCATCAGGTTCGCCGCTTGCAAGGGCGGCAGTTCGTTGGGCAGTTGCACGTTCACCGGCGCACCATTGGGGCCTACCACGGCCGGCGGTTTTTTCTGCGAGGCGCGGATGATCTTGCGTTCGGTCAACAGGTTCTGCAGCCCTTCGCGTTCGAGCACCACGAACCAGCCGCTGGCCTGCATCGCATCCATCAGCATGCTGGCGGCGCCCTGGGTGACGCTGGTGGAGAAGGAACTGGCCGGGGTCGGTTTGTACTGCCCGGTCTGGTCACGAAAGCCATAGACCACCGCCACCAGACGCCCTTTGGGCCGGGGCATGGACAACAGGTCGTAGTAGGTCGACGCGCGCGGCGTCAGGGTCGGGGTTTCCTTCGCCTGTTCAGCCGGCATCGGCTCGCGGACGGCGCAGCCTTGCAGGGCAGCGACCAGCATCAGAAGGGTGATGCACTTTTTCATGGTCTTTCGCTCCTTTGGAACTTCAGCACCCGTCAGTTGGAGGTGAGTCCGTTGACGTTTACTTCCGAAATTTCGCCTGTGGCCCGATCGGTGATCTGAATACTCAAGGAGCCCGAATCGTCGATGACGTTGACGATGAAGGCATCCGTGGTCAGGCTGCCGCTGTTGCCGTTACGGATGTTGGTGAGCACCTGCGACAGCAAGCTTGATTGCAGTTGCTGGCTGAACCGCTCCAGTGCTGTCGTCCCTGCGGTGGACGATTTTTTCAGGTCCGGGTCCTTGAAGTCGTTTTGCGCCTGGGCTTCGTTAAGCAGCGTGGGGCCGTTGAGCGGATTGCCACCGAAGTTCGGGTTCACCGGCGTGTACACCAGCTCGGTGGCCTGACTCAGCACGCTGAATCCAGTCAGCAACAGGCAGGTCGAGACGGCGGTTATTGTTCTGTTCATAGTTCGTCCTTCCCCAGATCGATGTTGTCCTGCAATTGAACTTGCAGCTTGCGTTGAACCACGGCCGCGCGAACGTCGTCAGCTGCTTGCTCAGCCAGCTCGCGGGTTTCGGTGGCGTTGGGTGCGATAAAGCGGCGGTACACGATGCGCTGGTCGTACTCGACCCAGATCAGGCTGCCCCAGCGCGGGTCGGGCCGTTCACGCACCACGAGGTTGAAATCCAGGCGGCTGGTGGCGCGCAGCCGGTCGGTGAAGGCGTTGTAGAAGTTATGGCCCACCAGCGAAATGCAGTCGTCGACGATGAACCCCATCATTTCGTCTTCCTCGTCGGCGTGCCCGACGGCGGCTGCCAGCCCGCCGATCAGCAACGCGGCGCACAGCCCGATTTCTTTCAGACCCAATGCTTTGAGGTGGAGGCCGACAGCGTTCATTGACTGCCCCCTCCCAACGGTGTGCCCAAGGACGTTCCCAGCGACACACCCGGTCCGTTGCTCGGTGGTGCGCCCGCGGTGCCGGGCGCGCCTGCCGGGCGGTTACTCGAGGATTCCAGAAAGGCTTTTTCGGCCACGAAACGCCAGTCGGCATAGCTGGTCATGTCTTCGAATTCCTGCCACTGCGGCGGAAAATTCGCGGTTTTCAGCGGGGTCTGGGTGGACAGGCTGTAGACACCGGTGATGCGGCCGTCGATGGACTTGGTCAGCCCCCAGTCGTTGCTGCCGGTCATGGGGTCGGGGTACAGGCGACGGATGTGCCGCTGAACCGACGGAAAACGATGGTCTTCCAGCAGTTCGTCCAGCGTGGCCGGGTACTGAGCCACGCCGGTTCCGCTGCGGTAATAGCTGCGCAGCGCCTGGGCGTACTGGGTACCGACCCAGATCAGTTGCACTTCGCGCTCACGGGCGCCAACGGTGGACCAGACCTGACCAACCGCTGCCAGCGCCGTGCCCATGAGAACGATCAGCATCATCGCGCTCATGTAGGTGAAGCCTTGCTGGCGCCCCGCAAACGCGAGCGACTTACCATTGACCGAAGAGACTGCCATCACGCGCCCTCCCGGTGGCTCCGCTCTTGATATCCGCCACCGTGCCTGCGACACCTTCCGGTGGCGGGACGATGACCCACATGTCATTGCGTTCGGTGATCGGATCGGTCGGCAGGTTGCGCAGATAACGGTGAGTGACCATATCCTCCAGCGATTCAGGGTAGTGCCCGGTGTCGCCGTAATAGTGATCCAGGGCCTCGCGCATCACCGACAGGCTTTGGCGCAGCGCCGTTTCTTTAGAGTTTTCCAGGCTGGAAAAATAGCGCGGCACGGCGATGGTCATCAGCGTGGCGATGATGGCCATGACCACCAGCAACTCAATCAACGTAAAACCCTTGTGCTTACGCATGGCTCACCACTCCGAGTAGGCAATGCCGTTGAGGCCCTTGCCGCGTGTTTTGGAGTAAACGTCGAACACATCTTCACCATCGCGGGGGTTCTGCGCCGGGCTGTCGTAGGAGCGCAGGCCCCAGTCGTCTTCCGCTTCACGCTTGGGTTTGCCAAACGGATCGCGTGGAATGCGGCGCAGGAAAAAAATCTTGGCGCCCTTGGGGCTGCGCAAATCCCGCACGCCCTCGACCAACACTTTGAGGTTGGCCGGGTAGCCGTTGCTGGCCACCGACTTTTCGATCCGCCCTGAGTCGGCGGCGCGCTTGTAGGCGTCCAGCGCATCGCGAATCTGGTACAACGCGGTGCGCAGTTCCTGCTCCTTGCCACGGCGGATGACGGTTTCGGTCAATGGCGCCGCGATGCTCGCCAGCAGACCGACGATGGCCAGGGTCACGACCATCTCGATCAGGGTGAAGCCGCGGGTGGCGCGCTGGCGGTTCATGCTCAAGGTCTCTCTGCAGCGGCGGCCGGTGCAGCCGAAGGCACGGCGGCCAGAGGTGCCGACCGGCCGTTGATTTCCACGGTCACGGGGGCCATGTCCGGGTTGACCGTGTTCATGCGCATGCTGGTTTCGGTGCCGGAATCGAACTCCATGTCGCTCGGCGCCTGATACGGCAGGTTGCGTACGATGCGCGGCGTGATCGACAGCACCAGCTCGGATTTGCCGACAGTGTCCTTATTGCTGCCGAACAGGCGACCGATGCCGGGGATATCACCCAGGCCGGGGATCTTGTTGCCGGTGGAGCTGTTGTCGTTGCGCACCAAGCCGGCGAGGATCTGGGTTTCACCGTCGTGCAGGCGCAATGTGGTCTGTGCGTTACGGGTGTCGACCTGGACCGGAATCGTGCCTTGGCGGGTCGGTTCCAGCGGCGTGGCGTTACTCACTTCCAGCGCGATCTTGATCGCCACCTCGTTGTCCAGGTGCACGATGGGCGTCACTTCCAGCTTCAGACCGACATCCAGGTACGTGATGCTTTCAGTGATCACGGGACCCTGTGTCGACGGCACCGAGGTGGCGCTGATGATCGGCACGCGTTGGCCGATATGAATCCGTGCCTGTTCGCGGTTGCTGACGCGAATGGTCGGGCTGGCCAGCGTGTTGACGTCGTTGTCCTGGGCGTTGATCTTCAGTTGCGGCGACGGCGAGATCGAGATCCGGCTGGAGTTGATCCCCTTCAGCTGATTAAGCACGCTGACCGCGGTGCCGTCGCTGTTGATCACCCCGAAGGTGTTCGGCCATTGCAGGCCCAGGTCGAGGATGCGCTGACGGGCGACCTCCATCACTTCCACTTCCAGCACGACCTCAGGGTTGGACTGGTCCTGGGAGAAAAACAGCTTCTCGGCCATGCGAATGGCATCTGGCGTATCACGCATGGTCAGGGTGTTAAGGCGCTCGTCGATGAACACATCGCGGGTCTTGAGCATGGTCTTGACCATGTTCAGCGCCGTGTTGGCGTCGGTGTTGGTCAGGTAGAAGGTGCGCATCACCAGTTCCTGATAGTCCTTCACCTTCTGTGGCGAGTCGGGATAGATCAGCAGCGTGTTGTCGTTCACCACTTTCTGGTGGAGCTGGTTCTGTTGCAGCAGCAGATCGATGGCGTCCTCGATACGCACTTCACGCACGAAGATCGTGGCTTTCAAGTCAGCACGCATGTCTTTGTCGAAGATGAAGTTCAACCCGGCCACCTGGGACAGCACCTCGAAGATCACCTTGAGGTTGGCGTCGCGAAACTCCAGGGTCACCGGTTTTTCAAGACGGGTCTTGAGCTGCGGGTTGGACACGGAGTTGCGCGTGCGCATCAGTTCGACGTTGCGCATCAGCTCCATCGCCCCTTCGTGCCTTGGGTCCAGTGCCAGCACCTGACGGGCTTCGTGTTCGGCGCCGGTCAGGTCGCCGCGGCGCAGGCTGGTCTGGCCCTTGACCAACATGTCGTTGATGTTGCGCATCTGTTCCAACAGGTACAGCGCGTCCCGGGCGCGGCCGTTGCTGGGTTCGATGGCGATCACCCGCGAGTAGTCGATCGCCGCGCTGTTGAAGTCCCGTTGGGACCGCTCGGAATCGGCCTTGGTCAGCAAGGTCTTGACCACGCGCGCCTTGCCGGAGGTCAGGGCGATACGCAGGGTCGCGTCCCGAGGATTGGCATTGACGGCGGCTTGCAACTTGGCAAGGCCTTCTTCGTAACGCCCCTCCTCGATCAGGTCCTGACCGATGGCCCGGTTCATGTCCGATGTGCAGGAAGCCAAAATCAGCCCCAGCGCCAAGGTGAAGCCCAGCAACAACGCGTTCAACGACAACCGCAGCGGACTCATGGTGCACTCCCCACAGACAAGGTCTGCGCAAACTTCAACGGCAGATAGACGAGGCTCATTTCAGTGGCCGAGATGCGGTCGACTTTGTAAACGTCGTCGATCACATCGCCGGCCCTGACCACATAGAGCCGTTCTCCGTTTTGCAGGAAAACCTGCAACTGCTGGCTGTCCTCCAGCTTGCCAATGAACTGGAACGGAAGGGGCGGTGCAGTGGGCACCGTAGGGGCAGCGGGTGCGCTGTTGAGCGCGGCCTGCTGTTCGGCGGTCACCACGGGGGCGACGTACCAGCTTTGTGCAGCGAACAAATCCAGTTGAGGCACGTTCGCCACATCGGGTTTGGCAACGCCGCTCTTGTCGGAACCGGCCTTCGCGGTGGCGACGGCATCCCGATGTTTGCTCGTGACCGGCGCGGCAGCGCTGCTCAGATCCTGCGCCTGTTCGCCGAAAAACTGCTCGGGCACCCAGGCAATCAACCCGCAGATGCCAAAGAACGCCAGCCAGCCTGCTACGCGACGAGTGTTCATCACGACCTCGACAGGTAAAGGGTCATGCGGATACGCCCGGTCAACTCGGTGTCGGCGATGCGTTTACGCTGAAAGTCCACATCCTCGACCACCACCGCTGGCAGCTCGGTCAGCAGAGCGTGCAGAAAGCGGCGCAATTGCGGGTAGCTGCCCCGTACCGGAAGCAGGATCTGATAACGCGCCAGTTGGGTTTTAGGGTCGATGCCCAGCGAGTACTCGCCGCGCGCCAGGTTGATTTTTTCCTTGCTGGCCATGGCGTAGATGCGGTCGATGGCCGACGTGGCGTCCAGTTGGGTCGGCAGTGCGCGATGGAATTCGTCCAGTTGCTGTTGGGGCACCACGGGCAGCACTGCTGTGCCGTTGGCGACTTTCTCGAGAAACTCGCTGGCCTTCTGGCTGTTCTGACGCAGGCTGTCCAGTGACTGCCAGTCCGGCAGCAGCCCGAACACGCCGTACGCCAGCACCAGCACCACCAGTGCCGCACCGCCCAGACCCGGCCAACCGGCCCGCTGAACATGTTCACGCAGAATCAGGCTAGGGACGGACATCGCTCACCTCCCAGGTGGCCAACAGGTTGAACACGATCTGTTTTTGCGGCGAGTTGGCGACGATCTCGTGATTGACCAACGAGACATCGCTCAACTCGGGGCTGTCCTCCAGCTGCCGGTGAAAGGTCAGCATCGCTTCCAGATCCCGCGCTTCGGCGGTGATCCTGACCTGGCCCTTGCGGGCGTCGGGGCTCAGGCTGAGCAGCGCGATGTCCTTGCCGCGCAGGGTTTCCAGCGCGGCAAACAGACGTTCCCAAGGGCGGCGCAGTTGGGTGGAAATCTGCTTCATCTCCAGCAAACGCACTTCCTGTTCACGCTGTTGCGCCGGGGACAGACCGGTCATGGGGCCGGTGTGCACCTGCAATTTCTTCTGTGCATGGCCCAGTTGGCCTTGCTGCTCGTGAATCTCTTCGCCGATGACGTGGGCACCGGCAGCCATCGCCACGCCCAGCACCAGGCCAATGGCCAGAAGGCTCCAGCCCAGCGTGCTGCCACGACGTTGTGGCTGAAACTCCAGATTCAGGGCGCGCATGTCAGTTCACCGCTCTGGACATGATGTGCAGGGGATCCTGGGTGTCGGCCTGATCGGCGGGCAACTCTAGGGTCTGGACGCCCAGGATCAGCGGTGCATCGGTGTGACGGGCCGGCGCATGCACGAACAGGTCCACGGGTTTATCGCCGTTCAGGCCGTGCAACTCGCTCTCGCGGGCGATCATCGAGGCGAGCGCGTCATCGCTGTCGGCGATCCGCAACGAACGCACGGCGGACCAGCGCCCTTCCCTGGCCAGCAACAACGTGCTGCGACCGGGCTCGGCGACCACGAACAGGAAGTCACGATCGCCGAAGCTTTTGTGAAAGCGGTTGAACGCCGTCATCACGTAGGGTTGCACCGACACCAGGCGCAAGCCGAGTGTTTTGACGATGTCGCGCAGACGGCTGAGCAAGGCCTCTGGCAAGCCGACCGCGATGCGCGACAGCCCGGCGTTTTCTGGCGACAGACTGAACGTCCACGCTTCGGCCGATTTGCCAAAGGTGTCGTCGAAATACGCGCTGGCGTAGGCGCGCAGCTCGTCCGGCGTGGTGATGTGCTCGCTCCAGGGAATCAGCCCGAAACGGCTGTAATGGCTGGACAACAGAACACTCAACCGGGCGCGGCCCTTGACGTGCTCGGTGAGTAACCGTTGCAGCGTGTCCAGCGCCAGGGTGGCGGTCGATTGACGGTCGGCGATGAACCCGGCGCTGCCCAGCCAGGTCTTGCCGCGCGTATCGCAGCGGGACAGACCGACGCCATTGGCGCCGATCACGGCGACGTAGTGATCACGAAATGAAAGTGACACGATTGATCTCCTCCAGCGTGGTCCGGCCATCGCGCACCAGTTCCAGTGCCGAGCCGCGCAACAGGCGCAGGCCACGGCCGCAGGCGTACTGCTTGATCTGGGAGATGGGTTTGCGCTCTACGATCATCTGGCGAATTTCGTCGTCCAGGTGCAGCAGTTCGGCGATGGCGGTCCGGCCGCGATAGCCGGTGCCACGGCAGCGGCCGCAACCTGCGCCGTGTACGAAGCGGTAATGGCCGCTGTCTTGCGCGCTCAGGCCAGAGGCCCGCAGTTCGCTCTCGTCCGGAACGACCGGCGTCGCGCAGCCGGTGCACACCAGGCGAATCAAGCGTTGGGCAACCACCGCGTTGAGGGCCGAGACAAAACTGTAGGGATCGACTTCCATCTGGGTGAAACGGCCAATCACGTCGAACACGTTGTTGGCGTGAATGGTGGTGAACACCAGGTGCCCGGTCAGGGCCGATTGCACGGCGATCTGCGCGGTGTCAGGGTCGCGGATCTCACCGACCATGATCTTGTCCGGGTCGTGACGCAGGATCGAGCGCAGACCGCGGGCGAACGTCAGGCCTTTTTTCTCGTTGACCGGAATCTGCAGGACACCCGGGAGCTGGTATTCCACCGGGTCTTCGATGGTGATGATCTTGTCCACGCCGTGGTTGATCTCGGTGATCATCGCGTAGAGCGTGGTGGTCTTGCCGCTGCCGGTGGGACCGGTCACCAGCACCATCCCGTAAGGTTCGGCGGCCAGACGACGCAGGCTGCGCAAGGTGGCCTCTTCAAACCCGAGTGCTTCGAGGCTGACGCCGCTGACCCGATCCGCCAGGTCCTGTTTGTCCAGCACCCGCAGCACGGCGTCTTCACCGAAAATGCTGGGCATGATGGAAATGCGGAAGTCGATCTGCCGACCACTGATGCCGATCTTGAAGCGACCGTCCTGGGGCACGCGCTTCTCGCCGATGTCCAGCTCGGCCATGACCTTGATGCGGGAGATCACTTGATCGGCAAACTCGGCACCCTGCACTTTGCTGATGTTGTTCAGCACGCCATCGATCCGGTACTTGATCACCAGACCGCTGCCGGTCACGCCCAGATGGATGTCGCTGGCGTGCATCTTAAGGGCGTCGTAGAGGGTCGAGTTGACCAGCTTGACCACGGCGCTCGCGTCTTCGCTGATGCTGGTCAGCGACAGGCTTTCGAGGTTGTCGTATTCGTGCTGTTCGTCGCCGTGGGTGCCCAACGCGGCGACGGCATGGAAGCCTTCTTCCTGGCGGGCAAGGTAGGCACCGAGGTCGGCGGCGTGACACAGGTACAGCGCGGCGCCTTGCAGGCACTCATCGATCCAGGCCAGCCGTGCGTCGTCGAAGGGGTCGGCGAACACGCCGATCAGCGTGTCTTCGTGGCGCAACATGACGAATTCGCGTTTCAGTGCCTGAGCCAGGCTGACCTGATCGAACTCGGGAGTGCATTTGAACAGGCTGGAGGCATCCAGCACCGGGTAATGCAAGGTGGCGCCAAGGGCGCGAATGAAAGCGGCGGGTTCAAGGTTGGAGAGAGCTTCAAGCGCTTCGATCGGACGTTCGCTTTCAGCAATGGCGCGTTCTCTGGCGGCAGTCAGGAGGCTGCCTGGAAAACGTGTGGGTGACTCGACTGGCTGCGCCAGTGGCGGTCTTTCGACTGCGAGCGTAAGACTTTCCATCGAATGCACTCCCGGACCCCAAAAAAGGAACCACACATTCGACGCGCCTGACCGTCCCTGGCCAGTGTGCCGTTCCCGGAGCGCTCAAGAACACGATTCCTGAGGCGTCCGGACCCGGCTAGAGTTTGCCCTCCCCATCTAGGACCGCTTTGTCGCCGTCAGGCGACGCGATCTGCTTGTTGCCGCGACGGTCCGAGTGAACCCAGGTACCGTCGTACAACTGCAACGGGAATGCCTCTGCCGGGCTGTGCCGCCGTTCGATGAACCCGGCCGCCGGTGGCGCCTGGCTTGTCGAACGTCGCTCAGTACCCAACAAGTCACAGACAGCTCGGGCCAGTTCGGCCAGCGGAAACGGTTTGAAGAGGATGTGGCTGACACCCAGATCAGTGGCCCGACCGCAAACTTCGCTGGTCGGATGGCCGGTGATCAGAATGAAGTAACAATCCTTCTGCTTACGTACCGCATCGAGTACCTGAAACCCTTCCATATCGGGTAGGCGAAAATCGAGAACAACCACGTCCGGTGCGAACCCTTGTGCAAGGTCGATGGCACCCGCGCCATCGTTCGCGACCCGGACATCCAGGCTCTTGGCCTCCAGATACGACTGAAGGTTCTGCGCCAGGATCTGCTCGTCCTCAACAACCAATACTTTGTTTAACAAGGTGGACTCCTGAAATCGGGACAGGTCCTGTGGCCCGGTCTGGGGATTCCCGCCTTGTATTGGTACAAGAGCACTGTTCATGCCAGACCCTCCACTTGAAAATTTCTTAGCCCATGCCACTGATTTTCTTCATTAAAAAAGAAAGACCATGGGCACCACCTCAACCCCACTGCTGGGGGCAGTCGCCATCGGGAACCGGATTTGCCCCCACATTCGGGGAAAACCCGGGTCATCGCTCTGCCACCCGCTCTATCTTGCTTGCCGCGCGCAATCGTTGCAGTGCGGCGGCCGTCGCTTGCGCCTGTCGCTGCTGATCCAGCGCCTGACGTGCCATCGCCAGTCCCTGCCGGTCGTCGATGGCGTTGCCTGAGACTGTGTTCTCAACTTTGATCAAATGCCAGCCGTAAAGGGTCCGTACGGGCTGACTGACGGTGCCGGGTGTCAGGCTGAAGGCAGCGTCGGCGAACTCCGACACCATGCTTTCACGAGAAAAATAGCCCAGATCGCCGCCTTCGGCTGACCGGCTGTCCTGTGAGTAGCGTTGAGCGAGGGTAGCGAAGTCCTCGCCACCGATGATCCTGGCCCGTAACTGGAGGGCTTGTTGGTAAACAGCGTCGACTTTCGCAGCGTCGGCGTTGGCGTCGAGTGGCAGCAGAATGTGCCGGGCATGAATGCGCGGCGAGAGCTGCCGGTAGAACGCCTCCACCTCGGCATCACGCGCTGGCGCCACCTGGCTCAGCTCGGAGAGCATGCGCTGACTGGTCAGTTCCCGACGCAGGTACTCGGTGAAGGTCTGGCTGTCGAAGCCGGCTTCCTCCAGGCGCCGATTGAAGATGTCATCGGAGGTGAACTCGTTACGCAAGGCGGTGAAGTTGTCCTGCACACTCTTTTCGTCAATACGCACGCCACGTTTGCCCGCTTCCTGCCACAGCAGTTCCTTGTCGATCAGGTCATCGAGTGCCGCGCTGCGAAGACGGCTGTACGCCACGGGATTGCGAATGGAGCCGACCATCCGTCCCTGGGCCTGCAAATAGTCGGCGAAGTAGTGCTCCAGCTGCATCTGCCCGATCTCCACACCGTTGACCCGCGCCACCGCCACTTGGCCGAACGTGGGGTCTGCCACGGCTTCGGTGCGGCCCACCATGAGCAGCAAACCGGGCATCAAGAACGCCAACACGAATAAAATCAGCTTGAGCTTCATGGCGAAATCTCACTTCAGTTAGCAGCGTTGACCCTGGCGTATGGGCTGACCAGGTCAAAACGTTGTTGCTGCACATCCACCGTCACGACATGGGCGCCCGACATGCCCAGCCGACGCCCCGGTCCGAACCCCAACAGTGGGGTGAGCCCGGTGTTCACGTCATGCAACCCTTCCAGCGCCTTGACCAGTTGCTCGCGCGCGGGGTGACGACCGATCTGTCGCAGTGCCTCGGCGACCAGCAGCACCGAGCAATACGCATCGACCTGCAACACGGCGTACTGCCCTTTCAGCCCGCTTCGCGCTCGAACGCTGGCAAGGGCGGCCTTGCCCTCCTCCGTCCAGTCACCGGGAATGAACGGATACGCCAGAAACATGCGGCGGGAAAAAGACGCGGGGACTTGCCAGACATCGGCGGGCACCTGGGCGGAGGCCGCAAACAGATAAGGAGGCAACGCCGGACCTTGTATCGAAGATTGCAACGCCTGCGCCATCGGCACGAAGTCTGCGGAGCGCCCGAGGAAGAACAACGCTTTTGCAGCGGCCATGGATGCGTCAACCGTGACCGGTTGATCCAGTGAATAGGCCCTCAGACTGACGTCGCTCCAGCCTTGTCCATTGAGGTGGCGCTTGAGGGTTTCGGCCTGGTGCTGATCCAGCGGATTGTCCTGATACACGATGAGCGTCTTGTCCGCTGCCAGTACCAGGGTGTTCTGCGCGTAACCGGCCAGCGCCCGCAGTTGCTCGGAAGCACCGGGCAACGGTTCGAAGATCATCGGGCTGTCGCTTTCGCCACCCAGCAGCGAGACCGACCCCACCAACGGGACCCGGGCCTGCTCGAGCAGCTCACCGATGCGACCGTCAAGCGCCGGAGCAAGGGGCGCAATCAATGCAAACACACCGTCTTCACCGGTCAGCGTCTGCAAGGCTGCCTCGGCAGTTTTCGCGTCAGGGCCGGGATCGACGATCTGCAGGGCCAGTTGCCGCCCATGAATGCCGCCCGCCTCGTTGATCGCGGCCAATGCGCCGTTCAGCACGGCGGCCATTGTCTCGCCCAATGGCGCCATCGCCCCCTGACTCGGCAGCAAGGTGCCCAACCGCAACGTCGAGCCTTGTATGCCGGGATCGCCGTCCTCTTCAATGCGTTTGAGGTAGGCCACAAGGTTGAGCTGATCCTGACTGGACATGACGAAACGCGGCATGGCGCTGTCCAGCGCATTACCGGCTGGATCGACGCCTTCGATGATGGCATGAGCGACAGCACCGTCGCTGTACGGCGGATGGCTGCGTCCTGCTCTGACCTGTTGACCGTAGGGCGTGCTCAGGCGTCGCCAGGTGATGTCCGGCGGACGCACGCCGCCTTCCGGTCGTCCACGGCCATCGGCGCCATGGCAGCCTGCGCACGGCATGGTCGAGGCAGGCACAGCGGTGCCGGACACGCCGATGCGCGCCGATACCTCGGCACCGCTGACGGAAATGCCTTCGCGGTACAAACGTTTGCCAGCCGCCTCCGCCGGGCTCAGCTCCATGGCATGGGCCGCGCTCGTCAAGCACAACAGCAGGCTCAGCCTCAGGCTGAAAATCGCCAGCGACTTCATGGTCGACTCCTTAACGTCCGGCCACAGGCAAGGTCAGGAACTGCAAACGTTGAGCAATGGCGTCCACCGGCGCATCCGGACGGATCTTCGCCCAGCGCTTGTTCGCCACGTCCCCCACGATCAATTGTGTGGAGTGTTGTTCAGGACTCGGAATCACTTGGCCCAAGCGCCCCAACACCAGGTTCATCTGCTCCTGCGTGCCGGTCAAAAAGCGCCAGTTGGGACCGTCGACCCCGTGTTTGGCCGCGAATGCCTTGAGCACGTCAGGCGTGTCGTTTGTCGGGTCGCTGGTCAGGGTGATGAAATACACCTGACGCGCCACCTCATCGCCCATCGCGGCCCGCACGTCCTTGAGCTTGCGCGTGATCAGCGGACAGGCGTCCTGGCAGTGGGTGAACACCACGTTGAGCAGCACCAGCCGATTCTTGAGCTCGTCGCTGTAGAAGCGCACGGTGTTGCCGTCCTGATCCTTCAAGGGCGTGTCGGTGAAATATTCCTGCGCGTCGTGAGTACCGCTGGACGGCGGCGCGACCTGCACAGGCGACACCTTTGCCAGGGTCGGTGGTTCATGGGCTTCATGGGCCATCAATGCGGGCACAGCCGACATCAAGGCCAAGCCCATCAACCACCCTCGAGCACGTGACACCGATTGGCGGACAGCGGCGGCGGGTATTACCGGGTCGTCAGGTTCTGCTGCCGGTTCCCGGCAGATCGTCAGCAAGCTGGACTCCCACGGCCTCTGGCCAGAATCAAAAGCAGCGTGCAGCCAAGCATCCCCTACTGGTAACGCCCCCTTTTTTTCGAAGGGCACAGCAGTATCATTGATGACCGCCTCGGTCCGTTTCTGCCCGAAGGGCGTAGGAGCTTGGCTTGCCAGCGATCTGCCAGGCACTGGCAGCAAAGGCTGATTGACGGTTTTCGACCGGCGGCCAGTATCAAATGCTATCCGGCTCATTGCTGTTCCCCCATCACGTACACCCCGTGACGACCGCTTTTGGACGCGCGGTCGCCGCGCAATTGTTCAACCCGTTCAACCAGCAAATCAGGGTCGGTAAAGCCGTAGAACCGTGTCCAGTGGCTGCTGCGCCCGTCGCCGACCATGATCAGCGGCGGGTGATTTTGGGGGTCGGCGGTCCAGGTGCCGAGGCCTTTGAGGGTGGCGTCGATGGCCTGCGGGGTGCCGGTCAGCCACGCCCAGCCAGGGCCGTGCTGGAACCGGTTGGCGTACGTGAGCAGGCGCGGTGCGGTGTCGCGCAGCGGATCGACCGTGATGGAGACGATCTGCACCTCGGTGCCGACTTTCGCACCCAATTGCTTTTGCACCCGGGACATGATCGAGGAGATCACCGGGCAAACCGTGGTGCAAGTGGTATAGATAAAGCCCATGACCACGATCCGGTCGCTGACCAGATCGTGCTTGAGGTTGACCGGCTCGCCGTTCTGGTTGGTCAGTTTGACGTCGGCGAAATGCACCACCGCACTGTCCTGTTTCACGGCGGCCTGCGGCGGCGCGTGATCGACGCCGCCATGGGCGTGCGCCGATGGGGTGAGTCCCTGAGCAATCAGCATGGCCAACATCGATACTGCAATGGCATTTTTCATGGCGTCGTCCTGTCGGAAACTGCAGGGCTTTGGTTGCTCAGGTGAACCGGCGAGTTGTCGACCGGCATTACCCGCAAGCTGGCGTAGGATTGTTCGTTGGCGCGGATGCCCAGGGATTCGGAGCGCGCGTGGAGGTAATACGCGCCGGTCTCGCTCAGGTCCGCCTGAGCTTCATAGATCCCCTCGCCGACTTCCACCGCCAGCACTTCTCGTGGCCGGGAGCTCGGTGCGAGGAAATAACGCAAATACACGTCTTTGGCGCCGGTCATGGGGGTGTTGTCGCGGCCCTGAACCAGGCGAATACGGATTGGCACCAGTTTGCCCACCGGTTCGAAACGGCGCTCCAGCAGGAAGGTCACGCGCGGGATCGCCAGGCGTTTTTCCAGCGCCGGGTTCACCTCGATCTGCGCCGTGAAACAGTGAATCACCTGGGGCTGGTTGAGCATGAACGCCACGTCGAATTTACCTGCACTCGGCAGGCGCACCCGTGAGCTGTACACCCCCGGTTCAACCTCACGCAGGCTGCGGTCGACCACCCGTACCGCACGCGCCGCGTTGCCCCGGTTGGGGTAACCAGACATCGGTGCGTTCATGCCTTCGGCATAGAAGTAGGTGGTGTTGTCCACGGGATTGACCACGAACACCGCATCGTTGTCCCGCGCCGGGCTCAGGCCAGCGGCGAGCGGCAAATCCCCCGCCAGGCGGGGTGCGGCGGGTCCGGCTTCGAACGATTGCAGGATCGGCTTGCGGTCCTTGCCCAGGCTGGACAGGTTGACCATGGTCACCCGCGGCGATGCCAAACCACGGATGTACGCGTAGTTCTGCGTCACGGTGACCTGAAACGGCTCCGGCGACACCTCCAGGTCATGCACGACGCTGTCGCTGGAGGCATCAATCACCAGGGCATGGCTGGTGAGGGTGTTGAGCACGAAACCATAGCGACCGTCTTCGCTGAAACTCATCGGGCCCAACCCTTGCTGCGAGGCAATGACCTTGCGCACCTCCAGGCTGCGCGCATCGATCACGGTCACCGAGCCGTCCTGACCATCGGCGACATACACCGCCTCGGACAGCGGCGAATAGGCAACCGACAGCGGATGAGCGCCGGTTTTCAGGGTTTTGCTGCGCGTGAGCGTCGCGATGTCGAAGACATCCACCGTGCCGGCGTCACGGCTGCTCACGAAGGCAAATCGTGAGTCCTTGCTGAAGGCGATCTCGTGATGGCCGGTGCCGGTCTGCAAGAAGCTCAGGACCTTCATCGACTGCGTATCGATCACGGTCACGCCGCTGGCGCCCTCGCTGGCAGCGTTGTTACCCACCCACAGGTAACGCTCGTCCGGCTGCAGCGCCACCCGCAACGGGTTCTCGCCGGCCGGGATGTTCAGCAGGACCTGGAATTTTTCCGCATCGATCACCGCCACCTCACCTGCGCCGGGCATCGACACGAACACCCGCTTGTCATCGTTGGTGGAGGTCCAGTCCATGCCGGGCTGCTTGAGCGCGATGCGGCTCATGGTGCTGGTGATCCCGCCCACCGAGACCGTCGGGTCGATCACCGTCGCGCTGGCGTCCTTGTTCAACACCATCAGAAAGTAACTGTTGAGGTCCAGCAAGGGCCGCGCGCCGATGGTGCTTTTCAGGTACAGCCCGACCCGCGACTTGCATTGCGCATCGTGGGAGCCGGCCTTTTCCTCGGCCACCGCCGGGTCGAGCCAGGCCCCGGGGGCGACGCCCGGCAACGGTTGACCGGTAGCCGTGTCGGTCACGCTGAAGCGCACGTCGGCAAACATCCCCTCCATGAGCGGGCCGCTGTTCAACGGCCGGGCTTCGAACTTGACGGTCACACCGTTTTTCACCAACTGCTGCTTGTCGCTGGCCATGCTGGGGATCGCCTGCGGACTGTCGCCTTCACTCAGGGCCAGGCTGGCGTCCTTAAGCGGCTCACCGGAGTGCCCCATGACCACCAGGGCCACCGCCAGCGCGCCGCCGGCAAAACCACCTCTGATCCATCCATTCACGCTGCACCCCCTGTGGAGCGGGCGCCAGTGCGCCGCTCCGATGAGTTGTGTCTGACCCGCGCCGATTGTTCTTGTACGCGCGGGCGGCTGGTTCGCAAGCCGGGCGCTAAGGCGCCGCAGCAGGTTCTGGATCGTTGGTGACCCGCAGGATGCCCCACAGCCCCGACGCGTTGCCGAAACCGGCATGGTCGCGGAACAGGTAATCCCCCGGCACAGCGTTCGCGCCCCCAGCACTCGGGAACATGAGGCTGAAGTGCGCGGCGGGCAGGAGGCTCTCCTGGGCGCCGATGTACAGCGACATCGGGTTGTAGGCGAATCGCACCGACCCCACGCCCGACGGCCCCATCGGATAGCCGCCGGTGTCGGACTTCTCGGCCTGGAACGGATGCATCGGCCAGACATGACCGTCCAGCTGGAAGGTCGTGCCGCGACTGCCGCCGCCCGGCACCGTCAAATGCGTACGGAACGGCTGCCCCGGTTTGACGTACAGCACCGGTGTTTGCGGATCGCCGCCGACCAATGCGTTGCTGTAGGCCATGTGCGCGTTCGGCACATCGGCAAAGCCATGACCGTCGGCGTGGCCGAACGGCGCATCCGGGGACAGGCCGAACCGGTACCACAGCGGCTCGGTTCGGTAGTTGATGGCCATGCCGGAGTTGTCCTGCGGATCCGCCGGTACGCCATTGCCTTCGGCCGCCAGGTTCTCTACGGGCCGTCCATTGCCCCAGCGCATGTTCAGCGACTTCTGCATGACCAGCATGAAGTCCCGGTAGGCGGTCTGCCCGGTGACGCTCACCGTGGCGTTGGCCCGGGATTTGGTGTCCTCGGTCCAGGTCGCCCCCAGCGGCATGATCGCCATGGCACCTGCCAGGCCTTTCTGCGGCTGCTTGATCATGTCCGCCGACGTCAGGTTGAAGCCGCCGAACTCCACAGGCGTGGTGTTGATGTTGTCCACGGCACGCCCCAGCTGCGACACCGGTTTGCCTTCGCGCTCCAGATGCCCCGCGTAGTACTGATAGGTGCGGGTTGGCCAGGCGCCCGATGTGCCGGCCCGAGGCGCAATGGTCTGCACCGGGTTGAGGCCGACGTTGAAGCCGTCCGACTTGGTGATGTCGTAAGCCAGCAACTGCGTGTGCATGCCCACGTGGCTCGATGGACGCATCAGGTTGTTGTTGAAGGTCGTCGAACCCTGCGCACTGTTGCGGTCACGTTTGACAGTACCGGCCATGACGGCGTAGGTCGGCAGGTCGGGCATGGCCGTTGGCAGGCGGTTTTCCAGGGTCACGTTGATGCAGTCGCCCGCACCGGCACGCAACATCAGCGGCTCGATCGGTACACCGGCCTTGAGCTTGCCAGTGATCGGGTCGAGATCGGCCTTGCGTACATACAGGATCGCGGTCGGATCGTGCAGCGGCCCGGCATGTCCACCGATGGTGAAGGTCACGCCATCCTCCGGATCCGTGACGGTGGTCTGTGGAATGGTCACCGCACGCTTGTTGTAGACCAGCGTACCGCCCGCCGGATTGAGCGGCGCACCAACGTGCTGCCCCTGCCCTGCGGCGTCGCCAACCGTCAGGTTCAGCGGATTGCCGAGGATGTCGTTGGCCAGTGCGACCACCACCTCAAAGTTGCGCTGCACGGTTGGCCGCGTTCCGACTCCGTTGGCATTGGTGGTGTAGCGTGGGCAGATCCCGTCGAACGCCACCGTGTTGCGCGCAATGACCGGTTTGGGGTTGTTCGGCAGCGCGAACAGGTCACTGCGCTGCGACCCGTAGTTGCGCATGATGCCCCACATGCCGTTCCAGTAGCCTTCCAGCGAAGCGTCCATCGAGTACAGATAGTCGCCGGTGTCGCTGGCTGCGCTGGACACCATGGCAACAGGCGCGTTGAAGCCCATCTGTTCGGAGATGCCGACCATCTGCGAAGACTTCCAGCCCGAGTTGGAGCTGTTGCCGAAGCCACTGCCGGAGTGCAGCCACTTCACGCCGTGCAACGTCACGTTGTGTTCTTCCTCGTGACCACCGGCGTGCAGGCGCAAGCGCACATTGTCACCGGTATAGGTGCGCAGCATTGGCGTGAACGGATCGCCCGGCATGTCGCCACCCCGGTTGATGTGTGGCGGGAACTGCGTGATACCGCCGGTAGGACCGGTCGCCGAGGTGATCGCGCTCGGCGCCAGGTTCAGCGCAGGGATCGCCCGGTCGGTACGGGTCTGCAGGGCGTACGCCAGGTCGCCGGCCAGACCATTGGCCTGCATGCCCGGCTTGCCATCCGGCGCCGTGCGGTTCGGGTCATAGACCCTCAGCCCGACCGGCTCATGACGGTAGTTGACGACGAAGATACCAGGGTCATCCACCGAAATGGCTTGCGGACAGGGTCGGGTCGGGCAGCCTTCCAGCTCGCCGCTGCCGACTTCCAGCACCGAATCCAGTAGATTGGCGGCCGCCTTGCGCCCTGGCGGGTTGATCGCGTAGCGGAAACTGTTGGCACTGGCGGGATAGGCGTTGCCATTCGGCACCCCGTTCGGGCCGGCCCCGACATACACACCCGCTTCGTAGGCATGCACGAAATCGCTGTATTCGAGGAAGAACTCGCGGAAGCTGTCGTTCTTGCCGTCGCCGTCCAGGTCGCCGGTGGAAATCACCGCTTGCCACGACGTCGGGCCGCCATCCTGACGCGCGCCGCTGTACAAAGGTTCGCCGGTTTCCGCATGGAACCAGGTGGAGCCGGCAGGTTCAGCCAACACGGTGGCATAGAGGCCCAACTGCTGGTGAGTCGATGGGCCGAGGTGGTCGTGGGTGAAGATGGTGCCCAGGCCACGGTCGACACCTCGCGTGTTGACCACGGGGTCGGCGAACCAGCGCTGCATGGCAGTGCGGGCGCCCATCCAGTCGGCCCGGCCGAACTGGCCGAAATAAGGGTGTGCCTTGGCTTTCGGACACGCCGGAGTGCCGTCGCGGGCATCCGCCTCCGTGCAATTGTTGAAAGCGCGGATGGCGTGCACACGCTCCACCACGGTCGCCGGTGAAAGCAGCCCGTCTTCGTAGTTCCAGCCGTTGGCCGAACCATCGGCGGCGGTCAGGTCCCATTTGGGCAGGTGAATGTGTTGACCGATCACGTCGGTGGGCGTGCGCACCTGATAATCGTCCAGCTCGTAGTAATTCGGGATCAGGTTGGTCTGCTGGTACATCACGCAATCAAAGGTGTTGATGCGCATCACCAGCGGCTCAGGCGGACGTTGTTTGTTGATGACCGGCCATACGTCCTCCCACAACGCCAGGATCCGCGCTTGCGGGAAGTGATAACCGACCTTGTTGTACACCGCGTCGAATTGCAGGTTGGCGGCTTTATAGATACGCGGGTGATCGGCGCTGTACTGCGAAGACCCCGTGAACGACATGCCGCTGCCCGTCTCACCGCTGTTGAACATCCCGTTGCCCGCCATGGACGTCAGGCGCTTGCCCCGATCGTCCATGCACGGTTCATAGAAGGGTGCGCCCGCCACCGGCAAGGCACCGTTGGTGCGGAACGCCTTGGCGACCACTTGCTTGCCGGGCAGCAAGGCAAAACTTGGGTGATCCGGTTTGGAATGGAACAGCATGGCGGCCTGCTCCACGTCCGTACCTTCTTCAGGCATGAACACGGCCTTGGCCTTGTGGACCACTTTCGACAGATCGGTGGCGGTGGTGACCGTTTCGGCTTCCCCGCCCGCCGCGACGCCATCCAGCGCGTGGCGTGGCAAGCCGCCATCCCAGCCGCCCGATTGCAGGGGATCGAGGTTGGCCCACAGCGCATTGCCGCTGTCGCGCAGGGCCTGAGCCTTGGCGCTGTCGAGCATGTCCAGAGGTGGGGTCGGCGGACGTTGTCCGACGGTGCTTTCCATGCCGCCGATCCAGAAGGGATAACCCGGGTTTTTCAATGAACCGTCGGCGTTGCGGTTGGCTTCGCTGCGGTCGACCAGGGCCACAGAACCGATGACCGCCTGACCACCCTCACCCGAGTGGCCGGCATCGTCGCCGCCCTGATCATCGTCGTCATCGCCATCATCGTCGTTGGCGGCCACCAACTCACCGAGTTTGGGCACCACGGCAACCTTGCCGGGCATGGGGGCCATGGCCTTGCCGGGCAGGGGCACGATGGCCGGTATTGGTGTGCCCGCTACGATTTCACCGTCCGGCAATGCGCGGGCACCCGCCGCCGGTTTACCGCTGCGCAAGGCAAACGGAGTGGTGTGGAACCCGTCGTTACTGGCCTGAGACACCTCAAGCCGGGTTCCTTCCTCGAATACGTCATGGATACGCCACATGGTCCACATGCCCTGGGCAAAGTGCGGATAGAAGTGACAGTGATAGATCGCATCGCCCGACACCCGGTTGCGGTTGCCCGAACCGCCGTTGGCGATTTCATAGGTATAGCCGCTGCCCGGACCAATGCCTTGGGCATCCATGTAATCGGAGTTGTCGTCGTTGGGGTTGAACAGCCACTGGTGTCCATGCAGGTGGAAGATATGCTGTTCCTTTCCGTTATGGGTGTTGCGGATCTTCACCAGATCGCCGATATAGCTGTGGTTGACGTTCGACGGTTCGGACGGATACAGCGCCATGCTCGCCTTGATGCCTGTCGCATCCCTGGGCGGTACCTGGCCTGGCAGGATCTGCTCGAGGCCAACGTTGGCCGGCACGTCCACCAGCATGCCGATGTCCCCCACGGTGTGGGAGCTGAGGAAGAACTCTTCGTAGGCGCACGACAGGCAGTCGTGCATCGGCCCGACGCCCAGACGGTTGGCAATCACTTCAGCGCCGATACCGCCTGAGCCGTAGTTGATCATGAACGCGTCGCGGGTCGGTTCGAGCATGCGCCCGAACACGGGGTCGGCAAAGTAACCGGGGAACGCCTGGGTCACGGCGGATTCATCGTTGAACACGGCGGCGAAATCGCGGAACGGTTCCAGTCGGTTGGGTACGGCCGGGTTGCGCTTGCCGATGCTTTCCAGCGGATAGGTGGAAGGCGGGAAGCTGCCATCCGGGTTGGGCCCCATCACAATGGCGTCGGTTTCGCTGTTGATGATCTCGTTGCCGTTGACCATGTTGACGATCGGCAGCCCCGCCTTGCCTTCGGTGATCCACGGCTGGCGCTGCGGGTAGCGGGCTTCATAGTCGACGATGGGCTGACCGGTCGGCGCGCGGCCGACGCTGGCCAGGCGCATCTCCTCTTCGCTCAGGGTGTTGCGGTACATGCGCCCACCTTTAGGCTCCACCACGACCTGGGCGAACAAGCCGTTGGCCATGTTGCCGGACGTGCCCTCCCCGCCGAAGGTTGCCGCCTGGCTGCTGGCACTGAAGGCGCCTTCACGCTCGGCGTACAAGGTATAGGAGCGCGTTGCGCCGGGAGCCAACAGGAAATTACCGTTGCGCCCGACGTTGGACGAGATGTCCGCAATGCTGTTGACCGCTTGCATGCCATTGACCGAGAAGCCGACATAGCGCTCGCTGACCTGGTCGTTCACCACGAACTCGCCCGGCATGTTGGCGGCCGGTGTCTGGGCTTCGTCTTCGCCTTCCGGCACCTCCGGCCCTTCCATCTCGCTGTTCGGGTTGGCTTGCAGCGCCAGAAGGTTCTGCAGGGTGACGGTCAGACAATCCCCCGCCGCCACGCGCAACACCATCGGCCGCGGGCGTTTGTCGGGACGCAACGTCACCTTGCCGGGCACCGCAGCACCGCCTTTGGTGAGCAGGACGTTGTTTTCATCGACCACATCACTGCGCAGGGCGTAGATCATGCCGTTGGCGTTTTGTGCGCCGAGCCGGTTGTACATCAGCGGTTGATCGAGTGCCACGACATTGGCGACCAGATTGCGCTCACACCGGATGGCGGCTTCGACGGTGTCCTCGACGGCGAACAAGGCACCGATCGACAGACAGAGATTGAGCAGACGGGATGGATTGGGCTTCATCGTGACGGGTCCTCCGCAACGGAAATCTCACATGACAGCGCATAACAGCCCTGAGCAACGTCCATGCCACAAAATCAAGGCTTAAAAATCAACGAGTTAGGTATCAGCGTCGTCAGAAATGGGGAAATGACAACGGTTCCGAACAACCCCAGTCCCCGGAAGTGGGGCAATTCCCCACCTTGTTTTTTTTCAGCTGAATCGCATGGATCCCACTGCCTCCCCCACCTATTAATCCGGACGGGAGGGCCAGTGAACCAGATGAGTCTTCACCGCCTGAACGTCAGTCTTCGCGAGCATGCTCACTCCCACAGTGGCACGTGCCCCTCGGGGTTCAATTGGCCAGTGCTGTCGAGGCATCACCCAGCAAACGGTGGTAATCACGCAGCACATCCGGCACGTAACGCTGGGTTTCGGCGAAAGGCGGGATCACGTTGCCGCGTTTGCTCACGGCTGCCGGGCCTGCGTTGTAGGCGGCCACGGCGAGCGACACGTCGTTGCCGAACATCACCATCAGTTGCTTGAGATAACGCGCGCCGCCCTGAATGTTCGCGCTCGGGTCCCAGACATTGGTCACCCCCATATCCCGTGCGGTGTCCGGCATCAACTGCATCAGCCCCGCCGCGCCCTTCACCGAGCGCGCCGAAGGGTTGTAGCCCGACTCGATGCGAATCACCGCGTGCAGCAACGCTTCGGGCAGACCGTTGCTGGCCGCGGCCTGAGACACTTCCTGCGCATAGGGGCGTTGACTGGCGGTCATGCTTTTTTCGTCGGTGCCCGCCAAAGCGGTGCCGGCGGGTTGAAACGGGGGTTGCGACACCGGTTCGTGGAAGACGCTCTGAACGGCGCGACCGGCCCGCTTGACGTTGGAAATGATGATGTTGCCGTCGGGTCCCTTCGAGATATACACGTCGGCCTGAGCGGCCAGCGGCAGTATGCACAGCGTCAGCAATACGCCTCTGAACGTACGTTCAAAGTCCATCCGTGCCTCCTCTGGCACGCTCGCTAAAACTGGGGGTTATTCCCCACTCGCGGTGCCATGCAGGGGGTCAACGCAAAGGCTGTGCCGAACTGACACACCGCGCAAAACCCCGGTCCAGAAGCCTGCACGCAAAAGCTCAAGGCTGCGGGTGTCGGCGCGCACGGCAATTGCATAAGCCCTCCATACAACCCAGCTTGCGGAGGTTTCCATGGGGCTTTTCACCCGCTGTGCGCCGTCTTCTTCCCCACGTTTTCAGCGCGGCTTCACCCTGCTCGAATTGCTGGTGGTACTGGTGGTTCTGGGTCTGCTGGCTGGCATCTTGGCCCCCAAATACTTCAGTCAGCTGGGTCGCTCCCAGGCCAAGGTGGCCAGGGCGCAGATCGAAGGGCTGTCCAAGGCCCTGGACCTGTACCGGCTGGAGGTCGGTCATTACCCTTCCTCCGAACAAGGCTTGCAGGCCCTGGTCGCCGCCCCGCCGGAGGAAACCCGCTGGACCGGGCCGTATCTGCAGAAAAACGTGCCGCAGGATCCGTGGGGCCGGAATTACATCTACCGCTATCCCGGTGAAAACGGTGAGTACGACCTGCTCTCCATGGGCAAGGACGGTCAGCCCGGTGGCGAAGGCGAAGACGCCGAAATCACCAGTTGGCAGTGACGGCCATGAAATTTCTGATCAAGGCGGTGGGCAAACGCGGCGAAGTCCTGTCCCTGGCCATGGACGCCGACAATTCGATTGATGCGCAAAGTCTGGCGGAAGCGCAAGGCATGCGCGTCCTCAATGTCCGTGCCGAGTCGCGCTGGGTGATTCGTGGCTTTCGCAAACCTGAACATTTCAATCTGGTGCTGTTCAGTCAGGAACTGACCACCCTGCTCAACGCCGGCCTGCCGCTGATCGATGCGCTGGAAAGCCTGGCGGAGAAAGAAACCGCGCCTCAGGCACGCAAGACCCTCTGTGGTCTGGTGCGCCTGTTGTATGAAGGCAAATCGTTCTCCCAGGCGCTGACCCAGTTCCCGGCGGTGTTCCCCACGCTGTATGTGGCGCTGGTGCAATCCAGCGAAAAGACCGGCGCGGTGGGCGAGGCACTGGGGCGGTACGTGTCCTACCGCAAGCGCATGGATGAAGTGCGCCAGCGCATCGTCAGCGCCTCGGTCTATCCGATGCTTTTGTTGATCGTCGGCGGCGCCGTGGTGCTGTTTTTGATGGGCTACGTGGTCCCGCGTTTCAGCCTGGTGTTCGAAGGGCTGGGCTCCAACCTGCCCTGGCTGTCGCGGGTCCTGATGGAAACGGGGATGTTCCTGCACGCTCACCAGATGGACTTTGCCATCGGTTTCGTGGCCTTCGTGCTGGGTTCGGTGGTCCTGGTCCGCCAGCGACGATTTCGTCTAGGTTTCAACCGGGCCATCGAGCGGATACCCACGGTCTATCAGCGGGTGTTCATGTACGAGCTTGCGCGCTTCTACCGTTCGCTGGGCATTCTGCTGCAAGGCGGGATTCCGATCCTCACGGCCATGGGCATGGTGCGCAACCTGCTCGGCAGCGCTTCACAGCTGCGCCTGGACGCCGCCAGCGAGCGTATCCGCGAAGGTCAGGCGCTGTCCGTCGCACTGGAGCAGAACAGCCTCTCCACCCCGGTGTCGCTGCGCATGCTTCGCGCGGGCGAACAGTCCGGCAACCTGGGACAGATGATGGAACGCACCGCCGACTTCTACGACGAAGAGATCAGTCGCTGGATCGAGTGGTTCGTGCGCCTGTTCGAGCCCCTGCTGATGACTTTCATCGGGTTGTTGATCGGCTTGATCGTGATCCTGATGTACATCCCGATCTTTGAGTTGGCGTCGAGCATTCATTGAATGGGCCGCGGATCAAGACTGTGTTGGAGGCCCCTTCGCGCGAGCAAAAAAAAAACGCCACGGCGAACCGTGGCGTTTTTTTGTCAACGACTGCTGTTCAAAGGATCAGCAGCACTTCGGACCGGCCTTGCCGCCGTAACGGGCGTCCTGACGTTCGCGGAAGAACGCTTCGTAGGACATCACCGGCTGGTCCGGGTGAGTCTTCTGCATGTGCTCGACGTAGTTGTCGTAGTCAGGCATGCCCACCATCAGGCGGGCCGCCTGCCCGAGGTATTTGCCGAGGCGACTCAGGTCATTGAACATCAGCGTGCTTCCGGCATCGCCTGGAACGGTGCTTCCTTGTCACTGCGCTCCTTCTTGACCCATGCCGCGCGGCCGACTTTCACCGCGTAGAACAGGATGCTGAGGACCACGAACAGGAACAGGGTGGTCAGCGCCGCGTTGGTGTACGCGTTGAAGATCACGTGCTGCATCTGATCGACGGTTTTGGCCGGGGCCAGGATCTGACCGGCTTCAGCTGCCGTGCTGTATTTCTTCGCCAGCGCCAGGAAACCTACGGCCGGGCTTGGGTCGAACAGCTTGATGAAGCCGGCGGTCACGGTGCAGATCAGCAGCCACGACGCGGGCAGGATGGTCACCCACACGTACTGCTGACGTTTCATCTTGATCAGGACCACGGTCGCCAGCATCAGCGCGATACCCGCCAGCATCTGGTTGGAGATACCGAACAGCGGCCACAGGGTGTTGATGCCGCCCAGCGGATCGATCACGCCTTGATACAGCAGATAACCCCACAGCGCCACGCAACCACCGGTGCCAATCACGTTGGCGGTCCAGGACTCGGTGCGTTTGAGCGCAGGGACGAAGCTGCCCAGCAAATCTTGCAGCATGAAGCGACCGGCACGGGTACCGGCATCAACCGCGGTCAGGATGAACAGCGCTTCGAACAGGATCGCGAAGTGGTACCAGAACGCCATGGTGTTCTGACCCGGCAGCACCTGGTGCAGGATCTGCGCGATGCCGACCGCCAAGGTGGGTGCGCCACCGGCACGGGCCAGCACGGTGTTTTCACCGATGTCTTTGGCCACCGCAGTCAGTGCTTCTGGAGTGATCGCAAAGCCCCAACCGGTGATGGTCTGAGCCACGGCAACCACGTCACCGCCGACCACTGCCGCCGGGCTGTTCATGGCGAAGTACACACCCGGATCGATGACCGAGGCGGCAACCATGGCCATGATCGCCACGAAGGACTCCATCAGCATGCCGCCGTAACCGATGTAACGGGCGTTCTTCTCGTTATCCAGCAGTTTTGGCGTAGTGCCCGAGGAGATCAGTGCATGGAAACCCGACACCGCACCGCAAGCGATGGTGATGAACAGGAACGGGAACAGCGCGCCTTTCCAGACCGGACCGGTACCGTCGGTGAACTGGGTCAGGGCCGGCATTTTCAGCTCGGGCGCCAGAATCAGAATGCCGATCGCCAGGGCGACGATGGTGCCGATTTTCAGGAAAGTCGACAGGTAGTCACGGGGAGCCAGCAGCAGCCAGACCGGCAGCATCGCGGCCACGAAGCCGTAACCGACCAGCATCCAGGTGATCTGCACACCGGTGAAGGTGAAGGCATGCGCCCACTCAGGGCTTGCCGCGACCTGACCACCGGCCCAGATCGACAGCAGCAAGAGCACAACGCCGATGATCGAAATCTCACCGATACGACCCGGACGGATGTAGCGCATATACACGCCCATGAACATCGCGATCGGGATGGTCGCCAGCACGGTGAACATGCCCCATGGGCTTTCAGCCAGCGCTTTAACGACGATCAGCGCCAGCACTGCGAGGATGATGATCATGATCAGGAAGCAGCCGAACAAGGCGATGGTGCCTGGCACGCGGCCCATTTCCTCACGGACCATGTCGCCCAGCGAACGGCCGTTACGGCGGGTGGACAGGAACAGGATCATGAAGTCCTGAACCGCGCCGGCCAGCACTACACCGGCGATCAGCCACAGGGTGCCGGGCAGGTAGCCCATCTGCGCTGCCAGCACCGGGCCGACGAGCGGACCTGCGCCAGCGATGGCCGCGAAGTGGTGGCCGAACAGAATGTGTTTGTTGGTCGGAACGTAATCAAGGCCGTCATTGTTGATCACCGCAGGCGTGGCCCGGGTCGGATCGAGTTGCATGACGTGATTGGCGATGAACAGGCTGTAGTAGCGGTACGCAACCAGATAGATGGCCACGGCAGCGACGACAATCCAGAGAGCGTTGATGGCTTCGCCGCGGCGCAGCGCGACGACACCCAAGGCGCATGCCCCAAGGGCAGCGACGGCGAACCAACCCAGATGTTTGGTCAGTCGGGTCATTGTGGGTCTCCTGCCGAAGCTCATGGCTTGCGGCGTAATTGTTATTGTGTGCACCGGGATAACGGAGCGTCGCCACTATCCCCGCTGCTGTCACCCAGATAAATTCGTATTACTACGGGATCAACTGCGTAGTACTACGCAGACGGTTCACCTGGCTGTAGGCGTGAGCTTGCTCGCGATGCCTGGTAAGAGGCAGATGAACAACATGACGGCCTCATCGCGAGCAAGCTCACGCCTACAGATTCCTGACGCTGCTCTTGGCGCGGCTGGCTGCTGTGGGAGCGAATTCATTCGCGAAAGATGTTCCAGGCAACGCAGATGTTCGTGCTGTAATGCGCCCAACAACACCCCGCCCCGCCGGACATCACCACCATGCAACTCAAACACAAGATCGTCGCCCTTGGCATTTTGCCGCTGATCCTGGCCGTGTCGGTGATCTGCGCGTTGGTCATCGTGCAGAATCAGCGCCTGGGCGAGCAGCAAGCGCAGTTGATCGAAGACAGCATCCTGGCCAGCAAGCGCGCCGAACTGAAAAACTACGTAGAACTGGCCATGAGCGCCCTGGCACCGATCTACGACAGCGGGCGCAACGACGAGCAGACCAAACAGCAGGTGCTCGAAGAGTTGTCCAAGCTGAGCTTCGGCATCGACGGCTATTTCTTCGTGTACGACCAGAGCGGCCGCAACCTGATGCACCCGCGCCAGGCCGCGCTGGTGGGCAAGGACTTGTGGAACATGACCGACCCGCAAGGGCTGCTGGTGATCCGCGCGTTGCTGCAAAGCGCGGAATCCGGTGATGGCTTCCAGCACTACGCCTGGGAAAAACCCTCCACCGGTCAGGTCACCGGCAAACTCGCCCACGTCGTCATGCTCAAGCGCTGGGGCTGGATGCTGGGCACCGGCATCTACCTGGAGGACGTCGAGCGTGCCACGCAACAGGCACGACAGGAAGTAGCGCGCGGTATCTACGCCACCATGCTCGACATCGGCGCTGTGGCCCTGATCGCGGTGCTGCTGGTCTTCGTCTGCGGCGTCACGCTCAACGCCAGCGAACACCGCCTCGCCGACCGCAAGCTGCAGATGCTCAACCAGCGCATCATGAATTTGCAGGAAGAAGAACGTTCCCGGCTGTCGCGAGAACTGCACGACGGCATCAGCCAGGTCCTGGTGTCGATCAAGTTCCAGTTCGAACTGGCCGGGCTGCAACTGGAAGGCAATGACCAGCGCGGCCTGGACACCCTGCGTCACGGCACCGAACGTCTCGGCGAGGCTATCGGTGAAATCCGCACCATTTCCCACGACCTGCGCCCTTCCCTGCTCGACACCCTGGGCTTGGCCGCCGCCGTCACGCAATTGGTCACCGAGTTCGAGCAACAGACCGGCCTGACGATTCATTACACCCACAACCTGAGCAACCTGAAACTCGCCGAAGGTGCGCCGGTGGCGCTGTTCCGGATTCTTCAGGAAGCGCTGACCAACATCGAGCGCCACGCCCATGCACAGAACGTCTACATCGACCTGCAAGGCACCCGCAAACAGGTGCAATTGACCGTTCGCGACGACGGCGTCGGCTTTCGGGTCGATGTCGCCAACCTGCAAGAGATACAGGGCGGCATCGGATTGCGTAATATCCGCGAGCGCGTCGAACACTTCCACGGCCAACTGAACCTGTACTCCGCGCCGGGCCATAGCGAGTTGACGGTCACCATGCCGGTGAGCGTCGCCGCGTGAACACCTTCTTCAGAACAGGAACCCTACCGCGATCATGAGCGCCAGCCAGACCATCCGTATTGCCCTGGTCGATGACCATTCTCTGGTCCGCGATGGCGTGCGCGCGCTGCTCTCCACCCGCCCCCTGTTCGAGGTGGTCGGCGAAGCGGAAAACGCTGCGCAGGCCTTGACGATGTGCGAGTCCCTCAAGCCGGACATCCTGCTGGTGGACATCGGCCTGCAGGACATGAACGGGCTGGAGCTGACCCAATTGATTCGCCAACGCTGCCCGGCGATCAAGATTCTGATCCTGAGCATGTATGACAATCAGGAGTACGTTGCCACCTCGATCCGGGCGGGCGCCAGCGGTTACGTGCTGAAGAACGCCCCCTCCAGGGAGATCGTCGCGGCCATCGAAGCCATCGCCACCGGCGGCACGTTTTACAGCGCCGAGGTGACGCTGAAGCTGGTGTCGAAGAAGTCCGACGAAAACGAGCTGACGCCCCGTGAAGTGCAGGTGCTCGTGGGACTGGCCAAAGGGCTGGACAACAAGACCATCGCCCGGGACCTGGCGATCAGCGTCAGGACCGTGGAAACCCACCGCCTGAGCATCCGCCGCAAGCTGAAAGTCGACAAACCGGCGGGGCTGGTGAAATACGCGATGGAGCACGGGTTGTTGTTGCCGTGATCAGTGATGACATCCTTCCATGTAGGAGCAGTGGCAATATTCACCCCTGCGGCAACGCCTTTTCTGCTGTGTCCTGATCCACTGGCAGCGCGAACCTGAACGTCGCCCCCTGCCCCGGCACATCTACCAACTCAATTCTGTGCCCGTGCAGTTGCAGGATCTGGTGGACGATCCTCAACCCCAGCCCGCCGTCGCGCCGCGCGCCGCCAATGTTGAACGGCCGCAGAAACAGGCCTTCGCGTAGCTCGGCGGCGATGCCGGGGCCGCTGTCGCTGACAGTGACTTCGACCACACGCCCTTTAGGCAGCAGCGATACGCGGATTTCTCCACCGTGGGGCGTATGGCGCAAGGCGTTGTCCAGCAGGTTGGTCAACACTCGTTCGATCAACCCGAGGTCGGCGTGAACACCCGGCACGGACGGCGCGAAACTCGGCGTCAGGGTCACGGCCTTGGCTTCGGCGCTCAGCTCGAATTTCTGAAAGATGTCCTGCACCAGGTCCGTCAGCGAGAAACGCTCGACCACCGGGACCACAAAGCCATGCTCCAGTCGCACCAGTTCCAGCAATGACTGGGCGAGTCCACCGACCTTGCGGCTCTGGTCCAGCGCAATCCCCAGATACCGTCGACGCTCCTCGGGACTCAGGCTGGCGTCCTTGACCGACAGCACTTCCAGATAGCCGTGCAACGACGCCAAGGGCGTGCGCAGGTCGTGAGAAATGTTGGCGACCAGCTCGCGCCGGTCCTGACTCTGACGGGTCAAGGTCTGCCATTGCTCGCTCAACCGGTTCTGCATCTGTTTGAACGTTGCATCGAGCACGGCGATCTCGTCATGGCCCTGACGCGCGGGCGCCACTGAAGCACTCGGCAGCGGCACAGGCGCGGCGTTGATGTCGAAGCGTCCCACCGAATCGGTCAGCCGTCGCAAGGGACGCGTGATCAAACCGAACGCCGCCAGCCCCGCAAACAGACAAAGCAACGCAATCAAACCGATCGACCATAGGGCGGTGTTCAACGCCTCGCTGGTGGCGCCACGCTCGGCAAACCGGTCATGGGCTTCACCCAACAGCACCACATACAAGAAACCTGAAGGCTTGCCCATCACCATCAACGGCGCCGCGCTGAACACCTTGCGCGCGTCGAGGCTGCGCGGGTCATCGCCCAGAATCGGCAGCGGCGCCCCGCTGAGCAGTTGCCGCACCGGTTCCAGATTGACCCGATCGCGCAAGATCCGGTCTTTGGGCGCGGCGTCGCCGACGATCTTGCCGTCCATGTCCAGCAGGTAAACCTCGACGCTCGGGTTGACCAGCATCAACTGACTGAACAGCTCGCGCACCGCGTCCGGCTTGAGGCCATTGGCGTCCATCAACTGCGTGTCGCGGGCGATGTGCTGGGCAAGGTCACGGGACAGCCCTTGAACCACTTCCAGCTCGTGCATTTTGTTGGAGCGCACCTGCAGCCACACCGAGGTGCCGCAACAGATCAGCAACAACAGCGCGAAGACCAGTGACAATCGCTGGGTCAAGGTCATCTTCACGAAGCATCCCCCGACGATTCACCGGGTGCCACGAACTTGTAACCGCGTCCCCACACCGTGAGTATCCGCAACGGTTGTGCCGGATCGGCTTCGATCTTGGCGCGCAGGCGATTGATGTGGGTGTTGACGGTGTGCTCGTAGCCTTCGTGGTTGTAGCCCCAGACCGAGTTGAGCAGGTCGAGCCTGGAGAACACCTTGCCCGGTTGGCGGGCGAAGAAATACAACAGGTCGAACTCTCGCGGCGTCAAGTCCAGCAAACGGCCTTCCAGCGACGCTTCACGGGTCAACGGATCGATGAACAGCCCGGCGCTCGACAGGCTTCCAGCGTCCATCTTCAGGTTGCGCGCCATGGCGTCGACCCGACGCAACAGGGCCTTGACCCGGGCCACCAGTTCCATCATCGAGAAGGGTTTGGCCAGGTAATCATCGGCGCCCAGCTCCAGGCCGAGAATCCGGTGCATCTCGCTGGAGCGGGCGCTGGTGATGATGATGGGCGTGTAGCGGGTCATGGCGCGGGCGCGTCGGCAGATCTCCAGGCCGTCCACGCCCGGCAGCATCAGGTCGAGGATCAACGCATCCCAACCGCCTTGCTCCAGCAGGCGCAGGCCCTTTTCGCCGTCGGCACTGTGCACCACGTCAAAATGCTCGTCCCGCAGATGCAGGCAAATCAGGTCGGCGATATGGCTATCGTCCTCGACCACCAGAATGCGTTTGGGCTGATCCATTGAAAGCAAACCTTACGGGCGCATCGTTTGCGCAATGACACCATTGTGCCGATTTTGTCGGCGCGCAGTTATCACGAATTGTTTAACTCTCGGTGAGGATTCCGGGAACAGCGCGCGCCTAGTCTTGGCTCCATGCATCAAAGGCCTGATCCGAAAGCGGAACGGGCCGTGACGAGGAGACCATCATGCTTTCAAGAAGACAGTTCATGGTGCTGAGCGGCAGCGCCGGGGTCGCCGCCATCGCGCTGGGCGTGCTGCCCAAGTTTGCCGACGGCGAAACCATGACGCCATCTAGCGCGTTAATGGAAGACCAGCCCATCGGCAGTTTCGAAGTCAGTCACACCGACGCTGAATGGCATGCGTTGCTCAGCGACGAACAGTTTCAGGTGCTGCGCCGTGAAGCCACCGAGCGCCCGTACAGCAGCCCGCTGAACGACGAGCACCGCACGGGCACGTTCGCCTGCGCCGGTTGCCAGTTGCCGCTGTTTTCCTCGAGCACCAAGTTCGACAGCCACACCGGCTGGCCCAGCTTCTGGCAGCCACTGGACAACGCCACGGCGATCCGCACCGACACCTCGTTCGGCGTGCTGCGCAAGGAAGTCCACTGTCGCCGCTGCGGCGGACACCTGGGCCACGTCTTCACCGACGGCCCGAAACCCACCGGCCTGCGGTATTGCATGAACGGGCTGGCGATGAGTTTTGCCGAGCAGCGAAGCTGACGCACGACACCGGTTCTGTGGGAGCGAATTCATTCGCGATGCGGTGGTTCAGACGCCAGAGAGGGTTCGGATGTACCGGCCTCTCGCGAATGAATTCGCTCCCACAGGGTAATCGTCAATTTATCGAATTCACATTTGAATGGACCCACTCCCATGCTCCTGATCATCCTTGCCTACCTCGGCGGCGTGCTGACCATCGTCAGCCCGTGCATCCTGCCGGTGCTGCCGTTTGTCTTTGCCCGCACTGGCCAACCGTTCGTGCGCAGTGGCCTGCCCTTGCTGGTGGGCATGGCGGTGACCTTTGCGCTGGTGGCGACCCTGGCGGCGGTCGGCGGTGGCTGGGTCGTGCAGTTCAATCAGTACGGACGCGGTCTGGCGCTGATTTTCGTCGCGCTGTTCGGCCTCACGCTGCTGCTGCCCAAGCTGGCCGAGCGCCTGACCCGGCCGTTGGTGGCCGCGGGCAGTCGTTTGTCCGAAAACGCAGGCGTGGACGCCAGACCCAGCCCCTGGGCGTCGTTCATGATCGGTGTCGCCACCGGCCTGCTGTGGGCGCCGTGCGCCGGGCCTATCCTTGGTCTGGTGTTGACTGGGGCGGCACTGCAAGGCGCCAGCGTCGGGACCACCTTGCTGCTGCTGGCGTACGCTGCAGGGGCTGCAACGTCCCTGGCCCTCGCGTTGTTGCTGGGCGGCAAGGTGTTCAACGCAATGAAACGCTCGCTGGGTGCCGGTGAGTGGATTCGTCGCGGGCTGGGCGCTGCCATGCTGGCAGGTGTCGCCGCCATCGCGCTGGGGCTGGACACCGGCATTCTGGCCCGCGTGTCGACGGCATCGACCGGCGGCCTGGAACAGTCGTTGGTGGGTCGGCTGACCGGGCGTACCCAGCCCGACAGCAACGTCATGCAGGGCGGCGCGATGATGGCGCAAAACATCCCCGGTCGCGACGAAGGCGGCGCCAGCATGCAGGCTTCAGGGGCAATGATGATGGCCGCGAAAAACACCACGTCGAGTCTGCCGGTCGAAGGCCAACTGCCTTCGCTCGATGGCGCCGTGCAGTGGTTGAACTCCGCCCCGCTGACCGCCGAACAACTGAAAGGCAAAGTGGTGCTGGTGGATTTCTGGACCTACTCCTGCATCAACTGCCTGCGCACCCTGCCCTATGTCAAAGCCTGGGCCGACAAATACCGTGACCAAGGCCTGGTGGTGATCGGCGTTCATGCCCCTGAGTTCGCGTTCGAACGCGACGTGAAGAACGTCACCAAGGCCATGGCCGATCTGGGCATTCATTACCCGGTGGCCATCGACAACGACTACAAGATCTGGCGCGCCTTTGATAACCAATACTGGCCTGCCCACTATTTCGCCGACGCCAAGGGCCGGATCCGCTACCACCACTTTGGTGAAGGCGCTTACGACGAGTCCGAGCGCGTGATTCAGGAACTGCTGCGCGAAGCAGGCCAGAGCCAGATCACCACCGACCTGATCGATGCCAACGGCAAGGGTGTGCAGCAGGCCGCAGACATGGGCGAGGTCAAGTCGCCAGAAACCTACCTGGGCCTGGAACGCGCCGAAAACTTTGTCTCGCCGGGCGGTGCCAAGGCTGACCAGGCTACCCGCTACAGCACGCCGGACACCCTGGCACTCAACCACTGGGGCCTGGACGGTCAATGGACCATCGGCGCCGAACGCGCCAGCCTCGCGGCTGCGAACGGCAAGATTGTCTACCGCTTCCACGCCCGTGATCTGCACCTGGTGCTGGGCCCCGGCAGCGACGGCAAGCCGGTGCGCTTCAAAGTGAAGATCGACGGCCAGATGCCGGGTGACGCCCACGGCACCGATGTGGCGCCAGACGGCAGCGGCACCGTGACCGAACAACGTTTGTATCAGCTCGTGCGTCAATCCGGCGATGTTGCCGACCACACCTTCACCATCGAATTCAGCGATCCGGGCGTGTCCGCTTACGCCTTCACCTTCGGTTGATTCCGTTCCCGTTTCAGGAGTGTCAGAGATGAAAAAGCTCAGTGTTTCCGGCTTTACCGCTGCGTTGCCTGCCTGGCGCCGCAACGGCCTGCGGTTGTTTGCCGGGGCCGTGCTGCTGCAAACCGCTGCCTGCTCCTTTGCCGGTGCGGAAGATGCCGTGAGCATCGCGCCGCCGCAGAAAGACGAAAGGGTCAGCACCTCGCACAGCGAGACAACAGTGCTCGCTGGCGGCTGCTTCTGGGGTGTTCAGGGCGTGTTCCAGCATGTGCAAGGGGTGAAAAAAGTCGTTTCGGGTTATGCCGGCGGCAAGGCCGACACCGCGCAATACGAGCGCGTCAGTGAAGGTGACACCGGGCACGCCGAATCGGTGGAAGTGACCTTCGACCCGACCCAGGTGAGCTACGGCACACTGCTGCAGATTTTCTTCTCGGTCGCCCACAACCCCACCGAGCTGAACCGTCAGGGTCCGGACCACGGCACTCAATACCGTTCGGCGATTTTCCCGGAGACACCGGAGCAGCAGGCCGTGGCCCAGGCGTACATCGCCCAGCTCGATGCCGCCAAATCGTTCAACGCACCGATTGTCACCAAGATCGAACAGTACAACGGGTTTTATCCGGCCGAGGATTATCACCAGAACTTCCTGACCACCCACCCGACCTACCCCTACATCGTGATCAACGACTTGCCCAAGGTCGGTCAGCTGAAGCAGTTGTTCGCCGATCGGTACAGCGAGCAGCCGGTGTTGTTGAAAACCGGGCAGTAGGTTGCCGGGGGGTTGATTCTGGCTGGCAACGGCTGCTCACAGGCGGGTGAACAAACCAAAGTATGAGCGCCGAAAACCTACGTATCAGCCCGTGGTACCTAGGTACAAGTGACCTCGGCCGTCGGCAGGAATACCTTTAAGTCATTCCTGTCGCCCAGGCCGATCCCTCTTCAAGCTGTGGGAAACAGACCGTAACGGACAGGCCCGTCGAAGCACACTGTGAGGAGATTCATCATGTTTGCCGAACTCGATCCACGGCCCGGGCTGAACGCCGAATTCGCCGCCGATGCCCACGGTTTGTACACCACCCTGCACGGTCACGAGCGTGAGGCGTTTCTGCAGTTGCTGGATGAACACCTGCGCACGACCGAGCAGGTGGGAGGTTTCGCCCGGGAAGTGCGCTGGCGTTTGCGCAAGCTGAATTACCAGGCCCTCAAGCAACTGTTCAAGGGCCTCGATCAATCGACCCAGCAATTCATGGTGTTCTTGCGGGCCAAGATTCACGGTTTCGATGGGACCATGAGTCAGGGCTTGCTGCCTGCACTGTCGCTGCCCGACGCCGAGCAGGCTCCGGGTTTTCGGGAGTGCTTCAAGGAAATCCACCAGCTGTCACAGCATCTGGCCACGTTGACCACCCGTGCGCAGCACTTCATGAACAAAGCCGTCGATGCGGGTGATTACGCCACCGCCAATCTGGTGAGTGAGTTGCTGTACCGCACCAATCAACTGATCTGCAAAATCAAGCTGGACATTCCGTCCGGCGCCTCGTTCACCAGCGAGTGCCGCCAGCCGACCCGCCCACATACCTGGTTTTCGACCATGGAAGTCTGGGCACAAAGCCCGGGGCTCCTGGCCGTTACGGCCACTGACAGTCACCGTCTGTAAATCTACCCGCCGTGCCGTTTCTCTCCTCCCTTTGGCGCCCTGAACGGGCGCTTTTTTTTACTTCCCGATCAGGCATGGGTCATGTTCGCGTCATGAATTTCACCTGTTAATAAGAACGGGCTACGCTCACTCGATTCGAATGAAAAGATCTGCGCGGAAAGAATATTCAAATGAATGGGGCAGTTATCCCTCAGATGCATTGAACCGCTCTACTTCAGGGTCCCTGGACCTTGGACGTGAGCAAGCAACACGAAAAAAGGCGCACGAGCGTCCAAGAACATGTCCGTTGATCCAGCGAGACTAACCGTCCCTAACCGGAGCCTGATAATGAACAAACTCACCACCGTGGCGGGCGCACCCGTCGTCGATAACCAGAACTCCCAATCGGCCGGCCCACGCGGCCCGCTGATGCTGCAAGACGTATGGTTGCTGGAAAAACTGGCCCACTTCGACCGTGAAGTCATCCCGGAGCGTCGCATGCACGCAAAAGGGTCTGGCGCCTTCGGCACCTTTACCGTGACCCACGACATCAGCCGCTACACCAAGGCGCAGCTTTTCTCGGACATCGGCAAGCAAACCGACATTTTCATTCGCTTCTCCACCGTGGCCGGTGAGCGCGGCGCTGCGGATGCCGAGCGCGACATCCGTGGTTTCGCCATCAAGTTCTACACTGAGCAAGGCAACTGGGACCTGGTGGGCAATAACACGCCGGTGTTCTTCCTGCGTGACCCGCTGAAATTCCCGGACCTGAACCACGCAATCAAACGCGACCCGCGCACCAACATGCGCAGCGCCGACAACAACTGGGATTTCTGGAGTTCGCTGCCTGAAGCGTTGCACCAGGTGACCGTGGTCATGAGCGACCGTGGCCTGCCCAAGTCCTACCGTCACATGCACGGTTTCGGCAGCCACACCTTCAGCTTCATCAGCCCGCAAAACGAGCGCTTCTGGGTCAAGTTCACGCTGAAAACCCAGCAAGGCATCGCGAACCTCACCGATCAGGAAGCGGCCGACCTGGTGGCCGGTGATCGCGAGACCCACCAGCGCGACCTGTACGACAGCATCGAAAAAGGCGACTTCCCGCAGTGGAAGATGTTCGTGCAGATCATGCCGGAGCAGGACGCCAACACGTACAAGATCCATCCGTTCGACCTCACCAAAGTCTGGCCGCACGCGGACTACCCGTTGATCGAAGTCGGCACGCTGGAGTTGAACCGCAACCCGGAAAACTATTTCCACGACGTGGAACAGGCTGCCTTCAACCCGGCGAACGTCGTACCCGGCATCAGCTTCTCGCCGGACAAGATGCTGCAAGGTCGTCTGTTCTCTTACGGCGATGCACAGCGCTACCGCCTGGGCGTCAACCATCATCAGATCCCGGTCAACGCGCCACAGTGCCCAGTCAACAGCTACCACCGCGACGGTCAGATGCGCGTGGACCGCAACGGCGGCGGCACCATCGGCTACGAGCCCAACAGCAAGGGTGCGTGGGTCGAACAACCGGACTTTTCCGAGCCACCGCTGGAGCTGCATGGCGCGGCAGCGAACTGGGATTTCCGCAAGGACGATGACGACTACTACTCGCAGCCTCGCGCATTGTTCCGCCTGATGACCCCGGCGCAGCAGCAGGTGCTGTTCGACAACACCGCTCGCGCTATCAGCGGTGCGTCGGCGGTGGTCAAGCAGCGTCACATCGACAACTGCACCAAGGCTGACCCCGCATATGGTGCAGGCGTTGCCGCCGCCATCGAGATGCTCGGCTGACGCACATTCGGCGTTGACACAAAGGGGTGTTCAGGCGACGGTACTGACACCCCTTTTTCTTGCGCCGTTTTTACCTGCGTATTCTGTGGAGCGACCCGCCATGAACGAACTCCAGCAATTGAACGAAAGCCACGGTCTGCTGCTGGTGTTCGTCAACGTGCTGCTGGAGCAGATCGGCTTGCCGGTCCCGGCTTACCCGACGCTGATCGTCACCGGCGCGCTGGCCATGCAAAGCAAGCCGTTGCTGGGCGCAGGCGTGCTGGTCGCCATGTTCGCCTGTCTGATCGCCGATGGTCTGTGGTATTGGGCGGGCAAACGTTATGGCGGCGTGCTGCTGAAATCCATCTGCAAAATTTCTCTGTCCCAGGACACCTGCATTCGTCAGGGCCTGAACGTCTACGACCGCGTCGGCCCGCGCGCCATGCTGCTGTCGAAATTCCTGCCCGGCGCGGGTGCTCTGGTCACTACAGTGGCGGGCATGAACGGTACGCCGATCGCTACGTTTATGCGTTACTCCCTCGCGGGCTCCTTCATATGGGCTGGCTCGGCGCTGCTGCTGGGCATGCTGTTCACCGACGCCATCATTCCGCTGCTGAGCCTGTTGGCCGGCTATCTGCCCATCGCCATTGCAGGCGTGCTGGCCGCTCTCGGGCTGTTCATTGGCTGGAAATACTGGAAGCGTCGGCACCTGTTGTCTCGCACCTCGAAAGTGCCACGCATCACCGTGCCCGAACTGCTTGCCCTGCGTGACTCGGAGGACGCGCCCGTGGTCATCGATGTGCGCCCCAAATTTCATACCGCCGTGGTCGAAGGCATTCCCGGCGCGGTGTCGATCAGTCTGGAAGAACCGCTGGAGCCCTGGCTCCAGCAACTGGCTGACGTGGACATGGTGTTTTATTGCGCCTGCCCGAACGAGTTGTCGGCCGCTCTCCTGGCGCAGAAACTGCGCGCACATGGCCTGACACGGGGCAAGGCACTGGTCGGCGGGCTGGACGCCTGGCGAGAAGCGCACGACGAATCCGACACACCGGGCCAGACCGCGACAGCCTAACCCGGTCCGGCGCCCATCAGGCGATGTCGATGACCACCTTCCCTTGGTTGCCTCCCCGGCTGACACGCTCATACGCCTGATTCACCTCCGCCAGGGTAAAGCGCTGCTTGTCCAATAACACCTGCAGTTGTCCGGCTTCGGCCATCCGAGTGGCCTCGGCCATGATCTCCCCGTGGTGCTTGCGCCCCTTTCCGGTCAGTAACGGCAACAGGGTGAACACGCCGGAATAGGTGGCCCCGCGAAACGACAGCGGCGCCAGCGCGTGCTCGCCCCAACCCAGGCAGCTCAGTACATGCCCGGTGTAGGTTTTGGCTGCGGCGAACGAAGCGTCCAGCGTGCTGCCGCCCACGGTGTCATAAACAATGTCGAAACCTTCGCCGTCGGTGTGCAGCGCAACGTAGTCCTCGACGGCGCTGCTGCGGTAATCAATGGCGGTGGCGCCAAAGCGTTCGATGGCAGCGCGGCTGTGTGCCGACCCGGTGGCGAACACGTCGGCGCCTCGGGCCCTGGCAATCTGCACCGCGACATGCCCCACGCCGCCAGCGCCGCCGTGAATCAGGACTTTCTGGCCACTGCGCACGTTGGCGCGGTCCACCAGTCCTTCCCAGGCCGTGATGAAGATCAAGGGAAGCGCAGCGGCCTCGCGCATGCTCAGGTTGCTCGGCTTGCGAGCCAGCAAATCGGCATCCGTTGCGATGTACTGCGCCAGCGCGCCCTGATGGCCGCCGATGCCGCCTGCCATGCCGTAGACTTCATCGCCGACCGCAACGGCAGTCACGCCTGCGCCGACCTGTTCCACCACGCCGGCCACGTCCATGCCCAAGACCGCTGGCAGCAACTGTCTGGCATGGCCACCCTTGCCTGCGCTGATCTTGGTGTCCAGCGGGTTGACAGCGCTAGCCACCACCCGCACCAGCACCTGGCCTGCGCCGGGCGACGGTTTCTGCAGGGTCTGGACTTCAAGAGGTTGTTGATGTGTGACGGCGACAGCGGCCTGCATGGTGTTACGGGGATGAGTGCTCATGGTGCTCTCCGATTCAGTGACCCGGTATCGGGTGATGAGGCCAGTCTGTGCCCAAACTAGAATTCCGATAAGCCGCCAAATAGCTATAGTATTCATTCCATAACACCACTAACTGAGGCCGCGATGGACACGCTTGAAGCCATGACCGTATTTGTCAGGGTTGTCGAACGGGGGAGTTTTTCGGCAGTGGCGCGCGAGCTGGGCACGACGCAGCCCACCGTCAGCAAGCAGATCAGCGCGCTGGAGCAGCGTCTGGGCGGACGGTTGATTGCACGCAGCACCCGGCAGTTGTCACTCACCGATGAGGGGCAGCGTTACTACCAGCAATGCCGCGAGATTCTGGCGGCCGTGGACAATGCCGAGCACAGCTTTCAGACCGGTCGCGAAGGCGTCGCGGGGCCGTTGCGCATCGCCTCTTCGGTGAGCTTCGGCCGGTTACAGATCGCGCCTCGGTTGCACCGTTTTCTGCAGCGTTATCCGGACGTCACGATTGACCTGCAACTCAGCGACCAGAATGTCGACCTGGTCAGTGAAGGCGTAGACGTTGCGTTGCGGATCGGGGACCTCAAGGACAGCAGCCTGATTGCCCGTCAGATCGGCCTGACCCGCCGGCTGACGGTGGCATCGCCCGCGTACCTGAAGCACTACCACGCGCCGCAATCCCCGGATGACCTGACGCGGCACAACTGCATCCTGTTCAACCTGCTGGAGCAGTTCGACACCTGGACGTTCAACGCAGGTCAGTATCAGGTGCAGGTAAGCGGGAACGTGCACAGCAACAACAGCGAGGCGATCCGGCAGATGGTGTTGAGCGGGCTGGGGATATCGCTGTCGCCGTCGTGGCTGTACCGCGATGACATTGAAGCCGGCCGGGTGATCCGGGTCTTGGAAGACTACACGCCCTCTTCCCTGCCCATTCACGCAGTGTCACCGGCGAACCGCAGACAGTCGGCGCGGATTCGCGCGTTCGTGGATTTTCTGGTGGAGGCGTTTGCGGCGGATGAAGACCTGGCGCTTGTGTAAACGCCATTGATGCTGGTCGAAAGTTGTGGGAGCGCCACACGGGGCGCCTCCCACGCCCATAGCGCAGAAACTCGGCGGAAGCTTCAGACAGCGCTCAATGCAATACGCTCTGCAAGAACTGCCGGGTTCGAGGGTGCTCCGGTGCAGAGAAAATCTGCGCTGGCGGGCCCATTTCGACGATCTTGCCGGCATCGAAAAACACCACCCGATCCGCCACTTCACGAGCAAAGCACATCTCGTGAGTCACTACGATCATCGTCATGCCTTCCGCCGCCAAGCCCTTCATCACGTTCAGCACTTCGCCGACGGTTTCCGGATCCAGCGCTGAAGTCGGCTCATCGAAGAGCAACAGGCGAGGCTTCATCGCCAGCGCACGGACGATCGCCACACGCTGTTGCTGCCCGCCCGACAGTTCGCTCGGATAGCCATCGGCCTTGTGCCGCAGCCCAACGCGATCCAGCAACGCCAGCGCATTGGCTTGGGCATCGGCCTTGCTTTGCTTCTTTACCTTGACCGGCGCCAGAATCATGTTGGCCATGACCGTCATGTGCGGAAACAGGGTGTAATCCTGAAACACCATGCCGATGTCTTCACGCAAGCGGGCCATGGCTTTGCGGTCGTCGGCGCGTACCGAGTCGCCGCCCTCCACCACCACGCTGCCTGCCGAAGGCTCTTCCAAACTGTTGAGGCAACGAATGAATGTCGACTTGCCCGAACCGCTAGGACCAATAATGACCACCACCTCGCCCTGCGCAACGTCCAGGTCGACGCCCTTGACCACCTCGACCTCGCCGAAGTGCTTGTGCAATCCACGCACCGTCAACATGCTTTTCATAGGCCGGCCTGCGCACGCGTGGCGGCTTGCAGTTTGTCCTGCGCGAGCGACAGGCGATCCCGTCGCGCCTGATTGGCCAGACGCTCCACCTGCAAGCGCGCATTGGCCCGCTGCAGGCTTGGGCGCAGTGACGACAATGCCGGGCCACCGGCCGAATCCCGGGACTGCACGTTGGCGGTCGGGTCCAGGCATTCGCGGACCTTATGCGCCGGCAAATTCAAAGCGTGCCCCAGTTGCGCCATGGCACAGGCGTCGACCATGTTTGTGTCGATGCGGTGCGCCGGTAAACCCGCGTCCATGGCCATGCGCACGGCCGCGCCGACCACGTGATGGGCCTCGCGGAACGATAGGTCGGCCTCACGCACGATAAGGTCGGCAAGCCCGGTGGCCGTAGAGAAATCTTCCCCGGCACGACGTACCGCCAGGTCAGCGTTGGGGATGGCCGTGCGCAGCACCAGTTCCAGCAGTTTCAGGCAACGCAGGGTTTCTTCCGCCGCCTCCCAGAAACCCCGAGTGCCTTCGCGGTTGGCGTCGCCGGTGTGGGAAAAGTTGCTGCCCTTGACCGTCACGCTCGCTGCCATCAGCAGGCCGACGATATGCCCGGTACGCCCTTTGAGGTACTCGAGCACGGTCGGGTTTTTTTTCTGCGGCATGATGCTCGAGGTCGCTGCCACGCTGTCCGGGAAGTCGATCAGGCTGAACTCGTGGGTGCTCCAGACAAAGTAATCCTGAGCCACCCGGCTCCAGAACACCGACAACAGGCTCAAATGGGACAGGCTTTCCAGAATGAAATCCCGTGAGCCGACGGCGTCCAGTGCGTTGTCCAGATACCCGTCGAAACCCAGCAGTTCAGCCGTGCGCGCACGGTCGATGTCGAACGGCGTACCCGCAAACGCGGCGGCGCCCAGTGGGCTTTGATTCATGTTTTCCAGGGTCTGGGTCAAGCGTTTGCAATCGCGCTCAAGGGCCTGCTCCACCGCCGACAGGTAATAGCCGTAGGTGATCGGCTGCGCAGGCTGCAAATGGGTGTAACCAGGCATCACCACTTCGGCGAAGACTTCAGCATTGTTCAAGGCGGTCTGGCGGGTCTGGATAAGCACGTCGATCAGGCTCATCAGCACTTCCCGGCAACGCAGGCGATCCAGGGTGGCGAGGATGTCGTTGCGGCTGCGCCCGGTGTGCAGACGGCCGCCGATGTCGGTGCCGATCTGCTCGATCAGGTGCGCCTCGTAGTTGAAATAGGCGTCTTCGCGGGAAGGGTCGAGCGTCACCTCGCCTGGCCCGGCGGCTTCCATGTCCAGCACGCCTTTGGCCAGCGCAGTGGCGTGTTCGCCACGAATCAGACCCTGCTCGGCGAGCATCACGATGTGCGCCTTGTTAACGTTGCCCAGATTGATGAAGCCATCGGCAAACCCTTCCAGACGCGGCCGGTAGATGTACTCGTTGACCTCAGGGGCGGTGGTTTCCTTCAGGCGACGACTGACTTTGGATTCTTGCATGATCAAACCCCTTGACGAGTTACGCGCATCGCCGGACGACCCAGGCGACGCTCAAGATAACGGCTGAGCCAGCTCAGCAATGAACAGATGACGAAGTACACCAGCAGCACCAGCCCGTAGACACTGAACGCAGGGCTGACACCGGTCATGACGGTCGAGCGTTCGACGATGATCTGGCCGACCTTGAGAAACTCGCCGACGCCGACCAGCGCCCCCAGAGAAGTGGCCTGCACCAACATGGTGAGCAACCCCGTATATGCAGGAAGAATCGCCTTCATCGATTGCGGCGCAATCACATGCAGGTAGATCTGCCAGGGGCGCAGCCCCAGGGTCCACGCGCTTTTCCACTGGTGACGGGATACCGATTCCAGACCACCGCGCACGATCTCGATCCCGTTGGCGCTGCCCCACAACGTCAGCCCCGTGACCACCGCCGCGAATGGACTCAAATCGAGCCCGAGCATCGGGGCGCCAAAGAAGATGAAGAACACATTGACGATCAGCGGGATTGAGCGGAACAGCTCGACGTAACCGTGGATAACCCAGCGCAACAGACGATTCTTCAGGGTCGCCAGCACGCCGAACAGGGCCGAGATCATCGTGGTAAACAGCAGAATCACCAGCGCGAGACGCACGGTCATCCACAAGCCCTTGAGCACGAAGCCCCAGTTCTCGATCAGAAAATTCATCGGAACCTCAGTGCCTGAAAGGTCGTTGCAGGTGGGCAGACAGGCGTCCGGTCAATAGCGCCAGGATCGCCACCAGGGTCAGGTACATCACGCAGATCGCGCTGAACATTTCGATCGCCCTGAAATCCGTGGCGATCCGATCAACCGCCACGAACGTCAGTTCCGCCAAGCCAATGGCTTGCAGATACGACGAGTTTTTCAGCAGTGAGATCGCGGTATTCAGCACAGCCGGCAGACTGGTACGGAATGCGATCGGCAAGGCCACCAGATAAAGGTACTGATAAGGCTTGAGGCTCAAGGCCATGCTCGCCTCGCGCATCTTGTGCTCCACCGTGGCCAACCCGCCCCGCATGTTCTCTACCTGATAGGCCCCTGCCCACAATGACAGGCAGAACACCCCCGACCAGAACAGCGACAATTCGAGCCCTATCGCTGGCAGGCCGTAAAAGATGAAGAACAGCTGCACCAGAATCGGTGTGTTGCGGATCAGCTCGACGTAGAGCACTACGACCTGCGCCAGCACCGGAATCCGCATCGCCCGCGCCGCACCACCGAAGATGCCGATCAGCAGGGAGAAGGCGATGGCGAGCAGCGAGACCCGGAGTGTCATCAGGACACCGTCGAGCAGCGCAGGCCATTGCGCGATCAGGTAATTGAAATCGAAATCCATGACAGCGCCCGATCAGAGTGTTTCAGCGGGTTTGGCTTGCTCGAATACGCTCAGGTAATAGCTCTGAATGTTTTCCGGTACGTACTGACGCACCCAGCCGCCGAACAGTTTGTCCTCGTGCATCTTCGCTACGGCGGCGCTGAGGTAGTCCCGTAATGGCTCGTCGTTCTTGCGCACGCCGATGGCGGCGTCGGAAATCTGGAACGGCTCGTTGATCAGTCGTGCATCGCTGTCGTTCGCGGCCACCACCACCAGTGTCGCGGCGTCATGGGTATAGGCATCAGCGCGGCCCTGGCGAAAGGTCTGCAAGGCATCGGCGGCGCTGTTCATGCGCAGGGTCTTGACCTGAGGCATGTGATCCTCGAACCACTTGGCTTGTACCGAGCCTTTGAGCGTGGCGAGGGTCTTGCCGTCGAGGTCCTTGATCGACTTGATCGGGCTGTCTTTCTTGACCACCACGTCACTCGCTCCCCAGCGATACGGTGTGGTGAAGTCGATGACCCGTTGACGCTCAGGCGTGACACCGAGGGTCGCGATGAGGAAGTCGACCTTACGTCCCAACAGCTGCGGAACGCGGTTCTCGGCGGTGACGCAGGTGAAGGTCACCTTGTCTTTAGAGCCCAATGCCCACAGCGCGATCTGCCTGGACATTTCCACCTCAACCCCGGCGAACTCGCCGTTGCCGTTCTGGAAACCGTAAGGCGGTTGGTCGCACCGCACCCCGGCACGGAGTTGGCCGGCTTCCTTTATTTCATCGGGCACTGGCGGCAGCTCCGTCGCGTGAACCTGTGCGATGCCTGTCAGCGAGACACATGAGAGCGCAAGTGCACGGCCCAATACGCTTAGCGAAAACAGCCTGGATGAGAACGACATATTGCCTCCTGGTTACCTACCAGCGCGGCGCCACACCACGTGACGTCACGCAACGATTTCAAGGGCAGAGAACAGCGGGGTTTACAGCGCGGCCTGAGACGCCAGATACGCTTGAACATCGAGTCCGTCTGCGCGGAAGCTTCGATGTCGAAAACAGTTATAAAGCCTCTGGCTCATGCCAACAAATGACAATACATTGGTCATCCATACCAAATTGATATGGTCTGCCATGAACTTCAAACAAGTCGAAGCCTTTCGTGCCGTGATGTTGAGCGGCTCAATGACTGCCGCAGCCGAGTCCCTGCACACCTCGCAACCCAATATCAGCCGCCTGATTGCGCAACTGGAACGGGCCAGTGGCTTTAAATTATTCGAACGGGTGGGTGGCCGCCTCTTGCCCACCGACGAGGGCGCAGCGCTGTTCGCCGATGTGGAGCGGGCCTTCATCGGTTTGCAAAGCCTGCAGACTTCAGCGCAAAACATCCGCCGTGGAGGTACCGGGCAATTGCGCATCGCTGCAGTGCCGTCGCTGTCGCTGACCGTTTTGCCGAAGATCATCCAGCGCTTTCGTCAGGAGAACCCCGACGCGGCCATCTCGATCCACACCAGCGATTCGCCGATGGTTGCGCACTGGGCGGCCTCGCAGTTCTGCCATGTAGGGCTGGCGTCCTATGTCGGCGAGGATATGCCTGGCGTGCGCACGCAGAAAATCTGCGACGTGCCGGGAGTCTGCGTGTTTCCTACGGGGCATCGGTTGGGCGAGCTAACGGCGGTCAAACCGGAGGATCTGAAAGGCGAGGAATTCATTTCGCTGTCGCTGAATGACGGCTCGCGAACCCGCGTGGATCGGGCGTTCGCAGGCGACAAGGAATACCGCAAGCTGAACCTGGAAACGCCCTATGCCGCGACCGTGTGTTCGTTGGTGGCGCTGGGACTGGGGGTGAGTATCGTCAGCCCGATGGTGGCGCTGGAGTATTTGCACATGGGCATCGAAACCCGCCCGTTCCTGCCCCAGATCCGTTTTTCCACTTACCTGTTGCTGCCGGAAGACCGGCCGCAAAGCCTGCTGAGTCAGCGTTTCGGCGTGTTGATCGAGGAGATGCTGACCGAGGCGAGCAAAGACTGGCAGGGATAGCGGACATGTCGATCGACCGAACGCTGTGAGCGTGAATGCGTTCACGAACACCGGGTCCATCCCTGAAAGGTCCATTGGATGTGCCCCGGCATTCGTCGGAATGCCGCCCAGAGCGAGCTCACTCCCACAGGTCTGCGGTCTGGACACAGGTTCGCGCATCAACCCGGCTCCCTGTGGGAGACGTCCGAGGTTACGAGGGTATGGGCCGCACTTCGGACGAATGCGGTGGGTCATTCACCGTCGAAGGCCCTAACCCAACGCATTCGCCAGCAAGCTCCCACAGACTTTCTGCTGCGTATGAATCAGATCCCGCTCAGCGCCAGGTCCATCGCGAAGTACGTGAAGATCAGGTCTGCGCCCGCGCGTTTGATCGCGCCCAGGCTTTCACGGACCACGCGCCCCTCGTCGATGGCACCGGCCTGAGCGCCAAATTTGATCATCGCGTACTCGCCGCTCACTTGATACGCCGCCAATGGCAGGTTCGAGGCTTCACGGATATCGCGAATGATGTCCAGGTACGCGCCTGCGGGCTTGACCATCAGGGCATCGGCGCCTTCGGCCTCGTCCAGCAGCGACTCGCGCAGGGCTTCGCGGCGGTTCATCGGGTTCATCTGGTAGCTCTTGCGGTCACCCTTGAGCGCCGAACCGCCTGCTTCACGGAAAGGGCCGTACAGCGACGACGCGAACTTGGTCGAGTACGCCATGATCGGCGTTTGGGTGAAGCCCGCTGCGTCCAGCGCGGCACGAATGGCCTTGACCTGGCCGTCCATCGCCGCCGACGGGGCAATCACGTCGGCGCCCGCGCGAGCGGCCATCACCGCCTGCTTGCCGAGGTTTTCGATGGTCGCATCGTTGTCGACATGTGCACCGTGCATCACGCCGCAGTGGCCATGGTCGGTGTATTCGCAGAAGCAGGTGTCGGACATCACGATCATTTCCGGCACGGCGTCCTTGATGGTGCGCGACATGCGCGACACCAGACCGTTTTCCTGCCAGGTGTCGCTGCCGGTGGCGTCCAGATGATGGGATACGCCGAAGGTCATCACCGACTTGATCCCGGCGCGGGCATAACGCTCCACTTCCTGGGCCAGCTTCGACTCGGGGATCCGACGCACGCCGGGCATGCTGTTGATCGGCACGAAATCGTCGATTTCTTCCTCGACGAAGATCGGCAGCACCAGATCGTTCAGCGTGAATTCGGTTTCCTGGAACAACGTGCGAAAGTTGGCGTTGCTGCGCAGGCGACGTGGACGGGCGGCGGGAAACAGACTGGACATGGCAATTCCTGATGAAAAGTTTCCGAAAAACGACCGGGCTGACGCATCCGGACGATATCAATGGCGCGAAGCTTATGCCTGCGCCGTTCTCGATTCAAATGTCGCGGCAATAAAGTCCCTTACTGAACCGGTAACAGTTGCTCAAGGGTCGTCGAACCAACTCAACGGCGCCCGGTCATTAAGCAAGAGCGGCAACCATTCCGGTTGCACGAGCGCTGACCCCGAGCCCCCTCTTGAACAGCCCATCCGCCGCGCGTCACTCAGACCTTCGTAACAACCGTTCACTGGACGGCCTCAACTTTTTCCTGGCGGATGTTCGCGACGGACTCGGTCCTTACCTCGCGATCTACCTGCTGGCGGTGCACAAATGGGACCCGGCCAGTATCGGGCTGGTGATGACCCTGGCTGGTATAGCCGCTTTGATCACCCAGACGCCAGCGGGTGCGCTGATTGACCGCACCCGCAGCAAGCGAATGGTTGTGGTCGTGGCGGCCTTGCTGGTGACCGCCGGGTGCGTGGTGCTGCCGTTCATCCACAGCTTCACCTGGGTCGCTATCACCCAATCGCTCAGCGCCATCGCGGGGTCCGTGTTCGCGCCGGCCATTGCGGCGATTTCCCTCGGAATCACCGGTCCCAAGGCGTTCACCCGGCGTACCGGCCGCAATGAGACCTGGAACCACGCGGGTAACGCTTGCGCGGCGTTGCTGGCAGGCGGCTGCTCCTGGTTGTTCGGGCCGATCGCGGTGTTTTATCTGATGGCGTTCATGGCCCTGGCGAGTATCGTCGCGGTGAGCTTCGTCGACGGTCATGCCATCGACCACGACGTGGCCCGAGGCTTCGACCCCAGTGACAAGGGCGCGAACGAGCAACCGAGCGGATGGGCGACGCTGCTGAACAACAGGCCATTGTTGGTCTTCGCGATCTGTTGCGGCCTGTTCCACCTGGCCAATGCGGCGATGCTGACGCTGGTCAGCCAGAAGCTGTCACAGATCGACCTTCAACTGGCCACGCCGCTCACCTCGGCCTGCATCGTGGCTGCTCAGCTGGTCATGGTGCCGGTGGCATGGCTGGTGGGTGCGAAGGCAGACAGTTGGGGACGCAAGCCGCTGCTCATGGCGGGATTTGTGATCCTGCCGCTGCGGGGGGTGCTGTATGTGCTCTCGGACAATCCGTACTGGCTGGTCGGCGTGCAATTGCTCGACGGGATCGGCGCCGGGGCTTTCGGAGCGTTGCTGCCGCTGGTGGTCAAGGACCTGACGCAAGGCACCGGACGCTTCAACGTCAGCCTCGGTGCGATCTCGACGGTATTCGGTCTGGGCGCGGCACTGAGCAATGGCCTGGCGGGTCTGGTGGTTCGCGAAGCCGGTTACAGCGCTGCGTTTCTCACGCTGGCGGCCATCGCCGCCGTCGCGTTCGTGTTGCTGTGGCTGGGAGTTCCCGAAACCCTTAAGACCAGAACCGGTTCAACGGAGCGGCAACGCCATCCAGAGACTGAGCACGCCGACGATCAAGACCAGGCGGAGCAACGCCCGATCAGCTGAAAGCCGATTGGTCATGCACAGGTACGAGTATTACGTAATACACCTATCAGAGGCATCGCTGTCGACTGACACAACCAGTCGGCGCGGTGTCCAGCCACTGTGCGGCGTCTTTTCGTGAGCCCGCCGCCCGCCTAGCCACGTGGCAGGCTACCTGCGCCCTCGCCCAGTTCGCGCTGCATCAACACCGTGTCGAGCCAACGGCCGTGCTTGAAACCGACCGACTGGAACACGCCAACAGTACGAAATCCCAAACACTCGTGAAGGCGGATCGAGGCCGTGTTTTCGCTGTTGCCGATCACCGCGACCATCTGCCGCCGACCTCCCGCGGTGCAGCGCTCGATGATCTGCGCCAGCAAGGCTCGACCGATGCCCTTGCCAGCCATGCCCTCTCGAACGTACACGGAATCTTCCACGGTGAAACGATAGGCCGGACGCGGCCGATACAGCGTTGCGTAACCGTAGCCGACCACCTCGCCCTCAAGTTCCGCCACCAGATAAGGCAGGCCATGGCCACACACGTCCGTGCGGCGCTGACACATTTGCGTCAGGGTCGGCGGCTCCAGTTCGAAGCTGGCTGTGCCATGAATCACGTGATGGGCGTAAATTGCCTGCACGGCAGGCATGTCGTCTTCGAGGGCGTCGCGCAAGATAAGGTCGTGGGGCATGTGCGGTCTTCTTCTGGATCAAGATGAAGGGAGATGAGCGATGATGACGCGCCGCCATTCCAAAACAAAGCTATGATTCGTCATCCTCAGCATTAGTAAAACTTTGGCATGCAGCGGCTCAATCTCAATCACCTTCACACCTTCGCTCATGTCATTCACCACGGCAGCTTTTCCGCTGCAGCGGTGCGTCTGGGCCTGACTCAACCGGCCGTGAGCCTGCACATTCGCCTGCTTGAAGAACGGTTGAACCTGCGCCTCGTCGAGCGCGTTGGCAAACGCATCAAGCCAACGTCTGCCGGCAACACGCTGCTGGAGCACATCAGTCGAATCGATGCCGTGGTCGAAGATGCCTTGCTTGACCTGTCGAGCCATGCGCAGGGCGTCGCCGGGCGAGTCGCTATCGGCACGGGCGCAACGGCCTGCATCCATCTCCTTCCGCCCATTTTGCAAACCTTGCGCCGGCAGTTTCCGGCACTGGATGTGCGCGTCAGTACCGGCAACACCGACGGCATCTTGCGTGCGGTGGAGGAGAATCGCCTGGACCTTGCGCTGGTCACTCTGCCTGCGGCTGGTCGCAGCCTGTTGGTGACGCCGTTGATGGACGATGAGTTCGTGGCGATTTTCAGCACCGAGCAACAGTCCCTTCCAGCGGATGTCACGCCCGGTTCACTGTTGGATCTGCCCTTGGTGGTGTTTGAAGCCGGCAGCAGCACCCGCCTGCTGATCGATGAGTGGTTCCTGCAAGCGGGGCTGCGGATCAAGCCGGTGATGGAGCTGGGCAGTATCGAGGCCATCAAGGAAATGGTCGCGGCCGGCCTGGGTTACAGCATCGTGCCGCGCATGTCGGTGGAAACGCCCCATCACCAAAGAGGCCTGCAGGTTCAGGCGCTGACGCCCACCTTGAGTCGCACGCTGGGCGTGGTGTTGCGTCAAGACAAACCGGTGAACAAGGCGCTGAAGCAGGTCCTCGACGCGTTGCAGACGCTCGCCCCCTGATTGGGTTTAGAATGCCGCCCTTTCTCATTACCGACCCGCCGCCACCCGATGAATGCCGACGCGCTGAACACCCTCAACGAACACCTGCTGACCGCCCTCGCCCCTGCGCCCGCGGAAACCCGTCGCCTGTTCCATGGCCGTGGTCGACGCTGGCCGGGGCTGGAGCAACTGACGGTCGACTGGATGCAAGGCGTCGTGCTGGTTTCGCTGTTCAAGGAACCAGCCGGTCAAGACCTCGACGCGCTGAAGCGCCTGCTGAATGACCTCGTTCAGACGCCCACTTGGCAGACCAGCCAGGCGCACACCCTGTTGCTGCAACACCGTTACCTGCCGGACAGCCTGACCGAGGCGCTGGTTGGCGAGATGCCGGACGAGTGGACGCTGACCGAGGGTGGCTTGCGCTACCTCGTGGATTTCGGCAAGAAGCAGAACACGGGGCTGTTCCTCGACATGCGTTATGGCCGCGACTGGGTGCGCGCCAATGCCTCGGGCAAACGCGTGCTCAACCTGTTTGCCTACACCTGCGGCTTTTCTGTGGCGGCCATCGAAGGCGGTGCGGATTTCGTGGTCAATCTGGACATGTCCCGTGCGGCGCTCAGCCGAGGCCGCGACAACCATCGCCTGAACGGCCATGACCTGAGCAAGGTCAGCTTTCTCGGGCATGAGCTGTTCAAGTCGTGGGGCAAAGTGAAAAGCGGTGGCCCTTATGACCTGGTGATCATCGACCCGCCGTCGTTCCAGAAAGGCAGCTTCCTGTTGACCAAGGATTACCAGCGCGTGCTGCGCAAGTTGCCGGAGTTGTTGAGCGCCGACGGCACTGTATTGGCGTGCATGAACGACCCGGCATTGGGCGCCGACTTCTTGATTGAAGGCGTAACCCGTGAAGCGCCGAGCCTGCGTTTTGAACAGCGACTCGACAATCCCCCGGAATTTGCCGACGCGGAGGCCGGGGGCGGTTTGAAGGCGCTGGTGTTCCGACAGCGTTGCAACTGAGGCCCGGTGACGCAGCCCGGCGGTGGCGCTAAGAGTCGCCACCGCTGCATGCCTTCGGGCCTAAGTTGCCAATGCCTGCTTCAACCGGGACTGCAACAAACCTGGAATCTTTCCTCCCTGCTCGACCACCGGCAAAAACCGCCTACGTTTTTTCTCCTCGTGGTTCTGCGCAATGTCGGCAATGCGGTGTTGCAGAAACGGATTGAGGAAACGGTCGCGCACACTGGCCAGATAATCCCGGGCTTGCGCCAGTTCGCCCTTCGCCGCAAACACAGGCAGCACCTCTTCCTCCCACAGCGCTTCAAGACTCTGACGCAACGCTAAGTCGGCCATGGCCTGGTACACCGTTTCCTGGGCCGGACGCCCGTCGACCCGCCAGCGCTCGGCAAGCCAGCTGTGCCCCAGATTGAGCATGTACAGCTTGAACTGCTCGTATTGGTCCAGCTGGTCGGTGACCACGATGCAGGGATGCGTACAGGGCAGTCGCAGCCCGTCCTGCCGCTCGATGGCCCAGATCGCGTAGGGTTCAGCCACCGCCCCAATGGGGTGGATAGGCTGCGAAACGATGCGGTCTACCAGTGAGTTTGCCCAGCGGCAGGTGTCGCGCAAGTAATGGATGAACGCAGGCTCAATGCGCCACTCCGTCGCGAGGCGAATGATCAGGTCGCGCAGCACGTCGCCGTTGCGAGACACCAGCTCGCAGGGGAACAACGACAGCGCGCCGCGTGGATTCAGCAACCAGCGGTCATGCAGCAAGACCAGCAATTTGGCCGGAAAGCTCACGGGCGCCGACGCGTTGGCCGCCAGCCGATCAGCGGAGTCTCCCGCATCGAGCACATAGCCTTTGTCGCCGGTATTGGAAATCACCACCTCGACGTCTTTCACGAAGGCCTGACGCAGCTGCGACCAGTCTCGCCCGGCATTCAGCGCCGTCGCGATGGACGACGACCAGTACTCTTCATCCACCGTGCACCCGCCTTCCGTGCCCTGGATCCGCACCGGATAACCGGCGCCGCTCGCCAAGGCCTGAACACGTTGCGCGCTGTCGGCACTGGCGGTGGTTTGCACGACCGTCACCTTGCCCAGTGCCTCGCCCTTGGCGAGCGCTTGGGAAATGAACAGGTCGGCATGCGCTTGCAGGAAACGGCTGGTGCCAAATTGCAGAATCGGGGTTGAAACGGGAGGGTTCATGCAGTGTCCCTTTCAAAGTGATGCGCGCCACCCATTCGACGCTCGAGAACCTGTGGGAGCGAATTCATTCGCGATACCGGGGTGACGCCGCCACACAAGCCGCGCCTGAAGTATTTTCGCGAATGAATTCGCTCCCACAGACGTTTATCTCTGCCCGATGGGTGCGATCAGCACTCGACGATCGCCTTGACCACGCCTTGCGCCGGGTCGAGCAGCGTTTGAAAGCGCTGCGGCACTTCGCTCAACTGCATGCGATGGGTGTTCAGCGCCGCATCGGGAATCAACCCGTCGCGCAGGCACTGTTCCACGTAACGGAAGTCCTCGACCGTCGCGTTCCGGCTGCCCATCAGTGTGGCTTCGCGCTTGTGAAATTCGGGATCGGAGAAGCTGATGGTGTCGCGCACAATGGACACCAGGACGTATTTGCCGCCGTGGGCGATGAACTCGAACCCACGCTCCATGGCCTTGGCATTGCCGGTGGCGTCGAACACCACGTCGAAGAGTTCGCCTTGGGTCAGCTGTTCCAGTTGTTGCTTGTCATCGGCGCCAATCAACACGGCCGAACTGACTTTCAGATGCTCCTTGCAGAACGCCAGGCGATCCTCGCGGGTGTCGAGCACCGTGACCTGCGCGCCGCGCAAGCGGGAGAAAATGGCCACCGCCATGCCGATCGGGCCGGTACCGACGACCAGCGCACGCTGCCCTGCCTGAATATCGGATCGACGCACCGCATGCGCACCAATCGACAGAAACTCGATCATGGCCGCCTGGTCCAGCGTGATCCCGTTCGCCTTGAGCACAAAAGCGTGTGGCAGGCTGAGGTATTCGGTAAAGGCCCCATCGCGATGCACGCCCAGCACCTGAATGCGTACGCAACAATTGGTTTTCCCCTGACGACAGGCGATGCAATCGCCACACGACAGGTACGGCATCACGTACACCACGTCGCCTGGCACCAGGCCGCTGCCGGCCTCGCTTTGCTCGACGATGCCCGAGAATTCATGCCCCATGACCCTGGGGTATTCGAGAAACGGTTGATTGCCGTTGAAAATGTGCAGATCAGTGCCACAGACCCCGACGCGCTTGATCCTGACCAGCGTTTCGCCAGGCGCGCGTTCGGGCTTTTGACGATCTTGCGCCAGCAGGGTACCGGGTGTTTCGCAAACGACGGTGAGCATGCTTTTTCTCCAGACCGTGCACGCTGCGCAGTGATGATGACAAAGGCTGCGGGTGACCGGGCGTGATCTATTGTTGTTGTGATCCTGGATGCGCCGACCCTTGTAACGTACTCGGCGCTGCTGCGAAAAAGCTACACAGCGATTTGAATATTGGCAAGACCAATTAATTTTTAATCATATTGGCCTTACCAGATTAGGTATCAGAGGGTGGGCGCCGATAGGTGCATGTTGCGCGCCGACAGCCGGCTGTCATTCGCCCCTGAGCCTCGCTATGATCGGAGCCCATGACGCCCACTCTGCCCATTCGCTCACCCTGCCCGCCCGGCGCCTGCGTCTGCGACCGGGAACGCCTGCTGGAAACGCCCGGCACGGACATGCGCATCCTCTGCCTGACCCGTCAGGAGGAAAAGCGTCTGCTTGAGCGTCTGGAAAACATTGCCAGCCTGAGCGATCTGGAACACATGCGGCGACGCATGTTCGAGCTGCTCGGCATCCGCCTGGCGATTGCGCCCGGCTTCAATGAAGTGCGCAGCATGCGCGGCATCGTCATCGACATCGCCGAACTGCCCGGCATGTGTCGCAAGACCCGCGCGGCGATCCCGGCAGCGATCCGCCGCGGTCTTGAGAAGAACCCGGAAATTGCTTACGGCCTGCTCAATGCCCACGACCTGTTGCGGGATGCTTGAGGGATACGTTCCGCCATGCACGGTCCTGTGGGAGACGTCGGAGGTTACGACGGCAGCGAAGGCGGTGGGTCATTTGCCGGTGATGTATCTGCACCCGCGCATTCGCCACTGTCGTAACCTCCAGCAGCTCCCACAGGTCCTGCAGCAGCCAGGTTTCCCCGGCCTGCCCCGTCCATGGACTCAAATCCTTCTGCGCGGTCGGAACGATCAACAGCAAAAACTGTGGGAGACGTCGGAGGTTACGACGGCAGCGAAGGCGGTGGGTCATTTGCCGGTGATGTATCTGCACCCGCGCATTCGCCACTGTCGTAACCTCCAGCAGCTCCCACAGGTCTTGCAACAGCCACGCTTACCCGGCCTGCCCCGTCCATGGACTCAAATCCTCCTGCGCGGTCGGAACGATCAACAGCAAAAACTGTGGGAGACGTCGGAGGTTACGACGGCAGCGAAGGCGGTGGTTCATTTGCCGGTGATGTATCTGCACCCGCGCATTCGCCACTGTCGTAACCTCCAGCAGCTCCCACAGGTCCTGCAGCAGCCACGCTTACCCGGCCTGCTCCGTCCATGGACTCAAATCCTTCTGCGCGGTCGGAACGATCAACAGCAAAAACTGTGGGAGACGTCGGAGGTTACGACGGCAGCGAAGGCGGTGGGTCATTTGCCGGTGATGTATCTGCACCCGCGCATTCGCCACTGTCGTAACCTCCAGCAGCTCCCACAGGTCCTGCAACAGCCACGCTTACCCGGCCTGCCCCGTCCATGGACTCAAATCCTTCTGCGCGGTCGGAACGATCAACAGCAAAAACTGTGGGAGACGTCGGAGGTTACGACGGCAGCGAATGCGGTGGGTCATTCGCCAAAGATGCCGCTGATCCACCGCATTCGTCCTAACGCGGCCCGCAGCAAGCCGGCTCACAGGGATTTGGTGTTCTGATCGTTCCCACGCTCCGCGTGGTAACGCAGTGCCTGACGCTCTGCGTCAATCTGGACGCAGAGCGTCCTGACAGGCGTTCCAACGCAGAGCGTGGGAACGATCAACACGGTGTGCCATTGGCCGGTGATGTGACTGCACCCGCGCATTCGCCACTGTCGTAACCTCCAGCAGCTCCCACAGGTCCTGCAGCCGCCGCGCTTCCCCGCTCTGCTCCGTCCATGGACTCAGGTCTTCCCGAGGAAATGGACGGAGCAGCCCCACCTTGTTGCAACCGCAAGACTTACTTCTCCCATTGCGCCTTGGCGATCTTCAAGCCGTGCAGGCCGTTGTACTCCGCGCGTTTCGGTTGTTCCCAACCTTCCAGCAGCGAGGGCTCAAGGTCGTAGATTTCCACGCCCAGCGGACGGCAGACGGTCAGCGGGTCCTGCGCATCGGGGCCCCACATCGGCAGGGACAAGTCGCCGCCCGGGCAGGTCGACAGCGCGCACAGCACGTCGATCTCTGCGAAGAACTCCAGATAATCGCCCTTCTGCGCCGGACAGGCTTTCATGAAGTACATGTCATCGTGGTTCAGGCCCGTGCACTGGAAGATGTTCAGCACATCGTGCACGTCAAATTCGGTCAGGCCATGCGGCAAGACGGCACGGGTCAGGTTCGAGTGGCAGTGATGATGAAAATCTTCGCCCGTCAGCATCTTGTTCACGTACGGGTCGCAGCGGGTCCCGAGCAGGTCATGCAAGCGGCCTCCGTGCTCGTCGATGCCGTAGCTCGCCAGGCTGTCATCGGTGATCGTGACCATCGGCCGCAGGAACGGCAGGTTCGACCACAGGCGATCATGAGTGGTCACGTGCGCCCCTTGTAACTGACGGGTACGCGATGCCCACATGCGCTCACGGGGATCGTGGGCATTCCACACGTTAAAATCGCCGACCTGCGGCCCCACAGGCGTGGTCACACGGAACACCTGACCGGCCTTGACCTTCCAGGCGCGGCCGGTGCGAATCGGCACTTCGAACTGCTCGACCAGCGTTCGACCGTCCTGTCGCTCGCGAATACGCTCGTAGAACGCCGTATCGACCTGCAACGCAGCGCCTTTGCTGACCTGATAGGCGGCTGGGTAATCTTTGTACATGGCAGTCTCCTGGTTCCTGAAAGATCGGGATTGTTCAACAACCCTGGTTCATTCAGGACAGCACACGGCGTGCCAGTGTTTGGATGGAAGAGATAACCGCGTGTTACTCAGACCCGTAGGAGCGCGCTTGCCCGCGATTGCAGTGTGTCAGGCGATAGATGCGGCTCAGGCACTCCGCGTCGCGGGCAAGATGGAACGCTCCTGTCCTCAGGCCAGAGCAATAACCTCAGCAGCACCCAAAAAAAACGGAGACACACAACACCCAGCACCGCCGATGAATCACTGGACTCACGCCAACCGCTTCACCCGCATCACCTCAACCGCCTCGACAAACCGCTCCACCGCCCACCGCTCCTGCAACGCCAACTCGACCAATTGCTGTCCGGTCTGCGGCGCCATGCCGTGCAACGGCGGATCAGTGTCCAGGTTGGTCGGAAAAGAATACCCGTCCGCACTCATGGCAATCACCGCCTGCATGCCCTCTTCATCCAGTTCACCCTGCTCGACCCGCTTGAGCATCAGCGGATACAGCGCCAGCATCATCCGTTCACGGTTGACCGTCTCCATCGGCTTGCCGAACGCCGACGAAATTTGCAGCAGGTTCGCCATCCGGAACTGATCCGTCGTGTGGTTGGTACCCGCTGCATGGAACAGCGCAGGGTTAAAGAACAGCAGATCGCCCTTGTTCAACGGTAACTGAATCGCGTGGCCTGCGAAGTAGTCAATGAAGGCCTGATCACGCCAGGCCAGATACCCCAGTTCATATTGCTGGGAAAACGGCAACAACAGCGTCGGCCCGGTTTCCAGCGGCATGTCGGTGTGCGCCACCGCGCCTTGCAGCGTGAGGTGCTGCGACAGGCGATGCATCGGCAGCGGAAAGCGCGCGGTTACCTCATCGCTCTGGAAACCCAAGTGGTAATCGCGATGAGGCTGTTGCGCCTGCCCGCCCGGCGTCACCACATTGACCTGAGCCGTAGCCTGAAAATACGGCCCCAGCCACGACTCGGCGATCAGACCGAGCAACGGATTGGCGTAGTACTCGATGAACGAGTCCGGCGAATGTTCGGCGGCTTTCTGCAGCGAATTCCAGATCCGCTGATTGGCGCCCGCCTTGGCGAAGTGGTCAGATCGCACCACCCTCGCCGCTTCATCCGTGATGATCTGGCGGAACACCTCGCTGTGCCGGTCAACGACCGCCAGGTCAGGAAAGGCATTGCGCACCACCATCACGCCCGGGCCTTCGCGGAAGAGCCCGTGCAGCTCGCTCAAGATGCCCTGACGGTCATGCAGAGCAGCGCTGCGCAGCGCGTCGGCGTCATAGATCACTACCCGGCTGACCACTTCCCGCGCGTGAGGATACTCGGCGGCATTCACCGGCTGTTCGCACAGCGTCGCGAAGGCCTGAACATTGATGTCACGCGCCGTGGCGAACAGGCTCACAATCCTGCTCCTGCGATGCCGTCCAGGGTCAACGGTGCATCAGGACGCGGCGTCGAACCGTCACCGCAGCCCATGATGCCCTGCTCCATGTCGATGATCGCGCCCGTGGTCATGCCCGACTGCTCGGAGAGCAGATAAGCGACGCTGTTGGCGACTTCTTGAGGTTTGAGCAGGCGACCGAACGGTGCCTGTGCTTCGGCGCGGGCCAGCCAGCCGTCATCGGCGCCGTGGTACTGGCGCTGGATCTGGTCTTCGTGGGGAGTGTCCATCCAGCCGATGTTCAGGCCGTTGACCCGAATCCGGTTGCGCAAGGTGCTGAAGGCAACGTTCTTGGTCAGCACGGCGAGCGCACCTTTGGAGGCCGCGTACGCCGACAGGAACGACTGACCGCCATGGCCGGAGACACTGAGGATGCTGACGATCGAGCCTTCGACCTGATTGGCGATCATCAACTTGATGCATTCCTGCATGAGGAAAAAAGGGGCTTTCACGTTGACCGCGAAGATGCGGTCGAACAACTCAGGTGAGGTGTCGATGATGGTGCCGCGGTCCGACATCCCGGCGCAGTTGACCAGGCCGTGAACGGTCCCGAAGTGTTCCTTGGCAGCGGCCACGACACGACGGCAATCGTCGACGTTTTCCATGTCGGCTTCAACGAAGAACGCCTGGCAGTCCAGTTCGGCCAATTGACGCACCTGCTGCTCGCCTTTGTCACGGCTGCGGCCGCAGACGATCAGCCCTGCCGCGCCACGCTGCGCAAGGGTGTGGGCCACTGCGGCGCCCAGGCCTTGGGTGCTGCCGGTGACGACGAAATAGCGACCGGTAAAAGAGGTAGATAGATCGAGTGCTGACATGCCTTCAGTCCTGCTGTTGTTGTTTTTGGCTGCGGGAATCGCTATCGCAATAGAATTTAAATTCCATCTGTACAACGATTGGAACTGAGACTAGCATTGCGAAAACCTCACAGACGCCCGAATCGACCTCAACAAGACCTCAAAAGGCTCAGGGATTCTCATGCTCGACCGCGCCCGACGTTTTTCCATCAAGCAGATCGCCGCCCAGGCGGGCGTCAGCAAGGCCACGGTCGATCGCGTGCTGCACGAACGAGGCAGCGTGCATTACCAGACCAACCGTCGCATTCAACAGGCCCTCGAAGAACTGGAAGCCCAGGAAAAAACGGGGCCTGCGGTCGGCCGCACCTTCCACATCGACATCATCCTGCACACCCCGAAACGCTTTAGCGACGCGGTGCAGGAGGCCATTCTCGGGCAACTGGGCAACCTGGCGCCGTTTCGTATTTTTCCCCGTTTCCACCTGTACCAGGAGATCGACACCCAAGAGATGCATGACCTTATCCTCAGGTGTGTCGGTAAAGGCAGTCAGGGCCTGATCCTCAAAGCGGCGGACGAGCCGCAGATCAATGAGGCCGTGAATCAGGTCACTGCCGCAGGCATCCCGGTCGTGACGCTGGTGTCCGATCTGCCCCAGAGCGAGCGCATCGGCTACATCGGCATGGACAATCGCACCGCCGGGCAAACGGCGGCGTACCTGATGGCGAGCTGGCTGGACAAGGCGACGCAGGACGTTGCGGTGGTCATCAGCAGCGAGTTGTTCCGTGGCGAAGAAGAGCGCGAGATGGGGTTTCGCACTTGGTTGCGCAGCCGTGCCCCGCACCTGCGGGTGGTCGACATCACGGGCGGCTTGGGCGTGTACCAGCCGACCCTCGAACGCGTGACCGATGCGCTAAAGGCCAATCCGTCGATCAAAGCCATCTACAGCGTCGGCGGCGGTAATCGCGCCATCGTCGATGCGTTCGCCGCGCTTGATCGCACCCTGGCCGTGTTCATCGGCCATGACCTGGATCAGGAAAACCGCCAATTGCTGGCTGAAGAAAAGATCGCCGCGATCATCGACCACAACCTGCAGGTCGACGCCCGGCATGCCTTCCTGCACATCCTGCAGTTTCACCGTCTGTGGAAGGTCGATCCGATCCCCGCCTCCCCCGTTCAGATCGTGACGCCGTTCAATCTGGCGCACTGACACCGTTTGCGAACCACAACCGATCTACCCGACAACAACAATCCCAGGAGATCCACCCATGCTACGCATCGCAGTCCTCGGCGCAGGCCGCATCGCCAACATTCACGCGGCCAACGTGGCGGCCAATCCGGATGTGCAACTGTCGGTGATCGCCGACCCCTGGCGCGAAGGCGTCGACAAGCTCGCGGCCAAACTGGGTTGCGCGGCCGCTTACGACTGCGCTGAGGCCATTGCGCGTGACGACGTCGATGCCATCGTCATCGGCACGCCCACCGACACCCACATCGACCTGATGCTGCGCGCCGTCCAACTGGGCAAACCGGTACTGTGCGAAAAGCCCATCGATCTGGATTTCGCCAAGGCGGCCAAAGCGGTGGAAGACATCGAGCGCCTGAACGGCAAGGTGATGCTGGGCTTCAACCGCCGTTTCGACCCGGACACCCTGCACATGCGCAAAGCGATTGCCAACGGCGACATCGGCGACGTGCGCCAGGTGGTGATCACCAGCCGAGACCCTGGACTGGCACCGGTGGAATACCTCAAGCATTCTGGAGGCATCTTCCGCGACATGACCATCCACGACTTCGACACCGCGCGCACGTTGCTTGGCGAGGAACCGGTTGAGGTATTCGCCATTGCCAGCCGTCTGGTGGACCCGGCACTGGCGCAGATCGACGACTACGACAGCGTCATGGTTCTGCTGCGCACGGCGTCCGGCAAGCAATGCCACATCAACTGCTGCCGCGAAGCGGTGTACGGCTACGACCAGCGCCTGGAGGTATTCGGCGCCAAGGGCATGATCCTCAACGACAACCACCGCCCCAGCACCGTGCGCACCTACAGCGCGACCCAGACCGAAGCCCGTGAGCCGCTGGAGAACTTCTTCCTTGAGCGCTACGCCGATTCCTATCGCAACGAGCTCAACCAGTTCATCGACGCCGTGAAGGCTGGCGAGCCGTTGCCCACCAACGCGCGGGATGGCCTGAAGGCGCTGCACCTGGCCAACTGCGCGATTGAATCGATCAAAACCGGGCGGGCGGTGAAGGTCGAGGTTTGATCCAGTTTTTTTGGTCAGGCGCAGACCTCTGTAGGAGCGCGCTTGCCCGCGATTGAGGTCTGCCTGTGCCAAATGTGCTGGCTGACCCACCGCAATCGCGGGCAAGCGCGCTCCTACAAAAGCAGCTCGATGAACAGAACGCCTCAAAACAGTGCCGTTTGCAGGCTCAAACCATGTCCGCAAAAACGGCCACCGCCCCCCTTCCCTGTCCATTTTCCACCTTTCGTACCTTTCCAGCCAGAGAACCTGACCAAACGTGACAACAGCATGTCCACCCCGGACATGCGCCTCAAAGCGGACTGGAAATCGCACCTGTCGTCCTGAAGCTGCCCGATATGGCAGCGCAGATAACACTGACAGAGGGCGAAACCATGGCGATCGGCAAAATTCCCGTAACGGTCATCTCGGGCTTTCTGGGGGCAGGCAAAACCACATTGGTCAATCACCTGCTCAGCCAGAACCGGCAGTATCGGATCGGTGTCGTGGTCAATGAATTCGGCGAAGTCGGCATCGACGGCCAGTTGATCGTTTCCGAGCAGGAGGCGCTGATCGAGATCAATAACGGCTGCGTGTGCTGCACGGTGCGCGCCGATCTGGTGGCGAGCGTCAAGGAGATGCTTGACCTCGCGGGTCATCGCCTGGACCGGCTGATCATCGAAACCTCCGGCCTGGCAGACCCTGCACCCGTGCTCCAGACCTTTCTGGCCGATCCGGACCTGCGCACGCAGGTCGAGCTGGAGTCGGTGATCACGGTGGTCGATGCCCTGCACCTGACCGGTCAGTTGAAGGATGAGATCGTCCGCGAGCAGATCGCCTTCGCCGACACCCTGATCCTCAACAAGAGCGATCTGGTCAGCCAGGACGCGCTGGCCAGCATTGGCAATCAGGTGCGCCTGATCAACCGTACCGCGAGCGTGGTGCAGACCCATCACGCGCAAGTGGCCGTCGATGCCCTGCTCGGCACCCGGCGCTTCTCCTTGCCCAACCTGCTGATGATCGAACCCGACCTCCTCGAGGACGAAGGCCACGATCACGAACACGACGCCTCGATTTCCTCGTGTTCGGTGGTCACCCCCGGCGCGCTGGACCCCGACCGTTTCAACCGCTGGATCAACCAGTTGGTTAACGACCAAGGCCAGCAACTGATGCGCATGAAAGGCCTGCTGAATTTCGCCAGTGAGGGCCGGCGCTTTCACTTCCACAGCGTGCACATGCTGCTCGAAGCCATGCCGGGCCGACGCTGGGAAGAGGATGAATCCCGCGACAACCGCTTCGTGTTCATCGGCCGCGACCTGGACAGCGAACAGCTGCGTCAGGGTTTTCTCGACTGCCTGCACGCGGCCTGAATTTCAAACCTGCCCGCTTCACCTCTCACCCGAAACCGCTGGGTACGACAGCCCTCTACCTACAGGAACTGACCTCATGAAAAAGCAAGAAGCCTACACCGTCAGCATCGGTCTACTCGCCGTACTCGACACCTACCTGACCGCCACCGTGTGGCCGGTCCCCGTCTGGGTCACGTTCATCGCATGGGCGTCATTCTTCATCGTCGGCGGCGGCAATGCCGGCTTCGTGCGAAGCGTGGCGTCGAACCTCACGGGGCTTGTGATCAGCTCGCTCGTGCTGCTCGGGATCGCCACGGTCAGCGAGGCGCCGTTTTTCATCGCCCTGCTGGTCGGCGCCGGCAGCGCGTTGATGGTGCAGGCCTCGAAGGTGCCGCTGCTGAGCATCCTGCCGGCGATCGTCTGGGGGTTTGCCTCCACCGTCGGGACCACCGCCGTGGGCGGCAAACCCATGACCACGCCCGGCCTGGCCAATCCGGCGCTGATCGCCGCCGCTGCGCTGATCACCGGTGCCGTGTTCGGTTATGTCTCTGAACGTCTGGGCGATGCCCTCACCCGCAAGCCGCGCACGCAGCTGGCTTGATCCCTTTGACCCTCACACTGGAGCGCTAGATGAAACTACAACACTACCTCGGCGGCCTGGAAAACCTGGGCCCGGTCGATTTCGAGAAACAGGTCTTCGTGCAGGAATGGGAGAAACGCATCTTCGGCATTCACACCACGATGATGGCCGAGAGCGCGCACCTGATCGACGCGCTGCCCAGGTACCCGATGGACACGCTGCCCACCGCGTTCAAAAGCGACTGGACCTGGGCCTCGTTGCGGACCGGCGCCGAAGGCATGCAACCGTTCGAGTACTTCAAGTTTCGCTACTACGAAAAGTGGCTGGGCGGGATTTCCGGGTTCTTTGTCGATCAGGGCTACATCAACGGCGATGAACTGAAGAGCCGCGCCGATTTTTACCGCCAGCAACCGGATGCGCCGCTGCCCGACAAGCCCAGCGCGCCAATTCGCGAACAGATCGTGCGCTACCTGCTGGAAGGCGATTCAGGCCTGCGCCCCTACGCCGGCACCGCGCTGTTTGCAGAAGGTGACAGCGTGACGGTCGCAGACCCCGTTGCGGTCGATCACACCCGCCTGCCCGGTTATTTGCGTTGCAAGTCGGGAAAGATCGTCGAGGTCTATCCGGGGGCCTACGCCTACTTCGTCAACACCGGTCCGGACGGGATTGGCGAGCCGATGCCGGTCTACCGCGTGGTCTTCGACGCGGCTGACATCTGGGGCGAGGAAAAGAGCGAACCCAACACCATGATCTACGCGGACCTGTTCGAGGCCTATCTGGTACCGCCGAAGTGAATCAGGTCCACGCCCGCTAACCCATGACAACGGAGCCATTCAATGAGCCAACTCTTCGATTATGAAAAACAACGAGAAGCCGAAAGCGCCGCCAAAGTGCGTGCGCTGGAAGCCCTGCTGATCGAAAAAGGGGTGATCGGCAGCGACTCGGTGGACACCGTGCTCGCCCATTTCGAGACCGTGGCCGGCCCTTTCAACGGAGCGAAAATCGTCGCCCGTGCCTGGGTCGACCCCGAATACAAGGCACGTCTGCTGGCCGATACGCCCAAGGCCATCGCCGAATTGAACCTGGCCCAGGGCATGGACGGTGCCGAGGGTGAGCACATGCTGGCCGTCGCCAACAGTCCGGAGGTGCACAACCTGATCATCTGCACCCTGTGCTCGTGCTACCCGTGGCCGATCCTCGGTTTGCCGCCGTATTGGTACAAGGACCCGGTGTTCCGCGCCCGAGGCGTGCGCGAACCTCGCGCGGTGTTGCGTGAATTCGGCGTACCGGTGAGTGACGACACCCAGGTCAAGGTCTGGGACAGCAGTGCGCAGATTCGCTGGTTCGTGGTGCCGGAACGCCCGGCAGGCTCCGAGCATTTGAGCGAAGCACAACTGGCCGAGCTGGTCACTCCCGAATCGATGATGGGTGTGGCGTTGATCGAACTGCCCGCTGCCTGAGGACTGCCCCATGTTTACGCGATTCGAAGAATTCGCTGCCAACAGCATGCTCGGCCACAAGGACTCGCCGCCGCGCTCGCAAGGCCGTTTGCATTTCACCCAGGACTGGCAACGCAGCCTTTACGGGCTGGCGCTTGCGCTGTCCAAGGCGGGTCATTTCGAGTGGGAAGCCTTTCGCCAGAACCTGATCGGCTCGATCTCGACCTGGGAGCAGCTGCCCTGCGACAACCAGCCGCCGTGGGATTACTACGAACGCTATCTGGAGGCGCTGATCAAGGTGTTGCAAGCGCATTCGCTGCTGGACACCGATGAACTGCAAGCGCGCCTGATCGCGCTGAAAACCGACACCACTGACTCGAGGAACATCGCATGAGCAGCACTGTATTGACTCACTCCGCCACCCGTCGCCGCAGTTCGCGCCTGTTGGTGACCTTCGGTTCGATCCTGATGGGCCTGTCGCTGGTGTATTTCGCCGGCTTCTCACACCTGGAGCTGATCCATAACGCCGCCCACGACACCCGTCACAGCTCGGGTTTTCCTTGCCACTGATTGACCTTGCCGGAGCACCCTGAGCATGTTCAAACGCATCCTCACCACTGCCTGCTACACCGGCGCCATCGGCGCATTGCTGCTGACGCTGATGCAAAGCCTGTGGATCACGCCGTTGATTCTGCAGGCCGAAGTGTATGAAACCGCCGACGCTGCTCATGAACATGTTCAGGAGCAACAGGCTCATGAACACACAGCGGGCGCTCACGAGCACGAGCATCACGCCGAGGCCTGGACGCCGGAGGACGGCTGGCAGCGCACGTTGTCGACCTTTGGCGGCGATCTCGTCGTGGCCATCGGTTTCGCCCTGCTGCTTTGCGCGCTCTACAACCTGCGCGCCCCGGTCAAGACCTGGCACGGTGTACTGTGGGGCCTGGCCGGCTACGCCACGTTCTGTCTGGCCCCGGCTGCCGGTCTGCCACCGGAATTACCCGGCACACTGGCTGCGGAGCTGACCTCGCGACAGGACTGGTGGGGCGCCACGGCCTTGGCCACGGCGGTCGGGCTGGCTTTGCTGGTATTCGGCAAGCACGGGGGGTGGCGCGCGGCGGCATTGCTGTTGATCGCCGCGCCGCATGTCATCGGAGCACCCCAGCCGGCGGAGCACCATGCACTGGCACCGGATGCATTGCAGGCGCAGTTTCGGGTGGCGTCTTTACTGGTCAATGCAGTGTTCTGGATGGCGCTCGGTGGGATCAGCGGCTGGTGGTTCCGGCGTCATGGGCCTGAGGGCGAGGACCTCAGCACGCTGGCATCGGTGCGATAGCCCGGATATTGCATGTGTCATGTAAAGCCTCCTATGGGGAGATGCTTAACCTGTAGGAGCGCACTTGCCCGCGATTGTGTTGTGTCAACCCCTACACTGGCACAGACAGATCGCAATCGCGGGCAAGCGCGCTCTTACAACGTGCTGATCGTTGCTATTTCAAAGGAAACCCTATGCGCAAAATCAGCGTGGGCATGGTGTTGTTCCCCGGCTTTCAACTGCTGGACATCGCCGGCCCCAAGGACGCCTTCGCCCAGGTCAAGGTCTTGAGCAATGGCGAGTGTGAATACGAGATGCTCACGGTCGGCACCACGCGCAGCCCGTTACTGTCTTCCAGCGGTCTGACGGTGATCCCGGACCGCACCATTTTCGACCCATGCCCGCATTTCGACACCATCATCGTGCCAGGCGGGCTGGGGATTTTCGATGTCTATGCCGACTCGACCCTGTGCGACTGGCTCAAGGTTCAGGAGAAGCGCTGCCGACGCCTGGCCGCGATCTGCAACGGCGTGTTCGCCTTCGGCGCGGCGGGCCTGATCGAACGTAAATCGGTGACCACGCACTGGATGGACGCCGCGCACCTGAGCGAGTTGTTTCCTTCGGCGCATGTCGACCCCGATCACATTCATGTCAAGGACGGCACGATCTACACCACCGCAGGCGTGACGGCCGGGATCGATCTGTCGTTGTTGATGATCGAGGAAGACTTCGGCAAACGCATGGCCATCGATGTTGCCAAGTACCTGGTGGTGTACCTGCGCCGTGCGGGCGGGCAATCGCAGTTCAGCCCGTTGCTGGACGTTCAGGGCGGCGTCGATTCACAGGTTGAGGCGATTCAGGATTACCTGCTTGCGCACCTGCACATCAACCATAGCCTGGCGTCGCTGGCCGAGCGTGTGCACATGAGCCCACGCAACCTGTCGCGGCTGTTTACCAAGGAAATCGGCACCCCGCCCATGGCCTTCCTCGCCGATGCAAGGATCGACGCCGTGCGCCGTTATCTGGAAACCACCGAGCAATCGATGAAAGAAATCGCCCACCGCTGCGGCTTTGAAAATGCCGACAGCCTGCGCCGGGTGTTCGTCAAACGACTGGCCATCAGCCCGGTTGAATATCGCCAGCGGTTTCGGTCGGGGACGTCGCAAGCCAAGGCCGAGCCTGCGCTGTAGTTTCTCGTGCACATAAAACACTGTGGGAGCGAGCTCGCTCGCGAAGGCGGCCAGTCAGGCATTGAAGAGGTGAATGACACGCCGTATTCGTGAGAAAGCTCTCTTCCACAGGTAGGTGTCTGTCCATGCGGTGGGTGTCGGTTGACCCACTCATCACTTGAAATCACGGCTGCGCACGTCCAGTCCCGTCAGTAACGGCGTCAGGTCGAACAGCCGTTGCGCAATCACGTGGCGCACGCCTTTCTGGTATTCGAATTTGCCGAACACCTGCATCAACTGCGACCCCACCAGCACCTTGCGCTGACGCTCGGCCAGGTCGCGCCAGACCACCACGTTGATCATGCCGTGCTCGTCTTCCAGGGTGACGAACGTCACGCCGCTGGCCGTACCAGGCCGTTGGCGACCGACCACCAGCCCGGCGACGCTGAAGTTGCGCCCGTGCTCTTCGGTGAGCAGATCCTTTGAACTGCGAAAGCGTTTGGCCGCCAGCTTGTTGCGCAGCAAAGACAACGGGTGCGGACCCAGTGTCGTGCCGAGGGTGTCGTAATCGGCCACCAGATCCTGAGCGACGCTGGGCAATGGCAAGGCCACTTGCGCCTCTTCGCCGAAACAGTCATCGCCGAACAAGGGCCGCTGCACCTCGACCCCGGCAATCTCCCAACGCGCACGATGGCGATGTCCGGCCAACCCGCGCAAGGCGCCCGAATCGGCCAGTGATGCGCGGCCGCGGTTGTCCAGGTCGGCGCGTATGCACAGATCGGTGACGTCCTTGAACGCGCGTTGTTGCCGCGATTGCTCGATGCGCCGGGCGTCTTCTTCGCGAAAACCACGAATCATGCGCATCCCCATGCGGATCGCCAGATTGCGCGTGTATTCAGGATTGTCGACCGGCTCAAGCGAACAGTCCCAGTCGCTGTAGCGCACGTCCACCGGACGGATTTCGATATGATGCCGACGCGCGTCCTGCAGCAACTGGTCGGGGCTGTAAAAACCCATGGGCCAGCTGTTGATCAGCGCGCAAGTGAATGCGGCCGGCTCGTGGCATTTGAGCCAGCAGCTGGCGTAGGTCAGCAAGGCGAAGCTGGCGGCATGGGACTCGGGGAAGCCGTAACTGCCGAAGCCCTTGATCTGCTCGAAGATGCGGTGAATGAACTCGTCCGGATAGCCCTTCTCTTTCATGCGTTCGCTGAGGCGAATCCGATGCGGCTCCAGCCCGCCATGACGTTTCCAGGCGGCCATGGAGCGGCGCAGCTGGTCGGCTTCTCCGGGCGAATAGTCGGCGGCAACGATGGCCAATTGCATGACCTGTTCCTGAAACAGCGGCACGCCCAGCGTGCGCTTGAAGACTTCCTCAAGCGCCTCGGAGGGATAGGTCACCTCCTCCTCGCCGTTTCGACGCCTCAAATACGGATGCACCATGTCGCCCTGAATCGGGCCCGGCCGGACAATGGCGACCTCAATGACCAGATCGTAAAACTCCTTGGGCCTGAGGCGCGGCAGCATCGACATCTGCGCCCGGGATTCAATCTGAAACACGCCGATGGTGTCGGCGCGGCTGATCATCTCGTAGGTCGGCTCATCCCCGGATGGAAGCGTCGCGATGGTCCAGCGCTGGTGCCGATGCAACTCCACCAGATCGAACGTCCGGCGCAGTGCGCTCAGCATGCCGAGGGCCAGGATGTCGACCTTGAGCAGCCCCACCAGATCCAGATCGTCCTTGTCCCACTGAATGATGGTGCGGTCAGCCATGGCGGCGTTTTCCACGGGCACGAGCGTCTCCAGTGGATGCTCGGAGATCACGAAACCGCCGGGGTGCTGGGACAGGTGCCGGGGAAAACCGATCAGTTCGCCGGTCAACGTCAATACGCGGCGCAACACCGGACTGTCGGCCTCGAACCCGCATTCACGCAGACGCTCAGGTGATGGCAAGGTATCGCTCCAGCGGCTGAAACAGTCCGCCAGTGCGTTGATCTGGTCGGGCGGCAAACCGAGCACCCGCGCCACGTCCCGCACCGCGCCCGCACCGTGATAAGTGCTCGCCACGGCGGTCAATGCCGCCCTGCCCCGGCCATAACGCCGAAAGATGTATTGCAGGACTTCCTCGCGGCGCTCGTGCTCGAAGTCGACGTCGATGTCCGGCGGCTCGTTACGTTCTTCGGAGATGAAGCGCTCGAACAGCAGGTTGACGTTCGCGGGGTCAAGCTCGGTGATCCCGAGGGCAAAACACACGGTCGAGTTGGCCGCCGAGCCACGGCCCTGACACAGAATGCTCTGATCGCGGGCGAACTTGACGATGTCGTGCACGGTGAGGAAGTAACTTTCGTACTTCATCGTCGAGATGATCTTCAATTCCTTCTCGATGTTTTTCCGCGCCACCTCGGGCACGCCCTTGGGCCAGCGCCAGCGTGCACCGTCTTCGGTGAGCTGGCGCAGCCAACTGGCCGGTGTGTGTTGGGCAGGCACCAGCTCGTGGGGGTATTCGTAGCGCAGCTGTTTCAGGTCAAAACGGCAGCGCCGGGCGATGTTCAGGGTTTCCTCTAGTAACTCGGCGGGATACAACTCGGCCAGCACGTTTCGCGTGCGCAGATGCCGCTCGCCGTTGGGAAACAACCGATGGCCGGCCTCGGCCACGGTGGTGTGGTGACGAATCGCGGTCATGGTGTCTTGCAAGGCGCGACGGCCACGGGCGTGCATGTGCACATCGCCGCTGGCCACGGCCGGGATGTCGAGCGAACGCGCCAGCGCCAGAAGCCTCGACAGACGCAGGCTGTCATCGGGCCCGCAGTGCAGCTGCACGCTCAGCCACAGGTTTTGGTGAAAGGTCTGGCGCAGCCAGTTGCCTTGCTCATGCAACGCCTCGGCACGCTGGTCCAGGTCCGGCACCCATAACGCCAGCAACCCTGCCACCGGTCGCAGGAAATCCTCACGCAACAGCCGGTACTCGCCCTTCTTGCTGCGCCGTCGGCCCTCGGTGATCAACCCGCACAAGGCTTGATAACCGGCGAGGTCTTCCACCAACAGCACCACTTTCGGGCCATTCTCAAGGGTGATCTCGCTGCCGATGATCAACGGCAGCTCACACTCCTGTGCGGCCTGCCAGGCGCGGACGATACCCGCCAGCGTGCATTCATCGGTGATGGCCAAGGCTTGATAGCCGTGACGTTTCGCCCGCTCGAACAGCTCCTTGGCGCTGGAGGCTCCGCGCTGAAAACTGAAGTGGGTGAGGCAGTGCAGCTCTGCGTAGTCGCCACTCATGCGAACCAGCCCTGCAGCAACAGGCCGCTGTCATCCCCGACCTTGCGGTAGGCCCAGCCGCGCTGTCCGGTACGGGTCTCGACCAGAAAGTAATCGCGACGCACATCGCCGCCGTCCCACCATCCCGACTCGATGCGCTCAGGCCCGGCCAGCACCCGGACGCTGGAATCGCTCAGGTGTTCGGGCTCGCGCAGCAGCCATCCCGGACGGGAAACGTTGTGCACCGCCACAACGGGCTTGCTGGCAGACGTCGGCAACCACGCGCACTCGGGACGATGGTCGGCATGAAAGCCCAGGCCGCTGACCGCTTCATCGCCCAGTCGAGCACGCAGGCGTTCGCGTAACTGCTCCCACGGCATGTTCTGTTGCGGGCGATCATCAAACAGCTCGCGGTGAGAAGGCACGAAGGCCGGCAGATCCTTTGCCTGTAACCTCAACGCGCGCACGGGCGACGGCACCACCACCTGTTCCAGACGCCCGCGGGCCAGTTCGAACAGCCGGTCGGCTTCACGCTCGGCACTGAGTAAACCCACCGGAATCAGCGTATCGGGCGCCACGCTGCCGACACTGGGCACATGTTCCAGATGAATGATGAACCGCTGCACGCCGCTGTCGCGCCCGCCGAGAAACAACGCCAGATCGGCGATCATGCGTTTGAGCGGGAACAGCAGGGCCTGATGGGATTCCACGTCGAAATTGAGCTCGATACGGGTGTCGAAATGATCGGGCGGCACGTAACACTCAAGGGGCATCGGCCTGCGCCCCAGCAAAGTGTCCAGGTGCTGCAGCACCTGGGGCGGAAAACGTCTGGCCAGGGTATCGCGAGGCAACGCCGACACCTGGCGCAGGCGATGCAGGCCCATGCGGCCAAAGGCTGTCGACACTTCCTGAGACAAGCCGATGCGATTGACCGGCATCTGTTCCAGCACCTGTTGCAGGCTGTCGTTGCAGGTCACCGCCAGGCCATCGTGGGCATTGGCGAGCATGCGCGCCGCCACAGGATTGGGCGCCACGACGATGCGATGAGTAAAACCCAATGCCGTCAGCTCCTGACGCAAACGCGCTTCGAACACCGGCCAGGGTCCGAACAGCCCCAGGCTGGACTCGACTTCCATCAGCAGGACACGTGGGTACTTAAGGCTGACCTGAGAGCTGAACCGATAGGCCCAGGCGGCCAGTAAACGGTGCCAGCGTCCTGTTTCATCCGGGTCGTATTCAACCGTCGCAAACGCGCGGGTCATGGCATGGGCGGCGGTCAGTGACTGACCGGGGCGTAACCCGAGTTCGCGCGCAGCGGCATTGACGGTTTGCAACACCCGACGCTGGGCCGAGCCGCTGATCAACGCCAGCGGTTCTTCAGGGTTGGCGCGACGACGCATGACGCCGTCCAGCGCCAGTTGCGGCAGCAGGACACAGGCCCAGAGCATGGAAACCTCAAGCGTCGGTGGTAAACGGAATCGGAGAAGACGGCGCCAGACCGCCACGGCACTTGAGCACCCGTAGCTGACGCGGTCGCACATCGATGGCGATGCGCAAGGCAGCGGGCGACGGGTTGACTGCTGCGTGTTGCCCACGGCAGGCAAAAGCCAGCGTTTCGCCGGTTTCCGCCGCCACTTGCAGACGACGCAAGGCACGGTCGTCGACCTTGTCCGGCCAGCACAGCACCGCGCCACAACTGCCCGAACGCAGGCACTGCTCCACGGCCCACAAGGCGTCGCGTTCACTGGCTTCGATCACCGACAACTGCCGCAGATCGACACCGGCCGCCTGCCATGCTTGGGGGTACGGCACATGAGGCGGCGCCACCAGCACGATGCGCTCGCCACTGTCGGCCAGCCGCGCAAGGGTCGGCCACAGCAGCCGCAACTCACCGCTGCCATGGGCAGGAATCAGGATTTCGGTCAGCGCCGCAGGCGGCCATCCCCCCATGGGCAACGCCGCATCGAGCAAGGCATGGCCGGTGGGTTGCGCTGCAACCGGCTGAACCTCGGGACGCCCTTTCCAGACCCGACGCTCGTCCAGCAGTGCGTTGAGGCTGACCACCGCGCCCATCATTCCCGGCGCACCAGGCCGCAGAACACGCCTTCGATGGCGAAGTCCTGATCGGGACGCACGACGATGGGGGCGTAGGCCGGGTTACGTGGCATCAGTCGGAAGGTGTCATGGCCGCGCTCCAGGCGCTTGATGGTCACCTCGCCGTCGAGCCGGGCCACGACGATCTGTCCGTCACGGGCCTCGGCACTTTGCAGGATGCCGACCAGATCGCCGTCAAAAATGCCGTCCTCGATCATCGAGTCACCTTTGACCCGCAGCAGGTAATCGGGAATGCGCAGGAAGGTGCGGCTGTCGAGGGTGAAGGTGTCGTGGATGTCGATGTCGGGACCGATGGGCACACCGGCGGCGACGCGACCCAGCACTGGAATTTCCAGCATCTGCGCGCGCGGCCTGTTCTCCACCAGCCGGATGCCCCGCGCCTGATTGGCGGTGACCTCGATGAAACCGGCTTCCGTGAGCGCCACGATGTGCTTGCGCGCCACGCTGCGCGACGCGAACCCGAAGGCCTCGGAGATTTCCGCCAGGCTGGGTGGCTGGCCATTCTGAGCGATGCGATCCCGAATGAAGGTCAGGATGGCAGAGCGTTTGGGAGATAAAGTTGTCATGGAGCACATTTGTACTCTTTTCAGATAATTCTGGCTAGGGCCGTTTATCCAGAGGCAACGTCTTACAGACAAGGTGACGTCAGCGTGAGGAACAGAAGGCCGCTGCACGGTCTTGGCCTATGCTCTGAAAACCCGCGCCCGCCCCTGTGCAGTCCTGGAGTCCCACCATGAACACACTGCCCGGCCTGTGCGCCCTGCTGCTGACACTCTGTTGCGCCTCGGCGACGGCCGAGGACTGGAAGCTGGCCAAGGACGAAGATGGCATCAAGGTTTACCTGAGCCGGTCGCCGACCTCGCAATACCAGAGCTTTCGCGGCGTGGCACTGATCAAGGCCGACGTGCCGACGCTCAGCCACCTGCAAGAGAACCTGACCATTGCCTGCAAATGGCTGTATGCCTGCGACGACATGCGTCTGTTGAAAGTCGACGGCGACAGCACCTTCGTCTACCTGACCACCGCGCTGCCTTGGCCCGCCAACACGCGGGACATGGTGCTCAAGGTGCAGACCGAGCAGGCTGATGACGGCAGTGTGATACGCCACTTGAGTGCGGTGCACGGCATGGAGCCGGTCGTGCCGGGGATGATTCGTGTCGAACAGCTGCAAGGCGTGTGGCAGATGGTGCCGAAGGGCGAGCGGGAAACAGAGGTGACGTATCAACTCCAAGCCGAACCGGCCGGGGACATTCCCTCATGGCTGGCAAATCGCTTCGTGATCGATGCACCCATGGTGACGCTCAAAACCTTGCGCGCGGTCGCTGAGCGTCAGGGCGGGCATGCTGCGGACAGCGACCTCCCGTAGGGCAGAAACAGAAAATGTCCTGGCAGAAGCAAGCCTGTCATCTCCATTGTTGGTTTTTGATGAGCCAAGGCGGATGAGTCTAGAACAGCGACGCCTGAGTGGGCGCGACAGGATTCGCGGGCTTTGCCGATCGCTGAGGCATACCGCCTTCCAGGGTCAGCAGCAGTTCCTTGGCCGCCAAACCACCGGCAAACCCGGTCAGCGCGCCGGAGCTGCCAATCACACGGTGACAGGGCGCAACGATGGAAATCGGGTTCTTGCCATTGGCCGCGCCGACTGCACGCACGGCCGCCGGGTTGCCGATCTGGACGGCAATGTCCAGGTAGCTGCGGGTTTCGCCAAAGGGAATGGTCAACAAGGCGTGCCAGACTTTTTTCTGAAACTCGGTGCCGTGGAAATCCAGCGCCAGATCGAAGCGATGACGGGTCCCGGCAAAATACTCGGTGAGTTGACGCGCGGTCTGATCGAGAATCTCGCTGCCTTGATCCTCGCTCATGTTGCCAAGCAAAACCCGGTTGGGACGGTCGTTTTCCCAGAGAATGGCCGCAAGGTAAGGACCATTTGCAATCAGTTTCAACTGACCGACCGGGGATTCGATGAAGCGATAGGTGAAGGTCATGAGAGGCTCCTTGTCAAACGTCGACCGGGCCCTTCAGACATTCGAGGCAGGTCGGGATGCGCCCATGGTAACCGCGATGGTTATCGCCGCCATCCAGTTCTTGCGATCAAATTCGGACTCAGCCGCCTTTGGCCTTGCCTGCCCCATCTGCCGCGGAGTTCCAGATGTGCATGGCCGCATACGCGCGCCACGGCTTCCACGCCTCTGCCCGTACCTTATGCAGAGCCAGCCGTGTGAGGGTCGGATCCTGCTGGGTCATGAGGTTCATCAGTACCAGGTCCGATGCGGGCCAGGCATCGGGATCGCGCCAAGCGCGCATGGCGATGTACTCCACCGTCCACGGGCCAATGCCCGGCATCGCCAGCAAGTGACGACGCAGTTCAGCGACGTCATCGCCATGGCTGACATTCAGCGAAATTTCGCCACTGGCAACGGCGGCGGCCACCCGTTGCAGCGTTTCAACGCGTTTGCCGGGCATACCGATCTTGTCCAGATCGACCCGCGCCAGTGCGTCCGGCGTAGGGAACCGCCAGGCAAGCTGTTCGACAGGGCTCTCAGGCACTTGCACGCCCGCTCGCTGCACCAGACGCCCGACGATGGTGGTCGCGCCCTTCACGCTCACCTGTTGCCCGACGATGGTCCGCACCACCAGCTCAAACCCCGAAAAAGCGCCTGGCACGCGCAGCCCCGGACGCTTCTGCACCAACGACGCCAGCCAAGGGTCAACTGACAGGCTGCGATCAATGTCATCCGGCGCCGCGTACAGGTCGAACATATGCGAGATCGGCTCGACCAGATCGTCGATGTGCCGACTGACCTCGCCGTGCACCGTCGCGATCAGATGATCCTGGGAAGGCGCCATTGCCACCGAGAGCGTGCCGACGCTGCCCTTGAACTCGATATTGCGCAAATACACACCCTCGACCACCGCCTCAACCCCGGCCGTCATTCGCGCAGCGAAGAAGTTGAGCATGCGTTGCCAGTCGAAAGGCGGATGAAACGGAAGGTGGCGGGACGCCTGGAGGTGGGATGTTTCGAGCATGGGGGAAGCCAGAGAGTCTTCGACCGGCTGTACGCTAACGCAGTGTCGGGCCAAACACAAAAAATGCAGCCACCCTCAAGACGCGGAGCGTCCGGGGAAGCGTTACCACGCAGAGCGTGGGAACGATCAACAACAGACGCCGGGCATCCAGTGAGGTGTTACAACGCAGCGCGTGGGAACGATCAACATCAGTTGCGCGTGAGGCCACGACAGCGCGTCATCACGTTGGACACCCCACCGCCCCGTCATTCAGGTTCTGCTTGTAGTTCTCGTACTGCAGTGTGGCTTTGCCGTTGTTCCATTTCAGCGTCAGCACGAGTACTGAGTCGAAATCGTCGCCCATCCAGTCCTTGACCAGCTTGAGGTCCTTGCCGGAAGCCTCTTGAGCGACCTTGTTGATCAACTCAGGCAGGTAACCGTGGGACCAGGCGGTGTAGATCGTCGCGTCGTGGTATTTGTCGCGCATCAACTCATCGGCCAGGTCGGTGGTGTCGTTGGCCGCGAAGTCGATATTGACCGGCAGGCCCAGCTTGATCGCGCTCGGCCCGACGGTCATCAAAGGGCGCAGGTAGCTGTAGGAATGGTCACCTTCGCCCTCTTCCACATGACGGCTCGGGTTGGCGGCGAAGATGAAGTCAGCTTTGCCGAAGGTCTTCGGCAACACCGTGGACAGGTCGATGGCGCGGTTAAGTCCCTGGCAGTTCAATTGCCCCAGCCCCATGTCAGGCTTCTCGGCATGGCGCAGAAAGACCAGCGTCTGAGTGCCGTTCTTGGGTTCTGCATGAACGCCCTTGCCCACGGTGAACCAGAACACCGCCGAGCAGATCAGCAAAAAGGGCAACAGAAAATAAGCGAAACGCTGGAGCGCGTGAGAAACAGCAGGTGATTTGAAAAAGGTCATGATGGCCCAAGTTCTGATGGTGCATGAGGGGCGTATAAGCCCTGAGCAACGTCCCTGTGAACTGGCAATTGGCTAACGAATGCAGGCTAGCGAAGCTTTATGTCCGTATGAAGAATGATCATCAGATGGGAAACAGCGTCAGAGGTTGCACGCAACCCCCTGATTTACCGTATTAATCGCCGAACGGTATGTAAGAAGATGTATCAAGACCGTGTTCATGCAACCGCATCACGCCCTCTGTAACGGCTGCAAACGACTGCACTCACCACCACCGCCAGGCCCGCCAGGCTGTACACCCATGAAGGTGAGGCGATGGGCAGCAACACCCCGGCCAGCAAGGGACCGACGCCTGCACCGACATCACGCCAGACGGCATTGCCGGCCAGTGCCTGAACTCGCCCCGCGCCCGGATTACGCTCCGCGACCAAGGTGGTCACCAACGGCAGTTGCAACGCGCGCAAGATCAAGACACCTCCCGCCCCCAGAATCAGCCAGTGAAACCCGAAGGCTGTCAGCGCCAGCGTGGTCAGCCCGGAAAACACCACCAGCATGCGCACGGCGCCGAAGGCATCGGCCGCACGCCCACCCAATGGGCTGAGCAACATCTCCGAGACATACCGCAGCGCCAGCAGTACGCCCGCAATGAACACCGCGTTGCCGCCGAGCACCGATTGCGCCTGCAAAGACAGGCCAAAAATAAACAACCCGTCCAGCGCCACGCCTTCGATGAAGGACCACATGGCAATGCTGTCCGGCGCCTTGAATCGTCGCCCGCCCGGGCTTGGCATCGCATGGGGAATCTTCGGCAACCCTTTGGCGATCAATAACCCGGCCAGCGAGAAGAACGTCAGGATCAGGAAAATTAACCGGGGGCCGAAGTGCAGGCTGATCAAGGCGCCAATCGGCAGCGCCAGCATGGGACCGATCGCGATGATGGCGCGCGAGGTCCCTGAACGGCGTGCTGCGCCACCGGGCTCGGAGGTCGCCAGTGCCTGGGTCGACAGGTTCAGAGCGCCGAACGTCAGGCCCCACCCCAGACGCAGGATCAGCAACCACCAGAACCCTGAAATGAACGAATTGCCCAGCGCACACAGTGCCGACACCAGTGCCGCGAGCATCACTGTCGGGCGATCACCGTGTCTGGCGTAGAAGCGCACCACGTAGCTGTAGCCGAAGATGCGCACCAACCGATTGGCTGCCAAGAGGATCCCCGCTTCGGGCAGGCTGATGCCAAACGCGTCGGCGTTCATCGGCAACAGCAGATACAGCAGAACATCGCTGGGCAGACACAGACTGAGAACGGTCGCCGAACGGCGTGAAGCGGAATCGGCATCTCGGGCGGCAACGGACATGCGCAGAAAGATCCTGTAACACGTTGAAAGCCGCAGCATGAAGAGCGACGGCGCAACTGACAACCACTGATCAGGGATCCCGCAAAAAAAACACGACGCGCCCACGCCGCTGTTCGTCCTGCAACAGCGATTCAGCAGCGCTGTTGATCGAGCAACTTTATATCAATGGGAAAAGCCGCCACAGGCACGATTTCCCCGTGAAACCACGCATGGCACAGAGCCTGCAATATTCCATTAACGCAGGCTGACTCGCGCTGACTGCCGATTTCGACATAAGCAGCCCTGTGCAGCTTCCGCCTCTTTCAATGGAATTTACCCATGAGCACTTTTCCTCGCTTGCCCACATCCCTGAAGCTGCTGGCTGCGGCACTGACCCTGACGCTTCAGCCTCTGGCTCACGCCGCTGAGACGCCGCCTGCCGAAGTCCATCTGGACTACGCCTACTATTCGCCCGTCAGCCTGGTGCTGAAGCATTTCGGCTGGCTGGAAAAAGCATTGCCCGACACCAAAGTGAGCTGGGTTTTCAGTCAGGGCAGCAACCGCTCGCTGGAGTACCTGAACAGCGGCGGCGTTGATTTCGCCTCGTCGGCCAGCCTTTCTGCCGTACTGGCTCGCGCCAACGGCAGTCCGATCAAGTCGGTGTATGTGTACAGCCGCGCCGAATGGACAGCGTTGGTGGTACGCAAGGATTCCACCTTCAAGAGCGTTGCCGACCTCAAGGGCAAGAAGATCGCCGCCACCAAAGGCACTGATCCCTACCTGTTCACCCTGCGCGCCTTGCAGCAGGCGAAACTGAGCAAAGACGATGTCGAGCTGCTGCACCTGCAACACCCGGACGGCCGCATCGCGCTGGAAAAAGGCGACGTTGACGCCTGGGCCGGCCTTGACCCCCATATGGCCGCCAGTGAAATCCAGGCCGGTTCGCGCCTGCTCTATCGCAACAAGGACTTCAACAGCTATGGCGTGGTCAGCGTGACCGAGCGCTATGCCAAGGAACACCCGGAGGCGATCAAGACCGTGCTGAGTGCCTACGAAAAAGCCCGTGAATGGGCACTGAAAAATCCGGATGAGTTTGCCCAGTTGCTGGCGACCGAATCGGGCCTGCCGCTGGACGTCGCCAAGCTGCAACTGACTCGCACCGACATCAGCAGCCCACAGCTCACCGACAAGGACGTGACGGCGTCGAAAGGCGCCGCACCGATTCTGGTTTCCGAAGAACTGGTGCGCAAAGGCACTGACGTCGATCAGGTCATCGATCAATTGATCGACCCGAGCTTCGGCAAAGCCGCCATCGCCAAGCCATGAGCGACTCCAGAACGGCGACGTTGAACGTCCAGGCGTCTGCCTCGAAGAAGGCTGCCTCCCAAGAGGCGGCCCCCAGCGAAGTCGTCACGCAAACGCCCGGTCGATGGCGCGCCCGATTCAAGGGCCTGGCCGTGCCGGTGGCGATTCTTGTGTTGCTGGAAATCGTCGTGCGGATTGGCTGGGTGCAGTCCTATCAAATGCCTGCGCCCAGCGAGATCGCCTCCACCCTGACCGATCTGGCCGACGGCGCGTTGTGGAAGCACATCGGCGCCAGCCTGACCCGCGTGCTCTGCGGGTTTGCCATCGGCGCCAGTCTCGCGCTGTTGTTCGCGGCCTGGGTGGGGCTGAGCCGCGAGGCCGAAGCGTATCTGGAGCCGACGTTTGCCGGGCTGCGATCCATTCCGAGCCTCGCGTGGGTGCCGCTGCTGCTCCTGTGGCTGGGGATCGGCGAGACGTCCAAGATCGTGTTGATCGCCATCGGCGCGTTCTTTCCCGTGTACCTGAACGGCGTGGCGGCGATACGCGGCATTGATCGCAAGCTGGTCGAAGTGGGCCGGATGTACCGCTTCAGTCAACGGCAGATGATCGTGCATCTGTTCTTGCCTGCTGCCCTGCCCGGCCTCTTCACCGGGCTGCGATCTGGGCTGAGCCTGGCCTGGATGTTTTTGGTGGCGGCGGAACTGATCGCCGCCACCAAAGGACTGGGGTATCTGCTCAGTGACGGCCGAGAGACGTCACGCCCGGACATCGTGCTGGCAGCGATCATCGTGCTGGCGTTGTTGGGAAAGCTGAGCGACGGCTTGCTGGCAATGCTCGAGAAACGCTTTCTGGCATGGCGCGATACGTTCAAGGGAAACCACTGATCTCGCGAACAATGCAAAAACCTGTAGGCGTGAGCTTGCTTGGGATGGGCGTATTCCAATCGATGAACACGCGTGGGCAGTACCGGCCCCTTCGTGAGCAAGCTCACTCCACAGAAAAACGCTGTTCACTTCTTACGTCCGCCTTCTGACTCCGCCTGCCTTTCATCCGATCCAGAGTTGACGAGACGATCGCTTTGGTGTTTCCTGAAACCGGTTTCAGAGCGTCATACGCTCTCCGTAAAAGCCTGCTGATAAATCCAATAAGGGTCAGGCCATGAACAGTATTCCATCACCGGCGCGCGCCCGCGTCACCATGAACGATGTCGCCGACATGGCCGGCGTGTCCAAAGCCAGCGTGTCGCGCTTCATCGGCGAAGACCGCCAATTGCTGTCCGAAGCGATTGCCCAGCGCATCGAACACGCCATCGAAACCCTCGGTTATCGCCCTAACCAAATGGCGCGCGGCCTCAAGCGCGGCCGTACTCGCTTGATCGGCATGCTGGTCGCCGACATCCGCAACCCCTACTCCATTGCCGTCATGCACGGCGTCGAAACCGCCTGCCGCAAGCACGGCTACAGCCTGGTGGTGTGCAACACCGACCGCGATGACGAACAGGAACGCCTGCATCTGGCGGCGCTGCGTTCATACAACATCGAAGGCCTGATCGTGAACACCCTCGGTCACCATCTGGATGAATTGCGCGAACTGCACAGCGAGCTGCCGATGGTCCTGGTGGACCGCAAAGTCGATCAACTGCAAAGCGATCTGGTAGGCCTGAATAACATCGCCGCCGTCAACCAGGCGCTGGATCACCTCCAGCAATCGGGGTACCGCGACATCCTCATGGTCACCGAACCGCAGGATGGCACCAGTTCGCGGATCGAGCGCGTTGACGCTTTCAAGTCCGGTATCGCCCAGCGTTCCGGCATGCGCGGTCAGGTGCGCGAGACCGGCGACCGCCTGCGCGATCATCTGCGTGAGTTCCTGGCCCAGACCGGCCACGGCCATAAAGCCGTGTTCACCGGCAACGGCGTAGCGACCCTGAACACCACTCGCCAGCTGCATGACCTGGGTTGCCATCTGTTCGATGACATCGGCCTGATTGCCCTCGACGAACTGGATTGGTATCCGTTGGTGGGCGGCGGTATTACCGCCCTGGCGCAACCGACCCACGACATCGGCGTGACCGCCTTCGAGTGCCTGCTCGGGCGTCTGCGCGGTGATCTGGACGCCGTGAAAACCTTTGACTTCCCGGCCCAACTGATCGTGCGCGGTTCCACGCGACAGCGACCCTGACCCCCTTTTTATACCGCAGGTCTTCGCGCCTGCTTATTTGAAGAACTTTCTTCGAGCCCCTCGGCTCGAACAAAAATGAAACCGGTTTCAGAGGACAATAACAATGAGCCGATTCCCCGTTGCCATCAGCCTGGGCGCCTTCGGTGCCGACTTCGTCCGCGAGCGCGGCCAAGCCAGCTTCATCCCGCTTCTGGTTGAGGCAGGCGTCACGCGCATCGAACTGCGCGAAGAACTGTTCAGCGGTCGCGAAGACCTGGCAGCCCTCGGCGAAGCCATTCGCGCCCAAGGACTGGAATGCCTGTATTCCGCACCGCTGGAGCTCTGGCTTGAAGGGCAGCGTCAACCCAGTCCGGCGCTGGAAGCGACACTGCAGCGCGCATCGGCATGTGGCGCTACATGGCTCAAGGTGTCGCTCGGGCATTTAACCGAGGACAGCGACATCGCCGCCCTCGCCGACCGTCTGGCCCGTTACGACGTGCACCTTCTGGTGGAGAACGACCAGACACCACAAGGCGGCCGCATCGAGCCTTTCACCGACTTCTTCGCCCGCGTCGATGCGTTGCAGATGCCCATCGGCATGACCTTCGACATCGGCAACTGGATGTGGCAGGAGCAGTCGGCCTCCAGCGCCGCCCACCAGTTGGGTCGCTTCGTCGAATACGTGCATTGCAAAGCCGTAGTGCGCAACCCGGCGGGCAAGCTGATCGCCGTGCCGCCGACGCCAACCGACCTGCATCAGTGGGAACAACTGCTCAAGCACATGCCCACTGGCTTGCCCCGGGCCGTCGAATACCCACTGCAAGGCGAGGATCTGCTGGAAGTCACGCGCACGCAGGTTGACGCCCTCGCCCGCCTCGGCCAACCGCGTGTTCAACCTGCTACTGAGGCCTTGAGCCATGTCTGAAATCGATATCCTTTCCTTCGGCGAAACCATGACCATGCTGGTCGCCGAGCAGACCGGCGATCTGGCTCAGGTTCGTCATTTCGAAAAGCGCATTGCCGGCGCCGACAGCAACGTTGCCATTGGCTTGTCTCGACTGGGTTTCAAGGTCGCGTGGCTGAGCCGCGTCGGCAACGACTCCATGGGCCGCTTCGTCACCGACAGCCTGCAACAGGAAGGTGTCGACTGCAGTCATGTGACGGTCGATGCGGGCCACCCCACCGGGTTTCAATTCAAATCGCTGGAGCTTGAAGGCGCCGACCCTGTGGTCGAGTACTTCCGCCGTGGCTCGGCAGCCAGTCACCTCTCGGTCAACGACATCGTTCCCGAATTGCTCAAGGCCCGGCACCTGCACGCTACCGGGATTCCTGCTGCGCTGTCCGACACCTGCCGAGAGCTGTCCCATGTGCTGATGACGCAGATGCGCGACGCCGGACGCAGTGTGTCGTTCGACCCCAATCTGCGGCCTTCGCTGTGGTCGAACCGGGCGACGATGATTCGTGAGGTGAACCGCCTCGCCAGCCTGGCGCACTGGGTGATGCCAGGCATGGCCGAGGGTGAACTGTTGACGGGCTACGACACCCCCGGCGACATCGCGAAGTTCTACCTGGACATGGGCGTGGAAGCGGTGGTGATCAAACTCGGCGCCAAAGGCGCGTATTACCGCACCCAACTCAACGAAGCGTTCGTGCCGGGCGTACCGGTAGCCAAGGTCATCGACACGGTCGGTGCGGGCGATGGCTTTGCGGTCGGCGTGATCAGCGCGCTCCTGGAAAACCTCGGTATCGCCGAGGCAACCGCCCGTGGCAACTGGGTCGGCAGTCAAGCGGTGCAGAGCCGGGGCGACATGGAGGGCTTGCCCACTCGCGCCGCCTTGCAAACGGCCGAACTGAACCAGACAACACGACGACAGACCGCCTGATTTCCCGTTAATTACGTGCACACACTGTTCCCCTTCACCTGCTGCGACAAAAACAACATGCTCAGGGAGCCTGAAATGGAAAAGCTACTCGAAACCGTCAAGCACGCCGGCCTCAAACGCCGCTGGCTGCTGATCATGCCGATTGTCTTCATCACCTACAGCCTGGCCTATCTGGACCGCGCCAACTATGGCTTCGCCGCTGCCTCGGGCATGGCCGAAGACCTGCACATCACCCCGGGCATGTCGTCGTTGCTGGGGGCGTTGTTCTTCCTCGGCTACTTCTTCTTCCAGGTCCCGGGCGCCATCTACGCCCAGAAGAAGAGCGTGAAGAAGCTGATTTTCGTCAGCCTGATTCTGTGGGGCAGCCTGGCGACCCTGACGGGCATCGTCTCCAACGCGTACATGCTGATTGGCATCCGCTTCATGCTCGGGGTGGTCGAGGCCGCCGTTATGCCCGCCATGCTGGTGTACCTCTGCTACTGGTTCACCAAAGCCGAACGCTCCCGCGCCAACACCGTGCTGATCCTCGGTAACCCGGTGACCATGCTCTGGATGTCGGTGGTGTCGGGCTATCTCGTAGCGCACTTCAGCTGGCGCTGGATGTTCATCGTCGAAGGCCTGCCTGCGGTGATCTGGGCGTTTATCTGGTGGCGCCTGGTGGACGAGCGTCCCGCGCAGGCCAAATGGCTGACCGAGGAAGAAAAGACCGAACTGCAAGCGCGCCTGGACGCCGAACAGGTCGGCATCAAACCGGTGAAGAACTACGCCGAAGCCTTCCGTTCGCCGAAAGTCCTGCTGCTGGCCGCGCAGTATTTCTGCTGGAGTATCGGCGTGTACGGCTTCGTGCTGTGGCTGCCAACGATCCTAAAGAAAGGCATGCAGATGAACATGGTCGAAGCCGGCTGGTTGTCCGCACTGCCTTATCTGGCGGCGGTGATCGGCATGGTGCTGGTGTCCTGGGCGTCCGACAAACTGCAAAAACGCAAAGCCTTCGTCTGGCCGCCGCTGCTGCTGGCCGCCGTCGCGTTCTACGGTTCTTACGCGCTGGGTACCGACCACTTCTGGTGGTCCTACGCCCTGCTGGTGATCGCCGGCGCCTGCATGTACGCGCCTTATGGTCCGTTCTTCGCCATCGTGCCGGAAATCCTTCCCGCCAACGTGGCCGGTGGTGCCATGGCGTTGATCAACAGCCTGGGCGCCCTGGGTTCGTTCGCGGGCTCGTACCTGGTTGGCTACCTCAATGGCGTCACCGGCACCTTGAGCGCGTCCTACCTGTTCATGAGCGGCGCCTTGCTGGTGTCGGTCGTACTGACCTTGTTGCTCAAGCCGGACAACTCCGCAAAGCCGGTGCGCGATGAGCCGACTGTTCGTCGCACACCTGCGCACCCCTGATCTGGAAGTCATTCGATGAAGAAGCACGTTGTTCTCTATAAAAAACTGTCGGCGCCCCTGATGGAGCGCCTGCAGGCGCACACCGAGGTCACGCTGATCGATGACCCGAAAACCCAGGATGGTCTGGCTCGACTGCGCGATGCCTTGCCCCAGGCGGACGGTCTGCTGGGCGCCAGCCTCAAGCTCGATGCGCAACTGCTCGATCTGGCGCCGAAGCTCAAGGCGGTGTCCAGCGTCTCCGTGGGCGTCGATAACTACGACATCGACGACCTCACCCGACGCGGCATCCTGCTGACGAACACCCCGGACGTACTGACTGAAACCACCGCAGACACCGGGTTTGCACTGCTCATGGCCACGGCCCGTCGCGTGGTGGAACTGGCCACGATGGTGCGCAACGGCGAATGGACGCAGAACATCGGCCCGACACATTTCGGTACCGATGTTCACGGCAAAACCCTCGGTATTGTCGGCATGGGACGGATCGGTGAAGCCGTGGCCCAGCGCGGCCACTTCGGCTTCGGCATGCCGGTGCTCTATCACAGTCACTCGCGCAAGCCGGCAGTCGAAGCCCGCTTCAATGCGCAATACCGCAGCCTGGACGCGCTGCTGCAAGAAGCTGATTTCGTCTGCCTGACCGTACCGCTGACCGCTGAAACGGAAGGCCTGATCGGCGCGGAGCAATTTGCCCGGATGCGCCCCGAGACGATCTTCATCAACATTGCGCGGGGCAAAGTGGTGGATGAGCAGGCCTTGATCAACGCCCTGCAGAACGGACAGATTCGCGCGGCAGGCCTCGACGTGTTCGAGCGTGAGCCGTTGCAGGCGGATTCCCCGCTGCTGCAACTGGACAACGTGGTGGCGACCCCGCACATGGGCTCGGCCACGCACGAGACCCGCGAGGCGATGGCACGTTGTGCCGTGGATAATCTGGTGGCGGCACTGACTGGAGAGCGGCCGAAGGATCTGGTGAATCCATCAGCCTGGAAAACCGGTGACCTTTAGGCGGGAGCTTGGTCTGGGACGCATCCGGACGATTGCGGTGTTTCAGACTAAATTGCAGTGTCTGGTCTGACGCATCGCGAGCAAGCTCAATCCTGTAGAGATTGCAGTCCGCCTGGCGCAGTTTGCGCAGGCGAAAACTGCGCCCTCAATTCAAACCTTAAACCGCGTGACCATCGCCTTTAGGTCTACCGCCAGGCGCGACAGCTCATGGCTGGCCGCGCTGGTCTGGTTGGCACCCGCCGCCGTCTGCGCGGCCAGGTCGCGAATGTTCACCAGATTACGGTCCACTTCACGCGACACCTGCGCCTGCTCTTCCGAAGCGCTGGCAATGACCAGGTTGCGCTCATTGATCTGGGAGATCGCCTCGGTAATGAGCTCCAGCGCATCGCCCGCCGAACTGGCCAGGCTCAGCGTGGTGCGCGTGCTGTCCGTGTTACGTGACATCGATTGCACCGCATCGCCTGTCCGGGTCTGAATGCCGGCCACCATTTGCTCGATTTCAGTGGTCGATTGCGCCGTCCGGTGAGCCAGCGCCCGGACCTCATCGGCCACCACTGCAAAGCCACGCCCCGCCTCGCCCGCCCGTGCGGCTTCAATCGCGGCGTTGAGCGCCAACAGGTTGGTCTGCTCGGCGATCGAACGGATCACGTCGAGCACCTTGCCGATGTCGCGGCCCTGCTCCGCCAGACCTTCCACCAACCCCGAGGTCGCCTGAATCTGCTGAGTCATGTCCTGAATCGACTTGACTGTTTCAACCACCCGGTCACGCCCCTGGCGCGCGGTCTGGTTGGATTGCTGCGAGGCTTCTGAGGTCGACACCGCGTTGCGCGCCACTTCTTCCACGGCAGCGGTCATTTCGTTGACCGCCGTCGCGGCCTGTTCGATTTCATTGTTTTGCTGCTGCAAACCCCGCGACGACTCTTCCGTCACCGCGCTCAGCTCCTCTGCGGCGGACGCCAGTTGCGTGGCCGAGCCCGAGATCAATTCAATGGTCGTGCGCAAGTTCTGTTGCATGGTCGCCAGCGCCTTCAATAACTGCGTGGCTTCATCCTTGCCATCCACTTCAATCGGTCGGGTCAAATCACCGGCGGCAATCTCTTCTGCAACCCGCACCGCTCTAGACAGCGGGTTGACGATACTTTTAGTCAGCAACCAGGCCAACAAAATGGTCATGAGCGCAGCGATAACCGAGACGGAAATAACACCTACATTGGCGCCATCATATTGTTGTTTCGAAACAACCGCCGCGTCGCCGGCACTTTTCTTATTGATGCTAATGAGCTGGTTAAGCTGGACCCCCATAAGGTCGGTGGCGTCTTTCATGCGGGTGTTGATCAAGTTGCGCATGTCTTCCGTCTTTTCCTGACGCGACAAGTCCAGTACTTGCGCCTGCACATCAAGAAAGGTTGCCAGCGTCGCCTCGAATTGACGATACACCGCCAACTCCTCGCCCTCTGCAGGTAACGCAGCGTAGTTCTTCTTGGCGTCCTGCAACTTTCCGATCAACTCGGCAATGCGCCCTTCGGTTTCGCGCAGTGCTGCAGGCTCGCGATTGACCAGCGTCCGGAAGGACGTGATGCGCAGGCGCAGAGTGTTTTCCAGCATGTTGCCCAGATACCCCACGCTGGGCAGCTGGTTGGTTTCAATGTCTGTGGTGGCCTGTCGAATCACAGCCATGCGATTGAGAGAGAAAAAGCCCAACCCGATCACCAGCACGGCGATGAAGGCGAACCCCAGGAATGCGCGAGGCGCGATGTTCATGTTTCTAATCGACATGGAATGTCTCTCTTCAAAGATCCGGCAGAGGCGTCCATGCGTAAATCAGGCGATCGAAACGTTAGTTCGTCTCGTTGGCAAAGGATGGCTGTCATATGACATGCAACTTCATGTTTCGCTGCCACCTGATCTTCTATCGGCAGAGGACGATCATTTATTCAGTGGACTTTGAATGTTTTTTTAAAACGGGTGTTTTGCTGGATCCAATTCTGTGCGCTAAAACGTTTGCGTGTTAACAGGGCGTTACAGTCACACTAAGCCGTATTCGTTAGTCACAGGATTGAGCCCGCAAATTACCTCCTCCATCCTGTTTGATCCGCAGAGAAACGCGCTGAAGTAATGGCCGTATGCCTTATTTTGCAATAACGATTCAGCGGGCCTTATAAAAATTAATTGGATATAACGGAGCTTGACGTCCATCAAAGAAACATAAAATTTTTCCTGCTGTAGGATTTTTTTCTCATGCCTGTCAGAAGTCGGTGCTACCTTTAGCTCTCTCGTGGCCTGTGGATCCATGCTCCGGCGAACCTGGTACTAGAAAATGCATCGTCATGCTCTGGCATGCGCGTTGCGACGTTCTCGGCACCGACTCACAGACACTTTTCCCTGCCCTGCGGAGCTCTGGATTTGCTCGATTGAACGAGGTAGGCCCCATGAACAAAGTCACGTTTCCAAACGCTTGTCAGCTGATGCGCTGGCACTTCCACCCGGTCGGCTTCGAAGCCAACATGGATGCACCCAGCAGCATGGTTGCGCGCCTGTTCGACCGTGCCAGCGGCGAGACGGTCATCGCGATCGCGGGGATTCCCTGCCAGACCGTGATGAACGCAATGGACGTGGAGCGCATTATCGAGGCCATTGAACTCGAGCTGGAAACCTTTGTTCCGCGGCAGACGCTCTACCTCAATCAAGCCTGAGGCCCACCCCGATGCAGGGCATCAGCGCCCTGCAATGTCCGTCCACCGGCCCGGAATTCGCCGCCTCCCGCCGTTCAGCTCAGGCAGGTCGTGCGAGCGCGTCCCTCACCACACGGCAATCGTCGAATCCGCCCTCGGCTCGGTCCCTCCGCACAACACGCCACTCACTGGATCGCGCACGATGATCTGCCCGCGACCGTAGTCGGTGGAATCGTAGGCAATGCTGATGTCGTGCCCTCGCCTGGCCAGCCCCGCTGCCAAGTCCCGCGAGGCGCCCTGCTCGATGCCAATTTTCATGCCGCCCAGCCACTGCCAACGCGGTGCGTCCAGTGCCGCCTGCGGGTTGAGGTCGAAGTCCACCAGGTTCATCACCATCTGCACATGCCCCTGCGGCTGCATGTAACCGCCCATGACGCCAAACGGCCCGACCGCCTGATCGTCCTTGGTCAGGAAGCCTGGAATGATCGTGTGGAAGGTCTTTTTGCCCGGAGCCAGGCAGTTGGCATGGGTTGGATCAAGGCTGAATTCCTGCCCGCGATTCTGCAACGCCAGGCCGCTGTCCGGCAGTACCACGCCGGAACCGAAGCCGTGGTAGTTGCTTTGAATGAACGACACCATGTTGCCCTCGGCATCGGCCGTCGCCAGGTACACCGTTCCGCTCGCGTGTGGATCACCCGGCGTGGGCGCTTGCGCCTGATCGCCAATCAACGCCCTGCGCGCGTCGCTGTAGCGGTCGCTCAACAGGTCTGCCACTGCCACGCGCATGTGATCGGGATCGGTGATGTGGTGCAGGCCGTCGCTGTACGCCAGCTTCATGGCCTCCAGCTGCCGATGCCAGGTCAGTTGACTGTCGCGATGATCGAATGCGAACCCCTCCAGTATCTTCAAGGTCATGAGTGCGACCAGGCCCTGGCCGCTGGGCGGGATCTCCCAGACGTCGTAGCCGCGATAGCGGATGCTGATCGGGTCAACCCATTGCGCGCGGAAACCCGCCAGGTCTTCAGCCCTCAAATAGCCGCCGGTTGCACGAGCATGCGCGTCGAGTCGCTGTGCCAGAGCGCCGCGATAGAGGCTTTCGCACTCCGTTGCTGCCAGTTCTTCCAGGGTGTTCGCCTGAGCCGGATTGCGAAACAGCTCACCCGCCTTTGGCGCTCGCCCGTCGATCAGGAAGGTCTGGAACCAGCTGTCCATCACGGGATCGCGGTGGGCACTGAATTCGTCGAACGCGATTTGCCATTGATGAGCAACCACGGGAGACAGCGGAAATCCGTCGCGGGCCAGGCTGATCGCCGGCTGCAACAGTTCGGCAAACGGCAGCTTTCCGAAACGCCGGGACAGCTCGGCCCAGGCCGAAGGGCAACCGGGCACCGTCACCGGTGTCCAGCCGTACATCGGCATCTGTTCATGCCCGGCGGCCTTCACGGCCTCGACACTCAAGGCCGCCGGCGCATGGCCGTTGGCGTTCAGTCCGTGGAGCTGACCCTTGCACCAGACCAGCGCGAAGGCGTCGCCGCCAATGCCGCAGCCGGTCGGTTCGACCACCGTTAATGCGGCCGCCGTGGCAATCGCGGCATCGATCGCATTGCCGCCCTTTTGCATGACTTCGATACCCGCTTGCGCCGCCAGCGGTTGCGACGCGGCGACCATGCCGCGTCGGGCAAACACGCTCTGGCGTTGCGAGGGATAAGGGTATTGGTGAGCAGAAAATTTCAACATGACGAACGCTCTTCAGAAAACTGGATTCATTGCCCGGACTTGATGCGGTTCCATTCCCGGGTGATCAGGCGCTGGATGTTGTCCGGCAGGTCGGCGGACACGAAGGTGTGACTGATCACCTCGTCACCCGGATAGATCCCCGGATTGCCGCTGACTTTTGGGTCCATCAAGGCAGTTGCATCGGTGTTCGGGTTGGCATAACCGACGTAGTCACTCACCGGCGCGATGACGTCCGGACGCAGCAGGTAATTGATGAACGCATGGGCGTTGGCGACGTTGCCGGCATCCTTGGGAATCGCCAGCATGTCGAACCACAGGTTCACGCCTTCCTTGGGAATCAGGTAGCGGATGTCGACGTTCTTCCCGGCTTCTTTGGCGCGCGTCTGGGCCTGCATCACGTCGCCCGAATAACCGACCGCCACGCAGATATCGCCGTTGGCGAGGTCAGCCGTGTACTTGGACGAGTTGAAATAGGTCACCGACGGACGCAGCTTCATCAGCAAGGCAGAGGCCTTTTTGTAGTCGTCGGGATTGACGCTGTTGGGGTCCAGGCCCAGGTACAGCAGGGTCTGCGGAATGATCTTCACCGGCGCATCGAGAAACGTTACGCCGCAGCTCTTGAGCTTGGCCAGATTGTCGGGGTTGAGCACCATCGACCACGAATCCAGTACCGCGTCCTTGCCCAGCACCGCACGCACCTTCTCTTCGTTGTAACCGATGCCGACCGTGCCCCACATGTACGGCACGGCATAACGGTTGCCGGGGTCGGCGGCTTCCAGACGCTTCATCAAGCGCGGGTCCAGGTGATTCCAGTTGGTCAACAACGACCGCTGCAACGGCTGGTAGGCACCCGCCCGAATCTGCTTGGACAAGAACTGGCTGGAAGGCACCACCAGGTCATACCCCGAATGCCCCGACAGCATCTTCGCTTCGAGCATTTCGTTGGTGTCGAAGATGTCGTACTGGACCTTGATCCCGCTGTCCTTTTCGAAGTTTTTCAGGGTGTCGGGGCCGATGTAGTCCGACCAGTTATACATCTTCATCACGCCGTCGGCGGCATGCGCCGCGGGCAGAAAGGCAACAGAGCACAGAGCAGCGGCAAAGCAGAATGAACGCATGACGATTTCCTTGTGAGCGTTACAACACGCGGCTGAGAAAGGCTTGGGTACGGGGATGGGTGGGACGGCTGAAAATCTGCTCGGGCGGGCCTTGTTCGATCAGTTCGCCCTGATCGAGCACCACCACACGGTCGGCGACTTCGCGGGCAAAGCCCATTTCGTGAGTCACGACCACCATGGTCATACCGTCTTCGGCAAGTGCCTTCATGACGTGCAGCACTTCGCCGACGGTTTCCGGGTCCAGCGCACTGGTCGGTTCGTCGAACAACATGGCCTTGGGTTTCATGGCCAGCGCGCGGGCAATCGCCACCCGCTGCTGCTGACCACCGGACAGCATCGAGGGGTAATGCCCGGCCTTGTCTGCCAGACCGACCCGGGCCAACAGTTCACGGCCCTGACTCAATGCTGCCTCACGCGAAACGCCCAGCACGTGAATCGGCGCTTCGATGATGTTTTCCAGCGCGGTCATGTGCGCGAACAAATTGAAGCGCTGAAAGACCATGCCGATGTCACGCCGCTGGCGAGCAATATTGCGCTCCGAATCGCGCACCAGACGGCCATCGGCACGTTCGCGATAGCCCATCGGCTGGCCATTGACCCGGATGCGCCCGGACTGGATGTCTTCCAGCAGGTTGATGCAACGGATGAACGTGGTTTTCCCCGAGCCCGAGGCGCCGATCAGCACCACCACTTCCCCGCGACGGACCTGCAGGGAGATGCCCTTGAGGATTTCCAGATCGCCGAACGACTTGTGAACGTCCAGCGCCTCGATGATCAGTTCTTCGCTTTGATGCGCCATCTCAACGCCCCCTCAACAGTTTCATCGCACTGCGGCCAAACATGCGTTTCGCCGCAGGGGGTTGACGATCGGACTGGCCGAAACGTTGTTCAAGCCAGCGCTGGAAGAAGCCCCACAGGGTGGTGAGCATGAGGAAATAGATCGCGACCACGAGGTACAGTTCGAAGACCCGGAACGTTGCCGACGTGACCATTTGCGTGCTCAACAGCAACTCCTGCACCCCGATCACGCTGACCAGCGTTGTGTTTTTCAGCATCACGTTGAACTCGTTGCCCAGCGGCGGCACGATCACCCGGAATGCCTGTGGCAGCACGATGCGGCGCATCAGCTTGCCGAAGGTCATGCCCAGCGAACGGCCAGCTTCGTATTGGCCTTTGTCCACCGCGCCGATCCCCGCGCGGATGATTTCGGCCATGTAGGCGCCTTCATTCAGGCCCAAGGCGATGATCGCTGCCTGAATGTTGCCCGGCACGATGAACCAGCCCAAGTCGATGTCCTCGAAACGAAAAATGCCGCCCGCGGCCAGTGCGGTGTAGAGGAACACGATCTCCACCAGCAACGGCGTGCCGCGCATCAGCCAGACGTAGAACCGCACCGGCAGGTTCAACAGCGGATTCTTCGACAGGCGCATCAAGGCGGCGATCAGGCCCAGGGTGCACCCGAGCAGCATCGCCAGCACGCTGATCAGGCAGGTCAGCCACAACCCGGTGAGGTACACCCCACTGGGCTGCAACAGGTACTGCCAGAACACTTCCCAATTGAAATTCATCGGTCTATTCCGTTTGGCGGGCTTTCAATCGAGCTTGTCGCTTTCGACGTGCCATTTGGCGAGGAGCTGCGTGTAGCTGCCATCGCTGCGCATGTCGCTGATCACCTGTTGCACGGCGGCGGTCAGCTGCGGGTCGTCCTTGCGAATGCCCAGCCCGGTCAGAATCCGGCTGAAGGCAGGCACACCTTCCTGGAACAGGTCGGGCGCCATGTTGGCGTAGTAACCGGCGGTTTCTACCGTGGTGCCATAGGCGTCCACCTGACTGATCCGCAGCGCCTGAAAGGCATCGGTGTCGGTGTTGTAAACCACCAGTTTGAGCGGCGGCTTGCCGGCCTTGGTCAGGGTTTCGTTCTGGGCGTCGAGCAAGGTCTTGATGGTGGAGCCATTGAGCACCGCCACCTTGTGCCCCGAGAGATCATCCAGCGACTTGATGCCCTTGGGATTGCCTTTGGGCACCACCACCGACTGGCTGGAGTACATGTAGTTGACGATGTTGATCACTTCCCGACGCTCAGGCTTGTCGAACAACTGATCGACGATCATGTCGCACTGCTGCGCCAGCAATGCTGGCACCAGGCCGGAAAACGGGATCACCCGCCACTCGACCTTCTTGCCACCCAGACGCTTGGCAATTTCCACCCCGAGGTCGATGGTAAGGCCCACCGGTTTCTGCGCAGCATCGAACGACACGAGCGGCGGTGAATCCATGCCAGAGCAATAGGTGACCTTATCGACCTTCTGCAGACGGTCTGGCACGGTCGGGTTGGCGAACACCATGGGTGCACACAGACTCATGGAAACGAGGGCGGCCAGCGCGGCGGGTTTGTGCATGACGAAAGCTCCGATTTCGGTAAGAAAGTAAGGGCAGTTCTGAACGTCGATACAGGGTGACCGGGTATCTCTGGCGGGCTGGTTGCCCGCTTCTGGTGTGAAAGAATGTCAGCCGCTCACGCAGGCTTCTGTTGTTCGAGAAAAGCAACCAGGCTGGGAATCGTGCCTTCGATGTGGTCGCGCAGGACATGCTCGGCCTGATCGGCATCGCCCGCGCGCAACGCCTCAAGGATGACGGCATGTTCGTCACGGGCGCTCAGCGGCTTTTCACCATGCTCAAGCCAGACCCGCATGTGCGGCTCGATGGCGGTGTACAGCGCAGAAATCTGGCGCATCAGTCGCGCCCGGCCGCTGAGGCTGCAGAGGTATTCATGGAATGCGCGGTGGCGCCCTACCCACTCGGAACTGTCGTCGCGGTAGTCGTCCATGTCGTCGAGCAGGCGTTCAAGGTGGATCAGGTGGCGCTCGGTGATTTTCGGCACAGCGACCCTGATCGCCAACCCTTCCAGGGCGCTGCGCATCTCGAACACTTCGCGCATTTCTTCGATGTTCAAACCGCTGACTACTGCGCCACGGTTGGGGCGCAAGGTGACCAGTCCATCGGCCGCCAGGCGCCTGAACGCCTCACGCACCGGCATGCGGCTCATGCCGATCTCGGTGGCGATGTCTTCGGCGATAAGCCGTTCGCCCATGCGGTACGTGCCCTTGCAGATGGCGTCCAGCAAGAAGGCGTAAGCCTCTTCTTCAGCGGTGACGGGTGGGCGGTCGGCGTATCCGGGTACAAGTCGCATGGCATTACCTTTTGAATTTTTGTATCCAATCATTCACGGATACACAAAAGCAAAAGCGATGCCAGCTCGACACATCGTGCAGCAACTCAATGAACCTGTTACGAATTTTTAATGTGAACGCCCGCTGAGCAGTCACGACGGACTGCTACCGATTGGATCAGGCGTGGGAATGAACGCACCACCATCAAGCACAGGTGTGCGTTTGGGAAACGCGGGAATGTGACGGCGAACGGTTACGGGTGACGAATCACCGATTCGATCTGCAGCATGGCCGGCAGCAACGCGTCGGCGAGTTCCTGGGCCTTGGGCGTGGGTTGCATCTTGCGATTGCGCCGCAGGAACAACGGATCGCCGAAGCATTGGCGTAACCGCACCAGCGATCCACTGACCGCAGGTTGAGACACGCGAAGGTGACGGGCCGCTTCGCTGACGCTGCGTTCGCGAAAGACCACCAGAAAGGTCAGAAGCAGATTCAGGTCAATGCCTAAAAGAATGTCTTCATTCAAGGACATGTCAGGTCACCTCATTCGCCTCGACGACGAAGCTGTTGAACTGGATGTGGCTGATGGCCCCGCTCGACAGCAAGTCCATGAAGCCGGTCAGTTCAGGGTGGGAGAAATGCGCTTGCATCTGAGTCTCGGACTGCCAATAACCGCTGACGATCCAGGAGGCGTCGTCATGTTTGCTGGCGGTAAAGGTATAGGCGACACACGGGGTCGTGCTGCTCAGAACGTCAAGCATGCGGGGCACACGCGTGCCGACCTCGCTCGCACGCCCTTTAGCGGCGTGTATCTCCACGGTGTTGATGGCCGAAACAAGCATCATCCTCTCCTGCGATAAATGATCGGGTAAGTCTGACGACCGGAGGCGCCCGGATAAACCACAGGTTCGGAGTTTCAGCATTGCGGATTAAGCGACAATTAAGCAGATCTCGCTGGACAGAAGACCCTCATGGCAAAAGACAGGCTTTACCTGTGGGAGTCAACTTGCTGACGAATGCGGTGGGTCATTCAGCAGTGGTGTCACTGACCTAAAGCATTCGCCACTGTCCTAACCTCCAGCAGCTCCCACAAGGTACGCGCCAGGCACGAAATCTCGGTTTACCCGGTCTTGCGCAGCAGACTCTCTGCCAGTTTATGCGTGCCACAAAGCATGAATTCAACGCACTACCTGTGGTAGCAGTCCGAGGTTACGAGGGGCTGGGCCGCAATTCGGACGAATGCGGTGTGTCATTTAGCGGTGATGTCACTGACCCACCGCATTCGCCACTGTCGTAACCTCCAGCAGCTCCCACAAGGTGCGCGGCAGGCGCGAAATCTCGGTTTATCCGGTCTTGCGCAGCAGACTCTCTGCCGGTTTATGCGTGCCACAAAGCATGAATTCAACGCACTACCTGTGGGAGCAGTCCGAGGTTACGAGGGCCGCGAATGCGGTGTGTCATTTAGCGGTGATGTCACTGACCCACCGCATTCGCCACTGTCGTAACCTCCAGCAGCTCCCACAGGGTACGCGGCAGGAGCGAAATCTCGGTTTATCCGGTCTTGCGCAGCGGACTCTCTGCCGGTTTATGCGTGCCACCAAGCATGAATTCAACGCACTACCTGTGGGAGCAGTCCGAGGTTACGAGGGCCGCGAATGCGGTGTGTCATTTAGCGGTGATGTCACTGACCCACCGCATTCGCCACTGTCGTAACCTCCAGCAGCTCCCACAAGGTACGCAGCAGGCGCGGGGTCTGGGTTTATCAGGTCTCTATTTGTGGGAGACGTCCGAGGTTACGAGGGCAGCGAATGCGATGTGTCATCCATCTTCGATGTCCCTGATCCACCGCATTCGCGAGCAAGCTCGCCCCCACAGGTGGTGTGACAGCCTTGAAGATGTCACTGACCTACCGCATTCGCCACTGTCGTGACCTCCAGCAGCTCCCACAGGGTACGCGCCAGAAGCGGAGTCTCGGGTAATCAGGTCTCTACTTGTGGGAGACGTCCGAGGTTACGAGGGCAGCGAATGCGATGTGTCATTCATCTTCGATGTCCCTGATCCACTGCATTCGCGAGCAAGCTCACTCCCACAGGTGGTGTGACAGCCTTGAAGATGTTGCTGTCCCACCGCATTCGCCACTGTCGTAACCTCCAGCAGCTCCCACAAGGTACGCGGCAGGCGCGGGGTCTGGGTTTATCAGGTCTCTACTTGTGGGAGACGTCCGAGGTTACGAGGGCAGCGAATGCTATGTGTCATTCATCTTCGATGTCCCTGATCCAACGCATTCGTCGGAATGCCGCCCAGACCAGGCTCGTTCCTACAGTTCATGGGGCGTTCAACCGGGATGCCCGATCAGAAATTGCCTTTCAAGGCTTCCAGGCCGCCGTCATAGACACCTTGAAACAGCGCCTCGGCCTCGGCTTCGGAAATGCCGTTCGGGGTAAACACACCGGACCATTTCACCACGGCCGCGCTGTCGCCGTCGGCAATGACCTGCAGCGTCGCCAGATAGCCCGTTGCCGGAAATGGACCTTCGGTGATGGAGTAGCTGTAGGTGCGTGCCTGATTGTCGAAAGACTGCAGACGCTCGCTGATTTTCTCGCCGTCCTTCGTCGTCAGGTGACGAACGCGCCCGCCTTCGGCGGAGACGCTTTCGGCGATGAACGGCAGCCAGTCGGGCAGCGAAAGAAAACCGCCCACGAGTTCCCAGACCTTGTCCGCTGAAACCGGGATGCGGACGGATGCAGATGCTGTAGCCATGATGATTCTCCAGAACGTTGTTCAGATTGCCAGGCTGTCGACGACGCCGCCATCGACCCGCAGGGCAGCCCCGGTGGTCGCCGAGGACAGTGGCGACGCGAGGTACGCAACCAGGTTGGCGACCTCGTCCACTTCCGCGGCGCGCTGGATGATAGACGAAGGCCGTGCGCGACGGACGAAATGATCGGCTTCATCACGGGCGCTGCGACCTGATTCAGCAATGGCGCCCTTGAGCATTTCTTCGACGCCATCGGTGAACGTCGGCCCTGGCAGAATGGCATTGACGGTCACGCCGGTGCCCGCCAGGCGCTTGGCCAGCCCATGGGAAACCGCCAGATTCGCCGCCTTGGTGGTGCCGTAGTTGATCATGTTGGCGGGGATCGCCACGCCGGACTCGGACGAGACGAAGATCACCCGGCCCCACTTGTTGGCAACCATGTCGTTGACGTAATGCCGCGACAAGCGCACTCCGGAAATCACGTTCACTTCGTAGAAGCGTGTCCACTCCTCGTCGGGGGTCTCGAAGAAATCCATTTCGTTGAAGATGCCCAGGTTGTTCACCAGAATGTCTGCGCGCGGTTCGGCCTCGAACAACCGGTGCGCGCCTTCGGCGGTGCCCAGGTCGGCGACCACACCCCGCAATTGCGCATCCGGCACGTCGCGCTTGATCGCCGCGATGGCTTCATCAACCTTCCCTGCAGCACGGCCAATGATCACGACGGTTGCACCGGACAGCGCCAGCGCCTTGCCGATGCCCAGACCAATGCCAGCCGTCGAACCGCTGACAATCGCAAGCTTTCCACTCAAATCAATTTTCATCGTACACCTCAGAAATATGGGTTTGGCCTGGGCTGCCTTGGCAACACACGATGGCCAGTCACCTGCTTGTTGACGCTGAACCGAAGCGTAAGGCGAGCAACAAAGACCGTCCAAGACTTGATTTGAATGGGTTGAGTCCCTAGACGTCTTACTGACCGTTTCTGTATCCATCCGGACAGGATAAACCTCGGTTTTTCTTCCAGTTACGTAGGACCCAGTCGATAACGTTGTCAGGATTGATACAAATACGGGCGGGTGCCGTCCGACAAAACGATAGAGACATCCCGGCTAACAGAGCGCCGGGGTCAAACCGTGAGCTTGACTCAGGCGTGTGCCCGCGTTCGCACCGCTACTGCCAAGGAAGCCGAGATGATCGTCAACACTGCCTCAAGTGCTGCACTTGCAGCCTACTCCAGCGCCGCCACCCGCAAAGCCTCCGCTGACGCCAGCACCGCGCGCACCGACAGCGACCCGGTCGACAGCAACACCCAGACCGCCAGCATCGACTCGGTGAGCCTGTCGAAAACGTCCACGAACTATAGCCAGTCCATCGCCAACTATTCGCCCTTCTTCCCGGTTCGTTCAGGCATGGCCGCCGACGCGCTGGTGCTTGGTGTGTCTCAGCCTGGCGCGACGTCCAGCTCCAGAGACAAGACCTTCGCCGACGTCGCAACCGACGCCCGCAAGCGCATGGATGACAAGTACGCGCTGATGAAAGCCAGCGGCAAAGCCTACGACGGCAGTGACACCGACCGTAACTCGCTGATGGGCGATCTTGACCGGCGTTCGCTGTATGCCGTGGCCACTAACCAGGGCGGTCAGTTCAGTGCTGAAGAGCAGACAGCGGCCAAGGGCTTGATGCGTCAGCAAGAGCGTCTGGCCACCGGTTATTACAGTGGGCCTGCGGATCAGGAAAAGAACTTTACCGACCCTTACGCCAACGACCCGGTGGGTCGCGCAAAGGCGGCGCTGGCCTTCCTCGACAACATGGGCCCGGAAGAAAAAGCCGACCCACAGTGGCTGATCCAGCACCAGACCCTGAGCGATGCGCTGGCACAGACCGGCACCGACGACTCAACCACGAAGAAAGACCCAGGCCACTTCCACAACCTGTCGGAAATTCTGGCGGGCATCGACACCGATGGCTCGGACAGCAAAAAGCCCGGCGGCGATGAAAACGCGACCAGCTATGTGTTCGAGCAGGTTCAGGCTGCGTTGCGGGCGACGCAGTAATTTAGAAGCGCTGCCAATCAGCGACCGACACATAAACCTGTGGGCGAATTCATTGGCAATGAGGTGATCCAGCCGATAGACACGTATCGGCTGAACCGGCCTCTCGCAAATGAATTCGCTCCCACAGGGTTAGCGCGTGACGGGCTCGCTTACTTGGCCTTCAAGGCCGAGTAGCTGTTCATCAGGTTGCGGTAGTTCGGGATGCGCTGGGACAACAGGTTGGCCAGGCCTTCCATGTCGTTGCGCCAGTCGCGTTGCAGTTCGCACGCCACCGAGAACCAGTTCATCAGTTGCGCACCGGCAGCGGTCATGCGTGCCCAGGCAGCTTTCTGTACCACGTCGTTGAACGTGCCCGACGCATCGGTAACCACGAACACATCAAAACCTTCTTCCAGCGCGCACAGCGTCGGGAACGCCACGCACACGTCAGTCACCACGCCCGCGATGATCAGTTGCTTGCGGCCGGTGGCTTTGATCGCCTTGACGAAGTCTTCGTTGTCCCATGCGTTGATCTGGCCAGGACGGGCAATGTACGGCGCATCCGGAAACATTTCTTTCAGCTCAGGCACCAGCGGGCCGTTCGGGCCAGTTTCGAAGCTGGTGGTGAGGATGGTCGGCAGTTTGAAGAACTTGGCGCAATCGGCCAGAGCCAGCACGTTGTTCTTGAATTCGTTGGGCGAGAAGTCCTGAACCAGCGAGATCAGGCCGGTCTGGTGATCGACCAGCAGCACGACGGCATCGTTGATATCCAGACGCTTGTAGGGAACGGTCATGGTTGACTCCAGTTAAGTGTGTGACAGGTGTGTGCGACTGCCGGCGAACTGCGCCGGCAAATAGCCTCGCCGGTCAGTCCCGGCGAGGTGTTTCATGCTCTTTCGGGCGGTGTTGTCAGAACGCAAAGCACGAGCAGCCAAACGCGCCCCAGAAACCCTGGAAGTCGCTGACCGGCACTTTCGATTGACGGGCCTTGTCATGGCTGTGGGCATGCACGGTGCATGGGCCGCTGCACTGGTGAACGGCGGCCGCCATCGGCGCACCCGGACGCCAGTGCCCAGGCACCTTCGCCACCGGTGACCAGTCCGGCAGCACCGGCACACTCGGCGGTGACAGCTGATCGAACTCTTGGGTGCCGTAGACGACCTTGCCGTCGACCACCGTCAACACCGACTCGATCCACTTGATCGACTCTTCCGGCACGCTGAAGAAGTCCTGCGACAGGGCGACGACATCGGCCAGTTGGCCGACCTTGATCTGGCCCTTCTTGCCCTGCTCGGACGAGAACCAGGCGCTGCCACGGGTGTACAACTCAAGCGCGGTGTCGCGGGAAAGCCCTTCGGGGTACAACTCCAGACCGCCCACCGTACGGCCGCTGACCATCCAGTACAGCGAAGTCCACGGGTTGTAGCTGGACACCCGCGTTGCGTCAGTGCCCGCGCCGACCGGCACACCTTCAGCCAGCATGCGCTTGATCGGTGGCGTGTGCTCGCCAGCCTTGGCGCCGTAACGCTCGACGAAGTATTCGCCCTGGAACGCCATGCGGTCCTGAATCGCGATACCGCCGCCCAGTGCTTTCACGCGCTCGATGTTTTTCGGGGTGATGGTTTCGCAATGGTCGAAGAACCAGGGAATGCCGTTGAACGGGATCTCGCGGTTGACCTTCTCGAACACGTCGAGCATGCGCGAGATCGACTCGTCATACGTGGCGTGCAGACGGAACGGCCAGCGGTGCTCCACCAGATGACGCACCACCGGCTCGAGATCCTGTTCCATACCGGGCGGCAGGTCCGGACGTGGCTCGAGGAAGTCTTCAAAGTCCGCGGCCGAGAACGTCAACATCTCGCCCGCGCCGTTGTGACGCAGGAAGTCGTCGCCCTGATGCAAGGTGACCGAGCTGGTCCAGTTCTTGAAGTCGTTGAGCTCTTCCTTGGGCTTCTGGGTAAACAGGTTGTAGGCGATGCGCACGGTCAGCTGCTTCGCTTCAGCCAGTTGAGTGATGACGGCATAGTCGTCCGGGTAGTTCTGGAAACCACCGCCAGCGTCGATGGCGCTGGTCACGCCCAGACGATTCAGCTCGCGCATGAACTGGCGGGTCGAGTTGACCTGGTATTCAAGCGGCAGTTTTGGCCCTTTCGCCAGGGTCGAGTACAGGATCATCGCGTTCGGCTTGGCCACCAGCATGCCGGTCGGGTCACCGTTGCTGTCGCGGACGATCTCACCGCCCGGCGGGTTTGGCGTGTCACGGGTATACCCGGCGACCCGCAGCGCAGCGCGGTTGAGCAAAGCGCGGTCGTACAGGTGCAGGACGAACACCGGGGTATCGGGCGCTGCCTGATTGAGTTCTTCCAGAGTGGGCATGCGCTTTTCAGCGAACTGGAATTCGTTCCAGCCGCCCACCACCCTCACCCACTGCGGGGTCGGTGTGCGGTCGGCCTGCGCCTTGAGCATGCGCAAGGCGTCGGCCAGCGACGGCACGCCTTCCCAGCGCAGTTCAAGGTTGTAGTTCAGGCCGCCGCGAATCAGGTGCAAGTGCGAGTCGTTGAGGCCCGGGATCACCGTGCGCTTGTGCATGTCGATGACTTGGGTTGCACTCCCGCGCAACGACATGATTTCGGCGTCAGTGCCGACCGCGACGAATTTGCCGTCGCTGATCGCGACTGCGCTGGCCTTGGGTTTTTCCTGATCAACGGTGTGAAAGTTGCCGTTGTAGAGAATCAGATCGACGTTCATGGGGCCTCCGGCGGCTGAAGATTGAGAAGCACCGACGGCGAAGCCGGTGACAGGCATTGAAGAGAAAATGGCGGCCGCAGCGCTGAGCAATGAGCCTTTGGCGACGAAGCTGCGACGTTCGCTGCTGGCCGGGGCTTCATCGCCCGGATCATCCTTCATGATCAGCTCCGGGCATGGGTTCAGGCTTGGCGTTGAGCCATGGCGCAAACAACCGGGTCGCCTGAGGCATCAGCAGATACACCACCAGCAGCACGATGGTGATGGTCACCAGTGCGGTACTGATGACGTAATTGCCCAACGGTGGAAAAGCACGGAACACCGGGCCCCACAGCAGGGGAATCAATAAGGTCAGCGGACAGATTACGAAAAAGGTGACGACCGCCTGTTTCCAGCGCGGCGGTGGAGGACTGTCGCTGGAGGGGACAAACCAGAATTCGTTGTGCCGGTTGACCTCCGTGAAGTCACCGTCGGCGAGCATCGGCGCCGCTTCGGCGACCAGCTCGCGGCGTTGCGTGGAGTCCAGCCAGCTTTGCATGGCATCGGTGGAGCAGAAACGCAGCACACTGGTGAACATGTGCAGACCGTTGGACTTGCCCCGAATCACGTCCACACCCAAATGCCCCGGATAGGTGGCCGCAACGGCCACTGTCCGCCGCAGCCAGGCTTCGTATTGCGCCTCCATGCCTTCCTTGGCGCGGTGCTTGATCACCAGCGTGACGATCTCGTCGGGCGACAGTTTCGAGGTCGGCGTGACCTCGGCAGACAAGGCAGACTCAGGCATAGCGAAGCGCTCCGGGCAAGCGAACATTGAGCGCCAGACGGCCAGGACCGGCGATCAGCACACTGGTAAAAATGATGATCAGCAACCAGCCGAACTGGCCTTGATCGATGCTCCAGTCGCTGTGCACCACGACCAGTGCCACCAGCAGCAGAAAGAGAATAGGCAGGCAAGCGAGTCTCGCCAGTACGCCGGTCAGAATCAGCAGCGGGCACAGCACCTCGGCGAAGATCGCCATGCTCAGGGTCAGGGGGGCGCCCAAATGGAACGGGTCTTCGATCAGGGACAACTGCGCATTGAAGTTCAGCAGCTTGGGCAGCCCGTGGACGAACAGCAGGAACAACGCACCGCTCGCCCGCAGGAACAAAAGCCCCAGATCCCGAGCGCGGTCGTCGACAGTTGAATAGTTCATCGCACACCCATGAATTCAGCGATACCCGTCGAGCCGAAACAGCGCGGACGGAAGGTGAAGCCATAGTGTCGTGGTGGGATATTCGGGTCTTGAACAGACGTGCTGTGAATGGACGGTTTGTGCCTAGGGCAACCGTTACCACTTGTTTCCGGATCATCCCGAATGACGCAGAGCGTCATTGAATGTGTCACCACGCGGAGCGCGGGAACAATCAGCAGCGCAAAGCACGCTGTGGCTTTAGACCTTCATACCGCAGCAGCTCAGACGCCACAAAACGCGACTTGGGTGCAGGCCAAACGCAGACGGCGCGGAGTGGGTCGAGCGGCATGGATGCCGCGAGAGCGCCGTCAGGACATGGATGTCCGTTCGGCGCGGGCCCACGGAGCGTCGTCGGAATGCGGGTACCCGACGCAGGAGGGCCAAGCCAGGAGCCAGGACACTTGGTTACTTGGTGTCTTTTCAAGTAACCCGTCGAAGGCGGAACAGTTTGGACGTTAGGACAAACCAAACCATCAGCGTCACCTCAAATAACGGAAGTTCACACCATACATGTGAGCTTGGTCTGGGCCTGGAGGCGGACTACCATCAGTAGCAAATACTGAATTCAACGATACTTACGCTTTCAGTTGGCCTCCTGAATCTGCCCCTTGCGCTCCATGATCATCCGCTCGCCGCTTTGTTGCCGTTGCTGTTGCAGGGAATCGGAGGTCCCGCCGGAAGAGGACGAGCCAGAGCTCGTGCCCGGCCGTAATGCAGGGTTGGTCGTGCCCACACCGGAGCTGTTCACGCCGCCGTTGTTCATGCGGTTCTGACTGCTGGCGTTATTGACGCCGTTGGAGCCCGTGGCGGTGGTGTTATTGCTGTTGCTGCCATTGGTGTGGGTGGCATCGGTCCCGTTGGCGTTGGTGCCGTTGGTCCCCGTTGCATTGGTGTTGCTGCTGTTGCTGCCGTTGGTGTGCGTGGCGTCGGTGCCGTTGGCATTGATGCCGTTCGTCCCCGTAGCGTTCGTGTTGCCGCTGTTGGTGCCATTGGTCCCGGTCGCGTTGGTATTACTGCTGTTCGTGCCGTTGGTCCCGGTCGCGTTGGTGTTATTGCTGTTGGAACCATTTGTGCCGGCCGCGCCGGTGCCCGAGGCGCCGCCCGCTGAGCCAGCCGCGCCACCACCCGCTGCACCACCGCCACCAATGCCCGAGGCGGCGAGCATTAATGGCGACGAGGCCGCCTGCTGCGCCATGGCGCCACTCGACGCGGCGGTCATGGCGGCAAACAACAAACACATCAAGGTCTTGTGTGAGCTGATCATCATCGTCTCTCCGGAATTCCCGCATGGGTCTTTCCTTTCGAGGACAGACGATCATCAGCGTTCGCTTTATTTACGCCTCAGTACCTTGGCTTGACCGCTGTCCAGTCCGGCTTGTACTTCTGCATCTGCTTCACGTCGTCCCGTGAACGGATGCCGCAGGTCAGGTACTGGTCGTTGAGTTTGCCCAACTGGTCATAGTCCAGCTCAAGCCCCAGACCGGGTTCACGGGTGATTTTCACGCAACCGTCGACGATCGGCAGCTTGCCGCCCTTGATCACTTCTTCGTCCGGTTCCTGCCATGGGTAGTGGGTGTCGCAGGCGAAATCCAGATTCGGCACTGCCGCGGCCACATGCGTCATCGCCATCAGGCTGATGCCCAGGTGCGAGTTGGAGTGCATCGAAACACCCAGGCCGAACGTCTCGCACATCTTCGCCAGCGCCTGGGTGTCGCGCAGGCCGCCCCAGTAATGGTGATCGGCGAGGACGATTTGAACGCTGTTCTGCGCTACGCTGCGGCGGAACTCGGCAAAATCGGTGACCACCATATTGGTCGCCAGCGGCAAGCCCGTGCGCTTATGCAGCTCGGCCATGCCGTCCAGCCCCGGCGTCGGGTCTTCGTAGTACTGAAGATCATCACCCAGGCGTTCGGCCATGCGGATCGACGTTTCCAGCGACCAGTTGCCGTTCGGGTCGATACGCAGCGGGTAACCGGGAAAGGCTTTTTTCAGGGCCTTGATGCATGACACTTCATGTTCCGGATCGAGCGCGCCGGCCTTAAGTTTGATGCTCTTGAACCCGTAGGCTTCGATCATCCGCCGCGCCTGGGCGACGATCTGCTCCTCGCTCAACGCCTCGCCCCAACTGTCAGGTGCATACGGCGAGTCGGCGTGCTGCGCGTATTTGAAAAACAGGTACGCGCTGAACGGCACCTGATCGCGCACCGCACCGCCGAGCAGGTCCACCAGCGGCAGGTTCATCGAGCGTGCCTGCAGGTCGAGAAAGGCGACTTCGAACGCCGAATACGCGTTGCTCACGGCTTTGCTCGCGTGTGACCCCGGCGCCAGCTCGGCGCCTGCAAGGCTCGCCGGTTTGTGGACCGCAACCGTGGCTTTCACCACGGCTTTGAGCTGCGCGAGATTGAACGGATCCATGCCGATCAGTTGGCTCTTCACCTGTTTCTGAATCGCCAGCGCCGGGGCGTCGCCGTAGCTTTCGCCCAGACCGATATACCCGTTGTCGCTCTCGATTTCGATGATCGAGCGCAGCGCGAAAGGTTCGTGGATACCGCTGGCGTTGAGCAACGGCGGGTCACGGAACGCAATCGGAGTGACAGTAACGCGTGTGATTTTCAAAAGACGTCTCCCGGACGATCAAGGTTTAAGGCTCAATTCGAAACTGGGTCTGGGGTTACTTGGCAGCGCGCAGCGCCACCGGTTTCTCACTCGAGGGGGCGAGCGCCACGTCTCGCGGCTTTCCCGGTTGTTCACCTTTGGGCGTGGTGCGGGCAAAGAAGATCACCACCGCAGCCACCAATGAGGTGATCGCCAGGCCGTAAAGGCCGCCCTGAATCGAGCCGGTGGTTTGCTCCAGGAAACCGAATGCGGTCGGCGCGACGAATCCGCCGAGGTTGCCGATGGAGTTGATCAGCGCAATCACCGCCGCTGCGATGCGTGCGTCCAGATAGCCTTGAGGAATCGGCCAGAACAGGGCCGAAGCCGCCTTGAAACCAATCGCCGCGAAACAGATGGCGACGAAGGCAAAGACCGGCCCGCCGGTGGTCGACATGAACATCCCGCAGGCGGCAATCACCAGCGTTACGGCGACCCACGCCTGTTGATGCTTGAAGCGTGCAGCCAGTGCGGCAAAGCCATACATCGCGACGATGGAAATGATCCACGGTATCGAGTTGAACAGGCCGACTTCGAAGTCACTCAGGCTGCCCATCTTCTTGATCATGCTCGGCAGCCAGAACGTCGCGCCGTAGATGGTCAGCGCCACCGAGAAGTAGATGAAGCAGAACAGCAGGATCTGCCGATCCGCCAGCAATTTGAAGATCGACGGTTTGATCACTTGCGCCGCTTCCCGGGCGCGTTGCTCTTCTTCAATGGCATGGATCAGCGCGCCCTTCTCTTCCTCACTCAGCCACTTGGCTTCGCGGGGATGGGACTGCAACCAGAACCAGACGAAACCACACAAGGCGATGGACGCAAAACCCTCGATGATGAACATCCACTGCCAGCCGTGCAGGTTAAGGCCGCTGACGCCCAACAGTGCGCCGGACACAGGACCGGAAATCACCGATGCGATGGCCGAACCGCTGAGGAAAACCGCAATTGCTTTGCCGCGCTCGGCCGAGGGCAGCCATTGGGTGAAGTAGTAAATGATGCCGGGGAAGAAGCCCGCCTCCGCCGCGCCAAGGATAAAGCGCAGAACATAAAAGCTGGTCTCGCCTCGCACGAACGCCATGGCCATCGCCGCTGCGCCCCAGGTGAACATGATGCGGGTCAGCCAGGCGCGGGCACCGAAGCGTTGCAGCAGCAGGTTGGACGGGACTTCGAAGAGCGCGTAGCCCACAAAGAACAGGCCGGCGCCCAACCCGTACGCCGCCGAGCCAATGCCGAGGTCGGTTTCCATGTGGCTGCGCACGAAGCCGATGTTGACCCGGTCGATGTAGTTGACGATGAACATGATGACGAACAGCGGCAGCACGTGCCGCTTGACCTTGGCGGCCGCGCGGGCAAGCACGGTCGGGTCCGTCGTGGGATTGAGGGTATTCAAAGGGCAACTCCCGTTCATTGTTTTTTTGGGGATGAGCCGATGATGGACGCCGGTATTGTTCCCGTCTAATCTAGATTGACTGTTGATTGATACCCGGAATATATCAATGTTCGAGCTTGCTCAACTTCGCTGCTTCACCACGGTGGCCACGGAACTCAACTTCCGCCGCGCCGCCGAACGGCTGAACATGACTCAACCGCCTTTAAGCCGACAGATTCAGTTACTGGAGCATCACCTGGGGGTCGAACTGTTCACGCGCAGTACGCGAAGCGTGGCGCTCACGGCTGCCGGCCGGGCGTTCTTCATCGAGGCCCAGACGTTGCTCGAACACGCGCAACAGGCCGCACTCGCCGCCAAACGGATCGCCGAAGGGGATATTGGGTCGGTGACGATCAGTTTCGTCGGCAGCGCGGTGTACGAATTTCTGCCGAAGGTCATCGCCGAGGCGCGCCTCAATCAGCCACACGTAAAAATCTCCCTGACCGAAATGAACACCTATTCTCAGCACGAAGCCTTGAGGGCCCGGCGTATTGACCTGGGCATCGTCCGGGCGCCACTGCTGCAGGCCGGGTACGAAACCGAATGCCTGGTGCGTGAACCCTTCGTGCTTGCCGTCCCCGGCAGCCATCCGCTGGCCAGCGCCGCTACCGTCAGCGTGCAGGATCTGGATGCGCAACCCTTTCTGATGTATTCGCACTCCGCTTACCCGCCGTTCAATGAACTGCTCACCGGTACGCTGCGTTCCGCGCAAGTGGCGCCGGAGTACGTGCAGTGGCTGGGGTCTTCGCTGACGATTCTGGCGCTGGTGAATGCAGGAATGGGTTTGGCGTTGGTGCCGCGTTGCGCCACCAATGTGGTGTTCAAGAACGTGGTCTTCCGCGACATTGACCTGGGCGAAGGTGTGCAAAGCGAGCTGCACCTGGTCTGGCGTTCGGACAACGACAACCCGGCCTGCATGATGCTGCTGGAGGCGATTCGTGCGGCAGTGAAAGCCGAAACGGCGTAACGGAAGCGGCCTGATCGGACCGCTCCCATACCCAGGTCAGGTGCGTTGCGCGACCGTCGTGGTGTCCGTCGACAATGGTTGGTCCGGCGTGATCGACAACGGTTCGATCTTGCCGACGATGAACAGATAGCTGAACGCCCCCAGCAACGCGAATGCGCCTGCGGTCATCAACGGCGCGGTGAACGACCCGTTGCCCATCACCAGCATGAAACCGGTAAAGGTGGTAATGAAAATCCCTGCCGTGTTTGAGGCGAAATTCTGTATGCCACCGATGGACGCGACGTGGGCCGGCGTTGGCGCGACGTCGGCGGGCAGGCACCAGATGCTCGCGCCGGCAAATGCAAGGCTGGCATAGGCCAGGCTGAAGAACGCCAGCATGGCGTAAGTGTTGGCGGTGAACACCGACAACGAGATACTCGATGACATCAGCATGCCGCCGACGATGCAGGTCTTGCGGGCTGCAGTCAGGCTCCAGCCACGACGGTACAAGGCATCAGAAGTCAGGCCGCCGACCCAGCCGCCGACAATGGATGCAATGGCCGGAATCGTCCCCAGAGTACCGAGAGACTTCAGCGAAAACCCGCGTTCAGTGACCAGGTAGGTCGGGAACCAGGTGATGAAAAAGTAGATGACAAAGTTCAGGCAGAAAAAGCCAAGCATCATGCCCCACAGCGTACGGTGGCGGAACAGTGATGCCCACTTGACCTTTGGCCGGGCAGCGACCGCTGCGACCTTGCCGGCCTCGTGCTGCTCAATGGCGGCAACAGCCTGTGGCTCTTTGTAAATCAGCCACCAGCCGATCACCCAGACCACGCCCACGGCGCCGGTGATGACGAACGAGGCGCGCCAGCCCCAGAGCTCGATGATCAGCGCCACGACCGGAATCGACAGCGCCGAACCGACCCGCGAGCCGCTGTCGAAAATGCTGGTGGCAAACCCGCGCTCTTTCACGTCGAACCACTGACTGACGATTTTGGCGCAGGACGGATACGCCCCCGCCTCCCCCACGCCCAGCATCAACCGACAGCCGAACATCGTAGCCAGACTGCTGGCGGCAGCCGTCGCCGCCGTGAACAGCGACCACCAGGCCACCGCCAATGGCAGTGCGATCCTCGCGCCGACCTTATCGACGAACCAGCCAAAGGGCATTTGCATCAGCGCGTAGGTCCAGAAGAAACCGCTGAGCAGCAGGCCCATCTGTCCTGAGCCCAGGCCGAGTTCTTTCTGGATATAGGGCGCCGCAACCGCAAGGTTGGCCCTGTCGATGTAGTTGATGGCGACGGCAAGAAAGCAAAGAAATATGACCAACCAACGACCTTTCTGCATAGCGAGTCCTCCTGATTATTTTTATGAGTAAGACTTCGTGCGCGCTTCGGGCAGGGCCTTGAACCTGAATTCACGAGGGGCTTTTCAATGGATTGACATCCCACTGAAAATCGCAAATTGGCCTGACCAAATATCCGAATGCAGCCGATACTAGACCCGAAAAGGACGATATGGAAATCAGAAAGGTGGTTTTTTTCGCACTTTTTCGCCAGCCTGTCGCGACTTGCATAATTTGGCCTGACCAATCTATGCTCCGCTCAACCGTCTTCCAAGAGGCTCTGCAAGGGCGACAGGCTGGGACAGCAACTGTAGGAGCGCGCTTGCTCGCGATTGCGATTTACCTGCGACCTATTCGCTAACTGACACAACGTAACCCATAACAAAAAAAGGACTCCGCGATGAAGATGACGTTTCGTTGGTACGGGAAAGACGACCCCGTGACCCTGCCGTACATCCGCCAGATCCCCGGCATGACCGGCGTCGTGTCAGCCATTTACGACATCCCGGTTGGCGAGGTCTGGCCGCTGGAAAAAATCACCGAGCTCAAACGTACCGTGAACGCCCACGGCCTGGACCTCGACGTCATCGAGAGCGTGCCGGTGCACGAAGACATCAAACGCGGCCTGCCCAGCCGCGATCGCCTGATCGACAACTACGGCCAGACGCTGCGCAACCTCGCGGCGTGCGGGATCAAAGTGGTCTGCTACAACTTCATGCCGGTGTTCGACTGGACACGTTCGACGCTGGCCATGGAACTGCCCGATGGCTCGACCACACTGGCCTTCGACGTCGCCGTCATCGAACAGGCGAACCTCGACGACGGCATCAGCCTGCCGGGCTGGGACGTCAGCTATGAACCGGAAACCCTGAGGGCGTTGATCACCGAATACGCTCAGGTTGACGAAGCGACCCTGCGTGAGCGTCTGGCGTACTTTCTTCAGCGCATCATCCCGGTGGCCCGCGAGGCCGGGATCAAGATGGCCTTGCACCCCGACGACCCACCCCGCTCCATGTTCGGCATGCCCCGCGTGGTGAAAAACCGCGAAGACCTCGCGCAGGTCATGGCGATGGTCGATGATCCGGCGAACGGCCTGACGCTGTGCTCCGGCTCATTGGGTGCCGACCTGGGCAATGACATTCCGTCACTGGTCCGGGAATTTGGTGGCCAGGGCCGCATCCATTTCGCCCACCTGCGCAACGTCAAGGTCAACGAGGCCGGCGACTTCTATGAAACCGCCCACCGCTCCGAGGACGGCTCGCTGGACATGGCCGAAATCGTCAAGGCCTACGTGGAAACCGGCTTCGAGGGCTACTACCGCCCCGACCACGGCCGCATGATCTGGGGCGAAACCGGCAGACCGGGGTATGGCCTGTACGACCGGGCGTTGGGCGCGGTGTATCTCAACGGATTGTGGGAAGGGATTCGCAAGGGGATGCCAACAGCGCACTGAGCGATGCGTGGATGGGCGGTCAGCTCTAACCGAGGTGGTCAATGGGGTTATGTACCTGAATCAAACCTGAGGCCAGCATGCAGACTCAACAGCAGCGATGATCAATTGTGGGAGCGAATTCTCTCGCGATTGGCCGGCGCATCAAGCACATCTCTGTTGCCTGAACCTATTTCGCGAATGAATTCGCTCCCACAGCGTACGGGCCCAGGGCGGCCATCCCGTGTTGGCTCAACCCTGTTCGGTGTTCATCCCGTCCAGCCAGCGCGCTTCAGATCGGCGCAAGTGCTCGCGCATTGCGGTCTGCGCGCCGATCAGGTCGCGGGCTTGCACCGCTTGCAGGATGGCTTCGTGTTCAGCGACGGCAATCGCCCAGGTTTCGCGGGTTTCGGAGTGCTCGCTGACGTGAGCCGTGAGCGGGCTGTAACGCTCTTCGAACAACGAGGTGATGATGCGCACCAGCGTCGAGTTGCCGCTCATCTTCGCCAGGCGCTGGTGAAACTTGCGGTCATCGTCCAGCGCGGGCACGCCCTTGATCGCGCCTTCGCGCATCTTGTCGATGCAGGTCTGCAAATAGCGATAGTCAGCCTTGGTCCCGTGCAGGCAGGCCAGCATGACGCTCTCGCCCTCGATCAACGCACGGGCCTGCATCAGTTCGGACGGGCTCTCACCCAGCGTTCGCGTCTTGCCCTTGACGCCCAGCAAGTGCTCGCAGACGTAGATCCCCGAGCCCATGCGAATCTCGACACTGCCTTCGATTTCCAGTGCGATCAACGCTTCACGCAACGAAGGCCGCGAGACCCCCAACAACTGCGCCAGATCCCGTTCCGGAGGCAAACGGGAACCGGCCTTGATGCCATTCTTGCGAATATGCTCACGCAGGCGGTCAGCGGTTATCTGATAAAGGCGTCGTTCGGGGGGAAGGCTAGGCGCGGTCATGAATCACGTTCCATCGGTCTGCGCCGGAGCATATCACACGCCTCTCAACCAACCGCGCATGTGGCCAGCAATCCCGTTTCGATTTTCGCTCCGCCCGACCGGCCCTCCCCGCTGCCCTTGTCCCTCCTGATCATCCCCACGCTCGGCGTTGAAATGCATCTCCCGACGCTCTGCGTCAATCGAAGCAGGACGCAGAGCGTCCAAGCCGGCATTACCACGCGGAGCGTGGGAACGATCATGCAGCAAGGCTGATGCTTTACCTGTAGGGGCGACTGGGGTGCAGGCCAAACGCAGAAAACGCGCAGTGGGCCGAGCGGCATGGATGCCGCGAGAGCCGAAGGCGAAACGGTCAGGCCGTTAGGCCAAACTGCTAAGCACTCAACCGAGAGATCACATCATTCAACCCCACCGACAACCCATGCAAATCCTCACTGGCCGTCTGCGTACGCAACACATTGCTCTGATTCGTCGTCGCAATCGCCGTAATCTCCGTCAGATTGCGCGAAATATCCTCTGCCACCGACGTCTGCTCTTCCGCCGCCGTAGCAATCTGACGGTTCATGTCACGGATCGCCTCCACCGCAACCGTGATCCGCTGCAAGGAAGAACCGGCCAACGCCACCTGATCCACGCTTTCCTGACTGCGCGCCTGCCCGCTTTCAATCGCCTGAGCCGCATCGATGGCACCGGTCTGCACCGAACTGATGATCTGATTGATTTCCGCCGTGGACGCCGCCGTCCGCTGCGCCAATGTCCGCACCTCATCGGCAACGACCGCAAAACCGCGCCCGGCGTCGCCCGCACGTGCCGCTTCGATCGCCGCGTTAAGCGCCAGCAGATTGGTCTGCTCGGCAATCCCCCGAATCACCTCCAGCACCTTGCCGATCCGCCCACTGTCACTTTCCAGACGACGAATCACATCGGCGGTATTGCTGATCTCGGTGCGCATCTGTGTGATTGCCGTGATGGTTGCGCTCATCACCTTGCCACCGTCCTGTGAACTGCGGTCAGCTTCGTCGGCCGCCTGGGCGGCTTGTGCCGCATGACGCGCCACTTCCTGCGCAGTCGCCGACATCTCGGTCATCGCCGTTGCCACCTGATCGGTGCGCTCGAACTGCTCGTGCGTACCCTGCGCCATCAAGGCGGCAATCGCCTTCAACTCGCCGCCCGCGCTGTCCAGGTCGGTGGTGCTGCGTTTGAGGCGGGTGAAGGTATCCGCGAGAAAATCACGCAACGTATTGGCGGCCACCGCCAGACGCCCCAATTCGTCCTGACGGGTCACACTGACGCGATCACTGAAACGTCCCTGACTCAACTGCGCGACGTATTCGATCAGCAGCGTGACCGGGCCGACGATGTTGCGATTGACCACCCACAGCGTCAGCACGCCCACCAGCAGCGCCGACGCCAGCATCACCAGCGTGCCGATCAGAATGGTCTGGTCCGCCGCGCTGCTGATCGACAACGACTGCTGGTCGCTCTGCTTGCGCAGGCTGGCCACCAGCGCGCTCATCTGCTCGCTGGCCGCGCGATCCACGCCTTTGACGGCCTGGTCGCCTGCGACCGGATCGCCCCCCGCCGCCACGAACGCATCACGCCCCTTGCGATAGGCAACACCCAGCGCTCGGTGCTCGTCACGCAGTTTGTCCACCTGCCCTCGGATCTCGGCATCCAGAACGGTCATGGCACTCAGGCGGCCCAACGTGTCTTGTACCTGGCGTTCCTGCTCTTCGAACTGGGCCCAGAATTTGTCGCGATCCGCGGGCTGTTTGCCGCGCAGGAGCACGTTCTTCCACTCCTGAACCTGAATCTTGAATTGAAGATTGGCCTGATCGACCCGCTGTGAGGCCTGCAACGGACCTTCGATCAAACCTCGGTAGGCGTGCACATTGCTGGAGAGGAACTGGAAACAGGCCAGGGCGATCAATAGCACCAGCACCAGACTGCCGCTGAGCAGCGCCAGAATCTGCAACTTCAAGGACTTGGACATACGGGAAAATCTCGTCAGGGGGGACTGCTGTCCTCAGCGCTGCCTCGTGAGCGCGCCGAAGGTTTGCCTGCTTGTCACATCCCTGTGCCGCTGTGTTGACCACGTTCGAAAACGTTTAAAAAACAACAGGGTTACCTAGGCTGATTCGACCCCATGGGACCGTTCTTTAGGCGACAAAACACAACGCCGACAGACGGTACGAAACCGTCAGCGAAGCGTCTAAAACGCGGGTCAAAAACTTGGCAGCCAGCGGCACCACCGACTCGTCGAAGTGGATCAACGTGCGACAGCAGGATGTCTCAGCCAGCCCTCGCGGCACTCCATCAGGTAGTCGATGAAGGCGCGCAACCGCAGGGGCACATGCCGGTTGCTCGGGTAAAGCAGCGTGAACGGCCGAGAGCGCCCGGCGTAATCACCCAGCACTTCCACCAGTGACCCTTCTCGCAGCTCTTTTTCCACCGAAAAACGATAGGCCTGAAACAGCCCAGCGCCGTGCCTGGCCAGCGTCACCCCGCCGAGTACGTCATCGGAGCAGCAGTAACCGCTTTCGGCCAGCAACTCGCGCGGCTGGCCGTTCTCCTGAAACAACCAGGGAATGCGTCGGCCGCTGCTGGGAAGCTCGTACTGAATGCACTCATGATTGGCAAGGTCCTCAAGGGTCTGCGGCGTGCCCGCCCGCTGCAGATAGTCCGGCGTGGCGATCATGACCAGCGCGCCATCCTCCAGCTTGCGCGCGATGAGCGTCGAATCCGGCTGCGTCCGCACGCGAATGGCCATGTCGTAGCCCTCGGCAACGAAATCGATGTTGCGGTTGCTCAGGTTGATGTCGACGGTCACGTCCGGGTAGCGACGCCGGAACTCGGGGAGCAGCGGCAGAATCCGGTGATGCCCGTAGGTCGTCGGAATGCTCATGCGCAACGTGCCGGAGGGCTTCAATTGCTGGCCCGAGACCTGGCGTTCGGCTTCCACCAACTGCGTCAGGGCCTGGCTGCACTGTTCGAAATACACCCGACCGCTTTCGGTCAGACGAATGCTGCGGGTGGTCCGCACGAACATGCGCGCACCGAGCCGCTCTTCCAGCCGTGAAATGGAACGGCTCACGGCAGCTGGCGTTACACCCGCCGCCAGCGCCGCCGCTGTAAAGCTCCCCGCCTCTGCGGCCAGACAGAACAGCTCGATGCTGCCCAGTTGAATGTCGTCGAAATGGCGTTTCACGATTCGTTACACCGAGTATCAAGTGAAGGTTCCGGCACGCGGTTTATCACTTTGAGCAGTGTAAATATAGCCTTGTCAGACGTCGTCGCCGGGCTTGGAGTGCTGCCCAAACACCTGCGAAGGCCTGCGCAGCACCGGGTCGAACGGGTTGATCTTCTGACTGATGGCCGCCGCTTCACGCTTGAGCATGTCGACCACGGTCGGCATGCGTTCGGCGTTCAGACGGTCGCTGATGGTTGCCACGCTCAAGGCGGCGACGGCGCGACCTTCCCGGTCGAGGATCGGGACCGCGAGTCCGGCCATGCCTTCGAGCACGCCGGTGTTGCGTGAGGCATAGCCCAGGCGGCGCACGTTGTCGATTTCCGAGCGCAGCATCACTTCGTCATACAAGTGAAAATCCCGAAGGCGCGGCAGGTTGTAGCGAATCACGGTGTCGCGCTCTTCCTCAGGCAGGAACGCCAGAATCGCCAGGCTGCCTTGCCCGACACCCAGCGCCACGCGGCCACCGATGTCGCCGGTAAAGGTGCGGATCGGGTATGGCCCTTCACTGCGATCCAGACAAACCGCATCGAATCCGCTGCGCGCCAGCAGGAACAACGAGTCGCCCAACGAGGCCGACATTCGCAGCAGGCTGGGTCGCACCACGTCGCGCAAGTTGCCGGTCTGTCCCGCTCTCGCGGCCAGGGCGAAAAACTCCAGGCTCAAGCGATACCGTTTGCTGCGTGCGTCCTGCTCGACCATCCCTTCGTCCATCAGGCTGCGCAGCAGTCGATGCGTTGTGGGTTGCGAGAGTCCCACCTGTTGCGCGAGTTGCGTCACCCGTTCACCGCCTTCGGGGCACTCGCCCAGACAACGCAGAACCGCGAACAGGCGCGAAACCGCTCCAACACCTGCTTCCTTGGTCTCATCTTTATTCCGTTCAGTGGAATTCATTTGTCGTTATTCCTTAGTTAAATCCACCTGATGAATAAACTTGAAAAAATCACTCATTCAGTGAAATTCGGCGTTGAGCCCATCCTATTCCCGGGCATAGGATCAGTCCACAGGGCGATTTGAATAACAGCGGCAGCCGACTCAGAGCGAGCGCCAGCGTCCACAGGTTTGCCAGCCTCCCGGCACGCCTTCTCTCTTCGCATCTGCCCATAAAAAACGCATGCCCCAGGCGTGCACGAATACGAGGTGGAAGCAGCCATGGCCTTTCTTCAGCTCCAGGCACTCTGTAAACGCTACGGCCCCGTCGATGCGGTGGTTGCCACTGATCTGTCGGTGGAAAAAGGCGAGTTCGTTTCCCTGCTCGGCCCGTCGGGCTGCGGCAAGACCACCACACTGCAAATGATCGCCGGCTTCGTGGACGTCAGCGCCGGACGCATCCTGCTCGACGGTCGCGACATCACCCACGCAAAGCCGGCGAGTCGCGGTCTGGGCGTGGTCTTCCAGTCCTATGCGCTGTTCCCGCACATGACCGTGCGTGACAACGTCGCCTTCGGCCTGAAAATGCGCAAGGTGGCCGCCGCCGATGTACAACGCCGCGTGTCGCGGGTGCTGGAACTGGTGCGCCTGGATCAACACGCCGAACGCTACCCCCGTGAACTGTCCGGCGGACAGCGTCAGCGTGTGGCGCTGGCACGGGCGTTGGTGATCGAGCCCCCGGTTCTGTTGCTCGACGAGCCGCTGTCCAACCTCGACGCCAACCTGCGCGAAGAAATGCAATTCGAGATCCGGCGCATTCAGCGCGAGGTCGGCATCACCACCCTGATGGTGACCCACGACCAGGCCGAAGCGCTGTCGATCAGCGACCGCGTGGTGGTCATGCAGGCCGGCCGCATCACCCAGATCGACGAACCTTACAAACTGTATGAACACCCCCGCACACGCTTCATTTCCGGGTTTGTCGGCAAGGCCAACCTGCTGCACGGCGACCGGGATCACAGCGGCACGGCCCAAGTGCGCCAGCAACAAGGCGAAGGCGAACTGACTCTCAGCCTGCGCCCGGAAAAAATCGATCTGGTGGACGCCGGCGCAGGTCGCCTTCAGGGCCGGATCGTCACGCGCTATTTCCTGGGCAGTCAGTGGTTGTATCGCGTCGAAACGTCCATCGGCGAACTGACCGTCGTGCGTCGCAACAATGGCGACGCGCCGCTCAACGAAGGCACTGCCGTCGGCCTCGACTGGCCCGCCGAATTGCTGCGTGTGCTGGCTGCCGATGAGGTGCCGGCATGAGTGGAGCAAGCGTGCTGCGCGACACCGGTCGCGGCTATCTGTTGTCGGCGCCCGCGCTGGCGCTGTTCGTCGGCCTGCTGGTGTTGCCGTTGCTGCTGACCCTGGTGCTGTCGTTCAACGTGTTCGATTACGAAGTCGGGGTCAAAGGCGATGCCTGGACCTTTGCGCAGTACCTGAACCTGATCACCGACTCCTACTTCTATGAAATCTTCTTTCGCACCTTCTGGATCAGCGCGCTGGTGACCCTGCTGTGCGTGGTGATTGGTGTTCCGGAGGCGTACATCCTCAGCCGTATGGGCACACCGTGGCGCTCGATTTTCCTGATTCTGATCCTCACCCCGCTGCTCATTTCGGTGGTGGTCCGCGCATTTGGCTGGAGCCTGTTGCTGGGGGCCGACGGGTTGGTCAACCAGGCGATTCAGGCGCTGGGCGGTCGCCCGATCAAGATGCTCTATACCCCGTTCGCGGTGATCCTGGCACTGGTCCATGTGATGCTGCCGTTCATGATCATTCCCGTGTGGACTTCGCTGCAGAAGCTCGACGCCTCGGCCGAGCAAGCGGCACTGTCGCTGGGCGCTACGCAAGCGAAGGTCATGCGCCTGGTGGTGTTGCCGCAGGTCATGCCCGGCGTGTTGTCCGGCACGTTGATCGTGTTCGGCCTGTCGGCCAGTTCCTTCGCGATTCCGGGCCTGCTCGGCGGACGTCGCCTGAAGATGGTCGCGACCGTCGTCTACGACCAGTACCTCTCGGAACTCAACTGGCCCATGGGCGCCGCCATTGCCGTGGCGCTGTTGTTGATCAACCTGCTGGTCATGCTGTCGTGGAACCGGTTGGTCGAAGGTCGCTATAAAAAATCCCTGGGGGAATGATTGATGTCCAAGAACGGTCCTCTGGCCCTGTCTTTTCACGCCCTGGTCGTGGTGTTCATGCTGGCGCCACTGGTGATGGTCTGTCTGGTGGCATTTACTCCGGAAAACACCCTGAGCCTGCCGTGGCACGGTTTCTCCCTGCGCTGGTTTGCAGCCGTGTTTGAACGCGCCGACTTCATTCAGTCGTTCTACAACAGCCTGACTCTGGCAGTGGTCGCGGCGACGCTCGCGACGCTGATTGCCGTGCCCGCCGCCCTGGCGATCACCCGCTATCAGTTCCCGGGCCGCAACTTCCTCAACGGGCTGTTTCTGTCGCCGATCATCATCCCGCACCTGGTGCTGGGCGTGGCGATGTTGCGCCTGTTCGCGTTGATGGGTGTCAACGGCAGTTTCGTCTGGCTGATGTTCGCCCATGTGGTGGTGATCACGCCTTACGTGTTGCGTCTGGTGATCGCCGCGGCCATTGGCGTTGATCGCAGCGCCGAACAGGCCGCCGAATCACTGGGCGCCAGCCGCTTTACGCTGTTCCGCCAGATCACCTTGCCGATGATCCTGCCCGGCGTCGCCGGTGGCTGGCTGCTGGCGTTCATCAACAGCTTCGACGAAGTGACGCTGTCGATCTTCGTCACCTCGCCGTCGACCCAGACACTGCCGGTGCGCATGTACGTGTACGCCACCGAATCCATCGACCCGATGATGGCGGCCGTGTCGGCGCTGGTGATCGCACTGACAGCCGCGACCATGATCATCCTCGACCGGGTTTACGGCCTGGACCGCGTGCTCGTGGGTCGTCACTGATGAACATCACGCCCATGGACCACACCTGCCCCTTCTGCTGTTACCCGATAGAGAACGCACCATGGCTTTGCTGAAACGTCTGGCAGAACACGACCGCGAGGTCCTGCCGTTTACCCTCGATGGCCAACCTGCCACCGGGTTACAAGGCGACACACTGCTGACTGCCGTGCTGACCCGTGCCGATGCGCTCCGCGGCAGCGACTTCAGCGCCGAGCCCCGTGCGGGTTTCTGCCTGATGGGCGCCTGCCAGGATTGCTGGGTCAAACTGGGTGACGGCCGCCGGGTGCGCGCCTGCGCCACGCTGCTGGAGGCCGGACACTGCGTCAGCCGCGAGCCGGGGCGGACGCTATGAAGCTATCAGGTATTGTCATCATCGGCGCGGGGCCGGCCGGCATTCGTGCGGCTCAGACCCTCGTCGCCTACGGCCTGCAACCTTGCCTGATCGACGAAAGCCTGCGCGGTGGCGGGCAGATCTATCGCCGTCAACCGGAAAACTTCAAGCGTTCGGCCAAAGCACTCTATGGCTTTGAAGCGTCGAAAGCGCAGGCGGTACACGCTACGCTGGACCGGCTGCAGGCCGACATCGATTACCGCCCGCAAACCCTGGTCTGGAATGCTGAGGCGCAGTCGCTGGACACGTTGCACGACGGTGTCGCCGACCAGCTTCCGTATACGCATCTGATCGTTGCAACCGGGGCCACCGACCGCATCCTGCCGGTGCCGGGTTGGACGCTGCCGGGCGTCTACAGCCTGGGCGCTGCGCAAATCGCCTTGAAATTCCAGGGCTGCGCCATCGGCGAACGCGTGGTGTTCGCGGGCAGCGGACCTTTGCTCTATCTGGTGGCGTACCAATACGCGAAAGCGGGCGCGAAGGTGGCGGCAGTGCTCGACAGCTCGCCGTTGTCCGCGCAAACCCGCGCCCTGCCCGCGCTACTCGGTCAACCGGCGACCCTCGCCAAAGGCCTGTATTACCGTGGCTGGCTCACGGCCCATGGCGTGCCGGTGCATCAAGGCGTTCACCTGCAAAGCATTCAAGGCGAACAGCGTGTCCGCAGTGTGCGCTGGCGTCAGGGTGAGCAGGAAAGGACGCTTGATTGCGATGCCGTGGCCTTTGCTCACGCGTTGCGCAGCGAGACCCAGCTCGCCGATCTGCTGGGCTGTGCCTTCAGCTGGAGCGACCTCAACCGCGCCTGGCTGCCGACCCGGGATACGTCCGGCCGCAGCAGCGTGGAAGGCGTTTACCTGGCGGGCGACGGCGCGGGCATCATGGGCGCCGACGCCGCCGAGATGGCCGGCGAACTCGCGGCCTTGACGCTCCTCAGCGACACCGGTCATCAGGTCGATGCCGCGCGCAGCACCGCGCTGCAACACAGGCTGGACGCCATTCATCGCTTCCGTCATGGGCTGGAAACGGCGTTCCCGTTCCCCGAGGACTGGGCCGCCAACGCACCTGACACCTTGACCGTCTGCCGCTGTGAAGAGGTCAGCGCTGGCGAGATCCGACAAACCGTCGAACAAGGCCACTGGGAGATCAACCGTGTAAAAGCCATGTGCCGCGTTGGCATGGGTCGTTGCCAGGGCAGGATGTGTGGCATGGCCGCCACGGAGATCGTTGCGCATGCGTCGGGCCGAGACATTGCCAGCGTGGGCAGACTGCGCGGGCAGGCACCGATCAAACCGATTCCGTTCGGTGTGGAGGTGGACCAATGAGCCTGCCGATCGAGGTGGAGGCCGTGGTCATAGGCGGCGGCATCGTCGGCGCGTCCGCTGCGTTGTTTCTGGCGAAAAGCGGCAGGCGTGTGGTGTTGCTGGAGCGTGACTTTTTCGGCGCTCACTCCAGTGGCGTCAATTACGGCGGCGTGCGGCGGCAGGGTCGACCGCTGTCGCAGTTGCCGCTGTCCCAAAGGGCCCACGCCATCTGGGGCGACCTGACGAACCTGATCGGGATCGACGGCGAATACCTGCGCTCCGGTCATCTGAAACTGGCCCGCAGTGACAAGGACATGGCCGCGCTGGCGGCCTACGAGCAGGCGTCGCGAGGGTTTGGTCTGGACCTGCAATTGCTCGACCGAGAGCAGCTGCGCGCCCGCTTTCCGTGGGCCGGTGATGTGGCGGTCGGCGCCTCGTTGTGCGCCGATGACGGTCACGCCAACCCGCGCATCGTTTCTCCAGCCTTTGCCCATGCCGCACGTCGAGCCGGTGCCGACGTCTACGAGCAGGCTGCGGTCTCTGAGGTCAGCCACGACGGCCATGCGTTCACCGTCCGCGCTGCCGGCGGCCAGACCTTTCGCGCCCCCTGGCTGCTGAACTGCGCCGGCGCGTGGGCGGCGGCGCTGGCGGAACAGTTTGGCGAACCGGTGCCGATGCGCTCGGGGCACCCTGCGATGCTGGTGACTGAACCGCTGCCGATGTTCATGGACGTCAGCACCGGTGTCGAAGGCGGCGGCATTTATGCCCGTCAGGTCGCACGCGGCAACTGCGTATTGGGCGGCGGTCAGGGCTTTGCGCTCGATCCCGCCACGGCGCGTCCCGGCCAGGCGGCGATTCTCGACATTCTGCGTAACGCGGTCGAACTCTATCCACCGCTGGCCGGTGCTCAGGCCATTCGCACCTGGAGCGGCACCGAAGGGTATCTGCCGGACCGCGAGCCGGTGCTCGGCGTCAGTTCCACTCAGCCGGGCCTGCTGCACGGCTTTGGTTTCGCCGGGTCTGGCTTTCAGATCGGCCCTGCGGCGGGCGAGGCCCTGGCACAGATTGTCTGCACCGGGGCGCCGTCGATCCGGCTCGATGCCTTCTCGATTCAGCGTTTTCAACCCATTTCCCAGCCCGCATTGCCTACCGCACCGCCCGCAACCGCCGCCCCGGCTCACGCGGAAAACGTCATTCCATTGTTCAGAGGAAGATCGCAGCCATGAAAAACATGAACTCCGTTAAACGTTTTGCCCTGACCGGCTTGTCTTGTCTGCCGTTCGCCGCTCTGCTCACCTCGCTGCCGGCGCAGGCTGAACCGACGCTGTATCTGGGCATGAACGGCGGCACCATGGAGCGCCTGTACGCCGATCAGGTGCTGCCGGCCTTCGAAAAGGCCAATCACGTCAAAGTGGTGATCGTCCCGGGCACCTCATCGGACATCCTCGCCAAGGTCCAGGCGAGCAAGGACAACCCGCAGATGCACGTGATGTTCCTCGACGACGGCATCATGTACCGCGCCATTTCCATGGGCCTGTGCGGCAAGCTGCAGCCGAGCGCGGCCCTGGCGGACATTCCGGCCAAGGGCAAGATCAAGGACGAAGCCGTCGCGGTCAGCCTCGGGGTGACGGGCCTGGCGTACAACACCAAGATGTTCGAAGAAAACGGCTGGAAGGCGCCGACGTCGTGGGCTGACATGGCCGACAAGCGCTACAAGGACAAACTGGTGTTTCAGTCCCTCGCCTCCTCGACGTTCGGCCTGCATGGTTTCCTGATGTTCAACCGGTTGCAGGGCGGCAGCGAAACCAACGTCGAGCCTGGGTTCAAGGCCTGGCCGAAGACCGTCGGGCCGAACGTGCTGGAGTACATTGCCAGCTCGGCGAAGATCTCCGAGATGGTTCAGACCGGCGAAGCGGCATTGTTCCCGCTGACCCCGACGCAAGTCACCGCGCTGAAGCTCAAGGGTGTGCCGGTGGAGTACGCGCCGCCCAAGGAAGGCGCCGTGGTGTTGAACGTTGCGGAATGCACCATCGCCAATAACGATCAGCCGGAACTGGCGCAGAAGCTGGCGGAATTCCTGCTGACGCCCGAAGCCCAGGCTCCTGCGCTGGAACTGGGCGACCAGATACCGTCCAACCCGAAAACGCCGACCACCGACCGTACACGTGGCCAGGTGGAAGCAATGAACAAATACCTGGAAACCGCCGTCACCATTGATTGGGATCAGGTCAACCAGATCCGCCCAGAATGGAACGCGCGCTGGAGCAAGACCATCGAGCGGTAAACGCGTTGTAGCACCTGTTCACTGTGGGAATGAACATGCTCGCGAAGAGGACCATGCATCCGGAGAATCGCAGGTGGATGACCTAAAGGCTTCGCGAGCAAGCTCGCTCCCACAGGTTCTGCGGCGGCCACGGGTATTGCGGCAGTCACGGGTTCTGGGTCTGCCTGGTCCACAGGTTTTGAGGCAGCAACAACTTCTGTGGTCTACCCGGTACCTGTGGGAGACGTCGGAGGTTACGACGGCAGCGAATGCGTTGAATCAGTCACCGCAGATGTCACTGCCCCACCGCATTCGCCACTGTCGTAACCTCCAGCAGCTCCCACAGGTCTTGCGGCCGCCACAGGTACTGAGTAGGTCTTGAGGCTGCCACATGCCCTGAGCCTGCCTGGTTCAGAGGTCTTGCGGCAGCCACAGGTTCTGGGTCTGCCTGGTCCAAAGGTTTTGAGGCAGCAACAGGCTCTGTGGTCTACCCGGTACCTGTAGGAGACGTCGGAGGTTACGACGGCAGCGAATGCGGTGGGTCAGTCTCCGCAGATGTCACTGCCCCACCGCATTCGCCACTGTCGTAACCTCCAGCAGCTCCCACAGGTCTTGCGGCCGCCACAGGTACTAAGTAGGTCTTGAGGCTGCCACATGCCCTGAGCCTGCCTGGTTCAGAAGTCTTGAGGCAGCCACATGCCCTGAGCCTGCCTGGTTCAGAAGTCTTGAGGCAGCCACAGGTTCTGGGTCTGCTCGGTCCTCAGGTCTTGAGGCAGCAACAACTTCTGTGGTCTACCCGGTACCTGTGGGAGACGTCGGAGGTTACGACGGCAGCGAATGCGGTGGGTCAGTCTCCGCAGATGTCACTGCCCCACCGCATTCGCCACTGTCGTAACCTCCAGCAGCTCCCACAGGTCTTGCGGCGGCCACAGGTAGTGAGTAGGTCTTGAGGCTGCCACACGCCCTGAGCCTGCCTGGTTCAGAGGTCTTGAGGCTGCCACACGCCCTGAGCCTGCCTGGTTCAGAAGTCTTGAGGCAGCCACAGGTTCTGAGTTTGCCCGGTCCTCAGGTCTTGAGGCAGCAACAACTTCTGTGGTCTACCCGGTACCTGTGGGAGACGTCGGAGGTTACGACGGCAGCGAATGCGGTGGGTCAGCCTCCGCAGATGTCACTGCACACCGCATTCCTGAGCAAGCTCTATTCCACAGATCTTGCGGCGGTGTGTCAGTCGCGACCGATGCCGATGTGCGCTCACCGAACATTGCGTCCAACTATCGTCCCTCGCGTCGGTCACACCCTTACTACCCACTGACTGATGACGAGACCGGATGAGTTTCATTCTTTGCATGACTGTGCTCGGCGTCTTGTTGATGCTGCTCGCACTGACCTCCTCTTACCTGCGCTGGCTGCCGGTCACGACCTCGGCGGTGTGTCTGGCGTTCGGCGCCGGTATTGGCCCTTGGGGCCTGGATCTGGTGCAGCTGGACATCCGCGACGCCCGCCACTGGCTGGAACGCCTGACTGAAGTCGCGGTGTTGTTCTCGCTGTTCAACACCGGCATCAAGCTGCGCCTGCAACTGCATCGAAAAGCCTGGCATTCGGCCTACCTGCTGGCGGGGCCGGTGATGCTCGCCAGTATTTTGGGCATGTGCCTGGCCGCCCATTACCTGCTGGATATGCCGTGGGCCATGGCGCTGTTGCTCGGCGCGATGCTGTCCCCCACCGACCCCGTTCTGGCGGGACTGGTGCAAGTCAACAATGCGCAGGATTTCGACCGGGTTCGATTTGGCCTTTCTGGAGAGGCCGGGCTGAACGACGGCACCGCCTTTCCCTTCGTTATCTTTGCCCTGCTGTTTCTCAGTCATGGCACCTCGGACTTCACCTGGGTGCAGGGCTGGTTGCTGAAGAACCTGATCTGGGGCGTCCCCGTCGGGCTGCTGCTTGGCTACGGGTTAGGTCGTGGCGTCGGGCATCTGATGATCTACCTGCGAATCAAGAACGCCGACAGCACCAGTTCGCCCAATGATTTCCTGGCCCTCGCTCTGATCGCGGTGGCCTACGTCGTCGCTGAGGGCCTGGGGGCCTATGGCTTTCTCTCAGTGTTTGCCGCAGGGCTGGGTCTGCGACGTGCCGAAGTTCACACCACTCAATCGGACCTTCCGTCCGAGCACGTGGCCAAACCGGTATTGGGGCACATGGACAGCGACCCCACGGCCGCCACGGTCACCCGACACGAAGAGCTCAGCGAATCGCAGTTGGCGGCCGGCGTGATGATGGGGGACATGCTCGCGTTTGGCAGCCTGGTGGAACGGGCCATGGAAGTGCTGTTGATCACCCTGCTTGGCGCGGCCATTGCCTTCTATTGGGACTGGCGCGCGGTCGGCCTGGGCCTTGCGTTGTTCTGCGTGATCCGGCCCCTGAGCGTCTGGCTGCTGATCAGCTCCCGACTGCTTTCCCGTCCGCAAAAAGCGCTGGTGGGATGGTTCGGCATTCGCGGCATCGGCACGCTGTACTACCTGTGCTACGCCCTGTCTCACGGTTTACCCGCCGACGCGGTGCACACCACCATCGGCCTGACACTTTCAGTGGTCGCGCTGAGCATTCTGCTGCACGGCATCAGCATTCAACCCCTGCTGGAGCGCTATGAGCGCAAAATGACGATGAACCGGGAAGAGTGATCGTTACGCCGATACAGGGGAGAGCAGGCTTTCGATACCGGCGATCAGGTGCTCCAGAGTGACCGGTTTATGCAATACCACCGCAGCGTGTTCACAGGTCGCCCGCACCGCGTCCAGGTCGGCATGCCCGGTGAGCAGGAGAATCGGCAGTCCCGGCCTGATGTCGCGCAGCACGCGCGCCAGTGCCACGCCACTGAAATCGCGCATGGCGCAGTCACTGACGACAATTGCCGGCGGCCGATGCCGGATCGCCTCGATGGCTTCAAAACCGCTGGAGACCGCCTCCACGTCGTAACCCGCATCGGCCAGGAGACGGGCCATGACCTCGCGTAGACGGTCATCATCATCGACCAGCAGCACGTTCACGGCACTGGCAGCCTGAGGGGTAGAGTCCAGCGGCGCGGTGTGCGCTCGCTCCTCGACAGCGCTGTCGCGCACCTTCAGCAACAACGTCACCGTGGTCCCGGATGTCATCCCGCAATGAATGGTCGCCGTGCCGCCCGCCTGTGCAGCGAATGCATACACTTGAGACAACCCCAGGCCGGTGCCCTGGCCTTCCTTCTTGGTGGTGAAAAAAGGCTCGAACACCTGGCGGGCGACGTCCGGAGGAATGCCGGGGCCGTCATCCTCCACCGTCAGCTCGACGTAAAGGCCGTCCGCCAACAGCTCATGCCCACCGAGCTTGAGCAAGCGTGTGCTCACGCGAATGTTCCCGGTCCCCTGCATCGCATCGCGTGCGTTGACCAGCATGTTGAGCACGGCAGCCTCTAGCTGCGTGGCATCGCACAGTATTCGCGCGGGTGTGGTGTCCAGGTCGAACTGCAGGTTGATGTCCGGGCTCAGCACCCTGTTGAACAGCTCTTCGAGGCTGCGCACTTGAGCGCTGACGTCCAGTAGCGTCAAGGCGGAAGGATCTTCGCGAGTGAATGCCAACAGTTGCGCGATCAGCGATGCGCCTTTGTTCACCGCTTGCAAGCCCACTGACGCCCAGCGCCGGACGTCCTGCGGTTTGTCCGCCTTACGCTCGACGAACTGCAAGCTGGCGCTGATGGCTTGAAGCAGATTATTGAAGTCGTGAGCGATGCCGCTGGTGAGCTGCCCGATCGCAGAGACGCGCTGGTTTTGACGCAAGCGCGCGTGCTCATGCTGGTCATCGGCCAATGCCGAGATGACTTTTCGACTCAGGCTACGGGCCTGTTCGTCTTTCTCGGCGCTCAACTCACGCAACTGCAACAGCGCCGACGTCTGACGCGCCAACGCGGTCAGCGCGCCAATCTGGCGCGCGTCCAGGGTGCGCGGCACGGTATCGATTACACATACGGTGCCCAGTGCCTGGCCCTGCTGCGTGACAATCGGCGCGCCTGCGTAAAACCGAATGAACGGCTCGCCCACGACCAGTGGATTGCTGGCAAAACGCTCGTCCAGTGCGGCATCTTCAACGATCAACAGCTGATCCGGTTCAAGAATGGCATACGCACAAAACGCCTGGTCACGGTGGGTTTCGCGTACCGACAGGCCGGTACAGGCCTTGAACCACTGCCGCTGATCATCGACCAACGACACCAGCGCTATGGGCGTCCCGCAAACGACCGACGCCAATTCGACGATGTCGTCGAATGCCTGTTCCGGGAGGCTGTCGAGGATCTGAAGGTGATCCAGCGCCTGAATACGTCGAGCTTCATCAAGTGGGAGCGGCGCGGGTCGATGGGTCATGGGGTTACGCAGGTCCACTAGGGGGTGGCGGATTATCGGTTCTGTGATCGGAGCACCGTTCCATGCGCTTTGTTCCGCTCTGTGTCACACATGATGCCCAAGGCTCGACAATACTGGCAAACGATCATGGCGTTCTAATGGCTCCATCGGTCTGATTCTCACTCCCCCTTCAGAACATTCCCGGCTAGACGAAATTGCTGTCCTCGTCTTGATAGACGACATCGATCATTTCATCGGAATAAGCGATTGGACGCTCTACGTCCCTATCGGTAGCTTGCTCATTAACTGATCCCGTCTTTTTCGCCACTTCTGCAATGTGGCCAAAAGTCGCACATCGTTGCCCTCACAAGGACCTGCCCTCGTGTCGCCCGACACGCTGCGCATCGAGACCGGATGCTTTGAACCATTCCTATATCTGCGTGGCGCGCGACATTATGTCGTGGTGCCGGCCATTGCGTGCGAGTCCAGAAACCATGTCCATCAATACGCCTCAACAGATTGCTGAAATCACCATCGAAGCCGGGGTGAAAAAGTCGCATTTGCCCACCCTCTCGGTTCTGGTCCTGGGATTTCTGGCCGGTGCGTTCATCGCGCTGGGCTTTCTGCTGGACATCCACGTCAGCACTATGATCCCCGCGCCATGGGCCTCGCTGGGTAACCTGCTGGGGGCTGCCGTGTTCCCGATTGGCTTGATCCTGGTGATCCTGGCCGGCGGCGAACTGTTGACCGGCAACATGATGAGCCTGCCAACCGCCCTGTTCGCTGGACGCATCTCGCTGTCTGCCGTCGCACGCAACTGGCTGCTGGTGACCTTCGCCAACCTGATCGGCGCCCTGTTTATCGCCTATTTCTTCGGCCATGTACTCGGCCTGACCGAAGGCGCGTATCTCGCCAAGACGCTGGTCATTGCCAAGGCCAAGGTGAGCGCCGATTTCGGTCAGGCCTTTATCTCCGGCATCGGCTGCAACTGGCTGGTGTGCCTCGCCGTCTGGTTGTCGTATGCGAGCAAGGACGTTACCGGCAAGATCCTCGGCATGTGGTTCCCGATCATGGCGTTCGTCGCCATCGGCTTCCAGCACGTGGTCGCGAACATGTTCGTGATCCCGGCGGCCATCTTCGCCGATGCGCTGAGCTGGGGTCAGTTTGTCGAAAACTTCTTCGCTGTGTTTCTGGGCAATGCGGTAGGGGGTGCAATTTTTGTCGGGCTGGCGTATTACGTATCGTATTCAAAGGCTTTCCCCAACTCGGCAGTCGGCGAAGACGCCGCGATGATCGAACAACCGGGAAGCCAGAAAATTTAAACGATTCAATCGCGGGACGTTCAAAACAACGTTCCGCGGTTTGCTTCTGCCATGCAGCACGTTGTCGAGAAAAGTTATGTCGGATCGGGTTCTGATAGACGGGTATGCACGCAAGGTCGATTACGTTCGGATGTCCGTGACCGATCGTTGCGATTTTCGCTGCGTGTATTGCATGGCAGAGGACATGACGTTCCTGCCCCGCCAGCAGATTCTCTCGCTCGAAGAAATCCAGCAGATTGCCGAGCGGTTCGTTGCGCTGGGCACCAAAAAGATCCGCCTGACCGGTGGCGAGCCACTGGTACGCGCTGGCATCGTCGGCCTGTGCAAGAACATCGCGGCCCTGCCCGGCTTGCGCGAGTTGTGCATGACCACCAACGGGTCGCAACTGGAGAAGCTGGCGGCACCGCTGTTCGACGCGGGCCTCAAACGCTTGAACATCAGCCTGGACAGTCTGGACCCCGCCCGCTTCAAGGAACTGACGCGCACCGGTGATCTGGCCAAGGTCATCGCGGGCATCGATGCCGCCAACGCGGCCGGCTTCACCCATACCAAGCTCAACTGCGTGGTGATGCAGGGCCGCAACGATCACGAGATCAACGACCTGGTGGCGTTTGCCATCGACCGGGGCCTGGACATCACGTTCATCGAAGAAATGCCGTTGGGCGTGATCAGCGAACACAGCCGTGCCGAGTCATTCTTTTCCAGCGATCAGGTGCGTGAACGTATCGCCGAACGCTACACCCTGATCAATTCCACCGAATCGACCCAAGGTCCCTCACGCTATTGGCGCCTGGCCGAGGCGCCAGGCATTCGCGTGGGGTTCATCTCGCCTCACAGCCATAACTTTTGCGCGACCTGCAACCGGGTTCGCGTCACCGTCGAGGGCCGTCTGTTGCTGTGCCTGGGCAACGAGCATTCGGCCGACCTCAAAGCCGTCCTTCGGGCCAATCCCGGTCAGCCGGAGAAGCTGGAAAACGCCCTGATCGAGGCCATGAAACTCAAGCCCTACAAGCACAACTTCGAGATCAACGATGACGTGCAGGTGGTGCGGTTCATGAACATGACAGGCGGCTGATACGCCTTGGCCGTCCTGCCTCCTGACAGGAATGCTTGCCCCACTTGCCGGTCAATCGAGGATCCCTGCGAGTCGGCTTGCTGACGAAGGCGGAGGGCATTCAGCCGTGATGTGTCTGGCCCAAAGCATTCGTCGGAATGCCGCCCAGACCAAGCTCACTCCCACAGGTCTGGATTCCATGCATCCATGGCTGGCTGAACATAAAACCGGTGGGAGTTAGCTTGCTGACGAATGCGGAGGGTCATTCAGCTGTGATGTGTCTAACCCAACAACTGACTCACCACCGCCCGCAACTTCCCCGGTTTGACCGGTTTGTTCAACAACGGCGCGCCCAGCTTCTGCAGGGACCTGCGACACGCATCTGTACGGTCGGCGGTAATCATCACGCAGGGAATATCCAGGTCGAAGTGCGCGCGAATGTCCGCTACCACCTCGCAGCCCAGCACGCCGTGATCCAGATGGAAGTCAAACAGAATCAGCTCCGGCGCGCGGCCCTGCAGAACGCTGTAACATGCCGCCTGATCAGTCGCGGTAAGCACTTCACACCCCCACTGCCCCAGCAACGCCGCCATGCTCTCAAGGATGCTGGTCTCGTTATCCAGCACCAGCAAACGACGGCCCGGCAGCGGATTGCCTGCACCCGGTAACTGTTGCGCAACGACACTGATCGGCACCGGCATGTCGGCTGACAGCGGCACGTCGATCGAGAACACTGAACCGCGCCCCGGTTGCGAGCGCACGTGAATGGCACAACCGAGAATACGGCCGATGCGCTCCACGATCGCCAACCCCAGCCCGACGCCTTTACGGTCCGCAGCGCGGCCGACGTCCAGTTGGTTGAACTCGAGAAAGATCGAATCCAGCCGGTCCTCGGCGATGCCGCGCCCGGTGTCCCACACCTCGATGCGCAACGACTCGCCGCGTTTGCGGGCACCCAGCAAAATGCCGCCGTGCTCGGTGTAGCGGCAGGCGTTGCTGAGAAAGTTACGCAGGATGCGCGTCAACAAACGCAGGTCTGTCCGCACGGCCAGCGGAGCGATGTGCGCACGCAGCGTCAGCCCCGCCGCCGCGGCCACCGGCTCGAACTCGGAGACCAGTGGCGCCAGTATTTCTTCCAGCCGATACAGCTCGATGTCCGGCTCAATGGACGCCCGGTCGAGCTTGGCAATGTCCAGCAGATCAGTGAGCAGGTCTTCGGCCCCCTCCAGCGCCTGATGCGTACGCTCCACCAATGTCTGTTCGGCAGTTGGCAGCGCGCGCTCACGCAGGGTGGAAATCAGCAGACGCGCCGCATTCAGTGGCTGCAACAGGTCATGGCTGGCCGCTGCGAGGTATTTGTCCTTGCTGCGGTTGGCGGATTCGGCAGCGTCCCGGGCTTCGCGCAGGTCATGCTCGATCTGCTCTCGCTGGAGGATCTGCTGTTGCAGGTTACGGTTGGCTTCCAGCAACTCGTCGGTGCGGGCGGCCACGCGCAATTCGAGTTGATCGTTGAGCTCCTGCAGGCGTTGCTGCGCCAGTTTGCGCTCGGTGATGTCCGCCACGAAGCCTTCGAACAAGCCGTCCTCGTCCGGTTTGAGCAGCAAGTTCATCAGCACGTCGACGTAACTGCCATCCCGGCGCCGCAACCGGGTTTCATACCCTTGCAGGCTGTGCTCGCGCTGCAGCACCTGAGCGATCGCGTTCATTTCCACCTGACCGCCAATGAACAGCGTGCTGGCAAGGTCATCCAGCAACACCAACACCTCGCGCTCATCGCGATAACCGAGCATGCGCGCCAACGCCGGGTTAGCGGCGCGAAGGCCCTTGTGCAGGCTGGCCTGGAAGATGCCGTGCACGGCGTTTTCAAACAACCATTTATAGCGGTTGCGCTCGGTTTCCAGCTCCCCCAGACGCAGGGTCAGTTCCGGATAATGGCTTTTTCGGGTCGAGTGATTGCCCAACCCGAGCAGCGCGGTAAGCGCGCCTTGCTGGACGTCAGAGGGCTTCGCCATACACCACTTCGACGTCCCGCTGACTGGACACGCGCGGATTGGTCAGGATGCACGGATCGCCCATCGCATGCTGAGACAGAAACGGGATGTCAGCCATGCTCACGCCTTGCAGACCGAGGGTTTCGTGAAATCCGACCTGATGCTTGAGGGCGATCAGGTGCTCCACCAGACGTTTGCTGATGGCGACGTGATTCAGGCCCCGGCAATCGATACCCAGGGTTTCGGCGATCACTTTGAAGCGGTCCGGCGCCGAGCTGTAGTTGAACGCCACCACGTGCTCGACTAACACCGCATTGCACAGACCGTGTGGCAAGTCCAGAAAGCCCCCCAGGCTGTGGGACATGGCGTGCACGGCCCCGAGAATGGCATTGGAGAACGCCAGACCGGCCTGCATGCTCCCGAGCATGATTTTTTCGCGCAAGGCGATGTCGGCAGGGTTGGCGATCATCTGCACCAGATTGCCGTTGATCAGGCGCATGGCTTCCAGGGCATGAGGGTCGGTCAGCGGGCCATGACCGGTCGAGACGAACGCTTCAATCGCATGAACCAGCGCGTCGATGCCGGTACATGCAGACAGGAACGGGTCCATGCTCAAGGTGGTTTCCGGGTCGATCAGCGACACGTCGGGAACGACCGCCTTGCTGACGATGGAAAATTTCATGCGTTCCTGTTGATCGGAGATGATCACGAACTGCGACACGTCAGCCGAGGTGCCGGCCGTGGTCGGGATCAAAATCAGGGGTGGGCTCGGCACGCGGATGGTGTCGACGCCTTCGAACTCGAGGATGTTGCGTCCATGGGCCACAGCGATGCCGATGCCTTTGCCGCAATCCATCGGACTGCCGCCGCCCACGGCGACAATCACATCGCAGTGGTGCTCGCGATACAGCTCGGCGCCAAGCATGACTTCTTCGACCCGGGGGTTGGGCGACACGTTGCTATAGATGAAGTATTCCAGGCCTTGCACCTGCAAGCTGGCTTCGACGTCAGCCACCCATCCGGCAGCGATGACGCCAGGGTCACTGACCACCAGCACTTTACGTGCGCCGAAGGTTTTGGCGTAGTTGCCCACGCTGTGACGACTGCCCGCACCGAAGATGATTTCCGGGGACACGAATTTACGCAGCTGGTGGAGGCTTTGGCTCATATCAAGCGCATTCTTGTTGTTATTAGAGAATGAACGCCAGCCTAGAGCATCTGCGGGGTAATGCAATAAGACCGACGACTGACGGTGTCGGCTCATGGCGAAGGTCTTCGTGCAGGAAAGAAGACCCGGTCAACGTTGATTGACCGGGCATGCCGATCAACGGTTGGCGAAGTACATGGTCACTTCAAATCCGATACGCAAATCGGTGAACGCTGGTGTTTTCCACATGGGCCTTTCCTCTTGTCGTTCAGGGGAGTGCCGGGTGGTCCGGCACCTTCATTAGCGCACGGAGCCGGTGCCCGGCGAATAATACTTTGGGACTGATTTGATCGTCCCCACGCTCTGCGTGGGGATGCCGCCCCGGATGCTCTGCGTCCACGCGAAAGCCGACGCGGGGCGTGGGGACGATCAACACTCTGGTTCGCTCCAGCGGGCTTGTGTATCAGCGCTTGGTCACCAGTTCCTTGGGCAGCTTGAAGGTCCAGAGCATGCCGCCCTGGTTGAAGTCCTTCACCCGCTTGGCCACCTCGCCTCCCCACAGCGGCACCGCGCCGCCCCAACCGGACAGCACGGACACGTACTGTTCGCCGTCCATCTCCCAGGTGACCGGCGAACCCAGCACGCCTGAACCGGTCTGGAACTCCCAGACCTTGTCGCCGGTTTTGGCGTTGAACGCCTGCAAAAAACCTTCCGGCGTGCCGGTGAAGACCAGATTGCCCTTTGTCGCGAGCACCCCGCCCCACAGCGGCGCGTAGTTCTTGTGACGCCAGACTTCCTTGCCGGTTTTCGGGTCGATGGCGCGCAATACGCCAATGTAATCCTCGTTCAGCGGCTTGATGGTGAAGCCCGCGCCCAGAAACGCTGCGCCTTTCTTGTAGGCGATGCCTTCGTTCCAGATGTCCATGCCCCATTCGTTGCCCGGCACGTAGAACAGGCCGGTGTCAGGGCTGTAGGCCATGGGCATCCAGTTTTTCGCGCCGAGGAACGCGGGCGCCACGAACGCCGCCGAGCCCTTGGCTTCGCCGTCTGGTGCACCGGGACGGCTGGCGTCGATGTAGATCGGCCGACCGTCCTTGTCCAGGCCGCTGGCCCAGGTGATCTTGTCGGCGAACGGGAAACCGCGAATGAACTTGCCGTCCTTGCGATTGAGTACGTAGAAGAACCCGTTGCGGTCGGCCGTCGCGGCAGCCTGAACGGTCTTGCCGTTTTCCTGATAATCGAAGGAGATCAGTTCGTTCACGCCGTCATAGTCCCAGCCATCATGGGGCGTGCTCTGGAAGTGCCATTTGATGGTGCCGTCATCGGGGTTCAGCGACAGCCGCGACGAGGAATACAGGTTATCGCCCGGCCGCATGTGCGAATTCCACGGCGAGGGGTTGCCGGTGCCAATCAGGATCTGGTTATTGCTGGGGTCGTAATAGCCGCCAAGCCACGGCGCCGCGCCGCCGGTCTTCCACAGGTCGCCCGGCCAGGTCTTGTTCGCCTCGCCACCGGAGATCCCGTTTTCAATGGCCTGGCCGTCCTTGTAGACGTACCCCATGTTGCCTTCGACGGTTGGACGCGACCACAGCAGCGTGCCGTTTTTCGGGTCGTAGGCCTCGACTTTGCCGACCACGCCAAACTCGCCGCCCGCAACGCCGGTGATCAGCTTGCCGTTGACGATCATGGGTGCGGCGCTGATGGAGTAACCGGCCTTGTGATCAGCCACCTGCTTGCTCCACACCACTTTCCCGGTGTCTTTGTTGAGCGCGACGAGCTTGGCATCGAGGGTGCCGAAATACACCAGGTCGCCGTACAGCGCCACGCCCCGGTTGATTACGTCGCAGCACGGACGGATGTCGTCAGGCAGACGCGCGTCGTACTGCCAAAGTTTCTTGCCAGTGCGCGCGTCCACCGCGAACACCCGTGAATAAGAGCCGGTGAGGAACATCACCCCGTCCTTGACCATGGGTTGCGCCTGCTGCCCACGCTGTTTTTCACCGCCAAACGAGAAGGCCCAAACGGGACGCAGGTCCTTGACGTTGTCGGTGTTGATGATGTCCAGCGGGCTGAAGCGCTGGCCCTGCACGCCCAGGCCGTTGGTGACGATCTGATTGGGGTTCTTGGGGTCCTGGAGGATTTCTTCGTCGGTCACAGCGGCCAGGAGGCTGCCGGACGACAGCATGGCGCTGACCAGCAGACCCAGTGCGAAAGAATGGCGACGTGCGGGTTGAATCATGACGGCTGCCTCTACGGTTTATTGTTGTTTTCTTCCTTTCGGGACATTTCCCCGATCAAGGCGATTGTTGGCGGTGAGGCCCGCCACAACAATTGCCCGCAGTGTGGAGGTCTCTAGTTCTTTGGTAGGTGGATCAGCGCTCGGAGAACGGGCGTCAGCGCGCATCGACCCGCACCATCTGCGCCCGCTCGTACGCCGGATACAAATGGCTGACGCTGCGAATCAGTTCGTACCGGGTCAGGCTGATGGCAGCGAACCGCTCCGGAATCGGGCTTCCGATGAGCTCTGCCATGTCCGCGCCCTGGGCCGCCCCGCCCCTCAATAGCCTGTCGAGCCAGCCCAGGTAATCACGCATCTGCTCGAAAGGCCGGGCGTCTGTCGCCACGGGACCATGACCGGGTACCAACCATTTCCACGGCAGGCCCTGAAGGGTGTCCAGGTCGTTGAGCCACACCTGCACGCCCGGACTGTTCGGGGTTGTCAAAGCGCGTTGGTAAAAGACGATATCGCCCGCGAACAACACGCCCGTGTTTTCGTCGAGGATGGCGAGGTCGGCGCCCGTATGCCCGGAGAGCGCCACGAGGCGCAAGCGGTGACCGCCGAACGCCAGCGTGCCCGGCGCCACGACCTGCGTCGGAAGACGTATTTCGGTGCCTCGCATCCAGTCGCCGACCACCCGGTACAGGTTTTCCGTCAGGGCATCCCCGTGCTTGCGCATCAGGTCGGCGGCGCCGGCCAGCGCACCGATCGACACATCGGCGAATGCCTGATTGCCCAGCACATGGTCGGGATGATGATGGGTCAGGAACACCTGAATCACCGGCTTGTCGGTCACCGTACCGATGGCCAGGCGCAAGGCCTCGCCATAGCGCCGTGACGGGCCGGTGTCGATGACCACCACACCGCTGTCGGTGACGATAAAACCGGTGTTGACGATGTTGCCGCCGTTGCGTTTGTCGAAGTTTTCGGTCGTGCCCTCGAGCAGGTAAGTGTCTTCAGCGATCTGCCGGGGTTGCAGGCGATATTCCAGTTCCGCATGTGCCAGCGCACTGACGCAGACCAGCAGACACGCAACGAGGCACATGGCGGCACGCCGGCTCATTTCACGGCCGCGCTGAACAGGTTGCCGCTGATGTCGCGCAATGACAATTGGGTTTCGCCGTCACCCTCGATATCGAAACCCAGCGTCGGGTTCTCACTCACGGCCGGAAACAGCTCCAGCGTCGCCAGCAGTGTGCCGTGGGCGTCTTTGAGTTGCGCCTGATTCAGATAGAACTCGGGGATGCCGCTGACCATGCCGTTGTCCATCGGATGGGCAATCGTCACGCGCAAGCGGCTGAAGCCAGAACGTGGATATCGCCCTCCCATCACCTCACCGATGTGCTCTTCCCACCCTGGCTGGGTGCGCACGACGCTGGGCGCGGTGCAGCCTCCGCCTGCCGCGTCGATAGTGGTCGAACCGATGTGCCACACGCCGTCGCGGGTCAGCACGGCGGCACGCAAGGGTGTGGCCTGCTCGATCCGGATACGGATCGACAGCCACGGCAGCACCCGCTCGACCGGTTGAAAATCGACGATCTGCGGCAAGGGATTGAGCTCGGCCCAGGCCAGAATGCGCACCACCTCCCCCGCATAAGCCCTGGCATCGATCTCGATCGGAACCTGGCGGGCATCTTCGGCAAACGGTGGCGCGCGTAAAAGCACCTTGTCGTCAAAGACGTAGGGCTGACCCTTCAGGAATTTCTGCTGGTAGTAGTCCCACATCACCGACGTGATCGGGTCTTTGCCAGGATCGGCGCAGGCCACCCCCGCCAGAAACAGCAGCAAGGCAAACCCGGCCGCCCTGCCCTGAACACGGCTCACCGGTACATCTCCGGCACGTCGTACCGCATGCCGTACGCGGCGTAAATGCGCTGCACCTCGCCTTCACGAATCATCGTCTCCAGCGCCTCTTCGATGGCGTAAGCCAACTGGCGGTTGCTCTCATGCACCGCCATGCCGATCTCCCAAGTCTGCCGTCCCATGCTCGGGTAAGCGTTTTCGGCCAGCGACCATTGCGGGTCATGGGCCTGATGCAGTTGCCAGTCCACCTCGCCCCGCATGGCCATGACTGCGTCCACCTTGCCCTCGTGCATGGCGGCAAACGCCTCCTGCACCGACGGAAAGTGGTGAGTGCTGCCTGCAAATTGTGCGTTGAAGATCGAGGTCAGGTAGAACGACGGCACGCTGTCGATCTCGACGCCGATCGGATGTTTGGCAAACACCGCAACGCTGGGCACGGCGTCCAGCCGCGTGCGGTCGAAGGCAACCTGCCAGCGCTCGGTCTGGTACGGCGCGAACATCACGACGTGGTCGTTTTCCAGCTCGCCGAGGTCATTGCGCTTCTGCGCGTAATCCTTGTCGTAGGGCACGCGCATCATCAGGTCAGCCAGTTGCTGGCCACGCAACTGGCTGCCGCGCCAGATCAGGTCGCGCAGGTCGTCGTCGAGCTTTTCGCCGGGCGGCGCCCACATCAATTGCAGGCGCACACCCAACGCCTTGGCCAGCATCGTCGCCAGGTCGACATCAACGCCGCGGGCCTGCCCGTCCACCTGGAAACTGTAGGGCGGAAAATCCTGGTACACCGCCACCTTGATCACTCCGGCCGCGATGATGCTGTCGTAGGTGCGAATCTGCGCGTGGGCAGGCTGGAACATCAGTACCAGGCAACAAAAGAAGGTGTTCAGTAGTACGGCGAAGGCACGCATACCGATCATTCCTCGGTGTGAACGCTGTCCAGATAAGTCCGCACCGCCCAGAGGGCTTCCTGACTCAAGTAGTCGGCCATCTTCGGCATGTACACACGACCGTCGCGCACTGCGCCATTGCGAACCCGCTCGACAAACCACTCATCGCCCGCACTGCCGACGTCCAGGTGCCGCAGGTCCGGCGCGATGCCGCCGGAAATGGCTTCGAGCCCATGGCAGGCGGCGCAGTTCTGGGTGTAGGCCGACTTGCCGATTTCCAGTGCCTTGTCGTGATCCCTGGACTCGCGATAGGGGTTTTCGGCCCGCCACTCAGGCCCCAGTTGTTCAAGGCCATCGGTGGCGACGGCATGGGGCACCACATCACCGTGAGCCTGAGCCAGGTTGCTGACGAGCAGACCACCGAGCATCAGTGCGCCCAACAGCAAGCTTCGTTTCTGGCTTCGGATTTCGGTCTCAGGCGGGGTCAGGTTTTTTGTTGTCATTATTTTGTCCTCAGAAGTGCATGCAAAAGCATGTCGTCATCTTAAGAACGGCTTCTGCGCGCCCGAATGCTGCTTTGGTGGCCGCGCCTTACTACCTTGGTACTGGCAGACCCGTACCATCTGCATATTTCCCCACCGGCCGGGCATTTCTATGCTGGCTCTGTCTGTAGGGAGTGCTCTATGCGCCAGATGGTGTTTCACCCATTGCTTTGCCTCGCCCTCGCCGCATGGCCGTTGCTGACGATGGCCGCCGAAGAACCTTTGCAGGTGCGCATCGGCTATCTGGCGTATATCCCGGACCCCGGCCCGGTCTTGTCCAACGTCATTCCCGAACCCCGAGACGCCGGGCTTCGCGGCGCAGAGCTGGCCATCGTCGATAGCAACAGCACCGGGCGTTTTCTCAAACACAGCTACAGCCTCACGAGTGCCAGTACGGACAACTCGGACGCATTGCTTGAGCAAGCCAGGGCGCAGCACGAACAGGGTTTGCGCCTGTTTGTGGTCAATGCACCGGCTGACACCTTGCGCCAGCTCAGTGCCGCGATGCCGGACAGCCTGCTGTTCAACGCGGGCAGTCCCGACGACAGCCTGCGCAGCACTGCCTGCCTGCACAACGTGCTGCACACATTGCCCAGCCGCGCGATGCTGGCCGATGCACTTGCGCAGTTTCTCACCGTTCGGCGCTGGACCCGCTGGCTGTTGATCGTCGGCCAGACGCCCGACGACCAGGCCTACGCCAATGCCTTGCGCCGCGCGGCAAAACGCTTCGGTCACATCATCGTCGCGGAGAAAGCTTTTACCTTCGATAACGATCAACGACGCAGCGCTCAGGCCGACATGCCGCTGTTCACCCAGACCGCCGAGTACGACGTGGTGCTGGTGGCGGACGAGCGCGGGGACTTCGGCGAGTACGTGCCCTACCAGACCTGGTACCCGCGCCCGGTGGCGGGCACACAGGGCCTGACCCCGACCGGTTGGCACAAGACCGTGGAAACCTACGGTGCCGCGCAACTGCAGAAACGCTTTGAAGCCGCGGCCGGGCGCTGGATGAATGACCGGGATTTTGCCGCCTGGATGGCCGTGCGCAGCATCGCCAGCGCCGTCACCCGGCTACGGGCTACCGATGCGATGCAGATTCGGGAACTCGAACTGGGCGACAACCTGCCGCTGGACGGCTTCAAGGGCAGCAAGCTCAGCTACCGGTCGTGGAACGGCCAGCTCCGGCAACCGATTCCGGTCGTCCAGCCCCGCGCGCTGGTCACTACCTCCCCGCAGGACGGTTTTCTGCACCCCGGTACCGAACTCGACAGCCTCGGCTATGACAAGCCCGAGGTGACCTGCACCTTTTGAACGCCTGACGCGCTGAAACACCATTGCACTCCGGACAATTCCAACAACAAGGACCGCACCATGCGCCGCACCCTGATAGCCACTGCCCTGTTGATCGCTGCGGGCCAAAGCCTGGCCGCCACCGCGTTCGTTTCCAACGAGAAGGACAACAACCTCAGCCTGATCGACATGGACACGTTACAGGTGACCCAGACCTTGCCCGTCGGGATGCGGCCGCGCGGCCTGCTGCTGTCTCACGACAACACATTGCTCTACATCTGCGCGAGCGACTCGGACCGCGTGCAGGTGATGGACGTCGCCACGCGCAAGATCATCAAGGAACTGCCCTCCGGCAAGGACCCCGAGCAATTCGCCCTGCACCCCAATAACCGTTGGTTGTACGTCTCCAACGAAGACGACTCGCTGGTGACGGTCATCGACACCGAGACCTCGAAGGTGCTCGCGCAGGTGGACGTCGGCGTCGAGCCCGAAGGCATGGCGGTGAGCCCCGATGGCAAGTGGGCGGTCAATACCAGTGAAACCACCAACATGCTGCACTGGATCGACACCTCGACCCAGACGCTGGCGGATAACACACTGGTGGATCAACGCCCGCGCTTCGTCGAATTCAACAAGGACGGCTCGCAGCTGTGGTCGTCGGCAGAAATTGGCGGCACCGTGAGCGTGATCAACGTCGCCAGTCGCAAGATTATCAAGACCCTCAAATTCGAGATCAAGGGCGTGCACCCGGACAAGGTGCAGCCGGTGGGCATCAAGATCAGCGATGACGGCAAATACGCATTTGTCGCCTTGGGGCCGGCCAATCATGTCGCGGTGATCGACGCCAAAACCCTGGACATCGTCGACTACCTGCTGGTGGGCCGCCGGGTCTGGCAGCTGTCCTTCACCCCGGATCAGAAACAGCTGTTGGCAACCAATGGCGTCAGCGGTGACGTCTCGGTGATCGACGTGGCCAGCCTCAAGGTGCTCAAGTCGGTCAAGGTCGGGCGTTATCCATGGGGCGTGGTGGTAGCGCCATGAGTGCGTTGCACGTCGACCAACTGAGTTTCTCCTATGGCCCACGTGAAGCATTGCGGCAGGTGTCGTTCAGCCTGGCGCCCGGTCGCTTCGCAGCCTTGCTGGGCCCGAACGGCGCGGGAAAATCCACCTTGATCGCGCTGTTGACCCGTCTCTACGACATACAGAAAGGCGAGATCCGCATGGGCGAATGTTCGCTGCGTCAGTCACCTCGCCCAGCCCTGAAGCAACTGGGTGTGGTATTTCAGCAAAGCACGCTGGATCTGGACCTGAGCGTTGAGCAGAACCTGCGGTATCACGCCGCGCTGCATGGTCTGGCCCGCCGCGAGGTCAACCAGCGGATTGAGCAGGAACTGGCCCGTCAGGGGTTGAGCGAGCGTCGTCGCGAGCGCGTCCGCGAACTGAATGGCGGGCACCGTCGCCGCGTAGAAATCGCGCGAGCGTTGCTGCATCAACCGCGGCTTCTGCTGCTGGACGAAGCCAGCGCAGGCCTTGATCCGGGAAGTCGTCTGGCCCTGAACCAGCATGTGCGCAGCCTGTGCCGCGAACAGGGTATCAGCGTGCTCTGGACCACCCATTTACTCGATGAAGTCCACAGCGACGACGACCTGCTGATTCTGCATCAGGGCCGTCTGGTTGCCAGCGGCCAGGCCCGTGACGTTAGCGCCGAGCACGGGGGCGGTCTGGACACCGCCTTCAATCGCTTGACCACCTCCTGCGGAGCGTCCCCACGATGAGCGCTTATTGGCACTGTTTCAGCGGGATCGTCTTGCGCGAATGGCTGCGGTTCGTGCTGCAACGCACGCGCTTCCTCAGCGCACTGGTGCGGCCGTTGCTGTGGCTGCTGGTGTTCGCCGCCGGTTTCCGTGCGGCGCTGGGCATCGCGATCATCGAACCTTATGACACCTACATTCCGTATGAGGTCTACATCATCCCCGGCCTGGCGTGCATGATTCTGCTGTTCAACGGCATGCAGGGCTCACTGTCGATGGTCTACGACCGTGAGATGGGCAGCATGCGCGTCCTGCTGACCAGTCCCCTGCCCCGCACGTTCCTGCTGGTAAGCAAACTGCTGGCGACCTCGCTGATCTCGCTGTTGCAGGTGTATACGTTTCTGGCCGTGGCGTGGGTGTATGGCGTGCAGCCGCCCGCGTCCGGGCTGCTCGTCGCATTGCCGGCCTTGCTGTTGGTCGCGTTGATGCTCAGCGCCCTGGGCTTGCTGCTGTCCAACGCCATTCGCCAACTGGAGAACTTCGCCGGCGTGATGAACTTCGTGATCTTCCCGCTGTTTTTCATGTCGTCGGCGCTGTACCCGTTGTGGAAGATGCGCGAGGCCAGCGAATGGCTGTATTGGCTGTGCGCGGTCAACCCGTTCAGCCATGCGGTGGAACTGGTGCGTTATGCCCTCTACGAACGGCTGAACCCGCTGGCACTGGCAGTCTGCCTCGTGCTGACCGTGCTGTTTGCCTGGCTCGCCGTGCTGACCTTCAACCCGCAGCATGCGGCGGTGCGCAAACCGGGCTGAACGACGAAATTACGACTTTGGTACTGGTTTTCCTGTCTATGGTCGCATTCACAAAGCAGCGGGAGTGGCTTGTAATGCAGTCCATAAGAAGAAAGGAATTCTCGCCATGCCCCGTGCCTTGTCATTCGCCTGCCTGTTCGCCCTGATCCTGGGTTCAACCCCGATGATTCAGGCGGCGGCCGCTGATCCGGGTGCGCCGCTGTTCAACGCCGAAGGTTACCGCATCACGCTGTATCGCAGCCCCACGCCCGAGCGGATAGCCGACGCGCAGATCGTCAGCACCGAACAACTGCAGGCGTTGCTCAGCCAACGTCCCCAACCTGTCCTGATCGACGTTTACCGCAGGCAATGGCTGCAAGGACGTTTCATTGAGGACGAACCCCACGCCAACCTCCCCGGCAGTCACTGGCTGGCCAACACCGGCGACGGCGAACTGACCCCGCGCTGGATGGAATACCTGACCCTCAACCTGCGCGCGCTGACCGATGGTCATCAGGACACGCCCTTGGTGTTCTACTGCCGCGCCGATTGCTGGCTGAGCTGGAACGCGATAAAACGCGCCAGCGCCTTGGGCTACAGTCATCTGTATTGGTATCGCGACGGCCTGGACGCCTGGCAGGCTGCCGGACTGCCCGTGGAACCGGCACAACCCGAGCCTTTACGCTAAACGGCATCGACAATAAAAAAGGTAAAGAATCATGTACAAGATCCTGATTGCCGACGATCACCCGCTGTTTCGGGAGGCTATTCACAACGTCATCAGCGATGGTTTTCCTGGCAGTGAAGTCATGGAGACCGAAGACCTGGACAGCTCGCTCGCCCTGACCCGGCTGCATGACGATCTGGATTTGATTCTGCTGGACCTGAACATGCCCGGCATGCACGGCCTCAATGGCCTCATCAACCTGCGCAACGAAGCACCAACCATTCCAGTGGTGATCGTGTCTGCCGAACAGGACAAACAGGTTGTGCTGCAGGCAATCACCTACGGCGCGGTGGGTTTTATCACCAAGTCTTCACCACGCAAGCAGATGACCGAGGCCATCGAGCAGATTCTCAATGGCAACGTGTACCTGCCGTCAGACATCATCCGCAGCCAGAAAAGCACGACACGGCGCAGCGGCAATGAAGCGCCCCACTTCCCGCCCGAACTGCTCCAGGCGCTTACCCGCAAGCAATTGCTGGTACTGGAGCGCATGACCAAAGGCGACTCCAACAAACAAATCGCCTACAGCCTGACCATTGCGGAAACCACGGTGAAGGCGCACGTCTCGGCGATCTTGCGCAAACTCAACGTGCATAACCGGGTGCAGGCGATCCTGAGTGCGGGCGATATCGATTTTGCGGCGTATTTGCGCAGGTAGCCGATCATGTCAATGCCAGTGGTGAGACTGTTTCCTGAGGGAGCGAATTCATTCGCGATTCGGCGGGCCGGCAGACACCTCTCTGTCGGTTGTGCGAGCCTCTCGCGAATGAATTCGCTCCCACAAGGTTCTCAACCGGACTGAAACCGTTCAGGACATTACCCCTGCTGCACCAATACCTCGAACGCCTCTTCGATATAACTGACCTTGGTCGGTCGCACCAACCGGGCAACCTCTTCGCCGTCGCGCATGAACACCAGCGTCGGCCATAATTTCACCCTGAAAGAACGCCCCAGCCGGCGTCCGCTGCCGTCTTCGATTTTGAGGCGCCGCACGTGTGGGTACTCGGCGATCACTTCTTCTATCAAGGGCTGCGCTGCATTGCAGTGACCGCACCAGTTGGTACCGAACTCAATAACGCTGACGCCGCTCAGCGCATCCACGTCCGCTCGGGTCAGGGTTTCGGGCACGTAAGGCTCGGTAGTCATGTGTTCACTCCCATCACGATCCCGCCAGTGTAGCGGCCCGCAGCAGCCCGACGCAAAACACCGAACGCCGCGCCACACCGGCAGCAAACCCTTAAAACGCGGTGTGACAGTCAGATCGAAGTTGCAGAAGTTACGACTGCTGCGCAGCCGATCGCCGACAAGTCGGGCTCCCACGCCCTCCGGGCAGAATCAAAAGCGGCATGCCCGACACTATATGCTTCTGCCGAAGGCGTGGGAGTCCGCCGGGGTGGCGCTCCACCTTGCCGGGGATCTGGCGCGAAGCCGCAGTACCCTGAAAACCCGATGCGACAGGCAAATTGAATGCGCATCCGGAATGTTCAAGGTAACCAGATGGCATCCCACAATGGGTAATCGCCTATCCTTCTCACCAACCCGGCTCTCAGCGGGTTGGCGACGATATAGCGTGCGACGGCTTTGATATCTTCTTCCGAACGCAACGCCCGGTCATGGAATCCCTTCTGCCAGACCTGACACTGCCGGCCCAAGGCACGGTTGATGCTGTGAGCACTGCGTGATTTTGCGCGCCGCATCAAGGTCGATAACGTGCTGTCGTGCAGTTCGATGAGCCAGTGAAAATGGTCAGGCATGACGACCCAGGCCAGAGAGCGTGCCGCTCCCTCCTCCTCGGCGAGTCTGAACTCATCGACCACGAGTCTTCCCAGGCGCCAGTCGGCAAGGATTCGTGAACGGTTATGGACCACGGTGGTAAGCAGGTAGAGGTGATGACCGCCCGAATACCGGCCCGTGCGCAGTTGTCGTGAATGAGGTGCTGATTTCAGCATTCCTTTGCCTTTGCCCGTAAATGTCCTGGCAAAGGTTAGGAGGCATTGACCCTCATGGGAGCGGAGGATATTTTCCTGATGTGTCGCCCGAAGCAGCCGATCGCCGACAAGGTGCAGCGCCACCCCGGCAGCCTCCCACGCCCTCCGGGCAGAATCAAAAGCGTTGCGCCCGACACTGCACTGCGTCTGCCGAAGGCGTGGGAGTCTGGCTTGCCGACGATCTGGCGCGAAGCGGCAGTAAAGCCTGACAACCCGGTGTGTCAGGCAGATTGAAGTAGCAGAGTTTACGACTGCTGCGCAGCCGATCGCCGACAAGGTGCAGCGCCACCCCGGCAGCAAAGACTGCGCTGCCGGTTAAGGACGCAAAGACGTCAACCCTTGATGAACCCCAGCAGGATCTTGTTGATCTCTTCCGGTTGGACGTTGCACATGCCGTGAGAACCGCCTTTCACCACGTGCAGGGTCGAGCCCTTCACCAGTTCGTGGCTCTTGTAGCCAGACGCAACGATCGGCACGATCTGGTCGTCGTCGCCGTGCAGAATCAGGGTCGGGACGTCGATCTTTTTCAAGTCTTCGGTGAAGTCGGTCTCGGAGAACGCCTTGATGCAGTCGAACTCGCCTTTGACGCTGCCGAGCATGCCGATCGACCAGAACGAATCGATCGCGCCTTGTGAGGTTTTCGCGCCGTCGCGGTTGAAGCCGAAGAACGGCACGGCGAGGTCTTTGAAGAACTGCGAGCGATCGGCGGTGAAGCCGGCGCGGATCCCGTCGAACACGTCCATCGGCAGGCCTTCAGGGTTCGCCGCGGTTTTCAGCATGATCGGTGGAACGGCGCCGATCAGGACGGCTTTGGCCACACGCGAGGTGCCGTGGCGGCCGATGTAACGCGCGACTTCGCCGCCGCCGGTGGAGTGGCCGATCATGATTGCGTCTTTCAGGTCCAGCGCTTCGAACAGCTGCGCCAGGTCATCAGCGTAGGTGTCCATGTCGTTGCCGTCCCAGGTCTGCCCCGAACGTCCATGGCCGCGACGGTCATGGGCAATGACCCGGTAACCGTTTTGACCGAGGAACAGCATCTGTGCGTCCCAGGCGTCGCCGTCCAGTGGCCAGCCGTGGGAGAACACGATTGGCTGGCCGGTGCCCCAGTCCTTGTAAAAAAACTCGGTGCCGTCTTTCAGGGTCAAGATAGACATTGGACGCAATCCTCGGGAACAGTGTAGGGAAGAGAGAGCGTAGTCCGGGATTGTGAATGTAGCTTGAAGGTATGTGCTTGTTTCAAGCCTGGTGCCGATGACCTGTGGGAGCGAATTCATTCGCGATGCGGGTGCAGGCGCCAACGGTGTGTCGGCTGTTCTGCCTCTCGCGAATGAATTCGCTCCCACAGGGATTTGCTTGCGGTCAGATGCGGCCGCGATGGACGCTAGATCTCCATACCGTCTCGAGCCACGTGCACGCCGTCCGGAAGCTCCCCGGCATGCTGGATCAGCCACGCATCCAGCGTGTGCCCGACATGGGTCAGCACCGCCCGCTCGGGCTTCAATGCCTCGATGATCTGCAACGCCAGAGTCAAATCATTGTGATTACGCGGCGTTTGCGGCTGCGGCGGCATCGAGCAGTCCAGGACCAGTACGTCCAGCACCTGACGCTGTAAATACGCCGTGGTGTCAGCGGGCAACCCCACTGTGTCGGTCAGGTAGGCCACCCGCCGGCCACCGCCTTCCAGTAGATAGCCCAGGGTCGGTTTCGAGTGCAGCAAGGGTAAGGCCGTGACACCCAGCTCGCCAAACTGGCGGGTCTCGAACGCCGCGAACGGCTGACTGAAATCCAGAATCCCCGGGTGTTTATACAGGTCCGACAGCCCTTCAGGATCGGCCGGGCCATGCACGGGAATCACCAGCCCCTGCCCCCAGCGTAAATGCAGCAAGCCCTGGGCATGGTCGGCGTGGTAATGGGTCTGGAGGATGCCGCTGAAGCTGCGCGGCGGGAACCGCTCGGTGAGGTCTGGCAAGCCGCTGTCGATCAACCAGCGCTGATCGCCGAGCTCGACCAGCGCCGAGCACGGTCGTCGACGCCAACGCGAATCGGCATGGGCCGCCTGACAGGCCGGGCACTGACACCCGTAGACCGGCACCTGCCGCGCATCTCCGGTGCCGAGCAAGGTCAGACGCATGCGTGCTCCCGGTCGATCCGTTGCAGCAAGCGGACGACGGTTTGGTCCAGGGCTCCGGAATTGTCCAGCAGAATCACTGACGGACTATCCGCGAGCAAGTCATCGGCGAATTGCGCATTGCGCGTCAATCGCTCTTCGATCTCGTTCGCCGACTCCCGACCTCGCGCCAGCAAGCGTTGACGAAGGACCGCCTGATCGACCGACAGCAGCACCACCAGCAGATCCGGATAGCGCGCACGGGCCTGAGGCAGATGCCCGCGCGATCCGTTGATCAACACGTCATGACCATCAGCCAGCCATTGATCGATCTCTTTCGGAATCCCGTAGTGCAGGCCGTTGGCAAACCAGTCAAGGGCAAAAGCGCCTTCAGCCTGCATGTGGTTGAACTGCTCGACGCTGACCGCCTGCGCCGCTTCGCCCTTGGCTTCCGCCGAGCGGGTGATGACCCGGCGCACGATCCGGCAGCCGCGAGCGGCCATCGGTTCGCGCGCGGCATCCAGCAGGCTGTCTTTGCCCGAACCGGACGGTCCGATGAGATAGATCAACCTGCCTGCCATTAAAAAACCCTCTTCGCTTGTCGCCAGACCTGCTGGATCACCGGCAGTGTGCCCACGGCGCGGGCATGGATCAGGTCGGCGCGCCGCCCGACACGGATTTCGCCGCGATCGTGCAGACCGGCCGAACGTGCCGGGGCCAGGCTTACCGTGGTCACGGCCTGGGCCAGCCCTGCCCGCGACGTCTGCCGGGCTTCGTCCAGTTGCGCACCGAGCGCAAACGCCGCCTGCAGCAGACTGGCCGGATAGTAATCGCTGGAGAGAATATCCAGTAGCCCTTCTTTAGCAAGGGTGGCCGCCGCAATATTGCCTGAGTGCGAACCGCCACGGACGATGTTCGGCGCGCCCATCAGCACGCTCATGCCCAGACGCCGACACGCTTGTGCCGCTTCCAGCGTGGTCGGGAACTCGGCGATGGTCATCCCATACCCCGCCGACTCCTCGACGTGCTCGACCGTTGCGTCGTCGTGGCTGGCGACCGACAAGCCGCGGTCCAGGCAAATGTCGACGATCGCGCGGCGGTACCGGTCACTGTAGATCTTCGAGTTGGCGACCTGCTCGACGATGAATTCGTCCATCTGCTCGCTGCTCAGGTGGTACTTACCCATGTAGTACTCACGGTACTTGGATTCAAGGGCAAACTGACGCTGACCCGGCGAATGGTCCATGGTCGAGACCAGTTGCACCAGCGGCTGCTCCACCAGATCGCGGAACACGCTCAAGGTGTCCGGGTGGCAGACCTCACAACGCAGGTGCAAACGGTGTTCGGCACGGGTCATGTCGGCTGCATTCGCCTGGGCGATGGCTTCGACCATCCCGGGCAGTTGCTGCATGCGCTTGCCCTTGGGGTTGACGTCGCCGATGGACAGCGCGTCGAACACCGTGGTGATGCCCGCAGCGATGATCTGCGCGTCATGGCTCATCACCGCCGAAGCTGACGGCCAGTCCACACCCGGACGTGGACTCAGGTGTTTTTCCAGGTTATCGGTGTGCAGTTCGACCAGCCCCGGCAGCAGGTAATCGCCGCCCAGGTTATGTGCTTGTGGCAAATGGCTGACGCCGGTCTGAACGTCGCTGATCAGGCCGTCGCGAAGGACCACGGTGCCGGTGAACACCTGATCGGCAGTGACGATGTGGGCATTGGTCAGGATCTGTTCGTTCAGCATTGCAGTAACTCCTTCGCGGTCAAGTCCAGCGGTGTCATGTCCAGATGGCGGTCGGACACCGCCTCGCGAGCCAGACGGTCGTGAAAGATGCCGATCACGGCGGCACCGTCGGTTTTCGCTTCGTTGATCAGCTCCAGCACCACTTGGCGATTGCTGTCGTCCAGCGACGCCGTGGGTTCGTCCAACAGCATGACGGGCCACGGCACCATGAAGCCCCGCGCGATGTTGACCCGTTGCTGCTCGCCCCCGGAAAAGGTTCCCGGCGCCAGTTGCCACAGGCGTTGCGGGATGTTCAGACGACTCAACAGGTGTTCGGCGCGGGCCTGGGCCTCTGCGCGGCTCCAGCCGCGGGCCAACGCTGGCTCCATCACCACATCCAGCGTCGCGACACGGGGGATCACCCGCAGAAACTGGCTGACATAACCCAGCGTCAGTTGCCGCACCGCCAGTACATCACGTGGCTCGGCGCCCACCAGCTCCAGCCATTGGCCCTGATGCTGCACGCGGATGCTACCGCCTGCAGGCAGATAGTTGCCGTACAACGTGCGCAGCAGCGTGCTTTTACCGGCGCCGGAATGGCCGTGCAACACCAGGCACTCACCGCCTTGTACAGAGAAGCTCAAACCGCGTAACACGTTCAACACCACCCCGTTCTGCTGATGCAGGGTGAAGGTTTTCGAGAGGTCGCGGACCTCGATCAGCGTGTTCATTGGGACACCTTACAGTCAAAGGCTGAATTCAAATCAGGGCTGCAGCACCGAGGACACCAACAGTTGCGAATACGGGTGCTGCGGGTCGTCGAGGATCTGGTCCGTGAGACCGGTTTCCACCACGTGAGAACGGCGCATCACCATCAAGCGGTCGGCCAGCAGACGGGCCACGGCCAGGTCGTGCGTCACGATCACCACCGCCAGGTCCAGCTCACGCACCAGGCCGCGCATCAGATCCAGCAGCCGCGCCTGCACTGACACATCGAGGCCGCCCGTCGGCTCGTCCATGAACACCAGACGTGGTCCGGAAACCAGGTTGCGGGCAATCTGCAGGCGCTGTTGCATGCCTCCGGAAAAGGTCCGGGGCAGGTCGTCGATACGGGCAGGATCGATTTCCACCTGACTGAGCCAGTCAAGGCCCGCCGCACGCAGTTGCTGATAATTGCGCACGCCTTGAGCCATCAGGCGCTCGCCGATGTTGGCGCCCGCCGACACCGCCATGCGCAGACCGTCACGGGGGTTCTGCTCGACGAAGCCCCACTCGGTTCGCAACAAGGTGCGGCGCTCGGCTTCACTGGCGCTGTACAGGTCCAACCAAGTGCCTTGTGTGGTGCGGTAATCGATGACGCCACGGTCCGGCGGGCAGCGACCGCTGAGCAGCGAGAGCAGTGTGGATTTGCCCGAGCCGGACTCACCGACAATGCCCAGCACCTCGCCTGGGTACAGCTCGAAGCTGACGTCCTGACAGCCCTTCTCCAGGCCGTACAGCTTGGTCAGCCCGTTGACCTTGAGCAGTGGTTGCGTGCGATCAGCGACCGTCACCTGAGAAACCTTCTGAGCGGCGTTCATTGCCCCTCCCTCCCCTCATTGACCCGCTGCGCGCAGTAGTCGGTGTCCGAACAGACGAAGCTCTGGGTGCCCTGATCGTCGAGAATCAGCTCATCGAGGAACGAGTCATGGCTGCCGCAGATGGCACAGTTGTGCTCCCACTTCTGCACCTCGAACGGGTGATCCTCGAAGTCCAGGCTGGTGACGCGGGTGTAGGGCGGCACGGCATACAGACGCTTTTCGCGGCCCGCCCCGAACAGCATTAACGCCGGGCTCATGTCGAGTTTCGGGTTGTCGAATTTTGGAATGGGCGACGGGTCCATCACGTAACGCTCGTCCACCGTCACCGGGTAGGCATAGGCCGTCGCGATGTGGCCAAACGTGGCGATGTCTTCGTACAGTTTTACGTGCATCACGCCGTAGTCGTTCAGCGCGTGCATGGTGCGGGTCTCGGTTTCCGACGGTTCGATGAACCGCAGCGGCTCGGGGATCGGCACCTGATAGACCATGATCTGGTCGGCATGCAGCGGCGTTTCCGGGATGCGGTGGCGGGTCTGGATGATCGTCGCCTCCGGCGTGCGCTCGGTGGTCTCGACGCCTGCGGTGCGGGCGAAGAACCGGCGAATCGACACCGCGTTGGTGGTGTCGTCAGCGCCCTGATCGATGACCTTGAGCACGTCTTCGGCGCCCAGGATCGCGGCGGTCAGCTGCATGCCACCGGTTCCCCAACCGTAAGGCAGCGGCATTTCACGCCCACCGAACGGCACCTGATAACCCGGAATCGCCACGGCTTTGAGCAGGCCGCGACGGATCATGCGTTTGGTCTGCTCATCCAGATAAGCGAAGTTGTAGGCCTCGTCGCGTGGCGGCCGAGGTTGCGTAGCGGCGTTCATTGGGCCTGCTCCTTGGAGGGCTTGCGCAGTTTGCGGATCAGTTCCAGTTCGGCCTGGAAGTCGACGTAGTGCGGCAGTTTCAGGTGCGACACGAAGCCGGAAGCTTCGACGTTGTCGCAGTGCGCGAGCACGAATTCTTCCTGCTGCGCCGGCGAGACGATTTCCTCGGCGTATTCACCGGCGCGCAGCGAACGGTCCACCAGCGCCATGCCCATCGCCTTGCGCTCGGCATGCCCGAACGCCAGACCATAGCCGCGCGTGAATTGCGGCAGCTCGGTGGCCGAACCGACGAACTGGTTGACCATTTCGCACTCGGTGACTTCGATGGCGCCGATGGAGATCGGGAAGCCCAACTCTTCAGGCTCGATCCAGACCTCGACGTCTCCGACCCGTATCTCGCCCGCAAACGGGTGGTTACGGCCGTAGCCACGCTGCGTCGAATAACCCAGCGCCAGCAGGAAACCTTCGTCGCCCCGGGCCAGGGCCTGCAAACGCTCTGCACGGCTGGCCGGGTATTCCAGCGGTTCGCGGGTGATGTCGGCGACCGGCGCGCCGGTGTCGGCCTCTTCCTTGATCAGCCCTTCTTTGGCCAACAAGCCCAGCACCCGCGGACAGGCCTCTACCGTGGCGGCCGGCTTGCCTTGCGGCCCTGGGTATTCACCTTCGGCCAGCAGGGTGAAATCCAGCAGACGATGGGTGTAGTCGAAGGTCGGCCCCAACAACTGTCCGCCCGGGACGTCCTTGAAGGTCGCGGACAAACGACGGTTGAGCTGCATCGACGAGGTGTCGATCGGCAGGCTCGCGCTGAAACGCGGCAGCGTGGTGCGATAAGCGCGCAGCAGAAAGATCGCCTCGACCAGATCGCCGGCCGCCTGTTTGATCGCCAGTGCGGCCAGTTCCTCGTCGTACAGCGAGCCTTCGGTCATGACCCGGGCCACGGCCAGCGGCAGTTGCTGACGGATCTGCTCGACGCCCAGTTCGGCCACTGAGGTGTCGCCACGGCGTTTCTTCGCCAGCAGCTTGTGCGCATTGTCGATGGCCTGTTCACCACCCTTGACGGCAACGTACATCAGGCACCTCCTTTCTTGAACGCGACCTGAGTGCTGCGCGGCAGGCCCATCAGTTCGCTGCCGGCGAGGAAAAACACATCGATGCCACGGGGGAAATCGTTGTGCGCTTCACGCGCTTCCCAGAAGGCTTCCTGCAACGGCAGGCTCACATGGTTCTGGGTTTCGATGCCGGGACCGCGCAGGGCGACCTGACGGCCGCCCTGCAGACTCGGCAGTTGAATCAGCAGCGTGCAAGACTGGTCGGGATATCGGTCGTTGCCCAGATCGAAGCCACTGAGGTCGTGCAACTGACTGTCGTCCAGCAGGGCAAAGCGCGCGTTCTGCCGGTCGCTGACGATCGGGCAGCCGCAATGAAAGGTCAGGTTGGCGCGAATTGCCTGGGTGTCGAATTTCGGCGCCAGCCACAGCGGTGTGTCGATATCCAGCAGCGCGAGGCACAACGCGTGACTGGCCGATGCCAGGCCTTCAAGGTGCGGCGGGGTCTGCGCTGACAGCAGGCTTTGCGTCACGCCAGGACCGGCAAGGGCCTTGAGGGCCGCACGGAAGCTGCGCTGGGCATCCAGCACGGGGTCGGCGAAGGCAGGCTGTAAAAGAGTCGCACTCATCAGTTTTCTCCTCTGACCAGCGTGAAGAACTCCACTTTGGTCGCTGCGGTTTCGGCTTGTTGTCGGGACCGGCGCGCGGCTTGCGCCTGGGCCAGCGGTTCAATCAGCTCACGCATCCAGTGAGCCTGTTGTGCACCTTGCAAATGCGCGTCGGCCAACGCCGCCAGTTCGGCATGGGCCTTGTCGCGTCCCGCCAGATAGCTGTATCCGGTGCGGCCATCAGCCAGGCGCACGACGCAGCGCGTCACGCTCATCTCACCGACGTTGAACGGTGCCCCGCTGCCGCCCATGCGGCCACGGACCAGGGTCATGCCGATTTCCGGGGCGCGAATCACCTGGTATTCGGCGTCACGCAATGCGTTTTCATGGCGCAGCAACTCGGCGCGCCGGGTACGCGAGAGCACGCCGATCCAATGCTGGCGGGCAGCGTGCTCAGGCGCTGTAGCAGGAGCAGATGTGGCAGTCATCGAGGGCATCTCCATCAAGTGACGATCTGATACTGGAAGCGGTCGGAACGGCTGGTGGAATGGGCAATCTCCACCGGGTGTCCGTCCGCGTCGCGGGATAGGGTGAGCACGGTCAGCGCCGGCAGATGGCGCGGCATCAGCAACACGCTGGCCTCTTCACGGCTGGGCAGGCGTGCGCCGATGAGGCTGAACGTGCGGGTCAACGGCAGGCCGTGCGCTGCGAGAAACTGGCGCACCGAGCCGCTTTTGTAGTCGGCGAGCAGGTCGCTGCGGCTGGCGCAGTAACGATGGCGAATCAGGCTCACTGGCTGGCCGTCGAGTCGACGCAGGGTTTGCAGCTCGATCAGCGGCGCGTGCTCTTCGAGGCCCAGGTGCTCGGCTTCCTCTCGCGTCGCGACGCACTGGCGGCGTTGAAGCAGGATGGCTTCGACGCCATGACCCTGTGCCGACAGCGACTGGCTGTATGCGCTCTCCGCCGCCACCGGGTACACCAGCGGACGGCCCAGCACCTGAGTGCCCTTGCCCTGGCGGCGCAGCAGGCTGCCCTCGCGCACCAGTTCGTCGATCGCCCGACGTACCGTGTGGCGGTTGACGTCGAAGCGCGCCGCCAGTTGCGTCTCGGCGGGCAGGAACTCGCCTGCGATGTAACGGTTCAATTCGCTGCGCAAGGTGTCCGCCAGTTCGCGGTACACAGGCTCCCGCTGCGGGGTTTCACGGTGCAGGGCTTCGGCTTGTCTAGACAACTGCATGGCTAAAAAAAGGGTTCGCACCCTCTCCTGTCGTTGGCATTAAATGAACTGCTTGCGCAGGCGCTGGGAGAAGATGTCGATCACACTGACCACCACGATGATGACCAACAGCACCGAGCAGGTCTGGGTGAACTGGAAGGCGCGGATGTTTTCCCAGAGGATCACACCGATCCCGCCCGCGCCGACCATGCCCACGACCGTGGCCGAGCGAACGTTGGATTCGAAGCGGTACAAGGCGTAGGAAATCCACAGTGGCATGACCTGCGGGATCACCCCGAAAATCACTTCCTGCAGTGCACTGGCACCGGTGGCGCGAACACCTTCGACGGGGCCCGGGTCAATGGCCTCGACGGCTTCGGCGAACAGTTTGGCGAGCACCCCGGTGGTGCTGATCCACAGCGCCAGGACACCGGCAAACGGGCCCAGGCCCACGGCCACGACGAACAACATCGCGAAGACCATTTCATTGATGGAGCGGAAGGCATCCATGACCCGGCGCAACGGTTGATGAATCCACCACGGGGTGATGTTGTCGGCGCACAGCACGCCCAACGGCACCGAACAGACGATCGCGAGCAACGTGCCCCAGAGGGCGATGTGCACGGTGACGACCATTTCCTTGAGGTAGGCGCGCCATTCGTGGAAGTCAGGCGGGAAGAAGTCTGCGGCAAAAGTTGCCATGTTGCCGGAGTCGCGGTACAGCGCCAGCGGGTTCATTTCGGCGCCGTGCCAGGCCCAGGCCATGATGGCGAGGAAAAGGCCCCAGCCCAGGTATTGCGGCCAACTGCGCTTGCCGGCGATTTCAACGTAAGCAGCGTGAGTGGTCATAAGATTTCCCGATTGCTAATGCATGAACTGCGGTGACTGACGCGGCGCCCTGCTTGACCGTGAGGCATCAAGCCGAGTGCCGCGTCCGGTGCATCAACCCGCCTTGGCGGTGTTCTGTTTTTCCAGTTCCGAAATGCGGTCCTGCAGCTTGGTCAGGCCAGCGTCGATCTCTTTCAGGCGGCTCGCCTTTTCGTCGGCGCTGAGCGTGGTGCTGGCAGTGGTCTCGGTCTTTTGCTTGAACAGCTCGAGCTGGCGAATGGTCAGCAGCTGGTCATCCGAAGACTTGAGGAACTTGCCCATCTGCATGTTCTTCAACACCGCTTTTTCTTCGTCGGTGTCGCCATAGTTGGCGAAGAACTCGCGGATCTTGTTCTTGTCCGCGTCGGACAGGGATTTACGCAGGACCATCGGGTCGGCCGGGATGATCGGCGACTTCCAGATCACCTTGAGCTTCGCCGCGCTCTCCGGCTGGGTCACTTCCAGACGGTCCCAGCTTTCGGTGTTGAAGGTCGCGACATCCAGCTGGCCCTTGGCAACGCTCAGGGCGTTGACTTCGTGGCTGGAGTTCAGCGTGCGTTTGAAGGCGGTGGCTGCATCCACGTGGTTCTTGGCGAACACGTAGTAGCCCGGAATCAGGTAGCCCGAGGTGGAGTTCGGGTCACCGTTGCCGAAGGTCAGTTCCTTGGCGTGCTTGAGCATGTCCTCGACCGAATTGATCGGGCTGTCCTTGCGCGCAATGATCACGCTCCAGTAACCCGGCGCGCCGTTGGCGGCAGCGGTCTGGGCGAAGATTTCACCGCCGGAACGGTCCACGGCTTCCATCGCCGCCTTGTTGCCCAGCCAGGCCACATCGACCTTGTTGAAGCGCATGCCCTGGATCAGGCCGGCGTAGTCAGAAGCGAAGGTGGCGTTGACTTTCAGGCCGGTTTTTTTCGACATGTCGTCGAGAAACGGCTGCCAGACACTTTTCAGGTTCTGCGAGGATTCGGTGGACATGATGCCGAAGTTGATAGCGCTGTCGTCAGCCTGCGCGGTGCCCATCAGGCAACCGGCGAGCACAGCGGCAGACGCGAACACGCGACCGAAACGGTTCAACATGGAGAGCTCCTGGAACGTGGTTATGGTGTTTTTTGGGGTTGTTGAAGCGACGCAATCGTCAGGCTTGGGCCAGCGCCAATTGCGGCGGTCGGCCTGGATTACGCCCTTTGTCGGCGAACATCAGGCTGGCGTCGGCGTCGGCGCCGTACAGGTCATTGAGGAACTGACCATTGAGGTCGGCGCCGCTGCCGTCGAAGTGGATGCGGCCGCCTTTGAGCGCCACGGCACGCGGGCAATAGCGCACGGCATAATCCACCTGGTGCAAGGTGACCACGACGGTCTTGCCGTCCTGGCGGTTGATGTCGGCGAGAATTTCCATGACCTTGCGGGCGGACTCCGGGTCCAGCGACGCGATGGGCTCGTCCGCCAGAATCACTTCGGCTTGTTGCGTCAGGGCCCGGGCGATCGCCACGCGCTGCTGCTGACCACCCGACAAGGTTGAAGCGCGCTGGTGAGCCAGATCGGCCAGGCCGACGCGTCCCAGGTTAGCCATCGCACGGGCTTTTTCCTCGGCATTGAACATCCCCAGGCTGCCACGCCAGCGCGGCATGCGGCCCAGGCAACCGAGCAGGACGTTGTCCAGCACGCTGAGGCGGTTGACCAGGTTGAACTGCTGGAAGATGTAACCAATGTCGGCGCGCAATCGGCGCACCTTGCCATTGAGTCTGCCCGAGGCCTGCACTTCACGGCCCAGCACACGGACACTGCCGCCATTGCTGCGATCACAGCAGGCAAGGCCTGCGAGATGGCGCAACAGCGTGGATTTCCCCGAACCCGAAGCGCCGATCAGCGCGACCATTTCTCCGGGTTGTATAGACAATGCGAGATCAACCAAAGCGGTTTTGCGAGCAAATGTCTTGTTCAAGCGGTCGACATGGATGGCTGCGTTCATGGGCTTCTCTTGTCTTTGATTGCGGCGTCCTGCCGAGGTGAAGGTTCTACCGTTCAGCCTGTCCCTGGCCGCGTTCGGTGCGAGTGACATTAGAGAGAGCGTGTGGCAGTTCGATGAACCGTCCATGAACGCGAGATAACAGTTCGTTGACCATTTGATGCCGGGGAATTTGCGGCTTTTGTCGACATGTTTGCCGAAAACAGCGGCCTTGACGGGGTGTTGGCTAGACAAGTCGAACGCAAGGAACGTGGCGTGTCCGGCGATCGACTGCGCAGAAGCCGTGAAAAAAATGAAGTGGGTCAGGTAAAACGCTTAGCAGGCATTACGACCGGTTCCCGGCCGATCGCGGGACAAGCCACGCTCCTACACATTCAGCACCTGAGCACCTATCAATGAACTGGAAACAAACCCTCACCGTCGTACTGCTCGGCGCCCTGCCCTTCATGGTCAGCGCCGACAATCAGGAGAAGCCCACTTTGGCCGCAACCGGCTCTGCCCACTACCGCTTCGAACGTCTGAACATCGACTCGCCTGACGGCGAACGTCATTACCGCCTCGATATCGCGATTCCCGACGGAACTGCGCCTGCGACCGGCCACCCGGTGATGTACCTACTGGATGGCAATAACGCACTGGCCGAGTTGCAGGACAGCTGGCTGGGCGAGCTGGACGCAGGCACTCCGCCGCTGCTGGTGATGATCGGCTACGACATCGAGGGCACCTATGACGGCGAGCAGCGCACCCGGGATTACACCGGTATAACGTCCAGGGCGTTTCTCGATCTGATCGAAACGAAGATCAAACCCGAGGTCCAGGCGCACTACGCCATCGACCTCAACCGACAAACGCTGTGGGGGCATTCTTTCGGCGGGCTGTTCGTGCTCTCTGCGCTGCTGGAGCGCCCTGACGCTTTCCAGACCTGGATCGCCGCCAGCGCATCACTGTGGTATCAGCCAATGACCTTCGACAATGGCATGGCACTCAGAAAATTCCCCGAAGGGACCACGCGCACGGTGCGCCTGATCAGGGGTGAAAGAGAAGGCAAACCGCCCATCGCACAATTCGATGGTGGCTCGCCGGAAAGAAGGAAGGCGATGCAGGCAGTGCCCAGCGACGCCAATCGCCTGCTGGCGGAACATCTGGCGACCCTGCCCGGCACCGACGCCAGCTATGAACAGTTCAATGGACGTAACCACGGGCAGATGTTCAGCACGGCGTTGCACCTTGGCTTGCGCCGGGCTGCCGGATTGCCCGAGCGGCCTTGACGTTTTGAGCGATGACTCGTGCTCACCACACGACCTGTGGGAGCGAATTCATTCGCGATGCAATCCATCAGCCGATGCATCCGCGGCGGATGCGCCGGCATTTCGCGAATGAATTCGCTCCCACAACGGCGTGCTTTGCGCCGCAGTCAGGGTTGTCAGATGCGGAACGTCCCCACCAGATGCTGCAAGCGCGCTGCCTGATGCTCCAGGTGGGTACAGGCGTCCAGCGTTGACTTCAGGTTGTCGACGCCTTCCTGGTTCAGTGTGTTGATCTCGGTGATGTCGACGTTGATCGACTCGACCACGGCGGTCTGTTCTTCGGTCGCGGTGGCCACCGACTGGTTCATACCGTCGATTTCACCGATGCGGCGGGTCACGCTGTTCAAGCGTTCGCCGGCCTGGTTGGCGATGGTTACGCTGCTTTCGCTCTGGCGCTGGCTTTCGGTCATGTTCGCCACGGCATCGCGGGCACCGACCTGCAATTCTTCGATCATGCCCTGCACCTGCTGCGCCGAATCCTGCGTCCGGTGCGCCAGATTACGCACTTCGTCCGCCACCACCGCGAAACCACGACCGGCCTCACCCGCTCGCGCCGCTTCAATGGCCGCGTTGAGCGCCAGCAAGTTGGTTTGTTGCGAAATGCCGGTGATCACCTCGAGAATCTGACCGATGTTGGCGGTCTTGTTGTTGAGCGTCTCGATGTTCAGGCACGACTCGCTGATCTTTTCCGACAGTTGATCCATGGCCTTGATCGTCTGTGTGACAACGCCCTGACCTTCGCTGGCCAGTTGTGTGGCTTCGCTGGAATGCTGCGACGCCATGGCGGCGTTCTGAGCAATTTCCTGAGCGGCGGCACCGAGCTGATTGATCGCGGCGGCCACGCTGCTGGTGCGGCTGGCTTGTTGGTCGGAGTTGCCCATCGATGAGTTGGAAGCGCGCACGACGCGTGCTGCCACTTCACCCAGTTGACCGGCGGTGGACGCCACCTCACGCATCGAACCATGAATACGCTCGACGAAGCGGTTGAACGACTGCGCCATCGCGCCGAATTCGTCCTGCGAGACAATCGACAGACGTTTGGTCAGGTCGCCCTCACCGTCTGCGATGTCCTGCATGGCCCGGCCCATCTGGTGCAGCGGCTGCATGAGCACGCGGATCAGCAGGCCGAGCAGCAGCATGATGATTGCCACGGCGATGACCATCGCGGTGATCGCCGAAGAGCGGAATTCGCTGAGCATCGAGTAGGCCGCGTCACGGTCCAGTACCAGCGCGACGTACCAGTTGGCCGAGGACAAGCCGTCCACCTTGGTGAACGAAATGAACTGCGCCTTGCCGCCGGATTCGATTTCGGCCACGCCTGGCGCGATCTTCGGCGCCCCGTTCGGGTAAGCCTCACTGACGTTCTTGAGGATCAGCTTGCTGTCGGGGTGGATCAGGATCTTGCCGTCGGCACTGACGATATAGGCGTAACCGTGCCCGCCGAAATTCAGCGAGTTGATGGTCTTGCTGATGACGTCCAGCGAAATGTCCGCGCCGGCGACGCCGATCATCTGGCCCTGCTGACGAACCGGCGTGGCCAGCGTCACCACCAGCTTGCCGGACGAGGCCGCAACGTACGGCTCGGTGACAATGGTGCCCTGCGCGGCATCGGCGGCCTTGTACCACCCGCGAGCTCGGGGATCGTAGTCGGCGGCGCGGTTACCGGCCGGCACCGAGAACATCACCCCGTCCTTGCCGCCGAAGTAACTGAGCTGGAAGTTGTCCGGGTACACCGGCAGGCCGACGATGCGCTGCAAGCTGCTCGGCGCCGGGCCGTCGGCGGCGATCTGCTGAGCCATGGAATACAAAAGCTGAGTACGACTGTCCAGCCAGGTCTGAATGTTCTGCGTGGTCAGACTGCCCAGTTGTTGCAGTTCTGCGTCCACGTTGTTCTTCAATGTTTCCCGCTGGCGAAAATCGTTCACCAGTATGAAACACGAGAAAGCAACAACAACTACCAGTGCAGCGGCCAGCAGGATCTTTCTGCTGAAACCCAGACGATTGATCATACGATTGTGTCCATAACCAGGAATGACAGCGACGTGAATGCGTAGCCGATCAGGCGCGCGCCGCGCTTTTTACGGGGTTATGCGAAGAAAGGGAAGACGCGGCCTGAAATATACTTCGGCCGCTGGATGGCAGAGTTTAATGCCGGTCGTCGAGGACACTAATCGATCAGTACTTATTACGGGCGATACTTGGTTTTTGTTTAAACATCCGTCTAAGTGTGTTTAAAGCTGGATCCAATAATGTGCATTACATCGATAACGTGTAGGCGCTTGCTTGCCCGCGACTGCGGCTTGTCTGAGAAGAATTTATCAACTGACACTCCGCAATCGCGGGCAAGCAAGCGCCTACAACTAATGTGCAGCGTGTCAGGGCCCAACACGCACGCCGTTATTTTGCAAACAGCTGCCCGATGTCCTTGAACGCTTTGAACTCCAGCGCATTGCCGCAGGGGTCGAACAGGAACATGGTCGCCTGCTCCCCAACCTGCCCCTTGAAGCGCACGTAAGGCTCGATCACAAACTTCACGCCTTGGCCCTGCAACCGATCCGCAAGCGCCTCCCATTCTTCCCAGCCCAACACCACGCCGAAATGCGGCACCGGCACGTCATGGCCGTCAACCGCGTTGGTGCCCGCGTGGGCCTGGGAATCGGTTTTCGGGTGTTCGTGGATCACCAACTGATGGCCGAAGAAATCAAAATCCACCCAATGATCGCTGGAGCGACCTTCCGGCAAATTAAACACGTTGGCGTAGAAATGCCGTGCGGCGGCGAGGTCATAAACAGGAATAGCAAGATGGAACGGCGAGAGTTTCTGAGGGGTGGCGGTCACGGTCAACTTCCTCTTTTTGGGATGCGTTCATCTTTGCCCATTGAATCATTGATTGAAAGATCATAATTTTCGCGTCGAGCCACAATTATTTTGATCAGTGAGCCACCATGATCCGCGAGTTGAAAACGTTCCTCACCGTCGAACGCCTCGGCACCTTTGTGGCGGCGGGCAACCAGATCGGCCTGACGCAATCAGCGGTCAGCGCGCAAATCCGAACCCTGGAAAAAGCGCTCGGCACCCCCCTGTTCGATCGCAGCGGACGCAGCGCCACCCTCAACGCGGCCGGTCAACGGGCATTGCCGATGGCACGGGAAATCGTGGAGCTGTATGAACGCATGGCCACGCCATCCGCCGACAGCGGCTATTTTGGCGAGCTGGTGATCGGTGCCATCGCCACCGTGCAAACCGGCCTGCTCCCCGCCGCACTGGTGCAACTCAACACCCAGGCGCCCACGGTCGAGGCCAAAGTGGTGCCGGGGGTTTCGCAGACATTGCTCAACAGCGTGGATGCCGGGGAGATCGACCTGGCGATCCTGATCCGCCCGCCCTTCGCGCTGCCCAAGGAACTCTCGCTGGAAGTCATCGAACGCGAGCCGTTCGTCCTGATCGCGCCTGTACATATGGAGGGTGATGACCCCCTTCAGCTGCTTCGCGATCACCGATTCGTGCGATACGACCGACACTCGTTCGGCGGCCGGCAGGTGACGCGGTTTCTGCGCGAGCAGAAAATTGAAACGCAGCCTGGACTTGAGCTGGACGAAGTGGACGCCATCGTGCGCATGGTCGAGGCCGGACTCGGTGTGTCCCTCGTGCCCCGAGCGGGTTTATGGCTGGAACGCGCCGCCCACATCCGGATCGTCGAACTCGGCGCGCTGACCTTTTACCGCGAGCTGGCGTTGGTGATGCGCCATGCGAATCGGCAACTCCCGCTGCAGCGGTTGTTTCGGGAGTGCCTGGCTCAAACCGACTGCAAATGACACCTCACCCACTCCCCGCCCGCTGCCGCTTTGGCAGGCAACAGCTGTTGCGGCTTGTCGCATCCGGCGGTCGCTTTAGGGCAGCGATCCCGAAAGAAACACCCGGTCGGCAGGTTGCGGTTGCCCGGCAATTCGGTCGGCGCGGACACCTGGGCGTCGTCCACGGCCACGCCCAGTCGCGGCACGGCTTCCAGCAGCAACTGGGTGTAGGGATGACGCGGGCGTTCCAGCACCTCGGCGGCACTGCCCAGTTCGACGATCTGCCCCAGGTACATCACCGCGACCCGATCGGCCATGTGCCGCACCACCGAGACGTTGTGCGAAATCAGGATGTACGTCAGGTCACGACTGCGTTGCAGCTCGGCCAACAGATTGAGGATCTGCGCCTGCACCGAGATATCGAGCGCCGAGGTCGGCTCGTCGAGCACGATAATGTCCGGGTTCGACGACAGCGCTCTGGCGATGGCGATGCGCTGCCGTTGACCGCCTGAAAACTGATGAGGAAAACGGTCCATGTACTCGGTACGAATCCCGACCTGAGAGGCGACCTTCGCAGCGATGTCGCGCATGTCCCGACGCGGTGCCGAACGCTGGACGAACAGCGGCTCGGTGATCACCTTCCACACCGGCAATCGCGGATCGAGGGACGATTGCGGGTCCTGAAACACGATCTGCACGTTGCTGCTGCGTTCCTTGGCGTTGTTGTAGATCCACTCGAGTTTGCCCGACGTCGGCTTGATCAGGCCCATCAGCAACTGCGCAAGGGTGCTTTTGCCGCACCCCGACTCCCCCACCACGCCCAGGGTTTCTCCGGCACGCACCTGCAGGTCGATGCCGTTCAAGGCGTGGGCCAGGGCTTTGGGACGACCCAGCCAGTCCTTGCCCATGGGGTAATGCACGCGTACGTCTTCAAGTCCCAGAATGACCGGGTGTTCGTCGGGCAGTGATTTGAACGCTGCACGGGTCATGAATGCATCTCCTGGGCTGATGAGGATGATGGCTCGCTCAACCAGCAAGCGCTCTTGCGATCGGCAACGGCATTGATAACCTGCATGGGCGGGCGTTGCAGGCATTTGGGCATGGCATGGGCGCAGCGGTCGCGGAAGGTGCACCCCTCAGGCAAGGCCGACAGATTCGGCACCTGACCGGGAATGGTCATCAGGTCCTGACCCGGTTCAACCTGCTCCGGCAAGCCGCTGAGCAGCCCCTGAGTGTAGGGATGACGGGGATCGGCCATGACCTGCGAGGTCACGCCCTGCTCCACCACTGCACCGGTGTACATCACGTAAACCCGGTCGCAAAACTGCGAGACCAGCGCCATGTCGTGGGTGATCAGCAAAATCGCCGTGCCTCGCTCGCGGGCTTTCTCGCGCAGCAGCAGCAACACCTGCCGTTGCACGGTCACGTCCAGCGCGGTGGTCGGCTCGTCGGCAATCAACAACTGTGGATCGCAGGAGAACGCCAAGGCGATCATCACCCGCTGACGCATGCCACCGGAAAGCTCGAACGGGTAGCTGTTCATCACCTGTTCGGGATCGGCGATGTGCATGTCGCGAAGCAGCGCGATGGCTTTGGCGCGGGCGTCGGCCTTGCTCAGTTGCTGGTGATGAATGATCCCATCCAGCATCTGCCGGCCAATGCGTCGTGTCGGATTCAGGGCGGTCATTGGCTCCTGAAAGATCATCGCCGCGTCGCGGCCACGCACCTTCAACAGGTCTTTTTCCTTGGCGGTGAGCATGTCGCGGCCGAGGATGCTCAGGCTGCCGCTCTTCACTTGATAAGCGCGTTCAGGCAACAGGCGCAGGCTGAGCATGGCGGTGACTGACTTGCCGGACCCGGACTCACCGATCACCCCGACGATCTCACCGGGATTGACGTGCAACGACACGCCATTGAGCGCCTTGACTGTGCTTTTATACGCCGGGAACTCGATGCTCAGGTTGTCGATGGTCAATACCGGCGCGGTGTCGACAACGGGTTTAGAGGCTTGTGCGTGCATGATCATTTCCCCTGCTGGCGTGGGTCGAGCAGGTCGCGTACGCCGTCGCCCAGAAGGTTGAATCCGGTGGCGGTGATCAGAATCGCCACGCCGGGAAAGGTCGAATACCACCACTGATCAAGGATGTAATTGCGACCCGTTGCGACCATCGCACCCCATTCGGCAGTGGGCTGTTGCGCACCGAGGCCGATGAAGCCCAGCGCCGAGGCCATGAGAATGGCGCTGCCGATGTCCAGACTGAGCTGCACCAGCAACGGCGGCATGGCGTTGCGTGCCACGTGCCAGAGCACCATGTGCCAGCGCCCTGCGCCGAAGGTTTCAGCGGCTTTGACGTAGCCCATCTGACGAATGCTCAGGGCCTGCCCCCGGGCCAGTCGCACGTAAAAGGGAATTCGCACCAGGGTGATTGCCAGCATCGCGTTGAACAGGCTCGGGCCCAAGGCCGCGGCCAGCGCCATGATCAGCACCAGAGAAGGCACCGACAGCATGATGTCCATCAGTCGCATGATCAGGCTGTCGAAGCGCCCGCCGATGATTCCGGACATGCAACCCAGCAAGCCACCCGCGAAGCATGACGCGAAGGCGACAAACAGTCCGACGCCCACGGACTGACGGCTGCCATACAAGACCCGACTGAACAGGTCGCGGCCCACTTCGTCGGTGCCGAACCAGTGCGCGGCAGAAGGCGCCGCCAGACGCTGGGTCAGGTTGAGCGCATTGGGATCATGGGACGCCAGCCAAGGCGCGAAGGCCATGCACAGCAGCACCATCAGGGTGATCAGCAACCCGGCCATGGTCAGCGGGCTGCGTCGCACCTGATGGGCCAGATACGCGAATTTGTCCTGCCAGCGCGAAGCCTTCGGCAGCGGCGCCACGACCGGCGCAGTGAGTGGAGTGGACATGTCAATTGACCTCGCCGATGCGTGGGTCGATCAGGCGGTACACCAGATCGATCGCCATGTTCAGCAGTACATAAATGAAGGACACCAGAATCGCGAATCCCATGACCGCCGGGAAGTCCAGCGACTGGATCGACTTGACCACGTAAGCGCCCATGCCGGGCCAGGCGAACACGGTTTCGGTGAGGACCGCGCCATAGAGCAGATCGCCCAAGGTCAGGCCCAGCACGGTCACCGATGGAATCAAGGCGTTGGGCAGCGCATGGCGCAGGATCACCGCCCACTTCGACAACCCATAAGCCCGCGCCGTCCGGATGTAGTCCTCACCCAGTTGATCGAGCATCGCCGAGCGAATCTGTCGCGCGACCACACCGAGGTTGACGAAGCCCAACGTGATCGCGGGCAGGATCAGGTGCTGGACGGCGTTGAAAAACAGACCGGTATCCCCCGCCAGCAAGGTGTCGATCAGGTAAAACCCGGTCACCGTCGGCGGCGGATCAAGGCCTTCATCAATCCGTCCGCTGCCCGGCAGCCAGTTCAAATGTCCGTAGAACAGCACGATCAGCCCCAGTCCGAGCCAGAACGCCGGAGTGGAAATCCCGGTGACCGCCAGGGTTCGCGCCACCTGATCGATAAACCGGTTGTGGTAGACCGCCGACAATACGCCCAGCGGTACTCCCACCAGAATCGACAGAGTCAGCGCCGCCAGCGCCAGCTCGAGGGTCGCCGGGAAGAACGCTTGCAAGTCTTCCAGCACCGGACGGTGGGTGCGGATCGACGTGCCCAGATCGCCATGCAACAGGTCGAGCATGTAGCGGCCGTATTGGTGATACAGCGGCAGGTCCAGCCCCAGTTGATGGCGAATGTTCTCGACAATCGCGTCGGTGGCGCGGTCGCCCGCGATCAGCCGTGCGGGATCACCCGGGATCAAATGGGAGATGGAAAAGGTAATCAGGGAAACGCCGAACACCACCAGCAACAGGCCGCCCAGACGTTTACGCAAAATATTCAGGAAGGCCATCAGGCACCTCGGTCACGCATTCAATCGACAACGCGAAACAGCTCGCGGACACAGCCCCGTCACGCCCTTCCCCGTGGGAGCGAATTCATTCGCGATGCGATCCATCCGCCGACACGTCTGCGGCGGATGTACTGGCCCTCGCGAATGAATTCGCTCCCACAGTGAAGCGTTGCGTGTGACACAGACCGATCACTCTCAATCCATGGCCTTGTGCAAGGCCATGAATGACGACAACGGCTTACTTGGTGATCGTGCCGATGTTGAACACTTGTTCCAGCATCGGGTTGAACACGTAGCCCTTAACCTTCTCGCTCATCGGCAAGGTGTAGGCCTTCTGGTACAGATAGGCGTAAACGCTGTCGTTGAGGACGATCTTCTGCGCCTGCTGGTACAGCTCGGTGCGCTTGGCCATGTCGTTGGTGGTCGCCGACTCGCGGATCAGCTTGTCAACCGCCGGGTTGTCGTAGAACGAACGGTTACCCGCCAGCCCTTTCAGCTTCGAATCGAAGAAGAAGTTCATGAACATGTAGGGGTCGGCGAAGTCCGGGCTCCAGGAGCCGATGGCGACGTCGAAGTCCCCTGTGCCCAGACGCTCACGCATGCTCGCGTTGGCCAGCTTCTCCATTTTCAGGTTCACGCCCAGCGACTGCAGACCGGCTTGCAACGTCAGGCCGATCGGCTCCCAGTTCGGGTCCTTGTCGGAGTACATGAAGGTCAGGTTGCTGATCTTCGGTGAGACTTTGGCCAGGTCTTCTTTCGCCTTGGTCATGTCCTGTTTGAACGCAGGCTGCTTCTCGTCGTACGCCCACATGCCCTGAGGGATCGGACCGTTCAGTGGCTTGGCCTTGCCTTTGAGAATGCCGTTGATGATGCCGTCATAATCGAGCGACTCGACGATGGCGCGACGTGCATCAGGGTTGTTCATCGGCGCTTTCTGGGTGTTCAGGTAGAGCAACGTGACACGCAGCGAAGGGTAGTCGCCGACCACGATGCCGGACTTCTTCGCCAGGGCTTCGAGCTGGTCTTCGGGCATGTCTTCGATGATGTCCAGGTCGCCGTGTTCCAGTTGCAGACGACGCACCGACGCTTCACCGATAATTTTGACCACGACCTTTTTCAGGGTCGGCTTGGGGCCCGCGTAATAGCTGTTCTGCTCCATGGTGAGGGTCTGGCCCTTCTGCCAGTTGACCAGCTTGAACGCACCGGAACCGGCGGTGTGGTTCGACAGATAGGCTTCGGCGCCTTCGCTTTTCTTGGCAACATCCGGGTTGATGATCGCCGCGCCGTTGTGCGCCAACGTCGAGAGAAACGGCGCATACGGCGCTTTCAGCGTGAATTTCACCGTGAGCGGATCGACCACCGTCACCGTCATGTCGTCCGGAAATGCACCGGACGGCCCTTGCTTGAGCTTCATCACCCGATCGAACGAAAACTTCACCGCTTCGGCATTCACTTCAGCGCCGTCATCGAACTTGTTGCCGGGCTTTAGCTTGAATTCCCAGGTCAGGTTGTCCGCCGAGGTCGACCAGCTGCTGGCCAGCTCACCCATGACTTCGGTGCTGCCTTTGCCATTCTCGACCTTATACGTCACCAGCCGCTGATACGCCGGGTAGGTCACGGTCCAGTCATTGTTGTCGATGGTCACGGCCGGGTCGAGGGTCTGCGGATCGGACGGTTTGCCGATCATCAGGGTGTCCTGAGGCACGGCTGCGCTGGCCGATTGCCAGGCACCCAGGCCCATGGCGGTGCAGAGTACTGCCATCGCCAGCGTGCGTGGGAGGGCGAGTGAGGTAACGATTGATTTCATGCCGGTTCCTTGATCGTTCGATGTGTGGAAGTTCGTCAGGTTTGTTGTTGGAGCTATACCGGGCAGTTAAAGCTCGAAGCCTTGCGGGCTACGACATGGCGCGCCCTGCTCTTTTCAAGTCAGGTCGGTGCCAGATTCAGCCGGGATTCATGTTCGTCCCGGTCAGGTGTCACAGGTGTCTCGGTCAGTGGGCCGGGCGAATCGATCCGTCGTCGATCAGCGGATAATCGTCAGCGCCCGGCAGCTCGTAGTGCCACCACTCGCTGTCGATGTAGGTGAATCCGGCCGCCAGCATGATCCCCAGCAGCAACAGGCGATTACGCTGCACGTCGGCGGGCAGATCGGAGAAGAACTGGTGAGAGTGCTCGCGCATGTCATCGAAGCCGGTGCCCATGTCCAGCGGCTTCCCCGTGGCATCGATCAGCGTCAAATCGACCGCCACGCCCCGGGAATGATGCGAACCGAGGCTCGGATCACGCACGTATTCGGGGTTGGGCAGCGCTTCCCAGAGCAGGTATTGCGCGTACGGCGGACGATAGGCATCGAAGATGCGCAGGGTCAGCCCGGCCTGGCGCGCCAGTCGGCTGGCCTTGCGCAGACAGGCTTCGGCGTCGCGGTGCAACAGGCAGCGCGGATCCTGATAAATCTGCTTGCCGGCCAGGTTGTCGACGCCGGCATAGATCAGGTCGACTTCGACCTGCAGCGCCTGGGCATCGACTTCGACGAGGGGGCTATTCACGTAAACACTCTCCAGATCAGCTCATACGGTTCATCACGCCCACGGCGCTTTTTTCAATCACGCAGTCGGGCTATTCGAACTGCCCGAACAGTTGTTGCAGCTCCCGGTTCTTCGCCAGGCGCTGATCGAGCCGGTCGCCGTACCTCTCGGCCACCGCCGACACCATCAGGTTGAACAGGCAGGTCAGCGGCGCCAGCGAGTCCCAGAACTGGCCGACATCGGAGTTCAGTTGCAGCAGATCGGTCGGGTAATCCCGCGCCCATGGGCAATGGAAATCGGTGATGAATGCCAGCGCCAAACCCTGCTGGTGCGCGACCTCGCAGAAGGTTCGGGCGACCGCCGAGTAGGTGCGAAAGTCAGCGATCACTGCGTAAGGATTTTCGAACTGCGAGTTCAACGACTCCGCGTAAGTGCCGGACAAACCGTCGACGTAATAGACCTTGGGCCGGATGTATTCGAGGTGCGAAAAAAAGGCATTGAGAATCCCGCGTGTGGTCTGAATGCCAACGATGAACACCGCATCGGCGCTGTACAGCCGCTCGACGATGCGCGCAAAGGTGTCGCTGCGGGCCAGGGCATAGACGCGCTGAATGGCTTCCAGCTCCCGGTTCATCGAGCGCTCCAGGGCATCACCGTGAGTGCTTTCTTCGCGAAAGGCCCCCAGACGGTCAGTGATCACCCACGTGCTGGCGCTGTCGCCGCGCAGGCTCTGTTTGACGTCGTCAATATTGCGAAAACCCAGTGAGCGCAGGAACCGGCCCACCGAAATCCCGGTGGTGCCCGTTTGCTGGGCGATGCTGTCGGCGGTCTCGAACGGCAGCTTCTGGGGGTTGGCCAACAGGTACCCGGCGATACGTTTGCCGGTCGGCGTCAGGTCGCTGAACCGCTGCTCTAACGTCTCGAGGAAAGGACTCTTGGCCATGAACATCCCGCTTGAAACCGGCATTGAGGACAGCCGAAAAATGTTATCAGGAAGTCATTTTTCGACAGGATGTTATCAACATAACATCGGTTTTCGAGGTGGCACAATGATTTTTTTCAGGAGATTTCGGAAGGGATTTTTTGTGTTTCAGGGTGGTGCGGGCGGGACGCTAAATGCGCTTTTTATGGGCAAAAACATCCCTGGAACGCCCTCCTGTAGGAGCGTGGCTTGTCCCGCGATCGGCGACGGAGTCGTCGTAAACCCTCACACGCACTCGTATCTCGAACGCCGCGTTTACCGAAGCCACGGCCGGTTCCCGGCCGATCGCGGGACGAGCCACGCTCCTACAGGAGAATGGCGCTTACCGGAAATTGGTCTTGACCAGTTCCAACACCTGATCCGCCTTGCCATTCATGACGGCCTTGAGCATGAACAGGCTGAAGCCCTTGGCCTGTGCCAGCTTGATCTTCGGCGGCAGACCCAATTCCTGCTTGGCCGTAACCACATCCACCAGCACGGGCCCCGGATGCTCGAAGGCTTTTTTCAGGGCGTTGGGGAGATCCGCCGAGTCTTCGACACGAATCCCCAGAATGCCCGCGCCGATGGCGATGTTGGCGAAACTGGTGCTGTGCAGATCGGTGTCGTGCGGCACGTAACCGCTGGCCTGCATCTCCATGGCGACGAAACCCAGCGAGCTGTTGTTGAACACCACCATCTTGATGGGCAGGTCGAGCTGACGAATGCTCAGCAAGTCCCCCATCAGCATCGACAGGCCGCCATCACCGCACAACGCCACCACCTGGCGCTGCGGGTGCGCGGCTTTCGCGCCCAGCGCCTGCGGCATGGCGTTGGCCATCGAGCCGTGGTTGAACGAACCCAACAATGAACGCTGGCCGTTCATGGTCAGGTAGCGCGCTGCCCACAGCGTCGGTGTGCCGACATCGACGGTGAAGATCGCATCCGGGTCGGCGTAGGCATCAACCATGCGCGTCAGGTACTGCGGATGAATGGGCTCACCGTGGCCCGACGGTGTGGCCAGCTCGTCCAGTTCCTCTCGGGCCTTGGCGTAATGATCCAGCGCCTTGTCCAGGAACTTGCGGTCCGTGTGCGTCTTGAGCCGTGGCAGCAGCGCGACGATGGTTTCGGCAATGCCGCCCGCCAACCCCAGCGTCAGCGGCACGCGTCGGCCGAGCGCTGCGGGATCGATGTCGATTTGAATGATGTTGGCTTTTTCCGGGTAGAAGTTACGGTACGGGAAGCTGCTGCCCAGGATGACCAGCGTGTCGCAGGACAGCATCGCGTGGTAGCCAGAGCTGAAGCCGATCAGACCGGTCATGCCGACATCGAAGGGGTTGGCGTACTCGATGTACTGCTTGCCTCGCAACGCATGGACGACAGGGGCCGACAGTTTTTCCGCCAGCGCCACGACCTGATCGTGAGCATTGGCGCACCCTGCCCCGGCGAGAATGGTCACGGCTTTTGATTGATCGAGGAGGTCCACCAAGCGTTGCAGGTCGTGCTCGGTCGGGATGACATGCGGCGGCGTGTGATCGACCCATGCCGGTTTGGCGTCCGGCGCCGCGCTCAGGGCGACGTCGCCCGGAATCACGATCACCGCAACGCCACGCTGGCTGATCGCCGCCCGCATCGCGCGTTCCAGCACACGGGGAAACTGCTCGGCGCTGCTGACGGCTTCGACGAAATGGCTGCACTCCTTGAACACATCCGTCGGATGGGTTTCCTGAAAGTAGTTCAGCCCGATCTCCGACGACGGGATCTGCGCGGCAATGGCCAGCACCGGGACGCGGCTGCGATGGCAGTCATAAAGGCCGTTGATCAAGTGCAGATTGCCCGGACCACAGCTCCCGGCACACACCGCCAGCTTGCCGGTGGACGCCGCCTCGGCGCCGGCCGCAAACGCAGCGACCTCCTCGTGGCGGGTGTGCATCCACTTGATCTTGCCCAAACGCTCCAGGCTGTCAGTCAGGCCGTTCAGGCTGTCGCCACTGACGCCCCAGATTTTCGAGACGCCTGCAGCGGCGAGGGTTTGCGCGAGGTAGTCGGCGATGGTTCTGCTGGACATGGGGCAGGTTCCTTGTCGAGTCAAAGGTACGCACGATGCCAGTGCCGACATCGCGCGCCGTTTCAAATCGACCTGTAGCACCGGTCACAGTTCAGTGCTTGTCAGGATGTGCGCTCTGCGAGCAGTACGCGATGGATCGACGATACGGAAACCTGTGGGAGTGAGCTTGCTGACTTGCACGGTGCTTATCCGGTATCTGATGTGGCGCTGATAGGGTTTGGCCTGGGGGCCAAACTGTTCCGCCTTCGTGAACTGACCCCCGAAAGTTGGACACCCAGTCCAACCGAGGGGACAGTCATGACGAAGTACAATCCAGCCTTCAAGCTCAAGCTGGTTAAACAATGCCTGGCCGGCAACAGCACCAATAGGGTTG